>Ga0209172_10000018_pt1 | contig 497517 bp, 396 predicted proteins | sample LarsenN4metaG_FD_184113 | JGI IMG/M metagenome (GOLD analysis project Ga0209172, IMG submission 184113) | Hot spring sediment bacterial and archeal communities from British Columbia, Canada, to study Microbial Dark Matter (Phase II) - Larsen... ...
CCAGCCATGGGATAGCGATGGATACCAGCTTCTATCATTGGGGCGGCTGGCTCCAGAAGCCGGATACCACCTGGCCGCACGGGCATATGACGGGAAGCGGGCAGGCCATGAAGTTTGTGAAGAGCGACGGCACTATCCTGCCGATTTATCAGCAGAACACGCAGTTGGTGGATGAACACCTGTTGAGCGGCGTGGGCTTTGGCTTTGAAGAATTAGGGGCAACGGAGGCCATTACGGTTTCCAAGAATGTTATTGATGCCAGTCAGAACGGCGACTACGCCGCGTTAGCCACAATGTTCCACATAGATTATTACAACTTTGGGCATCCGCAGACGTGGGCCGAGGGGACGATGGATTACGCCAACAGTTTAGGCATCCCGATTTGGAATGCTGACCAGTGGCTCTCCTTCACCGAAACCCGCCACGACGCCAATTACACCAATATAGCGTGGACGAGTGGCACAGGTACTTTGACGTTCTCACTGACGGCAACGCAGACAGCCGGTATCACCCTCACAACGCTTCTGCCCATCACTCATGCGGGAGCGTCGCTACAATCGGTTAAAGTAGATAATGTTAACGTAGCCTGGGATACCATGACCATTAAGGGACAGTCAATGGCCGCCGTGAATGTGGCCGCAGGGCCCCATGATTTTATTGCTGTTTACAATGTGCCGACGCCCACCCCCACCGCAACGTTTACCCGGACTAATACACCAACAAATATCCCCACCAATACCTTCACGCCTACTCCTACAGCAACGGCCACTTTCACAGCAACGCCTATTCCCGTTTATAAACTTTACCTGCCTATCATTTCTCGGTAATTATGACTAAAGGTTGTGCCACTGTTGTCCTATAGCTTATTAACCTAGACTCGATAATAGTTAGAGGGCCACTACGGTCATTGAACAAAGAGCCGTAGTGGAGGTTGGGTAGAACTATGAACAAAGAACTTTCCAAATACTTGCTTCGCTACTGGGTGTTGATGGCTTTCTTGTTCAACCTAGTCAACGGCCCGGCATTGGCCGCCTCGCCCACCTTACGGGCGCAAAGCGGCGGGGGATCTCAAACGCAAGCCACTTATGCTGATTTTAACCAAACATGCGCCACTCCTATTTATACGCGCGTCACATCTCAACGAGGCGAAGGGGTGGAATTGGCGGCTCAATTTTCTGATAGCTTTGTGGGAACAACTTTAGATTTAGCTACTCGCTGGAATGAAGGCGAGTGGGGCACTGAACCTTTTACGCCGACTGTAGCGGGCGGGCATGTCACTTTACCTGCCGCGCCGGTAGAGGATCAAGGCGGTTGGGTGCGCTCTCAACCGACGTTTACACGCGGCATTTATGAAGCCGTGGCTGATTTTGGTGAGGGAAATAACCAACATCTAGGCTTTGGGAGTGATGGTTTTGAAGGTAACCGCTACTTTCTCTTTAGCACTTTCACCAGCACCACCCAACTTTATGCCCGTGTGAATAACGACGCCACTGAGCAACGGATTGAAATCGGCGCTCTGCCGGTAGGCTTTCATCGCTATCGTGTGGAATGGGCCGCGCACCCCACCGAAGCGCTTTCGGATACGATAGCGTTCTATATAGACGATCAGTTCATTACAAGTTTTACGATTAATAACACCGGCGCGCAGAATTTTTATGCCTATATGTCCAACAACGGGTTGGCGCCCTTAGCGGTGGATAGTCTACAGGTGATGCCAAACTACGCCGCCAGCGGCACCTATGAAAGTTGCGTGTTGGATGCCGGCGATATGCACAGTTGGAGCAGTGTGAATTGGGACGCTCAGATTCCCATCAGCGGCACTGTGGTTATGGAAACGCGAAGTTCGTTTGATAAAACAAGTTGGAGTGACTGGACGCAGGTATTAACCAGCACAGGCTCACCCATCGCTCTACAACAACGCTATGGTCAATACCGTGTTACGCTCACCACCACCGATGTGGTGACATCGCCGATACTTGATGCGATTACAATGCATTACTCACCGTCCACATTCGCGTTAGCCATGACTGATAAAAATATCGTAACGGCCACAATTGGCGCTCCCGTAACTTACGCTTTGAGCGTTACCGTGCCTCAAACCCAAACTTACGGTTTAGTGGTCACGCATACTTTGCCAGCCGGTTTGAAATATGACTCACTTACCGGGGTAACCACTTGGGGCACTTCAACCTCTCCCTCTGTTTCTGCTTCGGCGCCCAATGACGGCTCTGCGCCAGTGACCGTAAAGATAGATTTTGGCGACGCCGAATTTATAACCTCAACTGCGAATATTACTATCCCAACGGTAGTGGCCAATGTGCTTGATAATCAGGCCGGGAAAGTTTTCACGGCTTCTACCACCGCCACCTATAAAGACGAAGTCGGCGGGACGCACTCCCTGCCAACTCTGACCGATAGTTTTACGCTGACGGAGCCGATACTTGTCTTTAGTAAAACTGTCCAGTCCATTGCCTCGCCGTTTAACGTCAACCGGAGCGTCACCTATCGCCTGACGGTGTCTCATCCGGGCGGCGCAAATACCGGCCCAGCGTATGATGTGCTTGTAGATGATTTAGTGCCAGCCGCTCTGACCTTACAGACGCCAATTACAATTTCGGTTTCTGGGGGAGCAGGCGGGTACACTACGAATGTGTTGACGAATACAGTGGCGGTGACTGTCACAACTATCCCGCCGGGCGGCGTAGTCACGGTGGATTTAAGCGCTCAACTGAACAGCGGCGCACAAATGGGCGACGTGATTACCAACACCGGTCGTGTGACCTGGACAAGCCGTGCAGGGGAGAATACCAATGAGCGCACGGGCTTGGGCGGCGTCAACGATTACAACGCCGTCAGCTCCACGCCCGTTACCGTGCAAATGCCGGATATAGCCCTCGCCAAGACGGATGGCGGAGTGAGCCTGCCGGTAGGAGCCGGCGGAGCATTAACTTACACGCTGACCTACACAAACTTGGGTAATTTTGTCGCGCCGGGCGTCATCATCACTGAAACTGTGCCCACCAGCACCACCTTCAACTCCACCCTGAGCACCGCCGGCTGGAACTGTGTGTCCAGCACCTGTACATATCACGTGGGAACGGTGGCAGTTGGTATGACGGGTACGGTGAAGTTTGTGGTTGATGTTAGCCCCATGTTGCTCGGCTCCACCGTCATCACCAACACGGCTATGATTGATACCGATGGTACGCACGGGCTAGAAGTTACAAAAGCCAATAACACTGCTACGGATACAACCACCATTTTGTATCACCTCTTCTTGCCGTTGGCGCTGAAAACACCTTAATGCTCACGTTCTATTTACGTTTTCGATACAGCCGGGTTCACTTGGATGCCCGGCTGTGCGTTTTATGCGCTTAAGTCTTCCACTAAAATGATGCGCCCTGCTAGCCGCTAAAATCATTGTGTTAGGGTTTCTTAGGCCTTAGGCAGTAGTACCAGTAGTGGGTTGAAGCTTCGGCCTTGAATGGGCAAACTGGAAACGATGTAGGTCTTTAGATTTTATGAGCACTGTTTCAAAAACCGTTTTTCGGAATTCCATGTGGGGGCTGATCGGCCAGTTGGCGATTAAGGCCCTTTCCTTTTTATTTACCGTTTTTGTGGTGCGGCACCTCGGCCCGGAGATTTATGGGCAGTATGCAGGCGTATTAGCCTTTGGCGGCATTTTTGTAAACTTTGCCGATTTGGGACTGGCGGTTTACCTCGTGCGGCAAACCGCACAATTGCGCGCACAAGCGGAAAGCCAAGCGGCCATCAATCAACTCTTCGCGGATGTGGCCGTTTTGCGTTTTTTGCTCTCCCTGCTCACAGCCTTCACCATTGTGCTAATGGCCTGGCTCACAGGCAAGGAAGGGATTTTTATTCTGGCAGTGGCGCTTGGCACGCTAGGCCTTATCATGTACAGCGTGCAGGGCACAGCGGAGGCAACCCTCTCCGGTTTTGAGCGGCTGGATTTAGTGGCCGGCCAAAAAATTATTTACCAAATCGTCTTTGTGGCGCTGGGTTCTGCCGCCTTGTATTTTGGCTTGGGTTATTACGGGCTAATTTACGCCAACTTGTTCGGTATTGCGGTGATAACGTGGCTGTGTTGGCGCGGCGTTCGGCGGTTAAACTTGCGCTGGGCTATGCCCCAATGGCGGCAGTGGCTTCCATTGCTCCGGGCTAGTCTGCCCTTCGCCATTGTGGGCTTTGCGCTCGGCCTGTCTTATCGTTTTGATAGTGTGCTGTTGAGCTACCGCAGTGATTATGAACTGGGCCTGTATAGCTCGGCCTACAACTTGGTATTCAACGCCGCGCTCCTCTCCAACTCCTTCAACACCGCGCTGTATCCTTCTCTCTCCCGCCAAGCCGTTACTGACCGCGCCAGTTTGCCGCGCTTGTATGAGCATGCCATGCGTTACTTGCTGATGCTGGCTTTGCCCATTGCGGCGGGCACGTGGGCGCTGGCCGATCAAGTGACCGTGTTGTTATTTGATGAACAATATGCGGCGGGTGCGGGCGCGCTATCTATCCTTATCTGGGTCGTGCCGCTGATGTACCTCTCTGAGTTTTTAGGGTATGTGGTGCTGATTGATGGCAAAGAACGCTTTGTGGCGCGCTCGGTCGTCATTAGCTCGGTACTCAACGTTGCGGCCAATAGTCTACTCATCCCCACCTTTGGCTTTATGGCCGCCGCCGTGATGACGGTGGTGACTGAAGCGGTGTTAGTAACGCAATACCTTTGGTTATTGCGTGATTTGCTCAAACAGATGAACTGGATACACATTTTTGTTCGCCCTCTTCTCGCCACGGCCATTATGGCGGCTATCGTTTTGCTTCTGCACGCCAACGGCGCTCCGTTTTGGGTTTCAGTAGGAGCTGGGGCCGCCACCTACGCTGGATTGATTTTAGCTTTAGGTGTGCTCGGTAAAGATGAACTGCGCTTCATGCGCAATCTGCGCTCCAATAACGCTGTTGCCCCTCAATGAAGATTCTCATTGCCATTCATCACTTTCCGCCTAGCTTTACTGGGGGAGCTGAATGGGAAGCCTATAACACCGCTGCCGCTTTGCAAGCGCGCGGTCATAGCGTCCGCGTAGTATGCGTGGAGCAAATCCATCGCGGCTGTGCGCCGCCCGGCCAACTGCGCTGGCAAGACTCTGAGTATCGCGGCATTCCCGTTCGGCGTTTATCCTTCGATTTATCTTCTGCGCCGGACCCGTTTGTATGGAGCTATGATAACGCGTGGGTGGGTGAACATTTTCGCTCCCTCATAACAGAATTTCAGCCGGATGTGATGCATCTACTGGGCGGTTATTTGCTGACCGCTCAACCCCTCATCGCCGCTCACCAACTCGGCGTGCCCACAGTTGTGAGCCTGATGGATTTTTGGTTTCTGTGCTCGCGCATCTCCATGTTGCGCAGTGATGGCGAATTATCTACTTTGCCCATTAACCCTCAGCAATGCGCCCGGTGTGTAGGCGAGGAGCGCCGCTCCCTCAAATGGCTAGGAGAGAACCTGCCCACCGTGGCCGAATGGTATTGGCGCAGGCAACAGGCCCAAGCCGAGAAGTATGCCGTGCGCCTAAGCGTTCTGCGTTCGGCGCTTAATCAGGCCGACGCTATCATCAATCGCTCGCATTTTGTGCGAAAACTGTTTGTGCAAGCCGGGTTTGCGCCAGAGCGGTTTACCTTTATCCGTCAGGGCCGAGATTTTCCAGCGTTCACCTCCGCCGAGCTGGCTAAAACACCCGCCCAACATTTACGGGTGGGCTACCTAGGCCAAATTGCCCAACACAAAGGCGTGCACGTTTTGCTAGAAGCCACCCGGCAGTTGCCGCACGCCGCGTTGACGGTGAAAATCTATGGCAACACTCAGGCTTTTCCCGCTTACACTCAAAAACTACACCGCCTCATCGGCTCGGATAACCGTTTGGAATTAACCGGCGCTTACAGCGGCCAAGCCGAATTACTCACCATTCTGCAAGAACTGGATGTGTTAGTCGTTCCCTCCCTCTGGTACGAAAACAGCCCAAACGTGATTTTAGAGGCCTTCGCTCATCAAACGCCCGTCCTCGTCTCCAACTTGGGCGGCATGGCTGAATTGGTAACGGATGGCGTGGATGGCTTACATTTTGCGGCAGGCGACTCGGCTGACTTGGCGCGTTGCTTACAACGGCTTATAGACGAGCCGGATTTATTGCCGCGTCTACGCGCTGGAATCCGCCCAGTTAAAACGCTGGCGCAAGAAATGGATGAGCTAGAAGCCGTTTATCGGCAAGTAATCGGGCAAACAGTTGGGATGTTGCTTGTCTGAATCTGCATCTGTCATTCGAGCATATAAAAAATTACACCCCACGATGAATTTGATTTAGAAGCTTCTCTGAAAAGGTTGTAACATGAGCGGCATATTTGGGATAGTTGATCCGCGCTCTAGGTTGAATAGCGCTCTCCACGCTCAAACGATGGCGGCTCGCCTGAAGCATACCCCTTGGGTGGTAGCCGAGTGGGATAGTGACCCTCAAAACAATATTGTGATTGGGCGTACGGGGATTGGGGTTTTCAACCGAGACGTTCAACCGATATGGAATTTAACGCGGACTCATGCTTTGGTCATGGCTGGCGAGATTTATTCGATTGCTGGTAAAGCGCCTCAAGCGAACCTTTCTCATGAACAACAGTTATTGGCGTTATATGAACAGAACGGTCTGGATTTTGCTCGCCAACTTGATGGGGCATTTGTGTGCGCCATTCTCGATAAAAGCAAAAATCAACTTGTCCTTGCAAATGATCGCTTTGCTTTTTATCCCTTGTATTATTCAGCTCAAGGCGGGAGTTTTGTGTTTGCTCCTGAAGTCAAGAGTATTCTTTGTCATTCAGGGTTTCATCGCCGCCTTGACTTAACAGCTTTAGCTCAATATATGCGGTTTCAGTCGTTACTTGGGACGCGCACATTTTTTGAGGATATTTATCAATTACCCCCGGCGACTTTACTGATCTGTGATATTGCCACCGCCGCTTGTCACCAACACACCTATTGGTCATTTTCCGATATTGGTTATCAACCAAAAATCTCTTTTGAAGAAGCGGTGATTGAAACCGGGCGCTTATTGCGGCAGGCTGTTAGGCGGCTCTCTGGCGATAGTTATCGTCCGGGCGTGTATCTAAGCGGCGGGCTAGATTCTCGCGTTCTATTGGGAATGACTGAACGACGCCCGATTCACTCTTTTACTTATGGCGCACGTAATTGCCGTGATGTTTATTATGCCGAGCGGGTTGCCCGAACAGTTGGGAGTCAACATCATTGGTTTGATTTATCGAACGGTCATTGGGTGCTTGAGCATGTAGACTTTCATCTGAAACTTACAGAGGGTTTTCACAGTTGGATTCATTCGCATGGCATAAGCACTTTGGCAGAAGCCCGACAGTTTATTGATGTTAATCTAAGTGGGTGGGATGGGGGAACAGTGATGGGGCATGAAGACAGCGTTGAGCCGCTCCAAACACAAGCCGTTGATAACACGGCTCTTGTGACTCATATGTTTAGCTTGTTCAACCAGAAGTTTACTTGGCCGGGTATTACTGAAGCTGAGGAATACAGTTTATATCATCCTAGAATCCGAGCCCAGATGCAGGGTTTGGCTTTTGAGTCATTTTGCGTTGAATTGAAGCCTTATTTAGATTTACGCTCAGATATTCGAGCCGAATTGTTTTATGTGCGTAATCACTGTGGAAGATTAACCCAAAACATGATCACGTTTTATCGTTCCCATTTCGAAGTCCGCTTCCCATTTTTTGATCGGGCGCTGTTTGAGTTTCTTTATTCTCTACCCACTCAACTCCGTGGGGCGCGGCGCCTCTACCGAGCTGTTTTACGCCGAGAGGTACCGGCGCTGGCAAATATCCCTTATGATAAAGATGAGTTTCTTCCAACCTCAAATAAGTGGCTTCGAGAAACACACGCCATTCTAGTAAAAGCTAAGCGCCGCTTAGGTCAAATTTTCCCCACCGTTTTTGGAACGAAACAAACCCTCTACGCTGATTATGAAAACTATCTACGCCATGAGTTGCGCCCATGGGCGGAGGCAATTTTGTATGATAAACGCACCGAAGCGCGCGAACTTTTTGCGCCAAATTTTGCGCGCACCCTCATGGCGCGCCATTGTTCCGGTTTAGAACAATGGACCATCGGTAAAATTGCGCCTTTGATGACTTATGAAATGATGTTGCGGCAAGTGTATGATGCTTAGGATTTATTAAATTCACGGACGAATGAAGGAATAAAGTTGGATTCGCCTACTCTTCCCGATTCACCTACAACGGTGGGGCGCGTTATCCTGCGCAACACGTTGTTCATCACTTTAGGTAGCTTTGCGCTTAAGGCATTGAATTTTCTGTTTAGCGTGTTTGTGGTACGGCAATTGGGGGATGATAGGTTTGGGCAGTTTAATATTGTTACCGCGTGGGTGGGCTTGTTTTCCATTTTCGCCGAATGGGGTATTTCACAATATACGATGCGCGAAATGGCGCGTGACCGTAGCCAAACTCAACTCTTGTTTTGGAACTTATTGGCAATCCGACTTGTGTTGGCATTACTCGGTATTGTTGGGATTACGCTAGGCGCGATGATCGTAGGTTACTCGCCAGAAATTGTTATGGGCGTGCTTTTTTACACGTTTACTTTTGTGTTGGCGGCAGTGCAGATTGCGTTTGAAACCATTCTGATTGCGCATGAACGTTTTGATTATGTGACCGCGCTTCAAGTCGTTGGGCAAGTAGCTTATATCTTACTTGCCGGTGCTGTCTTATGGCTAAATTTAGGATTAGTCCCTTTTATTGCTACGGGTTTACTAGCCATGCTTCCGCCAATTTTTATAGCGCTCTGGCTCACCCGGCGGCATGCTTGGGTCATAGGCAAACCGCAGTGGCAACCGGCTCGTTGGCCCGCAATGTTACGCGGAGGGGCGCCTTTCGCCATCATCTCACTTACACTAACAATTGCCTTCAGTATAGATACGGTGATGCTTTCTTGGACGGTCTCTGAGTCTCAAGTTGGTTGGTATAATGTTGCCTACGGGGTTGTGCGCGCGTTGGTTAGCTTTCTCGGCGCCTTTAGTATGGCAATGGTGCCATCACTGACCCGAGTTTATGCTACCGACCCAGCGCTCGTTGAACAATGGTATTACCGCTCCGTAAAATTCATCTGTTTGTTGACATTACCATCTGCTTTGGGGTGCGCCTTAATTGCCTTCCCGCTTTTTGGTTTTCTTTATGAGCCGTCAACCATGCCAGCGGCGCTGGTAATACAGGTTATTATCTGGGATTTGCCGTTACTCATGTTCACTTCCTTTTGCGGGAATATGACAACGGTGATAGGCGCTGAAGATGAAGCCGTGCGCATTTATGGTCTCAACGCTATCGCGAATATTATCCTCAATCTTTATGCGATTCCGCGTTACGGCATTATTGGCGCGGCCTTCGTGACTGTGATTACCGATTTAGTGGGTCTATTACAGTTCCACTTTTCGCTTAATCGTCGGATGCGTTTGCCAGATATTCGTTCAATGCTGGTGCGAATAGGCATTGCCACCGTCATCATGGGGGTAAGTGTGTTTTGGGCTATCCCGTACGTGCATTTCGGCGTGCTCATTATTATTGGCGGGCTTGTGTATGGCGTTGCAGTGCTCGTTTTGCAGTTGCTGGATCAATCGGAAAAGGCTTTACTCCAACGTTTATGGAGCGATTTTGTAAAACAACGCGTCTAAGTCAAATTTAATTAAGGGCGTTATGAAAATCTTGATTGCAGTGCATCACTTTCCCCCTCGCTACACAGGTGGTGCCGAGTGGCGTGTCTATCGCACTGCGCAAGCCTTGCAGGCCCGAGGTTATTCCGTCCGCGTTATATGTATTGAGCGCATTGACCAAGGCGAAACTCAAGAGGTGACTTGGCGCGATGAGATATTTGAAGGAGTAGCAGTTCGTCGGCTCTCTTTCAATCTAAAAAATGCGCCTGATCCTGAACGCTGGGAGTTCAATAACTTATGGGTGAGAGAGCAACTGCGTCAACTTATTCAACAAGAACAGCCCGAGATTTTACATTTATTTAGCGGCTACTTAATGTCAGGTAGTGTTTTAGCATTAGCCCATGAGCTAAATCTACCCAGCATCGTCTCGCTCACCGATTTTTGGTTTTTATGTCGGCGACTGACCATGTGGCGTAGCAATGGCCAACTGTCACATTTACCCCTCAATCCGGTTACGTGCGCCCGTTGTCTTGGTGAAGAACGGCGTTTGTTCCGATGGCCTGGCCGCTTAATGCCTCAACTCATGAATATCTATTGGCAACGGCAAACTAAGCGCATAAACTTGTTGCAAGACCGATCTGCATTTTTGTTACACGTCCTTAATCAGACCCACACCATCATTAGCCCTTCACAATTTCTGCGTTCTCTGTTTATCCAAGCTGGGCTCAACCCGCACCGCATTGTTTACATGCGCCAAGGGCATGATTTTCCCGAGCTAACAGAGGAGCGAATGAAAAAAACACCTGCCGAGCATCTGCGGGTGGGATACTTGGGACAAATAGCCGAACACAAAGGCGTACACATCCTTTTGGAAGCTTTACGTTATTTGCCACAAGCTCCATTAACGGTTGATATTTATGGTGATTTTAGCGCCTATCCACGTTACGTTTCTCGCCTGAGGCGATTAGCGGCCAATGATGGGCGTATTCGACTAGTGGGCCGCTATCAAAGGCAATCACAATTAAGTTCTATCTTGCGCAATTTAGATGTTCTCGTTATGCCCTCTATTTGGTATGAGAATAGCCCAAACGTAATTCTCGAAGCCTTTGCCCATCATACGCCCGTGATTGTTTCTAACTTGGGCGGTATGGCCGAATTAGTAATCAATAACAAAGATGGTCTGTACTTTACACCGGGTGACGCCGCAGATTTGGCGCAGGTGATGCGCCGAATACTAAACGAACCTAACCTGCTCAGTCATTTGCAAAGTGGCATCGCGCCCATTAAGAACTTAAAGCAAGAAATAGATGAACTTGAGGCGATTTATCAGAATGTCGTTGCCGCTGGTCGGCAAGCGGGCTAGTGCTTGAGACAGTTAGGCTTGGATTCTTAATCAGTAAGATAAATTGTAATGCATCAAATTCTAGTTGCAGGTGTTGCCGGGTTTATCGGCTCTAAAGTAGCGGAATTGTTTCTCGCTCAGGGTTATCACATCATTGGCGTGGATAATCTTAATGACGCCTATGACGTCCGCTTAAAACACTGGCGACTACAACGATTGCTTAATCATCCCCAATTTACCTTTCGGGTCACCGATGTCAAAGATGCTGTGGCGATCGACGAACTAGGACGTACGTTGCCTAAAGTTCAGGCTGTGTTTAATCTTGCCGCTTGCGCCGGTGTGCGCCATTCGGTTGAGCACCCCAAAATCTTTTTTGATACCAACACCTGCGGCACACTCAACTTACTAGAACTCTGTCGTCGGAAGGGAGTCAAAAAATTCGTTTTGGCTTCTACTTCAAGCTTGTATAACCACACGGCTGGCTTACCCTTTCACGAGGCGCTCGATACTAGCCATCCGCTTTCGCCTTATGCGGCTTCCAAAAAAGCCGCTGAGGTTCTGAGTTATACCTATCATTATTTGTATAAATTGGATGTTACGATACTACGTTACTTTACCGTTTATGGCCCGGCTGGCCGACCTGACATGAGCCCCTTCCGTTTTGTGCAATGGGTAAGCGAAGGGCGGCCAGTTACAATTTATGGCGATGGTCAGCAATTACGCGATTTCACTTATGTGGATGATATTGCGCGTGGCACACTCGCTACCTTGGCTATACCCGGTTATGAAGTGATTAATCTTGGGTCTAATCGCCCCATAAAACTGCTTGATGCGCTCAGCATCATTGAGAAGAAAGTTGGCCGCCCGGCCAAAATAGTTTTTAAAGACGCGCACGCGGCAGATATACCCGCAACTTGGGCGGACATCACCCTGGCTAACCGGCTGTTAGGTTGGTTGCCACAAGTGGATTTTGAAACGGGAATTGAGCGGACTGTGGCTTGGTATCAGGCTGAACAGACATGGGCTCGATCTGTGAGCACGGACTAATTTACTAAGGTTCACGATGAACGGCTCAAGCGCTAACCCCTTTATAATCCACAAAGGATATTAACTTGCGAATCGGCATAGACGTACGTTACCTCTCCCACGGCCTGTTGGGCGGCGTACATACCTACATTAAACATTTCGTGCCCGCGTTGCTCGCGCAAGCGCCGGAGCACCAGATCTTTCTGTATGCGGATAATAAGCGCCCGTTTGAGTTGGCGGATTTGCCCAACAACACCACCTTGCGCGTACTACCGTACCGCAACGGCCTCTCCAGCGTTCAGCATGATGTATGGACGCTAAAGCAGTGGATGAGGCGCGATAAACTGGATGTGGCCCACTTCCCGGCCAATTATGGTTTTGCGCCGCCGGGTGTGCCGGCCGTTATTACGCTTCATGACGAAATCAACATCATGCCGTGGTGGGACATCATCAAAGGCCATCCTAAAAATGCGCGTACGGTGGTGATGATGACGTATTTGCACCTCTGCTCTACGCAAGCGGTGCGGCAAGCCAAACTGATTCTAACCGTCTCGGAATATGCCCGCCAGCAAATTGCTGACGTGGGGCGGCTGGATTTGAAGCGCATTGTGCCCATTCACCACGCCCCCACGCCGGATTTGCGCCGGGTGACCGAGGCGGAATGTTTGGAAGCCGTCCGGCGAAAATACGGCCTGACACGCCCCTTTATCTTGGCGGATGCGCTCAAAAACCCGGCGGTCGTTCTGCGGGCGTGGGAGCGTTTGCCGGAAGCCTTGCGTCAGCAATACCACATTGTTTTCTTTGGCCGCCGCCCCGATGTTCTGCCCGCCGTCCCACAAGCGGTAGAAAAGGGCTATGCCCACTTTTTACTCCGTATCCCGCGCGAAGATTTAGTTGCGCTCTACAGCCAAGCGCAAGCCTTTGTCTTCCCCTCGTGGATTGAAGGCTTTGGCATTCCCGTGTTTGAAGCCATGGTGTGTGGCGCGCCCGTCATTGCCTCAGACCGTGGCTCTTTGCCGGAAGTGGTGGGCGGGGCCGGGCTGTTGATGGACGCTGAAGACGATGCAGTGTTAGCCGGGCACCTCACTCAAATACTCACCCAGCCCGCCGAAGCTGAACGTTGGCGGCAATTGGGCTTTGCCCGCGTAGCCCAATACTCCTGGCCCAAAGTGGCCCAACAAATTCTCACCAACTATCACCGTGCACGAGCCGCATAATAGGGCTACATTGGGACGAAAGTCACCTCAGAGCGAGCGTTGACCGCATGATAAACTCACCTCATGTACTTTTATGGAGGCAGATTGCACTATGGGAACTAAAGTTTTAGTGACGGGGGCGGCCGGTTTTATCGGCTCACATGTGGTAGATGATCTCATTGAGTTGGGCTACCAAGTGGTAGCGTTGGATGACCTGAGCGGCGGCTACGAAATTAATGTGAACAAAAAAGCTGAATTTGTGGTGGGAAGTGTCACCGATGTGGAATTGATCAATCGGTTGTTTGACCAGCACAAATTTGAGTACGTATATCACTTAGCCGCTTATGCCGCCGAGGGCCTCAGTCACTTCATCCGTCGCTTCAATTACGAAACCAATCTGATTGCCAGCATTAATCTGATTAATGCTTCCGTTTTGCACAATGTGAAGTGTTTTGTCTTCACGTCCTCTATTGCAGTGTATGGCGCAAACCAAGTGCCAATGACGGAAGATATGACGCCTAGCCCGGAAGATCCCTATGGCGTTTCTAAGCTGGCGGTGGAATTAGATTTGCGCGCCGCGCATCACATGTTCGGCCTGAATTACATCGTCTTCCGCCCACACAATGTCTATGGTGAGCGCCAAAACATTGCGGATCGTTACCGCAACGTAGTGGGCATCTTTATGAACCAAATTCTCAAGGGCGAGCCGATGACGATTTTTGGCGATGGCGAACAGACACGCGCCTTTTCCTACGTCAAGGATGTTTCACCCATTATCGCCCGCTCGGTGCAATTTCCCCACGCGTACAATCAAGTGTTCAATATCGGCGCAGACATCCCTTACACTGTAAACTATCTCGCCCAGTGTGTGGCCGACGCTATGGGGGTAGAACCGAAAGTTCAGCATTTGCCCGCCCGCAACGAGGTGGTGCATGCTTACTCTTCGCACGAAAAGGTGAAAGAGTATTTTGATACGCCCGCCCATTATTCTTTACCCGAAGGTTTAGCCCGCATGACGGCTTGGGTGAAGGAATTTGGGGCGCGCGCCACACCCGTCTTTCAAAATATTGAAGTGGCCAAGAATATGCCGCCCTCTTGGGCGCAGGCCGCCGCTGAGGCCGCCAAAGTGAAGGCATAATGACCAACCCGAGCGTTTTCATTATCATCCTCAACACCAATCGGCGGGAAGATACGCTGGCATGTTTGGCTTCTCTTAAAGAGAGCCAATACCCCAACGCCAAAATCATCGTGTTGGATAACGCCTCTACAGATGGTTCGGTGGAAGCCATTCACACCAACTTCCCGGCTGTGCAAATTCTCCCGCTCGCCGAAAACCGAGGTTATGCCGGCAACAATAATGTAGGTGTACGGTATGCTCTAGACCATGGCGCTGATTGGGTATTGGTGCTGAATGAAGACACAATCTTAGACCCAAACTGTATTACTGAAATGGTGCGTCTGGCTGAAAGCGATGCCCGAATTGGGATTGTGGGGCCTATGGTATATCATGCTGATGAGCCAACCATCATTCAATCGGCGGGTGGGCGGCTAGGGCCAAAGTGGGCCTCCATTCATTTAGGGCAGAATGAGCCGGATAACGGCCAATACGCCCAACCCCATGCGGTGGAGTGGGTTTCGGGTTGCGCTATCATGCTTCGACGGGCAGTGCTGGAGCAAATTGGGCTATTGGATGAACGCTTCTTTTATTATTGGGAAGAAGTGGAGTGGTGTGTGCGCGCCAACCGGGCGGGCTGGCAGATTATGCACGTGCCGGCGGCGCGCTTATGGCACAAAGGCGTTAAGCGCGATTATCGCCCCGGCCCGTCCGTTTCTTACTACGGCACACGCAATCACTTGTTGATGTTAGCCAAGCACCATGCCCCGATACAAGCATGGGTGCATACATGGTTTCAGATCCTGCGCACCTTGTTCAGTTGGACGGTAAAACCCCGTTGGCGCACACAACGCCCGCACCGAGATGCAATGTGGTGGGGCGTTCTGGATTTCTTTCAGCAACGTTGGGGCAAAATGCCTGCCCGGTGAGCTTGGCCAACCGCTATGCGGCTCCTGTTCCTCTCCCGCTGGTTCCCCTATCCCGCCGATAACGGCGCGCGTATTCGCATCTATAACTTACTTCGCGCTCTCGCCAGCCGCCATACGGTGGATTTAATTTCCTTTACATCTGAGCCGGTGGCTGAGGAGCGGTTAGCCGCCATGCGTACCATTTGCCCACGCGTGGAAGTGGTGCCATTCCGAGAATTTCAACCCTCAAGCTGGAAGGCGCTGATTGGCTTCTTTGAACTGCGCCCCCGCTCGGTGGTGGATACGTATAGCCCGGAAATGGAAGCCAAAGTCACGGAAACAGTTCGGCAAGGGCGCTATGAGGCAGTGGTTGCCTCCCAAATTGATATGGCCCCCTATGCGGCCAATCAACCCGTGCCGGTTCGTTTATTAGAAGAACTGGAGATTGCCGCCCTGCGCGAGCAGACCACTCAGGCCAAAAACTTCTCTCAGCGCGTGCGCAAACAGTTAATGTGGTGGAAGTATTCGCGCTATGTTTCCGCTCTGCTCAAAGACTTTCAGGCGACGACGGTGGTCTCTGAACAGGAGCGCCAGTATCTTTTACCCTTAGTGCCCACTCGCACGCACTTAGAAGTCATCCCCAATGGCGTGGATGCGGCCTTTTATTCTGGCCGTTATGGTATGCCAGACCCCGATACACTGATTTATTCCGGCGCGCTCACCTATTCTGCCAATTTCGATGCAGTGCGCTACTTCTTAGAAGAAATCTTTCCCCTCATCCTAGCCGCTCGTCCGCAAACGCGCTTTCTGGTTACTGGCCGTTTGGATGGCGTCTCCGTTGAGAATCTGCCGCGGGTGCCTAATCTGGTATTCACGGGTTATCTGGATGATATTCGGCCTACCCTCGCCCGCGCTTGGGTGAATGTAGTCCCCATCCGCTGGGGAGGCGGCACCCGCCTGAAAATTCTAGAGTCTCTGGCCATTGGCACGCCGGTGGTCTCCACCCGTAAAGGGGCAGAGGGTTTAGATTTACAACCTGATCATGATTTGTTGGTGGCAGACACGCCGACTGAATTTGCGCAAGCTGTTTTACGCCTGTTAGCCGATGCCGAGTTGCGGGCGCGGCTTGGCAAACAGGGCCACCAGACCGTGATTAATCGCTATGATTGGTCTATCATCGGGCAACGCCTAAACGCTTTGCTAGATGCCCTGAATGCCCGCACGCGTTTGGCCCCGGAAATGAAGGTTGCCTAATGCTCCGCGCGCTTCTCACATTTTGGAAGTTCATCCCGGAAATTCCGGCCCCACCCCCGCTAAGTTCAACAGCGTTGCGCTACTTGCGGGTAGGCGGCGCGGCGCTGGTTTTGCTGTTTACGGCGTTGCTTGGCCCTTTATTGGTCAAAACCCAAGATAGCCTAAATGCCACCCTACTGGTCACGGCTGTGCTGGCTCTGCCCATCGGTTTAGTAGGCTTCCGCATTGTTACCCAATTCCGCTCCATCAATGTGCTATTGGTGCTCATCACCTGTATTTTTATTCCCATTGGCTTTCAGGCGCGCGGCAGTTATGTGGTGCTCAGCCTGATTTTGGCTGCCCTGTTTCTGGGACTATGGTTATTGCGCATGTTGGTGGTGGAACGTCGCTTTCACTTTGTGCCCGGCCCCCACAACTGGCCGATTTTGGGCTTTAGTTTGGTGGTCATCATTTCAACCGTGTGGAGCAACATCTTTCGGGATGTGATTATTATCGTTCCCACGTCTTTGGTATTTGTGCAGGGCGCCTCAGCCATGGTGATGCTGTGTTTGGTGGGGCTGTACTTGATGGTGGACAATTATTTTTCAGAGATTAAGTGGCTCAAAGCCATGGTCGCCATTCTATTAGCTGGCGGCTTTTTTGGCTTAGTCAATGAGTTTGTGGTGCAAACCCTCCCTGTTCAGACGCGGGGCACGTTTACCATGTGGGTGATGGCTTGCACCTATTCACTGGTGCTATTTCATAAGGGATTAAGTTGGCCGCAACGGCTGGGGATGTTTGCGCTCATGGTGGGTTGGGCTTACTGGAGTTTTGGTCTGCGGATTACGTGGCTGGCCAGCTGGTTGCCGGCGTTGGTGGCCCTGCTTACACTTAGTTTTATGCGCTCGCGCAAATTGCTGGCCGGCCTGATTTTGGCGGCGTTAATCTGGGCAGTAGTGAACTGGAGTTATGTGGAACAGACCATTAACGCCGAAACAGATGAAAGCGGCCACACCCGTTTAGAAGCGTGGTACATGAATTGGACGGTAACCAGCGAACATTTGTTATTTGGCACCGGCCCGGGCGGTTACGCTGTGTATTACATGACATACTTTCCCACCAATGCTATGGCCACTCACAATAATTACATTGACGTGATTTCGCAGTTGGGGTTGCCGGGCTTTATTTTCTATGTATGGTTTTTTATTGCGGTGGCGTGGCAAGGCTTTAGGCTCTGCCGCCGCCTAAAAGGGCGGGGGGACTTTGCTGAAGCGCTGGCGAACGCGGCGTTTGCCGGAACCCTCGGCTGTATCGTCATCAATGCTTTTGGTGACTGGCTAATTCCGTTTGCCTATACTCAAGGCATTGCCGGTTTTGATTACGCCGCTTACAACTGGTTGCTGATGGCCTGCATCCCCGTGCTAGACCGCATCACCCGAACTGAAACTCATCCTACTGCACTTGCTCATGCCGCCGCTTGAAGTTTCTTTCATTATTATTAATTGGAATACGCGCCAGCTTCTGCAGGATTGCCTGAACTCCGTTATGGAACGGAGCCAAGGCCATACCGTAGAAATCATCGTGGTGGATAATGCGTCCTCGGACGGGAGCGCAGAAATGGTGCGGGAGCAATTCCCTCAGGTGCGGCTCATTGCCAACCCCGTCAATGTGGGCTTTGCACGCGCAAATAACCAGGGCGCGCAAATTGCGCGGGGGCGCTACCTCTTACTTCTCAATACGGATGCGTTTCTCAAGCCAAATGCCTTGGAGAAATTGTTGGAGCTAGCCCGCCGTGAGCCGAAACTCGGCCTCGTGGGCGCGCGGCTCCTCAATCCCGATGGATCTTTTCAAGCCTCGCACACCCGTTTTCCCAATCTAGCCCGTGAGTTTTTTACGCTCTCTGGCTTGGGGCGCTTGCTGTGGGGGCGCTTTTACCCCAGTTACGGGCCGGAAGTGGAGCGCGGTCCGCGCGTGATAGATTATGTGGAAGGCGCATGCTTGCTCATCCGGCGGGACGTGTACGCGCAAGTGAACGGCCTGGATGAGGGTTACTTCATGTACTCTGAAGAGGTAGATTTGTGCTACGCCATGCGGCGCGCCGGTTGGCAAGTATGGTATCACCCGGAGGCTTGTGTAACCCACTTGGGCGGCGCGAGTAGCCTCAACCGCAAACCACAACGCGAAGCGGATTTGTATGTCAGCCGGGTGCGTTTCTTTCGCAAATACTATGGCTGGTTGGCCGCGGCTCTGCTCAAATGGATGATTTACTTCTTCACAAGTTTGAAGATCATCACCCATGCCGGTCTGCGCTGGGTGAGCGGCGGCAAATTAGGGCGGCAAGTGGTTTCGTTGAGCTACCTCATCTCGCGGTTTAGTCACACTTAATTGCCCCTACCTTCAGGCTATTTCACCGCGTTCTACTCACAGGGTAACTTAACTGCGTTATGAAAGTTTTACTCCTAACGCAAGTCTTGCCATTCCCGCCGGATAGCGGCCCCAAAGTTAAGACTTGGAATGTGCTGAAATATCTGGCCCAGCGTCATGCAGTGACTTTGGTCTCTTTTGTGCGGGGTAACCAGCAGGCAGATGTGGAAAAACTGCGCCCGTACTGCCATTCTATTTACACGGTGCCGATGATGCGCGGCCCGCTCCCCGACGGTCTCGCCATGCTCCAAAGCTTTGCCAGCCGCCAACCGTGGATGATGGTGCGGGATGACCGCGCCGCGATGCGCGCGCTGATTGACCGTCTATGCGCCGAAACGCAATTTGACGTGGCCCATGCCGACCAACTGAATATGGCGCAGTATGCCGCGCGGGTAACGGGCGCGCGCAAAATCTTGGATGCGCATAATGCCTTGTGGCTTCTCTACAAACGTCTGGCAGAAACCATGCGGCCCGGCCCGCGGAAGTGGTTGTTGGAGCGTGATTGGCGCCTGCTAAAAGAATATGAAGGCCGCTTGTGCCGTGAGTTTGATGGCTTGCTGGCTGTGAGCGAAGAAGATGCCGTTGCCTTGCGCGAGGCCGCTGGCCGTGACCTGAAAATCACCGTCATCCCCATCGCGGTGGATACGGATGAACTACCAGTGACTGCGCGCGCGCCGCAGGCCAACCATGTGCTTCACATCGGCACTATGTATTGGCCGCCCAACATTGATGGCATGCAGTGGTTTATTCAGGAAGCTTACCCGCACATTCGCGCCGCCCGGCCAGATGTATCGCTAGATGTTGTTGGCTCCCGCCCACCGCAGGAACTCACCGCGTTCAACGGCAACGGTCACAATATCAACGTTACCGGCTATGTGGCCGAGGTGCAACCTTATTTAGAGCAATGCGGCGTGTTTATTGTGCCGCTTCGCGCCGGTGGGGGGATGCGGGTGAAGATTTTAGAGGCGCTAGCGCGGGGGTTGCCATTGGTGACCACCTCGCTAGGCTGTGAGGGCATTGCGGTGAAACATGGCCAGCACGTGCTCATTGCAGACACGCCAAAAGAATTTGCCCAAGCCACGTTGAATTTGTTGAATAACCGCGCGTTAGCCGATGAGTTGGGCCGCAATGGGCGCGCGCTGATTGAGAGCACATACGATTATCGCGCCGCCTGCCGTCCGCTGGAAGACTTATATCACGCTGAACCCGTTCCGGCTTAAGTTGTTGTAAACCATGTTATCTCGCATTCGCTTTACCTCTGAATTCTTGTGGGCCAGCGCCCTGTTTGTGCTCTTAGCGCTTACCTACGTTTACGTTTTCCCGCGCTGGGCAGATCCCAACCAAGACTCACGCCTGAAAATGGTGGTGGCTGTGGTGGATGACGGCACATTCCAAATTGATAAGTATTTGGGCACTACAGTGGATTATGCCAAAGTGAACGGCCACTACTACAGCGATAAAGCGCCGGGCGTGGCATTTTTGGGGATGCCCGTATATTTTGTGTTACGCCAACTGCCGTTGATGGATACACTCACCGAACGTTTGCAAAACAGCGCGGCCTTTCAGGGCACTCTGCGAGAGGACGGCACGGGCGTGAACGCAGATAAAGTGCGCTTTGCATTAGCGCAAGTGGCGATTTCAGCCGTCGTGGGCATTTTGCCCACAGCGTTGTTGTGCGCGCTGATGTTTTTATGGCTGGCTCGCGTTACGCCCAACGTGGGCTTGCGTCTGAGTGTGGTTTTGGGATATGGCCTGCTCACTCCAGCATTTGCGTATGCCAACACCCTGTACGGCCATCAGCTCAGCGCCGCCTTGCTGTTTGGCGCGTTTTACCTCATCTCCAATTTCACCAACCCCGTTGGCGCGCCCAAACTCCTGCTGGTGGGCGTTTTGCTGGCCTATGCTGTTGTTACCGAATATCCAGTGGCAGTGATGACCGGCCTGCTCTATTTATATGCCGCATACCGTTTGTGGCGGCTGGAGCAGTGGCAGGGCATTGTTTGGCTTTCACTTTCAGCCGGCGTAATTGCGGCCGGTTGGATGGCGTACAACACCTATATTTTTGGCGGGCCGCTTAACTTGGGTTATAGCTATTCTGAGTTATGGGTAGAACAGCATCACACCGGCTTTATGAGCCTCACCCTGCCTTCGCTGGAAGCGTTGTGGGGCATTCCGTTTGGGTTGTTCCGCGGCTTGTTTGTATTAGCGCCGTGGCTGATTTTGGCCGTGCCCGGCTTTGTATTTTGGTGGCAAGCACGCCAGCACCGCGCCGAATGGTTGGTGGCGTTCTTGAGCGCGCTGGGCATTTACCTCTTCAACGCTTCCTCTGGCATGTGGTGGGGCGGTTACGCCGTTGGCCCGCGCTACTTGCTCCCCATGCTCCCATTTTTTGTGCTGGCCGCTAGTTTTTCACTGCGCCGCTGGCAAACGGTGCGCGGCTTTCGCGTGGTGTTTGGCTTACTCTGCGCGTGGTCGCTCATCGCCACTTGGGGCCTCACCCTCGCGGAGCAAGCCTTCCCGCCGGATTTCATCTTCAATCCACTGCTCGAGTACGCCCTGCCGAATTGGCAAGCCGGCAACATAGCGCGCAACCTGGGCGTGCTGATAGGCCTGCGCGGCCCGGTGAGCATTCTGCCGCTCATTGGGCTGTGGGCAGTGGCGTTGGGCGTGTTCTGGCTCAAGCCGTTCGGCTTGCGGGCGGAGCCGTGGCCTTTACCGCAAACAGGTGAAACCGCATGAAGCGCGGCCATATTCAACCAACCGAGTGGGCCTGGGTCTGGGGCGTAGCCATTGGCTTAGTTTTGCTTAACAGCCTGCCGTATTTGTACGCCGCCCTCACTGCGCCGGATGGCTGGCGTTACATGGGCATCATGGTCAACGTGCCGGATCATGCCCAATACTTTTCCTGGTATAAGCAATATCTCACCGCCAACTTAGCTGCTAACACCCTTACTCCCGAGCCAAACGCGCCTATCTTTTTTAATTTACTGTGGTGGATGCTAGGCAAGCTGGGCGCGCTCTTGGGATTAGATTACGCCGCCAGCTTCCAAGTTCTGCGCGTGATCTCTACCTTTGCGTTTTGTTTTGTGCTTTACCGCCTGTGCGCCTGGTTTTTAGATGATCGCCTGCACCGGCTCACCGCGTTTTTGGCGGCTATTTTTGCCTCCGGCTTTGGCTGGGTGCTGATTGCGCTTAAGTATTTACTGCGCCTGCCGGAATATCCGCTGGACATTAACTTGTTGATTTACATTGTAGAGCCAAATTCGTTCTTTAGTTTGCTCTCCACACCCCACCTCAGCGGCGCGGCGTTGTACATGCTGGCGTTTGATTGGGTTTTGCGCGGCGAGGTTGAAAAGAAACTTTTGCCCGCCGTCTTCGCCGGCTTGTGGACGCTGTTCCTTGGCTTTCAGCACGCATACGATTTGTTCTTGGTGTGGGGCATTATTGGCGCATATGGCTTGCTGAAATTTATGCGTGACCGGCAACTGCCATGGCGCCTCATTCAGGCGCTCTTTATCATTGGCCTGCTATCCGGTTGGCCGGGGTTGTACTCCTTTCTCCTCACCTCGCTAGACCCCATCTGGCGCGATGTGCTGGCGCAATTTGACAATGCCGGAGTCTTCACACCCGCGCCGTGGCTTCTGCCCGTTTTGCTTGGTCCGGCGTTTTTGCTGGCGTTGTTTACTCAAATAAAAGATAACCCGCTCAACTTGCGCGCGAAGGATGACGGCGCCCTCTTCCTCACGGCGTGGTTCTGGGCCAACTTTTTGTTAGTGTATTTGCCCACCAACTACCAAATTAAAATGCTCAACGGTTGGCAAGCGCCCATTGCCATTATTGCCACGCAGGGTTTATTCAAATATGTTTTGCCGTGGCTGGGCCAGCTTTCTCTGCGCGGGCGCTGGAATTGGCGCGGCGCGGGCTTACAGCGCGGCTTGGCGGCAGCGTTTTTAGCCGTGATCATTCCCACCAACCTCTATTTGTTTGCGTGGCGCTTTTTAGATTTGGGCCGCCATAGCTATCCTTACTACCTGCGCACAGATGAATTGGCCGCTATGCAGTGGTTGGATGAAAACGCTCAGCCCGGCGCAGTGGTGCTGGCCTCGCTCACACTCGGGCAGTATGTTCCGGCGCTTACGGGCCAGCCGGCATTTTTGGCGCACTGGGCGCAAACTGTGGATTACTACGGCAAAGAAGCGCAAGTGCGCGAGTTTTTTGACTCAGCAACTTCTGATGAACGGCGGCAGGCGATTGTGGCCGGCCAAAACGTGGAGTACCTCTTGTATGGCCCACCGGAGCGCATGTTGGGCGGCTTTGACCCAAACACCGCTTCATGGTTGACTCTGGTAGCAAGCCCGTCCGCCGAAGTGCGCATTTTTCAGGTACGGTGAGTGTTCTATGTTCAAGCGTTCTTCTTTTTTCACAGCAAGCATAGTGGGGCTGGCGCTGTTGGCGCTTAGTGTGACGCCCAACGCACCCGCGATCGCGCAAACCAATTCCAATTGGCCGGCGTGGGAAGTTCCTGTGCGTCTTTCAAATGAAGGCCAATCTTCATGGTTTCCGGATATTGCCGCCGACCCGAGCGGTGAAGTGCACATCGTTTGGTCATCGGGCATTACCACCGGCCCCGGCCAAGCCTATGATGTGGTGATGTACACAAAATCTATGGATGGAAAGCTTTGGACGACGCCGCGTGATATTGCCGCGTTGGAAACCAAAGGCGCCGTGACGCGCCCCTCGATTTTGATTGACCCATTGGGGGTGTTTCATATCACCTATCGCCGCTACATGATTTATTATGCTCATGCGCCGGTGCAGGCGATTGGCCCACAAACCCTTTCCGCGCCGTATGAAGTCAGCACCGAGGAAAACGGTTATTTCTCTAAAGTTTTTCGCGATAACGCTGGCCGTCTTCACCTTCTTCACACCGAGGATGTCTTTAATCCGAACTGTACCGGCTGTTTTCAGGCCTTTCATCGCTCATCTGATGATGATGGTCTTACTTGGAGCGTCCCCGATAACATTTGGCCTTTGCCAATTGGGGTGGCAAAACCAGCCGTGGCCGTGGACGCCCAAAACGGTTTGCATGTGATGTTTGAAGTGGGGCGGGGCGGTGATTTGGGCCAAGTGCCCGAACCGGCTTCGATTGCTTATTTGCATTCCTTGGATGGGGGTTTAACTTGGACTCAGCCGCTCTTCATGTCGCCGCAAAGCGGCGGCTTTTCGGCCCGCAACCCAGCCATTGCGGTGGATGCCAACCAAAATTTGATTGCCGTTTGGCAAGTGGCCATGAATGAAGAAGATGTGGTGAACTATCAAGTCTCCACCGACCGAGGCGAAACCTGGTCTGAGCCGCAACAAATCCCGGGTGTGTGGGGCGCTTGGTCTGTATATAACGGCAAGACGGATACCTATGACATGATCACCGATGCTCAAGGGCGGGTGTATTTGGTGCTCTCAGGCCGCCGTTCTCCCAATGAGCAAACATTGAATTTGTTGTTATTGATTTGGGAGAATGGCGTTTGGTCTGCGCCGCAACCGGTGATGACATTGGAAGGGGATGTGCCGGAATGGCCGCAATTGGCAATTGGCTTGGGCAACCGATTACATCTGGTATGGTTCCAACGTGAAAAGGCTAATATTTTTAACTCTGACCGGGGCCAATACGAGATTTGGTATGCTCAGGCTACGCTTAACGCCCCGGCGGTAGAGCCAGTGCCTTGGCCCACCTTGCCCGCTCAGGTGGTGAGCGTCAGCACGCCTACGCCGGCTGGCTTTAAGGCTACGGCCACGCCTCAACCATTATTATTTACCAATCAGGCGGAGCCGCAGACGTTTTACAAAGAAAACGATTATTTGTTGATTGCCTTATTCAGTATTTTGCCAGTGGCATTGTTGGTGAGCGGGGTGGTGGCTTACACGCGCTGGCGTAGGCAATAGCGCTTGACAGTCGCCGTTCGGAAGCGTATTCTGCGGCCAGCCTGAGCGTTAGACCCTATCTGCCAACTTGCCGTTTGGATGAGTTTTTGCGGGAAAAACGGTTCCGTGCAATAGATTGAGAGATGGGTTCTTAGGTGTTGTTGTGCCGCATATACTTTTTTTGGGCTCACTGGATGCCGCCGCTATACAGTTGGCGGCAGATTTGTTACACGCCACTCACACCGTTACTTTTTCAACTCGCTCCAGCCCCGCCGATGTAGTGATAGGTGTGTTGAACAGCCGCGCCGACCTAGAAAGTTGGCCGCTGGACGCACAACCATGGTTGGCATGGAACCGCACTGATGAGGGCGCGCTCACAGCCGCCGCCTACCAAGCGGGCGCGCTAGCCGTTTTGCCCGCTGCGCTTTCGCCCGCCACCCTGCGCCAAACCATTGAGAACAACTTGGCCCGCTTACATCAACCCTCGGCAACTGCCGCCCTGCCCCGCGCCGAGCGCGCCTACCAACGCGCTGACCCGATTGTTTTGGAACACGATGTTGTGGTGGAGGTGTTGAACGGCATTGTGGCTTTGCGCGCCACGCACTACGATGGTGCAGAAGTTTTGCTGAGCCTGTGTGGGCCGGGGCACACGCTGGTGTACCACCCTGCCGATTCTTGTAACTTGCAGTTGGCCGCACACACGGATACGCGAGTGCGCCTAAAACCGTGGGAACAAGCCGTGCGCGCGCCAGAGTTTGCGGAACAATTGCGCGCCCGCCTGCAACAGATGGAGGCTTGGGCGGCCATTCAGGCGCGGCCCTATTTAGACCAGCGCGTGCTGGGCTTGCTCTCTTTGCTGGCCGAACAATTTGGTGAGCCACATCCCGAAGGTACTTTGGTGAACGTCCGGCTCACGCACGCGCAGTTGGCCTCGGCGGCCAGCGCCACCCGCGCCACCATCACTCGCACGCTGGGGGATTTGAAGACGCGCGGCCACTTGCTCACCCAAGGCGCCGGCGAGGCTGAGCGTTTCATCATTCGCCAACGCGAGGCAAGCACACATCGGCGCTAAGGCTGTAACAAACCGCACCAGTTGCTGGTGTGTTTTCTAACACCTTTCTTGCGTAAACTCCCTTAAACTGCCTTGCCTAGGAGTTAAGGAGCAAAAATGTTTCGTAAGAATTTACTAAATGGGTTGCTGGCGGGAAGCGTTTTGCTGGCCGCCTGTGCGCCTGCCGCTACCCCTGCCTTCACCCATAAACTCAAAGTAGTGGCCACCTACAGTATTTTGGGGGATATGGTGCAAAACGTGGGTGGGGAGGCGATTGAGTTGAAGGTGTTGGTTGGGCGGGATGGGGACGTGCATACCTTTGAGCCAACCCCGCAAGACGGTGTGGCGCTAAAAGACGCGCAAGTGATTTTTGAGAACGGCCTAGAATTTGAAGCATGGCTGGATGAGCTATACGCCGCCTCCAATGCGCAGGCAGTGCGCGCCGCTGTTTCTGACGGTATTGAGCCATTGGCCGCGTCCGTAGAAGGTGAGCATCACGCTGAGCATGAAGAACAGGAAGCGCATTCCGAAGAAGAACATGAACACGGCGAATTTGACCCTCACATCTGGCACAGCGCCGCCAACGCCGCCCAAATGGTGAAGAACATTCAGAACGCGTTGAGCGCCGTTGACCCGGCCAACGCCGCCGTCTACCAAGCCAACGCGGAAAAATATCTGACTGAGATTGCGGCATTGGAGACTTATATCAAAGAGCAAGTCAACACGTTGCCTGCCGAGCGCCGCAAGCTGGTGACCACGCATGATACCTTGGGTTACTTTGCGCGCGATTATGGTTTTGAGATTGTGGGCACAGCCCTGGGCTCTATCTCCACCGAAAGCGGTGACCCTGCGGCTGATGAATTGGCTGAGTTGGTGAATGATATTAAACTGGCCGGTGTGCCCAGCATCTTTGCCGAGAATGTTGCGAATGAAAAACTGATGAGCCAAATGGCCGTTGAAGCCGGTGTAAAATTAGCCCCCATGCTCTACACCGATGCGCTCGGCCCAAGCGGCTCAGCTGGTGAGACGTATCTTAAGCTGATGCGCTACAACGTAGAAACGATTGTTGAAGCTTTGAAATAAAGCCAACGGCTGGAACGGATGAAAACGGAGGGTCTCTGTTGAGTCCGCTTCAGCAGATGGCCCTCCCTTGAAGAATGTCTGACCCACGTTTTCCCTATGGCGGGCGCGGGCACGTTCAGCCTCTGGCTGGCGCGCCGGCGCTCGAAGTTCATCTCACGTCTGTGCAGTATCCGGGCGATACGCGCCGCGCGCTGGCGGACGTTCACCTACAAGTGCCGGTGGGCGCGCGCGTGGCGTTGGTGGGGCCAAACGGCGCGGGCAAAAGCACACTGCTCAAAGCGATTGCCGGTTTGCTTCCCACGCCGCCCGGCTCCATTCTTATTTACGGCAAACCAGTGGGCGCGTGCCATCACCGGGTGGCGTATTTGGCGCAACGGGGTGAAATTGATTGGCGTTTCCCCATCAGCGTGCGGAAATTGGTGATGACGGGCCGTTATGCGCACCTCGGTTGGCTGACGCGGCCCAGCGCGGCCGATTGGCGCATTGTGGATGAGAAGATTGAACGGCTAGGCCTCGCGGCGCTGGCCCAGCAACAAATTGGAGAGCTTTCCGGCGGTCAGCAACAACGCGCCCTGCTTGCCCGCGCCCTGGCGCAAGAATCTGAAATGCTCTTGCTGGATGAGCCGCTCAACGCCGTGGACATTGACACACGCGACATCATTGGCGACGTTCTACACGAGCTGTGCCAGCAGGGCAAAACCATCCTCGCCGCCACACATGATTTAGGCCGCTTGGAAAATGATTTTGATAGCGCCGTATATTTGTATGATGGCCGGGTAATTCCCCCGCCGCCCGGCTCCTTTGTTGGCTCACTTCCGGTGCTTACGCATGAACTGGCTCACTGAACCGTTTCAATACGGCTTTATGCAGAACGGCTTACTGGCCGCTTTGCTGGTGGGCCTCAACTGCGCTGTGATTGGCGTGTATGTGGTTTTGCGCCGCATGGCCTTTATTGGAGATGCGCTGGCGCACACTGTTTTGCCGGGCATTGTAGTGGCCTATCTTAATCAATGGAATTTGTATGGCGGCGCGTTGGTGGCAGGCGTCCTCACTGCGTTAGGTATCGGCTGGCTCTCGCGGCGGCAGGAAGTGCGCGAAGATACCGCCATCGGTGTGCTGTTCACCGCTATGTTTGCGCTCGGTATTTTGCTGATGAGCACCGTGCGCTCCTTCCGCGATTTAACGCACATTTTGTTTGGCAACATCCTCGGCGTCACCACGGCAGATTTGTGGCTGATCGTTGTGGTTTCGGGCGTGGTGGTGACGGCGCTTTTCCTTTTTCACAAAGAATTGGAACTGACCTCCTTTGATATAACCCATGCGGAAGTGATTGGCCTGCGGGCCGATTGGGTGCGCTACGGTTTGTTGGTTTTGTTGGCGCTCACGGTGGTCACCGGCATTCAGGCGGTGGGCGTGGTGCTCACCAGCGCGCTTCTCGTCACACCTGCCGCCGCCGCTTCCCTGCTCACCAACCGCCTGCCGCGCATGATGCTTTTGGCCACGTTTATTGCCGGCCTTTCGGCATTTGGCGGCCTGTACGCCTCTTACTATTTCAGCGTGGCCTCCGGTGCGGCCATTGTGCTTACCTGCACCGCCTGCTTCGGCGTGGCGTGGCTGTTGCGCCGCTTGCGCTAAAATAACTCCCATGTCCTCCGCCAGCACTGAACTCCATAAAGCCATCGCCGCGCAACGTGGGCCGGTGCCCATCGCCATCGTCACCGTGAGTGATACGCGCACGCCGGAAACGGATACCAATTATCACTATCTCAAACCGCAGATTGAAGCGGCGGGGCACGTGGTGGTGGGTTACCGCATTATTAAAGATGAACCAACCCAAGTGGATGCCGTGCTGGATGAACTGGCGGCCAGCGACGCGCGTCTGATTTTGTTCAATGGCGGCACCGGCATTGCTCCACGTGATACCACCTTTGACGCCCTCAGCCGCAAGTTTGAGAAAGTAATGCCCGGCTTTGGTGAGCTGTTCCGTATGTTGAGTTATGACCAAGTGGGAGCCGCCGCCATGCTCTCCCGCGCCAGCGCCGGGGTGTACCGCAACAAAGTCATCATCTCTACGCCCGGCTCCCCCGCCGCCGTGCAGTTGGCGTGGGAAAAGCTCATCGCCCCTGAAATTGCCCATCTAGCTTGGGAAGTAGTGCGTTAGGCCCCGTCTCCGGCGGCCTAGCCCTTCCAGCCTATGGCCTGTCATTTGCCTCCTAAAGATAATCAGCGGGATAATTTGCGAGCTTATCACTCTTGCCCAACCACTTTCCGTGAGGGTAAGGGAAACAATAGGAGAACTACACAATGAAAGTTTTAGTCACGGGCGGCGCTGGTTACATCGGGAGCATCGTCTCTGCTGAGTTGCTCAAAGCCGGCCATGAAGTGGTGGTGGTGGATAACCTATATCAAGGCCACCGGGAGGCCGTGCCCGCTGAAGCCGCCTTTTTTGAAGCCGATTTGTGCGATGCCGCCGCCGTCAAGCGGCTGTTTGCCGAGCATCGCCATTTTGACGGCATTATGCACTTTGCCTCCTACACCCTCGTCGGCGAAAGCATGCAAAAGCCGCTTAAATATCTGCGTGATAACTTGGTGGCCTGCGGTAACCTGCTAGAAGAAGCTGTTCAGCACAACGTCAGCCGCTTCATCCTTTCCTCCACCGCCAATTTGTTTGATGACCCGGAGCGCATCCCCATTGAGCCGGATGAGCGTATTGTGCCCGGCTCACCTTACGGCGAGGGCAAATTCTTTTTGGAGCGAATGTTGTATTGGTTTGAACGCATCTATGGCTTGAAACACGCCTGCTTGCGCTACTTTAACGCCTCCGGCGATACGCCGGATCGCGGCGAACACCATGACCCAGAATATCACATCATCCCCATTGTGCTGGAAGTGGCTTTAGGCAAACGCCAGAAGCTGACGATTTTTGGCAATGATTACCCCACTAAAGATGGCACCTGCGTGCGCGATTACATCCATGTGGTGGATTTGGCGCAAGCCCACATTTTGGCGCTGGAGAATTTAGACCGGCTGGGGAGCCGCAAATACAACTTGGGCAATGGCAACGGCTTCTCTATTCTGGAATTGATTCAAACGGCGGAGAAAGTTTCGGGCCGCAAGATTGCGTATGAGTTTGGCCCGCGCCGCGCCGGCGACCCAGCCATTTTGATTGCCTCGTCTGAAAAGATTAAGCAGGAACTTGGCTGGCAACCGCAATACACCACACTTGAATCCATTGTGCAAACGGCTTGGGAATGGCACAGCCGCTATCCGGATGGGTATCACACTAAAAAATAGCCCTCTCTTATCGGACTTCGGAAGTCTGTCGGCAAGCTTTCTCGTAGCAGACTTCCGAAGTCTTAATCACCTACAATCTCAAAATCACTCGTCACCTTCACGGTCGGTCTAAGCGTGCTGATGATGGAGCAATACTTCTCCTCCGAAAGCTTAATGGCCCGCGATAATTTTTCACCGTTGACCGGCCCGCGCACGATGTAGTGCAAGTGAATGGCCGTAAATGTGTAGGGTGGCTCTGGCAGTTGCGTGCCGGAGCAAGTTACCTCCAACCCCTCCAGCCTTTCCCGCTGTTTGTTCAGAATCATCACCACATCATACGCCGAGCAAGATGCGGCGGAGAGTAAAAGCAGATCGCTCGGCTTTAGCCCAGCCCACTCCGGCGCGCGCTCCGGCCAACTGCCCACCACCAGCGGATGCCCAAAAGAATCCACGCCCACCATTAATTGACTGCCCATCCATTTCACTGCCACTTGGCCCATAAAATCTCTCCCGTTATAGCAGGCGATAGTCACTTTTGTGCCAACCGATAAGCGTCGCACTTAAGCGGTGACGGTCACCTTAATGATAAGACCACCATTGTACAATCCCATTCTATGCCAAATTCATTACGCCAACATTTTTTGTTAGACCCGAACATTGTTTTTCTCAATCATGGCTCCTTTGGCGCTTGCCCGCGGCTTGTATTTGAAGAATATCAGCGTTGGCAATTGGAACTGGAGCGCCAGCCTGTGGAATTTATTGGGCGGCGTTTTGCGGGTTTGATGCGCACCGCCCGCGAGAAACTAGCGGCGTATGTGGGAACGCGGGCGGATAATTTAGTGTATGTGCCCAATGCTACGCATGCCCTCAACCTGGTGGCGCGAAGCCTAAAACTTAAGCCGGGCGATGAAGTATTGACCACGGATCATGAATATGGTGCGATGGAAAAAATGTGGCGCTTCTTGTGTGAGAAGTGGGGCGCATACTACGTGGCCCATCCAGTGCAACTGCCGTTGGTTGCGCCGGAAGATTTTGTAGAGCAGTTTTGGAGCGGCGTCACCGGGCGCACGCGGGTGATTTTCATCAGCCACATCACCAGCCCAACTGCCCTAATTTTTCCCATTGAGGAAATTTGCCGCCGCGCCCGCGCCGCTGGAATTTTGACGATAGTGGACGGAGCGCATACGGTAGGCCAACTGCCGTTAAATTTGGATAGATTGAGCGCGGATATTTACACCAGCAATTGCCACAAATGGCTGTGCGCCCCCAAAGGGTCAGCATTTTTGTATGTGCGGCCTGAAGCGCAACCCTGCATTGAGCCGCTGGTGGTGAGTTGGGGCTGGCAGGCCGAAGCGCCCACGCACTCCCGTTTTATTGATGAACAGGAATACACCGGCACACGAGATATTGCCGCTTACCTCGCCACGCCAACGGCGATAAAATTTTTAGAGCAACATCATTGGGAACAAGTCCGTGTGGAATGCCATGCGCTGGCAGTGGAAACGCAAGCGCGCGTGCAGGCGCTGAGCGGCCTAGCGCCCCTAAGCCAGCCGGCGAGCTTTGCGCAGATGGTGAGTGTGCGTCTGCCGCCGTGTGATTTAGCGGCGCTCAAAGCGCGGCTGTACACTGAATATCAAGTGGAAGTGCCACTCTTGCGTTGGCGAACTGACTACCTGATGCGTATTTCTATACAGGGCTACAACACCCGCGCGGATATTGAGCGCTTGCAAGCCGGTTTGCAGGCTCTGCTTCCGCAAACGATTTTATGAAAACTATCCCTTTCCCGTTTTGGCTACGCGTTCTCTTTCTCTCGGCCATTCCCATTGTTTCGATTGGGATGTTGGCTCTGGGCTTTTGGCAACTTTCGCGTTTAGAAGCGCGGCGCGCGCAGAACGCCCTCATCCTCAGCCGTACTCAGCAACCGCCCTTGGCCTTGGAGGCTTGGCTTGGCGCTTCGGATTGGTCAGAGTTGGATTATCGCGCCGTTACTGTGCGCGGCACATTTGACGCGGCGCACGAAATTTTTTGGAAGAATCAGGCATACAACGGCGCGCCCGGTTTTCATGTGATAACGCCGTTGAAAGTGACAGGTACAGATGCAGTGATACTGGTTGATCGAGGGTGGATTCCATATGCGGATGGTGAACCAAGGCGCGGAACCGCCTACGCCCCGCCAGCTGGGGAGGTGGTTCTCACCGGCTGGTTGCGCGTGCCCGCCGTGCGGTTATCTGATTTGTCCCCTCAAGATCGCCCCCCAGCGGATGGGTCACCTCTCATGGCTTGGTTCTGGCTGGATACGCAGGCCATTCAAGCCCAAATGCCGTACACTTTGTTACCCATCATCATCCAGCAAGCGTCAGAAAATGCGCCGAGCGCTCAGCTACCTATCCCCAACTTGACTTTACAGCTAGATGATGGGCCACATCTAAGTTATGCCGTGCAGTGGTTTTCGTTTGCCGCTATTGCCGCAGGGGGGCCGGTGATTTATTGGTGGAACGCCCGCCGGAGAAAATGAAACCGGCTCCCCAATCGGGGAGCCGGTTTTTTGCTTAGCGCGCTGTACAGCGAGCGAACTAACCTAACGAACTGAGAGACGAACCGAACTTAGATGGCGCGAACGATGTTGGAGAACACGTTGCCGATCGCGGGGCCAACGATGGCGAGAACCACGATCACGACCACGGCCACGAGCACGAGGATCAGCGCGTACTCAACCAAGCCTTGGCCTTTGTTGTCTTTGAAAGTAAGCATTGTAGAAATTCCTTTCGAATAAATAAGCGGACAAAATTCTGAATGAACTTGACCGCGCTAAGCAACTAAACGCATTATAGGGGCATTTCCAGAAAATATGCGTGAGTGTTCGTTAGGATTTGTTAGCCTAAAATTCTAGGAGTTCTAACCCCGTATTAACTCGTACAACTCCACCAGTACGCCATGCGCACTTTCTGGGTGCACAAAGGCATACCAGCGGCCAGCACGCTTCCGGGGCGTTTCATCTATCAGCCGGAAACCTTTGGCCTTGAGTTGAGCTAAAACAGCGGCAATATCTTCCACTTCCACGCACAGATGGTGCATACCCGGCCCACGCTTGGCTAAGTATTTGGCCATGCCTGAGGTCTCCGAGGTGGGCTTCACTAATTCCACATGGCTTTCACCCAGCGGCAAAAAGGCCACCTGCGCCTCCTGTTCTGGCACAGTTTCTACGGTCTGCAATTCCAGCCCCAAGCCATCGCGCCAGAAACTTAGGGAAGCGTCTAAATCACTTACAACAAGGGCGATGTGGTTTATTTTCATAAGGCTAAATGCTTGGCTGGTATTCTCCCCACACCTCGCGGAGCGTGCGGCAGATTTCACCCACTGTTACCTTGTTCTCTACGCAGGTGATGAAGAGCGGCAGTAAATTTACCGAGCCGCGCGCGGCGGCGGCCAACTGCGTGCGCAATTCGTTCACTTTGGCATTATCGCGCCCAGCGCGCAGGGCGGCCAACCGGGCATGGGCGCGCGCTTCAATGGCCGGGTCAATCTTTTGCACAGGCGGGGCGCTGGCGGCCTCGCCCACAAAGTCATTCACGCCCACCACAATTTGTGTTTTGTGTTCGATGGCTTTTTGATATTCATACGCCGCATTTTGAATCTCGGTTTGGATGTAGCCTTGCTCAATAGCCTTCAGCGCGCCGCCCAGCTCATCAATGTGCTGAATATACGCCAGCGCGCGCCGCTCAATTTCATCTGTGAGTTGTTCGATGAGGTAAGCGCCAGCCAACGGGTCCACGCTATCGGCCACGCCCGATTCATACGCAATAACTTGTTGTGTGCGGAGCGCGATGTGCGCGGCGTGTTGCGTGGGCAGGCCGAGCGCTTCATCCATACTGTTGGTGTGCAGACTTTGCGTGCCGCCCAGCACTGCCGCCAGCGCTTGCAAGGCCACGCGCACGATATTGTTTTCTGGCTGTTGTGCGGTAAGCGTAGAGCCGCCTGTTTGAGTGTGAAAGCGCAACATCCAACTGCGCGGGTCGCGCGCCCCAAAGCGCTCGCGCATCAGCTTGGCCCACAACCGCCGCGCCGCGCGAAATTTGGCTACCTCTTCTAAAAATTGATTGTGGGCGTTGAAGAAGAAGGAAATCTGCGGCGCGAAATCATCCACCGCCAGCCCGGCGTTTTGCGCGGCTTGCACGTAGGCCATGCCGTTGGCCAGTGTAAAGGCCACCTCCTGTACGGCGGTGCTTCCGGCCTCGCGAATGTGATAGCCCGAAATGGAGATGGTGTTCCATTGCGGCACTTCTGTTTGGCAAAAACGGAAGACGTCCGTTATCAACCGCATAGAAGGCGCAGGCGGGAAAATGTACGTGCCGCGCGCGATGTATTCTTTCAGAATATCGTTTTGGATAGTGCCGCGCAGTTTGTGGGGCGCTACGCCCTGTTGTTTGGCCACCGCAATATACAGCGCCAGCAGAATGCTCGCCGGCGCGTTAATCGTCATGCTGGTGCTCACTTTATCCAGCGGAATATCATTGAACAAAGTGGCCATATCTTCAATCGAAGAGATGGAAACGCCCACGCGGCCCACCTCACCCAGCGCCATGGGATCATCGGCGTCGTAGCCAATTTGCGTGGGTAAATCAAAGGCCACGCTGAGGCCGGTTTGCCCTTGGCTCAGCAGAAACTTGTAGCGGGCGTTGGATTCTTCGGCGGTCGCGTAACCGGCGTACTGGCGCATCGTCCAGAAACGCCCCCGGTACATGGTGGGCTGGATGCCGCGCGTAAATGGATATTGGCCGGGAAAGCCGAGTTTTTCCGCGTAATCGGGGTCTTCATCGGTGGGCAGGAGCACGCGCTCCAATGGGATGCCGCTGGAGGTTTCAAACGCCGCACGGCGTTCCGGGTTCTTGGCGAGTTGTGGGTTGAGGATGGTCTCTTCCCACTGGCGCTGAATAGAAAAAAGTTCAGACATTCTCTAAGCGTGAAGCGTGATGCGTGAAACGTAACGGCATCACCTTTCACGCTTCACGTTTTACGTGCTTAAGCTACGGTTACCAACACATCATTCTGGTTTACGCTATCGCCCGGTTTCACCTTCACGCGTATCACCATGCCTTCGCGCTGGCTCTTCAATTCATTCTGCATTTTCATCGATTCAAGCACTACAAGGTTATCACCCTTCTTTACGGCTTGGCCCTCCGTAACGGGCACGGCCACAATTAAACCGGGCATGGGCGCTTTGAGATTAAACTCACCCCCGGCGCCGCCGGCCACTGCGCCTGCCGCCGCGCGCAAACGCTTCTCACGCTCATCTTCCACCTCTGCCACATACATCATGCCGCGCAAAAGCACTTGCCACTCATTCCCTTCACCCGGATGAATGTAAGCTTCATAAGATTGCCCATCTATCAGCAAGGTGAACACCGGTTGCTGGTTGAGGTTGGCAAAATCAACTGTGTAGGTTTGGCCGTCCACCGTCACGGTGTGGTCATCGTTGATTTCAATGGTGAAGGCCTTTTCGCCTACGGTGGTGATGTATTTCATGCGGCGGTTTCCGGTTGGGTGTCTGGTGGGTCAATGATACCGCAACCTGTTCAGCCTTATCCAATGCCGCCGACTGAAAATGGTGCGTCCTTTCCTTCTCTAACCCGTTTGGACGCCAGTCAACAGGGCCAGGTGACCGGAGGCCGGAGGCGGACAGGTTTGGCGGCTGATTACGCCGCGTCATTTTGTGTTTGCAACTGAGCGCTCAAGCACTAATTGGCATCGCTTGAAAACCCATCGCGCAAAATCTTGCCCGTTGCTGAAAAATGGGGTGTTGGGAGACGGTTAGTTAACGCATCCAATTTTTAGAACATAGACTCTTGCCGCTCAAAAACCGCGTATTTTCACTTCAAAAAAATTTAAGTCTTACCCATTGACGCGTACGTTCTATTTTTGCTATTGTTTAGCCCCCTAGCCAAAAATATGGGGTCAGAAATTTTACGGACGCCAGATATGGCGGTTTATTGTGGCGTAAGCCAATAGCAAACTTCGAACTTTAGATCTAACACATGCGTTGCCCTTACTGTAGTGCGGCTGACTCAAAAGTAATCGATACGAACCATGACGCCAAAGGTGGGGTGCGCCGCCGCCGCGAGTGCCTAAGTTGTAAACAACGTTTTAGCACTTATGAGCGCGCCATCCTGGCTACCCCTTTGCTCATTAAGCAAGATGGCACGCGCGAGGAGTTTGACCGTGAGAAGCTGGCGCGCGGCATCCGTATCTCATGCGCCAAACGCCCCGTTTCTGCCGCTGATATTGAGCGCCTGATTGGCGAGATTGAAGCCACTCTGCAAACGATGGGCAAGAGCGAAGTGTCTAGCCGTGTGGTGGGGGATATGGTGATGGCCGGCCTGAAAGAGCTGGACCTGATCGCCTATGTGCGCTACGCCATCGTTTACCTCGGCCTCGATGACCTCAAATCCATCCGTTTAGAAATTGACCGTCTGCTCGAAAACTAATCAACTCACAGATCAACGGACTTTCAGCCCGTATGGTCTGAATCTATTTACTTGGAGTACACACACCATGCTGGAACATACACAGGCCAAAGCCATTAATGGCAACGGAAACGGTAACGGGCACGCCCGCCCCAGCCTGCATCCGGAGCAATTGATGATGCCCGCCACCATCGTTAAGCGTGATGGGCGGGTGGTGCCGTTTGAGATTAAGCGGATTGAAAATGCGATTGCCAAGTGTTTTGCCAGCCTGGGCTATAAACCGGTGACGCCGATTGCGGATTTAGCTAAACAAGCCGTGAACATTGTGGCGGCCAAGTTCAGTGCGCCCACGGTGGAGCAGGTGCAAGACATTGTAGAGATGGTTTTACAAAGCGCAGGAGAGTATGAGGCCGCCAAACATTATATTTTGTATCGCGCTGAACATGCCAAGCAACGCGCCGCCCGTCCCATCCCGGAAAGCGTGCGCGCCGCTTTTGCCGAATCGGATCAGTACTTTCCTTCTCAGCTACAAAAGTTTCAGTTCTACGATAAGTATGCGCGCTTTAACTACGATTTAGGCCGCCGCGAAACTTGGGTGGAGACCGTTGACCGGGCCGTAGACTATTTGTATGAATTAGCCGGTAGCCGCTTGCCCACAGAAACTTACACCCGCATTCGGCAATCCATCCTCAACATGCGCGCCATGCCCTCCATGCGCTTGCTGGCCATGGCCGGCGAGGCCGCGCGCCGCAATAACATCACGATTTACAACTGCTCTTACCAACCCGTCGAAAGCATTGATTCTTTCGTGGAAGCGCTCATTATTTCCATGTGTGGCTGTGGTGTGGGCTTTAGCGTGGAACGCAAATACGTAGAGAACTTCCCACGCATCAAACGCCAAATGGGCAAAGCGCCCATCACATTCGTCGTGGAGGATTCGGCGGAAGGGTGGGCGGAAGCGCTACGGTTTGGCCTGCAAACCTGGTTTGAGGGCGGTGATGTGAAGTTTGATTTATCGCTCCTCCGGCCTGCGGGCGCGCCGCTGAAAACCAAAGGTGGCCGCGCCTCCGGCCCTGAGCCGTTCCGCGTGATGTTGGATTTTGCCCGCTCCCGAATTTTGGCGCGGCAAGGCTCCTTCCTGCGCCCGTTAGATGCGCATGACATCATGTGCTCGGTGGGCAATGCGGCGGTAAGCGGCGGAGTGCGCCGCACGGCTATGATTTCCCTCTTTGATGTGGATGACGATGAAATGCGCCTAAGCAAGAGCGGTAATTTTGAAATGGAGAATAGCCAGCGCTGGAATGCCAACAACAGCGCCGTCTGGCTGGATGGCCGCCTCACCCAACAAGAGTTTATCCATCACTTCATGGAGATGGCGGACTCTGGCCGTGGCGAACCGGGCATTTTTAGCCGCGCCGCCGCCAATAGCATGAAGCCTGCCCGCCGCGCCGAAGCCGACTTTGGCACGAACCCGTGTGGTGAAATTAACCTCAGACCGTGGGAATTTTGCAACCTCAGCGCCGCCGTGGCCCGCGTGGATGATACGTTTGACTCTTTGCGTGATAAGGTAGAAGTTGCCACCATCATCGGCACCATTCAATCCCTCGCTACATACTTCCCCGGCCTGCGCCCGATGTGGAAACAGAACTGCGAGGAAGAGCGTCTGCTGGGGGTGGATATCACCGGCCAAATGGATAGCCCCATTGCGCAAGATGCGCGCGCCAAAGAGCAACTGCGCGAAATTGCGGTGGAACTGAACCGTGGCCTCGCGGCGCAATTGGGGATCAACCCCTCGGCCTCTATTACGTGCGTGAAGCCCAGTGGTAACTCCAGCCAACTGCTGGATTGCGCCAGCGGCCTACATGCGCGCTGGGCGCCATACTACATCCGCAACGTGCGCGTGGCCGCCCACTCCCCCGTATACAAAGTTCTGCGGGATGCCGGCGCGCCGATGGACCCGGAGAACGGCCAAACGCCGGAGAACGCCAACACGTGGGTGGTGCACTTCCCCGTTAAAGCGCCGGAGGGCGCCATCACCCGCAACGCGCGTAGCGCCGTGGAGCAGTGTGAGTATTGGTTGCAAAACAAATTGTACTGGACGGAGCATAACCCTTCCTGCACCATTACGTACCAACCTGATGAAGTGATTGATTTGATGAAGTGGGTATGGGAGCACCGTGAGCAAATTGGCGGCCTGAGCTTTTTGCCCGCCTTTGACGCCAACTACGCGCAAATGCCATATGTGGAAATTTCCAAAGAAGAGTATGAGCGGCTTGCGCCGGAGTTCCCGCAGATTGATTTTGCCAAGCTGTACTACTACGAAGATGAAGACCTAACCACCGCCGCGCAAGAACTGGCCTGCGTGGCCGGCATCTGCGAAGTGGATTACAGCCAACCGCAGTAAAGCCAAGTCGCTTATTTATTACAGATCCGTTAGAACTTAGGAAACTATACTTCCTAACGCGACTAATCGCCCCGCCCAAAATTTGGCGGGGCGATTCTGTTTTAACTTCCAACCTTTCCGCGCTCAAATTGGCAAATACTTCGGGTAAAATCAGTCCATGCTAACCCGACAACTTGCTAACGTCTTTGTAACTCAGTTAGTTATCGTTGGGGGTTACATCCATCCGCCCTCCCACGAGTAAAATAATAACCATTCTTCTCAAGAAACGCAGTGCATGTTAAAGACTAGCGAGTGGATTGGCCGCGAACTCAAAGGCTACACAATAGTGGAACTCATCGGCTCGGGAAGCATGGCCGATGTATTTTTGGCGCGCCAACCCAGCATGAATCGTTGGGTGGCTGTAAAGGTGCTCAGCGGTGCGCTGGTGAATGATAGCCAGTTTGTGGCCCGTTTCCGGCAAGAGTCCCAAATTGTGGCCGCGCTGGAGCATCCGCACATTCTGCCCGTGATTGATTACGGCGAGGCTGAAGATACGCCGTATATGGTGATGCGCTACGTCAGCGGCGGCACCCTGCAAGATTTGGTGCAAAAAGGCCCCCTGCCGCCGAAAGAAGTTCTGCGTTACCTGAATGAGCTGGGGCAGGGGCTAGATTACGCGCACAGCCTCGGCGTAGTGCACCGCGATATTAAGCCCAAGAACATTTTGCTGGATACACGCGGCAACTCCTTCATCTCCGATTTCGGCTTGGCGAAAATTGTTCGCGGCGGGAGCCTAACGCACAGCGGCGTGGGTATGATAGGCACACCGCATTATATGAGTCCAGAGCAGGGGCGTGGGCAAGTGGTGGATGGCCGCAGTGATTTGTACTCGCTCGCCGTGATTGTATATGAGATGCTGACTGGCCGCGTTCCCTTTGACGCGGATAGCGCCGTGGGCATTGTGATGCAACACATCAACGACCCGGCGCCTAACGTTACTCGCATCGCCAGCACCCTACCTCCTAAGTTAGACCCGGTCATTGCGCGCGCACTCTCCAAAAACCCCGATGACCGTTACCCCACCGCCCACGAATTCACCGATGCGGTAGCTGAGGCGTTTGGCACGGCAGTGGTGAACGGACCGGTGATTTCACGTCCACCGCTAACCGCGGGCCATAGCAAAAAAGATACTTGGTCGGCGCGCGCCATGCGCACTCTCTCCAACTTTCCACAAAACGCTGGCCAACGCCGGGGGCCAATGCTCTTGATGGGCGCTGGCGTGGCCGTGTTGGCGATTGTGGCCGCATTGTGGGGGTCCGGCGTATTTGCCTCTGCTACCACCGCCACACCCACCGCCACGCAAGCCAGCGTGGCGCAAGCCTCGCCCACTTCCGCGCCCACCACGGCTGTTCCCAACACACCCACTTCCATTCCACCCACCCTCACGGCTACACCCACCTTAGTTACCAATGTGCCCATTGTGCCCACGCCTACCAGTGAGCCGGGCAATGCCATCTCTCCTAAAGATGGGATGGAATTGGTCTATATCCCACCCGGCCCATTCCTGATTGGCTCTGGTGAGAATGACCCAAACGCGCAAACCGACGAAAAGCCTCAGCGTGAAGGCACCATGCCCGGCTATTGGATTGATAAATATGAAGTCAACGTGGGTCAATTCCAACTGTTTATAAACGAAACGGGCTATGAAACTCAGGCGCAAAACCCGCGCGGTAGTTTTGGCATTTATGTGGATATGGGCGGGGTGGTGTTCTCGCCGCTTGGCACCAATTACGTACTCAACGCCTATTACCTTTTCCCTGAAGGCGGCGGAGGCGAGCAAACCGAGGCCTTGCGGGCAGTCGTGATGGTGAGTTATACCGATGCGAAGAATTATTGTGAATGGGCCGGACGGCGTTTACCCACCGAAGTCGAATGGGATCGGGCGGCGCGCAGTAATGACGGCCGCATTTATCCTTGGGGGAATGAGCTAGACCCGGCGGATGGTACCCGCGCCAACTACTGTGATCGTAACTGCCGTTTCGTTCAACGCAACACCAACGCCGATGATGGCTTTACGCGCACCAGCGTCGTTGGCTCATACCCCGCGGGCGCTAGCCCCTTTGGCGTGCTGGATATGGCCGGCAACGTTCAGGAGTGGGTGGATACGCTCTACGACCCGCTTGGCTTTTTTATCTTCCCTACACCCAACCCCAACGGCACGCAGTACATCACGCGCGGCGGCACCTGGCTTGATAAGCCCACCGGCATCCGCGCCTCTTCTAAAACCCGTTACGCCCCCTATGAGCGCAACAACATCACCGGCTTCCGGTGCGCCACCAGCGAACTCCCCTAAACCAACCGACATAGGACAAGAGTAAGAATTGACCTGCCACTTTCCTTCATGCTAACGTGTAGGTAGTGAAGCAAGTTTGGTATGAGTGTGGTGTTGCTCGGTAGCAGGTTCGCCAGCCTCACCTCCTTTGGAGCGGTCTGGCGATTTTTATTCCTCCTGACTCCTCCCCAACTACCCGTCCGCTTCACAGTAATTCTGAAAGTGGTTCAGAGGAGGAACCGATAAATATGAATGACCGCGTAACTGGAACAGTCAAGTGGTTTAGCCGTGTCAAGGGCTATGGCTTCATTAGCCCGGATGGCGGGGCAAAGGATGTGTTTGTCCACTATTCCGCCATTGTGGGGGAGGGCTATCGCAACTTGGAAGAAGGCCAACGCGTGGAATTTATCATTGAGCAAACGGATAAAGGCCCGCAAGCCGCCCGCGTGATGGAACTGGCCACTGTTACTGCCCAATAATTTGTTCTAGCTTTGATACGGATAAAACCTAAGCCCCGACGTTGCGCGGGGCTTTTTGGTTTAGAACCAAGCCTCACCGCAATACACCGGCAAATCCGCCGCCAGATTCTTATGGCATAATCAAGCATGATTAATTTCGGCTTCCTCCCACCCGGATAACTCACCTGCCGCGCACTTGCCCGTGCGCCCCCAGCCTCAGTCTCACCGGCTACATATTCTCCAAACTTCTCTGAGACTTGAGGCTTCTATGACTTCGTTTTCTTCACAATCGAACCGCGCCGTTCGTCGGTTGACCAGCTTTGTGCTGATTCTGCTCGCCATTGAATTTTTAGATGAGCTTGTCTTTGGTTTAGAGCAGGCCGCCTGGCCCCTCATCCGCGATGAATTGCAATTGACCTACACCCAAATTGGTTTGCTGTTTAGCGTGCCGAGTTTAATCGGCGCATTGGCCGAACCGTTTATTGGCGTATTGGGGGACACGCGCTGGCGGCGGGTATTGATCCTCGGTGGTGGGTTAGGTTTTGCGCTGGCTTGTGCGCTCACGGGTTTCGCTTTTCGCTTTGAGATTTTGTTACTCGGCTTTGCGTTGTTCTTTCCCTCGTCGGGCGCCTTCGTTTCACTCTCGCAGGCGGCGTTGATGGATACCGACCCTCAACGTCATGAAGCATGGATGGCGCGCTGGACAGTGGCTGGCTCTTTAGGGGTGGTGGCTGGCCCACTGGTTTTAGCCGGCTTGGCTGGGCTGGGGTTGGGGTGGCGCGTTGGCTTTCTCGCCTTTGCCGTCCTCGCGGTGGTATTAACCATATTCGCCGCCCGGTTTCCGTTTCCCACCGCCTCCACCTCTGAGCATATTTCTCTTAGGGGGGGGTTGCGCGCGGCGCTGCAAGCCGTGGTGCGCCCCACAGTTTTGCGGTGGCTCATTCTGTTGGAATTTGCAGACTTAATGCTGGATATCTTGCTGAGTTTTTTGGCGTTGTACGTGGTAGATGTGGCGGGCGGCACCGTGGAGCAGGGCGGGTTGGCCGTAACCGTGTGGACAGGCGTGGGCTTACTGGGGGATTTTTTACTGATCCCCTTGCTGGAGCGGGTGCGCGGCCTAAGCTATTTGCGCGTGAGCGCCGTAGTGGTGTTTTGTTTGTTCTTGGCGTTTCTGCTGGCGCCGAGTTTTCCGTTCAAACTGGTAATGCTGGCGTTGATGGGCTTATTCAACGCCGGTTGGTACGCCATCATTCAAGGGCAATTGTATTCCGCTCTGCCGGGGCAAAGCGGCACGGTGATGGCGGTGGAGGCGCTATTTGGCTTGGCCGTCAGTTTTATCCCTGCGCTCTTGGGCTGGGTGGCGGATGAATTTTCACTGACGGTAACTATGTGGCTTCTGCTGTTAGGGCCGGTGGCATTGTGGGTGGGCTTGCCGCGCCGAACGTAAGGGCGCAAACCACCCTTACGCGGCCACTGCAAACATCGTAGCCAACATCGTTGCCACCAACTTCTCGTTTTCTTCTTTGATGGCGAACACATCACACGCGCAGATGGTCAGCGTGCGCCCGGGTTTCAGCACTCGGGCGCGCGCGCTAAATTTAGCGCCGGTGGCTGGTGCCAGGAAGTTCATCTTGAATTCCACCGTGAGCACACGCGCGCCCACTTCCATCAGTGTGTGCGCGGCGTAACCGGAGGCCGTATCGGCCAACGTGGTGAGCACACCCGCATGAATATAACCATCTTGTTGCGTGAGGGAGGCATCATACGGCAAATCAATATGCACCTCGCCAGCGGCCACGCGTGTGAGTTTAGCGCCTAAGGTGTGCATCAACCCTTGTTGGTGAAAACTGCGCCGAATGCGTTGTTCAAAATTGGGGTCAGGGGGAATTGGCATGGGGAGTTTATAGCGCGAGAGTCTATAAATTGACAAATAAAACATCCGTTCTATAATCTGGGTGTGGATACCTTAACGAAGTTAAATTTAGTGGGAAGCCAAATGGGCCTTGAACCGGCAGAAGACGCCGATGCCGTGCGCCGCCCAACGGGTTTTGTGCCACTAAGCGCCATCACTGACTCCAGCGTGATGCCGCGCTGGAGTGGCATGGCTCGGCCTAACGCCTCGCCTGCCGACCCCGGCCTCTACGGCAAAGCGCCGTGCGGCCACGCGCCCGCCGATTTGAAAGCCGCGATGGATACTGTGACGCGCGATGGCGGCGACCCCGCGCCCACCCTCGCCAGCAAAAAACATTCGCTCGGCATCAGCTACGCCGTAATGCCCGGCGGCGGCAAGATGCCCATGCTCAAAACTCTGCTCACCAGCGCCTGCGAACGCGATTGCTTCTACTGCCCGTTTCGCGCGCGCCGCAACTTCCGCCGCGCCACCTTTAAGCCGGAAGAAATGGCCAATGTGTTTGGGCAAATGTACCGCGCCGGGATGGTGAAGGGCCTGTTCCTCAGCTCCGGCATTGCGGGCGGCGGCGTGCGCACGCAAGATAGATTGTTAGATACGGTGAACATTTTGCGGAAGAAGCAAGGCTACGGCGATTTTCTGCATTTGAAATTAATGCCCGGTGCGGAAAAAGAGCAAGTGCGAGAAGCCATGCGGTTGGCGAACCGCATCTCCGTGAATTTAGAAGCGCCCAACACGGAGCGTTTGCGCCACCTCGCGCCGCACAAAATTTTTATTGAAGAACTTTTGCAACCGCTGAAGTGGGCGCACGAAATCCGCTCGGCAGAATTGCCGCACAGCGCGTTTGCGGGCCGCTGGCCTTCCTTGGTGACGCAGTTTGTGGTGGGCGCGGCGGGTGAGAATGATTTGGAAATCATGACCACCACCAGCTACCTCACGCAGAAATTGCGGCTAGCGCGCGTGTATTTCTCTGCCTTTCACCCTGTGCCGGATACGCCGCTGGAAAATCACGCGCCGGAAAACCCATGGCGCGAGCATCGGCTGTATCAAGCTTCTTTTCTTTTACGCGATTATGGCTTTGAACTGGAAGATTTGCCCTTTAGCCAGCGCGGCCACCTGCCACTGGAGCGTGACCCCAAGCTGGCGTGGGCCGAGCAAAACTTAAGTGATGCGCCTGTTGAACTGAACCGCGCCGAGAAACGTGAGCTATTGCGCGTGCCGGGCATTGGCCCCAAAGGCGCGGAAGCCATCATTCAAGCGCGGCGGCAGGGCAAATTGCGCGAACTGCGTGATTTGAAGGCGCTGGGCATTTTGGCCGCCCGCGCCGCGCCCTTTATCCTGCTCAATGGCAAACAGCCCGCGCGCCAGCTTCAGTTGTTGTAGCTTTTTTATCAACGGATTGAGCGGATGGGAACGGATTTGCCCATACAACTTAAACCGTCACTCCCGCGCAAGCCTGTCCCCGCTTTTCGGGGGCGGGAGTCCATTGTCTAAAACTGGATACCCGCTTTCGCGGGTATGACGCATTGCCGTCAACGTCATATCCGTTAAAATCTGCTTCATCCGTTGACCAGAAATATGAACCCAACATTTTTTGCCACATCCAAACTTTGGCGGCAGTGGTTGCAGAAAAATCACACCAAAGCGGATGAGCTGTGGGTGGGCTTTTACAAGAAAGATTCTGGCCTGCCCAGTATTACATGGCCGGAAGCCGTTGACCAAGCGCTATGTTTTGGCTGGATTGATGGCTTGCGCAAAAGCATTGATGAGCGGAGTTGCAAAATCCGTTTTACACCGCGCAAGCCGCGCAGTATTTGGAGCGCCGTGAACCTAAAGCGCGTGCCGGAGCTGATTGAGCTGGGCCTGATGAAGCCCGCCGGACTGAAAGCCTACGAAGCGCGGCAAGCCAATCGCACCGGCATTTATGCCTATGAAGCGCGGCCCAAAGAACTGCCGGAGATTTACACCAAACCATTCCGCGCCAACAAAGCGGCGTGGGCGTTTTGGCAAGCGCAACCGCCCAGCTACCAACGCGCGGCCATTTGGTGGGTCATCAGCGCTAAGCAAGAGGCCACGCGCCAAAAGCGGTTGGCTACGCTGATTGAAGACTCCGCCCACAAACGCACTATTGCGCCGCTGACGCGGTGGCCTAAACCATCAGCGGGTTGAGCGGGTGGGAATGGATGTAAGTATTTTGGCAATATGTCTCAGCTTGAAGCGCATTGGGATTGGATTAATCACACACTAAAGCCACGTTATCCAGAGTTGGTGGATCCCTACTGCGCCGCGCTCATTGGTTATGACCAAATCAGTGAAACCGGAAAAATTGAGGGCCGAACTCTTGAGTATGTTGTGAATGCGGCCAAAAGCCAGCGAGCCTGGCTGTTTGAATTGGGAATGAATTTGCTTGGAAAACTAGCAATGCATCATGAAGAAGCTCGTCAAGCTATTCAGCTAATGTTTGCAGACAAGAAAGCAGATATTCGAGTAAATTCGTTGATGTGCTTGCATAAGTCGTTACCGACGACTCTAACAACAACCCTTCTTTCTAAAGGTTTGGCTGATAGAAGTGTACGAGTGAGAAGAATCTCAATTTATCAAGCGTGGGGCCTAAATTTATCGGAGTTGATACCTGTAATCGAGAAGCAAGTTCAATTGGAACGCAACTTGGGTGCCAAAGCTATTATAGAATTGCACCTCGCATTGCTCCGTGATGGCTATGCTTTATTACTAGATGCACACAATTCAGGTAACTATTGGCTTTGGGTTGCAACGCCCAATGGTGGAATGCGTGGGCGGTCAGTCTCGCAAACGGAAATTGATCGTAGAGGAATTCAAGCTATTGTTGGCGCAAAGAAACCTTCAAAAGCTAAGGAGTAAACATGGCAACCGTCCGCTACATGGTGAAAGATGTGGAGCAGAGCATAGGGTTTTACACCCAACATTTAGGCTTTAAGCTGGAACAGCAAATGGGGCCAGCCTTTGCCATTGTGGCCAAAGGTGATTTGGAACTGTGGCTGAGCGGCCCGCAAACCTCTGCGGCGCGGCCCATGCCCGATGGCCGCCAACCGGAGCCGGGCGGCTGGAACCGCTTTGTGATTGAAGTGGAAAACCTGCCCGCGCTGGTGAGCCGGATGATACAAGCGGGCGTGCGCTTCCGCAATGAAATTATCTCCGGCCCAGGCGGCCAACAAATCCTCGCCGAAGATCCCTCTGGCAACCCGATTGAACTGTTTCAGGCGGCGTAATCCCTCACATCCAAAAATGCTGGCTGAAAAATGATGCGACCTATCCTTCTCCCAGCGGGAGAAGGTGGCCGCAGGCCGGATGAGGGCGAACTGATGGCTTTACCAGAGCCTAAGCCGGATAAACGCCTAGATTTCTCCCTCACCCCAACCCTCTACCGGCGGGAGAGGGCTTTAAACCGCCTGACCGTCCGCCCAATTTCAGATATACTTGCACCTCGCGGGAGAGTTGCTCTCCCGCGAACTGTGTAAATTGATTATGGAAGAATCTCGGATTAGAAATTTCTGCATCATTGCGCATATTGACCACGGCAAATCTACGCTGGCGGATAGGCTGTTGCAAATTACGGGCACCATCTCGGCGCGCGAAATGCAGGCGCAGGTGCTGGATAGCATGGATTTGGAGCGCGAGAAGGGCGTCACCATCAAAGCCTCCGCCGTGCGGATGAAGTACACGGCCAACAGCGGCGTTGAGTATGAAATGAACCTGATTGATACGCCCGGCCACGTGGATTTTGGCTATGAAGTGAGCCGCGCGCTGGCCGCCTGTGAGGGCGCAGTGCTGGTGGTGGATGCCACGCAAGGCATTGAAGCGCAAACGCTGGCGAACCTCTACCTCGCCCTCAACGCTGGGCTGGAAGTGATCCCCGTTATCAACAAGATTGATTTACCCTCCGCGCGCGTGGAAGATGTGAAAGCGGAGGTGGTGAACTTGCTGGGCGGCTCGGCGGATGATGTAATTCCCATTTCGGCCAAAGAGGGCACTAACGTGCAGGCGATTTTGGAAGCCGTGGTGCGCCGTGTGCCAGCACCCAAAGGTGACCCAGACGCGCCGCTCCGCGCCCTCATCTTTGATTCACACTATGATTCTTACAAGGGCGTGGTGGCCTATGTACGGATTGTGGATGGGCAAATCCGCAAAACGGATAAATTTAAGTTGATGGCCACCGGAAGTATGGCTGACCCGGTGGAGATTGGCACCTTTAGCCCGCAGATGGTGGTGACGGGTGAATTGACGGCGGGCGAGGTGGGTTACGTGGCTACTGGCTTCAAAACCGTGCAAGAGTGCCGCGTGGGCGATACGATGACGCTGGCCGCTACCCCTGCTGAAGCGCCTTTGCCCGGTTACCAAAAAGTAAAGCCGATGGTCTTTGCCGGTCTGTATCCGGTGGATGGCGAGGATTATCAGGCGTTAAAAGAAGCGCTGGAAAAACTGCAACTCAACGATGCTTCGCTGACGTGGGAGCCGGAAACTTCGGCGGCGCTGAACTTTGGTTTTCGGTGCGGCTTTCTCGGCTTGTTCCACATGGAGATTATTCAGGAGCGGCTGGAACGTGAATATGATCTCGATATTCTTGCCACAGCGCCGAGCGTGGAATACGAAGTGCGGCTGACGAACGGTGAAGTGAAGCGCATTGATTCACCGGCAGATTTACCAGACCCCTCACGCATTGAAAGCATTGGCGAGCCGTGGATGCGCATTGAGATTTTTACGCCAGAAACATACTACGGCACGGTGATGGATTTGGTGACCAAACGGCGCGGCGAATTTGTAGAGCAGGAATATCCCGCGCCGGGCCGCGTTTTGCTGAAGTTTGATATTCCGCTGGCCGAGCTGATTGTGGATTTCTATGATCAGCTCAAAAGCCGTTCGCGCGGTTATGCTTCTCTGGATTATCACTTTGGCGGTTACCGAGAGCAGGATTTGGTGAAGCTGGATATTTTGGTGAATGAGGAGCCGGTGGATGCGCTGGCGATGATTGTGCACAAGGATAATGCGTACAGTAAAGGCCAGCTTTTGGTTTCCAAGCTCAAAGACTTAATCCCCAGCCAACAATTCACCATTCCCATTCAGGCGGCGGCGGGTGGTCGCATCATCAGCCGGGCCAACGTGCGCGCCCTCAAGAAAGATGTGCTGGCTAAATGTTATGGCGGTGATATTACGCGCAAGAAAAAACTGTTGGAGAAGCAAAAGAAGGGCAAGCGCCGCATGAAGATGGTGGGGGCGGTGGAAATTCCACAGGAAGCCTTTATGGCCGTGCTGAAGTTGGGGGAGGATTGACGCCTGACGGCAGACGAGATCGTTCGTCATCTGTCCTTCGTCGTCTCGTTTGATATGCATCGTTCTTGGCAGTGGCTGTTGGGCTTACTGGTGAGCGTTATCGCGCTGGTGCTGGTGTTTCAGGGTGTGCAATTAAGTGAATTGTGGGTCGCGTTGCAAAATGCGCAATATGGCTGGTTAGTTCCGGCGCTCACGTGTGTGTGGCTGGGGCAATGGTTGCGGGCGCACAGTTGGCGCGTCATCCTCGGGCATTCCCTCACGCACCAGGAGGTCTTTTCTGCCCTGAATGCGGGCTACTTGCTTAACAATGTTTTGCCACTGCGCTTGGGCGAGTTAGGCCGCGCGTATCTCATCAGCCGCACCGGAAAAATGACGGTTTCTCAAGCGCTTTCTTCGGTGGTGGTGGAGCGCGTGGTAGATTTGTGTATGGTCTCTGCGTTTTTGGTGGCTTTGCTTCCAACGTTGGCCTTTCCCGGCTGGGCCATAAACGCGGTGGGTATGGCGATTGCTTTAGTAGCGCTGGGCTTAACGGCGTTGTATGTGATGGTGACGCAACGGGAGTGGATGTTAAAACTGGTTAGGTGGGTAGTGCGCGCGCCTTTAGGTTTTTGGCAGGGAGCCGCGCGGTTGGAAGACATCGCCGAGGCGTTTATTGACGGTCTGCAAGCTATTCGTGAGCCGCGTCGTTTTATACTGGCCGCCGTTTTTTCTGGCTTGGCGTGGTTTTCGGCTGGGGCCAGCCTCAGCTTCATTTTGCTGGCCTTTCAAGTTTCGGCGGATGTGTTGATGATAGGTGTGATGGGTTACTTTACATTGGCGGTGACGGCGCTGAGCATTGCGCTCCCGTCTGCGCCGGGCAGTTTGGGCGTATGGCAGTGGGCGGTGGTGCTGGCGCTCTCCGTTTTCGGTGTGGCGCGCGAGGCGGCGCTCAGCGTGGCAATTTTGCACCATGCCGCCAATTATGCCGTTACCAGTGTGCTGGGCGCGCTCGCTTTAGCTTGGGAGCATGAATCGCTCACTCACTTGGCGCAATCGGCGCGCAGTTTATTAGGGAAAACAACCGCTCGGCGTGTATAACTTTAGCTGGCTTCGGGTTTTGAGCTCGCCCGCCGATTAATCGACGGGCTAAAATAACAAAGCCGCTGAAGGCGACTATTCGGCTGAAACTTAGTTGGAATGACTACAGTAAATAACCATCAGGCAATAAACATCAAGTTTTGTTTTAGAACTTTATGAAACTCCTCATCACTGGCGGCGCCGGTTTTATCGGCTCCAACTTGGCGGCGCATTTTGCGCGGGCTGGGCATAGCCTCACCATTTTTGATAACTTCTCGCGTAAAGGCGCGGAAGCCAATCTCGCTTGGTTGCGTGAAGAATTTGATGACGCCCTCACGGTCATGCGAGGCGATATCCGCGATTATGAGGCAGTGCGGGCCGCCGCGCAGGGGCAGGAAGCCATTTTCCATTTAGCGGGGCAAGTGGCCGTTACCACTTCCGTGAACAACCCGCGCCAAGATTTTGAGGCCAATGCCCTTGGCACATTCAACACCCTTGAAGCCGCCCGCGCCGCTGGCACCAACCCTATCTTTATCTATTCCTCCACCAACAAAGTGTATGGCGGCATGGAAGAAGCGCACGTGGTGGATTTGGGCCAACGTTATGGCTTCGCCGATTTGCCGCATGGTGTGCCGGAAACTTGGCCGCTGGATTTTCATTCACCGTATGGCTGTAGCAAAGGCGCGGGTGACCAGTATGTGCGCGATTACCATCGCATTTACGGTTTGCCCACAGTGGTGTTCCGCCAGAGCGCCATTTACGGCCCGCGCCAGTTTGGCGTGGAAGACCAGGGTTGGCTGGCGTTCTTTTCCATTTGCGCCGCTACCGGCAGGCCATTCAAAATCTATGGCGATGGCAAGCAAGTGCGCGATTTGTTATACATGGATGATTTGGCGCGGGCTTTTGAGTTAGCCGTGCGGCGCATCGATAAAACCGCTGGTCAGGTTTACAACATCGGTGGTGGGCCGGAACGAAGCCTGAGCGTGTGGACGGAGACGCGCCCTTTGCTGGAAAGGCTGGCGGGGCGCAAGCTGGAAGTGAGCTTTGGCGAGTGGCGGCCCGGTGATCAGCGCGTGTATTTGAGTGACATTCGCAAGGCGCAGGCCGAATTTGGCTGGGCGCCGCAAGTTTCACCCGCTGAGGGGTTGGAGCGGCTGTGGCATTGGATTCAAAATAACCGCGCTTTGTTTTCTTAGGAAATTCTCACGCCAAGAACGCAAAAAACTTTGCGCTTGGGCGGGGTTGCCACCTTTAGGCGGTGGCTCGAGATTAGTGCATGAAAATCCTTATCGCCCTCACCTACTACCGCCCACACGTCTCTGGCCTCACCATTTATGTGGAGCGGCTGGCGCGGGCGTTGGCGGCGCGCGGCAACAGCGTGACGGTTCTCACCTCACAATATGATGCGCAACTGCCGCGCCAAGAAGTGGCGCACGGCGTCAACGTGGTGCGGGTGCCGGTGGCGGCCCGCATCAGCAAAGGCGTGGTGATGCCCACCTTTGGCCTGCACGCCAACAAATTGGTTCCCGCGCATGATGTGCTCAGCATTCATCTGCCGCAGTTAGATGCCGCCGGTTTGGCTTTGCGCGGCCCCCTTTTCAATCGCCCAGTGGCGCTCACCTATCACTCGGATTTGCTTCTGCCGCCTTCCCCGCTGAATTTTGTGGCCGGCAACGTTATTTACGCCGCCAATCACATCGCCGCCCGCTTCTCTAAAGCTATTGTGGGCTACACCGAAGATTTTGCGCGGCACTCATTCTTTCTCTCTAAGTATTTGGATAAAGTCACCATCATCCCGCCGCCGGTGGAGATGCCCCAACCTACACCCGAAGCGGTGCGCGCCTTCCGTGAGAAACATGGCCTGAACCCGGCCCGCCGCCCAGTGATTGGTTTGGCGGTGCGCCTCGCGGCGGAAAAGGGCGTGGAATATCTATTTGAGGCCATGCCTAAAATTCTGGCGCAATATCCCAACGCCTTCATCCTACACGCCGGCCCGCGGGAAGCCATTGGTGAAGCGGAGTATGTGCGTAAGATTGAGCCACTGGTGGAGCAGTATAAAGATCATTACTTACATGTGGGCACGCTCAACGCCGAACAAATGGCGTTGTTCTTCAGTTGTTGTGATGTGCACGTTCTGCCCAGTATTAACAGCACAGAAACATTTGGCCTGGTGCAAATCGAAGCGGCGCTATGCGGCACACCTTCGGTAGCCAGCGCCTTGCCCGGTGTGCGCATGCCCACACAGATGACGGGTATGGGCCTGACCACGCCGCCCAAAGACTCGGTAGCTTTGGCGGAAAACATCCTGCAAGTGCTAAACCATCGTGAGCAGTACGTGCGCCCACGCGGCCCGATTGCGGAAATGTTCAGCCCAAATACTACGGCGGCGAAGTACGAAGAATTGTTTGCGAAACTCAAAAATTAACCGCGAGGAAAAAATTGAAAACTTCATGCTCTTCGCGGCTCAGCGGTGAAGATTAATGACTGACGATTTATTGTGGCGAAACCTAAAAGATTTACCCGCCTTTCGCGGCCTCCTGCGGGCGGTGGAGGCGCGTTTTTATGAAGGGATTGAACTGCCCGCGCCGGTATTGGATGTGGGGTGTGGCGATGCCCACTTTGCCTCCGTCACGTTTAAGCGCCCGCTGGATGTGGGCGTGGACCCGTGGACGCCGCCTCTCCGCGAGGCCCGCCGCCTACGGCCCAACGTGTATAACGGTTTGGTGCAAGGCAGTGGCGCGGCGTTCCCGTTTCCGAGCGGTCACTTTGCCAGCGCCCTCAGTAACTCCGTGCTAGAGCACATCCCTGATTTAGATCCGGTGCTAAAAGATTTGGCCCGTGTGCTGAAACCAGGCGCGCCTTTTGTGTTCTGCACACCCAGCGACTATTTTCTGGAATTTCTCTCCATCTCCAGCGGGCTGAAGCGCGTGGGCCTTACGTCGCTTGGCAAGGCGTACGAAAACTTCTTCAACCGCATTTCCCGCCACTATCATTGTGACAGCCCGGCGGTGTGGCAGGAACGTTTAGAACGCTGTGGTTTTGTGGTGGATAAGTATTGGTATTATTTTTCTATCAACGCCCTGCGCGCGCTGGAGTGGGGCCATTATTTTGGCCTGCCGGCCGCGCTGGCGCACGCCCTCACCGGCCGTTGGCTATTTTCGCCCACGCGGGCCAATTTGGCGCTCACGGAAAAAATCATGCGCCCGTTTTATGAGGAACCTTTGCCGGCCAAGGGCGCTTATCTTTTCTTTATCACCCACCGCCAATGACGCCCACTCCCAACGGGTTTGTAACCCGCGTGAGCTGAGAGGTTGAGGGTGAGGCCCACTAACCAGCCCTTTATTTTTGCCCACAGCACTTTCAGTTTATCATTCCGCCTTATAGGTTTTGCTCTAAGGAATTGTCCTCGGTATGACTGACGCTTTGCCGCCTGAAGAAAACCCACCCGCGCCCCCCGCCGCTGAGCCGCCTCCACCGCCCGCCCCCGCGTGGACGGATACCCTGCTGACCAAAATCCGCCAGTTGGATTGGCGGGTGTTGGCGGTGGACATGATTTTGGTGGTTTTGTTTTGGGTGGGCGTCTATTTCCGTTTTGATGGCCTGAACTGGAACCAGGGCGCCAACTTACACCCGGATGAATACGGCCTTACCGGCACGCTCACCCGTATGCAGTGGCCGCAAACGCTGGACGAGTACTTCAACACTCGCCTCTCGCCCCTCAGCCCTTACCAAAAGTTTGATGAGAACGGCCAATTTGTAGCCGATGGCCCCGATAACGGCATGCGGTGGGGTCAGTGGCCCATCATTATCCTCAAAGGCGCGGCTGTTCTGCTAGACCAACAGGGTTATGAAGAGCAACGGCTGTTGGGCCGCACGCTCTCCGCGCTGGCCGATGTACTCTCACTCATTGTGCTGTACTTCATCGGGGCGCGGCTGTACAACCGCCGCGTGGCGCTTCTGGCCGCGGCCCTCAGCGCATTGGCCGTCATGCAGATTCAACAATCGCACTTCATGACGTCCGATAATTTCGCCGCCTTGTTCACCACCTGCGCGTTGTACGCCGCTGTGCGCGTGGCGCAGACACCCGCCGATGAGCGCGGCGCGTGGAAGTGGTATGCCGCTTTTGGCATGTTTTTCGGCATGGCGGTGGCCTCGCGTATCAATCTGGCGCCGTTGGCCGGCATGGTGATTGTGGCCGCCTTCATTGCCAACGCCAACCGCTTGGGAAAATTATTGGAACTGGGGCCGGAACTGCGCCGCGTGATGCTCTTGCTGGCGCTGGCGGGCGGCGCGGCTTTGCTCACCTTCCGCATTACGCACCCCATGGCCTTCCGCGCCGAGACGGGCGATACCACACTGTTTACATGGGAATTGAACGAGAGCTGGACAAACATGTTGCAGTTGGCTTCGGCAGAGAGCGATGGGCGCGCGGGCGGCCCGCCCGGTGAGCAGTGGGCCAATCGGCCCGCCATCATCTTTCCGTGGCTGAACATGGTGCTATGGGGCATGGGCGCGCCGCTGGGCTTGGCGGCGTGGGCCGGTTTTGCGGCGGCCACCTGGCAACTGCTCCGCGCGGATTGGCGCGAAGAAATTAAGCGCCACCTCATCCCCGTGGTGTGGGCGGGCGGCATGTTTCTATTTATGGGCACGCGCTGGGTGAAATCGGTACGCTACTTTTTGCCCATTTATCCGATGCTGTGCTTGCTGGCCGCGTGGGGCGTGTACGCATTGTGGAATAAATTAAACGAGCGACGGCAAACAGCAAACAGTCGTTCTTCGTCCATCCTCCGTCGTCTGATGGGCGGCGCCGTTTTCACCATCGTTGTCCTCGGCACTTTCGCTTGGGCCTACGGCTTCACCAACATTTACCGCACGCCGAATACACGCGTAGCCGCCACGTTGTGGATGTATCACAACTTGCCCGCGCCGCTGATGCTCCAAATGGAAACGCCGGATGGCCTGCATCAAGAACCCATCGCCATGCCAGAGGCCTTTCAGCTCACGGCGGGCGCGCCCTACCGTATTGAAGTGAAACCGCGCGTCAGCGGCACGCTCACTGGCGTGTATCTTTTCCGCGCCCACAATTTGTTTGATGCCTCTCAACCGGGTACGGTGCGGGTAACGGTTGCCAGTGACCCCGATGGCAACAATGTGCTGGCGGAGGCTTTCTTGCGCGTGGAGCCGAACGCGGCGGACCCGCGCGGCAGTTCAGCGGCGGCCTCCGTGCCAGCTGTGGAACTGCAAAAAGATCAGGGCTATTTCATCATCGTTTCGGCGCTGGATGCGCCCATGCAGATTTCGCAGGTGGTGCTTTCCAACGAAAGCTGGGATGAAGGTTTGCCCGTGCCGTTTGATGGCCGCGACCCGTTTGGCGGCCTGTATCGTGGTCTGACGATGGAAGTGCGTTGGCCGGATGATGAAAACAAACGCCAGATGTTCCTCGCCAACTTGGCGCAGGTGGATTACATCATCGTGCCAAGCCAACGCGCGCTGTGGGCGCACTCGCGCATTCCGCTCACCTACCCCATGACGATGGAATATTACAAAGCCTTGTTTGATGGTCGGTTGGGCTTTGAGTTGGTGCAAGAGTTTCAATCGCCGATCACGATTGGCCCCCTGCAAATTTCGGATGTGGCGGGCACATGGGCGTGGGGGCAGAAGCCCGACTTAACGCCTGAAAAAGATAACCCCTTCAACTTTAACCCGCTGGCCGCGGAGGAAGCCTTCAGTGTATATGACCACGCGCCGGTGTGGGTGTTCAAGAAGCGCGCCGATTTTGATCTGGCGCAAGTGACGCAACTGCTGTACGCCTTCGATTTGAGCAAGGTAGTGATACAAGGCCCGCGCGATGCCACGCAATCGCCTTCGCTGATGATGTTGCCCGCCGATTTGTTGGCAATTCAACGCGCGGGCGGCACCTGGAGCGAGATGTTTGACGCCGCCAGTTTGCTCAACACCAGTGAGCCAGTGGCCGTACTGGTGTGGTATCTCGCCATGCTGTTAATGGGCGCGTTGGCTTGGCCACTCACCTACACTACGTTTGGCGGGCTGAGTGATAAAGGCTATCCGTTGACGAAAACGGTGGCGCTTTTAGTGGTGACGTGGTTGGTATGGTTTAGCGGTAGTTTGCGTTTACTGCCGCATACCCGCGGCACTGTTGCATTGGGCTTTGTTGTGCTGGCCGCCATCTCCGGCTTGCTGTTATGGCGCAAGCGCGCTGAGCTGGTAGCTTGGGCCAAAAATAATTGGCGGCACATCCTCATTGTGGAAGTGCTAGGCCTCCTCTTGTTTAGTTTTATGCTTTTCATCCGCTGGGGTAACCCGGATTTGTGGCATCCCAACTTCGGCGGCGAGAAGCCGATGGATTTCTCATATTTCAATGCGGTGCTCAAGAGCACCTACTTTCCACCCTATGACCCATGGTTGGCGGGCGGCTACTTGAATTACTACTACTATGGTTTTGTGGTGGCGGGCCTGCTCACCAAACTGCTAGGCGTGATGCCGGCGCTGGCTTACAACTTGATTCTGCCCATGCTCTTCTCGCTGGTAGGCTTGAACGCGTTTTGCGCGGCGTACAACTTAGTGGCGCGGGCGCCGAGTGAGCGGCAGACGGCTGACGAGGGACAACAGACGGCGGACGGCGGTAAGCAGTTGGTTGTGAACAATGAACAATCAGTCGTGAGCAGTGAGCGGCTGATGGAAGAAGAAACGCCAGCCGCTCCTCGCGCTTCACGCTTAACGTTTCACTCACTCCCCTACATCGCCGGCATTGCCGCCACGCTGATGGTGGTGGTGTTGGGCAATCTGGGCCAAATCCGCACCTTCACGGAGGCCTTCAAGCGCGCGGCGGATGGTGGTGAGGGCTGGGGGGCCGTATTGAACGGCCTGACGCGTGTGGCCAGTGGACAGGCGCTTTTACCCGTCAGCCTCGGCTCTTGGTATTGGGATGCCACCCGCATTGTGCCGGGCGTTAACGGCTCCGGCTCGGAAATCACCGAGTTCCCCTTCTTCACCTTTTTGTATGCAGATTTGCACGCGCACATGATTGTGATGCCGTTTACGGTGCTGGCGGTAGTGTGGGCCATCAACTACTTGTTTGGCGCTCAACGCAAACGAGGCTGGCCAGAGTCACTGGCGCTGTGGGCTATTGGCGGCCTCACCATTGGCGTCACGCGCCCTTCCAACACGTGGGATTATCCAATGTATTTGGCATTGGGCTTGGCGGCCATCATCAGCGCCCATTTCTTGGCCACGCCGCGCCTCACCCGCGCTAACCTGTGGAGCCTGCTCTGGCGTGTGGGCCTTCTAATCGTCCTAACCATCGGCCTCTACCGTCCATTTGATCAGTGGGTGGCCGTGCCGCTGACGGAACTCAAGTTATGGGAGAACGAGCGCACGCCGCTAGAAGCTTACTTCTACATCTATGGCTTGTTCTTCTTCCTGATCGTTTCCTGGATGTTACTGGAAGTGCGTCGCTGGCTGGCCGAAACGCCCGTGACGATTTTAGACCGCGCGGCTGAATGGTTGCCAAACGTTTTGCTGGCTTTGGGCGCTTTCTTCGTCAGTTTGCTGGCCTTTTTGTTGATGGGAGTGCAGGTGGCCTCCGTAGCTCTGCCGCTGATGGCGCTGGCCGGCTTGCTTCTTCTGCGCGGCCAAACGGCGCTGGCGCTGGAGAAACGCGCGGCTCTATTTTTATTCGGCACGGGCTTGGCCGTTACTATTTTTGTGGATGTGGTTGTGCTGGGCGGCGACCGCATGAACACCATTTTCAAGCTATACATGCAGGTGTGGTTTTTGCTGAGCATTGCGGCCGGCGCGGCGCTGGCGTGGGTGCTAACCGAGGCCATAAACTGGCGGCCTATCCCCCGCAATCTATGGGCTGTGGTGTTGGCCGTGCTGGTGGGGAGCGCCGCGCTCTACACCGTGACTGCCGCCAACGCCAAGATGCGTGACCGCTTCCCCGGCTTTGCCATTTCACCCGATGGCGCCGGTTGCCAAGCCATTCCCAATATGCCACAACCCTACGAGAAAGCGCCGGACCCTGATGAACAACCGCGCGGCTTAAACGGCCTGAACTATATGACGTTCAGCGCCTACTGCGATGAGGGCTACTTCTTACCACTGACGTATGATTACGAGGCCATCCGTTGGTTACAAGATAATGTTCAAGGTTCGCCGGTGTTACTCGAGGCGCAGAATTTTAATTTGTACCGCCTCACCAGCCGCTATGCGTGGAACACCGGTTTGCCCAACGTGGTGGGCTGGGATTGGCACCAGCGGCAACAGCGCGGCGCCGGCCCCACCCAATACATCTCAGAGCGTGGCGCAAAAGTTTCACTCTTCTACTGCGCAGGCATGAGCCTTACGCCGGAGAACTTGGAAAAATACCGGGTCTGCCAAAGCACGCTCCAGTTTTGGAGCGAGGCGGGCAATATTTTGGATGATGTGACGGGCGCTGATGCGTGGGCGGAACGGTTCTTACGCGAGTATGACGTGAAATATATTGTGGTGGGCACGCTGGAACGCGCTTACTACCCGCCGGAAGGTTTGGCCAAGCTGGATCGGATGGTAGCGGCCAGACAAGTAGCGGTGGTGTATCAAAACCCCGGCGTGACGATTTACGAAGTGCTGATAGATAACGTGGCTACAAACTAAGAAAGGCTTTGCATCGAATTACGCTAATTTCACGCATCAGCTAAATTCGATGCAAAAAAGAACCTCATGCCAGAACTACGCTTTGATACGTATTACCGTTACGCTGAAGTGGCCGCCTTCTTACAAGATTTCGCGGCCCGTTACCCCACTCTGTGCCGAGTGTATTCCATCGGCAAAAGTTATGAAGGGCGCGAAATTTGGCTGGCCGAACTAACTAACACTGCCACCGGCCCGGCGGAACATAAACCGGCGTTTTGGGTGGATGGCAACATTCACGCCACGGAAGTTTCTCCATCTTCTTGCGCGCTCTACATCATTAATAAATACCTCTCACAGTACGGCGCGGATGCGCAAATAACGCGCCTGCTGGATACGCGCGTACCGTATGTGGTGCCGCGCCTTAACCCCGATGGCGCTGAGTTGTATTTGGACGAGCGCCACCGCCGCGTTCGCTCCAGCACGCGGCCTTACCCATTGCCCGAACCACAAGACGGCCTACATGAGCACGATGTAGATAGTGATGGCCGTATTCTAATGATGCGAGTTCAAGACCCCAACGGCCCGTGGAAGGCGCATCCGGTTGAGCCGCGTTTATTGGTGGCGCGCGCGGCAGATGGTTCGGACGTTGGCCCGTATTACCGCTTACTGCCCGAAGGGCACATCAAAAATTTTGATGGTGTTATCATCAAAACGCCGCCCAAGCTGGAGGGGCTAGACCTCAACCGCAACTTCCCAATTGAATGGGCGGTAGAGAGCGAGCAGACAGGCGCCGGGCCGTACCCCACCAGCGAGCCGGAAGTGCGGGCCGCCGTGCAGTTTATTGTGGATCATCCCAATATCACCGGCGCGGTAACCTTTCACACTTGGAGCGGGGTATATCTGCGCCCGTTTAGCGCGCATTCTGACGAACATTACCCCACCAACGATTTGTGGACGTATCAGGAGATTGGCAAACAGGCCACGCGCCTGACTGGCTATCCGGCAGTCTCGGTATATCACGAGTTTCGCTATCACCCCAAAGAATTTATGAAGGGTGATTTTGATGGCTGGATGTATGACCATGTGGGCGTGTATGCCTGGACGTGTGAATTGTGGAGCCCCGAACGCGAAGCCGGCATTGATTTGAGCGCCGGCCCGGATGGCAAAGGCCCTTCGCGCTACATTGAGTTTATGCGCACACACCCGGTTGAAGAGGAATTGCAACTGCTGAAATGGAATGATGAAACCTTAGGCGGCAAGGGCTTTGTTGATTGGTACCCCTTTGAGCACCCACAATTGGGGCCGGTGGAATTGGGCGGCTGGGATATGGAATACGCCTGGCGCAACCCACCCCCCCATTTACTGGAAAAAGAAATCGCCAAGCATGCCGATTTTGTCTGCTGGCATGCATTGATTTCACCCAAACTGGAATGGGCGGAAGTGAACGCCAGTGAAATTAGTGCGGGCGTTTACCGTGTGCGAGCAGTGGTATTGAATTCCGGCTGGTTGCCTACTAACGTCACTCAGCGCGCGGAAGAGAAAAAATTAGTGCGGCCCTTAGAAGTGGAAATTGTTTTGCCGGAAACAGCCAAACTGGTGAGCGGTGAACGCAAAGTAGAGTTGGGCCAGTTGGCGGGCCGCGCCCTAAAGCTTGTGCCTTCCATCTGGATGCGAGACCCCACCGATGACCGCGTGAAAGTGGAGTGGGTGGTACAAGCGGCAAAGGGCGCACACATTACGGTGAGTGCTAAACACCCGCGTGCGGGTAAAGTTTCCCGTTCAATCACACTGTAAACAGGCCACGAATTGACACGAATGCGCATGAATGAAATTGATAGGTAAAATGTTTTGATAAGGAGGATTGTGATGGCAGAAATTCTTTATAAAGAGTTATCTTATATGATTATTGGCGCCGCGATGGCCGTTCATACAGCACTTGGCCCCGGTTATCTGGAGAAGGTCTATCAGAATGCTCTGGCACATGAACTGACTTTACGCGACATCAAGTTTGAACAATTGGTGAAGTTACCGGTGTTGTATCGCGGTGTGCTGGTGGGTGAGTACGAGGCTGACTTTTTGATTAATGGCTTAATTGTATTAGAGCTAAAAGCCGTGAATGCCTTTCACCCACGTCATGAGGCCCAAGCCCTTAACTATCTTGCTGCCACCGGTTTGCGTTTAGCCATCTTGCTTAATTTTGGCACTGATGAGCTTCATTACAAACGCATTGTGCGGTAATTTGTTCGTGTCTATTCGTGTCCATTCGTGGCGAAATAATGCAAGCTGACTTTCTCGCTTTCCTCACATGGTACCTCGTCACTTCCTTGGCGGCAGTGGCGGCTTTGCCATTGGCCTTCCGGTTGTTTACCTTTTTGCCAGACCGGGGCTATGCGTTCGCACGCCCACTAGGTTTACTGGCCACCACGTACATTTTCTGGTTATTCGTTTCATTGGGCTTTTTGCGAAACGATGGTGGAAGCGTTTTTGTGGCGGCCGGTGTGGTGTTGGCGCTGGGTGCTTTCTGGCTGAACCGCGCCGGCCTCGCTGATTTGCGCGCATGGTTAGCCGCACAACGCAGCTATGTGCTGGGCGTGGAAGCTCTGTTCTTAGCCGCCTTTGCTGTATGGGCTTGGGTGCGGGCCTACAACCCGGATATTGCTGGCACGGAGAAGCCGATGGAGTTCATGTTTATCAACTCCATCCTCCGCAGTGAGAGTTTTCCGCCCAATGACGCGTGGCTTTCCGGCCACCCGATTAGCTACTACTATTACGGCTATGTCCTGATGGCCGCGCTAGTGAAAGTGACGGGTGTGGCCTCCAGCGTAGCCTTCAATTTAGGCATCGCTCTGCTATTTGCTTTGGCCTGCACCGGTGCGCTTGGCGTGGGCGTGAACCTTATTGCCTTAGCAAAAGCTGATAGCGGACAATGGACTGAGGAAGATAATTTGTCCGAACAGCCAACTTTGACCTTCCGCCTTCTGCCTTCTTTTTGGCCCGCCCTCCTCGCCCCACTTTTTATTGTGGTGGCCGGAAATTTCTACGGCGTAATTGCCTTGGCGCACGCTAATGGCTGGGCCGCCAACCTACAAATCCCAGCGGTTTATTATGATTTTGGCACGCCTCAGCCCGGCGTTGACCCGCGCTTTCTCAGCGATTTTGAACAGCCGCCCGGCGCGCGTGTTGGCCTGGTGAACGTTTATGAATGGCTTGACCTAAAAGGCGCAAACACTATTCCGGCTGAGAACACCACCGGCCAGTTTATAGTTGACCCCGGCTTTTGGTGGTGGTTCTCCGGCGCGCGGGTGACGCACGAAAAGAATCTCACAGGCAAAGTAGATGAAGCCATCACCGAAATGCCGGCCTTCTCGTTCATCCTCGGCGATATGCACCCGCATGTGCTAGGCCTGCCGTTTGTGTTCATTGCCATTGCGCTGGCGCTGAATTGGTTGCTATGGGCGGTGCAAATTCACTTATTGATTGATGAGCCAAGGGAAACGCCGCGTCCGTGGCACATGCAACTGAGAGCCACGCTCACTGCGCTCTTTCAACCGGTGCTTGGCTCGGTGCTTTTCACCGGCTGGCTCCTCGGCGGCCTGGTGTTTATGAACACATGGGACTTTCCCATGTATTTGTTTGTCGTCGTCGCCGCGCTCGCCGTCGGCTTCGGCTTAGCGTGGGGTTGGGATGGCCTGCTCAAAAATTGGCTGGTGCTAGCGGTGTTTGCGGGGGCGGTGGCCGTCATCGGCATTGGGCTTTTCTTGCCGTTCTATTTCACGTTTCAATCGCAGGCCGGCGGCATTTTGCCCAATCTCATTTACCCCACACGCTTTCAGCAAACGGCGGTGATGTTTGCCCATGTGCTGATGGCCGCTGTTGTGATGGTGATTTGGCTGGCGTGGCGTGGGCGCGAAGTGCTTGACCGCCGGGCGGCGTGGTGGGCGGGCGGCGGGCTGTTAGCCGGATTGATTCTGGTGGCTACGGCGCTCACGCTCGGCGCAACGCTCAATCCGGCGTTGGTTACTTTTGTGGAAGATGCCCTGCGCCCCTTAGCCCTGAGTGAAGCCTTTGGCCTCATGCTCCAACGCCGCTTGGTGGATTCTTTCACCAGCTTACTTACAGCAAGTATGGTCGGCCTGTGCGTCGGTTTAGCCATTGGCGTCCTGCGCTCTCGCCCTACGCTTCACGCTTCACGTTTCACGCTTTTTCAACCTCCCACCCTCTTCACCCTCATCCTTCTCCTTACCGGTGCAATGCTGGTGCTGGGGCCGGAGTTTGTGTACCTGCGGGATGGTTTTGGCACGCGCATGAACACCATCTTCAAGTTTTATTTTCAGGCGTGGGTGATGTGGGGCGTGGCGGGCGCGTTTGGCTTGTGGTTGTTAAGCCAACAAGCGCGGGCGTGGGTTGTGAATACGATGACGATCATCATGAGTGTGGCCGTGACGGCCAGCTTGGTTTACACCTTAGCTGGCGTCTATAGCAAAGCGGGGCGGTTTGCCGGAACACCCACGCTGGATGGCCTCACGTATTTCCGTAATATTTTTCCAAATGAGTGGGCGGCCATACAGTGGTTGAACGCCAACGTTACCGGCACGCCACATGTAATGGAAGCCGTGGGCGGTTCCTACTCAGAGTATGGGCGGATTGCTATGGGCACCGGCTTGCCCACCGTTATTGGTTGGCCGTGGCATGAATGGCAGTGGCGCGGCGCCAAATACTTCGATGAACATGCCGCCGCGCGCGAAGGCCAAGTGCAGGAGTTTTATTTGGCCCGTGATTGGCCGACCACCCTGGCCCTGCTGGATAAATACAATATTCAATACGTGGTGGTGAGTGATTTGGAGCGCCGAAAATACAACCGGATTGATACGCGTCGCTTTGAACAGTACATGCGCGTGGCCTTCTCAGCCGGTGATTTGATAATTTATGAGCGGCTGGATAGCGCCTCAAGTCGGTGATATTCAACTGGCCCACTTCGGCGCAACGACGATCATTTTGTGCAATTTGTGGCCAGTCTTTAATTTTATAAAAGCTGAATGAAATCCAACTCTTCTCTTTACTCCCTTGAAACCCTGCTATATGCCGCGTTATTTACGGTAGCATTGGCGGTGCGCCTGTATGCTTTGGGCGAACGGCCCTTGCTGGATGCGGAAGCGCGCGAGGCCCTCACCGTGTTCCATTTCTTGCGCGGCCTGCCGGAGTTGAATTTGCCCCACAGCCCGGCGTATTTCTTCTTCACCTACTTCAACTTTCTCGTTTTGCAACCGAGCGAGTTTACGGCGCGCCTGGCCCCGGCGATACTGGGCGCTGGTTTTGTTTTGACGCCATGGGCCTTTCGCGTCCAATTAGGCCGCGCGCCCGCGCTCCTCACCGCCGCGCTTTTCACGTTTTCTGGCGTTCTCATCGCCGCTTCCCGTCTGGCCGATGGGCTGATGCTGACGCTGGCCGCTCTAGGCCTTACGCTTGTGCTGGCTATGCAGTTCTTCAAAACGGAGGCGGCGGGTTGGCTAATTGGCGCAGCGGCGGCGCTGGGGATAGCTGTGGCAGGCGGAAGCGCTTTTATGATGGCGCTGGTGTTGGCCGTGATGATGGGCGCGGCTGTTTTTAGAACTCAACTCGGGCAATATGCAGGCGAAGCGTGGGCGCGTGTTCAGCCTCAGCAACGCGTATTTTGGGTGGCGCTGGGGATGAGCGTTCTGGTAACAGCTACGGTGGGGCTGATGTACCGCTCCGGCCTAGGGGCGTTGGGCGCTAGCTTCACCAACTGGTTTGTTGGCTTTGTGAGCGCAGAGAATAGCCGCTCCCTACTAATTGTGCCGCTGGTGCTGTGGGTGTATGAGCCGCTGATTCTGATTTTTGGCGTCATTGGCGCGTGGCGGGCCTTCCGCTCCGCAGATACGCTGGGGCAGGGCTTGGCCGCCTGGGCCATTGTGGCCCTCATTTTCCTGTTCTTTTACGCTGGCCGCACACCGGCGGATGCCGCCTGGCTGGTGATTGCGCTGGGGCCGCTGGCCGCGCGCGCCATCTCCAGTTTGGTGGGCGAGCACTGGGTTAAGGAAGACTACCTGCTGGTGGGCGCATTGTGTAGCGTGCTGGTGATGTTGCTCGGCTTTGCCTTTGTGTATCAAATGCGCTTTGCCAATCAACTCAATTTCATCGGCCCGCTGGAAACTTCCGGCGCGGAAGCGCTTTTTACCTCGCTCCGCGAACTGGGCCTAACAGTGCTGGCGGTGGCGCTGTGCGTGGTGGTGGCGCTGTTGTTTGGCTTTGGCTGGTCTCGCTCGGCGGCCATTGTGGGCAGTACATTGGTCAGCGTATTTGCCCTCTTTTGCCTTAGCTTTAGCGCGGCCTGGGGATTGGTTCAGCCGCGCGCCAGCGGGGATGTGGAATTGTGGGCGCTGGAGTTCAGCACAACGGATACCCACCGCCTTGTCCGCGCGTTGGGTGATATTTCCAATTTTGCCGTAGGGCAGGAGCGTGAGGTGGAAATGGTGGTGCAAGCCGAGCCGGATGGCGCCATGGCTTGGGCCTTGCGGGATTTCGTCAAAGCCCGGTTCGTCACCCAATTAGATGCCTTCATGGATAGCCCGGTGGTGGTGGCTCCTGAGGCGCAACAAGACCCGACACTGGGCTCGGCGTACTTGGGGCAAGGTTTTACGCTTTACCAACGCTGGCGGCCAGAAAACTTGCTCTTGCATGAGCAACTACAATGGCTGTTCACCCGCCGCGCGCCGCTGGAAGCTAGCCGCTATGTGCTTTGGGTACGGCAAGATGTTCAACAGTTGCAAACAGTTACCGGGCCGTAATAGGAAGTGATGCGTGACCGGTGACAGCGGCTTAAGGATGCTACGCGCCGCCTCATTTATGAATCTCCCTTCCGTCATTGCTATTGATGGCCCAGTGGCTTCGGGCAAATCTTCTGTGGGGCGTGAGCTGGCGCACAGGCTGGGCTATTTGTTTTTTGATACCGGCCTGATGTACCGAGCCCTCACATACCTAGCCTTGCGTGATCGTGTGCGGCTAGACGATGACGAGGCCTTGGCGCTGTACGCTTTACGCGCCCACATTGATATTCGCCCGCCAACGGTGAGTGATGGCCGCGATTGCACGGTGCTGACCGAAGGTGAAGAAGATATTACCTTGGAACTCCGCTCTAAAAATGTGGAGGCCCTTGTCTCTCAGGTGGCCGCCGTGCCACAGGTGCGCCGTATTCTCACTAGCCGGATGCGGGCCGTAGGCTTGCGGGGAAAGGTGGTGATGGTGGGGCGAGATGTGGGCACGGCCATCCTGCCGGAAGCCGATTGCAAAATCTTCCTCACCGCCTCTGCCGAAGCGCGGGCGAGCCGCCGTTTTGAAGAGACGCAGGCGCGCGGTGAAGGCCGCTCATTGGATGAGATTCTGCATAATTTACAGGAACGAGACCGAATTGACTCCTCCCGCCAAAGCGCGCCCCTCAAACCCGCCGAAGATGCCGTGCTTTTGGATACCACCGCACTAGATTTGCCCGGCGTAGTGAGCGCGATTGAGCGCCTCATTAACAGCCGGGCGGCCTAAGGCGGCCGTTCACGGTACAATCAAGTCGTGAACGCTGAAGCGCCAAAAATCTCAACAGCCCAACTTCGCCCGCTGAAAGACTATGACCATGCCGCGCATGAAGCCACACGGCGTGTTTTGCGTTGGCTGATTGATAACATTGCCTGGCGCTTTTTAGCGCGGGTGGATAAAGCGCGGATCGCCGGGCTGGAAAACTTTCCCGCCACTGGCCCCGCCATCCTCATGATTAATCACATCGCTTTTATAGACCCGATTGTGGTGCTGGGGAACTTGCCGCGTAACATTGTGCCGTTGGCCAAGGCGGAAGTTCACGCCATGCCCGTGTGGGGCATTTTTACGCGCTTGTGGGATGTCATTCCCGTGCGGCGCGGTGAGTTAGACCGGCGGGCGATTGAACGTTCTTTGGCGGTGTTGGCGGCAGGTGAGGTGATTTTGATTGCGCCGGAAGCCACCCGGCACGCGGCTCTGGGGCAGGCGCGGGAGGGCATTGCTTATCTGGCATACAAGAGCGGCGCGCCTATTATCCCAACGGCAGTATTTTCCACGCCCGGCTACCCCACCTTGCTCGGCCCATGGAACGCGCACCAGCCCGGCGCGTATTTTCACTTAGGCCGCCCGTTTAGATACAAACCCGTTACGGGCCGTTTGCCCCGTGAGCGTTTGCGGCTGATGACGGACGAAGCCCTGTATGTGCTGGCCGCCATGTTGCCGGAACAGCGGCGCGGTTACTACGCGGATTTGTCCAAGGCCAGCCGAGAAACAATTGAGTGGCTGACCCCATAAGTTCTGCGCTTGAGCGATTTACACTTTCACGAAACTAAACCTAAAACCTATGCTGGCATCATCCAGAGCGTAGCGCCAAACTCACTGGCCGCGGAGATGGGCCTGCAGGCGGGCGATGAAGTGCTGACGGTGAACGGCCACGCCGTGCAAGATGTGATTGATGTTCAGTTTTACGCGGCGGAAGATGAAGTGGAGATCCAGTATCGCCGCGCTGGGCTGTTATTGTCCGCCGTCTGCCGTCGGTCGTCCGGTCAGCCGCTCGGCCTAGAATTCCAGCATCCCACCTTTGATATTGATATCCGCCGTTGTAACAATTTATGCCCGTTCTGTTTTGTTCTGCAAACCGCGCCCCGTATGCGGCGCACGTTATACATCAAAGATGACGATTACCGCTACTCTTTCCTCTACGGCCACTTTGTAACGCTCACCAATTTAAGTGAGCATGATTGGCAAAGAATTGATGAGCAGAGGCTCTCGCCGCTGTATGTTTCCGTGCATTCCACGGATTTGGAAAACCGCCGCGCGTGCTTGGCCAACAAAAACGCGCCAGATGTGCTGGAACAACTGCGCTGGCTGGCCGAACGCGGCATTGAAACCCACACGCAGTTGGTGGTGACGCCCGGCTTGAATGATGGCGCATTTTTGGAAAAAAGCGTGCGAGATTTGGCTGAGCTATTCCCCGCTGTGCAGAGCGTGAGCGTGGTGCCGGTGGGCCTCACCAAACATCACAAATACGGCCACCGCGCGCACACCGCCGCCGAGGCGCGGGTAATTTTAGAGAGCGTGACCCGCTGGCAGGCTGAACTGCTTCCCAAATTAGGTGTGCGCTTTGCCTATCCTACAGATGAATGGTTCCTGCTCACCCAAACGCCCATCCCACCGAAAAAATACTATGACGGTTTGGCGCTAGAGGAAAACGGCCTCGGCCAAGTGCGGGGATTCTTAGATGAATGGCGGAAGGTGAAGAAGGAAATAAGGGAAATTAATGGAAACGTGAAACGCGAAACGTCTCGGCGTTCAAATAACATTTCACGTTTTACGCTTCACGGTAATAAAGCCACCCTCGCCACCGCAACCCTCTTCGCGCCCACATTGGCCAAAACGGCGGCGGAGTTCAACAAACTAGCGGGCACGCAATTGGAGGTGAAGGCCGTGCTGAATGAGCGGTTGGGCCACGGCATTACGGTGGCCGGCCTGCTGATGGGGCAAGATGTGATAGCTCAACTGAGCGGCTTGGCGTTGGGCGAGTTTGTGGTTCTGCCACGGGTGATGTTTGACCACCCGGACGGCATTAGCTTGGATGATATTTCACCCATGCAGATAGCGGAGGCGCTGGGCCGCCCGCTGTTTTTGGCGGATGCGATGGGGGATGTGTTGGATGCGCTCACGGGCCGCAATCCGTTGGCCTTTGACCCGGCCAACCCCACGCGCGCGCCGCAACCGATGAAGCAGGGCGGCTGGGCGGTGGAGAAGTATCTTTGATGAAATTAACAGATCAGGCGGATAGAAGCCAGCGAACACAATAGATCTGAGTTCAACCTTTGCGCCTGTGTTTTGAGTCAGGTGCTTGCAAATTACAAGTCTCAATCCACATCTAACTGGAGAGTGGTGACCGGGGCGGTTTGCAAAACCCGCCACGCCAATAAAAGCGTAACCGCCACCAACCCCAAACAAGTTTGGAAGGGTAACGCCGGACTCACCGCGTACAGTTGCCCGGCCAACAGCGGGGCCATAATCTGCCCGGCGCTGATGGCCGTTTCCATCACGCCAAACGCCAAGCCGGTTTCCGCCGGGGCCACCAACCGGTTTACTTGTGCAATGCTCATGCTGTGAACTAAATTCCAGCCGGCGCGCAGAAAATACGCCACGCTCACCGCCACAAAGTGGCCGCTGGCCAAAACCAGCATCATCCCCACCCCCACAAATATCTGCCCCAATAAAAAGCCGCGGCGCGGCTCACTCTGGCCCAGCAGAATATTCACCAACATGCCGCCAATGGAATTGATGGTTCCCAGCCAGCCGATGAATTGCAAATCATAGCCGCGCACCTCTTGCATGAAGTTGGGCATGAGGGGCAGGCCCAGATAGAGCGCCACAATGCAGACGAAGGCAAGCCCCAACATCTGTAAATAGGGCCGGTTGCGAAAGAGGGAGCCGTACCGTGTTTGCCCGGCCTTTACGGGGGCAACGGCTTGGGGGCGCAAAAGCAGAACAATGAGGGTGGCCAACAGCAAAACACCAGCCGCCAGCCCAAACACCGTGCGCACGCCAAAGGCGCCGCCAATCCATCCGCCGAGGGCCGGAGAAAAAATAGTGCCCGCCCAAAAGCCGCCATACGCCTGCGTCATTGCCCGTTGCGCCGTTTGCGTCCCCCGCGCCTCAGCCGCGTAAGCGCTGAGCGGCCCCACTACAAAGAGCGTGAACGCATACGCCACCGAAGCCGCTACAAACAGCCACAAGTTGGTAGTGAGGTACATCAGCAGGCAGGCCAGCGCGCCCAAGCCCCAACCGGTCACCATCACACCCCGCCGCCCTAAATGATCTGCCAGCCAACCGGCGGGGATGTGGGAGGCCGCCGCCGCTACGCCTGCTAGCGAGAGCGCAGCGCCAATGGCAACCGGGTCTGCGCCCAACTGCTCTAGGTAGAGCGGCTGAATATAGATGAATAAGCCTTCACCCGCGCCCCACAGAAAGAGGGCGAGGACGAGGAGTTTGTTATCACGGGTCATAGCAGAAGTAAATGATTAATAGCGTAGGCGGATTGGAACAGATACCGGAAAGCTGGAATCCAATCCGCTCTTATCCGCTGGCTTGAGCGGCCTGGTGTTCCCGTACAAAAGCCTGAATACGCTTGAGCAAAATATCCAGTTCCACATCTTTGGTGACGACATGCTCACTTTTCTCCAGCCAAAACATTTCACGCGGCGCGTGGATGAGCCGCTCGTAGAAATAGGGCATGTTTTCGCCGGGAATAAACGTATCTCCGTGCGAGTGGATGAGCAGGACGGGCGCCGTCACCTTAGGCAGAATTTCATCCGTGGCCTTCAACAAATCAAAAAACTGCTGAACGGCGAAGGTGGGAAAGACGGGATACGATTGAATTTCGTGCCAGCCGTCTGGGTAAGATTTGGGCACAAAGCGGAACAACATGCCATACAGATTGGCATAGCGGGCGCGCCAGCCTGAGCGTTGATAGTATAAATAGCTGGGGGCGCTCATCGTCACTACGCCAGCCACTTTTTCCCGCGCGGCCAAATTCAGGGCCAGCACCCCGCCCATCGAAAGGCCCATCACCCACACCTGTTCACACTGGTCACGCAAGAGGTAATAACCATCTAGCGCCGCAGTGTACCAGTCATGCCAGCGCGAGCGGTTCATATCCTCCCCGTGCGTGCCGTGGTGCGTCAACCGCACCCCGAGCGCGGTGAAGCCTTCGGCGTTCAACATTTTTCCAATCGGGCGCATATCACCGGCAATGCCCGTGAAGCCATGCACCAGTAAAACGCCGGCCTGAGTGCCGCCGCGCAGAAAGAACGGTTCCGAGCCAGAGCGAAGGGAATTAATCATGCAAATCTGAGCAACCAATCGTCACAAAATAAGTTTGAGTATGCTACATTATAGCCATGCTGACCCACCAAATCTCAGAATCGGTTGACGCCCTGCGTTCAAACCTCATCGCTTTTATTCAGACATTAGTGCAAACGCCCAGCTTGCCCGAGCAGGAGCACGCCGTACAAACGGTGATAGCGGATAAACTCCGGGCGCTAAATTTACACGTGGACGTAGCGCCCACCGTCTTTGATGAATTGCGCCATCACCCTGCCTTCAATGATGATGGGTTTGACGCGAACAAACGCGTGAATGTGGTGGGCCGTTGGGGAAGCGGCGCGGCGGGTTTAATTCTCAACGGACATGTGGATGTGGTTTCGCCCGGCGATGAAAATTTGTGGAGCCTGCCGCCGTGGAGCGGCGCACTCCGCGATGGAAGAATCTACGGGCGCGGCGCCTGTGATATGAAAGCCGGCGTGGCCACGGGCATTTTTGCCATGGCGGCTTTACAACGGCTGGGCTTTGCGCCGGCGCGTTCGGTGCTGATGCAAACCGTCATCGGTGAAGAATCGGGCGGGGTGGGCACGCTCACCACCATTGTAAAAGGCTACACCGCGGAAGCCTGTATTGTGCTGGAACCCACCGGGCTGGAGCTTAGTCCAGTGCAAAGCGGCGCCCTCACGTTTAGGCTCACCGTGCCGGGCAAGGCCGCGCACGCCGCCCTACGCCAATTTGGCGTGAACGCCATTGAGAAGTTTGCCGTGGTGCTCAACGCCCTTTCGCAACTGGAAGCCGAACGGCACGCCCAGTTTGCGGCCAGCCCTATCGCCCAGCTTTACCCCGATGCGCGATATATCGCGCCCATCAGCCTCGGAACAGTAAAGGGCGGTGAGTGGCATTCCACCGTGGCCGAGAAAGTGGTGGCTGAGGGCCGTCTGGGCGTTTTTCCCGGTGAGCGCAATGAAGCCGCGCGGCAGGCGCTGGTGGATGCGGTTTCTCGCGCCGCCGCCGCCGATGAGTGGTTGAGCCAGCACCCGCCGCAAATTGAGTGGTTTGAAGGCCAGTTTGAATCGGGCGCAACTGACCCGCAACATCCGTTTATCCAAACCCTCGCCGCCGCGCATGAAGCCATGCTGGGCCGCCAGCCGCGCATCACCGGCGTGCCTTACGGTGCAGATTTGCGGCTGTTCACCAATCACGCCCACATCCCCACCGTGCTGTACGGCGCGGGAGATGTGAGCCGCGCCCATGCGGTGGATGAATACATTGAAATTGAAGAGGTGGTGCAGGCCACCAAAGTGGTAGCCTTGATGATCGCCAATTGGTGTAATAGAAATTAGGACACGGAGACGAACAATGACCACATACGGCTCACAATCTATGGTGGGGGAATTGAAGGGGGTGGCGCTCAAACGGCCAGCCGAGGCCTTTCTCAATCAAGCCAATGTGCAAGCGCAATGGCAGGCGCTGAATTATTTAGGCGAGCCGGATTTTAATTTGGCCAGCGCTCAACATCAACAACTCGCAGATTTATTGAGCCGCTTTGGCTCGGAAGTAGTGTATGTGCCGCAAGCGGAGGGCGCCGGGTTAGATTCAGTGTATGTACATGACCCCGTCATCGTATGTAACGGCGGCGCCATTTTGTGCAACATGGGCAAAGAACTGCGGCGCGGCGAACCGGCGGCGATTGGGAAGTTTTTTGAGAGCGTAGGCGTGCCGATTTTGGGTAGCATCACCGGCGCAGGGCGGCTGGAGGGCGGCGATGTGCTCTGGCTGGATGCTCGCACCGTGGCGGTGGGTGAAGGCTACCGCACCAATGCTGAAGGCATCCGGCAACTACGGGCCTTGTTGGGCAATTGGGTGGATGAAGTGATAGTGATGCCCCTGCCGCACTGGACCGGCCCGCAAGATTGTTTGCACCTGCAAAGCAATATCAGTTTGTTAGACCACAAAATTGCGCTGGTGTATTCGCGCCTGCTCACGGTGCCATTCCGCCAACTTCTGCTGGCGCGCGGCTTTACGTTGGTGGAAGTGCCAGATGAGGAATATGACTCGATGGGTTGTAATGTGCTGGCCGTTGCGCCGCGTAAGGTGATTGCGGTGGCTGGCAATCCCATCACCAAAGCCCGCATGGAAGCGGCGGGCGTGGAAGTTTGGACTTATGAGGGCAGTGATATTTCCGTCAAAGGCTCCGGCGGCCCAACGTGCTTGACGCGACCGTTTTGGAGAGAGTAATCCGCAAAGCATACAAAGAAAGGCTCATAAAGCATAAGTTTCGTGGAAATTACCCCACCACCTGCAATTCCCGCGGCAGGGTGCTGAGGCTCTCACCGCCGGTTTCACGGGCCACCACATCATCTTCAATTCGTACGCCGCCTTTGCCCGCCACGTAAATGCCCGGCTCCACCGTAAACGTCATCCCCACTTCCAAACGCGTTTGGTTGTTGCCGTGCATGGAGGGGTCTTCATGGCCTTCTAAGCCCAAGCCGTGCCCTACGCGGTGCAGGAAATACTCGCCGTAACCGCCCTCTGAAATAACTTTGCGCGCGGCGGCATCCACACTGGCGCACGTCGCGCCCGCGCGGCCAGCGGCTATGCCTGCCGCGTTGGCCTCTTTCACCAAGTTGTAAATCGTTTGCAATTCCATGTTCGGCAGTTCACCCACCGCAAAGGTGCGCGTTAAATCCGCCACATAACCGGCATAAGCCGCGCCCCAATCAATCGTCACCAGCTCGCCAGCTTGCAGTTTTCGGTCCGTCATCCCAGCGTGGGGCAGGGCGCCGTTGGGGCCGGAGGCAATAATGGGCGCAAACGGCATCTCCGAATCTGAGCCAGCGCGCAAAGTTTGCAGGACGAGTTCTGTGCCCAGTTCATGCTCCGTCATGCCCACTTTGATCAGGGGCAAAGTATGCAGAAGCGCGCGCTCGGCGATGGCCACGGCGGCCCGCATCTTCTTGAGTTCGTCTTCGTCTTTCGTCATCCGCAAATAGGCAAAAATGGCCTCGGCTTCATCCACGCCGGGTTGCGGAAAAGCCTCTTCAATGAGATTAAGCTCCATCACCCGCATCCGCCGCGCCTCCACACCCAACTGCAGTTTGCGGGAACCTAAAGCGCTGGCCGCCTGATGAAACGCCGCTGCTGGCCCATCTGCATCTGTGTATGTAAACACCGTGGCCGCAAACGGCAAACCTTCCCGCGTTTTAGATTCTTCCAGCTTGCCCACCACAAACACTGGCTCACCCTCCGCCGGGAAAAAGCCCACCGTGGGGCGTTCACTTAAGTGATAGGAAAGGCCGGTGAGGTAATACAGATTGGGGCCAGCGATGGCGGCCACACAATCCAATTTTTGAGCGGCCAGGGCTGAGCGAAGGCGTTGGAGGCGTTGAAGGTGCATAGGTTTTAGGGCGTAGAAAAAGGTTGAACGAGGCGGTGTGAATCTTCCAGAATTATAGCCGCCCAGCGGCACACATCGGCGCAGTAATTTTCAGCCGTATCCAGCCGCACGTCCGCCACCGTATACCGCCAGCGGATTTGCTCCACACTGGGGAGCTTAGGGCCGCGTGTGATGCTGAACTGGCGTTGGCCGCTATCCACTTTGCGGCGGTCACGCTGACGCAGATATTGTGGCGTAAGGCCAGCATGCACAAATTCCCACAGTAGTTGCCGCGCGTGCAACCAGCCCGGCTGAGAATAAATGTTGTGCTGAAGCATGTAGCACGGCACGCTTAAGTGATGCACGGCATAGCAGGCGGGCTGTTCCACTTCTAGCAATTGGCCGCGATGGAAGCGGTCTTGGCAAGTTTCGTCCTCGCTGAAATGACCGCCACACTGAACACACACGGCACTCACGCTTAGCGCTCCTTCACGGTGCGCAGGCTGATGCTCGGCTCGCCCTCGCGGCGGTGGGCAAGGATTTCGGGGTGATGGGTGGCGTATTGGTCTAGCGCGGCGTTATCCCAAGTCACGCGGCCTCGGTTGTAAACGGCCTGAAATTGCTGGCCCTTCACGCTAGCTCCATGTTGCAAAGTGAGTTGCTTAATCTCAGCTTCCAACTCGGCGGCGCGGTTCTGCGCGCTCTCAAACAGCGGGTCATATTCAGAATCTAGCGCCTGCAATTCCGCCAGCACAGTTTTGAGAATTTCGGCCCGTTTGGCTTCGTAATCAAGGCGTGTCACCGTTTCCGCCGCCTTCACCTCGGCCAACTCATCTAATTTGGCTAGAATTAAGTCCACAGAATTCATCGCCGCTCCTTAATCTTATGGAAGTATAACCATTATAGGTTCAATTTTTATAGGAGCGGCGCGGGGGCCAATTTCAGCCTTTTCAGTCGCCATGGCTTAATCGCCCGCAACCTTTGGCAATTGGGCTTGTTATAATTTATAACGAGGGTTTTACGATGAACAAATTCTCTTCTTTTCTTACGGGCGCAATTTTAGGCGCATTGGTGGGCGCGGCGGCGGCGTTGTTATTCACTCCGGCCTCTGGTGATGAACTGCAGGCCCAATCGCGTGAATGGGTTGAAACACTCTGGAGCGATGCCCAACGTGCGGCGGAAGAAAAGCGGCTGGAGCTGGAAGCGCAATTGGCCAAGCTAAAGCGGCAAGAATTGTAAAATGTAGCTAATAAAAAATGCAAAACGCTAAGGGAGCATTTTGCATTTTTCATTGCTCATTCATGCGCCGTCTTTTGATGATCGTACTATCCTCCGCCAAAGCCAGTGGTAAACGCACCGTAAACCGCGTGCCCTCGCCCACCACGCTTCGCACGGTGATGACGCCATGATGGGCCTCCACAATCTCTTTGGTAATGGCTAATCCCAAACCAATGCCAGCGCCGCTGGGCCGCGCGCGGCTTTTATCCACCTGATAGAACCGCTCAAAAATCCGGCCCAAATCCTCCGGCGGGATGCCCGGTCCCGTATCACTCACATTCACCACCAGTTGCCCCTCTGCCAAGCCGGCGGAAAGCAGAACGTGGCCGTTGGCGGGCGTGTGTTTGAGCGCGTTATCCAGCAGATTGGTGAAAACTTGCGCCAGCCGGTCTGCATCACCCTTGAGCGTTGGCAAGGTCTGGGGCAATTTGGCGCTCAGGGTCACGCCTTTCTCTTTGGCGCGTAGAAGGAATTTCTCTGCAACGGATATGAGCAACAAACGCGGCTCTAGCGGCGCGCGGTTAAGGGCGCGTAAGCCTGCATCCAGCCGCGCCAACTCCAACAAATCTGCCACCAGCCGCCGCATCCGTTCCGCTTCATCATAAATAATGCCAGCCGCGCGCTTCATGGCTTCCGGTGAGTTAGCTGTGCCGTCCTGAATGGCTTGGGCAAAACCTTGAATGGAAGTGAGGGGCGTCTTCAAATCATGGGAGATGTTGGCCAGAAAATCACGTTGGGTTTGCTGGCTGGTTTGCACCTGCTGAGACATCTCATTGAGCGATTGGCCCAACGCCCGCACTTCATCTGGCCCAGCCAGCGGCGCGGCCTGAGCGTAATCACCATGCGCGATGCCTTGCGCCACCTCAGCCATTTTTTGCAAGGGTTGCGCCACGGAACGGGCAATGAGGATGGATAAAAGCAGAGCCACCAACGCCGCCACGCCAGCCGCTTGCAAAAGCGGGACGAGCAAATCTTGGAGAAAAAAATTGAGCGCAGGGAAGCGGGGTTGGGCTGAGGCCAAAATCAAGAAGACGCGCGTGAACCGGCGCGCCGTGAAAACCCAAATAGCGCCTTCCGCATCGCGTGCTTGGCCCACCCGCGCGCCGCTGGCATCCGTGCGCAGGGCGTTGAGGCGGAATTGCAGGGTGGAAAGTTCCGGGTTGGAATCGGCGCGCAGGTTGCCGTCTAAATCCACCAAAAGCACCCGCACGCCCGTAATCTCGGCGGCCTCTTTTACATACGTCTCTAAATCTAAAGCGCGTAAATTTTCCGGTAGGGGGTTTTGGCGGAGCAGGGCGCGCTCGGCCTGTGTGAGTTGGATGACGGCGGGGCGCTCAATAAGGGCGCTGTTGCGTAGAAAAAGCAACAAGCCGGCGCTGATGACGACCAGTACGAGGATGATGATGGCCGAGAAAGCGATGAACAGCCGAAAACGCAGGGAGTTCATGCGCCAATTATGCCAAGCCATTGTAAAAACGGTGTTACCGGAAGATGAGAAGGGGAGGGGGCGGGCTAATGGTTGTGCAGAACAAAGCTGGAGCAAACCACCACAGCTCAATCAGAAATGTGGTCAGGCCGCCAACACTGCCCGCAACCATGCGGCCTCGGCGGCCGGGCCGAAAGAGTTTCTTACTATGTTACTTTGTAAGATTGGCGAATTGAACGTGTGACTTGAAGGGTTTCCTAAAGTTTATCAGAGTAGATGAACTGCTAAACGCTTAGGCAGTCCTATGGTAAAGGCTCACCAACTGCACCCTTCATCCAATGTTTTGGTTCAGCGCTAATTTTGTGAAGACGATAAATCAGCAAACAGGGGTAGGTAGTGGCGGGTGTGGTAACGCCCGACTATCCTCCAAAATCCTACCCACCGCTCCACCCGAAAGTGGTTAGGGCCTTCTCAGCCTAGCACCCAAAATACCTCGTTGACTTTTTATCAATACTGTGCAACAATCCGGTATCGTTACCGGAAACGTTACCGGGAACGTTACCACTCGTAAATATCCTATGCGTAAAAATACCCGTACAACTATTCAAGATGTGGCCAAAACGGCGGGGGTCTCGGTTTCTACCGTCTCGCGCGTGCTAAATGGTAAGACCGATGTGGCAAGCGAAACGCAAACCCGCATCCTGTCTGTTATTGATGATTTGGGCTACACCACCAATCTGGCCGCCAGAAGCATGCGGAGCTCTAGAAAAAACCTGATTGGGCTGATTATGCCGGATATTGCCAAGCCGTTTGCGATTGAGGTGATGCGCGGCGTTAATCGGGCTATTGCCGAATCAGAATTTGATCTGTTGGTTTATACCACCGGCGATGTGCGCAAGCAGGGGCGGGCTTTGCATGAGCAGAAATATGTTTCTCTGCTCAATAACTCCATTACAGACGGAGTGATTATTGTCGTGCCGGTGGCTAGCGAATTCACAACGGATGCTCCGATTGTCTCGATTGATCCGTTGACGGGCAACCCGAATTATCCCTCGGTTCACGCCACCAACTATCAGGGCGCTTTGACGGCGATGGAATACTTGCTGGGTTTGGGCCATACGCGCATCGGCTTTATTACGGGGCGCGCGGAGCTGGAGAGCGCCAACCGCCGTCTGAAAGGCTACCGTGATGCACTGGCACAGGCAGGCTTGCCCATTGATGAAAAGTTGATTGCGTATGGGGATTACACCACCGAGATGGGCATTACCTGTACGCGCGAATTATTGGCGCTCGAAAATCCACCCACTGCTATCTTTGCCTCCAATGACCAAACCGCTATGGGCGTCTTTCAGGTGGCAGAAGAGTTGGGGAAACGCATCCCGCAGGATTTATCGGTGATTGGCTTCGATAACATCTCCGAGTCCAAATACATGGGGCTAACAACCATTGACCAATTTATTCCAGAAATGGGTTACATCGCCGTTCAGCGGCTGATTAAGCTGATTAACGGCGAGGAACTGGACGAGCAGATTTATAAAATGCCAACCCAGCTCGTTATTCGCCATTCCTGTCAGGCCCTCAATTCCAATGCCTAAGTTCAGCTTTGATGCCAATGGCGGGCTAGAAGTTAGGGGAAAAGCCGGTTTACAACTCAGAGAGGGGGTGACCACTTAATTTTCCCACATAGAAAAGGCAAGTCCTCACTTCAACCCTGAACAGATGGAAGGAGGACCTGCGCAAACGTGAGGAGCGTTGGCTCCACACGAGGTGAGTATAACCGATTTGAAATTTGTAAGGAGAAGAAACATGCGTCAGTCAATTTTTAAGGCGCTTAGCGTGTGCATCATTACCGGCATGCTGTTGGTCGCCTGTGCTCCTGCGGTCACCAATGCTCCCTCCGCCACCAATGCCCCCGCCACAACGGCGCCATCCGCAACCCAGGCCCCTCCTGCGGCGGATAAAGTTACGGTCACTTGGTGGCACATTACTACCGATGAAGGTCAAGCGGCTGTCTGGCAATCGCTGGCCGATGACTATATGGCCCGACATCCTAACGTCAACATCGAAATCACAATCTTGGAGAACGAAGCCTTCAAAACCAAGATGACTACCGTCGTTCAATCCGGCGAAATGCCCGATATCTTCCAAAGCTGGGGTGGAGGGGTGATGAATGAGTACATCGCGGCTGGGTTGATGAAAGACATCACGGCTGACCTCGATGCCGATGACGGCGCGTGGCGCAAGACCTTCTCGCCCGGCGCTTTGGGGGTGTACTCTTTGGATGGCAAAAACTACGGCGTGCCGTGGGATATGGGTATGGTGGGTTTCTGGTACAACAAGGACCTGTTTACTCAGGCCGGAATTGAGACGCCTCCCGCAACTTGGGATGAGCTTCTTGAGGTTGTTACCAAACTCAAAGCGGCTGGTATTACGCCCATTGCTCTGGGCGAGGGGGATAAATGGCCCGGCCACTTTTGGTTTGGCTATCTTTCCACGCGCTTGTGCGGGCAGGCTGGTTTTCAAGCGGCGGCCCTGCGCTCGGGTGGTTCTTTCACTGATCAGTGTTTTGTGGAGGCGGGCAACAAAATCCTAGAACTCAACGCGTTGGAGCCGTTCCAAGATGGTTACCTCGGCGCAACCTATGGTGACCAATCTACGGTGATGGGCAACGGCCAGGCAGCCATGGAACTTATGGGCCAGTGGGCGCCCGGGGCGCAGGCGGGCAACAGCGCGGATGGCAACGGCCTCGGCGATAAGCTCGGCTTCTTCCCCTTCCCGGCTGTGGACGGCGGGGCCGGCGCAGGCACCGATGCGTTTGGCGGTGGCAATGGCTTTGGCATTGGCAAGGATGCGGAACCCGAAGCAGTGGACTTCGTTAAATGGCTGACCAGCGCCGACGCGCAGATTGCCTGCGCTAAAGCAGGCTTTTGTATCCCGGTGGTGAAGGGCGGTGAAGCGGGCATGTCTGATCCACTGTTGATCACACTCCAACAGACGCTCTCCCAAGCCCAATACTTCCAACTGTACTATGACCAAGCCCTGCCGCCGGCGGTGGGGTCTGTGGTGAATGACAGCGTTCAAGGTATTTTCGCCGGTACGCTAACGCCCGAACAAGCGGCGCAGGCCATTGAAGATTCAGCCGCACAGGAAATTAAGTAAGTTACCTGTTGCATCGGTGCGGGGATTGAGACCCACTCAATCCCCGCATGCTTTCCGGCGCCTCGGGCGGAGTTTCTCATGCGGTTGCTTCCTGCCACTCCCAATACCTTTCTTAGAATGAAACAAGGCTCCTCTCGCCGTTTGATAGAGGCGCTAACGATTATTCTGTTCCTTTTGCCGGCGCTGGCGCTTTTCCTATTGTTTGTGATTTATCCCATCTTCCAGTCTATTTACTATAGCTTGTTTGATTGGAAAGGCTTGGGGCCGGCGGAGGAGTTTATTGGGCTGGATAACTTCAAGAGCATCCTTGGCGATCAGGTGTTTATCATTGCGCTTCGTAACGCGGCCTTGCTGATTGTTTTTTCCCTGCTCATCCAACTGCCGTTATCACTTGTGTTGGCCGTGATGGTAGGCCGCGACTTGCCGGGGCGGGTCTTTTTCCGCGCCGTCTTTTTTATGCCATATGTTATCTCCGAAGTCATCACGGCAATCATGTGGTCATTTCTCTACAACCCTAATCCTAATCGCGGTTTTATCAACGCCGTTATCGCCCTCCTCGGCGGCGACCCGCAACCCTGGTTAGGAGACACCACCCTCGTCCTGCCTTCTTTATTTATCGCGCTTACATGGAAGTATTTCGGCTTCCACATGCTGTTATACCTGGCCGGCCTGCAAAATATCCCGCATGAGATTGAAGAGGCCGGGCGCATGGATGGGGCCAATGCGTTGCAAAACTTTTTCTACATCACCTTACCACTCCTGCGGAGCACGCTTCAAACCTCGGTGTATTTGTCTGTCCTCGGCTCGATACAACAATTTATTCTAGTCTGGATTATGAGTAAAGGCGGCCCCGTTAATGCCAGTGAAACGTTGGCTACTTACATGATCCGCTTTGGCTTTGTGCGCTTCCAACTGGGGTACGCCTCAGCGGTGGCCTTATATATGTTTATTCTCTGTTTGGCGTTTTCTTTGCTATACCAGCGCCTCACCCGCGAGCCTGATGATCTGTCAGGTTTATAGAAAGGATTGCCCATGGCTGTCACTCGTTCGCGCCTAAATTGGAGCACGCAGAAGTCCTTAACCAGAGCAATGCAGTACGTCGTTCTGTCATTCGTTGTTGTGGTTGTTTTTGTGCCCATTGTGATTCTGATTTTTGGAGCGCTCAAAACGCGCGGTGAGTTTATGACCCAGCCGTATACGCCCCCTCTCCCGCCTCGCTGGGATAACGTCATTGCTATTCTCCAAAAGCCCACCTATTCTTTTTGGCAGATGCTGTTCAATAGCCTCATCGTAATGCTATCGGTGACTGGCGCAGTGGTCGGCATCTGTAGCCTGGCCGCCTTCGTCTTTGCCCGTATGGAGTTCCGCGCGAAGGGGCTGGCGTTTAACCTGTTCACACTTGGGTTGATGTTCCCCATCAATATTGCCATCCTGCCCGTTTATTTTGTCCTGCGTCAACTGGGGATTCTGGATAGCCTCCTGGCTGTCATCATAGTGCAAACGGCCTTTCAGCTTTCAGGCAACATCATGATTCTGCGTGGTTTTTTCACCGCTATCCCCGCTGAATTACAAGACGCGGCTTATATTGACGGGTGCACACCTTTTAGCTTTTTCTGGCGCATTCTCTTGCCGCTGGCCCGGCCAGCCTTGGGAGCTGTGGCGGCCCTCACCATGATCGTCAGCTGGAATGACCTGCTCGTGCCCCTCGTCGTCCTTAATAGTGACAAACTGTGGACTCTGCCCCTCGGCACGATGCAATTTCAAGGGCAGTACGGGCAAGACCTGTCATTGGTCTCGGCTTTTGTGGCGCTTTCGGCCTTGCCCACGGTCATCTTTTATTTCTTCGCGGAACGTCAAATTGTTGCCGGGCTTACGGCGGGCGCCGTCAAGGGCTAAGCTAAGGCCCTACTTTCACTTAGCGCCCATCTCCAAACTTGCCGATGCGATGCGTTTTCTCGGTAAAACGGTTCTATTCGATAAGTTGATGGATGGATTCTTACTTGAAAGCTTATCTATGTATCAACGTTTTCTGTGTGGCTTGCTTTTGCTATCCGTCAGCCTTTCCAGTTGTGCCTCGCCCGGTACACCAACGCCCATATCTGCGCCTACACCGGAGGCTACGGCGATGAATACCGCGTCTCCCATTACCCCAGCCATTCCCGTCAAGCCCGCTTTTGAAACGGGGCTCTATCCCAATTTATTCAGGGACTATTTGGGTAAAAGCGATTTGGAAATTCAAGCCAAAATTGACGCCGCTTGGCATCAACTTTTTTATGGCGATGATGCAACTGAACGGGTTTATTATCCCGTCGGCTCAGACATGGCGTACATCTCTGATATCGCCAACGAAGATGTGCGAAGCGAAGGTATGTCTTATGGCATGATGATTGCGGTGCAGTTGAACAAAAAAGAAGAGTTTGACCGCCTGTGGAAATGGGCCAAGACCTATATGTATCAAACCGAGGGTGGCTATAAAGGTTACTTTGCCTGGCACTGCAAAACGGATGGCACTCAGCTCGCCGCTAACCCAGCCGCAGATGGTGAGGTATGGTTCGTCACGGCTTTATTTTTTGCTGATGGGCGCTGGGGGAGTGGTGAAGGTATCTACAACTATCGAGCCGAAGCGCAAGCTATTTTAGATACGGCTTTGCATGCCGAAGGGCGTGGCGATCTTGCCACTGACCTCTTTGACCCGGAGACCAAACAAGTGGTCTTTGTCCCTCAACTGGGGCGAAATTCACAATTTACAGACCCCTCCTATCACATGCCACACTTTTATGAATTGTGGGCGCGCTGGGCCGATAAAGATAATGACTTTTGGGCGGAGGCTGTGATCGCCAGCCGTCAATATCTTCCGAAGGCCGTGCACCCTGAAACCGGCCTTGCCCCCAACTATTCGGAGTTTGACGGCACGCCTTATGCCGATGAATACCACGGCCATTTCCGCTATGATGCCTTCCGGGTAGGCGCAAATGTGGGGATGGACTATGTTTGGTTTAGCCCCGGTCAGTGGCATATAGAACAGTCCAACCGGCTGTTGCGCTTCTTCACTTCACAAGGCCTTGATGATTACAAGGCCGAATACCTACTTACCGGCGAGCCCCAAGTTGGTCATCGCTCCCCCGGCCTGATAGCAACAAATGCGGTGGCGGCCCTCGCCGCTGACCGCGCCATCGGCGAGCCTTTTGTGCAACGGTTGTGGGCCGAACCTATACCCACCGGTCAGTATCGTTACTATGATGGTTTATTGATGATGCTTGGTTTGTTACAGGTCAGTGGAAACTTCCAGATTTACACGCCCGGCGCGGCGCCCGAGGGGCAAGTCTTCCCTACGCCTCGGCCTGAAGTGAAGGGCAAATTTGCTCCACCCACTGGCCGCGCTTTGCTATTGATTGGCCCGGATGCAGAAAGCGTGGAGGCATACTTTACTTCAACCGTAACGGCGCCGGGTGGCGTAGCCGTAAACCTAACGGTGGATTTGCAAGGCGTTGAAAACTTGCCAGCCCTAGCGCGTAAGTACCCCAAAAGCGCTCTATCTGTGGGCGTTGATCTAAAAGGAATGCTTAAGGCGCTGGCAGACGGAAAAGCCAATGACCGGATTGATACATTGCTGGGCGTATTAAGTTCCTATAACCGCCCGGTTTTCATCCGCTGGGGTTACGGGTTTGATGACCCGAGGAATGAATATACTCCGGAGCTATATGTGTCTGCGTGGCAAAAGTTTCACGAGCGGCTTCAGATAACGGGGCGCGAACATATTGCTCTTGTGTGGGAACCAGCTTATGGGTGTGAGGCGGCTGAGCCGCTCGCCCGTTGGTATCCGGGTGATGCGGTAGTAGATTGGATTGGGGTAAGCTACGGCGCCTGCGCCGATAACGGCCTCCAATTTGCCCGGGATCATCTTAAGCCGGTGCTGATAACAGCCGCCCCCATGCAGTTGACGGCCGATTGGAATGAGTGGTTTGCGCCTTTCTTTCAATTTGTGACGGCAAACACCGATGTGGTGCGGGCAGTAACATATACTAACATTGGCGCCAGCCGCCTTGATGCGCAAGCCGATATTTTGAAGCTTTGGAAGGCTGAGACCAAACAAGCCTTTTGGTTGCAGGCCAGCCCTAAGTTGTTTAACGAATTGGGTTTCACGGAATGATCGCTATCAAACACCCGTTGTCAGGGGTCAATCACTTGCAAAGGAGCAATGCATGAGCGTAGCCAGCACATTGGAAAAACCTTCATACCTTGATACCTCGTTATCCTTTGCCGAACGAGCAAGCGATTTGGTGAGACGGTTGACGCTGGAAGAAAAAGTGGGCCTGATGAATCATCCTGCGCGGGGGATTCCGCGCCTGAATATCCCGGCCTACAATTATTGGAGCGAAGCCCTGCACGGGGTGGCTCGCAATGGCCGCGCAACCGTTTTCCCGCAGGCCATTGCCATGGCGGCAACATGGGATAAAGCCCTTATTTATCAAGTCGCTTCCGCCATCAGCGATGAAGGCCGCGCCAAATATCATGCTGCGTTGCGCCGCAATGGCTATACCGATCAATATCAAGGCCTCACCTTTTGGTCGCCAAACGTCAACATCTTTCGTGATCCGCGTTGGGGGCGCGGGCAGGAGACGTGGGGAGAAGACCCCTACTTAACAGGTGAGTTGGCAACTGAGTTTGTAAGGGGCTTGCAAGGTGACCACCCCAAATATCTCAAAACCGCGGCCTGCGCCAAACACTATGCCGTTCATTCGGGGCCGGAGAAAGACCGCCACTCGTTCAATGCCATCGTGACGAAACGCGAGTTATATGACACCTATCTGCCCGCATTCAAGAAACTGGTGACCGAGGCCAACGTTGAAGCGGTGATGGGCGCATACAACCGCACCTTGGGGGAACCCTGTTGCGCCAGCAAACTGCTCATCGAAGATATTTTGCGCGGCGAGTGGAATTTTCAGGGGCATTTCGTTTCAGACTGTATGGCGCTATCGGATTTTCACCTCAACCATAAGGTGACCAACGATGCGGCTGAATCCGCCGCGTTGGCCTTACAACGCGGTTGTGATTTAGGCTGTGACCATGTGTTCAATGAAATCCCAGAGGCCATCCAACGCGGCCTCATCCGTGAAGCTGACGTGGATCGCGCCCTAGAACGCACCCTGCTTACACGCTTCAAGCTCGGTATGTTTGATCCTCCCGAAGAGGTGCCGTTTACCTCAATTCCGGCAGAAGTAGTGGCCTGTGACGCACACCGCAAACTGGCCTATCGCGCGGCCACGGAGGCGGTGGTTTTGCTCAAAAACAAGAATAATACGCTCCCCATCCAACCTTCCACAAAGAAAATCTTTGTGACCGGCCCAACTGCCACGAGCATGGAAGTGTTGCTGGGGAACTATTATGGCTTCAATAATCAAATGGTGACTCTGCTGGAGGGCATCGCTGGCCGCATCCCTGAAGGGATGGGTTTGGAATATCATTCTGGCGCGCCGCTTAAGCACCCGCGCGAGATTAAGAGCACCTGGGCGCCCGGTATGGCGCAATCGGCCGATTTCACCATCGTTTGCGCCGGCTTTAATTCATTTCTGGAAGGTGAAGAAGGCGAGGCTCTTCTTTCCCCTCAGAATGGCGATCGCGAAAGTATTGCGTTGCCTCAAAGCCAAATTGATTACATCAAAGAACTTTCGATACATGGCGCTAGGATTATTCTCGTCCTCACGGGGGGAAGCCCCATTGCGCTCGGTGAAGTTGAAGACATGGTGGAAGCCATTCTCTTCGTTTGGTATCCGGGTATGGAGGGGGGGCGCGCCGTGGCCGATGTGCTCTTTGGGGATGTTTCGCCCGCCGGTAAATTGCCTATCACTTTTCCCAAATCGCTCGAACAACTGCCCCCCTTCGATGATTACGGCATGACGGGCCGCACCTATCGTTATATGCTCGAGGAGCCGTTATATCCCTTTGGTTTTGGTCTGAGCTACAGTTGTTTTAAGTATTCTGACCTGAAACTTGAAAGCCACACCCTCGTCCGAGGCGCTTCATTGCGCTTTAGTTTCACGGTGCAAAACACCGGCGCGCGGCCGGCGGCAGAAGTGGCGCAGTTCTATGTGAGCGATTTACAAGCCTCAACCATTGTCCCCCTTCAACATCTTGTTGGTTTTGAACGTGTATGGCTGGAAGCCGGTGAAAGCCACCGGCTGGAATTTACATTGACGCCCGAAATGCTGTCCTTCTACAATGACGATGGCCAATTAACCCTAGAAGCTGGCGAATTTCGTTTGGAAGTGGGCGGATGCTCGCCTGGCCCACGTGGGCAAGCATTGGGCGCGCCCACACCTTTACGGGCCGTATTTACCGTCCACTAAATCAGGCACATGCCGAGGAACATTCTATGTCTCAGTATCTCCCACGACCGGAACACAAATTTACCTTTGGCTTATGGACTGTTGGCCATCGTGGCGCGGACCCGTTTGGGTACGCTGTCCGGCAGGGCCAATCGCCGGCCGCATTGGTTCGTTTGCTTGGCGAGGTGGGCGCTTACGGAGTCAATTTCCACGATAACGACTTAATCCCCATTGATGCTACACCCTCCGAACGAGAAGCCATCCTGAAAGAATTTAAACAGGCTCTGGCAGATACGGGTCTGGTGGTGCCAATGGCCACCACCGACTTATTCAAAGAACCCATCTTTAAGGATGGCGCTTTTACAGCGAATGACGCCAAAGTCCGTGCGTATGCTCTGCAAAAGACCATGAATGCCATTGACTTGGGCGTTGAGCTTGGCGCAAAAATTTACGTATTCTGGGGTGGGCGTGAAGGCACCGAGACCGATGCCGCCAAAGACCCCATTACGGCTATCAAACGCTCACGCGAGGCGCTGAATTTTCTCTGCGAATATGTACGGGATAAGAAATACGATTTGAAGTTCGCGCTGGAAGCCAAGCCCAACGAACCCCGCGGTGATATTTACAACTCCACCACCGGACATATGTTGGCTTTCATTGAAACCCTCGACCACCCTGAAATGGTGGGTGTTAACCCCGAAGTGGCGCATGAACACATGGCCGGCCTCAACTTTGTGCATGGTGTGGCGCAGGCGTTGGAGGCGGGCAAACTATTCCATATTGACCTCAACGATCAGGCTTTCGGACGCTACGATCAGGACTTCCGTTTTGGGGCGGTCAACCTCAAGAGCGCTTTCTTCTTGGTAAAACTGCTTGAAGATAACCACTACGACTCCAGTCGACATTTCGATGCGCATGCCTATCGCACTGAAGACGATGAGGGTGTTAAGGACTTTGCCAGGGGCTGTATGCGAACCTATCTCATCCTGAAGGAGAAAGCCGCCCAGTGGCATGCGGATCAGGAAATTCAGGCCCTCGTTGCCGAAATTAACGCCGATGACGGCTCGATGCATCAATACTTCGGTAAATATTCCCCCGAAAAGGCGAAGGCCCTCAAAACCCAAACCTTTGATCGCTCGGCCATCGCGCGCCGCGGCTTGAAATATGAACGGCTTGATCAGTTGACGGTGGACGTGATACTCGGCGTTCGATAGCCTCGCTCGACGTTCCGCCGATTAGGCCACCTGACCAAACCATGTATCTCCTTGGCATTGATACCTCCACCACTGCCACCAAAGCCCTGCTGATAGACGAAGCCGGACAGGTGTTGGCCGTTGCCTCACATGAATATCCGTATGATACGCCGCAAGTCGGCTGGACAGAGCAATCCGCCGCGCTCTTTTGGGATGCAACCCTTAAAAGCATCCGGGCTGTGCTGGCGCAAGCGGGTGCGGCTGGAAAGGACGTGGCCGCGGTGGGCCTCGCCGGCCAAATGCACGGCCTCACGCTGTTGGATGCGCAGGGCGAACTCGTCCGCCCGGTGATTTTGTGGAATGATCAACGCACCGCCGCCCAGTGCGCTGATATTACAGCGCGGGTGGGGCGTGAGCGCGTGATTCAACTCACCGGCAATCCGGTGCTCACCGGCTTCACCGCGCCGAAATTAGAGTGGGTGAAACAAAACGAGCCGGAGAACTTTGCGCGCGCCGCGAAGGCCCTCCTGCCCAAAGATTACGTGCGCTATAAACTGAGCGGCGAGTTCTTTAGTGATGTTTCGGATGCCAGCGGCACTTCACTGTTTGATGTGGGCGCGCGGGCTTGGTCAGAGGAAATGTTGGCCGCGCTTGATGTGCCGCGCGCTTGGATGCCGGAAGTCACCGAATCACCTATTGTTAGCACCAAAGTCAATTCGGAAGCCGCGCAACTCACCGGCTTGTTGGCCGGCACACCGATTGTGGCTGGGGGCGGCGACCAGGCCGCCGGGGCGGTGGGCATGGGCATTGTGCGCGAGGGCGTGGTTTCCCTCTCATTAGGAACTTCCGGCGTGGTGTTTGCGGCCAGCACTCACTACCAGCCGGAGGCGCAAGGCCGCCTGCATGCGTTTTGTCATGCTGTGCCCGGCCAGTGGCACTGGATGGGCGTGATGCTTAGCGCCGCGGGTAGTTTCCGTTGGTGGCGTGATACGCTTGCCGGTTTGGGGCAATTGATGTCTGAGGCCCCCCAATTGGAAATTTCATACGAGCGGCTGACAGAACTGGCCGCTACTATACCGGCGGGCAGTGAAGGTTTACAGTTTTTACCTTATCTTACCGGTGAGCGCACGCCCCACCCAGACCCGCGCGCGCGCGGCGTGTTCGTGGGCCTGAGCGTGCGGCATACTTTGGCGCACCTCACCCGCGCAGTATTAGAAGGCGTAAACTATGGCTTGCGTGATTCTTTAGAACTGATGCGTGGTTTGGGTTTGCAACCGGCGCAAGTACGCGCTTCGGGCGGCGGTCTTAAGAGTAGTTTGTGGCGGCAGATGCTGGCCGATACATTTGGGGCGGAAATTGCCACTGTTACCAGCGCCGAAGGCGCGGCGTATGGCGCGGCCCTGCTGGCGGGCGTAGGCGCGGGCGTATGGCCCACAGTGGAGGCGGCCTGCGAAACCGCCGTGCGGGTTACGGGTATTACCACCCCCGGCCCCGAAAAAGCTATTTATGAGGCTTTCTACTCACGGTATCGCACGCTCTACCCGGCGCTCAAGGATTACTTTGCTGAAATGGCACAGTGAAGTGCGTAAAACATTACGCCATTGCTTAATGCCGATGCGGCCCCGGGTATGGAGAGTTGATTAGGCAAACGAGTTAGCGGATTTGCTCTGCCTCCGCCCAAGTCACCCTGGCGCATAACCAGCTTCACAGTTTTGTCATCCCTTCGCTATTCTCCCACAACATAGCGTAGTTTGAGTAAAATTTAGATTAACCTCGCTTCTCACAACTGGAGAACATCATGCCCAACGGTTACACCGGCAACATTTTGCACGTTGATTTGACGAATGGCGCCCTCACCATCGAAAACCCACCGGAAAGTTTTTACCGCAAATATCTGGGTGGTTCGGCCATGGGCCTGCACTATGTGTTGAAGCAAATGAAGCCCGGCGCTAACCCGCTGGGGCCAGAGAATGTACTGACGATGATGTTGGGCGTTACCACTGGCGCGCCCATTTCTGGCCAAAGCCGCGCCACCTTCACCGCCAAATCACCGCTGGTGGATGGCATCGGTGATAGCCAGTTTGGCGGTTTCTTTCCCGCCGAGCTGAAGTTTGCCGGTTTTGACGGCCTAGTGGTGACGGGCAAAGCGGCTAAGCCGGTGTATGTGTATATCAATGATGGCAAAGCTGAACTGCGCGACGCCAGCCACTTATGGGGTAAAACCACCTCGCAGGTGGATGAGATCCTCAAACAAGAATTGGGTGATGACAAAATAGAGATTGCCCAAATTGGCCCAGCCGGAGAAAAGCTAAACGCCACTGCTTCGGTGATTAATATGGCCAACCGCGCGGCGGGACGCACGGGCATGGGCGCGGTGATGGGCAGTAAGAATCTCAAAGCCATCGTGGCGCGCGGCAAGAGTAAGCGCCTGAACACGGCGGACGCCAAAGCCATTAACAACTTGGCCCGCTCCGGCGCGGCCACGCTGGATGACAACGGTGATGTGAAAGGTTTGCAGGTGCATGGCACGGCCTCGGTGCTCTCCTTCCAAAACAGCATTGGCACGTTGCCCACGCGCAATTACAACGAAGGCCAGTTTGAAGACTTTGAGCCAATTTCGGGCGAGGTAATGACGGAAACCATTTTGAAGGAGCGCGATACATGCTATGCCTGCACAGTGAACTGCAAGCGCGTGGTGGAGACCGAGTGGAACGGGCGCGCCGTTGAAAAGAAACACGGCGGCCCGGAATATGAGACGCTCGCCACATTCGGTTCTTACTGCGGCGTGAAGGATTTGCACGCTGTGGCTTACGCCAACAAACTGTGCAATGAATATGGTATGGATACCATCGGCGTGGGCGCTACAATTGCATGGGCTATGGAATGTTTTGAGAACGGCGTGCTTACCGAAGCTGAAATTGGCTTTCCGGCCAAGTTTGGCGATGCAGAAGCGATGGTGAGACTGACCGAGTTGATAGGCAAACGCGAAGGCTTTGGAGCTGTGCTGGCCGATGGCTCGCGCCACGCCGCCAACCGGCTAGAAAAAGGGCATGAGTACCTCATCACCGTAAAAGGAGCGGAAGCGCCCGCACACATGCCGCAGGCCAAACGTTCCCTGAGCCTGATTTACGCCGTCAACCCCTTCGGCGCAGATCATCAATCCTCCGAGCATGACCCGATGATTGAAGATGGCGCGGCAGATTTGTACATGGGCCGTCTGAAAATGTTAGGCTTTGAACAAACCCAAGCGCCGCGTTCGTTGGGTGCAGATAAAGTACGCTTTGCGCTTAAGACGCAACAGTTTTACTCGTTCTTAGATTCTTGTAACCTTTGCCAATTTGTGTGGGGGCCGGCGTGGACGCTGTACGGCCCGCAAGAAAGCGTGGATATTGTTCGGCACGTCACCGGCTGGGATGACTTCTCGCTGGATGAATTGATGGCTGTGGGCGAGCGGCGTTTGAACATGATGCGCGCCTTTAATGCGCGTGAGGGCATTGGCCGCGCCGCCGATCAACTGCCCAAGAAGTTTTATAAAGCCCTGCAAGGCACCGGCCCCACAGCCGGCGTGGCGCTAACAGAAGAAGAGATGAAGGCCGCCGTTGACACCTACTATGAACTGAGCGGCTGGGATAAAGCCACCGGCAACCCCACGCCCGAAACGCTCAAGCGGCTAGAGTTGGATTGGGTGATGTAACGGCCAGTGGGTCGTAAACAGTCAGTCGTGAACAGTGAAGCACGCTGTGGGGAGCGTGCTTTTAGTTTAACTAAGTTACTATTTTCTAAAGTCCGGCTACAATCACCGTATGCCTAAACATCCTTTAGCTGAAGTTTTTGGCTTTCCCCAAACAGCTTTACGACTGAAGCCAAACGTGCTCGGAAAAATCGGCTTTGCCCGTATAACAATCGCGTTCCCTCTTGCACCAAAGACAAGGCGAATGATCCGCTCGGCGTTTGCACCATTCATGATGGTGATGAATTGGCCATTACCTGCCCCATCCGTTTTCGCCAAGATTGGCTGATTGCTGAACACTCGGCCGCTTTCTTTTTTCCTGAAGATACGCGTTGGACGACTTTAACCGAGGTGCGCTTAGATGATAAATATGGCAAATCAGCTGGTAATCTGGATGTAGTGTTGGTAGCTTATAACGAGCAAGGCCGTTTGCTTGATTTCGGCGTGCTTGAGGTACAAGCCGTTTATATCTCTGGCAATATCCGCCAACCTTTTGAGCAATATCTGAAAGCACCTGAGAGAGTCAAGAATTTTGACTGGTCTGAGCATAAGCTTTACCCGCGCGCCGATTACCTTTCGTCATCGCGTAAACGGCTGGCCCCACAGTTGATTTACAAAGGCGGCATTCTGCACTCTTGGGGCAAGAAACAGGCTATTGCGCTACAGAGCGGTTTCTACTATACATTGCCTCCTTTGCCAGAAGTTGATCCACAAAAGGCTGATGTGGCTTGGCTCGTTTATGATTTGCAACTTGATGACGCCCACCAACGCACTTGACCCTCTCTAAAACGGTTTACACTCAGTTTAAGCCTGCTCTTGATAAGATTACCATTTCTGAACCAGGTTCAATAGATGGCTTTATTGAGCATTTACAAAGTAAGTTAGATGAAAAATTGGAAGATGGCACTCCACCTGAAGCGCCAACTTTGAACGACTTGCTGAGGGCCGAATGACGAACGCGCAATTGCCATTATTTCCTTTGCCGCGTCTGAACGGGCGGGTGGTGAATGTAGCGTCTGTGCCACAGCGGAGCGTATTCCGTTACCCGGGTGGTAAAACGTGGTTAGTGCCCTATATCCGTCAATGGTTAGCGAGCTTAAGCATACGCCCGGCTGAATTTGTGGAGCCCTTTGCAGGCGGCGGGATTGTGGGGCTAACGGTGGCCTTTGAACAGTTGGCGCAGAAGGTAACACTGCTTGAACTGGATGACCAGGTGGCGGCAGTGTGGCAAATAATTTTGAGTGAGCATGGGCCGGAATTGGCAGACCGCATTGTGAAGTTTAAGTTTACTACCGCTACCGTGGAACAGACGCTGGCGCAACCAGCCAAAAAACTCTTGGATAAAGCCTTTCAGACCATACTCCGCAATCGCGTCAATCGCGGCGGGATTCTGGCATCAGGTGCTGGACGCGTAAAGCATGGCGAATCTGGCAAGGGCCTGCAATCGCGTTGGTATCCGCTCACCCTCAAAAAACGGATTCTGGATATTGTGGCTATCCGTGAACGCATCCATTTTATTCATGGCGATGGCCTAAAGAGCCTAAAGCAAAACGCCACTCGACCCAATTCAGTTTTCTTTATAGACTCGCCTTACACAGCCGGCGGCAAACGAGCAGGAAGCCGTTTGTACACACATGCTGACCTTGATCATCCAGAGCTATTCCGCGTGGCGAGTGGGCTCAAAGGTGATTTTTTTATGACTTACGATGACGCGCCGGAAGTCCGGGCGTTGGCCAATCAGCATGGGTTTGATACACACTTAATTCCGATGAAGAATACCCATCACGCGGAAATGAAGGAGCTGTTGATTGGGCAAGGTAAGTTGAAACAATAAATTGTGTAAAGCTGAGTTCGAATCGCGAGAGAATCAGCCAATATTTAGCTTAGGTAAAGCGTGAATAAATTAAGCGATCGAAATTTAACGGCATCGCGCCTTATTCGACCTATGTGGAAAAGCCTGATAGTTGTAGTAGTTCTGGGGTGTTTATTGGGCATCACCAACCAACGCCCGCAACTACCGGTGGTGCTGGCTCAAAGTTACGCGCTTTATCTCCCCATCGTCATCAAAAACCCCAACTACGAGTGGACACAACACGCCCATAACGCGCAACGCACCAGCTATACGCCGCTCGCCGTGCCAACCCCGTGGCGCTGGAAATGGGCGTGGAATGGGCCAAACGGTTCTGGCGGTATCAGCGCTGGAAAATTTGGCTTGCCGCGCAATAGCCAACCGATAACGGGCGGTGGACGCGTGTACGTGGCGGCGGGCACATACGGCGTGTATGCCCTCAATCCAGCCAATGGGGCCGTGTTGTGGAACCGCAACCCGGGCGGGTCTATCAACTCAACGCCCGCATATGATGAAGCCACAGGCGCGCTGTTTGTGGTCTCTTCCAACGGCACACTGTACAAACTCAACGCCGCTAATGGCAATACGCTCAATCAATTTGCTGGCGCTGGCGCCAGCGATTTGCCACTCCCGCCCGCCATTGCTTCTGGCCGGGTGTTCTTCTCCATGGGTAATTTTGTGTATGCCATCAACCCAAATACGATGGCGCAAATCTGGGCCTACAATTTTGGCTCGGCTGTGCACACACCACCCGCGTACTCAGCGGCGCGCAACAGCGTGATTGTAGTAGGCCAAAATTTGTTTGTTCACGCAATTGATAACGGCGCTGGCACACAACTGTGGGCAGTGAAGCCCACAACGCTGACGGGCGGCGACCCGGGCAATGATACCAACTTCGCGGAATCTAAATTCGGCTGGCCCGTGATTGCGGAGATTCACGGGCTGGTGCTGATTAAGTATCGGTTGGATTGGCAGACGATGTGGACGTGGAACCCGTGGCCAAGCACCAATATCAGTATGCGCAACAACCTCAACGCCCGGCCAGACCAGCAGGCGCTGTTTGCTTTGGATTTGGATGATGGCGCCACCGCGTTCGTCTCCAACGTGGGGCATGGCGGTTTTGGGGATGGCGGTTACATGCCGATGGGGCCTCAGCCGGTGGTTAAGAATTTCCCCAACGGCCAAGAAGTGGCCTACGTGGTGATGCGCGGCTATCCCTGCATTCCCAACTCCTCTTGCGATGGCCGCTGGGATGCGCGTTTAGGCGAGATGATGCTGGACGACTCCACGGTTGCCGGCTATCAGGCGGGTTATGTGCGCTTTATGCAGAACACCTTCTTCCCCACCGATGAGCAGGCCAACTTATCCATGGCCAACAATTACATCTTTGGCGGGCACTGGATGTTTGGCATTGCCCACGAAATTCTAGATCGGTCAGCCAACCGGGGCAGTAGCACCAGCCCGATTACAACCTCCAATTTACCCCACATCATCACCTCCGCCAGTAACTGTGGCTTTAGCGCCAGCCATTATTGCGCCAATAGCCTAATTCAAGATGGCGATGCACGAGCCTTGCCACGCGGCTTCTATATCTATTACGGCGCTGGCACAGTTTACAACCAGTATTGGAGTGAATACGCCGCTTGGGTGGTGAGCAACAACCAAATTTATTTTGTGAGCACGGATGGGGCGGTGGTAGCGCTTGAGAACGGCAATCCGGCTAGCGCGGCTCCTAACCGTCAAGCCATCTCTCTAGAAACGTTAGGCATTAACCGCTTCACCGCTTCTAAAATGTTAGGTTTAGATGCGCCCCCCGGTGTGATTTCCTATCTGCAGGCGCGCGAGTATGTGGGCCAAACCAAAACTGTGGAAGGTACCCTCCGCTATGTTTTCAACAACGGCGTGGCGGTGTACTTGGGCTTCAAACATCCGCACCAAGGCGTATTCAAAGCGCGGATTCTGAAAGAGCATTGGCCCGCGTTTTCTGCGCCGCCGGAGACGCTGTACGAAGTTGGGCAGACTGTGCGGGTAACGGGCTTACTAGATTGGTATCAGGGTGACCCAGTGATCTACGTTCAAACGCCCGCCCAAATTGAATTACTCACCTCAGCCCACCCCTCAACGCGATGAGAGCGGCGTGATTAAGCAAGCTGAGGGGGCTGTGGTTTAGGGCGCAAACCGAAGTGGGCGATATATTTTCTTTCAAACTTTTCAGTGAGGCCCCATAAATGAATTCCTATTTCCTTCGTCAAGCCGGCGTTACTTTATCCTTGATCATCACGATTGGTATGAATATCCTGGCGAATACCTTGCCGCTGAATGGCCAAACCACAGGTGAGATTTCTGACCGGTTTCAGGTATTGTTTGTCCCGGCCGGCTACGTCTTTTCCATCTGGGGCATTATTTATCTGGGCCTCATGGCTTATACCGTGTATCAATCCCGGCCCGCTCAGCGGGAAAACGCTCGTTTGCGCGCCATTGACTGGCCCTTCATCCTTAGTTGCGGCGCTAACATTGCTTGGCTCGTTCTATGGCACTATGAGCAATTTGTACCTACCGTGCTTATGATGCTGATTCTGCTGGCTTGCCTGATTGTTATTTACTTGCGGCTAGGCATTGGGCAGACGCCCGTTTCAAATCAGGAACGCTGGCTCGTTCATGCGCCCTTCAGCCTTTACCTCGGCTGGGTTACAGTGGCCACCATTGCCAACATCACCACTGCGCTAGAGGCCGTGCGCTGGACCGGTTGGGGATTAGCGCCCGAAGTGTGGACGGTCATCATGCTGGCGGCGGGCGTGGGCATTGCGGCGCTGATGGCGTTGACCCGCCGCGATGTGGTGTATGTGCTGGTGTTAGTGTGGGCCTATGCCGGCATCGCGGTCAAACAAGCTGGTGTGCCGCTGGTCGCTTCTGCCGCCCTCGTCACTACTGTAATTTTGACGGTGGCGGCCGCTGTCTCTTTGTGGCTGGCGCGGCGCGCCCCAAGCGTGACTCCCTCGCACTAAGCTACATCTCCCGCGCCGGAAATCGGCGGCCAAACTAGGTAAAATAGCCACAAGTTTCCGGTTTAGGCGCTACCCGCCTAAGCCAATTCGGCCTGATCCATTCTTGCTCATGGGACAGGCCTTTTTGCCCTCAACCTTTGGAGGCTGATGTGAGCCATACCGTCGCCCTCGCCGCTGAAATCACGCACCCCACGGCGCTTCCTCTAGTCGAAGCCGAAGCCGAGTTCCGCCGCGCTTACCCAGAGTTTGCCGCTACACGCGTGCTGGAAGAGTTACGGGCTACGGACTACACCCGCTTAGATAAACTCGGTCATATCTATCTGGATTACACCGGCGGCGGACTATACGCCGATTCGCAAGTGCGCGCGCATCAAGCCCTGCTGGTGGAGAATGTGTTTGGCAACCCGCATAGCACCAACCCCACCTCGCAGGCCGCCACCGAATTAGTGGAAAGCGCCCGCCGCTACATTTTGGAATACTTTAACGCCGCGCCGGAAGAATATGTGTGCATTTTTACCTCGAATGCCAGCGGCGCCCTTAAGTTAGTAGGCGAGGCTTATCCGTTTGCGCCGGGCGGCCGTTACCTGCTCACCTTTGATAATCACAATTCCGTCAACGGTATCCGCGAGTTTGCGCGCGCCAAAGGCGCAACAGTCATTTATACGCCCGTGCTACCGCCTAACCTCCGGATTGATGAAGCCAAACTGCTGGCTCATCTCACGCCCGCTAACCCTCAACGGCATAACCTGTTTGCTTTTCCGGCGCAGTCTAATTTTTCAGGTGTCCAACATTCGCTGGAGTGGGTGGGGCGGGCGCAAGCGTTAGGCTGGGATGTTCTGCTGGATGGCGCGGCCTTTGCGCCCACCAACCGGCTGGATTTATCACAGGTAAAGCCAGAGTTTATCTCGCTTTCATTTTACAAGATGTTCGGCTATCCCACGGGAACGGGCGCGTTGATTGCGAAACGGGCCGCGCTGAAAAAATTGCACCGCCCGTGGTTTGCGGGGGGCACCATTAGCTTCACTTCTGTGCAAGGTGACCGATATTTTTTGCATGAAGGCGCGGAAGCGTTTGAAGACGGCACGCTGGATTACATCAATTTACCCGCCGTTGAAATCGGCCTGCGCCACCTCAACCGCATCGGTGTGGAAACCATTCATGCTCGGGTGGCCTGTCTCACCGATTGGCTTCTCCGAGAAATCACCGCCCTCCAGCATTCCAGCGGCGCGCCGCTGGTGAAGGTGTATGGCCCCACCGATATGGAACTGCGCGGCGGCACGGTGACGATGAATTTTTATGACGCCGACGGTCATTTCATTGATCATCGCGCAGTAGAACACCGGGCCAATGCGGCCCGCATCTCTTTGCGCACCGGTTGTTTTTGCAACCCGGGTGGGGGTGAATTGGCGCTGGGCATCTCCGCTGAAGAACTGAGCTCGTGCATGATACAGTCACGCGAGCGCATGACGCTAGATGATTTTCGCCGTTGTATTGATGACAAAAGCACGGGCGCGGTGCGGGTCTCGGTGGGTCTGGTCACCACCTTTGCGGACGTGTACCATTTCATCCAATTTGCCAAAAGCTTTATAGATAAGCGGGCGATGGGTGTTTAACGCCGATTGCACGAATTTCTGCATAGCGGGTTATGGGTGTCATGCGTGTTGAAAATTCTCCATAAAATTGTGGCCTGGTGAGAAACTCACGAAACGGTTAAAGTTTGAGCGTCACTCCAAGCAAAAAGCCGTGTTTATCTAGCAAGGAGCGTTTTATGACTTTTGACCCTTATGCCCTCCTGCGCGCCACCAGCCGCACCTTTGCCCTCTCCATTGAGCGCCTGCCCGCGCCGATGCGCGATGCAATTTGTCTGGCCTACCTCATGATGCGCGTTTCAGACTTTTTAGAAGATAACGATTACATGGAGCCGGAGCGCAAGGTGCGCCTGCTTAAACTGTGGGAACGCATTGTGGCCGGGGAAGCAGATGCACACGAACTGGTAAACGAGCTGGCTGACCGCGAGCCAGAAGACGCCGACGCTGAAGCCGCACGACAAGCCCCGGCCATCATTGCCGCCCTGCGCCGCCTGCCGCCCGCTTTGCAGAACCATGTGGCCGTGCACGTGCGGGATACATCTTTGGGCATGGCGCGTTGGGTGGCGCGTGGCCCGCAAGTTTCCGATGAGCCGGATATGGATGATTACATGCACGAAGTAGCCGGGCGCGTGGGCTACCTCGTGACGGATGTGTTTGCTTGGTACTCCGGCTTTGTGCGCTCTAAGCTGGCGGTGCTGATGCCGCTGGCGCGTGAATTTGGCCTTGCCCTACAAACGGTGAACGTCATTCGCGGCTTGCGGAAAGATTATGAGCGCGGCTGGATTTATGTGCCGGAAAGCTTTTGCGCCGCCGTCAACCTGCGCCGCACCGATTTGTTTGACCCGGCTTATGAGCGGCAGGCGCTTCAGGTGCTGGATATGCTCACCGATAAAGCCGAGCGGCATTTACAAAATGCTCTGGCCTATGTGAAAACCCTGCCCCGCTGGCTTCATACATTACGCTTAGCTTGCATTTGGCCCATGCTGTTTGCGGCCCGCACGCTGGCCATCAGCCGCCACAACGTCAATGTGCTGATGGGGGAAGTGAAGATGACGCGCGAGGAAGTGAAAGCCATTGTGCGAGATAGTACGCTCTTTGGCTGGAGCAACCATTGGCTCGAAAGTTACTATGAACGCTTGAGCACCGCGCCGTCGCAATTAGCGCAGGCGAGTAAGTGAAAAACAAAACGCCCCAGCGATTTAGGCCGAGGCGTTTTTATTCGTTGTCTGTCGCTCCGTTATCTGTGCGTTTGCCTCACGGCACTTGCCAATCCTGCCCCACAATCACGGCCACATCCACCGGGCTATTGGGGTTGTTGCCCGCCACCACATTGCTCACGCCAAACAATTTCGCCAGCCACAAAGACGTGTTGGGTTTATTAGTGTAGTCAATAATCACCGTGCTGGCATAATCCGTGCGGTCAGCATTGCCCGGGTCTACCACGTTCACGTTCTTGGCCCTCAGCCACTCTGTAGTTGTGCCCGCCAACCCCGGCACGCCGGAGCCGTTAAGCACCTGCACCCGGGCCGCCTCGGCCATCATCGCTTCTGCGCTGGCCTGAACCGGTGAAGCCAATACCGCCGGTGCTGTAAACAAGCTTTGCACTAACTCGCGCAGTTTATCTTTGATGGGCACCAGCACTTGGCGCGGCGTGCCCTCCGCCGTAATGAATTGATATTCCAACAGATATTGATAATCAATCACAGCGCTTTGAATGTTGGCGCGTGGAATATCGTTGGCCAATAGAGCAAGCGCAATGATGTCATTCAACCCTAAATCCGTTTGGATGCTTTCATTAAGTGTTTGGTACAACCCCGGCGCTTGGCTAATGAGGGTGGGAAGCATATTCAGGCTGGTTACTTTATCGCGCACGGCCATCACCACCTGCTGTTGCCGCCGCGCGCGGTCAACATCTGAGGATTGGTGGCGAGTGCGGGCGTAGCGCAAAGCATCATGCCCGTTGAGCTGGTGGCGGCCCGCCGAAAGATAAAACGGCTCAAAACCGTATGCGCCGTCCGGGTATTCAGGGTCGGCAATGTCCGCCGGGTTATCAATCTCAATCCCGCCAATGGCATCCACTAATTTCTCAAAGGCGGTGAAATCCAGCCGTACATAGTAATCCACATCCACCCCAATGTTGTTTTCCACCGTTTTCACCGCCAGCGCCGGGCCGCCGCCCGGGTAATCATACGCATCGCCTTTGAAGTTGGCGGTGTTGATGGTATCCGCGCCGTAATCCGGAATCTCCACCCATAAATCGCGCGGCACGGAAAGCATCACGCCCGTCTTGGCCACCGGGTCTACTGAGATAATCATGATCGAGTCGGTGCGGAAGGCGGTTTCCGTGTCGCCGGCGCGGCGGTCAATGCCCAACAGTAGAACGGTCACGCGGTCGGTGCCCGTCCATTTTTGCGGCACAATGGAGATCGGCCCGCCATCGCCGCCGCCTGAGTTTTGGCCGCCGTCTGTGGGCGCGGGGTTCTCGCCGCCCAAAGCGGGGCCGGTGGTGTTGCCCGTAATCTGCCACGCGGAAACAAAATCCCGCACGCTGGTGAAGACGAGGTAAGCCGCCAAGAGGGTAGAGACAACAAATAAGGCCACGAGCGCGCCCACCGCCCAACTGGGGAGCAAAGGCTCGCCGCGGCGGCGGTTGGGGCGTGAGCGGGAAGGGGGTAACTGCGCCATCACAACTCCAATAACATCAAAGAGCAAATGTTCCACTATTTGCGTGAGTAAACGCTGAACATTATACCGAACGTCCTCCGACAGGTATTTGTTCGCCCAAGCTTTGACGGTGAGTTGCCAACGGTTTTGCATGCCCCATTGATTTGCAACCTCCGTGCCGTGGGTAAGTGTTTTACTGCGTGCGTCATCCTCGCGCAAGCGAGAGCGACGTCTTGTGCGATGTTTTTGTGAAGCAAGGATTTTAAGTGGCGGTTATTCGCCCTACAAACCGTAAAATTTTTATGCGTTAGCGTCAACTAACCTGCCAACTCAGTCCACTCATCCATGCGCTGGGCAATTTCCGTTTCAAGGCGTGTAAATTCTTCCCCCAAAATGGCGACTTTGGCAAAATCACTGCCAGCCGTTTCCAACTGGCGGGCCACTTCCGCTTTGCGCCGCTCCAGCGCGTCAATTACCCCTTCCAACTCTGCCAGCCGCGCCTCGCGCCGCTTCAACTCATTTTTAGAAAGCGTGGTTTCCACGGGCTTGACGACCTGCTTCTTTCCCTCTTTTTCCCTTTCTTTCCCCTTCTCCCCTTCTTTTTCCCGTTCGGCTTCCCTCCACACTGTGTATTCCGTCCAATTGCCCTTGAAAATCTCCAGCCGCCCAGCCTCCACCGCCCACACTTGCGTGGCCAAATCGTCAATCAAATACCGATCATGCGAGACAAGCAAAATTGTGCCGTCAAAATCATCCAGCACCGTCTCTAAAATTTCTTGTGAGGGGATATCCAAGTGATTGGTGGGTTCATCCAGTAACAGCAAGTTTGCACCGGTGAGGGCCAACTTGGCCAACGCCAGCCGCCCGCGCTCCCCGCCGGAAAGCACAGCCACTTTCTTGAACGCATCATCCCCACTGAACAAAAACTTGCCTAAGTACTGCCGCGCTTGGCCGGGCGGCATTTCTTGCGCGGCCATAATTTCTTCAATGGCCGTGCGCTCCGGCTTCAACCCCTCATGCGCCTGCGCAAAATAGCCCAGCGTGAGGTTACTGCCTAACTTAGTAGAACCAGCCAGCGGCGGAATTTGCCCCAACACTGTTTTGAGCAAGGTGCTTTTGCCTGCGCCGTTTGGCCCCACAATGGCCGCGCACTCGCCGCGCCACAACAGCAAATCCGGCACCGTCATTAGCACGCGCCCATCATCTTTATAGCCCACCGCCAAGTTTTTCGTTTCCAGCACGCGGTCACCGGAGCGAGCGTTGGCCTCCATCCGCAGTTTGATGGTCTCCATTTCTTGCGGCTTGGCCGTAACGGCCTCTGGCGTTTTCATCAGCCGCGTGAGGCGGCGCAGGCGGCCTTTGGCCTGCTTGGTGTTTTGCCCGGCCATGTTCCGCCGGATGTAATCCATTTCCTTGTTGAGAAATGTTTGTTGCGCTTCAAACTCGGCCAACTGCCGGGCCTGCCGTTCCTCCCGCTGAAGCAGATAAGCGGAGTAATTGCCGCGGTATTCCGTGAGCGTCCCAAACTCCAGCGCCCAGATATTTTGCGCCACTCTATCCATGAAGTAACGGTCATGCGAAACAATCAGCACCGCGCCCTTCCACGTATTAATCCACGTCTCTAACCATTCAATGGCGTGAATATCCAAGTGATTGGTCGGCTCATCGAGGATGAGTAAATCCGGGCTTTCTAGCAGGAGACGGGCGAGCAAGGCGCGTGTTTTTTGCCCGCCGGAGAAAATTTTGAGCGGCTTGTGGAAATCGCTCGGTTGAAAGTTTAGGCCGCCCAACACTTGCTTGATGCGGCTTTCATAGGCATAGCCGCCGTCAATTTCAAATTGATGCTGAAGCTGGCCATACTTTTCCATCACGGCGTCATGTAAGGCCGGGTCGGCCATCTGCGCTTCCAGCTTTTGCAGTTCGGCTTCGCACGCCCGCAATTCTGCAAACGCCGTCAGCATTTCATCCCACAGCGTCCGCTCAGACTCAAAGCGGGCTTCTTGCGGCAAGTAGCCCAGCCGTGTGCCACGCGCCACTTGCACCGCGCCCGCCGTGGCTTCTTCCAGCCCGGCAATGATGCGGAGCAGGGTGGTTTTGCCCGCGCCGTTTGGCCCCACCAGCGCCACGCGCGCGCCGTGCGGCAAACTCACGTTCACATTGGCAAAAATATCATCCGCGCCAAAAGCTTTGGCAAGTTGGGAGAGGACAAGGAGAGACATGAGTAAGAAACCTGTGGTGGTTGAAACAACACACCTGTGCCGAGCGCCATTGGCGCAGGCAAGACGAAGCCGCCCTGCGGCGGCTTGGGATTCTTAGCCCGTGCAGGCGGGCTTTATTTTGGGTTGCCGCGAATTTGTTCGCTAGCAGTAAACCATAATGATTATACCAACGGGTTGGTTTTATAATTCTTCCCTATGCGGCGTATCCATCAAACTGATACTGTGTTTGAAGTACGGGGATACCTCGAGACACGTTGGCTAGGTGTTCTGATGTTGAGCTTTTATATTTTTCTCACGCTCATTGCCAATGCGAATCGGTCTCTAATTCCTTGGATATTTGTAGCGGTAATGTTTTACAATATCTTTGTGCTCTTGAAGAATTCGCCCTTTTCTTTAATCCGATTTGATCACGCCAATAAAGTACTCACCATTCGCCGCTATTTCCTATGGCGTCTTCATGAGGAGGAACATGAACTTGGTTTAGTTCAAGGTCTTGAGGTTGTTCACAAGGATACGCATTGGGGTCGTGATTATTTCCTACAAATCAAAATTCAGGGTCAAGCTCCAAGTCTGCTGGTGTTGTCAAGTTTGCCAGCGCCAGATGAGTATCAGAAGTTGATAGCTACCATCTCAACTTTTCTTGAGCATAAAACATGCTGATTAACTTTTACCGAACACATCTGATTAATTCTCCACTGCTCCAATGCTCATCCTCCCACGAGCCTAAAAATCAACTTGCTATATAATCTTCCCTTGTGCAAGACGAAACTGCGAACAATTTGAGTTTAACTATTACGGCGTGGGCGTTGGCATTGATTGGCTGGGGCGGGCTGTTCGCCCTCATCAATTTCACTGACCCACGCATTGGGCCATTGCCGGTGTGGCTGTTCTTTGTGCTCAGCCTGCTGGCGTTTACGGGCACCGCCGTGCCGTTTGTGCGCTATCTCAGCCGCCGCTTTAGCCGCGAGGCCACACCGCCCACCGTCATCCTCCGCACCTCCTTGTGGGTGGGCGTGTTTGCCGCCACCTGCGCTTGGCTGGAACTGCGTGATTTGCTCAACTCTGCCATTGTGGCACTCTTCCTCATTGCCCTTATTGGCGTGGAGTGGTTCCTGCGCTTGCGTGAAAGAAGCCGTTGGGCCCCCGAAGATGATGAGTCTGCGTGAACTGCCCTCGGTAGAAAAACTACTGACCCAAGCTGAAAGCTTGATAACGAAATATGGCCGCCCGCTGGTGGCGGATGTTCTGCGGGAGACGGTGGCCCGCACGCGCGAGCGGCTGAAGACCCCCAACGGCGTTACCCCGGCCACGCCGCCCCAAACCGAAGACTTGCTGGCCGAAGCCCGCGCCGCGTTGGAATCCATCACGACTTTAACGCTCCGGCCCGTCATCAACGCCACCGGCGTCATTCTGCACACCAATCTGGGGCGCGCACCGCTCTCCCAAGCCGCTATAGCCGCCATGCAGGCCGCCGCGCACAGTTACTCCACGCTGGAATATGATCTGGCCAAAGGCGAGCGCGGCTCGCGGACTACACATACCGAGCGTTTGCTCACACGGCTCACCGGCGCGGAGGCCGCTTTGGTGGTGAATAACTGCGCCTCAGCGTTACTGCTGATTTTGAGCGCGCTGGCTAAAGGAAAAGAGGTGCTGGTCTCGCGTGGGCAGTTGATTGAAATTGGCGGCGGCTTTCGTGTTCCGGTTGTGATGCAACAATCTGGCTGTAAGTTGGTGGAAGTGGGCGCCACCAATCGCACGCATCTGCGTGATTTTCAAGAAGCCATCACGGCGCAAACGGCGTTAATTTTGCGCGCCCATCATTCTAATTTCAAAATCATTGGCTTCACCACGGAGCCAAGCTTGAGCGAGCTAGGCTCTGTGGGCCTGCCGGTGGTGGATGATTTAGGCTCGGGCGCATTGTTGGATACGGCGGCGTACGGTTTGGCGCATGAGCCTATGGCGCAAGAAAGTGTGGCGGCGGGCGCTTCCGTAGTGGCATTTTCTGGAGATAAACTGTTGGGCGGGCCGCAGGCGGGCATTGTTGTGGGCCGCGCGGCAGTTTTGGATAAAATCAAAAAGCACTCGCTGGCCCGCGCCCTCCGGGCAGATAAAATCACGCTAGCCGCGCTCTCGGCCACCTTGCTTCACTATCTCAAAGATGAGGCGGCGCGGGAAATTCCAGTATGGCGGATGATTAGCCAACCGTTGGCAGAAATTGAACGGCGGGCGGCGGCGTGGCAGGCGGCGCTGGGGCGGGGTACAGTGGTGGATGGCGAAAGCACGGTGGGCGGCGGTAGTTTGCCCGGTGAGATTCTGCCCACTAAGCTTTTGGCCTTGCGCGTCAAGTCACCTAACGCCGCCGCCGCTAAATTGCGCACTCTGCCGGCGCCCATCATCGCCCGTGTGGCTGATAATCAAGTGCTGTGTGATCCACGCACCGTTATGCCGAACGAAGAGTCAATCTTGTTGGATGGGTTGCGTGTTCTATGACCGATTTCAACGATTTATCATCCAAAGATTTGCGGGCCTATCTTAGGCGGCTGGAAGAGAACATTACTGTGGTCAAGCGCCGGCTGAAGCGCTTTGAAGAAGAGTTTGGCATGGACTCAGAAGTTTTCTACGCCAAACTGCAAAATGCGGAGCTAGATGAGCGGGTGGAATACGCTGAGTGGGCGGGCGAGCACGCGCAGTTGCAGAGGCTGATTGAGCAACGCGAAGAGTTGAAAGCTAAGCTGAAACAATGACGCTAGACGGCTAACGATAGACGATGAAACAGTCGTCCATCGTCAATGGTCTATCCTCAATATCAACATATGAAATCCAATCTAGACCAATTAATGACTGAACGCGAAATTGACGCCTTGCTGGTGACGGGCGGCGCGGCCAACAACCCGCCGATGTACTACATGGCAAACGGCGTGCATGTGGGCGAACACACCATTCTGGTGAAGCCACGCGGCCAAGCGCCCATTTTGCTGGTGAACGCGATGGAGCGGGATGAGGCCGCCAAATCCGGCTTGACGGTGGTGGATTTGAGCCGCTACAAGCTGACGGATTTGCTCAAAGAAGAACAGGGCGATGCCTTGCGCGCCCGCGCCCGCTACTTGGGCCGCATCTTTGAAGATTTGGGCGTGCAGGGCAATGTGGCGGTTTACGGCCACGAAGACCAAGGGCAAGCGTACGCGCTGTTGACGGCGATTGAAGAGTTGAATACCAATATCCGCATCAAAGGCGAGTTTGGCAACACCATGCTGAACATCGCCCGCGAGACCAAGGATGCCGACGAAGTAAAGCGCATCCGCGCGGTGGCCAAGAAAACGGCGGCGGTGGTGGGCGGCGTGCAAGAATTCATCACTGCACACCGCGCCAAAAACGGCGTGATGGTGAAGAAAGACGGCGCGCGCCTGACGGTGGGCGATGTAAAAGCCCATCTGAACCGCCTGTTGATGGATAACGGCATTGTGGATGTGGACGGCTCCACTATTTTTGCCATCGGGCGAGATGCCGGTGTGCCGCACTCACGCGGCGATGCTAAAGCGCCCATCCGGCTGGGCCAGACTATTGTGTTTGATATCTTTCCCGCCGAGCCGGGCGGCGGCTACTTTTATGATTTTACGCGCACGTGGTGTTTGGGTTACGCGCCAGACCATGTGCTGGAGGCGTATGAACACGTGCTGGGCGCGTACAAGTTGGCGATGAAGAGCCTAAAAGCTGGTGAGCCGTGTAGCGCCTATCAGACGCTGGTCTGTGAATATTTTGAACAGCGCGGCCACCCCACTATCCGCCAGAATCCGGCCACTACGGATGGTTACGTTCACTCTTTAGGGCACGGTATTGGCTTGCAAGTGCATGAACTGCCCAACCTCAGCAACCGCGCTGGTAACACCGCCGTGCTGGAGCCGGGTCACGTGTTCTCGGTGGAACCGGGCTTGTATTATCCAGATCACCCCAAAGGCGGCTTTGGCATTCGGCTTGAAGATAGCGTGTGGCTGAACCCAAAGAACATGAAGTTTGAAGTGCTGGCGAAGTATCCGTATGATTTGGTCATTCCCGTAAAAGGAGTAAACAGTCGGCGGTAAGCAGTTGGCAGTCATCTGCCGTCTGTGGTCTGTTGTCTGTCGTCTAGCCTTGCCCCGCATCCTCGCCCTCGAAACCTCGTGTGATGAAACAGCCGCCGCGGTAGTCGTGGATGGGCGCACGATCCTTTCCAGCATCATTGCTTCCCAAGCGGCCAAACATGCCAAGTACGGCGGCGTGTTCCCCGAAGTAGCCTCGCGGATGCACATTGAAGTGATTCAAACCGTGCTTCAAACGGCGCTCACGGAAGCCCACCTTAGCCTGAAGGATATGGATGCCGTGGCCGTGACGCGGGGGCCGGGTTTATCCGGCTCATTAGTGGTGGGTGTAAACATGGCCAAAGGGCTGGCGCTGGGCCGGGGCCTGCCGCTGATTGGCGTCAATCACTTGGAAGGCCATGTGTACTCTTTGTGGCTGGTGGAAAATGCGCCCGAAGTGCAGTTCCCCGTAATTGTGCTGATTGTTTCCGGCGGCCACACGGAGCTTTTGCTGATGCACGGGCATGGTGAATATGAGCGGCTTGGAGGCACGCTAGATGATGCGGCTGGCGAGGCATTTGATAAGGTGGCGCGGCTGATTGGGCTGGGCTACCCGGGCGGCCCGGCCATTGAGCAAGCCGCACAGGGCGGCCACCCAGCGGCGTACAAATTTAGCCGGGCATGGTTGGAAGGCTCGTGGGATTTTTCTTTTAGCGGCCTAAAAACGGCAGTGCTATATGAAGTGAAAAAACAGCCCTATGGCAAGCCGCTGGCCGCTAGCGAAGTTCAGCTAGACCCGCTGGAAGTGAAAAATCTGGCGGCCAGTTTTCAACAAGCCGCTGTGGAAGTGTTGGTTGGAAAAACGGTAGCGGCGGCCAAAACGTTTTCAGCCACAGAAATTCTTGTGGCGGGCGGCGTCAGCGCCAACAGCCTTCTGCGCGCCGAATTCAAGCGGCTGTCACCGGTTCCAGTGCGGGTTCCACCCCTCAGCTTATGTACGGATAATGCGGCCATGATTGCGGCGGCGGCCAATTTCCGTTTCCTAAACGGCCAACGTGACGCGCTCGATATGGATGTTCTGCCAAATTGGAAGTTAATCTAACGCCAGCTTGGGTTGCTTATCCTTTTTTTATAAACCAGCGCCCTGAGCGGAGCGAAGAATGCGCCGCAGTTGAAGGGGCGAACTCGATTAATTCGCGGGATGCCATAAACCTCACAATTGTTCCTAATACATTTCTCATACCAGCGTAGGTCAAACGTCAGTTGACTCTGACCCCAACTCGTCCTACAATGCAGGCATCTTCGTTGGAGGCAAAACGGCCTATGAGCCGAGAAGCAGTCTCACCAACAAAATATCAAACGTAAAGCACGCGGTGCAACTATGCCTGCGTGCTTTTTTTGTCTCGCGCGCCTGCCCGGCGCGCCCGAAACGAAAGGAGAATGGCTATGGATTACGGGATGATCGGGAAAATCGAAAAAGCGAAACGATATGCTCAGGAACGAGAACGCTTTCGATTTAACCAATTCGCGTTGACTTTCCACGGCGATAACAATGATCATCAAGTGAGCTTTGATAACGGCGCCTTCCACTGTGATTGTGAAACCTTCATCTTGCGCGGACGCTGTAGCCACACCATGGCGCTCGAACAGCTTCTGCACCAGATGCTTCCTGAACCAGCGCAAGCTTAATCCTCCATACAATTGAATAACCCCCGACGGGCGAGACTTACAGTCTCGCCCGTTTTTTGTTGAAGCCGTTTCCATTGGTTTCAGCCTGTAGTCGAAGGGGGCGAACTATTCGCAAATGCCGCCGCACTCGCGCCAGCGGTATAATCTAAATGGGTGGCGGGTTTATGGCCCGCCATTTTTATGCTTGAGAAAGTTTGAGGAGCTTAGTTTGAAGCGTTGGCAATTTTGGCTTGGGGTGTTGATCAGTCTTTTTTTTCTGTGGTTGGCCCTGCGTGGTTTACATTTGGATGAAGTCTGGACGGCCATGCAAACAGCCAATTTGTGGTGGCTTTTGCCGGGCATTGCTGTTTATTTTGTAGGCGTGTGGGCGCGGGCGTGGCGCTGGCACTATTTGCTCAAGCCCATTAAAGATATTCCCACCAACCGCATGTTTCCCATCGTCACCATCGGTTACGCGGGCAACAACATCTTCCCCTTCCGCGCCGGAGAAGTTCTGCGCGCATTTGTTTTGCGGCGTCAGGAGGGCGTGCGCGTCAGCGCCAGCCTCGCCACCATCGTCATTGAACGAATTTTTGATGGCGTGGTGATGCTGATGTTTGTGTTCTTCAACCTTAGCGGCCTCGCCACTCTCTCGAATGATTCGGGCTTTGTGGGCAGCATTCGTTCGGTGGCGGTGTGGGGCACAGCGGCGTTTGCGCTGGCGCTGGCCGTTTTTCTTTTGGCCGCCATGTTTCCGCGCCAATCGCTTGGCCTGTATCACCGTTTGGCCGAGCCGCGCCTACCGGGCGGCGTGCGGCCCAAAATCACGGCCATGCTAGTGAACTTTTGGACGGGCCTAGAATCCCTGCGTTCCCCCCTCAATATCCTCATGGTCTTTCTCACTTCCGTGGTGATTTGGTTGCTGGAAACGGCCAAATACTGGTTTGTGATGTTTGCCTTTGATTTCACCGGCTACACTGGCGGCTTCTTTGGCCTGATGCTGATGAACGGCATTGTGAACCTCGCCACCACCATCCCCTCCGCGCCCGGTTATGTGGGCACGTTTGATTTGCCCGGCATTGCCGTATTGAGCGCCTACGGCCTCAACCCGGCCACGGCGGCGGCCTACACGCTGGTTTTGCATGTGGCGCTGTGGTTGCCCATCACCGCCCTCGGCCTATACTTCATGGCGCGGGAGGGCCTGCGGCTAGATAAAGTTCAAGCGGAATATCAAGAAATGCAAAAGGCGGAAGCAACGCAATGAGCAAACACATCGCCGTCATCGGGGCCGGGCCGGCCGGCCTCGCCGCCGCGTATGATTTAACCCGCGCCGGCCACCGCGTCACCATTTACGAGGCCGCGCCGGAAGTGGGGGGGCTGGCCTCCGGCTTTAAAGCGCCCCATTGGGATTGGTCACTGGAGAAGTTTTACCATCATTGGTTCCAAACGGATTCCGCCATCCTCGGCTTGATTGATGAACTGGGCTGGCGCGAGCAAGTGCTCTTCCCGCGCCCGTACACCGTGGTGTACGCCAACGGCCAATTCAAACCGTTGGATTCTCCGGTGGAGGCGTTGAAGTTTTTCCTCAGCAACTTTTCACTAATTGATACGGCCCGCTTTGGCTTGACCATGCTGTACCTGCGCCTGACACCGTACTGGCAACCGCTGGAAAAAGTCACTGCGGATGAGTGGGCGCGGCGCTGGTTTGGCGAGCGGGTTTACAACTTCCTCTGGCGGCCGATGTTGGTGGGCAAATTTGGTGAGAAGAATCTCTCGGTGGTAAACATGGCTTGGCTGTGGGCGCGCCTCCATTCACGCACCACGCGGCTGGGCACGTTCACGGGCGGCTTTCAAGCCTTCATGGATAAATTGGCCGAAGTTGTGAAAAAGCAAGGCGCGCAGATTCACTTAAGCCGCGCGGTCACCGGCATTCAGAGGGGAGACGGCGGACGGCTGACGGTAAAGACGGCGGCGGGGCAGGAAGAATTTGAAGCCGTCATTTCCACCTCCTCGCCCGCCCTTATGGCCCAGCTTGCGCCGGATTTGCCGGACGATTACGCCGCGCAGTTGCGCAATCTCAAGAGCATGGGCGCGGTGGTGATGGTGCTCACGCTCAAACAGCAACTGACCAAATACTATTGGCACAACCTGCCCAAAGAAGCCGGTTTTCCGTTTTTAGCATTAGTGGAGCATACGAATTATATTGACCGCCGACATTACGGCGGTGACCACATCATTTATTGCGGCGATTACTTAGAGCCAACACACGAAAATTTCAACCTGAGCAAAGAAGAATTGCTGGAGCGCTTTTTGCCCGGCATTGCGCGCTTTAACCCCAACTTTAGCCGTGAGTGGATAAAAGATGTGTGGCTGTGGAAAGCGGCGTACGCGCAACCGGTGCCGCTCGTCAACCACTCACAAAACATCCCGCCGCTCAAAACGCCGGTTAAGGGCCTGTATTTTGCCTCCATGAGCCAAGTCTACCCGTGGGATCGCGGCACCAACTTCGCCGTAGAAATTGGCCGCAAAGTGGCGCGGATGGTGATGGAAGAGGTGGTGTAAGAGCGGACAGCCGTTCCTTCTTACGTTGTTCGCAAAAACTCCACCATCACCCGCCCCACCGCCTCCGGCTTTTCCATCGGCGCTAAATGCCCGGCGTCTTCAATTTTGTGTAACTGAATTTGGGGAAAATCCTTCTGCAGGCGCTGGGCCACGGGCGGCGTGAACGTATCGGATTGGGCGGCGTAGAGGATGAGGGTGGGAATTTTGAGCGTGGGCAGGCGCGGCCACAGGTTGAGCGGGCCGGTGCGGTAAATGGCCGCCTCCCACTCCGGTGAAAAGCTGAGTTCCACTTGCCCATCTGCACGCGGGCGGGCTAAAGATTCTACATAGGCCCGCAGACCTTCATCACTAATGCGGCTGAAAATTGGGGCGCGGCGGTAGCGGGTAAACATCTCCTCCGCGCTGGCAAACACGCGCCGCCGCCGGAGCGCGCCGGAAATTAAGGGATGCACGCGGTCTCCCAAGCCGAGCGTTTTGAGTATTTGCCACGCCCACCTCAGCCGCCGCTGGAAAATTACCGGTTCAATCACCACCAACGCCCGGAACAATTCCGGCTTTTGCAAAGCCGCATCCAGCATACACACGCCGCCCAGCGAATGGCCCGCGCCGATGATGGGTTGGGTAGATTGTTTTTCAATAAACGTTATTAAGTCATTCGTGAGCAGTGACCAGTCTTTTAGTATGCGCCAATCACTGTTGGGCCAGAGCGGGCGGGCCAGCGGTGTTACAACATTCAAGTGCGGCGTAAGCGTGTTGAGGAGGGGCGTGTACGCGCCGGGCGGGTAGCCGTTAGCATGAGCGAAAACCATTGTCTTATTGGGCGATTGATTCATTTGGGCATTTGGTCATTGAATCATTGGCCCAATGACCAAATGCCTCAATAACACAATATCAAAATTCTCCATAATTCACCGGCTCGCTCCACTTGGGTTTTACTTGCAAACGTTGATGTGTTTCTGCCCCTAGCTTGGCCCAGTATTCCGCGCGGTCTTTCACACCGTACACCCACTCATTTAACCAAGCTTGCGTGCTTTCCGAGGTGGATGAAATTTTATCCCACGCCAAATAAAACAGATTATCACGGTCATAGTAACCTTGTGTGTAGCTGGGGTGCGCGGCGTACGGCACATGGCACACGGCGCTCACCACCATGGCCGGTATTAGCGTGCGGTTCGGGTCAGAGCGGATGACGCTCTCATCCACAATTTCTTCCGCCGTGAGAATCACCCGCTTGCTGGCAAAGGCCGCTTCCTTTTGCTCACCGAGAATGCCCCAAATGTGCGCGTTGCCCTGCGCATCGGCGCGTTGCGCGTGAATGATGGCCACATCCGGGTTGAGGGCGGGCACGGTGTTCAGCCGCTCACCGGTGTATGGGCAAGTAATGGCGCGGTAGTGCGGGTTGGCGCGCGCCAAATCTTCCGCGCCCACGGATTTCATGGGCAGAAATGGTAAGCCGGCCGCGCCCGCGGTGAGCCGCGTAATCATGGCAAAGTGAGAATACTCTTCGTACGCCAGCCGCTTGGCCTCCATCTCCGCGCGCACCACGCGCAGTGAGCCAACGCCCGGGTTGCCGGAGTAGCTGAAAATCAATTTATTCGCGCAACCAGCGGCCACCATTTGCTCATAAATAATATCCGGCGTGGCGCGGGCCAGCGTGAGGCGTTTTTTGCCCTGCCGGATGATTTCATGCGCGGCGGCGAAGGGGATGAGGTGCGTAAACCCGGCGGCATATACCACATCGCCATCGTTCACGTTTTGCGCAATGGCTTGGGAGAGAGGGAGGAGTTTGGACATGCTGGAAAGTAGAAATTAGAGATGATGCGTCAGCCAGTTTACAACGGCTTGTACTAGAGCGGGGCGGCAGAGGCTGAAGGAGTGATCACCTTCGGCGAAGCGGCGCCATTGAATATGCGGCAAGGCGGCGCGCAGGTTGGCGCTGTGCTCCGGCGGAAAAAGCTCATCCTGATCACCGGTGACAAGCAAAATAGGGCGGCCTGCTAACGGCGTCGTGAAGGTGGTGATGGGCGGCAAAGCGTACCACTGTGCTTCTGCCTCTGCGCCTGTAATGCCGTTGAGCATGGAGGCAAATTCATCAAACACGGCCCGGCCCAAGCGAGTGTTGAGCGACTCTAACAACGGGCACAGCGAAACGATGGCTCTGAAGCGTTCATCCGCCGCGCCGGCGCGGAGGGCGGTGTAGCCGCCCAAGCTACTGCCCACCAGCGCCAGCCGCGCCGCATCTACGCAGTTTTGTTTCAGTACCCATTCAGTCGCCGCCAGAACATCCTCATGCAAAGTGCTGAGTGAGTAAACGCCCTCACTGCCCCAGCAACCCCGGTAGTGAAAGTACAAAACATTGAAGCCCGCCTCGCGCAGAGCGTAGGCCACGTCTAAATTTTTCTCCACGCCGGGGATGCCGTGCAGAAGAATCACAGTGGGGCGCGGCGTCTCACCGGCGGCGCGGTAAAAGCCGCCCAGCAATTTACAGCCGTGCGAGGCAAACGTTACGCCATCAAGGCCAGCGGGGAAGGGCATAGAGGTGTAGATTACAGAGCACAGACAACAGACGAAAGACCGTTACCCATTCCTAAACAAAAAGCTATAAGCGTTCAGCGCGGGTGCGCCGCCGAGGTGGGCGTAGAGTACGCGGGAGCCAGCCGGAATTTCGCCGCGCTGAACCAAATCAATCAAGCCTTGAATAGATTTGCCTTCGTAAACGGGGTCTGTCAACATCCCCTCCAAACGCGCCGTCAGCCGGATGGCTTCCAACGTTTCTGCAGAGGGCAGGCCATATTCTGGATAGGCATAACGCGTATCCAGCACCACATCTTCAGCCGTGATGGGGCGGCCTAACTCCACCAACTCCGCCGTGTTTTGTGCGATGCGCGTAATCTGCTCGCGCGTTTGCTCCGGCTTGGCGGAGGCATCAATTCCTAGCACGCGCTGGGCGCGGCCATCCGCCGCAAAGCCCACCACCATGCCCGCCTGTGTGCTTCCCGTCACGGAACAGACAATGATGTAATCAAACTGGAAGCCGAGCGCCTGCTCTTGCGCGCGCACTTCCTCTGCGAAGCCTACATAGCCCAAGCCGCCAAGGCGATGATCTGACGCGCCGGCTGGGATGGCGTAGGGCTTGCCGCCCGCGCGGCGTACATCTTCCAAGGCCTGCTCCCAGCTTTTCTTGAATTCAATGCCAAAGCCTTCGTTCACCAATCTCACTTCTGCGCCCATCATGCGTGAGAGCATAATGTTGCCCACGCGGTCATACACGGCATCATGGTAATTCACCCAATTCTCTTGCACGGTGATGCACTTTAGCCCCAAATGGGCGGCCACCGCCGCTACCTGCCGGGTATGGTTGGATTGAATGCCGCCGATGGTGACCAGTGTATCGCATCCCTCAGCCAATGCTTCCGGGATTAAGTATTCCAGTTTGCGGATTTTGTTGCCGCCGTAAGCCAAGCCGCTGTTGCAATCGTCGCGTTTGGCGTAAATCTCCACCTTGCCGCCCAAGTGGGCGCTTAGGCGCTTAAGCGGCTGAATGGGTGTGGGGCCAAAGGTGAGTGGGTAACGGGGGAATTTTTGGAGGTTCATAATTGTTTGTAATGTGAAAGAACGCGGCCCGTTTGGGCTTCCACGTTTTGAGGGAGGGCTTTAGCCCGAACGCGCATGGCGTAAAACAAGCGAACAAACTTTACTTCTTTCCCTTCGGTTTTTGCGCGGCGGCATAATCCGGCGCTTTGGGGTTTGGTTTAGGCTTAGAGCCGAATAGGCCGGCCAATGGGTTGACACTTTTGGGCGCGGCTTTGGCCGGTGCGGGCTTGGGCGGCGGCGGCGCTTCTTCGGTGGGCGGGGCAGGGCGTTTGGCAAAGCGGAGCGTCCAGCCCAGCCACAGCGCGCCCACCCCCACCAATAGCGTCCAAAAAGATTCTAGTTGGCCGGAGGTGAAAAAATCCGCCCAGAAGATGAAGAGCGCAATCAGCGCTATCACCAAAAAAAAGTTGCCGAGGCGTTGGCCGAGGGACATGACAGCAGACGACTGACAACTGACGGCGGACGACGCCCAAAATGAGGCCCTCGGCCGCCGCCAGTGATCGGCCGTCTATTTCGTGCGTTCTACTCTGGTGCGGATTTGCTCGTGCATATACAGCGGCAGATAGTACAAGCCACCCGCGTTTTTGCCGGAAGAGCCGGAGCCTTTCCAACCGCCAAACGGCTGGAAGCCGGGCCATGCGCCGGTGGTAGCGCCTTGTGGGCGGTTGGCGTACGTCACGCCCGCTTCAATCTTGTCAAAGAACCAATCGGTTTCTTTCTTAGAGCCGTAAAAGCCCGCCGTCAGGCCGTACGCCACTTCGTTTGCCATCGTCATCGCAGAGTCCAGCGAGTCCACGCTCGTAATCATGGTGATGGGCAGGAACATTTCATGTTGCCACAGGCGATGCTCACGCGGCACATGATCCACAATGGTTGGTTCACAGTAGTAACCTTTGGCGTACTCGTCATGCTTGAGTTGTTTGCCGCCGTGCAAAATCGTGCCGGCTTGAGAAAGTTCTTCGGCAAACTCACCGAACTCACGGTAAGAGTTGGCGTTTACCACCGGGCCGAGATAATTTTGACGTTGGGTGGGGTCGCCGATGGCCAGCGCCTGCGTCTTCTTTACAATGAGTTCAGCCAATTTTTCTTTGATGGGCGCTTCGGCGATGATGCGCGAACAGGCCGAGCACTTTTGCCCCTGTAAGCCGAAGGCGCTCCGCACAATACCGGTGGCGGCATCCTCCAAATTCGCGTTCTTAGACACAATGGCCGGGTTCTTGCCGCCCATTTCCGCAATCACCGGGCGCGGGTAGCGGCCATTGGCAAAGGAGCGGTAAATGCGCATGCCCACCTCGTAGGAGCCGGTGAAGGTGATGCCGGCCACGCGTGGGTCATCAATCAACGTTTGCCCCACACTGGAGCCGGGGCCGGTGACGAAATTAAACACGCCGTCTGGAATGCCCGCGTCGCGGATGCACTCGGCCAGTAAGCGGCCCGTCCACGGCGTATCTGAGGCCGGTTTGAAGACTACGGTGTTGCCCGTGACGAGGGCCGCGCCGCTGGGGCCGCCGGCCAATGCAAACGGGAAGTTGAAGGGGCTGATGACCACCCACACGCCGTAGGGCCGCAGAACGGAAACGTTGGTGGAGGAAAAACCCGTCAGCGGGTCGCGGCCCATCGCTTTGATAAAGCCGCCGTTCATTTCCATTGAGTCACAGGCGTAGTAAATCAAATCGGCGGTTTCTTGCGCATCGCCGAGGCCTTCCATGCGGTTCTTGCCCACTTCCAATGAGAGCACCACGCCGATTTCATACACACGCTTTTCGATGTTGGCGGCGGCCTTGCGGAGCAATTTCACGCGATCTTGCCACTTCATAGCCGCCCACTTGGGCGCGGCGGCGTGGGCGGCGGCCAAGGCATCCTCGGCGTCTTGTTGGCCACCCTTTTGGAAGGTGCCGAGCACCCAATCGGTGTTAATGGGTGAGCGGTCTTCAAACTTCTCGGCCACAAAACGGTCTTGGCCGTTAATAAACATGCCGTAATCCTGCCCGAGGTTCGCCTTTACTTGCGCCAACGCCTTATCATAGCGGGTATGCATTTCCTCCGGCGGGTTGAACATGGTGGAATAGGTGAGCCGGAAAGCGGCGGTTTTAGGCTTGGCGGCTTTGGTTGGCTTGGGGGCGGGTTTCTTTGATGACTTCTTGGTCGCCATGATGGAGTCTCCTGAAAATAATGAAATAGGGAGGTTGGGCAATGCCTGACTTTCCTAGATTTTACTCGGTTTCATTCGGCGGGGCGTTGCTCAGGCCGCCAGCGGCAAATAGAGCGTAAAAGTCGCACCGGAAGCAATGTGGCTGGTCACTTCCAGACGTCCGTGATGTTGTTCAACTACTTTGTTCACAATGGCCAGCCCAAGGCCCGTGCCGGCCGGTTGCATTTGGCTGGCGATTGCGCCGCGATAAAACCGATTGAAAATGTGGGGTAAATCATCGGCGGGAATGCCAATGCCGGAATCGCTCACCACCCATACCAATTCCTGATGAGTCAGATAAACCTGTATCCGCACGACGCCGTCTGTTGGGGTGTACGTCACCGCGTTTTCCAGCAAGTGAGCCACCGCCCGCTCTAAATCCTCGCGGTCCGCCCGTAAACGCACCGAGGGGGTCGCCAGCTCAATTTCAAAGCGCAGGTTTTTCTCGCGCATCTGCTCAAACAGCAGGCTTTGTTGCTCGCTGATAAAGTTCTGAATCTGCCAATGGATAACCGGCAGTTCGGTGGTTGACTCTAACCGCGCCAGCGTGAGGACTTCCTCCAGTGAGCGGTGCATCCGCACAATTAGTTTCCGAAGTTCTTCTAGCAATTCGAGGCGTTTTTCGGCTTCATCGGTGTGAGCAAGTTGAAAAGCTCGCAGGTGTAAAGCGGTGAGCGGATTCTTGAAATCCTCGGATGTTTCACTGATGAAGTTGCGCAGAAGTTGCACCTTGCCCTGCTCAATTGCCAGTTCAATGCGGCGTTGCTCGGCTAATTTGCGCTCGGTCACATCTTCCGTAATCCCGGCCACACGCGTCACAGCGCCGGATTCATCTCGCACCGGGAAGGCGCGCTCACGCACCCAACGCACTTCACCATCTGGCCGTATCAAGCGGTATTCAATTTCTACTGGCCCAATCACTTGATTGACCAGATAGGCCAGCACCGCTTCCTGATCATCGGGATGAACCGAGTTGATATAGGCCATTGGGTCAGCATACACGGCTTGGGCGGAACGGCCCCAAATTTTTTCATACGCCGCATTGACGTAGTAGGCGTTCAACTGGTTGGGGTCAGAGAGCCAGAGCGCTTCTTGGACGTTTTCAGAAATTAAGCGGAGATAGGTGCCCTCACGCTGGCGGCGCAATTCGGAGGCCTGTAACGCGGCCTCGGTGCGCACTAGGGCCAACTTAATATCTTCTATGGAGCCGAGAAGCAAATCAAATGAACGGCGGTTGCGCGCTCCTAAATATCCCGGTAATTGGGGGGCAACGCGGATAAGATAAAACGCCGTGCCCGGCCATAGCGCCAAGGCGGAGAGGGTTTTCCCGGCCAAATCGCCGGGCAAAAAGATGCCAAAATCCGGCTGGCCGAAGTCTGCCACAGTGCTAAAAACCAAGGAGTCCGTCCATAGCCCGGCCAACAGCGTCAGGCCAATCACCAGCCAATCCGGCAAAAAAGCGGCGCGGTTCCTTAGGGTTTGGTAGCACAGGTTGATGATGAGCAAATCACTGGCAAAGGCAATGAGGGAGGCGGCGGTCACGCGTAAATCTAAGGGCGGGAAGAGCACATCGGTGCGGGCTTCGCTCACCGCGCCGCCGCCCGGAAGCCCAAGATGGAAGCGATACATTTGTTGGACAAGGAGAACGATGAGGCTAATGCCAAGGATGCAATAGATGGTCATGCGGGCGGGCACGGCGCCATCTGCAATGTAAATCACTAACACGCTCAGCAACGCCACTGGGATTAGGACGTTGGAGCTTAGAAAGAGGATGAAGTTGGGGAGCGGCTCAATATAAACGCCTACTTGGCCCTGGATGATGACGGTGAGGCCGCCAATTAGCACGAGCAAGGGGGCAAAGCCGTAGCGTGGGCTGATGTAATGCAGGGCCAGCGTTAGTGTGCTGAGCAACCAAATTTCCGCCACCATCAGCGCCAGATTGAGCATGATGCTGTCAATCCTTACTTTGGCTATGCTCCGAGTGGCATAGGCCAATTAAACGCGTGAAAATAATTGTACCGAAAACATCTCAACCTTGCTCGTAAAATCATCCGGCAAAGGCGGCGATGAATTTGTTTGATTGAAAAGCTTTAGCTGATGAAAGGCTAGCGCCCGCACCTAAAACCGATGAAGTTTTCACGGCCAGTGGGGCCATAGTTGTAGCGGTGAGCCGTGCGGATATTCCGCAAATCGGAATTCCATGCGCCGCCACGCACCACGCGGGAAGCGCCGGTATCTGGGCCGAGGGGGTTGAGGAGGGGGGCGGTGGTGTAGTATGCGCCTAAATACCAATCATTGACCCATTCGGCTACATTGCCGGCCATATCCAACGCGCCGGCTGGGCTGGCATTATCCGGGTAACTGCCCACGGGTGTGGTATCGGCCCGGAGGTTATTGAAGTTGGCGCGGGTTTGGTTGGGCTGGTTATTGCCCCAGGGAAAAATGCGCGCATCCGTCCCCCGCGCCGCTTTTTCCCATTCCGCCTCAGAAAGCAAGCGGCGGCCCGCCCATTCACAGTAATTGCGGGCGTCGTTCCAGCCCACATAGATGACGGGATAATTTTGGTAATCCGGGTTGTTGGCGTAATCCAGCCGTGTGGCTGAGCGGGCGCTGATGGGCGCGCGACAGCGGCCTGCCGCCACGCATAACGCATATTGCCCGTTGGTGATTTCGGTTTGGTCAATCCAAAATTCGTCTAACGTCACTTCACGTTGGGGGCGTTCAAAGGCTAAGGCATTTTGGTCTTCGGTGGAAGAGCCCATAATAAACGGGCCGGCGGGCACAAATAACAGCACCATCCCATCCGCTTCTGAAATTTGGGTGGGGTTGAGGTTGAGCGTTGGCTCAACAGTGATAACCGGCGGCGGCGTTTCTGTAGCGATGGCCTCGGGCGTGGCCGTGGCAGGCGGCGTGGCGGAAGGCGGCGCTTCGGTAGCGGTGGGCGCGGGCGCAGTAAAAGTGGTGGTGGGGGTGGGAGGCAGGCTGGCCCATAGCGAGCTGTTAAACATCATCCAGGCGCCCATGAGCGCGGCAAAACCCGCAAACCCTAACACGGCTAACGCCGGCCAGCGTAAGCGTGGGGCCAGTGGCGTCATCTTTTGGGTAGGCGCGGTGTTAGTGGCTTGTTCATCCGTAATGGCTTTTTCCAGCGCGTACACCATATCCGTGATGGTGAGGAAGCGGTCTTCCGGGTTTTTAGCCAGCGCGCGCGTAATAACTTTTTCTACCCCCTCGGAGATGGCCGGGTTGATGGAGCGCGGCGGCGGCAGACTTTCATTGATGTGTTTGATGACGACAGCCATCGGCGTATCGGCGTCATAAGGCGGGCGGCCGGTGGCTAGTTCATACAGAATCACACCCAGCGAATATTGATCACTGCGGCCATCCAGTGGGCGGCCCATGCCTTGCTCTGGGGACATATAGGCCGGTGTGCCGGTGACGCCGCCGGTGGTGATGGTGGCCGTTTTGTTCTGAAGCAGTTTGACGATGCCAAAATCGGTGAGCAGACAGTTGCCGCGTTTATCAATCAAAATGTTGCTGGGCTTTACATCTCGGTGCACCAAACCCTGTGTATGCGCGTAATCCAGCGCATCCCCAATCTGGCTGATGATGCGTTTGATTTCGTTGAGCGAAAGCGGCTGACCCTTCATCAGGTCAATCAACGTGCCGTTTTCCATGAGGGGCATAGCTAGATAGGTGTAACCCTCTGCCTGCCCAAAATCATAAATGGGGAGGATGTGCGGATGTTGCAGTTGCGCCACCACGCGCGCCTCTTGCTGAAAGCGGGCCGCAAATTGGGGGTCATCGGCCAGATGGCGGGGCATGATCTTCAGCGCCACATACCGCTCCACGCCCGGCTGAAAGGCCTTATAAACCGTTGACATACCGCCCTCGCTCAACGGTTTTTCAATACGGAACGGGCCAAACTGCCGACCAGATAAATCTTCCATAAGTGCTAGCGAACTCAAACGCCAAACTCGTTATACTCAAGGTCACTGGACGCGCCAATGGGCCATAAGTTTGGTGAGTACACCATCCATAAAATTCTACTCGGCTTAATGGCTAAACGGCAGAACCAATTTGTAGCGCAAACCATTTCTAACTCAAAGCCAGCTCAGGTTAGGAGAATACGTCATGAATAAAAGCAAGGTTGCTTCAGAGCTGAACACTCTATACGTTTTATATGTGTTTCTAAAAACTGTCTCAAATTAAGGTTGACTTATGACTTGGGTTACCGACCATATTTTTGTAGCGGGCGGCCAGTTGGTGGTGGAAGATTGGGCGGCTGTGCAAGCCCAAACCGAAGTTACAGCCGTCGTCACCCTTGCGCTGGAACAGCCCGGCATATTCACACACCCAACGCCTTGGGCGTGGCTGTGGTTAACCGTGGACGATGAGCCAAGCTACACGCTGGAACATTTGAAACTGGGGGTGCACTTTGTGCAAGCCGCGCAAGCCGCTGGCCGCCGCGTTCTGCTTCATGCGCCCAAAGGTGTACACCGCACGCGCCCGCTGGTGGGGGCTTGCATGCTGGCGCATGGCAAATCCTTTGCTCGCGTTATCCGTGAATTGGAGCAACGCCCGTGGCTTCCGCCGTACAAAGGAGATGCGGAGTTGCTGAGAAATTTTGCGGCTGGAGGCGAAAAGGAGAATTAAGGAATTGGAGAATTTCTCCCCAGCACTTCCCTTCACTTTATCACCCGCTCCCCTTGTTTTTTGAACATGCCGTTTCTTGAAATCAACCTACTTAAACTTCATTATGCGCTCGAAGGCCAAGGCACGCCCATCGTATTTTTGCACGGCCTGGGCTCCAGCGCGGCAGATTGGGCCCTGCAAACGCCGGCTTTTGCGGCGCATCATCAGGTTCTCACACTGGATTTGCGTGGGCACGGCCAATCTCATTTTGGCGGCGCGTTGAAGATTGAGCACATGGCGCAGGATGTGGCCGCTTTGCTGAATGAACTGGCGCTTGGCCCCGCGCACATGGTTGGGCTGTCTATGGGCGGCTGTGTGGCGCTGGCGTTGGGCCTCTATCACGCGGAAAAAGTGCGTTCACTAACGCTGGTGAACACTTTTGCCAAATACCAAACGGCGGGGTGGGCGGGATTGAAGCGCGGCCTTCAGCGGTTGTGGCTTTTGCAAACCGGCCCCGTGGAAGCGATGGCGGCGTATGTAGCGCGTGGCCTGTTCCCCTACCCAGAACAAAAACCGTTATACGAAGCCGCCGTAGCCAGCCTCAGCCGCAACCCCAAAAGCACCTATCGCGCCGCCATTGCCGCCATTCTCAAGTTTGATGTGACGCGGCAGTTGAGCGCTATTTGCGCGCCCACGCTGGTGGTGCTGGGCGAGCGAGATGCCACCGTGCCGCGCCGCGCGGGTGAGCGTTTAGCGCGTGAAATTCCCCACGCTCGCCGTTGGCTGGTGGCCAACTCCGGCCACGCCACGCCAATGGATCAACATGAGGTGTTCAATGAAACGGTGTTAGGTTTTGTAAAGGAGGTGGAGGAGCAAAACTTAACTGCTAAGCCGCAAAAGCGCAAAGAAATTTGTGAGTGAGTTCTTCTTCCGGCAAACGCCTGAGTTTCTTTGAGCGCTAATACCCACGTCAGGCCAATGCCTTGTTGGTATTCATCTATTAACGCCTGTACCAAATTTTTGACTTCATAGAGATTGGTGTAGGGCTTAACTAAAAATTTCGCCACCTCCGCATCCGAAAGATCCTGAAAAATAGCGGCGCTAGCCTCAAGAGTTAGGGCGCGGAGGCCAAGCCGCCCGGTTTCTAAGAAAGGGAAATTGCGGTTTGGCATTGGCTGTTACCCAAACTCTTCGCGCCGCAACCGTTTGGCTTCACTGCGCCGCCGCTTGCTTTCTAGCCGTTTTTCTTTGGCGGCGCGGCTGGGCTTAGTGGCGCGGCGCATTTTGGGCGTAACGGTGGCCTGCCGGATTAAAGCCGCGAGGCGGTCACGGGCATCGGCGCGGTTTTGCTCCTGCGTGCGGAAGCGGCGCGCCTCAATCACCAACACGCCGTCATTCGTCAGGCGGCTGGCGGCCAGCTTCAGCAAACGCTGGCGCACAGCTTCCGGCAGGGAGGGAGAATTCTGCACATCAAACCGTAACTGCACCGCTGTGGCCACCTTGTTCACGTTCTGCCCGCCCGGGCCGGAGGCGCGCACAAAGCTTTCTTGTAATTCATTTTCCGCAATACTTATTGTGGCTGTAATTTCAAGCATCGTTTACTGCCCGCGCCCCAGCACCTCTTGCAAAGAGTCTACGTAGCCGGTTAATTCCACATAGCCATTGCCGCTCACCGGTTGGCCGTTGGAGGCGCCGCTCACTTTCACCGCGCCTTCCCAATAAGTCACAGAAATCTGCATTTCCTGAGCTTGAACGTACGGGTCAATCGTCAAATCAAGCTGTGCGGTAGGAATTTGCAACCGCCAGCCGGAGGGGTACACCGCTTGGGAAACCGGGCTGGCCCAACTGCCGGTGGCCGTCACTGCAAAATCGGGCAAGTTTATGCGGCGCGCGGTTCCATCGCGCTCCACCAACGTACCACCAGAAACAGCCTCCACGCCGCCATCTTTCAGGCGCAAGATGTAGAGCATCAATTCGCGCCCATCGCTTAATTGCAAACTAAACCAATCCCAGCCCACTGCATTCTCGCCCAACGCACTGGTGCTCCACTCATGGTCAAACCAGCTTTCACCCGTCACAGTCAGCGTGCGGCCATTCACACGTAAAGCGCCTTCCGTAGCCATCCGCGTAAAACTTAGGTAGTAAGAGGCGTTGCCCGGCGCGTCACTCTTGGCGCTCAGGCCGCGTTCACCCTGCAACACAATCGGCTTCACGGCTCGCAGAGTCAAATCAATTCCCATCGCTTCATCTTGGCCTTGCAGGCGCACGGCGCTACCGTCGGCGTTGAGCGAGTCTACGCGCCAACCCTCTAACCACACGCTGAAGGGTTCACCCCTCGCGCCCGCCAAGCCGCCCGCGCCTCGGCTGAAGCGTTCAATGCCGCGATGTGTCTGCGCGGCTACATCCGTAATTGCAAAGTGAGAGAAGTAAACTTGGTTGGTGAGTAGGCCGGCCTGGCCCGGTGCGCCCGGCGTTAGCCCACGCCTAAAAATTGTGAACTGATAGCCAAAGCGTTCGCCGCTCTCCGCCTGCAGGTTGCCGGTGTAATACCACCACTCGGTTTGGAAATCTTCGTGCGGCCCGTGATCTTGGGGGAATTGAAATTCAATGGGTTCAAATGCGCGGGCAAAACCCGAAGTATTTGAGGCCGGATTGGTGATCGGAGGTTGCGCGGCGGGGCTAGGTGGGCGAGTAGCGTACCAGAACCCAGCGACGATCACGGTCAGCGTAAGCGTGGAGAGCAAAAAGCGTTTGGCCATGCTAGAGTTGTATCAAATTTTAGGGGGTTAGCGTAAAAGTCGCGTCATTGTTTGGCTATAAAATTCATGTTAGCCCATGCAAGGCGGTTATTTAGGAAAGACTACTTCCGTTCCCGGGCGGGCATCTATCACGTGATACCAAATGGCGCCCGGTTTGTACGCCAATGCCACGCCGCCCGCATCAAATACCTGCATCAGTTGATTCGGCGCGTAACGCTTCCAAACGCCTTCAAAACGCAGGCCGTCGCGCAAAAGTATGGCGCGGCCCTCGCCCAGCAAATTCACGCCCACCGCTTTCAAGTTGAAGGTTTCATCTTCGATGAAATCTGAGTCAGCATGGTTGGCGTAAATCACCACAAGATTATCGAAAGCTAATTGGGCGCTCGTTAGGTAATCCACATCCGGCTGGGCGGCTCCGGGACGGCGCACCGTTTGTTCTTGGGTCCAACTGCGCCATTTGCCTAGCGCCGGGTCATATTCCCAAATGTGCTTCGGGCCTTTCGCCGGAAAATCTACCTCGATTTTCAAAGTAGGTATGCCAGCGGGGGGCAGGTTAGTGGAAAACACCAAACCACTTAAGGCTTGGCGGTCATTCAGCCCTTTGGCGCTCATCAGTTTCCAAATTTCAGCCGGGAAGGCAAACAGGCGATGGTAACTGGGCACGCCCGGGCGCGGGATATTGGGCAAACGGTTGAGGTATGGCTTGGTGTAAGCGGCGTCGCCAATCCATGATTCAGATATTACGCGGCGCGCCCAGTCCGCCGAGCGCAGGCGTTCTTCAATGCGGGGCGGCGTATTAGGCCGCTGGCGGTTGGTGCTCCCACCGGAAGTGACCAGGATACCACCGTACATTGGCACCAAGTGTTCTACATCAATCAGCCGCGTGCTCCGCACCGAGCCAACGCGTTCTGGGGTTTGGCCGTAATACACGGCAGTGTAACGTGTAAGTTGGTAGCCCTCCATCACATGTTCCCACACATGGTCTGCAAAGCTTAAGCCGCTTTGTGGCCGTATCACTGGGCCGTGATTGCTCACCTTCACCAGCATTGGCCGGCGCTCTAAGACCAATGCATCTGCCACCGGCAGGCCGGTGAGGGGGTTGAGGGGTGCTTGGGCGGAGATGGTTGGGGAGGTAGAAAAGCTCAAGCCAACAAGTAGTAAGCTGATTACTGATTTCAATAAAATTGGGATGCGCATTTTACGCTCCTGTTGTTGCGATGAGAATGCAGCCGTTCAACACGGATTGAGGACTATTTATTCCTGCCTCAGCGCCGCCGCCACACTGGTTTGCAAGAGGCGGCGCATGGGGTAAATGGCGGCCAGCACCGCCGCTAACACGCTCACCGCCACCGCTTGCGCGAAAACCTCCCAATCTATTTGCATCTCAATCGTCCAGCCGAAAGAACGCAAGTTGATGACGTACACCAACACCAACGCCAGCACATAGCCGGTGGGCAACGAGAACAAACCAGCGGCGAGGCCCATTAGGCCGGTTTCTAAAAACGTTAGCCGCCAGAGTTGCCCGGTGGTGAGGCCCAACGCCTGCAGGGTGGCCAGCTCCCGCGCGCGCTCCAATTGCAAAGCCATCAGCGCACTCAATACGCCGATAAAGGCCACGATGACGGCTAAAATTCGCAGGGCATCCGTAATGGCAAAAGTTCTATCAAACACCACCAACGCTTGTTCACGCAAAGCGCGGTTTACCTGCACCTGAAGCGCCGTGCCGCTTAGCGCGCCGCGTAATGCTTCAGCCAGTTGGGTCACATCTGCACCTTGCGCCGCATACACCGCCACACCAGAAATCTCACGGTCTGCCCAATACTTTTCATATAACGCGCGGCTGATGAGCACGCGGCCCTGATCTGAGGCGTAATCGTAATATACGCCAATCACTTGAAAAGTGCGCGGGCCTGAATCTGTAGTAAGGGTGAGCGCGCCGCCCTGCGGTGGGAGGTTGTTACGAAAGGCGAACGGCTCACTCACCAGCACGGCATCTTCCGTGTTCATGGCCGCCCAAATTTGCTCCGGCTCACCGGCGGCGTAGCGGTACAGGCCCGCCGAGCGGCGCGATTGCGAATCCGCCACTACCAGACTGACGGGGCCGGTATCACTTTCCACTTGCACGGAGCGGATGGTTTCCACTGCACCCACACCGGGCACAGCGGCCACTTGCGTTTTCACTTCTGGTGAAAGCGTGATGGTGTTTTGATTGCCGCCCACCACCGGAGCCGAGATATAAATATCCGCCACCAGCGTTAAATCCAGCCAGTTAATGACGGTGGAACGGAAGCTGGCAATCATCACGCTCACGCCGATGGTGACGGACACCGCCACCATGAGGGCCGCAATCGCCACGCTGGTACGGCTGATGGCCTTGATGACGGTGCGGGCCGCGAGGCCGCCCAGCACGCCCACCGTGCGTTTGAGAAGCGGTGTGATAAGTTGCATCAATAGGTGGGTGGCGTGTGGCACGCTGAGGGCGAGGCCAATCACAATAAGGAAGAGGCCGGAGAAGGCAGTGATGAGTGAATTGGTTATGAATAGAAGTAGAACACCGGCGGCGCAAAAAGTCAGGCCAATCACACCCAGCCACGGGACGATTTGGCGAGCGCGATCTTCAAACGAACTGCGTTGCGTCATGGTAACGGGCGGCACCGTGGCCGCTTCCAGCGCAGGGGCGGCGGCGGCCAGTAAACTGGCGGCGAGGCCGAGGCCCAACCCCTTCAAAACCGTCAGCGCCTCCAGCGGCGCTTCACGTACAGAAAGCACGTAATACAAATCATTGATGGTTTGCGTAACGAGCCGCACTGCTCCTTGCCCCAGTAACCAGCCAAGGCCAATGCCCAACGCGCCGCCAATCAACGCCACCACGCCGGCTTCAAACAAAATGAGCGCAAACAGTTGCGGCTCCGTAACACCCAGTGAACGCAAAATGCCAAACTCGCGCCGCCTTTGCACCACGCTGAACATGATGGTGTTGTAAATGAGAAACATGCCCACCACCAACGCCAGCAAGCTGAGGGCAGTCAGGTTGAGTTGAAAGGCCGCTGTAAGTTGGGCCACCGTTTCGGCTTGGGCAGTGGCGGGTTGTAAGCGCACGCCGCCGGGCAAACGTTCGGCCAACGCGCGTACTTCTGCCTCGCTGAGGATTAAATCAATGCGGGTGAGATAGTCTGTGCGCGTCAGTAATTTTTGCGCGTTGCCCACATCCATTAGAACCAAATTGTCTAACGCGCGCCGCTGGCCTTCATCGGCTGGTTGCAAAATGCCCGCCACGGTTAACGTTTCAATCCGGTCATTAATCTGCAGGTTAAACCCATCACCAATTTCAAGCTGATAATTTTCCGCCAAACTAGGGCCGATGAGGATGGCGTTGGGCTGGGTATAAAAATCTGTCAGGTCAACGTTCAGAGAACTCTGCCCGCCGAAGTAATTGCGGAAGGGCGCTTCGGCGATAGCATCTACACCTAAAATCCGAAGCGGCTGATGATCTAACTCTGGTGCGAGGCCAAGCACTTCTACCACCGGCGCGCTGAGGCGATACCCCCACTCCACGCGCACTTGGCGGTAAAGCTCCAGCGGCACGCCGAGGCTGGAAGCGCCCACAATTTGATGCGTCGTTTTGCCAGTGATGGCCTCGGCGCTGAGGGTAAAGGCGCGGTTGGCGCTGGTGTTGGCTAAATCAATAGCAATCACCACGGCCACGCCGAGGGCTACACCTAAAATCATCAGGCCGGTTTGCCACGGGCGGCGCACGGCATCCCGGAGGGCGGTTTTGAGTAAGGAAGAGGGAAGCATAGGGGGTTAAGCGTAAAACGTAAAACAGGAAGTAGGAAAGTTGCTTCGCTTATTCACGTTTCACTGCATCCCTCACCAACTTGCGTTCATGAATCGTCAACACAGTATCCGCCAGCGCGGCAATTTGGTGGGAGTGGGTAACCATGATGAGGGTGCGGCCCTGCTGGCGCGTCATCTCGTCTAACAAACGCATAATGGCCAAGCCAGTTTTCTCGTCCAGGTTGCCCGTCGGTTCATCAGCTAAAACCACGCGCGGATTTTGGAGCAGGGCGCGGGCAATGGCCACGCGCTGTTGTTCACCGCCAGAGAGTTTATCGGGGAAGACGGACGCGCGGTCAGCCAAGCCCACGCGCTCTAATAAGTTCATTGCGTGAGCGTGAGCGCCATTGTGGGCGCGGCTGGCGAGTTCAGCCGGCAGTAAAACATTTTCGATGACGGTGAGAGTAGGGATTAAGTTGAAGAACTGAAACACAAACCCAAGTTGGTCACGCCGAAAGAGGGTGCGCTCGCGGGTGGTGAGCCGTGTGATGCAGGTTTCGCCAATCCAAATCTCGCCGCTGGTCGGTGTATCAATGCAGGCAATTAGGTTCAACAGCGTGCTTTTGCCGCTGCCACTGCGGCCCCGGATGGCGGTGAAGGCCCCCTCGGTGAAAGCAAAATCACAATTTTCTAAAATGCGGCGTGTTTGGCCGCCTTCAGTAAAATCTTTAGTCAGTTTTTCTAAACGGATTATTTCGGCCATAGATACTCCATGCCCGAAATTTTATCGCCGTTGCTAGGAACCTATCTCTCAACCGGTGGCGCAGGCCGTTTTGGCCCTGAAAACGCATCTGAACGGTTAGGGTATTGGAGTATCGGAAGGCGGCTCGGGCGTGTCTGTGGGCGGCACGGGCGTCTTGGTGGGCGCTTCGGTGGCTGTAGGCTCTACGGTGTTGGTAGGCGGTATGGGCGTATCTGTAGGCCGAGGCGCAGGCGTGTTGGTGGCGGGCGGGCGCGGTGTGCTAGTGGGTGGCGGCGGATTGGTGGGATTGCTCCCACCCCCTCCACCACCGCCGCCGCTGTGAGCGGTGCTGGTGGGGGCAATGATGAAGGGCGCGGTGGGCGTAGCTGAAGGAGCTACCAGCGTAGGCGGACGCCGTGTGGCCGTGAATGTGGCTGTGATTCTGGTGGCGGTGGGCGCTACGCCAAAACCCAACGTAGGGGCGGGCGTAAACGTGGCTGTGACGGTGGGCGTGCTGGAGGCGGTAGCGGCCGCAATGGTGAGGGCGGGCGCGGCGGTGGCGGAGGCGATGGCCAAGGCACTGCCCGGGTTATCCGCTGTGAATTGGCGCAAATCCAGCGCGGTGAGTTGTTCCCGAATCACACTTTCACCAAAATCTTGAATGGTCACTTGCTCCAAGTTTTGGGCTTGGAGGTTGAGCCCCTCAGTCTCAAAACTGCACGGGCCGGAGAAACAACGGATGAGCACAGCGTCATCCGCCACGGCGGAGGTTGGCCCTGTGAGGTAAAGCACTTCGGCAAAGCCGTTAGTACGCACCAGCCCCATCGCAGTATTAATCCCAAACCACTTCCCAAATAAACTGAGGCGCAAACGCCCACCCGCCAAACGCAAACGGGCTATTTCGTACGGGCCGGGTTGTTGCAGTTCTAGGGCGGTGTTGGAACTGAGCCGGACGGCGGGGCCTTCTTGAAAGTTAAGCTTGGCAAGCGAATTGCCGCCGCTCACAACTTTTGCTCCTACGCTCAACGGTGCGCCGGGCTGAACCAATTCCAATTCGCCCGCGGCGTTAGAAACGCGCACTTCATTTAGGATTTCATCCACATAAATGGCGTGAGTGGTGCCGCTGGCGGGGGCGCAGGCTACCAACCCCACGAGCCAGAGCGCAAGCATGAACCGAGTAAGCCGAAACATGAAGCGTGATTTTACCTGAACCAGCCTAACGGCGAATGAAGGGTAGGAAGAGTTGCTGAGTGTGGGTGCCACACAACTCCAAGCCCCAGCGCTGAATTTGGCCGGTATCAAACTGAGCTAAATCTTTCACCACCAAGCGCCACGCGCCGCCGGTGCGTTGGCCGTTGAGGAGGCCCAACGCGGGCATGGTGGTATTAGGCCGGAAATCGCCCGTGAAGGGTGGGTTGCCGGATAGCGCCGGATACGCATCATTGAACACCGTAAAACTTAAGTTCGCGCCGGCCCCATTGCGGTTGAGCAAGGTTGTGCTTTGGCCGTTGGGCGCCACTAGCGAGACTACCAAGTCCCCAATCCACGGGTGCGTTATGGTCTCAATTCTCACGCTCACATCCGTAATAATCACACCGGGCATGGGAAGCGTGAGGGTGGACGTAATGCCCACAGTGGAATTATCGGGGATATTTTTGGGCACATCAGTGCTGTAGTAAATGGCGCATCCGGCGCGGGCATCATCGTTGGCAATCGTCACAACCGTATTGGCCGGAGAGCCGAGCGTTACGCCCGCCGGGCTAGGGGAACTCAACGTCACGTTGAAGGTTTTGTTGTTTTCCACTAGCGCATCATTCGTCAGCGTAAAAGTTAGCGGGCGGGAGGTGGTGTTCGCCGGGAAAGTCAGTGTTCCGGCGCGCGCTTCGTAATCCAGGCCAGCCACCGCCGTGCCGTTGGTTGAACTAAACGGCACCGAGATAACGTACCCAGCGGAAAAGTTGAGGCTGACGGTGAGCGTAATGACTCCGGAACCTTCCGCAAACGCATATTGGCTGGCGCTGAATTGCAGGCTGGGCGGCCCATCATTATCTTGAATGGTGAGCGTGTTGGTATCATTCACGCCCAAGGTGGCCTGAGTGGGCGCGCCCAGCACAATACTCAGCGTTTCGTCCGGCTCATCAGATAGATCATTGGTAATCGTGATGACTACGGTGCGTTGCGAGGCGCCCGGCGGGAAGGTGAGCGTGCCGTTGCTGGCCGTGTAATCGCTTCCAGCGGTGGCTGTGCCTGCCACCACCGTGTATGGAACGGTGGCCGTCACGGCGGTACTGCCCGTTAATCGCACCGTGGCGGTGTATCTGGCCGTGCTCTCCAGCACACTGGAAATGGCTTGTGTAAATTGGAGGGTTGGGGCGGAGTCGTTATCCGTAATCGTGACTGTGGCTTGGGAGGGCGCGCCTACAGTCGCGTTGGAGGGAGAACTTAATGTGACCCGAAACGTCTCATTTAGTTCATACGTCGCGTCATCCAGGATGGCGATAGAAAACGCTTCTTCTGTATCACCGGGCGCAAACGTCAGCGTGCCACTGGTGCTGGTGTAATCACTCCCAGCCAAGGCGGTGAGGTTGCTGGTGCTGAAATTTACCGTGGCTGTTTGACCCGAAGTTGCATTCAGAGTAGCCGTGAAAGTAACCAAGGCGCCGCCCTCCGCGATGGAGGCGGTAGCCGTATCTAAGCTAACTATTGGCGCGGCGTCATCATCCATAATGGTGAGAGTATGTTCATCAGAAGGCCCCGCTGTAGCATTGATGAGCGAACCAAAGCTCACAATGGCGGTTTCATTGGTTTCATCCAAACTGTCATCGGTGAGCGTGACCGTAATCGCGCCCGTGGTCTCGCCCGGATCTAGCACCAACGCATTCGAGAACAAATCATAATCAGTGCCGCCGCCCGTGGCAGTGCCGCCCGTGTTGAAAACCACCGTCACCGCTCGGCCCGAAACCGCGCTCAAGGTTACGGTTACCGAGGCAGTGCCAGCTGTTTCGTCAACGGATTGTGATACAGGCGTAAAGTTGATTGTGGGCTGGTCGTCATTATCCACAATCGTGGTGGTCTGTACGGTCGTTGAGTCAAGTAGGGCGTTGCTTGGCGCGCCCAGCGTCACAATCACCGTTTCGTTATTCTCATCGAGCGCATCATCGGTGAGGCTGAGGTTGACGCTTCCGGTGAGCGAACCAGCTGTGACGGTGATAGAGCTGGCGGCGAAGGTGTAATCCACGCCGTTGGCGGCTGAACCGCTTAAAGTGAAGGGGACGTTCACCGTTTTGCCGCTGACGGCGGAGAGTGTGACGCTAATACCCACTGTGCCATCATTTTCATTTACAGAGTAAGCGCTACTGGCAAAGCCAACGGTGGGTGGCCCATCGTTATCTAAAAGAGTAACGGTTTGTTCGGTAGTGGCGCCTAACGTGGCGTTGGTGGGCGAGCCGAGGGTTACGATGACGGTTTCATCGTTTTCGTCCAAACCATCGGCGGTCACGGTGAAGGTGACCGTATCGGTAGTGTTGCCCGCTGGAATTGCAAATGAGCCGGCTGTGAGGGAATGATCCGCGGCAGTGGCCGTACCGCCCACCGTGTAAGGCACGCTGATATTTTGGCCGGAGGCGGCGCTCAATGCCACCGTGAGGGTTACGACGCTGTTCTCACTGGCGTCTTGGCTGGCGGTTGTAAATTCCACCGTCGGCGCGGGGTCATTATCCGTAATGTTCACGGTGGCGCTGGAGGGCGCGGCCAGCGTTGCGCCGCTGGGTGAACTCAACGTGAGCGTAAACGCTTCGGTTGGTTCATCCAATGCGTCATTCGTAATCGCAACCGTTGTATTTGTGATGGTTGCGCCCGCCGCAATTGTTAGCGTGATATTGGTAGGCGTGTAATCACTCGCCCCGGCGGTATTGTGCGTGCTGGAGAGCACCACCGTTACGGGTGTGGCCGAAGCGCCGCTAAGTTCTGCCGAGACGGTGACCGGCCCGGCCCCTTCGGTGATGGGGTAGCTGGAAGCATCTAGGCTAACCGTCGGTTGAGTCTCATTCTCGGTGATGGTAACCGTAGCAGAGTCATTGGCGCCAAGCGTTGCGCTGATGGGGCCGCTGAGGTTGAGCGTAAAGGTTTCGTTGCCTTCAAACACTGCATCATCGGTGATGGGCACGCTGACGCTGGCTGATGTATCGCCGGGGGCGATGGTCACCGCTAAGTTGCGCGCGGCGTAATCGCTGGCGCTGGAGGCTGTGCCATTTGCTGTAGCAAGATTAACTGTAGCCGTTAGGCCTGAAACAGGGCTGAGGTTGACGGTGGCGTTGAGTGAACCGCCGTTTTCGGCAATTGAGTAAGTGGTAGTGCTTAGTTGTACGCTGGGGGGCGCATCGTCATTCAGGATGGTCACTGTAGCGGTATCTTGTGCGCCAATCACCCCAATCAATGCGCCGCTCAAACTGAGAGTTAGGGTTTCATTCGCTTCAAATGAATTATCGTTGGCAATATCTACCGTGAATGTAATCTCTGTAACCCCGATGGGGATTTCAACGGCTTGGTTAATGGCTGTGTAATCAGCTGGGGCGGTAGCCGTGCCGTTGGCGCTGGTGACGGTGACGGTGAGTAAATCTACCGAGAGGGGCAGAATAGTGAGGGTGATAACAGCCGCGCCCGCATCTTCATCAACCGTGTAGGCGCTGGCGCTAAATTCAATGATTTCATTGGCCGCCTGCGCGGGTTGAGCCGAGGTTAAGAGCAACGCTAATGTTAGGAGCGTAACTGTGGCAATTCCCACTGCAACGAAAATACCCACTGCTCCCCGATGCAACTTCATCATAATGTTATCTTTCGATTTTAAGGCAACTTGAGTATCCAGTGTGAAGCGGGAGTTGGCAATAGGAGCTTCTAGGCATTTGAGTTAGTTTGAACAAACATAAAGGCCGTAAAATGACTTTTATGGCCTTTATGTTCTACTCTTCAGGTGGGCGTCGGTAAATTTTAGCGAGTTTTCTTTATGGCTTTCACGGCATCGTTGAAGCGGTTGAGTGTTTCATCAATATCTGCTTCTGTGTGAGCCGAGCTAAGGAAGAACGGCTCACGCGGATCTGGCTCAATATCCACGCCGCGCTCCCGCAAAGCATAGGCCATATCCACATACATTTGGAAATTGGTGTTCATCACATCCCGGAATTCGCGGATATGTTCGGTCTTTGGCTCAAACATCAGCCCAAATACGGCTGGCGTGCCGGAAATGGCGTGCGAGATGCCCTGCTCTGTCAGGATTTCGCCGAGGCCCGCCATCAACCTTTCACCGCGGGCGTTTACAATGCTCAGCGCGTTATCATTCAAAATCGCATCTGTGACGGCCATGCCCGCCGCGGTGCCTACTGCACTGCCGCAATATGTGCCGCCCTGCGTCACTTGTGCCATAGCGATAATATCCATAATTTCGGCTTTGCCGCCGATAACGGCAATGGGGAAGCCGTTGCCCAAACTCTTGGCAAAGGTAGATAGATCTGCCTTTACGCCAAAGTACTCTGCCGCGCCGCCCGGCGCAATGCGGAAGCCGGTCTTCACTTCATCAAAAATCATCACCACGCCATATTGATCACATAGCTTCCGCAGATGGGCCAAGTAGCCCGGTTGGGGCATCAGGCAAGAAGCATTGCCCATCAATGGCTCAATCAAAATCGCGGCGATTTCGTGGCCCCGGTCACGGAACACGCGCTCAGCCATTTCAAAGTCGTTGTAGCGCAAAATGCTTAACAGCTCGCGGTTGGCGCTGGGCATGCCGGAGCTTTGCGCCACGGGCAGGGGGCTTCGCGGTGAGCCGCCCGAATTATGCGGCATATTGGCCGTTGACCAGAGCGCATAGTCATGGTTGCCGTGGTAGGCCCCTTCAAATTTAATGATTTTTTCTCGGCCAGTATAGGCGCGCGCAATGCGGAGCGCGTGCATAGTGGCCTCGGTGCCAGAATTGGCGTAGCGCACTTTTTCTACGCTTGGATGCATTTGGATGATGCGCTCGGCCAGTTCAATTTCCAGCGGGTGGGTGTGGGCATATAAATTGCCATGCGCCAGTTGTTCTGTGATGCGTTTGGTCACACGCGGATCGGCGTGGCCCAAAATCACCGGCCCGTACGCCAGTCGGTAATCAATGTATTGGTTATCATCCATATCCCAAACGTAAGCGCCCTGACCGCGTTTGATAACGAGCGTGGTTTCCCCACTGTAACGAAAGTTAGACGTTACTCCCAACGGCATGGCTTTTTTGGCGCGTTGGAAGGTGTTGAGTGTTTCGGTGGTGGTATAAGCCATGATGGCTCTCCAAATTTCGATGGACGATTGAATGACAAACCCTCAGCCAGGCCGGCTGAGAGGGGGGATAGCAATAAGGTGAGGGAGGAAATGTAGCCCGCATAGCGGGCTAACCATCGCCGGTGGCGCGTTTGCGCAAGGCGTTGAGCTTTTGCTCGTAGGAAGGCAGGCGATTAATACGAGCAGCTAACATGACTGATTTTAGCCGGGTTTGTGGGGTTGAGGCAATAGGACTGCCTTAGTCTAAGGCCATTATGGAATGGCGCACGGCCTAAGAATCTATGTGCAATCTACCTATCCCCCAAACAATAAATACTCTTGCGATAATCTAACGCTTGGCTAGCACATCGGGAATGCAAACTTTGGAAAAGGAGTAGCCGCTGGCGCAATTTTCAGTGCGTTTTGCCGGATGTATGAGCGGAGGCCCAAGTTGCTAGGAAAGTTAATACTCTTTCGTAGTTGTAGGAGTCGCCTTCTTCCAGAGGTTCAGTTTCTTGCGAATGTAAGAACTGGCCGTTTGGGCCATAAACAAAGAAGTGCGGAATAGCCGTGAAGGACGGTAAGTTTTGTAAAAAGCCGCTGGCATTCCAGTTTTCAAAATCTACAAAAATTTTCACTCGCACATAATGAAGCGAGCGTAACTGCAACAATTCAGGGTGGCGGGTTATGAAGGCCTCCAGACGATGACACCATTCACACCAATCACCGCCCAGCTCTATCAGTAGGTTTTTGTTTTGGATGTTTGCTTGCCGGATAGCGGCCTCAACATCTTGAAACGCATTCTGTGATGGGTCAAAAAGTGATTTAGTCATTTTTGATGGGCCTGAAACCTGAGATGATTTTACCCCGTAATTCTAGGCTAACGCCTAACTGTTTTAGCGAAAGTACTCGGTGCGTTTTTTAGGCTCTCGCGCCCACTCCGTTAATTCTCAACTGCCCTTATTCCAGCCGCTCATACGCGCTCAGCGTTAAGAATTCTTCAAACCGGTCGCTCGTCACCAACGCGTCAAAAATCTGAGCGGCTTCGGCGTAACGGCCAGCAGTAAAGGCGGCCTCGCCCACCAGTGCCTTAATCTTTGCCAGCTCCTCCGGTTGAAGTTGGCGATACAGATCTAAATCAATCTTACGGCCATCAATCAGCACGCCGTTGGGGCTGTGAAGCCATTGCCATACCTGCGCGCGCGAAATCTCTGCTGTGGCCGCATCTTCCATGAGGTTGTAAATCGCCGCCGCGCCGTTGCCGCGCAACCAACTTTCAATGTAAAGAATGCCTACGTTGATGTTCAGCCGTAAGCCCGCCTCGGTGATTTGGCCGCCCGGCACCACAAACGTGCGCAGTTGCTCGGCGCTTACGTTTACATCTTCGCGCAGGCGCTCTTTTTGATGCGGCTTCTCGCCTAGCTTGTTGGCAAACACTTCTTTGGCCACGGGCACCAAATCCGGGTGCGCCACCCATGTACCATCAAAGCCATCATGGCTCTCACGGAGTTTGTCCTCGCGCACCTTGTTGATGGCTACTTCATTTACCTGCGGGTCTTTGCGGCTGGGGATAAAGGCCGCCATGCCGCCAATGGCGTGCGCGCCGCGCTTGTGGCAAGTGCGCACCAACAACTCGGTGTAGGCGCGCATGAAGGGCACCGTCATTGTCACTTGGGCGCGGTCGGGAAAGGCAAAATCCGGCTGGTTGCGAAATTTTTTGATGATGCTGAACATGTAATCCCAGCGGCCCGCGTTTAGCCCGGCGATGTGTTCCCGTAGTTCATACAAAATCTCTTCCATTTCAAACGCGGCGAGGATAGTTTCAATCAGCACAGTCACTTTAATGGTGCCGCGCGGCAGGCCGAGTTCATCTTGCGCGAGATTGAAAACATCATTCCACAGCCGCGCTTCCAAATGGTTTTCCAGCTTGGGCAAGTAAAAGTACGGGCCAGAGCCTTTGCCCAGCAAGCGTTGAGCGTTGCGTAAAAAGTACAGGCCAAAATCAAACAGCGAGCCGGACATGGGCTGGCCGTCTATCCACAAATGCTTCTCGTTCAAGTGCCAGCCGCGTGGCCGCACCACCAAAACGCCTACCTGCGGATTCAGCTTATAAGCTTTGCCCTCTGCGCTCACAAAATCAATTTGGCGCTCAATGGCGTTGGTGAGATTAACTTGCCCCTGAAGCATGTTCTCCCAGGTGGGAGAGTTGGCATCTTCAAAATCCGTCATAAACACATCGGCGCCGGAGTTGAGGGCGTTGATGACCATCTTGCGATCAGTGGGGCCGGTGATTTCTACGTGCCGCTTTTGCAAATCTGCCGGGATGGCGTTCACCTGCCACGCGCCTGTGCGGATGTGTTCCGTTTCCGGCAGAAAGCCCGGCAGTTGCCCGGCATCCAGCGCGGCTTGGCGCTCAACGCGTTTGTGTAAAAGTTCTAAGCGGCGGCTGTTGAAGGCGCGGTGTAATTTGGCTAAAAATGCTAAGGCGTCTTCGGTGAGTACTTCATTGACGATAAGTGAAGTGGGTGCGCGTAGCTCAATTCCGGCGGGAAGTGGCATGGTGAACTCCAAAGATATTTAACACGAATTTCACGAAGTTAGCTTTCGTGAAATTGGTGAAAGTCGCGTCTAGCTTATCCGTTAATATAGCACGCCGCTTTTGGGCCACGCCCACCCAAAGGAACGGTTTGCGGCCCTCCATAGTTAGGGTTGGATGGTTTCGGTCTTTATTTGTTGACGCTGACCCTGTTCACGGTGATACTACTCTGGGCAGGACTGGATAAATCGTGTATGACTTTTTCTACAGGTCTTTTCTCGGATAAGCGGTTGCGCACCTGGCGCGCCTGGGTGGTGCATTTCTATACCGCGCTCGGCAACATCGCCGGCTTTCTGGCCCTCATCGCCGTCACCGAGCATCGTCCGCGAGATGTGTTCTTCTTTCTGGCGGTGTGCATTTTTATTGATTCAACTGATGGGGCCTTGGCGCGCTGGTGGGATGTTTCCCGTTGGACGCCCAATTTTGACGGCCGTAAACTGGATGACATCACCGATTACCTCACCTACGTCTTCATCCCCATGTACTTCGCCTATCACTTTCGGCTGGTGGACCCGGCTTGGTTGCCGGTGTTGGGCTTAGTGTTGTTGGCCTCGGCCTTTGGGTTTTGCCAAGATTGGGCCAAAACGGAAGATGGTTTTTTCACCGGCTTCCCATCTTATTGGAATGTGGTGGTGTTTTACATGTACCTCATGCATACCTCGCAGGTGTTCAACGCCCTCGTCCTGTTGATATTGGCTATATTGGTGTTTGTCCCTATTCGCTATGTGTATCCCACCAAAACTAAATTTCTGATGCCGGTCACGTTGGCGGGTGGGGCGTTTTGGGCGCTCACCCTGATTTGGTTAATGTTGACGTTTGAACACCCCAACCCGTGGGCCATTGCTCTCTCCCTCACCTATCCCGTTTACTACTTCGCGCTTTCACTTTACCTGCATTTCCGCCATGCCCGCTAACCCTCCGCACGTGGTCATCATTGATGATGACCCAGCTGTCCGCCGATTAATTGAACTCACGCTTCGCAAAGGCGGTTTCCGCTTTAGTATGGCGGCCAATGGCTTGCGCGCGTTGGAGCACATCCAAACCGAGCCACCGGACTTAATCATCTGTGATTTGATGATGCCGGATATGGACGGATTTCAATTTCTGAGCGCCATCAAGTCTATCCCAATGTTGGCCAGCATCCCCGTGATTGTGGTAACAGCCGCTGGGCAACAACTGTATGTGGAAAAAGCCCTGCGTTTGGGGGCCGCGGCCTGCCTCTTTAAGCCGTTCTCACAGGTTGAGTTTTTCGCCACGGTGCAGAAAGCGCTGGGCCTCACTTCCTAATGGAGTATTACTCCTTTCGGGCTGGATGAGTATGACTCATAGCGTCATTCAAAAAACGCTGGCAACATGGGAAGAGCTGATGGGCGCGCCCCTCACTTATACCGCGCCCGAAAGTTTGCCGCCGGATTCGGCGTGGCGGGTAGCATTGGAATATGAAGGTGAGCCGCTTGGTTGGTTAAGCGTAGACCGCCCGCCGGGCGACTTCACCGAAACAGAGTTAGTGGGCTGGTTGAATTTGTGCGCTCACTTACTTTCCAGCGCACTGGGCGAGAGTAGCATCTCCGCCGGTTTGGCCGAGGAAGTGCTGGCCGCTTGGAATCAGCAATCCTTTCTGAATGAGATACTCAAAGTTAACTCCTTTGGAGCCACCTTTGATACAGTGGCTGAAAAGTTGAGCCGTTTGGCTTGCGGCATTTTCCGGTGTGATAACGCCTTTCTTGCCTTTCGCGAGAGCCTGCCCATTCACTATCGCTCTGCCAAACCCCTCTCCATCGAAACGGTGGAAAACGCTTTTGAGTTATTGGCCAACAGCGCCGTGGTCACGCTCAACGATGCCACGCCCACTTTTTTGGGCACCCGGGTGCCGCTCACTACTTCCGGGGAAGCGGTGCTGGTGATGCTTGGGGCGGAGGGCGGGCTGTTTCGCGCCCGTGAGCGCCAATTGGCCGATAGCCTCACGGAGCAAATTGGCACCGTGCTAGATAACATCGCCCTGCAACATCAGCTTTCCGCCAGCTTGCGCTTACAGCATGAGATTGAAATTGCGGCGGAGATTCAAGCCAGCCTGATGCCGCAGAAATTGCCCCAACCGGAGGGTTTTGAGTTGGCGGGGATTGTCTCCCCCGCTTCGCAAGTTGGCGGTGATTTTTATGATGTGATTCGGCTGGACGCTAACGCGTTGGGCGTGATGATGGGCGATGTGGCGGGCAAGGGCATCCCGGCGGCCATGCTCACCACCCTCATTCGCTCAGAACTGCGCGGCCAAATGCTGGCCGGCAACTCACCGGCAGAAACCGTAACCCGCGCCAGCTTTGCGCTGGAGCCAGACCTCAACCGGCTGGATACCTTTGCCACGGCATTGGTGGCGCGCTTTGATCCGGAAAAGGGGGCCGTATGGTTTGCCAGCGCCGGGCACACCGATGTGTGCCATTGGCAAGCCCGCACCCAAACAGCGCGCCAGTTCCACAGCACCACTTTGCCCCTCGGCTTATTTCCCAGACGTTCCTCGGTGGAGCACGCACTTTGTTTAGAAACCGGTGACTTGTTGGTTTTTTATAGCGATGGCCTGACGGAAGCCCTCAACCCAAACAATGAGATTTTTGGCTGGGAGGGCTTGGAAGAAGTGCTACGGTTTATTCATATGGCCCCGGCGCCCATCATCCTCAATACGCTTTTGCAAGCCATCAATGCCCATCAGGTGGGGCGGCCGGTGAGCGATGACATTACCTTGCTCGTCATCCGCCGCCAACCACAAACCCCAATGCCCGAAGCAGAATTCAGCTTTGTTCTGCCGCGTGAACTGAGCTACCTCAAAACGCTGGATGCCACCTTGCAGGCGGCGATGAACCACTTGCCCGTGAGCGGCCTGTCTGAAGACTGGCGGCATGAATTCAGTTTAGCGGTGGTGGAGCATGTTTCCAACCTCGTCCGCCATGCCTACGCCAACCAGTCAACGGGTAAGGTGTATGGCCGCCTCACCCGCACCGCCGAACAGCTCACATTAGACACGATGGATAGCGGGGTTGAGTTTGATATGAGCAAAATGCCTCAACTTCCCCGCCGGGAGCTGAACCTCAACGATTTGCCGGAAGGGGGCTTTGGCCTCCCCCTCATCCGCGCCGTTATGAACGATATAAACTACACGCGCCGCAATGGCTACAACCATTGGCGGCTAAGCCGCCGCTGGCCGGGCGACTAAAATCTTCATCTTTCTTGGAGCACTTTCCCATGAAACTTTCTACCACCTCCCTGGCCCCTCACCGCATTATCCTCCACATCGAGGGCCGCTTAGACGCCGAAACGTGCAATACGCTCAAACGCGCCTTTCATGACCATTCCGTAAACGGCGTTAAGTTCATTACAGTTGAAATGAGCCAAGTGCAATTTGTAGACTCATCCGGCCTCTCGGCATTAATTTCTGGCCTGAAGGTAATGCGGCAAACGAACGGCGCTCTGAACTTGGCCGCCCCGGGTACGCAGGCCCGTTCCGCCTTGCGGTTGACGATGTTAGACACTGTGCTCCCCGTGTTTGAGACGGTGGAAGAAGCAGTGGCCGCGCACAGCGCCTAGCGCCTAGCGCCAACCTACGCCCCCACTTTCCTACTAGACGGTTTGTTTGAAACAATGATAACTTTGGTGAACCGCTAATACGGTATTTTATGTTTGGAGATGACAATGGCCGAGTTTTTGGACTTAATGCGAGTTTGGATTGAACAAATTATCACTTCGCTGGGATATGCGGGGATTGCCTTGGTGATGTTAGCCGAGAATCTTTTCCCACCTATTCCTTCAGAGCTGGTGATGCCGTTTGCCGGTTTTATGGCCGCGCAAGGCAAACTGGAATTGGTGTGGGTATTGGTAGCTGGCGCAGTGGGCGCGTTAGGCGGCGCAGTGATTCTTTACTACCTCGGCGTGTGGGGTGGGGAGCGCGTGTTTCGGCCATTGGTGCAAAAATGGGGCAAGTGGCTCCTGCTCTCAGAATCAGATTACGACCAAGCTTTGAAAATATTTGACCGGTACGGCGGCTGGGCCGTGCTCATTGGCCGGCTCATGCCCATTGTGCGAAGCCTCATCTCCATCCCGGCTGGCATGAACCGGATGCGTTTCTTCCAATTTGTGGCGCTCACCACTGTAGGCACAACGCTGTGGAATTTGTGGTTGGCGGTGGCCGGTTACTGGCTTGGCTCGCGGTGGGATGAAATTCTGGCCTTCACCAAACAGTATGAGCGCGGCATGCTCATTGCGTTGGGGGTGCTGGCGGTGGGGTTTGTGGTGTACAAGCTGGCGCAACGCCATCGCCTGCAAAACGTTGAAGAGTAAAAGGGCCTGGCCTGCTGGTTATATCGCAACATGAGTTGGCAAAACAAACTGCGTCGGTCTGCAAGACCGACGCAGTTTGTTTTCACGGATTGCACTTCACGCGTATTTATGGCCGCACAACCAACATGGCATGCGCATGGCTGGCGCGGAGCACTTTTTCTGTCACACTGCCGTACAACCACTTCTGCAAACCAGAGCGTCCATGAGTGGCCATCGCCACGGCATTAATCTCCATCGCGTCAGCGTAATCCAGCAAGGTGCTAGCCGCCGGGCCGGTGCGCACCACCGCTTTGGCCTTCAAGCCGCGCCGCTGGGCTAATTCCACATGCCGCTTCAAATAATCGCTCGCCGCCTCCAGCCAAGAATCTTGCAATTGAGTGCCTAAGCCGCGCTCGGCCTTCTCCAGCTCGTTGATGTTCTCCAGCGGCACGGGTGGGACGGCGCGGAAGAATTCCACTTCAGCGCCAAATGCTGTGGCAATTTCTAAGCCGGGTAAAATGGCCCGCTCGGCCAATTCCGAACCATCCAATGGAATCATCAGGCGGGTAATGGGTTTATCTGCCCGAATGACGAGCACTGGGCAAGGCGCGTGCGCAATCACACGCTCCGTAACACTGCCCATCACCCAGCGCGTGAGGCCGGAATAGCCGTGGGTGGACATCACAATCAAATCAACTTGCTTCTCCCGGGCGGTGGCTAAAATGGCCTCTGCTGCTTCCCCTTCCACTACCAAGCTTTCCACCTTTAGGTTTGGCTTGTCGGAAGACTGGCCGAGTTGTGTGACGTACGTCTTAGCCTCATGGCGGGCTTTTTCAATCACCTCCGTTAGGTTGCGGAGGCTGTAACTGCCAAACCCGGCCACCTCAGGGATGACGCTCACTTCCGCCACCGGGGCGCGCAAAAGCAACACCAAGCTCCCCTCTAATTCCCCAATTTTCAGCGCTGGGGCCAAAGCTCTCTCAGACAACGCCGAACCATCCAGCGGCACTAAAATTCGCTTGAACATAGGGCCTCCTCGTCAATAGCTCTCAGCTGAGTCTGCGCCGAAGTAGCCTAAAAGCGTAGTGACAAACGTCACGGGCTGTAGCGCAATTCGTGATAATTCCAGTCCAGTTGCACATAAACGGTGGTAACATCGCCCAACGTTTTATGGGTGAGTTACCGGGTATTTTTCTCAACGTTATTACGCCGGTTTTTCTGTTGGTAGGGTTGGGGTATGTGGCTGGCCCGCGGCTCAATCTGGAAGCCCGCACCCTCTCGCGAGTCGTCTACTATCTTTTTATCCCTGCTTACGTTTTTCGGGCCATCAATCTGGCGCAAGTGGATTTGACGGTTGTGGCGCGGATGGCTGTGGCCGCCACCGTCACACATCTCGCTTGCGCAGTTCTCGGGTTTTTGGCGGCGTGGTTGTTAAAGCGCCCGCGCGAAATTGTGGCCGCTTACATGCTCATTGCCATCTTCGGCAACGTAGGTAATTTTGGCTTGCCCTTACTGCAATTTCGTTTCCCTAATGAACCGCAGGCCCAAACGATTTCTGCCGTTTATTTTTTAGTGATCCTGACGGTTTCCTTTGTGGTGGGGGTGGCCGCCGCTCATTTTGCCAAAGGTGGAGCGTTTACCGCTGTAGTGGCCGTGTTCAAAATCCCGGCGTTGCTGGCGGCGCCGCCCGCGCTCCTCATCAATGGGTTCGGGTGGGAATTGCCGCCCGTCCTCGCCCGCCCGCTGGATTTGTTGGGCGCGGCCATGATCCCGGTGATGATTGTGAGCTTGGGTGTTCAATTGGCGGAGGCTGGTCGTCCGCGTGTGACGCGCGATGTGGTATTCGCCAGCGCCATCCGGCTAATAGGCGGCCCGCTGTTGGCCGTAATGCTGGCCGCTGGGTTAGGGTTGAGCGGGCTGGAGCGGAGCATTGGCATTGTGCAAGCCGCCATGCCCACCGCCGTGTTGGCCTCCGTCATCGCGCTGGAGAATGAGCTCGCGCCGGATTTTGTGATCACCTCCGTGTTATTCTCCACGCTCCTCAGCCTGCTCACCCTCACCATAGTGCTGACGTTGGTGTAAGGCCTTTCTTCTCTCAACCGAATATCGCCTATCACCAAAGCGAAATGGCCTGTTACCAAGCCGTAACAGCGGACGCGAAGGGGCGTAAAACATGCGGCGTAAATTCAGGATGTTATTCAATTTCATTCTTTTTCGGAGGCCCGCCATGTTTACACTGATTGCTCTTACAAAAAATGTTCGCCACCTCATCCTGGCCGCTGTCACGGTCTGTACGTTGAGCTTTGCCTTTGTGCCCGCCGCCTCGGCCTGTGGGCCAGAATTTGAGTGCGCGGAAACTTACACCGTGCAAGCCGGAGATACGCTGTACGGTATTAGCCTGAAATACCACGTAGATTTGTGGACGATTGAGTACATGAATTACGTGCCCAACCCCAGACTGCTCCAAGTAGGCCAAAAGTTGTGCATCCCCAACATCACGCCTAAAAGCGCACCGCGCCTGAGCATTGTTGGCGTGGAAGCCGGCCGCACCGTCACCGTTCAGGTGGAGAATTTAGCGCCCAACCAAAAAGTGGATGTGCGTTTAGGCAAAAACGGCACGCTGGGCGTGAATGGCGAAATTGTGGGCACTGCCACTACCGATGCCAACGGCAAATTTTCGGCCACCTATGCCATTCCCCAAGCCCTGCAAGCGGATAGCATCATTGCCATCCGGGTGGAAAGCCAGACTGGCCGCTACGCTTACGATTGGTTTTGGAACCAACCATAGTTAGAGTTGAAGGGGGAAGGGGGAAAACACCCATGCTAAAATCACCCCATGCTCCTCAACCTCTCCCTTGGCCAGATGCATTTGTACTTGGGTGAAACTGAAAAAAACTTTGAGCGCGTTTATGCGTGGACGGTGGAAGCCGCGCGGCGCGGCTCACAATTGGTGGTGTTCCCGGAGTTGTGGCCCACCGCCTATGATCTGGAAAACTGGCCCCAACATGCGGATGTTTTGGGCGAAGGCCTGTTTGCCAAACTGAGCGCGCTAGCAAAAGAACAACACATCGCCATCGCCAGCTCCATCTTAGAACAAAAGAGTGGCCGCGCTTACAATACATTTGCCCTTTATGATGCGAGCGGTACGCTGATGACCATTTACCGCAAAGTACATTTAGTGCCCATGCTGGATGAGCCGAAGTGGCTGGCGGCGGGTGACTCCCTGAATTTAGTTGAAGCAGAGTGGGGGATGACGGGCTTAGGCATTTGCTATGACTTGCGTTTTACGGAGATGTGGCGCAAGTACGCGCTGAATGGAGCGCGGCTTTTCCTCCTCCCTGCCGAGTGGCCCAGCCGCCGCGCCGCGCACTGGCAAACATTATTGCGGGCGCGGGCCATTGAGAATCAAGTGTTTGTGGCGGCCTGCAACCGCGTGGGTGAGAGCAAGGGCGAAGTTTTTGCAGGTAAAAGCGCCGTGATTGACCCGTGGGGCGATGCGGTGGTGGAAGCCAGCGCCGAGGCCGAAGTTTTGCTAACGTGCGAGATTGATTTGGCGAAGGTGGACGAAATCCGCCAGCGCATCCCCGTCTTCAAAGACCGGCGGCCAGATGTGTATTGATAGCGCTTAATTGCGGAAAGCGCCGCCCATAAGCCGTTGGATGGAATTGCCCGTATCAACATGAATTAGCTGAGCCTCGCCTTAGTGGTATAGGCCAACGAGGGCAACCATGGAATTGATTTCGATCGTCGATTGCGGCCTTTGCGTGACATTGCCGTCTGACCAGCATGTACCGGATTGGGAGTTGCCTTTGCCGGAGACGTGGGGACGCCTGGAGACGATTCTCACTCGGAGAGCGTGGGATGAGCCGTGGTCTTCGGATCTGGCTCGCTCTGCTTCTTCTCTCGATGTCGAGGAACTTCGTGTCTGCCGCGCCTGTGGCACTTACTACCACTACCGTCAAGACCATGAACCCCATTTTGGTGAGCCGCGCGAACCGGAGACCGATTGGTACTTACGGCGTCTCACGCCAACTGAGGCGCGCATCTATTACCTCACGCAAACACTCCCAACCGGGGCGTTGGAATACTTGGACGGCGGGTGGCTTGAGCAACGATACGAGACCATCATCAGTCTGCTTCGCCGCAACCTACCGCGCGCCCCTGATTGGCAAATCGAAAGGCATATCATCGATTCGCTCTACCTGCATTACATAGACGCTCAGGATTGGGAAGGCCTCAAGGCCTCGCTCATTGATTATCCCAATCAGGCGGTGGGCGTTTACGTGGTAGACCGAATTTTTTCGGCGCTTGACCCCAAGAATCCGATGCGCGGATTGACCTCATCGTCTTTCAAGTATTGGGACAAAGTTAGCGCGCTTCTCGGCGCGGAGCCAACGCGTGGGCCGTTTCTGGTTGCTGTTCTCGCCAAGGGCCTTTCAGCGCCGGGCCAGATCATGAAATATTTTTACCTGACCGGTTGGGAACCGGTCAGCGTGGCCGGCTACGCCCTGAGCGTTCTACGAACGTATGCGCCTTATCAGAATCTTGACCCTGCCATTCCGGCGTTGGCTCATGAACTTCAACAGACTAACGTGGAGCGTCAGTGGTTGCGGGAGAAAGTGCGTGATTTCCTGATTGAGTACGTTGGCGCAATACCCGAGAGGGCGAAAACAGTTCTTGCGGCTCTGGTCAGCGCCACCAACGAAGCGCTCGCCGTCCGTACACACTGTCAAAAGTGTTTGACGCCCAACGAATGAAAGAGGATCATCGCGGTTAATAAATCGCCCATCTTTGGCCTATAGGACTTTGCGATGCCTCTGAAGCGGATCAAATGAAATATTCGTCTTTAATCGAAAAATTGCTCCAATCGCAAGAGCCTTCCATTCAGTGGAAAATCAAGGTCAATGTACTGGGGATGGATCGCGCCTCTGCCGAAATTAAAAACCTCGAAAAGCAGGTCAAAAACTCGGCCCGGGTAAAGGCGCTTCTGCAAAGAGTGGATGACCGGGGCGTTTTGAGGGGCGAGCGGAGCGTCTACGATAAATGGCAAGGCACTCATTGGGTATTGATGACGCTGGCCGATATTGGATATCCCCAAGGCGAGAAGCAATTATTCCCATTAGCAAATGCTGTTCTTAAGACATGGTTAGGAAAAAGATTTTTTAATGAATTCACCGCCCTGCAAAAAGCCGACGCCTATAAGTTGGATGCGATTCCGGTCATGCAGGGGCGTCATCGCACTTGCGCCTCCCAACAGGGCAACGCCCTATATGCCATTCTAAGATTACGGCTGGAGGATGAGCGCATTCATCAATTGGCTGAACGCCTGATGTACTGGCAATGGCCTGATGGCGGGTGGAACTGCGATAAAAACCCGGAGGCTCACAACTCCAGCTTTATTCACACACTTTATTCCATGCGGGCGCTGGCTTTATATTCAAAACATACAGGAAACAAAGAGGCTCTAGAGCGCGCGCACAAAGCAGCGGAAGTTTTCTTGAAGCGCAAACTTTTCAAAAGAGCTTCAAACGGTAAAGTCATCCGTCCAGAATTCATTAAACTTCATTATCCTTTGTACTGGCATTATGATATTTTGGGAGCATTGAAAGTATTTGCCGAAATGGGTATTACCCAAGATGAACGGCTGAATGACGCGCTGGAATTGCTCGAAAAGAAAGCGTTACCCACCGGGGGATGGCCGGCGGAAGCGCGTTACTATAAAAAAATATCCAGTGACTTTAGCTTAAATGCAGATTATGTGGGATGGGGCGGCACCAGCGCGAAGCAGATGAATGAATGGATAACGGCCGATGCTTTATTTGTGCTTAAGCATTTTGGCAGGCTAATGTAATTGGCTCGATTGGGGATAATTTGAGACGCCTCGCGCCAAAGCCGGTAGCGCCAGCCGTTAAGTGTGTTGGGCTGGATACAGCCACTTGGCAAACAACCGCGTGGCCCACGGCATGGCTACATACGTCATCACGGGCACTAGCAAACCAACGATGACAAACGCGCGCAAAGGAATGGGCCAGTTACCAATCCACGGATAAAGCAAAAAACTCAAGAGCGAGTTCAGCGGCCACAGCATTAAGCCGCTCACCACGGCCATCTTCCAGCGCGGCGGGGCGGGCGCGCCGGGCGGCGGCGTAAACCAGAACTCCAGCCCGCTCACCCGTTCAATCTGTGCTTCGCCCTCCGTAAAAGCGCCCACGCGGGCCACCCATTCCGCCCGCACAGCCGAGTCTTCCCACTGCCGCGCATGCTCTAGTGAATCAAACCGAAAGACGATGGTGTACTCCAACCGTTGCCCCGCGCCCGGCCGCAAAATGCCGGCCCCACGATGACCGGGAAATTGCAGGGCGGCTTGGGTGATGCCGCGCACCCACTCTTCAAACGCCGCTTCGCGCCCGCGCTTGACGCGCCGCCGGAAAATTAGCGTGATAGGCTCCTCTGCGCTCATGCCGCCACCCTCACCATTTGGGCGCTCACGTCCCACAATTGCTTCTGCAGGGCGGGGTTACGGCTGGCGGCGGAGGGCGTGCTTTCTTGTTGATTTGAAAAATATTTGCCCGTCACGCCCTCCACTGCGGCGGAAGTGGCGAGATAGACGGAAGTGGCCGCGCCCGTTTCTACGCTGGCGCCGCCTCCGCCCCAGCCAGCGCGCAGTAGTTTGGTGTTGATGACGCCCGGATGCAGGCTATTGACCGTGACGCCCGTGCCCGCCAGCCGCGCCGCTAGCTCATTGGCAAACAGCACGTTCGCCAACTTGGAGTTGGAGTAAGCCTTGGGACCGGAGTAGCCCCGTTCTAGTTGCAAATCATTAAAATTGATTTGGCCGCTATGATGTACTTGGGAGGCCACCACCACCACACGCGCAGGCGCGCTTTGTTTTAGCATTTCCAGCAAAAGATGGGTGAGCAAAAAATACGCGAGATGATTAACGGCGAATGTCAGCTCAAAGCCGTCTTCCGAAAGAGTCCGTTTGGGCGCAATCACGCCTGCATTCAGCAGTAGCACATCCAACCGTGAATGTTTTGCCTGCACATCTGCCGCCAATTGGCGCACTTGCCTCAGTGAGGCTAAATCTGCGTTGAAGTACTCTAAGTGCGCGTTGCCGGTGGCGTTTTGAATTTGGGTGAGCGCGGCCTGCCCACGGGCTGGGTTGCGGCCATGCAACAGCACACGGTGCCCCTGCGCGGCCAGTTGATGAGCGGTGGCTTGGCCAATGCCATCCGTTGCGCCGGTGATAAGAATAGTTTTAGGAGTCATGCGGCCAGTCTAAACGGCTCGCGCGCATTTGCCAACTTACCCAATTGGCTGGGTGCTATACTCAGCGTATACCGCTGGTTTTGTTGTGGCCAAATGCTGGCAGCAATATAAGCTTTGGAAAAGCTCACTACTCGTGACGTGAGTTGGCTCAATGGCTAGCCTATCTAAGCTTCATGGAAAGAAAAGTAGATGAAAGACGTTCACGTTGCGTTGATTGAGAAGTTTTACGACGCGTTTACAAAGCGAGATTTTGCGGGCATGTCCGGGTGCTATCACCCGGACATCACTTTTCAGGATGAAGTATTTTCACTGAAAGGCAAGGAAGCGCCGGCCATGTGGCATATGCTGTGTGAAAGCGGTAAGGATTTGGCCGTGACGTTTAGCGGCGTGGCGGCAGACGACAGGGTTGGCCGCGCGCACTGGGAAGCCCATTACACATTTTCCAGCACGGGCCGTAAAGTGCACAACATCATTGACGCTGAGTTCAAGTTCAAAGATGGCCTCATCATTCAACACCGTGACCGGTTTGATTTTTGGCGCTGGGCGCGGCAGGCGCTTGGCCCCACCGGCCTTCTGTTGGGCTGGACGCCGCTGGTGCGGGGCCGGGTGCAACGCGCGGCCCGCGCACGGCTGACGAAATTCATTGAGCGGCATCCCGAGTACGGCGCAAGCCAATAAATTTCTCAGCTAGGAAGGTAGCCGCCATGCAACTCCAACTTATCCGCAGTGCCACGCTTCGTTTGCGCTATGCCGGGCGTGCAATCCTGATTGACCCCGATCTTGCGCCCAAACATTCGCGGCCTCCTTTGGCTGGCCTCAGCCCCAACCCGCTGGTAGATTTACCTCTGCCCATTGATGAAATTCTGGCGGGCGTGGAACTGGTGGTGGTTTCGCACTTGCACATGGATCACTTTGACCGCGTGGCGTGGGAACGCGTGCCCAGAGACTTGCCTTTAATTTGCCAGCCGGGCAATGAAGCCGCCATCCGTGAGAAAGGTTTTCAGGCTGTGACGGTATTGGATGATGAATTGGAGTGGAACGGTTTGCGCTTTAAGCGCACGCTGGGCCACCACGGGCTGGGCGAGGTGGAAACCATCATGGGCCGCGTGATGGGTTTTACCCTCCAAGCGGCCGGTGAGCCAATGGTGTATTGGGCGGGTGATACGGTGTGGTGCGAAGAAGTTGAGGCTGCCCTACAAACCGCTCAGCCGCACTACGTGATTACGCACTCGTGTGGCGCGCGTTGGCCCATTGCCAGTGGCGCGCGGGAACTCATTGTGATGGATGCCGCGCAAACAATAGGCGTGTGTGAATGTGCGCCGCAAGCCACCGTTATTGCCACGCACATGGAAGCGTTTGACCATGCCACCATTTCTCGGTCAGCGTTGCGAGAAGCGAGGCAAGCGGCTGGCCTTGCGGAAACACGCTTGCGGATTCCACAAGACGGTGAAACATTGACCTTAGCGTAGCCGTAACCATGCCAGAGTTACCTGAACTTGAAAACGTAAAAGAAGTGCTCAACCGCCGCGTGGCGGGCCAAACCATTACGGGCGTGGAAGTTCTCCCGCCGGGCGGCGCGATTGTGGTGCGCGATTTGACGCACAACGGCTTTGAGAAAACGTTAGCCGGACAAACTTTGAGCGCGGTGGGGCGGCGCGGCAAATTCTTAATTCTCCAATTCTCTGATTCTTCCCTCACACTGGTGATCAATCTAAAACTCACTGGCCGCTTGCAATTGGCCACGCCCCAAGATAAGAAATTGCCCAAGACGCACCTCATCTTTTCGTTCTCGGGCGGTGGGCAAGTGCGGTATGTAGATCAGAAGCAGATGGGGCAGTTGTACCTCACGCCAGATTTAGCGCTGGCGCCGGATTTTGCGGAGATGGGGCCGGAAGCGCTGGAAATTTCGTGGGCGGATTTCCGGGCGCGGCTTAAGCGGTTTCCGGGTGAAATTAAGAGCACGCTTACCCAAAAACGGTTTGTGGCCGGCATTGGCAACGCGTACGCCGATGAGATTTTGTGGGCTGCGCAGATTCATCCATACCGCCGCCGCTCATCACTTTCCGCAGAAGAGATTGAGCGTTTGTACGCCGCTATGCAGGCTTCACTGCGCGAAGCGATTGAAAAGGTGCGCGCCGCTAATGGCGAGGAAATTCATAAAGAGAATCGGGCTTTCATGGCCGTGCACTTGAAAACAGGCGAGCCGTGCCCGCGCTGTGGCAACGCTATTTCAATGGTGAACGCCAATCAACGCCTCACCAATTTCTGCCGGGCCTGCCAGCCGGGTGGGTTGATAAAGGGGATGTGAACAGAAAGCAGAAGGCAGTGAACAGTAACCATTAGTCAATTCTCTAACTCTCTCTTATGCAAAAAACTGCTTACATCACCGGCGCTTCCAGCGGCTTGGGCGCAGAATTTGCCCGCCAACTGGCCGCACAAGGCTACAATTTGATTTTGGTGGCGCGGCGCTTAGAACGTTTAGAAACACTAGCCGCCGAATTGCGCCAGAAATACCACATTCACGCGGAAGCGTTGGCGGCGGATTTGGCCAACCCAGCGGATGTGGCGCGGCTGGCCGAGCGTTTGGCCCATGATGAAAATTTGGCATTGTTGGTGAACAACGCCGGCTTTGGCCTGAATGGCCCCTTTGCCCAAGCGGAAATTGAGCGGCAATTGGAAATGCTAGATGTGCATGTGAGCGCGGCCATGCGCCTCACCCGCGCCGCACTGCCCGGAATGATTGCGCGGCGGGCTGGCAACATCATCAACGTTTCTTCGCTGGCGGGTTTTATCCCGCGCGGCGGCAGCGCCACTTACGGCGCTACCAAGGCCTTTCTCAATTCCTTCTCAGAAGCTTTGCAAAAAGAGTTGAAGGATACGGGCGTGCGCGTGCAGGCGCTGTGCCCGGGCTTCACCTACACTGAGTTTCATGATGCGCGGGCGGTGGCCGAAAACTTCAAACGCGCGGAAATCCCCCGCTTCTTCTGGCAAAACGCAGATGAAGTGGTGCGGGCTTCTTTGGCCGGGCTGGGCAGTGAGCGCGTCATCGTCATCCCCGGCTGGCGCAACCATCTGCTCAAGTTCATGTCTCAGAATAAATTGGTGCTTTCGCTGTTGTTAGCGTGGCGGCAAGCGCGGCGGCGTAAATTGGCTCAGCAATCTTCATAACTTTGCGCGCCTGCAATGGGTAGTAAAATCAGGCTTAAGTTGTAAACCAGCCTTTTACATGCCCACCGTCACCTGCCCGCACTGCGCCTCAACTGCCACCTTGCCTTTGCCCGGCTTGGGTGAGCGCATGGGCCTAGTGTTTGGCAAAGGCCGCGCGCCCGTAAGTTTTGAGAATGCGGAACTGTGGGAGAAGTTTAAGATGGGAGATTTGCAGGCGTTGTGCAAGCGGTGTGGAAAGAAGTTCCGGTTCAAAGCGGCAAACGCGCCAGCCGCACTGCCACCCCAAAACACTCGCCCAGCCGTTGAGCGCCTAAAAGAGTTAGAACAGTTGCGGGCCGAAGGCCTCATCAATGATGAAGAGTACCAGGCCAAGCGCGCCCAAATTTTAGGCGAGATTTGAACCGCCAATACTCCCTGAAAATGCGCGCCCACTGGGGTGCGTACACCCATTGAACTCAGCTACCCATCCTTTTCTCCGGAGGTTTCTATGCAAGGCTTGATGATGGATTATCCACTGACCCTTCAGCCGATGCTGGAGCGCGCGCGGCGGTTGTACGCTAGAAAGGAGATTGTGACCAAGGCCGGGCCGGGGCTGGAGCGCACTACTTACGGCGCATGGGCGGAGCGGGTGGGGCGGCTGGCCAACGCCCTCGCCAAGCTCGGCATTCAGAAGGGCGACCGCGTGGCCACCTTCGCCTGGAACAACACACGCCACCTAGAAATTTACTTCGCCGCGCCGTGCATGGGGGCCGTTCTGCATCCCCTCAACCTGCGCTTGCCCGGCGACCAGCTTATCTACATTGTGAATCACGCCGAAGATAAAGTGCTTTTGGTGGACCCCAGCCTTTTGCCCGCTGTAGAAAAGCTGGCCCCGCACCTGAAGAGCGTGAAGCATTACATTGTGATGGGTGAGAGCGTGCCGGACGGCACGACGCTCAGCCCTGTTTCCGCGTATGAAGATTTACTCCGCGAAGTGGGTTCAGAATATCCGTGGCCGCGCTTGGATGAAAATGACGCCGCCGCGATGTGCTACTCCTCCGGCACCACCGGCCACCCCAAGGGCGTGGTGTATTCGCACCGCGGCCTAACCCTGCATAGCTTCGGCTTAACCATGGTGGATTCTTTTGGCATCAACGAGCGCGATACGATGATGCCGGTGGTGCCGATGTTTCATGTGTTGGCGTGGGGCACGCCGTTTGCCTGCACGATGGTGGGCGCGAAGTTGGTGTTCCCCGGCCCGCACTTGCAACCGCGGGATTTGGCCGAATTGATTCAAGCCGAAAAAGTAACGCTGGCGGCGGGCGTGCCAACGTTGTGGCTGGGCTTGCTGGGGCTGATGGAAAAGGAACGCTATGATTTGAGCAGTTTGCGGGACATGATTGTGGGCGGAGCCGCCGCGCCGCAATCTATGCTGGAGGCGTATGAGAAAAAACTGGGCGTGCGGATGACGCATGCGTGGGGCATGACGGAGATGAGCCCGCTGGGCACGGTAAGCCGGCTCAAGAGCTACCAAACCGCTTTGCCCGAAGCAGAGCAGTGGGCGTTCCGCGCCAAGCAAGGAACGCCAGCCGTGGGCGTAGAAATCCGCGCGGTGGATGAAGCCGGCAAAGAAGTGCCGTGGGATGGCAAGACGATTGGCGAACTACAAGTGCGCGGCCCGTGGATTATCCGCAGTTATTACAACGATGACCGCAACGCTGAAAGCTTTATGGATGGCTGGTTCCGCACGGGCGATGTGGTGACGATTGACGCGGAAGGCTTTGTGCAGATTGTAGACCGCACTAAAGACTTGGTGAAGAGCGGCGGCGAGTGGATTTCCTCCCAAGAGATTGAAAACGCCATCATGGGCCACCCCAAAGTGCAGGAGGCGGCGGTGATTGCTGTGCCGCACCCCAAGTGGCAAGAGCGCCCGTTGGCCTGCGTAGTGCCCAAGCCCGATTACAAAGACTCGCTCACCAAAGACGAGCTGTATGAGTTTTTGCGCCAACGTTTTGAGAAAATGTACCTGCCGGACGATATTGTGTTTATTGAAGCCGTGCCCAAGACGAGCGTAGGGAAATTTGATAAAAAGGTTCTACGCCAAACATATAAAGAGTACAAATTGCCGGAACGGTAAACTTGTAACAGACCTTGAGGGTCTAACGCCAAACTTATGCCTGCCATTGATGACTTACTCAAAGAGTTCCCGCCCAACACCCGTGACCAGCTAGAGCGCGCGTGGGGCAATTTGCCGGAGCCGGTGCAGAAGGAATTAGAAGCCTCGGTGAAGTATTTGCCCAGCGATATGGTGCGCTGGCGGATGTTGCTGGATTTGGCTTTGCCCAACTTCAAGATGACGTTTGCCGAAAAGCACGGCATTGCGATTGTTGGCCCGGCTAACGTAGGCAAAAGCACACTCTACAATCAACTGGTGCGCCAGCGCGAAGACCGCGCCGAAGTAAGCCCCGTGCCCGGCACTACGCGTGTGAACCAAGAAGCGGATGCGGGACTGTTCAGAATTGTGGATACACCGGGCGCGGACGCGGTGGGCGATGTGGGCCAGCAGGAAAAAGAACACGCGCTGGCGGCGGCCCGCGACGCAGATTTTTTGGTAATTGTGTTTGACGCTATTCAGGGCATTAAGCGCACCGAGCAAGAATTGTTTGAAGAACTCAACGCGCTCAACAAGCCGCAAGTGGTGGTGCTGAACAAATTTGATTTGCTCTCCAGCAAAGACCGTGAGCCAGTATTGGAGCGCACTGCCGCCAACTTGCGGCTGAAGAAAGAACAGATTGTGCCGCTCTCGGCCAAAACAGGCAGTCATTTGGATGATTTGCTGGTGGCGATTGCAAAAGCGGAGCCGGGCTTGCTCACGGCGCTGGGGCGGGCGCTTCCGGCGTACCGTTGGCGGCTGGCATGGACGGCCATCACCGGCGCGGCCACCACTTCCGCCGTAGTGGCGCTCACGCCTTTGCCTATTTTAGATGTGATTCCTTTGCTGGCCATTCAATCTTCACTGGTGCTGGGTGTGGCGCGGATTTACAACTACGAAATTACGCCCGTGCGGGCGCGTGAGTTGGCTGTGACGTTTGGCCTCGGCTTCCTCGGGCGCACGCTGTTTCAGGAGTTGAGCAAGCTGGGTGGGCCGCCCGGCTGGGCGCTGGCGGCGGCTATTGCCTCTTCCACCACAGTGGTGATGGGCTACGCGGCCATTGTGTGGTTTGAGCGCGGCGAGAAGCTGACGACGGATTCTCTCAAACACCTCACCAAGAATTTGACGGATGCCTTGCTCAACACGTTTAAGAATTTTGGAAGCAAGAAGCCCAGCAAACAATCACTGGAAGAAACCCTGCGCGAGACGCTGGAGAAATCTACGCTGGCGCAGAACCGTGATGAACTAGACAAAGACGCGCAAACAGAACCAAAGTAGGCATATTTACCACTAAGCCACGAAGAACACGAAGCTCACTAAGAAAACTTAGTGAACTTCGTGTTTTTGATTCTTTGTAGTGAAAATTAAGGCGTGGGCGTCACCGCCGGGCGCGGGTCTGGGGCGCGGAAGCGGGCTTGGAAAATGCCCTGCGCCGTATCAATGTTCATTGGTGAGTTGAGCGAATAAACGGCGAACCATGTGACGCCGGGCTTAAGCGGGATGATATTGCCGTTGGCATCTACCAACTGCGGCAAGCTGTGCGCCGCTTCGCTTCTCAGCCATTTGCCTTCAATCATCACGCCATCACGGAAAACACGCGCTTCACCTTCACCCGTAAGCAACACATCATAGCTAAAGAAAAACTGGCCGCCTTCCTCCTCACGGATGTTGCTGGGCACGTACGGCGCCACCAGCCACACAATGTTGCTGGCGCTCAACTGCTGGCCGGTGAGCGTATCCACGTGCGGCGCTAGCTCCGGCAAATTAGCCGTATCCACCCAGCGGGTGTATTGGCCGGAAGCCGCATCATAGCGCCACTCGGCCACAGTATTGTTGAGTTGCCAATCTAAGTGAATGGTGGTGATGGGTGTGCCGCTGGCCGGTGTGCCCGCCGCAAACGGATAACCGGCGAAGTTCTGCGGCGGGCCGAATTGCTTCTCTTCTGCCAATTGCCACAGCGCGGCGGGCGAGGTGAACAGCTTATTGGTGGTGAGGGAGGCGTCTTCTTCCCGGCAGAGTAAGGGGCATTCTGAGTAACCCGTGTATTCCGCAATGATGCGTGGGTATAAATCTTCGTTTTCGCGCAAACGGCTCATGGTGCCGGTGCTAGAGCCGGAAGCCACCAACAGGGCCTGATACGCATCCGCAATCAGGCCATCAATTAGCCGCGCAGAACGCACATTGCCCACCTTTTCTGGCGTTTGGCTGTAAAAAATGCCCGTAAAGCGGATGACGCCGCCCTCCGCATAATGCTCCCACACGTTATCTGCAAAAGATAAACCTACCTGATGTTCACGCACTGAGCGCGGGAAGTGCGCCACTTTGATGGCCAGTGGGCGGCGTTCTAAAACTGAGGCATCGGCCAGCGGTAAGCCGGTGAGCGGGTTGAGCACGGATGGCGTGGCAGTGGCGGCAGGAGGCGGCGTATCCGGCGGCAGGGTGGGCGCGGCCGTGGGGGCGATTTCTGTGGGCGTTCCGGCGGCGGGTGCGGTGGCGGTCGCCACTTCCACTTTGGGCGGGGCTAGTGTGGGCTGGGGGGGTGGCGGCGCGCTTACCGTCGTGCAGGCCGCCAGCCAGGCCGCTAGATAGGGGAGACACCAAAATTTACGCATAAAGGGCTTTCTTTAGTATATTTAGCTGGAAAATGTCAGCTAGCACTCATCTGGCCATAAGCGACTGTTGATAAAAAGTTAACGCGCGAGCGGATATGCTTGACTTGATTTTGGAGGCGTCACAATGTTTTTCTTTGATCCACTCTACTTGATTTTTACCATTCCGGCTTTGTTGTTTGGCCTGTGGGCGCAGTGGCGGGTGCAGAGCGCCGTGAGTAAGTACTCGCAAGTATATACCGGCCGCAACGCTACGGGCGCGGCGGTGGCGCGGGCTATGCTCAACGCATATGGCTTGAATCATGTAAAGGTGGAGCGCACGGAAGGCTTCTTAAGCGATCACTATGATCCCCTCAGCCGCACCTTGCGCCTTTCACCAAACAATTATGATACACCTTCGGTGGCGGCGGTGGGCATTGCCGCGCACGAGGCGGGCCATGCCATTCAGCATGCGGAGAACTATTGGCCTCTGCAAGCCCGTTCGGCCATTGTGCCGATAGTGCAGTTTGGCTCGTTCCTCGGCCCGCTGGTGTTTATGGCCGGTTTCTTTCTCGCCTCGGCGGGTAGCACGTTTGGCTTCAATGTGGCGGTGCTGGGTGTGCTGATGTTTGGCGCTACGGCGCTGTTCTCGCTCATCACCTTGCCGGTGGAGTTTGACGCCAGCCGCCGAGCCAAAGAGATTTTGGTGAACGCCGGTTTTGTGAGCGCGGATGAAGGGCAGGGTGTGAGCCAGGTGTTGGATGCGGCGGCGCTTACGTATGTGGCCGCGCTGATTTCAGCGGTCTCCACTTTGCTGTACTATGTATTTTTGCTGAGCGGCTTGCGTCGGAGTGATGACTAAGAGCCAGTAGCAGACGATAAACGGAAGATGAAGCGGCGGTTGCGAGACCGCCGCTTTTTTGTTTGGCTCTATATGTCACTGCGAGGCGGCCTGCTGAGCACAGTCAAAACAAGCCGCCGAAGCAGTCTCTTAAGCTGAGGAGACTGCTTCGCTCGTCAAAAGCGCTCACTCGCAATGGCGCCAAAGTGGTTATGCTGTTAACTCGCCCTGCAATACTCCAGCACCACATCCCACAGCACCTGCACGCCCCAGCCGAGGCCTTCAACGGGCGCGCGTTCATCATGGGCGTGGAATAAATTCATAAAATCAAAGCCGGGCGGCAATTTCATCGGCGCAAAGCCGTAGGTGGGCACGCCCATCGGCGCAAGATATTTCGCGTCGGTTGCGCCCGTCATCATGTACGGCACCACCTGCGCTTGCGGGTCATGTTTCTTTAGCGTGCGCGCCATTAATTCAAAGAGCGGTGTGGTGTGCGCGGTCTGCAGAGGCGGCGATTGGTTGGTGATTTCATACTCTAAATCATCACCCATCACCGCTTTCACTTCGGCCACGAACGCCTCAGAGTCAAAGCCGGGCAGGGTGCGGCCATCAATCACCGCCTCGGCCACGCTGGGGATGACGTTGGTTTTTTGCCCGGCGTTGAGGCCAGTGGGCACGGCAGTGTTATGCGTGAGCGCCGTGAGCATGGGGTAGAGTGTGTGGTGATGCAGTGGGCCATTAAGGAGCGCGTGCGCACGGTCTGCCGTTTTCAACTCGCGGAGCCAGCCGCCCAGTTCCCCGCCCACAGCCTCGCCCGCCGCCTCCAAAAACCCTGCTGTGGCATCGGTTAAGTGATAAGGTAAACCGCGCCGCGCCACTTCATCCACCGCGCGCGCGAGGCGGGCTACGGCGTTATTGTGGCCCGGTTGCGAGGCGTGGCCGGGCTGGCCGTGGGCGCGCACCTTTAACCAGCAGGTGCCCTTCTCCGCCACTTGTATGGGATACACCGTCGTGCCCGCAAAATCCATGTTGTAGCCGCCCAGCTCTGTCAGCCCAAACTCGGCGCGTAATAAATCCGGGTGATGTTGAACGAGCCACCACAAGCCGCAACTGCCTTCGCCGCCAATTTCCTCATCGGCGGTGGCGGCAAAAATTACATCGCGCTTCAGCGGCACATTTAGCCGCTTGAGCAGAAGGAACACCATCAGTTGTTGCGCCACCGTGCCCTTCATATCCACTGCGCCGCGCCCCCACACAAAGCCGTCATGCACCTCGCCGCCAAACGGAGGCCTAGTCCAGTATTGAGGCTCAGCCGGCACCACATCCGTGTGGCCGTAGAGGAGCAGGGGCGGCGCTTGCCCGGAGCCTTTCAGCCGCGCCACCACGTTGCCCCGCTGAGGTGCAGATTCCAGCACTAGCGGCTCAATGCCTTCGGCGTTCAGTACGCGCGCCAAATGCTCTGCCGCTATGAGTTCGTTACCCGGCGGGTTGGTGGTATCCAGCCGCAGTAAATCTTGCAGGTGGCGTACGGTTTCTTGGGTGATGGAGGGCCAGTGGATGTTCATGGAGTTTTTAACCGCGAAGAAATCTTTATAGGCTCTTTATGGGCTTCGCGGTTAAAATTCTTACACCCGTTTGCTCATCAAAATATCCGGCTTGCCGCGGCCATTGGCGTCTGGCACTACGCCAGTGATGGTGTACCCCAGCTTCTGGTAAAACTCATACGGGTGGCCTTTGAAGTTGCGGATTTGGGCAATATGTTCCCAAGGGTTGGTGAATAAATCTACGCCGGAGAGTGACGTCATCTCATCTTCATCATCCGAGCCGAGGGTGATGGTGAGGCCGCCGCGCGCTTTAACTTGCGCTTCAAAATCTTTTACCAATGCGCGCCCCACGCCCTGCCGCTGGTATTCCGGGTGAACGGCCAGCGGGTGCAGTTCCCACACGTTGCCATCATATTGTGGGATGCCGCCCACCCAGCCCAATACCGTATCGCCATGCAAGGCTACGCGGCAAATGCGCTCCGGCTGAACCATCTCATTCACTTCTTCAAAGGCCGCCTCTAAATCTGGCCAGGCCGCCGGCCAATGGGGCTGAAAGGCCATCCACAGCACTTCTGCCGCCTGATGAATGAGCCAGTTATCTTCTGAATTGAGCGCAATGATTTCCATAGAAAAGAGTTTAGCGCAAGCGGGCCACAAGGAAAGGCGGAATCTCCGGAAAGTTGAACCATGAGAGAGGCCGCGCACCCTCACGCTTGGGCGGCGTCGCCGGCTCCTCCAGCCCCGTCAGCACAAAACCGGCTTCAAAGCACGTTTGCAGAACTTGGTGAAGTGGCCGATGAAAGTAATACTGAGGCACGGTTTGCCCCACAATGCCAATGCCCTTGCTGGTGCTGGGCGTGAGGTAGCGCGTAATCCGGATAGCGTGTGTTTCCACCATTGTGCCCTCGCGGTCTTCTTCTTCCACAATGCGGCTGAGGCCCGGGGCAGAATTGAAGCACGGATGCAGAAGCGCAAACACAAAACGTCCACTTGGCTTAAGCAACTGCCGCGCCGCGCGGCACAGCGGCGCAATTTCCGGCATATCCATAAAGGCCATCAGACACACTATCGCATCAAATTTCCCGGCGCCCAACGTTAGCAGTTGCGCTTCATCCGTGGCGTCCATTTCGTAAAATGTCATGCGGTTAGCTTGCGGGTGATTGGCCGCGTACGCGCGAGAGTTCGCCACCATTGCCGCGCTAAAATCAAAACCCACCACGTTCGCACCCAGCGCGGCCAGCCGCCGAGAAAATACGCCGTTACCGCAAGCCGCATCCAACACTGTTTCGCCCGGCTGAACGTTCAGTAGCCTTAGAGCGGCGGGCGCAATCATCTCGCGGTGCGAGGCGTTGCCCTCCGCGCCCTGTTGCTGATCCCAGAACTCTGCAATTTGCTCCCACGCCGCGCGCGAAGCTTGGTTGATATCCGTCATGTTCAATTCCTGATGCATTATTACTTCAGCGCCGCCTGAATTTCTAGTAGATGGTTGCGGGCGTGATTGTACATGCGCTCCGCCCACCACAATAGCGTTCGTGGGCCAGAGGGCGGGTGAAAGCCGCTCCGCGTCCACTGTTCCGGCGTGAGGGTTTGGAAAAGCGCCACCGCCTCCGCGCGGTTGCGGGTAAAAGAGCTGAGGATGTGCGCGGGCGGTTCTTCGGGGTGGTAGGTGTGTTCCAGTGACCAGCGGTGAAACGGGAAGGCTTCCAGATGCGGGTCATCTTCGGCCAAAATGCGTTGCACGCGCGGCCAAAACGCCAGCACTTCCACATCTCGCGTGTGCGTGAGCAGTTGGTGAAAGGTGGTGCCATCTGCCACGCGGTATATGTGCCACTCTCCAGCCGGCACAGCTTCTAACAGAGCGTTGAACTCCGAAGGTTGCGCCTTGAGCCGCGCGACTAAGCTCTTGCGGTAATCGGCCAGTTGCTGATTCATTGTGATTGCCTCGCGCCGGGCCGCGCAGTTTCCTTACGGCTTGGCGCGAAATTGATATTCAACTAAGCAGAACGACTCGCCCGCCGCGCTGCCATCAATTGGCGGATATGGTTGGCGTGGTCACGCTCGTGCCACAGCGCCCGGCGAATGATTTTGCGCGGCGTCCACAGCTCGCCGTTGTTTTCCACCAGCCGCTCATCGCCAATAAAGTATGGCAGAACATCCAAGAGATGTTGGCGCACCAGCATCAGGCGGCCCAAGGTGTCTTTCATGTCCCATGCCGGTTCATGCGCCAGACCGATGCGGTCTAAATACCAGTTTTCGGCTGTGGCAACGTGCCGCATCACGTCATTAACCGTCCACTCTGCGCCGGGAATGGGTTCAGCCAGATGAGCCGGGTCTAGGCCGAGGCTGGCGTCCAGCAACTCCGCGCGCGCCAAGTACAGCAAACGCCGCGCTTCAATAATTTCGGCTTCCGTCAGCGCGGGCCGGTCTGTGGCAAAAAAGGCGTTGACTTCATAATCAGGCGCATACTCCCAAGCGCGGATGATCTCGGCCACCTGCGTTTCCGGCGCGAGCGGAAAATTGGATGAAGCTTCGCTCCACGCGGCGTATTCCACAATCGCGGCGGGCGCGGCTTGTACCGCCGCATCTAAACTATCCGCTGTGGCAAACGCGCCGGGCAACTCGGCCACATGCGCAATCCAGCGGCCTTCCATTTGTTCTAAGTTTAGAGTGTAAGCCATTGAGAAACGCGAAGCGTGAAGCGTAAAACGTTGACGCACGTTTCACATTTTACGCTTCACGAAATTGTGCGGCGTAATCTTGAATTCCGCTCGGATACTTTCCGGCGCGGCGCTCGGCCAAGATGTTCTCCAGTAAAGCTACAACGGCGGGCAATTGCTTTAGGCCGCGCGTTTTCTTCTCCATCACCATAAACTGGTCACCGGCCTCCGGCCCTTCCGCCTCCCGCAAAAACAACACCGCGGCGGCCAAGCCCAGCACCTCTGCTTGGGCGGGCGCAACTTCCGCAAACAGAAAACGCGCAAACGCCTCACTGATGATGGCCAGCGCTTCATCGGGCCGCTCACTGTACCGCCACGGATGTGAAGTGCCCCAGGCAATGGGCGGCGGCGCACTCACCACAATTTCTGTGGGAGAGCTGGCGGCCACAGATTGGCGGCCCGGGTAAAGCAAGTTGGGCACGAACGTGAACGAACGGCTTTGTTTGCCGCACAACTCATTCAGGAATTGGCCCAAATCGGCGCGGGCCAGCACCGCCGTGGCATCCGCTTCCGCTTGGGCAAAATCCGTTTGGTGTTGCAGAAAAAAGGCCAGTGGGTTGGCGGCGGCCAGAAAGCGGTTTTGGCGCGGCAGAAAATCGTCCGGCCAATTTTGGTTGAGCGCGTACGCAAACATGGCCGGCAAGCCTTCTCCATTGCCCGCCAGCAAACGGATGGCCTTGGCCGCTGACCGCTCACGATGTGGGGCAAAATATTTATGCGCGGCGTCGGCCACGCGGTGCGCTTTGTACGGCTTTTGGTGTTGCTCAAATTCCGGCCAATCACTGGCCGCCAGCAAAACGCCCACCAAGCGCAATCGGTCATCAGTGCGAACTTCAATGGTCATGTTAGGGATTAAGGGTTAGGGATTAAAGGCCCGTAACGCCAGCACCACTCTTTCAAAAAGTTGGTGCTGAATACCATAGCACATAATAACAATCACTACAAAAGCGATCGCGAAAACCGCTAAAAGCCCAACATCTGTATTTCCAGTGAGAATCAACTGTATGGCATAGAGCAGAGGCACAACTAAAGACCAATTGAGAAAACCAGTAACCGTAATCACTTTGGTCTGTGAATTGTAGCTGATCAAACCGCGCATGATTCTTGGGTAGCTCATGGTTGGCACACGAAGCCTGTTCACGGAAGGCATACTCTGTTGCGGAGAGGGGTTGATATAGCAATGGTTGGCTGTGCTGGTGTTTGGTTCGTCTTGCCAAATCTTCTAGCCACCAGTTCCAATTAAGATTAGTTGTGCTTGGAATCTGTCTTGAGAATATAGGAATACCATAGCGAAAATAAATGGGCCGCCAGAAAAAACTAAACACCCATTCCAGCACTACTACTACAGCCCAAATCAAAATCCACGTAGCAACCTAAGTGCGGGGAGTCTAATTTTGCCCAATAACCAAGTACTCAATGGCTTCAGCAGTGAGCTGGTCTGCCTCGAAACTTTTTACTACTACACTGTGCGGCACCCACTCGGCGGCGAGGGCTTCTGTAAGGCCGAGCAGACCGGCGCGCGCGGCGTTGACGGCGGCGTGTGGGCTGGGCGGGCGCAGAACATTGAGAATCAGGCCGCCGCCCGTTTCCTTCATCGCCCGCGCCACCGTTTGCGAGACGATAAAAGCGCCTTTGAGATTCACGTCTAGCGTGCGGTTCCACTCGCCTTCATCCATCTTAAGCGCCGTATTGCCCGGCTCAATGTGGGCGGCGTTCACCAAAATATCAATGCGCGGAAATTGCTCCAGCACAGCGTACAACATGGTTTGCGTGGCAATTTTGTGGCTCACATCATTGGGCTGGGCCACTGCTTGGCCGCCCGCTTGGGTAATGGCCTCCACCGTGCGTTGCACCGCATCCGGATTGATATCTACCACGATGATGGTTGCGCCCGCTTGCGCCAGCTCCAGCGCCAGCCGTTGGCCGGTTCCGCGCCCTGCGCCAGTAACGAGGGCAATTTTGTTTTGGAGAGTCATAGAAAAAATTCAGGCGTCATGGATCAGAATTTTCTGATTGTATTCTGAATCCTGCATTCACCCCACTGCCACCTGCCACAAAGTTTTAGGCGAAACGGCGTGCAGAGGGTCTGCAACGCCGAGCGCGATGTTGACCAAACGCATTTTAAGCTCATCATTTTTCTGCGCGGCGCGAACGAAGCGGTTGAGCACCCACGGTTGCAGGTATAAATCTCGCACGCGGCGGATGGTGGTGAACAAATGCAAAAACTTTTGGCGTAAGGCGCGGGTGTAAGTGTGAGCAGTGTGGGGGGGCGGGGTGTTGTGGCGCAGGGCATCCGTGATGATTTCGGCGGCAATTTCAGCGGACTCCAGCGCGTAATCCACGCCCTCGCCGGTGAGCGGGTTCACCAGACCGCAAGCTTCCCCTACCAAAAACAAGCCGGGTTTGGCTGTGGGCGCGGTGGCAAAATCAAACCGCAAAGGGAAACCTTTGATAGATGTGGCCGGCCTGGCCTCCGCCAGCATTTTGGAAACATAGGGATTAGCCATGAAGCCTTCAAGTGTTTGGCGCGGCGTATTTTGCGGCCCGCGCCCGTTACGCACCACGTAGCCCGCGCCCACGTTGGCCGTAGTGGGCGAGGTGGGAAACACCCAGCCGTAGCCGGGCAGAGGCACAGAGTCAAAATGAAACTCCACTTCATCCATCAGACCGCGCACGTTTTCAAAATAAGCGCGGGCGGCGCGGCCCTCGGCTGTGAAGGAAGTTGGAAGCAAGCCAGCCCGCTCTAACAAAGCGGTGGAAGCGCCCGTGGCTAAAACGGTGACGCGGGCGCGGTAGTTCACTGGCGCACCACTGTTTCCGCCCGCGCTCACGCCCACCACGCCAGAAGCGGCTTCCATGAGGCCACTTACATTTTGCTGTTCAAATTCTGCACCTGCCGCTAACGCGCGTTGGCGGATGATTTCATCTAACTGAAAACGGGGAAGGACCAGCGCGTGGCCGGGAAGATTTTTGTGCGGCAGGATGGGCGCGGAGAAACTTTGGCCGTTGGGGCTGAAGAGCCGCAGGCTGGCGATGCGAAACCCCGCGGCGTTCACAGCCTCCAGTGCGCCGATATTTTTCAAAACCTGCAGGGCGCGGGGCGAGAGACCATCTCCACAAGTTTTATCACGCGGGAATTGGGCTTTATCCAGCAGGCGCACGCTAAAGCCGGCGCTGGCTAAAAAGTACGCCAACGCGGAACCGGCCGGGCCAGCGCCAACGATGAGGATATCTATTTCTGTGAGCACGGTGGGATTATACGGTTTTCCACGAAGCATACGAAGGAAATACGAAGCCACACTAAGATTCTTCGCGTAACTTTGTCTCTGCGCACCTTCGTGGTTAACTCAGCGTGGTGGGCCGAGTTGCTCAATCGTGTAGCCGCGGGGGTAAGTGCGGCTGGGTTCATCCGCCACGATGTAGGGGCGGGTGCGCGGGCCGAGTAAGCGCACGGCGCGGGAACGAAGCTTGAGCAGAAATTCCAGCGTGGGCTTCAGCCAGCCGGGCGGCGTGGGGAAGCCAAAAGCGCGGCGCAAATTTTCATCCAGCATGGCGTACACAAATGGCGCGCCGAGCGGCCACAGCGCCTTAGGTAAGAACCAGCCGAGCATTAAGTTCACGGTGTAATCGCCCACGCGGCGGTTGGTTTCAGTGAATTGAAAATGTGCGCGTTCGTATTCAATGTTGAAGCGTTCTAGAGTTTCGTAATCTTCGGGGAGGTTTTTGATGTTCATCCGCCGCCCCAGTTCACGCCAAAAGTAAAACAGCGCCAACTTCTCATGCCGTGTGGTGGCCCGCCAGCCGAAGCGGTCTATCCAGCGCGGTGTTTCAAAGACAAAGGTGGTGAGTACGTACAGCAAATCATCATTGTTGATTGGGTATTGCCCGTGCTGGCGGTTCATATTGCGCAGAGCGGCGCGGCCACGTTCGCTATCGTAGCCATCGGCGTACAAAATCCCAATGATGATGGCGGTGTCATCATAGCGTTTCTGTGGGCGCAGGCGGAACTCGCCGGTTTTATCCAGCAGGCCGGAGATGGTGGGCACGGCGTATGTACGGAACAAGGCAAACTCCAGCGAGCGCTTGGTATCAAACGGAAATTCGTAGCAGGTGGAAAGCCGCAGAATCTCCAAGTGGTCACGTTCCGGGTCTAGGGCGAGGATGTGCTCAAGATAAGTAGCCATGCTCAGACTCTAATAGAAAGTAGGCAGTTGCTCCAGACCAAAAGCTGTTCAATAAGTGCTCAGTCAATGAGTGACGGGTGACGAGTAAAACCCGTCACTTGTCACAGGTAATGGGTTCCGTCCAATCATCAAACACGCCCGCTTTGATGCCGAAGTAGGGCGAAGGGTCAAGTGTGTTTTCCATGCGCGTTTCGTTTAGGAATTGGCCTGTGCCGTCATCTTTCACAATGGAGAAGTGCAAGTGAATGCCCACCGGGTTGGCCGGGTCACCGGAGTAGTTGCCCTGATAGCCCAGCAAAGTCCCGGCTTCTACAAACTTCTCGTTAGTGCCCGGCGGAAATTCTGGGCTGATGTAAGAATCACCACCCGGCCCGGCCATGTGCGTGTAATACGCCCAAATTTGCCGCGTAGGCTCCAGCGGGTCTTGCGGGATGCGAATGATGACGGTGCTCTTCCAATCCGGCAGGCGGGTGAGGTAACCGGGGTGGGCGGCATAGATGGGCGTTTGGTTGAGGCCACTGGCGGCAAAAATATCCAAACCTGTGTGGCGGTGGCCGATTGACCAAGAATCACCGTAGCCAAAACCGAGATAACCGGTGGACGGCCACATAAATGGCGCACTGCCACAGCGCGCACCGGCGTTTATTAGCCATGCGCTGCGTTCACTTTGATGCTCAAAAAACTCTCGCAAACGCCCCAAGCGGGTAAACGTGGCAATGGTGGGCGCCAGCCACCAGAGGGCGAGCAGGGCGAAAATTGAAAAGAAGGAAAGCAGAAGGAAACGAAAAGAATTGGACAACGGATTTATCAGCGAAATTAAACGGACGAGCGGATAAGAACGCACGGGTTACATCCGTTTACGTCCGTTCGTCCGCTCCCAGTCCGCTTTCAACTCCCACTCGGCGTAACAAATCCTTCAAATCCACAGGCGTTTGCAGAACGGACTCTGGCAGGGGCGGGAGGGGCGGGGGCGGCGCTAACGTTTCGCCGGTAAGTTCTGTGTAAGAGTCGCTATGGCCCGCATCAAAACTTTGCTCATACAGTTCACGGTACAGCGCGGCGGCGGCGCGGTGTTCTTCAACGGTTGGGTTGAGCTTCCAAAGCTCAAGGTGAATTTGCGCTTGTTGGTCTGGCGCAGTGAACTCGGCCAGCATTTGCGCCAATGCGGCCTGAGCGGCCTCCGGCTCACCGCGCTTGGCTTGCAGGCTGAGTTTCAGGATAGTGGAAAGGAAGAGCTTGTTGGGGTCGGCGTCTTCGCCCGCCGCGTTATGAATCGCTTGCTCATTCAACGCCCAAGCTTGTTCCACATCTCCCATTTGCGCTGTGACGTAGGCCTGAAAATACAACGCATCCACCAACAGATCCGTCATCTGCAATTGCCCCGCCAGCTCGGCCGCGCGGCGCACCAGGGCGGCGCTGACGCCAAATTCCTTGCGCCTAAAATACACATAGCCCAAATTATTCAGGTGAAGCGCCACGCTCGGCTGATCACCCAACGTCACCGCAATTTGCAGGGCTTGGCCAAAGCAGGTGAGGGCGCGCTCCACCTCGCCATATTGCCGGTAAATGGAACCGGCGTTGCCCAGCATCGTGCCGAGCATGTTTAGGTAGCCAATCTCACTGGCAATATGGATGGCTTTTTGCAGTTCGGCCAGCGCGCCGGGATAATTCTCTTCCATCCAGTATGAGCCAGCCAAATCATTGTAAGCAATGGCCGCGCCGCGCCGGTAACTGGCCGCCGTGGCCGTCTCCACTGCGCGTTGTAAATTGGCTCGCGCCTCCGCAAAGTTGCCCAATTGCAAAAGCGCAATACCCTTGTAATCCAGCGCGCCGCTGATGCCCACCGCATCGTTGTGCGCGGTGGCAATCGCCAACTGCCGCTCGGCGCATTCACGCGCGCGCTCAAAGTTTCCCAAATTAAAGTGCGCAAACGAAAGTTGCTCCATCACCCGGCCCACGCCGCGCTCATCCCCCAACTGCTCAAAGCCCGTTTGCGCGTGGCCATACCATTCCAACGCCTCGGTAAAAGATTGCGTGCGGGCCAGCAGGGAACCAAGCGCCATTTGCGCCCGCGCCACGAGGGCGGGTTGATTAAGCGCGGCGGCCTGCTCCAAAGTCTCGCGGTAAGCGGCTTCCGCTTTGGGCCACTGGCCTGTGAGTTGCCAAATCTCACCCAACTCCAGCCGCACCGCGCTTTGCTCTTCCGGCGGCAGAAGCGGCAGGAGGCGCGTGAAGTAATCCTCAGCGGCGGCGTTGGCGTATGCGGCTTTGGCCGCCTCTCCCGCCAAGCGGAAGTACAACCGTTGTTTCTCCGTGTTTGCGCTCCGGCCAAAATGAAAGGCTAGCACTTCCACCCTCTGCGCGCGTTGTTCCGGATATGTGCGCTCCACGTAATCACCCACAGCCTCGTGCAAATTGGTGCGCGTGGCAAAGGCCAAACTCTCGTACGCCACTTCTTGCGTGGTGATGTGCTTGAAGATGTACTCTAATTCCGGTTCCGGCGCGCTGAGCGGCGTCAGGTCAAAGCGGCTCAAATCTTCCAAGTAGCGGCGCACAACTTCCGGTTGGCCCAACGCCGGGTAACTGCCCCACAACCAACTGGCCAAAAATGTGCGCCCAATCACGCTGGCCACTTTGAGAGAAGTTTTGGCCGCCTCGGAAAGTTGGTCAATCCGGCTGAGGATTAAGCTGTGTAAACTATCCGGCAGTTGCAGAGCGGCCACCGCTTGCGCATCGCGCACATCTACGCCCCGGTCATGCAAATAGTTCAGTAGTTCTTCCACGTAGAATGGGTTGCCGGCGGCCCGCTCTTGAATGAGCGTAACCACCTTTTCCGGCAAACTCACCTTCTCGTCAGACCAGCCTTGCACTTTCAGCCGCATCAGTTCCGTAGCGGCCTCGGCGGGCAACTCACCCAAACGGATTTCGCGCACATGCTCGGCCTCGCCGGCCCAAGCCAGTGGGCTTCCGCCATCTTCCAGCGGGCGGCTCACCACCAGCAAAAGCAAAGCTAAATCGGCCACACTGCGGCCCAAAAATTCCAATAACTCTTGCGAGAGCGGGTCAATCCAATGGCAATCTTCCAGCACCAACAACAACGGCGTGCGGTCACGCCGAATGCGGCGTTGTAAGCATTCCAGCAGAAGGGCGTGTAGCAGTTCCGAACGGAGTTGGGCATCCAGCGGGCGGGTGAGGGCGTTATCCGCCAACGGCAAATTCAGCACCACACCTAACAGCGGCAAACGTTCCGCTAAACGCGGGTTGAGGACGGAGAGCTGTTCGCTTAGTTGTTGCGTTTGCATTTCTACTGAGGCGGTTTCATCCACGCCAAAGAAATCCCGCCATACATCCCGCCACACCAAGTAGGGCACGCCGGTTCCGTAAGATTGGCACGCGCCGCCAAAGCCGCTGAACCCACGCGCGGTGGCCGCTTGCACAACCTCCGCCGTCAAACGAGATTTGCCGAGGCCCGCTTCACCCACTAAGCCCGCAATCTGCCCGCGCCCACGTTGGGCTTGGTCCAGCGCGGCGCGGATTTGATTGAGTTCGTGTTCGCGGCCTACCATAGGCAGAGCGTATGTTTGCTCTTGCAGGGAAGTGCTGGCGCGGGCGCGCAGGCCGCGGGCGGTGTGAATGGCAATCGGCTCGCTTTTGCCTTTCACGGTAATGGGCGGCAAGCTTTCCCACTCAAACATTTTCTCTGCGCCGCGCCGCACCGCCTCGCTCACCAACACTTGGCCGGGTTGGGCGGCCTGCATCAGCCGCGCGGCCAAATTCACGGCGTCACCAATCACGGTGTACTCTTTGCGCGCCTCAGAGCCAACTTCACCGCAGTACGCTTGCCCCACATTCACGCCAATGCGAGCTTGCGGGCCGGGCAGGGCAATCAGTTCCAGCGCGCAACGTACGGCGCGCTCTTCATCATTTTCATGCGCCACGGGCGTGCCGAATAAAATAATATATTTACTCCCCTTATCGCCCATATCCACTTTGTTCAAGTAGCCATCGTAGCGGTGCACAATCTGAATCACGGCGGAGAGATAGGCTTGCAGTTTGGCCGCAACATGCGGGTCGCCGTCGTAATCAAACCCATCAAAGCGCACAAACAGCACCGTCACTTTGCGGTGTTCATTGATGAAGCCCGTCAGGCCGGATGCAATTCTTTGAGCAATAGTGGGATGAATGAAGCGGGCCAGCGTGCTGATGGCCTCAGCCGGCAGGGCGGCGGGCGGCTGGAGCGGCGCGCGGCGAGCTTTGCGCGGCAAACCGGCCACCTGTGTAAATTCACCGCGCCGCTCGGCAATTTTCACCTCGCCTGCCGCTTCCAGCACGGCATTTTCCGCCACTACTTCGCCTTTGGTGGCATGATGCTCTGCATCGGCGCAACCATCCAGCACGCGCCCGGCAATAATATATTCCAGCCGGAGTTCCCGCTCGCCCAACGTGGTGCATAGCACAGGGCCAAGCGCCAGCCCGGCCTTCATGGCCAAACTATAAGCGCCCGCGCTGGTAGAGATGTTTTCGTAGCGACCCATGTTGGCCTGCATCTCCAGCGCACATTGCAGAGCGCGGCGGGCGGTGGCCGGGCGCGTGCGCGGCGTACACGGAAATAGCACCGTCAGCGCATCGCCGCCAAACTTGCCCACAATGCCGCCGTACGATTCAATCAGCGCAATCATCGGCTCAAAGTAGCTGTTGAGGATGCCCGTCAGCTCCTCCGCGCCCTGCCGCCCGCTCCGGCGGCCCAACGCTTCACTCATGGCCGTAAAGCCGGAAACATCGGCAAAGAGGGCCACGCACTCAAAACGCCGCTCGCGGCCCACCGGGTTAGCGGTAGGCTGAGCCACAACATCTTCAGCGGTGTGCAAGGGGACGTAAGCAAGCCACGGAGAGCGCATGATTATGTGTAAAAACCTCGGAGTTTAGCTGTTCTCTCAGTAATACTTCGGTTTGACCGTCAAATCATCCGTATTGTAGACTACTTACTGCACCATCCGGCTTTATTGATTGGCAATAATGGTTTGGAGGCCATATGCGTACTTTGGGACTGAAGTTGTTCGTGCTTGGTGTGAGCTTCGCCGTTGGATTGAGCACTTTAGGCCGGGTGGCCGCCGCGCCGGGCAAGGGTAAGTGGGGCTTTGGAGACGCGCGTTACATCGCCATCCAACGTATCTGCCATGATGGCATGGAATTCTCTGCTGTTCGTAATCCGGCCGATCAGCTGGTTGCCGCTTCGGTAAATGTTTCGGCGCGGCTGTTCACGGCGACGGGCTTGCCCTTCCCGGACCCGACTGACTCCAACACCAAACGGCCTTATGAATCCTACGGCCCTTTACTGATTTCAACCACATTCTACTCCATGACGATTCACGCTGCGGATGATACTTATCCGGCGGATGTGGACAACAATGGCATTATTGAAGCCGACGAGAATTTTCGAGTGTATGTGAAAGATGCGCAGATTCTGTGGTCGCGCCACTTAGCCACCAATGAGCGTATTGTCATGCTGGCCGGGGCGGGCGTGCTCAGCTCGGATGTGGTGGAAGATTGCTATTTGAATCAGATGAGCGTGAATGAGGGCGGCCAATTAACGCTTGATAATGCCCACCTGAACGCCACTCTAGGCCTTAACCAGCCCGGCCCTGCGCCGGCCATCGTTACAGGTCAGCCGCAGGGTTTGCTTAACCCCGCAGATTTAGTGTATCGGGTCACCAGCTTGCCCGCTAACGGCGTCCTCAAACGCAACGGCGTAACATTGAATGTCAATTCGACGTTTACGCAAAGCGATATTGATAACCAGTTGCTCACTTATACCCATGATGGCAGTGATACCACGAGCGACGCTTTTGGCTACACCGTAGCCGCCACCTCGCGCATCTCGGTGAGCAGTAGCGAGGCCCAAGCCACCGGCGGCGCTTCCACTAACCCGGCTATTTCCGGTTCCGGCGCGTATGTGGTGTATCAATCTACGGCCACCAACTTAGTGGTCGGTGACTCGAACGGCGTTTCCGATATTTTCGCCCGCAACTTGGCCGCTGGCACCACTGAACGCCTCTCGCGGAATTTTGGCGGTGTGCAGGGCGATGGCGGATCATTCAATCCGGCCATTTCCATGTTTGGTGAAGTGGTCTTTGAGTCCGATGCGACTAATCTGGTCACGGCCACGGTCGGCTCATGTAGCAAAATCATGGATACCAACGGTGTGCGGGATGTGTTCAAAACCAGCATCGGCGCGACGTACGATGCGATGCTTCGGTTGTCTGTTCAGGAAAGCGGGGGCTGTCAGGAGAGCAACGGCGACTCTTTTGCGCCCGCCGTCACGCCGGATGGTTTTTCCGGCACAGTCTTTGCCTCGGAAGGCAGCAATCTCGTCACCAGCTCGCAAACTGATAACAACGGCGACCGCGATATTTTCTCGTTTGCCGGCGCTACCACTGTGCGGCAATCACTCACCAATGGGACGAGTAATTTCGCCGGAGGTACTACCGGCCAAAGCAGTGGCGGCGACTCACATGCTCCGGTGATGGCCAATACCTCTAGCGGGCCGAGTAGCTTCATCATTGCGTTTCAGTCCAACGCCAATAATCTGGTTGCCGGGGATACGTTCACTTATACGGATATTTTTGTGCGTGACTCGGCCAGCTCCGGGGCATCCAACAAAGTGGTGCGGGTTTCCGTGAGCACGGGCGGCGCGCAGGCTAATGAGGACTCCACCTCTCCCTCCATCTCAGCCGATGGCCGCTACGTGGCTTTTGTATCCACCGCCACCAACCTGGTGGGCAGTGATACCAATACCAGCAACGATATTTTTGTGCGCGACCGCGATACGGATGCAGACGGCGTGTTTGATGAGGCCGGCGCCGTCAGCACCACGCGGGTTTCACTCGCTACGGGCGGTATCCAGGCGAATGGCGGCTCGGCCGGGCCGATTATCTCGGCCTATGGGCGCTTTGTGGCTTTTAATTCCACCGCCAGCAATTTGGTAACCGGTGATACCAATAACTGTGTGATTGTGATTATTAATCCGATTAACTACAACTGCAACGATATTTTTGTGCATGATCGCCAGACCGGCAATACGGTGCGCGCCTCCGTATCATCGAGCGGTGGGCAGGCGAATGAAGATTCGTTCAACGCTTCGATTTCCGCCGACGGCGATTTTATAGCCTTTCAATCGGATGCTACCAATCTGGTGAGCGGCGACTCCAATAACCAAACGGATATTTTTGTGCGCTATCTGGGCTACGCCTCCACCTTCAATATTGCCATCAACCCTGTGCAAGATACTTTCTTAGTATTTCTGCCGCTCACTCAAAAATAAGCGAGGCTCTATGTCTTTCCGAATTGGGAGCCGCGCGCTCCTCATCATTTGCCTATTAGCTTCTAGCCTAAGCCTGCCAGCGGCGGCCCAAAGCCGCAAGGGCAAGTGGGGGTTTGGTGATAACCGCTACTTCATCATTGACCAAGTGTGCCGCGACGGCATGGAGCTATCGGCCATCAACTTCAGTTCTTTTGAGCCGCCTTCCTTCCAAAACGCCACGCCGATTGACTTAGGAGCGCGGCTGTACACCACGCAAGCGCCGTTGCCCGTTTGGGATGATAATCTTTCGCGCTTACCGGCCGCCGATTATGGCCCGCAATTGGCTCCTCTGACGGTTTTGACCATGACGCCCGAACTGGACCCGTTACCGGCCGATACCAACAACAACGGGAGCCTCACACCGGGCGAAGAATACTTTGACGTTTACATGAACGGCGAGTTTTTGCTCTGGACGCAGGTGCTAACGCCGGGCGCGCGGGTGATTGTCACGCACTCCAGTTTTAATGATGGCGGGCAAGAACTCGGATATGAATCTTTGACGGTGGAGGATTGCTACTTCAGCCGCCTGACCGCAAGCAAAGGCAAAGTGACGATGATTGGTAGTCATCTGTTGAACGCCGGCCATTCTCTCCCGCCCAACCAAGTGGTCTATCGGCTGATGCGCCTACCTCAACACGGCAGTCTGCGGCGCAACGGTGTGGCGCTAACCGTTGGCGGTACATTCACCCAAGCCGATGTGAACGCCGGCCTTGTCACTTATCAACACAACGGCGATGGTGCATATAGTGATACTTTCCGGTTTGATATGGCGGGCTTAGCCCTGGTATCGGTGAATAACGGCGGCGCACGGGGCAATGGGACGACCAACTTAACTCCCTCAATCTCGGGTGATGGGCGCAAAATTGCCTTTTACTCTGACTCTACGAATTTAGTAGCGAATGATGTCAATAATCAAGCGGATATCTTTGTGCGCGATGTGATTTCCGGCACAACCATTTTGGCAACCGTTAGCCTCACAGGGACAAGCGCGAATGACTATTCCAGTGTTTTCCCCGTTATTTCTAATAATGGGCGCTATGTGGCGTTCTCCTCGGCGGCCAGCAATTTAGTGAGCGGCGATACCAATACCTGCGCCAGCCATCCTGTCTCCGGCCACTGCCCCGATGTCTTTGTGCGGGACTTGCAAACCAACACCACCGTGCGAGTTTCAGTCAACTCCGCCAATGGGCAAGCCGATGGAGAAAGCCTTAATCCAGCCATTTCCGCGAACGGACGCTATGTGGTTTTTGAATCCTCCGCCACCAACTTGGTGACGGGCGACACGAACGGGCTGAAAGATATTTTTCTACGAGATCGTGATACGGATAATGATGGCATATTTGATGAAGCCGGCGCAGTGAGCACCACGCGAGTTTCGGTGGCCACAGGCGGCGCACAGGCCCTGGGCGGCGAGTCATTTACGCCGGCCATTTCGGCCAACGGGCAAGTGGTGGCTTTTGGGTCTCTCGCCACCAACTTAATAGGCAGTGACAGTAACACCGTGACGGATGTATTCGTCAGGGATTTGGGATCTGGCGCCACCACGCGCGTTTCCGTTAGCTCGGCTGGCGCGCAGGGCAATGATTTTTCCAGCCAGCCCAAGCTCTCCGCCGATGGACGCTATGTAGCGTTTGCCTCGGTAGCGAATAACTTGGTGAGTGATGACACCAACGCGAACTGTGGCGGCTCCTTTAATCAGGAGTGTGGCGATGTCTTCATCCGTGACCGGCAAACCAATACCACTCGGCGTGCGTCTTTTAACTTCAGTGGTGAACAAATTGACTTTGGTTATATTGACGGCGTGGCCATCTCAGCGGATGGTGCGCGCGTATGGTTCACTTCAGCTTCGGGCAACGTGGTCTTTCCCGATAACAACAGCGCGTACGATGTATTTGTGCATGATTGGGTGGCGGGAACAACCGTGCGCGCTTCCACAACGGTAACTGAAACGGAAGGCAATGGTCAGTCTTATTACGCCGATTTATCAGATGATGGGCAGTATGTGGCCTTTGACTCGTTTGCCCAACTCACACCCGGAGACCCGGCTAGCACGCAAGATATTTACGTGCGCTACCTGGGCTACAGCCAAACGTTTACCATCGCCATTCGCCAACAGGTTTTTATGCCCATGGTGCGGCGGTAACTCGCCCAGCCTCATTGCCCAAAGGTGATTTTCTATGAATGCACTTCCTACCCACCAAATGCAGATGGTGAAAACTTACCCCACCGGCGAGGAAGAGTGGATGTGCGTCCAGTGCGGCCGCCGGTTATTGCTGGATTGGCAAGCCCAGCCGCCCAACCGGGTTTTGGAGCAGGGCGATGCCTACGCCAGCCATGTTTGCCTGAAAGGCGGCTTGCGTTTTGGCGGCATTGAAGTGGAAGATGAACTAACGGCCAAATTGCAACGCGGCCCCTGGGGCGCTTGGCTGGATGAAATGGATTTCGGCTCCGAAGACTAATCCACAGCTTCCCCCATGAAAGCTGTGGTCAACCTCATTCCCCTCTGAGGCAGATTTCCCAGCCTTACCCAAGCGAACCAAGCAAGGCTGGGCAGGGTGACTGCATAGTGGGTTACGGCCCGGGGTTGAAGAATTGCAAAATGGGGCCTTCCACATAACCGGCAATTGGGCCGGGCGCCCCCAATGCATTCCGCGTCGTCAGGCACGCCACCACTTTGTAAATGGCGTCTGGGCTGGCCGGGACGGTCCCGGCTGGAACGGAAATCACTGCCGTGTAGTTCGAAACAGCAGGATTGAAAGGCACCAGTTGTGGCCCAGCCACCGGCAAGAGGAACTCAGCGCCTGGCCCAATCGATTCTAGGCGAACCCTTAGACACCACTGGCCGGCTAGCATCGCGGCCAGAGAGCCACCGTAGATGCTCCACTGAAAGCGGACTTCCCACGGGACAGTGGTATCAAGCACGGTAGCCGGGGCCGTACCACCCACCTCATGCACGCTCGCACTGAAGTGACCTGTCAGGGCCGTATTTGGAAATTGGATAGTCATGTTTAACCTCCTGTGCAAAGCTTTAGCTCAAAAGCCAAAGTGGTTTGATGTTTCTCCGCCAACCGGGCCCGTCCATTAGCTTTGAAACTACCTTGATTTTATTGGGCCACTGTCCCTAAAACGTCTCGCCAGCGTTTTTCTAGCGTAATCCTCTCCGCAACTTAGCGGACTCTCGTGCTAGAATCATCAACACGCTCAGCCTGATTGACCAACCAATTCCATAGTGTGTTAGAGATGTCTCCATCCAGTCCCCCCGCGCTTGAGATTCGCCTTCTCGGGCGGTTTGAAGTTAAGCGCAACGGAGAGCTGGTTCGGGTGCCATTGCATGCGGCGCAACTCCTGTTGGCGTATTTGGCCGTTAAAACGGGCACGCCCGTTAAGCGCCGGATGCTGGCCGGTTTGTTTTGGCCCCATACGCCGGACGAGGGCGCCCTCCGCAATTTCCGGGGCGCCCTTTCACAACTTCAAAAAGCGCTTGGCTCTAAAAACTTTATTGCCCAAGAGGGCGATACGCTGGAACTGGATTTGATGCAGGACTGCGTGATAGATGTGCGTCAGTTCTTAACCCCCAAACCTACACGCTTGTTAAGCACGGATGAGCTTATTCGCGTAATTGAACTTTACGAGGGAGAGTTCATGCCCGGTTTCTACGAGGAGTGGGTTGAAACTGAACGGCAAGACCTGCAAAACAAGTTTGAGCAGAGAATGGAAACCCTGCTAGAGCGGTTAAGGGATGAAAAGAATTGGAAATCTTTACGGGAGTGGGGCCAAACCTTCCTCACTCGCGTAGACCGCACCAGTGAGAAAGCCTATCGCGCCTTAATCTTGGCCCACTTTCATTTAGGGGAGCGGGCGCAGATGGAAGCCGTGTACAGACAGTGTGAAGCCGCGCTGAAAAAGGAACTAGAGATTGAGCCCTCAACAGACACCAAGCGCCTCCTTGAGGAATTACGAAGCAAAATTCTGCCGTCGGAACTACCACCTGCACCGCTTCCCCCCTCATCGGCAGAGCCGCCTTTTAGTGCGCCTACCTTTGCTACGCCGTGTGTGGGGCGGGAGGCGGAACTGGCTCAAATTCAGCAACGTTTGGCTGACCCCGACTGCCATTTACTCACGCTAACGGGGTTAGGCGGCATTGGTAAAACGCGGCTGATGACGGAAGCCCTCTTTCCCTGGCGGGGACGTTTTGCTCAGGGCATATTCTTTGTTTCCTTGGCGGCCGCTACCTCGGTGGAGCAAATGATAACAACGCTGGCCGATGCGCTCAAATTCAATTTCTATGGAAAAGACCCGCCGCGCCAGCAATTAATTGATTACGTGCGCGAGAAACAGATTTTGTTGGCGCTGGATAACCTGGAGCAGGTGGAACAGGCGGCTGAATTTTTAGAATCTTTGTTGAGCCACGCCCCACAACTGAAAATCATCGCCACCGCGCGGGAGCGATTGCACCTGCCGCAGGAATGGATTTTTGATGTGCCCGGCCTTAGTTTCCCAACGCAGGCTGATGCCCGCAATTTGGCCGATTATGACGCCGTGAAGCTGTGCGTGCTGGCCGCCAAGCGGCTGGCGAACCTGACGTTGACGGACGAAGACTTGAGCCACATTGCGCGGTTAACACGTCTAGTGGGCGGAATGCCTTTGGCTTTGGAGATGGCCGCGGCGTGGTTGCGGGCTTTGCCGGTGGCCGAAATTGCACAACAAATTGAGAAGAACTTAAGTTGGCTCATCTCCGCCGCGCCTAATGTGCCGGAACGCCAGCACAGCCTCCGGGCTGTGTTTGATTACTCTTGGCGCTTACTCAATGAGTCTGAGAAACGGCTGTTTCGGCGGTTGGCGGTATTTCGGGGCGGCTTCCAACGAACGGCGGCGGAGAAAGTGACGCAAGAGCCGTTTTCCCTGTTTGTGTCTTTGATGGATAAATCTTTGGTGCGGCGTGTGGGGGATGATCGCTATGAACTGCACGGGCTTTTGCGGCAGTTTGCAGAAGAGAAACTATACGCCTCTGCCGTTGAGGGTGAGCGGCCGGCCGAGGTGGAAGCCAAATTTGCCCATTACTTTTTAGAGTACGCCGGTTTACACCAACATCACTACGATCGGTTTGAGTTGGAATGGGATAACCTGCACGCCGCCATCCGCGCCGCGCACCGCAACCAATTGTGGGCGGTGGTGCTGGGGCTAACCGAATCACTTTCCGAGGCCTGGTTGGCCAGCAACCATCTGACTGAGGCGCGCCAAATGTACGCGCTAGCCCAAACGGCGGCGCTAGCCCTTAATCACCCACGCGGTTTAGCGCGGGTGCAAAATCATTGGGGCCGGGCGTGTGTGGAGCAAAACGATTACGCCGAAGGTAAGCTCCATTTGGCGGAGGCGCTGGAAATTAGCCGCGCCGAAAATGATGCGGCTGGCATGGCGCAAGCCTCCTATCAGCTTGGATACTGCGCGGTGGAAGAAGCGGAATGGGGCGAAGCCGAACGGCTGTTAACGGTCTGCCAGGATTTGTATGCGCAGTTGGGCAACCAACTGGGGTTGGCCGAGGCCATATTTGAGCAGGCGCGGGTGTGCTACCATCGCGATCAACTGGCGGAGGCCATCCGGCTGGCTACGCAGGCCTTGGATATTCAAACCACATTCCGGCAGGAAAATAACCAAATTCGGGTTTTGCGTTTGCTGGCGAATTCTTGCGTTGAGCAAAGATTTAATGAGCCGCGCGCCGAAGCCGCGCTTTTAGAGCAGGGCTGGGCATACTGCCAGCAGGCGCTGAAATTGTGTGAGCAAACTCAGAATCAGGATGAGTTGGCGCTGGTCATGCGCTCGCTTGCCAGCATCGCTAAACTGCGCGGTGACGTGGATAGCGCTCTAAAATATGTGCGCCGTAGCTTGGCCTTACAAAAACACAAAGGCAATCGGCGTGATCAATCTATTGCCTTGTATGAATTGGGCATGATTTATATTAAAGCTCGCCAGTATGCGTTGGCTTTGGAGGCCAGCCAACAAAGTTTGCAGTTGTGCCAACAACTGCAAGATGCGTTTGGGGAGGTTTACATTTCGACGACGATTGGCGACGCCTACCACGGACTGGGGGAACCGGCGCGCGCCTGTGAAATTTGGCGCGCGGCGTTGATACAAGCCAAGCAATTTGCCAGCCCACATCCTCAAATCAGCGCGCTTCAGCAACGCCTCCAGCAAAACAACTGCGCCCCCTGACCACAGCTTTACCCGGTTTTGGGCCAATTGTCTGGTGGTTTCTCAATCCAGTCTTCGGCATGAACAAGCTCCAACCACTCGGTTTTCTTGTGCTTGTTCAGCCATGTTTGCCAAGGATGTTCGTCGAGAGGCATATCACGCGGGTTATCCGGCTCTAAGGTTTTGCGCAAATCTTTATCATAATCCTCATAGAAAACGGCTTTGATTCTTTGGTCTACAGTCTCATCAGAAAGGCCTTTGCCCCATGCCTCGGTGCTTGGCGCCCATTTTGCTTGCCACATGGCCTCCTTATCCGTTTTCCCCATATCTTTCTTAATCCCAAGCTTGGTTAAAATTTGATTGACTAGATAATCAACCGGCTTCTCGTCTTGTGGTTTATAAGCGGCAGTGGATATCAACTCTTCAATGGGGCGTGGGAGGCCTAGAGGGGTTAGGATTTGCTCATCCGCCGAACCGACGGTTTCTTCAACTGCTTCTACCGTCTCTGCCCGTTTGCGCTTATGGTCGGAAGTTTTTTTGCTCTTTTTGTCATTCCAGCGTCTTACAGCCGTTTCCTCCCCCGTTGAAAGTCTTTCCTTTGTCTTGCCCAATGTTAAGTTGTAAATGAAGGGGCGCAAAATCGGCGTGGGATGTGTATCATGGAAATTCGCCGTGGCAAAGCTGGTGTACGAATGCCGCAGAAGCAATTCCTGTAAGCTTTCACTTACCATTGGGCCGCCGACCAAGTAGCCAAATACATCCGCAAAAATTTCTTCCGTCCAATTGCCTACCCAACTATGCTCGGCCAAAACTCGTAAGTCACTTAGTTTACCGGTGTTTTTGAGGCTTTGATAAACGTAATGCCCTAACTCGTGAGGGGTTGCTAACAAATCTTGGGGTTGACGAATGGCCGAGTAGGGTATGGCCGTTAGGGCCAACGGTGCATACGGCATCCCATGAAAGCGCGGCGATTTCTGAAAGTAAACTAAAGCCGTGGTACCGGCGAGTTCCTGAGGAAATTTGGGTTTGGCTATTTCAATAATGCCGCGCGCCATCACATCCGCCTGATAGAGTGTTTTCCAAGCAGAGATGCGCGTGAGGGTTGGGTGGCCTAAACGTTGCTGGGCGGCTTGCTCTAAAACCTCCATATCACAACCGATTTGGTGTAATCCCAACGCAATCGCATATTCGGGCGTGTATCCATCGGGAGGGCGGTGGGTACGGAAGTCATCAAAATATCCTAGGTAACTATTGGCAAACGCCCTAAGGCGTACGGCCGCACGGTGCAATTGCTCAAATGCATAAGTGCGCCCAAAGTCGTCCGGGTCCCTGAGTGTACTGGGTGGGTTCCTAACAAAATCAATGAAATCACTTATTCGCTGATCAAGCGCTTCCCAGCGAGAGTCATAAGTCTTGTTGGATAGTATAGTGCGGGTCATAAGGTTCCTCATTTTGAGTGGAGAAATAAACTAAAAACTCTGTTCTCCCCAGCCGCCCGCTTCTAACTCGGCGAGCCAATCTCGTTCTTCGGGGCTGGGAGGAGGGGCCGGGCGCCAATAACGACGATTGTAGGTGATAAAGGCTTCAAGCCAGTTGTGAGTCAAGAGTTGCGCATGACTCTCCTCCTGCATCCAATCTGCGGTGCGCGGAGCCGTTGCCGGCCATTCTGCTAAGTGGCGCGCTACATTGGCGTATAAATCCTCAAGTTGGTGAGGCGGGTAAGCGGGCGTTTCTGAGTACATAGCTTGCCAGGCCGGGGCCGTCACCTCCGGTAGCAAACTGAAGGCCAAATCGGCCAGCGCTAACCCATGATCTATGGGGCAGGGGATGGGAAGTTCTGTGATTGGGCTGGGCAACACGACTACGTGCTTAACCTGACGCTCGGCTAATTTCCGGTTCCAACGTTCTTGTAGGCTAGCGGCCCAATCACCTAACCCTAAGCGATACAGCGCTCGGATGTGAAACTGAATCGCCATGAGGGGAGCCGGCTGAACGGTGGTGGAGCGAGTGAGATTGATATTTGTGAGCTGGAGGGCGGCATCCTGCGCGTACAGCGCGGCCAACGGCCCACTTAATTTAGTAGCATAAACGCTTGCTAACGCCCATTCCGCCCAACCTAAACACCAACTGGGCGTCCGTCTGGATAGACGTTCCCGCAAAGTTTTTCGCAAGTAAGGGCGGTCAGGTTCAGCGGTGCGCGCGCGTTGCAAAACCACCCAGCCAATTAATTGGGGGAAACTCAACAGTATGCGAAAGTCGGAAAAAGAGTCCTTGGCTTGAACATAGTTTTGATACGGTAAGCCGAGCAAAACCACGGGGGCGTAGGGCAAAACGCGGGCCTCGAACCGATGGGCAAAGTAAGTTAATGGGTAAATTTCCTCGCTAAACCAGTTCTGCGCGTTCATGAGTGTTACGCGGGCAATATGGTCTGTGTGGCGCAAAGAGTCCTGCATCTCTAGCGACCCCCACGCGCGTTGGTGAGCTACCCGTTCTATGATTTCTAAATCTCTGGCCACCTGTTGGGAGAGATAGTGAAACACAAAGTCGTCAGGAGTATGTGTTTGGGGTGTGGGGTGGGCAAGCAGGTATTCGGTTTGCGTTGTATAGAAAATCCGTAAGCGCCTGAAAAGTGAGCGGACGGCTTTTTCATCGCTCAAGCCGGAAGGCCAGGCTTTTTCCGTCTGCTCCACCAAATGGCTGAGTTTCTGACAGTCGTGCTTCCAGAGCAAACTTTTGGCAGACATGCCCTTTGATCCATTTCTGCAAACCGATTGAGCTAACTATAGTTGGTGAGCGTTTATCAAACGTCCTTAAAGCGTGAAAGTACGAAACTTAGGCCTCACTAGATAATCCCGGGTGTTTTGAGATAGAACCATGGCCTTAGACATTCGCCACCGACGAACCCTTCGGCTCAAGTGGTGATGGGCCTGCGCGGCTTGGTAGATGATGGCGTCATTACTCGCTTGGTGCGTTTGCCGAGAGCAGAAGACGCCGATGGTTGGCCGGGGCGGGTATTCACGGGAAACCGGATTGGGACGCTGAATGGGAAAACGGCGCATTGGCGGCCTGCGCTGTGGGTGAAACGGCGGCAGACTGCTTAATTAGGCGGGGGCGTCGAGGCTCCTACACCGGCTGAGGCTTGCAAGCGCAAATAACACTGAAGCCAGCTCAGAACTTTTAAGCCTGTCTCGTTTGCATTTCAACGCCGATTGGTTAACCTGATCGGCATTGTGTTTGAAGCCAACCAAACCTACCCCTTAAAAGTTCCTAAACCTATTGCCCTCAATGGTTAAATACCCTATACTGTGGGGAGAAGTGGGGGAAAGTGGAATAAAGTGGTTGAACGCCGGGCCTTGCTCGGCGTTCATGCGTTTAGATGGGTATTGGAACTTATGTTCTTGGGTGAGTTCTCTCACGCGATTGATGATAAAGGCCGGTTGACGATCCCTGCCCGCTTCCGCGAAGCGTTGGCGAATGGCGCCGTTATCACGCGTGGCTATGAACAATACCTGATGATTTACACCGCTGAGGCTTTTGAGACGCTCACCGCCCGCGCCCGCACCTTTACACCCACAGACCCCAATCACCGCGCCCTCCTCCGCCTTGCCTTTTCTGGCGCAGTGGAGGTTGAGCCGGATAAACAGGGCCGCGTGCTTGTGCCGCCCTTCTTGCGTGAATACGCTGGCTTGAACGGCGAGTGCGTTGTAGTGGGCGTGGGTGATTACATTGAAGTGTGGAGCCGCGCCGGCTGGGAGGCGCAACTGAAGGTGATTAATGACCCGGCCCTCAACGCGCAACGTTTTGCCGGCATGAATCTCGCGCTGGATGTGCCGCCCGCCGATTAGCACACTGAGCCTAGTCGAAGTGTGAGATGGCGCACATTCCTGTTCTTTACAAAGAAGTTCTAGACGCGCTCAATCCGCAGGCGAACGGCTTTTATATTGATGGCACAGTGGGGGCAGGTGGGCACGCCGCTGGTATTTTGGAACTGAGCGCGCCGGATGGCCGTTTGCTGGGTTTTGACCGTGACCCGGTGGCGTTGGCTCAGGCGGCTAAAAAGCTAGCGGCGTACGAGGGTCGCTTTCACTTGGTGCAAGCCTCTTACCGGCGCATGGCAGAGTACGCACCTGAAGCCGGCGCAGATGGCGTGTTGCTGGATTTAGGTTTGTCCTCTTTGCAAATGGATGATGCGGCGCGCGGTTTTGCGTTTATGAAGGATGGCCCGCTGGATATGCGCTTTGGGCCGGACGGTGAACTGACCGCCGCTGAGCTTGTGAACGAGTGGCCGGTGGATGAACTAGCCGATGTGATTTTTAAGTACGGCGAGGAGCGCCGTAGCCGCCAAATTGCCCGAGCAATAAAAGCCGCGCGGCCCATCCAATCCACGGCCCATTTGGCTGAAGTGATTTTGAAAGCCGTTGGCCGAAAGGAAAAGACACACCCGGCCACGCGTACCTTTCAAGCGTTGCGGATTGCGGTAAATGGCGAGTTGGACGCAGTGACCAAAGTGCTTCCGTTGGCGGTGAGCCGCCTCAAACCGGGCGGGCGGCTGGCAGTGATTAGTTTCCACTCGCTGGAAGACCGACTGGTGAAGCGATTCATCCGCCGGTTGGCCCGCCCATCCGAAGAAGTGCATCATGCAAGCTTCGTGCCCACTCTGCGCGAAATAACGCGCAAGCCAATTGAGCCGGGCGAAGCTGAGGTTCAGAATAACCCACGCGCCCGAAGCGCCAAACTGCGCGTGGCAGAGAAACTGTAAAACTTAGCGCCTAACACGGCATAAAGATTGCATAAAAACAGGCAACCATTCTGGATTTCTGCCCATGCAAAACATCTATTACCCCTCACAACTTTTGCGCGCGTTTCGGCAAGCGCCGTGGCGTCAGCAAATCCAAATGCTGGCTGGGCTTTCCATTGCCTTGCTGGTGGTATTGGTGATTGGCGGCTTGTATTTGGCGGTAGCCTCGCGCGCCGGTAACGCTGGCCGTGATTTGCAACGGCTGGAAATCCGTAAAGCTGAGTTGATGCGGCAGAATGACCGTTTGCGCGCAGAGTTGGCTGATTTGCGTGAGTTGAACCGCATGGCGTTGCGGGCGCTGGCCTTGGGGTTTGTACCGGCCACGCCAGACCAAGTGCGTTACGTGGCCGTAAATAACTATCCCACGCAAACGCTGGCGTTGGCGGAAACATCGGTAGCCACTCAGGTGGCCGTTCAGCCTTCCACGTTAGAGTGGCTCACAAGCACGCTTCAGGCATTGCTGGGGGGTGGGTAGCTATGCAAGATACCATCTTCATCCGTTTGCGGTTTGTGATGATTGGCCTGGCAACGCTCGCCGGGCTGGTTGTTCTTCAATTACTGCGCATTGAATTTACAACCGATGCGCAAACGTATCTACGCAATTTATCCGATCAGCAGAGCGAGCGGTTGGCAACCTTTGCCCCGCCGCGGGGCAGTATTTTTGACCGTGACGGCGATTTGCTGGCGGCCAACAGCGTGCAGTACGAATTGGGCGTCTCGCCTGAGGTGCTCTCGCAAAATCAAATTCATGAGTTAGCCGTCAGCCTTTCTACCGTGCTCAATCAATCGGTGGGCGAGCTGGAAGAAAAGATGTTGAAAGGGAAGGCAGAAGCTAAAGATTACGTTCTGCTGGCGCGGCCCATTCCAGCCGAGATTGGTGACCGGATTGAGACGCTTCAAGAAGAGGACGCGAACTTCTTCACCGTCAGCCTCACTCCCATTCCGCACCGCGTATACCCCGGTTTGCGGCTGGCCGCGCAGGCGCTGGGGTTTGTGGGCTACAGCGATTACGGCCAACAGGGCTACTACGGCGTGGAAGGCTTTTACAATGATTTGCTGGCCGGGCGTTCGGTGGATGGTAAAGAGTACATGGTGCCATTTGACGCTCAGCCGAACCCGGCCCCCGATGAAGGCGCAGATTTGTACCTCACCATTGACCGCGATTTACAATTCTTGGTGGAAGGCGCACTCCAAAGCTTTGTGCAAACTTACGGGGCTGAGAGCGGCTCCATTCTGGTGATGGACCCGCGCACCGGTGAGATTTTGGCGATGGCCGCCTTCCCCAGCTATGACCCGAATAACTACGCCACCTCCTTGCCCGGTGACCCGCAAAACCCGGTCGTGAGTGGTCAGTATGAACCCGGCTCCACATTCAAAGTTCTTACCATGGCCGCCGCGCTGGATGCCGGCCTCGTTCAGCCCACCACGCCGTTCATGGATAACGGTCTGATTGAAGTCGGTGGTGTTCCCATCCGTAACTGGAACCAGAGTGCGTTTGGGGCGGTGGATATGGTGGGGTGCATGCGGCATTCCATCAACGTGTGCATGTCGGCGCTCTCCACGCAGTTGGGGCCGCAGACGTTTTACAACTATATGGCCGCTTTTGGCATCGGCCACCGCACTAGTGTGGATTTATCTGCTGAAGCGCCGGGCCGCCTGAAAGTGCCCGGTGACCCGGATTGGTACGAATCAGATTTGGGCACCAACGCCTTTGGGCAAGGCGTGGCCGTGACGCCCTTACAACTGGTGACGGCCATTTCAGCCGTGGCCAATGATGGTGTGATTATGCAACCGCACATCCTCAAGCGCGTGGAAGCGGGTGGCCGCATTCATTACACTCAACCACAGGTGTTGGGGCGGCCCATCCGGCCAGAAACTGCGCACACGCTGAGCGAGATGTTGGCCACCGCCCTGGAAACGGGTGAAGCCGAGGCGGCGCTCGTGCCCGGCTATCGTATTGCTGGCAAAACTGGCACGGCCCAAATCCCTATCCCCGGCGGCTATGATGGGCGGCAGACGATTGCCTCCTTCATTGGCTGGGGGCCGATTGATGACCCACAATTTATTGTGCTGGTGAAGTTAGATAAGCCGCGCACCAGCATTTGGGGCTCGGAAACCGCCGCGCCCGCGTTCGGCTCGCTCGTTAACCGGATGGTGGTGTTAATGGAACTGCCCCCTGATAACGTGCGGCAGGCATTGGCCGGGCAGTGATGGTGAACAGTCAACCGTTATCAGTGAACAGTTACTTTTACTCACTGTTTACGGTTCACCGCCTGCTGTTCACTGAATGTTAACGCTCGGCTTCATCATCGAAACGCTTACGGGCTACCAGGCCGCGGGTGGGCCGCAGGTCATCACGGATGTAGTGATTGACTCGCGGAAGAGTATTCCCGGTTCGCTGTTTGTGGCCCTGCCCGGTGAGCGGGCAGATGGTCATGATTTTGTAGAAGCGGCCTTTCGGCGCGGCGCGATTGCGGCGCTCATCCAACGCGCCGTGAACGTGGAATGTGCCGTGCTGGATTTACGCGAGCCGCTGACGTTTGAACAAGCCGCCGGCCTCTCTCTACCGGTGTGCTTACGAGTGGAGAACGTGCTGGTCGCTCTGCAAAAGTTGGGCGCGGCCTGGCGGCAAAAATTGGCCGTGCGCGTCATTGGCGTGACGGGCAGTGTGGGTAAAACCACCAGTAAAGAGTTAATTGCCGCGGTGCTCAGCACGCGGTATCGCACCTTTAAAACTGAAGGCAACTACAACAATGAAATTGGTTTGCCGTTGATGTTGCTCAAACTTACAGAAGCGTACGAACGCGCGGTGTTGGAGATGGGCTTCTATCAAATTGGTGAAATTGCCGAGTTGTGCCACTGGGCCAAGCCCGATGTGGGTGTGGTGAACAACATTTACGCCGTCCATCTGGAGCGGGCGGGCAGTATTGAAAACATTGTGCAGGGCAAAGGTGAACTGGTGGAAGCCCTGCCGCCGGACGGCGTGGCAATTTTGAACCTGGATGATGCGCATGTCATGAGGTTACAAACGCGCACCCAAGCCCGCATCTTCACCTATGGCCTCAACCCGGAGGCGGATTTGTGGGCCGATAACATTGAGTCTCAGGGCCTCTCCGGTATGTACTTTCGTTTTCACTATCACGGTGAGGCCATCAACGTGCGCGTGCCGCTTTTGGGCCAGCACTCCGTCCACACCGCTTTGCGCGCCGCCGCCGTGGGCTTAGTGGAAGGGCTGACGTGGGAGGAAATAGTGGATGGTTTGCAATCCATTGGCGCGGTGCAATTGCGACTCACCGCAGTGACTGGGCCGGGCGGCAGTGTGCTGATTGATGACACCTATAACGCCTCCCCAGAGTCCACCATCGCCGCGCTGAATTTGCTCAATGAGATTGAGGGCCAACGCAAAGTGGCTGTTTTGGGCGATATGCTGGAACTCGGCGCGTATGAAGAGGCTGGGCATCGGCTGGTGGGCCAGCGCGCGCGAGATGTGGCGCAGGTATTGGTGACGATTGGCCCGCGCGCGCGCACGATTGCCGAAGAAGCCCGCCTAACAGGTCTGTCCACTGCCGTCATCCATTCTTTTGAAACCGGTGAAGCCGCGCTCCCGTTTTTGCGCGAGCTGATCCGTGCGGGTGATGTGGTTTTGCTCAAAGGCTCACGTGGTTTGCGTTTAGACCGCCTAGTGCGGGCGTTGGGAGGAGGAGCCTGATGCGTGATGTGGCCTTTGCCCTCGCCGCCGGTAGTGTGACGTTTTTGCTCACCGTAATTTGGGGCCAACCACTCATCACCCTGCTCAAGCGCTGGGGCATCGGCAAAAAAATTCGTGTAGAAGGCCCGCAAAGCCACATGATTAAGATGGGCACGCCCACCATGGGCGGCCTGATGATCATCATCCCAGAGCTAGCCGTGACTGCTTTGCTCAATGCGGTGAATTTGATCAACGGCAACTTTGTGGGCCGTTCCATCCTTTTACCGCTGGCTGTGTTGGTGGTGTTTACGGCGCTAGGCGCAGTAGATGATTGGGCTGGTATTCGCGGCGTGCGGCGCGGCGAGGGCTTACGCGGGCGGCAGTTGATTGTGTGGCAAACCGGCTTGGCTTTGCTAGCGGCTTTCGGCTTGTACTACGTGCTTGGCCTTAACCAAGTGTATTTACCCGGCGCAGGTTTTTGGGAATTGGATGCGTGGATTTACATCCCAGTCGCCACCTTCATCATCGTAGGCATGTCCAACGCGGTGAACATTACAGATGGTTTGGATGGCTTAGCCGGGATGATTGCGGCCACCGCCTTTGCCGCTTACGGTGTGATCGCCTATTTACAGGGTCAAGTTTACTTGGTGCGCTTTTGCTTCACCCTAGTGGGCGCGTTGTTCGCCTTTCTTTGGTACAACGCCCATCCAGCGCAATTATTCATGGGCGGCTCGGCCTCCTATTCGCTGGGCGCAACATTGGGTGTGGTGGCGCTAATGACGGGCCAGTGGGTGCTTTTACCCCTCATCGCCATCATTCCCGTTAGCGTGGTGATGAGCGTGATTTTGCAAGTCGCTTACTTCAAAATCACGCGGCGGCTCACAGGTGAAGGCAAACGGTTGTTCAAAATGGCGCCGCTCCACCACCATTTTGAACTGCTGGGCTGGAGCGAAACGCAAGTGGTGCAGAGATTTTGGTTAGTGGGCCTGCTCTCGGCGATGGTGGGCGTAGCGCTGGCGCTGTTATGACGTATTCCGGCCAACGCGTCGTCATCCTTGGTTTTGCCCGGCAGGGCATGGCGCTGGCGCGCTTTATGGCCAAGCAGGGCGCGCAGGTGGTGGTGAGTGATGCGCAACCGAAAGAAAAATTGGCGGCGCGCCAAGCCGCTTTGGCAGACTTAACAATTCAATACGTGCTGGGCGGACATCCGCTGAGCTTGCTAGATGGTTGTGACCTGCTGTGTTTATCCGGCGGGGTGGATGCCAACTTACCGTTAGTCACTGAGGCGCGGCGGCGCGGCATTCCCATAAGTAATGACGCGCAAATTTTTCTGGAGCATTGCCCCGCCACTAATACTGTGGGCATTACGGGAAGCGCCGGTAAAACCACCACCACTACGTTGGTGCATCGCATGCTCTCCCTCACCCCCCGGCCCCACCTGCCACCTTCGGGTAGTCTCCCACAGGGAGAGGGTGGGCGCATTTGGTTAGGCGGCAACATCGGTAACCCGCTGATTGCCGATGTGTGGAACATTCAACTGGAAGATACGGTGGTGATGGAGCTATCTAGCTTTCAACTAGAAATCATGACGAAGAGCACGCGCGTGGCGGCGATTTTGAACATCACGCCTAACCATTTAGACCGGCACGGCACGATGGAGGCGTACATAGCGGCCAAATACAACCTGCTCCGCTACCAGCCGCAAGATGGCGTGACGGTGCTGGGCTGGGATAACGCCGTGACGCGCAGTTTAAACGCGCCCGCCGCGCGCACCGTGTTCTTCAGCGGTGAAGTTGAATTTGAGACGGGCGAGGCCGCATTCTTGCGTGATGAGGCGCTGATGTGGCGTTGGGAAGGCGCAGAGCATGAAATTTGCCGGGTGAGCGAAATTGCCCTGCGCGGGCGGCACAACATCCTGAATGTGTTGGCGGCCTGCGCCATTAGTGGTTCTGCCGGAGCAACGATTGAAATGATGCGAGCTGGCTTGCAGGGCTTTACGGGCGTGGAGCATCGGCTGGAGTTGGTGCGAGAACAAGCCGGCGTGCGCTGGTACAACGATTCAATCGCCACCGCGCCGGAGCGCGTCATCGCCGCCCTGCACGCCTTTGATGAGCCGCTGGTGTTACTGCTTGGCGGGCGTGATAAGAAATTGCCGTGGGAGCCATTGGCAGAATTGGTGAAAACGCGCGTGAAGCACACGATTTGTTTTGGCGAAGCCGGCCCGATGATTGATGAAGTGTTGGCCATGGCGGGTGTATCTGCCGCGCACCGCACACTGGTTGGCCCACTGCACGCCGCCGTAAACGTGGCCGCTCGGCAAACGGTTGCCGGTGATGTAGTTCTGCTCTCACCCGGTTGCACCGGTTTTGATGAGTTTCAAGATTTCGCCGAACGTGGCGCGAAGTTCAAAGAATGGGTAAAAGCTTTGTGAAGCAGTGATTTTCATGACTAACAACGATCGCGGAGTTAACAATGACCGTTTTAGAAACTGCCCCAACTAAACCTGCCGCCAAAAAAGCCGCCAGCCTCGGCCTGGATGTGCCCCTGTTGCTCAGCGTGGGCGCACTTTTGTTGTTTGGGTTGATGATGGTGTACTCCTCCACCTTTGATTGGTCTTACCGCGCTTTTGGCAACCCGGCGGATGTGTTCCTACGCCAATTGCTGTGGGCGGGCGTGGGGCTAACAGGCCTGGTGGTGGCCGCGCGCATGGATTATCACCGCTGGCGCATACTAGCCTTGCCGCTGATGGGCGTCACGGTAGCGTTGTTGCTATGGGTCTTACTTTTCGGCGCTACACGCTTCAACGCGCAACGCGCCGTCTTTAACGGCTCGGTGCAACCGTCTGAATTAGCCAAGTTCGCCATTATCATTTATCTCTCCGTGTGGCTGGCCTCTAAAGGCGAGAAAATCCGCACCGTTGGTTACGGCCTCATCCCGTTTGGCGTGATTGTGGGCTTCCTGTTCGGCCTCATCATTCTGCAACCGGATTTATCAGCCGGCATCACCATTGTGGTGATTGCATCTTTGTTGTTTTTTGTGGCCGGCGCAGATTGGAAGCAGATTTTGCTGGCCGTCATAGTGGGCACGCTCACGGTTGCCATCCTGGTGCAATTGCCCATCAGCGCCGCCGAAACCGGGCGGCAACGCCTGAGCGAATACATCGTTGGTTTGCAGGATATTCGCGCGGCCTCATGGCATGTGCAACAGGCGGCAGTGGCCTTTGTGCAGGGCGGCTGGTTTGGGCGCGGCCTCGGGCAAAGCCATCAGAAATTTATTGCCCTACCCACGCCCCACACCGATTCTATTTTCGCCATCATTGGTGAAGAGCTGGGCCTGTTTGGTTGTGCAATTGTGATTGGGCTCTTTGGCGTGCTGATTTGGCGCGGCTACAAAATTGCCGCGCAAGCGCGCGATGCGTTAGGCGCTTCACTGGCGGCGGGCATTGTGTGCTGGATTGCGTTTGAAGCGTTGGTAAATATTGCAGTCATGGTAGGCGCGATGCCGTTTGCAGGTAACGCCCTGCCGCTCATCAGTTACGGCGGTTCCAACTTGGTGATGACGTTAACCAGCATCGGCGTTTTGCTCAATATTGCGCGGCGGGCGGAAGCGGAGCCTCTGGCGCGTCGCAGTCGCTTTGTGGGCGCTCTTCATGAAGAAGCGCGCCGCGAGGCCAAAGAAAATGCGGCTTTTGATTTCAGCCGGCGGGACGGGCGGCGGCGTGTATCCCGCCCTGGCCGTAAGTAAGGCGTTGCAGACGGCAGACGGTCAGCGGCAGATAGCAGAAAAGAGCCCAACCGTCCACCATCCGCTATCCGCCATTCTCTGGCTTGGCTCCCGCACCGGCTTGGAAGCTGAGCTTGTGCCGCGTGAGGGTGTGCCGTTTAGGGCCATTCATGCGGCGGGCGTGCATGGCGTGGCTTGGCAGAAATTGCCCGCCAACGCGCTCAATTTAGGGCGCGGGTTCTTTGACAGTTTGAAAATTGTGCGCGAGTTCAGGCCGGATGTGTTGTTGGTGACGGGCGGTTTTCTGGCGGTGCCTGCCGCGCTGGCGTGTTGGCTTCTCCGCGTACCCGTGCTCATTTATTTGCCGGATCTGGAACCGGCGCAGGCGTTGAAATTTGTGAGCAGTCTGGCGGCTAAAGTGTGCGTTACGGCGGAGCCTTCCCGGCAATATTTTCCGGCGCACAAAGTGGTGGTTACGGGCTACCCCGTGCGCGCGGAACTAACGCAGGCCACGCGCGCGCAAGCCGTTGAACATTTTGGCCTAGACCCGGCGCGCAAAACTATTCTGGTCACTGGCGGCAGTCGCGGCGCGCGCAGTCTCAATCGCGCCGTCTTCGCCTCACTTGCGGATTGGTTGCCGGAGTTTCAGGTGATTCATTTGAGCGGCGCGCTCGATTGGCCAGAAGCGGAAGCCGCCCGCCAAGCCCTTCCGGCAGAGCTTCAGCCGCTCTACCACGCTCAACCATTTTTACATGAGATGGGCTTGGCTTTAGCGGCGGCGGATTTGGTGGTTTCGCGCGCAGGCGCTTCGGCCATGGGCGAGTACCCGCTGTTTAGCTTACCGGCTGTACTCGCGCCTTATCCGTATGCGTGGCGCTACCAAAAAGTCAACGCGGATTACTTGGTGGCGCGCGGCGCGGCGGTGCGCGTAAATGATGAGGAGTTGAGCGTGAAATTGAAAGCAACGGTGCGCGATTTGTTGAAGGATGAAGCCCGCTTGAGCCGCATGCGGCAAGCGGCCGCCGCCGCCGCTCAACCGGATGCCGCGCGCCGGATTGCGCAGGAACTTGTAACTCTGGCTGGGGCCAGAACGTAATCATGGGCAGAGAAACTTCTTCTCTATTGAAAGACCGTGGGGTGAAAGGCGTTGCGCCTCTCACCAAAATTCTCCCCTCGCTTGGCCTCTCCCCGCTGGGGCGCGTGGCCGCGGGTGAGGGTGAGCAAGGTAAACGCCTATGATGAGCTTGTCGGCTGTCTTCTGGATGATGGTATTTCTGTTTGGCGTGGTGGGCGCGTTCCGCGGCTGGGCTAAGGAGATGTTGGTGGTGTTCAGCATGGTGCTGGCCCTCTTTCTCAGCTATGTGCTGGAAAGTTACGTGCCCGGCGTGCAAGGCGCCCTCAATGCACAAGAACCCGGCACGCAGTTTGTGGTGCGGGCCAGCTTGATTTTGTTGCTGGCGTTCTTTGGCTATCAATCGCCCAACATCCCGGCCTTCAGCCCCAAGCTCGCGCGCGATAAATTGCAAGATTGGTTGCTGGGCTTTGTGCTGGGCATGGTTAACGGTTACTTCATCGTCGGTTCGCTTTGGTATTACATGGATGTAGCCGGTTACCCGTGGCCAGATTTGGTGACGCCGCCCACCATTGATGTCGCCACCAACTTGATCCCATATCTGCCGCCCAAAGTCATCGGCGGCCCACCGTATATTCTGTTCGCGATTGGCATTGCGTTTGTATTTGTGATTGTGGTGTTTTTGTAGATGAAAAACGTTCACTTCATCGGGATTGGCGGCGCCGGCATCAGCGCCATCGCCAAAGTGGTGTTGGATCTGGGCTGGCGCGTGAGCGGCTCGGATCAACAACTCTCGGATTTTGCGCGCCAGTTGGCCGCGCAGGGTGCGCGCGTGCATGAAGGCCATGCCGCCGAAAATGTGAACGGCGCGGAGTTGGTGGTGATGTCTTCGGCTATCACGCCGGACGCGCCCGGTTTTGTAGAAGTGCAGGCCGCCCGCGCGCGCGGTGTGCCGGTGCTTAAGCGAGCAGATTTTCTGGGCACACTCATGGAAGGCAAAATGGGCATTGCCATTGCGGGCGCGCATGGCAAAACCACCACCACCGGCCTCACCGCTTTTTTGCTGGAGCGCGCCGGTTTGGATCCCACCTTCATCGTTGGCGGCGTGCTGGTGGATTATGGCACCAACGCGCGGGCCGGGCAGGGCGCGGCCTTCGTCATTGAAGCCGATGAGTACGACCGGATGTTTTTGGGCCTTCAGCCCACGGTTGCAGTGATTACGAACGTAGAACATGATCATCCGGATTGCTATCCCACGCTGGGTGAGATGCAAGAAGCGTTCCGGCAGTTTGCCAATTTATTGCCCGCGAGCGGTTTATTGATTGCGTGCGCGCGCGATACATTTGCGCGCAAGTTGGCCGAAGAGCGGCGTGCGGCGGGCCGCCCGGCTTGGCTATATGGCTTGCGGGCTGAGGATGATTTCCGCGCGGCCTCCATTGCGCCCAACAACGCCGGCGGCTCAGATTTTTTGGCGCTCAAAGGCGAGCAAACGCTGGGCCTGGTGCGCACCCGTTTGCCCGGCGAGCACAATGTGTTAAACGCGCTGGCCGCGCTGGCCGTGGCAGATTATGTAGGCGTAGATTTCAACGTGGCCCGCAACGCGCTGGCAGAGTACCGCGGGGCCGGCCGCCGTTTTGAAGTGAAAGGCGAAGCGCGGGGCATTATCGTGATTGATGACTACGCCCATCATCCCACGGAAATTAGGGCCACGTTGGCCGCCGCCCGCCGCCGCTTTGTGGGCCATCCGGTGTGGGTGATGTTCCAGCCGCACACCTACTCCCGCACGCGCACGCTCTTGGCGGAATTTGCCGAGGCGTTCACGGACGCCGACCATGTGGTGGTGGTGGATATCTTCCGCTCTCGTGAAACGCCTGACCCCACGTTGAGCGCCAAAGATATTGTGCGCCGAATGAACCACGCGGATGGACGCCATATCCCCACCTTAGCCGAAGCGGCAGACGTGTTATGCGCCGAACTTAAGCCGGGCGATGTTTTGCTCACGCTAGGCGCGGGTGATGGCAACTGGGTGGGCGAGGAAGTGTTGCGGCGCTTAAGTAGCTAACGCTCACCCGCTTACTTTCTTCTGGGTGATAAGCCGCCGAGGAAGTAGGAAAGTGAGACTAAAAGATGGTATTACGTTTTCATTACTCAATGGTATCTATGTCTGAAAGACGAACCCTGCGCGAGGCGTTTGGCTCACACCTTAAAGAGAACGAGCCGTTGGCCAAATACACCTCGGCGCGTATGGGTGGCCCGGCGGAATATTTTGTGATTGCGGAAACGGCGGCAGAGCTGGCGGAATACACCCGCACGGCGTGGGAATTGGGCTTTCAGCCGTTTATTTTGGGTGGCGGGGCTAACGTTTTGGTAAGCGATGCCGGCGTGCATGGCTTGGTCATTCTTAACCGTGCGCGCCGGGCAGAGTTCCGCACAGAAGATGAACCGGCCACCGTGTGGGCCGAAAGCGGCGCTAACTTGGGCTTGCTGGCGCGGCAATGCGTGGCCAAAGGTTTGAGCGGCTTAGAATGGGCGGCGACGGTGCCCGGCACGGTGGGCGGCGCGGTGTACGGCAACGCGGGCGCGCACGGCGGCGATGTGGCCATGAACCTGCGGATGGCCGAAATCTTGCATCAGGATGGGCATGTGCGCCGCTGGACGCCGCAAGAACTGGCGTTCGGTTATCGCACCAGCGCCCTCAAGCAGCAAAGAGAGTCGCTTGTCATCCTTTCCGCTGAGTTTGAGATGCGGCGCGGCGAGCCGGAAGCTCTACAAGCCAAAGTAGAGGCGTTTGTGGCGCACCGCAAAGGCACGCAACCGCCGGGCGCCAGCTTAGGCTCTATGTTCAAAAACCCGCCGGACGATTATGCCGGACGGCTCATTGAAGCGGCGGGGCTGAAAGGCGCCCGCATGGGCAACGTAGAAATTTCAACCCAACACGCTAACTTTTTCATCAACATGGGTGAAGGCCGCGCCTCAGATGTGTTTGCTCTGATTCATCGCGCGCACGAGGCCGTGAAAAACCAATTTGGCGTAGATTTGGAGTTGGAGGTGGAGTTGGTGGGGGAGTGGGGAGGGCAATGCTGACAGAGTGAAGGGGTGACAAGGTGAGCTCACCTTGTCATTTTGTCACCTTGTCAGATTGTAAGTAATGACGGAAAGAAAAATCAGGCTCGGCCTAATCTTCGGCGGCCGCTCCGCCGAGCATGAAGTTTCGCTCATGTCTGCGCGTTCGGTGATGAAGGCTATTGACCGCGAAAAGTATGCTGTGACGCTGATTGGCATCACCAAAGAAGGGAAGTGGATTGCAGGCGGCGACCCTTTGGCGGCCTTGAGCGCCGGCGACACGGCTTCCACCACTGAAGCCGCGTTACTAGGCGAGCCGGGCCACCGTGAACTGCTGGCCGTAGAACCACAAGCCGGCAAACGCGCCGCCTTTTCTGCTGTAACGGAATTGGATGTGGTGTTTCCCTTGTTGCATGGCCCATACGGTGAGGATGGCACGGTGCAGGGTTTGCTGGAGTTGGCCGATTTGCCCTATGTGGGTTGCGGCGTGCTTGGCTCGGCCCTTGCAATGGATAAAGCCGTGTGCAAAGAGCTTTTGCGGGCGAACGGCATTCCGGTGGTGGATTGGTTGCTGGTAACGCGCGCCGAAATTGAGCGCGATGCTGAAGCTGTGGCGCGGCGCGCTGAGGAGAGATTCCTCTACCCCATCTTCACCAAGCCATCCAACCTCGGCTCTTCCGTGGGGGTGGTGAAGGCGCATAACCACGCGGAACTGGTAGCCGCCCTACAAGACTCGGCGCGTTATGACCGACGGGTACTCATTGAGCGCGGCGTAAACGCCCGCGAAATTGAAGTAAGTGTGTTGGGCAACAGCGGCGGGAGCGAGCCGCCGCAGGCCTCGGTGTGTGGTGAGATTTTGCCCAGCCGTGAGTTTTACGATTACGAGGCCAAGTACGTGGATAACGCCTCCGGTTTGATTATCCCAGCGGAAATTTCACCGCTCACAGCCCGGCAGGCTCAGGAGTACGCCGTGCGCGCTTTTACGGCGCTGGATGGCGCCGGTTTGGCCCGCGTAGATTTTTTACTGGATAAAGAGACGGACGAGTTGTACTTGAACGAAATTAACACCATGCCCGGTTTTACTCACATCAGCATGTACCCCAAGCTGTGGGAGGCCTCTGGGCTGGGTTACACCGAATTAATTGACCGCCTGATTTCACTTGCGCTAGAAAGGCAATCAGACAAAGATAGGACGCTGAAGACCAAAGACGGTTGACCACTGACGACCGACGGTCACCAACCTCTTGAGCCGTCGTCGCTCATCCGTCCGCCGTCTCAATAAAGTTACGTTCGATGACCACTTCTTCTCACCGCCACTCTCGCGCCGATGTAGTCCGCCGCCGCCGCCAGCAGGAAGTGCGCGCCCGTTTTCAAGATGTCTCACATCACGCGCGCACGGTGCGGCCTTTAGTGAGCCGCCCCCGCACCATGACGGGCAAGCTGGTGGGCGTGCGGCCCTTACGCAAGCCCCGCCGCTTTAATTTACTGGCCGCCGGGCAAGCGCTCGGCTTGCCGTTAACTGACGCGCCACGCTTGACGCCGAGTTGGCGGCTGGCTAGTTTGTCCCTCACTATTTTGATGAGCGCGGTGCTGTTCTACCTGATTTCTGCGCCGAGTTTATACATCACAAGCCTGAACTTAGAAGGCGCATCTCTGGTGCCGCTGGATGATATTTTTGAAGGCTCCGGCATGGCGGGGCAACACGTGTTTTGGATTAACCCCGCCGAGGCGGCGGCCAACATTACCGAAGTGCCGGGCATTGCCAGCGCGCAGGTGAGCGTGGCTTGGCCCGCCAAAGTGAGCGTGACGGTGGTGGAGCGGGTTCCCAAGCTCGCTTTGCATGAAGGCGATAACGTCTGGTGGGTGGATGAAGCCGGGATAAAGTTTCAGGCGCGCGGTGATTTAGGCCTACTGCCCATCATCAGTGAATATGGTAAATCCCTCAAGGCCCTGCCGCCGGAGGCGGTGGTGGGCGCTTTGCAGTTGAAGCAGTTGCGCCAAAACATAGAAAAACTATACTACGACCCCACTCATGGCCTAAGTTACCAAGATCACCGTGGCTGGCGGGTGTATTTTGGGGTGGGGCCGGAGATGGCGCAGAAAACGGCGGTGTACGAAACGCTGGTGGAACAACTCCTGCAACAGGGAGAAACATTCAGCCTAGTGAATGTAGAGAGTTTAGAAGCGCCGTATTACAAAAAGTAAAACGTAAAGCATGCGATGTGAACGAACAAACTCATGCCTTACGGAAGAAAGTTGCGAAGCAAAGTCATGGAAGACACGCCTATCCTAGTAGGCATTGATGTAGGCACCACCAAGGTATGCGCCCTGATTGCAGATGTGGATGAGGGCGGCGCTTTTCGCATTCTTGGCCTCGGCATTGAACCTTCGCAGGGCATGCGCAAGGGCGTGGTGGTGGATGTGGAGCAGGCCAGCCGCTCTATTGCGGCGGCGGTGGATAAGGCGCAACGCACGGCCGGTTATGAAATTGGCGTGGCCTTTGTGAGTTTGGCCGGCGCGCATGTAGCCTCGGTTAACAGCCGCGGCGTGGTGGGCGTGGGCAGTAGCAGTTACGGCATTGAGCAAGAAGACGTTGACCGCGCTTTAGATAACGCGCAGGCTGTTTCCATCCCGCATGGCCGCGAGATTTTGCACATCATCCCACGCGGCTTTGTAGTGGATGGGCAAGAGGGCATCCGCCAGCCGCTGGGCATGCACGGTTTTAGGCTGGAAGTGGAAGCGCATATCATCACCGCCGCCACCGCCTCCGTACAGAATCTGACGAAGTGCGTGGAGAGCGCGGGCGTGGCCGTGGAAGCGTATGTGCTCAACCCGCTAGCCTCCGCCGAAGTGGTGCTGACGGATACCGAAAAAGAGATGGGCTGTGTAGTGGTGGATATTGGCGGCGGCACCACCGATTTGGCAATTTATATTGACGGCAACGTGTGGCACACCAGCGTCTTAGCCGTGGGCGGCAACCACCTCACCAGTGATATTGCGCACGGCCTGCGCTTGCCCGCCGATGTGGCCGAGAAGCTGAAAATTGAGCACGGCAGTGCATACGCTAAAGATGTGGCGTTGAACGAGCTGTTCAATGTAACGCCGTTTGGTGAAGACCAGCCGCTCCAAGTAACCAAACATGATTTAGCTACCATCATTGAAGCGCGAGTGGAAGAAATCTTTAGCTTAATTTTGCAGGAGATTAAGCGCACGGGCTACGATGGCCTGTTGCCCGCGGGCATTGTGCTCACGGGCGGCACCAGCCAGTTGCCCGGCATCCGCAAAGTGGCCAGCAATGTGTTGAATTTGCCCGCGCGCGTGGCTGGGCCGCAAAACCTGCACGGCTTGGTGGATAAATTAATCGGCCCGGCCTATTCCACCAGCGTGGGCCTTTTGCACTGGGCCAAGCGCGAGAGCATTGCGCCTGTGCGCCGCAAACAACAGAAGAAATCCGGCCTCAAGACGCTTGATTTGAGCCGGGGTGTAGATTTCTTGAAGAGGTTATTACCGTAAACGATAGAGCATCGTCGGGAGCCGATGCTCGCCATCAAAAAGGATCAGAGGAGTAAAGACAATGCAATCCGTTTCTAAATCCGAAGCATCTGCCCGCAAGGAAACGCCCGCCTTCAGCACCATGGGCGCGCCCGAATCTTTCGCCCGCATTAAGGTGATTGGCTGTGGCGGCGGCGGCAGTAACGCCGTGAACCGCATGATTGAGGAAGGCATGGGCGGCGTGGAGTTCATTGCTGTGAACACGGACGCGCAGGCGCTGTTGTTGAGCAATGCCCCCAAGCGCGTGCGCATTGGCGATAAGCTGACGCGCGGCCTCGGCGCGGGCGGTGACCCGGAGCGCGGCCAAAAAGCGGCCGAAGAATCCGCTGAAGAATTGTATGAAGCCGTGCGCGGCGCAGACATGGTATTTATTGCGGCCGGCATGGGCGGCGGCACCGGCACCGGCGCGGCCCCGGTGGTAGCGCAAGTGGCCAAAGAAAGCGGCGCGCTCACCATCGGCGTGGTTACGCGGCCCTTTACTTTTGAAGGCAACAAACGCTCCACCTCCGCCGAGAGTGGTATCAACCGCCTCAAAGACCATGTGGATACCCTCATCGTCATCCCCAATGACCGCCTGCTCCAAATTGTGGATAAACGTTCATCGCTCAAAGATGCGTTCCGGCTGGCGGATGATGTTCTGCGGCAGGGCATTCAGGGCATTAGCGAATTAATCACTGTGCCCGGCCTGATTAACTTGGACTTCGCCGATGTGCGCGCCATCATGTCTGAGGGCGGCGCGGCGTTGATGGCGGTGGGCAAGGCCACCGGCGAAGACCGCGCGCGGCTGGCGGCGGAGCAGGCCATCTCCAGCAATTTGTTGGATATTACGATTGACGGCGCGCGCGGCATCCTGTTCAACGTGACGGGCGGCCCGAATATGACGCTGTTTGAAGTGAACCAAGCGGCGGCCATCATCAAGGAAACAGCCCACCCAGATGTGAACCTCATCTTTGGCGCGGTGATTGACCCGAACATGGGTGATGATATGCGCATCACCGTAATTGCCACCGGCTTTGAGCGCGGCACGATGCCGCGCCGCGCCATTGAGCGCCCGCGCCAGAACAACACCAACGCCAGCACGCCGCGCACCGCGCCCGCCCCGCAGGCCTCCGCCCACGCGGAAGTGCCCGCCGCCCGGCCAGAGCCAGCGGATTTTCAGCCGCGCACGTATAACACGGAAGATTTAGATATCCCGGCGTTTTTGCGCCGCCGATAATCACCGAGCCATCTGATCCTTGGCCTCGGCTCCCTTATACACTCCGCCCAATTCACAAGAGTTGGGCGGGTGTGTTTCGATAATGTATCTTTCCGATAACCCAATTTTTGTTGGTGTCACATTCATAATTTGTGGATTGTCGGCGGCTGTTGCAACTTTATGGGGTTGGCGTAAATCACCAAGGAAGTATATTCCAACTCATCACATATCTGGTTATCTTTATCTTGGGTTGAGTGTTTTGTGTTAGCAGGGATACTTATTATTTGGGAAATCAGCCCAATACAACTACTGGGTGAGTTTTTACGAAGGCATTAACCCCCTCTGCATTTGCTGACGGCACTTTACGGCCTAAACTCAGAAATCACAACGGCGTTCTCCAAAATTTCAGCATCATCTATAGCCTGCGCCGGTAGCGGCTCGCCAGTGGGTTCATCCAGCAGACGCACCTGCACGGTGTATGGCCCGCTACCCGCCGGCGGGAGCTTCAGGTGGTGGCGGTCAAAAATAATCTGGCCGGGCGCCCAACTGGAAGTAGGGAAAAAGGCCTCGCCCGGAAAATTCAGGATTTGGTAACGCACCACGCCCGCCACATCCAGTAAATCCACCGCCACTAAAATCTCACGCGGGTTTGGGTGTGGGCCGTTGCGCCACACCAGCGTCACTTCTAAAAACTCGTAATCCGGCGTTTGGCCGAATTGAGAGAAGTAGCCTTCTAAACGGAGGCGGCCTTGTTCAAAAGACACCGGTGAAAGCGTGAGGCCAGCCGGTAAATCCACTTCCAACGGCAAATCGGCGCGGCGGTAGGCCACTAAACGTTGAATGGCAAACGCTGAGCGGCTAACAAGGCCAAGGCTAGGTGTGTACAGCGCCTGAAATTCCGCCACATTCTCCGGTGTGCGCAAAATATCATCCGCTATAAAGCCATCAAAGGTCACAAAAATATCCGGTCGCTCCGTAAAAATCATCCGGCTGGGAACCGTATAGATGTACACCGGCGTCTCCGGCGGGAGCGGGAAATAACGGTGAATGGCGGGCGTTACCAACCCGGTGGTATCAAAGATATGGCCGGGATAAAAGTAGCCAAAGGCGCCAATTTCAGGGATAGCCACGCGCCGCCCAGCTTGCGCGGCCGGGGCCAGCATTTGGGCCACCAGCGCATAATCACTTTCGCGTTCTTTGTTGAAGGATGAATTGAGGATGAAGCGTGGGCGCTGGGCCGGCTCCCAGGGAAGCGCATTGAGGCGGGAGAGTTGGGGGAGGCTCATGAGGAGGGCAAGTAAAACGTAAAGCGTGAAACGTAAGGCGTAAGGCGTGAGGCGATGACTTAGCCAAACGGCGGCCAGCAAGATGAGGAGTTGATAAACCGGCAGGAGGGGGATTTCATACCAGCCCAACCAGAGTGGGTTGCCCGCTGAGAAGAAGGCAATAAATAGAAGGATGTAAACGCCTATCATCCACGCGCGTGGATGCCGCCGGAGAGCGGCCCACAAGCCCAACCCGCACAAACCAGCCGGGAGCAGGGCTTGTAGGAATTGCCGCCACGCAGGTTCGGGGTCATTCAATGGCGGCAGGCTAAAGGGAAAAACCGTGCGTAATTGCACCAAAAAGGCGCGAAATGCCAGCCCTTCTTCCAGCCGATAGACAACGGATTTGGCGAGCACCGATTGCGGAATGGGTTGGCCGAAGTAAATAACGGCAAAAATAAACCAGGGTAACACCACCGCCAAGAAGAGGGCGGCCTCACGCCAGGGCCATAATTTAGGGGTGCGCCACACGGGCCAGCCCAGCGCGGTAAACAATGCTATTGCCAGCGTTATCCCATCTGGCCGAATGAGTACCGCCAAACCGGCGGCTAAGGCGGCGAGGGAGAAACGTTGATGAAAGAAGAGCGTGAGCACCAGTACATGGCTCAGTAGATTGAAACTGCTTTCCATGCCGCCGGTTGAAAAATCTAATAGCCGCGCATCTAGGGTGAAGAGCAGGGCGCTCAGCAGGCCCAACCAACGGCGGCCTGTGAGGCGGGCCGTTAGGCGCAGGAGCAAACAAAATGTAAGCGCATCACACGCCGCGTTCACCAGCAAGGCCAAACGGGGAAAATCTTGCCAGCCGCTTACCAGCGCGCTAAGGGCTAAGAGTAGGGTGTAGGCCGGGGTAGTGGTTCCCAGCACACGCTCATCCGCGTTATACACAAAGCCCACGCCATTTACCAAGTTGCGGGCATAACGAAAGGTGATATAGGCGTCATCCACTGTATTGGGTGGTTGATGGGCGCGGAGCCAGAGAAGAAACCACAACCCAGCGAAGGCGCAAAAAACGAAGATGTATTTTCTAAAGTTGCCGGAGACAGAAATCTGGGGCATGCGTATATATTCGGCTATTGGGTAAGTCAACAGGCTAAACCTCCCCCGCCGTGCGTGAAATTGGGCTGGTTTTACCGGTGCATCCGCTCGTAGCGGCCCACCCACTTCCAGTTGCTGGCATCGCGTTTGCCGCGTTGCACGTATTGCGCGGCGTGTTGCGTCTCTCGGTGGGCCACCAGCGTGGCGATGATGGCGGCTACTTCAGGGTGGGTGGCCAGGCCCTCTTCCATTTCATCTAAGCTAAAACGGTCTTCAATGAAACGGGTATCGAAGTTGCCTGCCAGGAAGCGGTGTGAATCCATGAGCCGTTGATGGAAGGGGATGGTGGTTTTTACGCCGAGGATGCGGTACTCCTCCAGCGCGCGCCGCATGCGCAGAATGGCCTCGCCGCGCGTTTCGCCAAAGCAAATCAGCTTGGCAATCATAGAATCATAGAACGGCGTAATCTCAAACCCAGCGTACACCCCGGTATCCACGCGCACCCCCGGCCCGTTGGGGATGAGGCTGGTGGTGATGCGGCCTGTGGAGGGCATGAAATTGTTGTACGGGTCTTCGGCGTTGATGCGGCATTCAATGGCCCAGCCGCTCAATTTAATATCTTCCTGCGCATATCTCAGCTTGCGGCCTCGCGCCACGCGGATTTGTTCCTTCACTAAATCTACGCCCGTCACCAATTCGGTCACCGGATGTTCCACTTGCAAGCGGGTGTTCATCTCCATGAAGTAGAAGTTTTTGTCTTTATCTACCAAGCACTCAATCGTCCCGGCGTTGTAATAACCCACGGCGGCGGCGGCTTTCACGGCCATCGCGCCCATCTTTTGCCGGAAGTCTTCATCATCGGCAATAAATGGCGAGGGGGATTCTTCCAGGATTTTTTGGTGGCGGCGTTGCAGGGAACATTCGCGCTCGCCCAAGTGGATGAGGTTGCCAAATTGGTCACCCAACACCTGAATTTCGATGTGCCGCGCGCCCGTAATCATGCGCTCCAAGTACACGTTGCCATCCCCAAACGCCGCTTCGGCTTCGCGCCGTGCGGAGGCCAGCAGGGTGGGCATCGTCTCTATGGATTGAACCGTCCGCATGCCCTTGCCGCCGCCGCCCGCCGCCGCCTTAATCAGCAGTGGGAAGCCAATTTGCGGCGCAAGGGCCAGCAGTTCTTCATTCGTTAGCGCGCTCTCGGCCTCAGTGCCGGGGATGACGGGCACACCGGCCTTCATCACCGTAGTCCGGGCCACCATCTTATCGCCCATAGCCGCAATGGAACTGGGTTTGGGGCCAATAAAGATGATGCCCGCTTCAGCGCACGCTTCGGCAAAATCTTCCCGTTCGGCCAAAAAGCCGTAACCCGGGTGAATAGCATCTACTTCTGCCCGCCGCGCAATATCTAAAATTTTATCCACGCGCAAATAGCTCTCGCGGGAGGGCGCCGGGCCGAGCAGGTAGGCTTCATCGGCATAGCGCACATGCATGGCCGTGCGGTCAACTTCTGAAAAGACGGCTACGGTGCGGATGCCCAATTCTTTGCAGGCGCGGATGATGCGAACGGCGATTTCGCCCCGATTGGCGATGAGGACTTTTTTGAACATGGGGTTTTAATTTGTACGCGGATGAGACGGATTGAACGGACACGGAGCTTTTATTTCTGTGTCATCCGTAACTTCCATGTAATCCGTGTACTGCTTGTTTAGATGAACTGATTATAACGGTGGACGCGCAAACAGTATAATCGCCCGTATGGACCCTCTGGCCGCCCGCGCGTTGGAAACGGCCCGCCTCAAAGGCGCGCAATACGCCGATATTCGGATTATTGACTCAGCCGAGCAAAGCTTGGCCGTGAAAAACGGTAGTGTGGAAAGTTTGAGTCACACGGATAGCTTGGGTTTTGGCGTGCGCGTGTTGGCCAACGGCGCGTGGGGCTTTGCCTCTAGCCGTGAAGTGACGGCGGCTGAGATAGACCGCGTGGCCGCGCTTGCAGTGCAAATTGCTTTGGCCTCGGCCACCGCTTCTGGTCGGCCCGTGCGCTTGGGGCCGCCCGTTACCAGCCGCGGCTTCTATCGCACGCCGCTGGAAATTGACCCGTTCACCGTTTCTGTAGAAGACAAGTTGAGTGTGCTTCTGCAAGCAGATGAAGCCATGGCGCGTGAGCGGGCCATTGATGTGCGGCACGGTAGTTTGGTCTTTATTCGTGAACACAAGCGCTTTGCTAACACCGAGGGCGCGGACATTGAGCAAATCATCTATGAGACGGGTGGGGGCATTGTGGCCACCGCCATAAACGATGATGAAGTGCAAACGCGCTCCTACCCCAACTCCATGGAACGGCAACAAGGCACGGCGGGCTGGGAATATATTTTAGCCATGAACTTACCCGGCCACGCCGCCCGCATTGCCAGCGAGGCGGCGCAACTGCTTGCCGCGCCGGATTGCCCGCGTGATATTTCCACAACCGTGATTTTGGGCGCGGCGCAGTTGGCGCAACAGATTCATGAGTCCTGCGGCCATCCAACGGAACTTGACCGTGTGTTTGGCGCTGAAGTGGATTTTGCGGGTGGTTCCTTCCTCCGGCCAGAGATGTTGGGCGTGTTTCGTTACGGCTCTGAGTATGTGAACCTAACGGCGGATGCCGTGCAGGCGGGCGGCTTGGGAACCTTTGGCTGGGATGATGAAGGCGTGCCCGCCGCGCGCCAGCCGTTGGTGCGGAGCGGCCTACATGTGGGCTACCTCATGTCTCGGGAGACGGCCGCCCAACTGGAAATGGCTTCCAACGGTTGTATGCGCGCCTCTGGTTGGAACCGGCAACCGCTGGTGCGCATGGGCAATGTGAGCTTAGAGCCGGGCGCGTGGCGTTTGGAAGACTTAATTGCGGATACCGATGACGGCATTTTCATGGAAACCAACCGTTCGTGGAGCATTGATGACCAGCGCTACAACTTTCAGTTTGGCACTGAAGTAGGCTATGAAATTAAAGGCGGCAAACTGGGCCGCTTGCTGAAGAATTGCACCTACACCGGCAACACGCCAGAGTTTTGGCGTAGTTGTGATGCAGTATGTAACGCCGCCCACTGGCAAATGTTTGGCACGCCCAACTGTGGCAAGGGCCAACCCATTCAGGTAATGCACACCGGCCACGGCGCTTCGCCCGCGCGTTTCCGTAATGTGCGGGTAGGCATTCTGGAATAAAAACCGTACTTTTTTCGGTGTTCAACGGTGGGGGGACTGATAAACTCAAGCCCAGTTCCAGCTAAGTAAGAATTTAGTGTTTATGCTTAGGAGTGCAGTATGCCGGTGTTGAAATTTCCCTTAAAACGTTTGGGGCTTGTGTGGTTTTTGGTATTTACCAGCCTAAGCCATAGCGTGGCCGCCCAAACCGTGAGCTCTGAGAAAATGTATTTGCCGTTGGTCACGCGTAACTACATCCCCTATTCTGAATGGACACAAGATGGGCATGATGCGCAACGGACAGGCTACACCTCTATTGAGCCAAAGGAGCCGTGGACGTTATTGTGGGTCTGGAACGGGTCAAATGCTACTGGCGGCTCATCGTGTACGGGTGGGAACCCCACTACCGGGCATTGTTACACCCCGGCCCGCGAGGCGCGCACCGTAACCGGCGGCGGCGCAATTTACGTGCCGGCAGGCGCCGCTGGTTTTTATGCGTTGCGCAAAGACGGCCCAAACAATACGCGGGTGTTATGGCACAAAACGCCCACTAGCTTTAACGGCACTCCGGCTTACACGGGTGATTACGTTTTTGCCGGCGGCGTAGATGGCAAATTATATCGCTTTGACGCTTCTGACGGCGACTACATCACCTATAACGCCGGAAGCCCCATCCAGCGCTCCGTCCTCGTCGCCGCGCAACATGTTTTCGTGCTCACCAACACCGGCGTACTTCACAAGGTGGATCCCAATACAATGACGCAGGTGTGGACGTACACGCCGGAAGGGAACACATCCAATACAGAAGGCACGGGTTTAGCTTATTCGGCCTCGCGCAATATCATCCTCTATGGCACTAATGATTTATACATTCATGCCGTAAACAACAGCGACGGCTCTAAAAAATGGCGCGCTAAACCCTCGCCCAACACCGCAGGGTTTCCCAACCAGTTTCTTTATTACTGGCCGGTGGTGGCGGAGCAGAACGGCGTGGTATTTGTGCGGATGCGGCTAGATCACAACACCGGTTTAGCGGGCTATCCCAGTGGGGATAAACATATTTGGCCGAATTCCAACGCCGAAGCGCGCACTTGGCTGACCACTACCCCCTCTCAGCAAAACCTATTTGCGTTGAATCTGGATGATGGTAGCAAAAAATTTATCCCTGCTGTTGGCTACGGCGGCACGGAGGATTTGGTGAACGGCCAACCATTCGTCACCACTGGCCCAGTACCCGTTATCAAAGTGTGGCCCACTGGGCATGAAGTGGCCTACATCCACTTCCGTAACGGCCAATCGGCCCCACCAGATTGGCGCTGGGACTCTCACATGGGTGAGATGGTTTTGAACAACAGCACCGTGCCCGGCTTGGTTGCGGGTGATATGCGCTTTGTAAAGATGAACCGCCAACAATCCGGCGGCTACGCTTATACCTACCTCACGGATGAACAAAACGCGCTGACGATGGCCGGCACAACAATTTTCCACGCACATTGGGGCGCAAGCGAAAGCGGGTACATCACTGACCGCTCCAATTCACGAGGCTTGTCTTATTCCAATCCCATCCTAACCACGCGCCGCCCACCGGTAATACGCCGCGCCGCCGCCTCTAGCTGTGCCAGCGTAAATTACACCACTCACTATTACACCTGCGGCCTCAACTTGTTTGGAGAGAGCCGCTATTGGGACGGCCCACTCTTTTGGACGTACTGGAACACCTGGGACCCGCCCACACCCCCCTCCGCCGGACAGGCTTACAGCGATGGGATGCGGACCCGTTACACCTACGTCAGCGGTGATATTATCGTCGTGCAGGGCAATGGGGGTGAATTGATGGTCTTCAAACATAGCGGGCCGTAAGCTCATCCTAAGCTGGCCAGCGGCCGCACTAACTTTCCTGGCGGCCCACAACTTGCAATCTTCCGGCCTTCGGATTATTTTCTCTGCCCATGAAAGACCGCCGTCGCGTTGAAGACCTTTCGTTGGATGAACTCCAGCAGGTGCTCCAGCAGAAGAAGCAGGCCGCTCGGGATGCCCGCCTCGCCAAGTACCGCCAAACAGGCCGCGCCTTGCCCGTTGTGCCAGTAGGCGCCCTGCCAGAAGCGGCTCGGCCAGCCTCAGACGCGGTTGCGCCGCGCCCCCGTAGCCGCACACGCCGGGTTTTGGATGCTCTGTTACTGGTGGTGGAGGTAGCCGCCGTCCTTGGGTTGGTGTTTGTGTTTTACAACGGCGCCCATTTACTGAACACGCTCAATCAGGAAGCGGCGCAGACCCTCAACGCGAGCGTGCAAGCCCTGCCAACCATAGCCCCCACCCCAGTAGTAACCGCAGTGGTGCTCCCGGGCGGCCACAAACCGCGTAGCCTCCAGCCGGATTTGGAGGAGATTCCGGCCAATCTCCGGCCGCTGGTGCAATCCATGCCTGCACCCGTTATCCCCACCCAAAGCCCACAGCAGGCCGCCCGCCTCATCATCCCAAAGATTAATGTAGATGCGCCGGTGGTGCAGGGTGATGGCTGGGAACAATTGAAGAAAGGCGTGGGCCAACATCTCAACGGCGCACTGCCCGGCCTGCCGGGTAATTTGGTGCTCTCGGCGCACAATGATATTTATGGCGAGATATTCCGGAATTTAGACCAGCTTGGGCCGGGGGATGAAGTTCAAGTATATACGGCGGACCAGGTGCTTACTTACGTTATTAACGGCTGGCGCACAGTGGCGCCCACGGAAGTGAGTGTGCTTGCACCAACCGAACACGCATCATTAACGCTGATTTCGTGTTATCCTTACCTCATTAACAACCTGCGGATTGTGGTGACTGCCGACCTAAAATCCAATTAGGAGCATTTTTTCAATGAGTAAGATTCGTAAAGCAAAAAGACTTCGCCAGCCCAATGTTCCAAGCTTCACTGGGCCAGTAGCCATTGAGCCACAAAGCCTTTCAACGGCAGAAAACGCCCCCTTGTTTGATTATTCGCATATCAAGCGCGATTTGACGCGCATTGGTATCTTGGCGGGCAGTTTTATTATCATATTAGTGGCGCTCTCGTTTTTTATCCGCTGACGCGCCCTGTACCGTTCCATCATTTCAAAGCTGGAGCTAACCTCCAGCTTTTTGTTTGCTGGGAAAAAGCGCCCACTTAAAGGTTAATCAAATCTTAGCAGTACTATTGCACCATTGAATGACGCTCAAGCCGTGCATTATCGTAAAGATACTTAGTATGAACGTAATGTTTGTGGTGCCATATGCACCCAACTTAGTTCGGGTTCGGCCTTTTAATTTCATTCGATATCTCAGTCGGCTTGGACATCGTGTTACAGTATTGGCCCTGTGGACGACTGAGCAGGAGCGGATTGACCTTGAACAGTTGCGGGCTGAGTGTTTTGAAGTTCGCCCAGTGCGCCTGCCGCGGAGCCAATCTCTTTTTAACAGCCTAGGCGCGTTAGTCCGGCCCGAGCCGATTCAGGCTTGGTATTGTTGGCAACCTGATTTGGTCTCCGAAGCGGCCTTAAGAGAGATTCAGCCGGATGTAATCCATGTAGAACATTTACGTGGCGCGCTCTTTGGCCTGCGGCTTAAGGGCTATGCCCAGCGTTTAGGCAGGCGGGTGCCCGTGGTGTGGGATAGCGTAGACTGTATTAGTTTATTGTTCCGTAAAGCGGCGGCAGGGAGTCAACGCTTCATTAGTAAACTGATTACGCGCTTTGAACTAGGTCGGACGGAGCGGTATGAAGGCTGGTTAATTACTCAATTTGACCGAACTCTGGTGACAGCACCGGCTGACCGGGAAGCTTTGCAAAGGTTAACGCCTAAAAACCTTACGCCGGACTTAAGAGTTATTCCAAATGGCGTTGACCTCGATTACTTTAAACAGGACTTCAGCACACCGCGTGAGCCAGCTACTTTAGTCATGAGCGGCAAAATGAGTTATCACGCCAACGTGACCATGGTTGTCAACTTTGTGCGCGAGAGCTGGCCTCACATTCGGGCGGCCCGGCCAGATGCAAAACTGTGGATTGTGGGCAAAGACCCTACCACCGAAGTACAGGCGCTTGGCCAAGATCCGTCCATCACCGTGACGGGCACTGTGGCCGATGTACGGCCTTATTTACAAAAAGCTACCTTGGCCGTCGCTCCCGTAGCTTATGGGGTTGGTATTCAAAACAAAGTGCTTGAGGCGATGGCGTGTGGAACGCCGGTTGTGTCAACTTCTCAAGCGGTGTCAGCTTTAGCAATTCAGCCGGGAGTAGAGGTCAGTGTGGCTGATACTCCCACAACTTTTGCCCATGAAGTTGTAAACTTACTCAATCATCCTACGCGACGGCACACACAAAGCGAGCTGGGCCGGCGGTATGTTCAGGAACACCATGATTGGGTACGAGTGGTTAAGCGTTTAGAGGATGCATATCATGTCAACCCAATCCATTTTGGATGAGTTCTCTTCTACCCCAACTTTGACTACTCGAACTGGCATTCAAGGCCTCTCACGGCGAGCACGCTGGGCAATTATTTCTTTGGGGCTCGTCCTCATTGATACGCTGACCATCAACTTGGCTTTTTGGTTAGCGTATGTAGTTCGGTTTAATTCTAATTTGCCCGTATTTTATGCTGACAGTGTCCCCAACTTTTGGTTTTATGAAGCTCTCGTGCTGGCCTTTATTATGCCGCTATGGTTGATGATTTTTGCTTTTTTGGGTCTGTACAACAAATTTAATCTGCTGGGTGGCACCCGCGAATATGATCTGGTTTTCAGAGCGGTGACTGTAGGCCTCCTGCCTGTGATGACGGCTAGCTTCCTCCTGCCGGCTTTTATTGTGGCGCGTGGCTGGCTCCTGCTGGCTTGGTTGTTTGCCCTGGTTTTTATCCTCATTGGGCGCTTCACTTTCCGGCGCATTATTTATGGGCTTCGCAAACAAGGCTTATTTTTATCTCCGGCTGTTATTGTGGGCGCCAATCAGGAAGGGCGCTGGCTGGCCGAACAGTTGCTCCGGGCCCAGACTTCCGGCGTAAAGTTGATCGGTTTTGTGGATGAAAAAGTCCCGGCTGGCACCATTATGTTCCATAACTTGCCCGCGCTCGGCTCGGTTGACCAGATGGACAAAATTATTGCTCGGTATGGAGTGGAGGAAGTGATCCTGGCTACCAGCGCCATCTCCTCGCGTGACCGGATGTTGCAACTCTTTCAGCGCTATAGCAACACAGATGTAGTAGATTTGCGGCTGTCTTCAGGTTTATATGAAATCATCACGACCGGTTTGCAAGTGCAAGAAGTGGGTTATGTGCCGCTTGTCAACATCAATAAAGTGCGTCTCACCGGCGTGGATAGCATCCTCAAGCTGGCGTTGGATTATTGCTTGACCATCCCCGGCCTCATCCTGATTTCCCCTTTGCTCCTCGGTATTGCCCTAGCCGTCCGGTTGGATTCTCCCGGCCCAGTGATTTACCGCCGCCGCGTGATGGGCCTCAACGGCAAACAATTTGATGCTTTCAAATTCCGCACCATGCATATCAATGGTGACGCCATTCTCGATCAATATCCTGACCTTAAGGCCGAGCTGGCCCGCACCCACAAACTTAAAGACGATCCGCGCATCACGCGAGTGGGCAAGTTTCTGCGCAAACTTAGCCTAGATGAACTGCCACAACTCTTCAATGTGCTCCTCGCCGAAATGTCCCTAGTTGGGCCGCGCATGATTGCCCCCCGAGAAATGGCCCAGTACAATCAATGGGGCGTAAACTTGCTCACCGTACGCCCGGGCCTAACCGGCCTATGGCAAGTGAGTGGCCGCTCTGACGTGAGTTATGAAGACCGCGTCCGGCTGGATATGTATTACATCCGCAACTGGACGATTTGGCTTGATCTGCAAATCCTCTTCCAAACCTTCCCGGCTGTTATCAAAAGCCGCGGCGCTTACTAACGCGGGCCGCTTCTACCCGTGTTTAGCAGGGGCTGATATATGAAAGTGCTCGTTACAGGCGGCGCAGGCTTTATTGCCTCCCATGTGGTGGATTTATTGATTACACAAGGGCACGAAGTAGTGGTGGTGGATAATTTATCCACAGGACGCCGCGCTAATATTAATCCGGCCGCCCGTCTCTACCCAATGGATATCCGTGACCCGCGCCTCGCCGAAGTTTTTGAGCAAGAACGGCCAGACGCCGTGGATCATCACGCCGCGCAAATTGATGTGCGCCGTTCGGTTGCTGACCCTCGGTTTGACGCAGATGTCAACGTATGTGGCTCATTGAACGTGCTGGAATGCGCGCGCCGTTTTGGCGTCCAAAAGTTTGTCTACATTTCCACCGGAGGGGCAGTTTATGGTGAGCCGGAGTACTTGCCCGTAGATGAAAAACACCCCATAAACCCCATTTGCCCGTATGGCGCTAGCAAACATACGGTTGAGCATTATCTGTTCATGTATCAATACAATTACGGCTTAAACTACGTTGTGCTTCGCTATCCCAACGTTTACGGGCCGCGGCAAGACCCACATGGCGAGGCAGGGGTAGTGGCGATTTTTACCGGCCTCATGAGGGCGCATAAACCGGTGACGATTAATGGCGACGGTGAGCAAGCGCGCGACTTTACCCACGTGAGCGATTGCGCTCAGGCCAATTTATTGGCGCTGGAAAACGCCCGGGCCAACGGCATTTATAACGTCGGCTCCGGTCAACCCACCACCGTCAATCAAATCTTTAAGGCTCTGCAGCAAATTACGCACTACCCCCTAATGCCTAATTATGGCCCAGCTAAAGTGGGAGAAACGCGCCGCATTTATCTCAACGCCCAACGTCTGCAAACCGAATTGGGTTGGCGAACAAACTTTGACTTGTATACTGGGCTGGCGGATACCGTTGACTATTTCAAAACCAAAGAGCAAACGCTATGATTATTGTTCAAACTCCTTTGCGGATCAGTTTTTTTGGGGGCGGCACCGATTTCCCCGATTACTTCAATGAAGAAGGCGGGTGCGTTCTATCCTGTTCAATTGATAAGTATATTTTCGTCACGATTAAGCAACGTTTTGATAATCTTCTCCGAATTGGTTACACCAAACAAGAAGTGGTCGAACGCGTTTCCGATATCCAGCATGACTTAATTCGGGAAGCCTTGATCAAGACCGGCATTCACTCCGGGGTGGAAATCACCACCATGGGAGACATCCCCTCTGCCGGTTCGGGGTTGGGTTCATCCAGCACCGTAGCGGTGGGCGCGCTCCATGCCCTGTACACTTACCGTGGGGATATTGTTTTAGCGGAACAACTGGCGCGCGAAGCTTGCGAAATCGAAATAGACATTTTAGGCAAACCGATTGGGATCCAAGACCAATATATTGCGGCTTATGGCGGCTTACGCTTCTTTGATTTTCAATCGGGCATGAAAGTGACCAGCCAGCGAATTGACTTAGACCCCGGACAACTGCGACGTTTTAACGAAAGTTTATTACTGTTCTTCACTGGGGTCACGCGCAAAGCGGATAATATCTTGGGCGAGCAAAAACGCAATATTCAAGACCGTTTGAGCATTTTGCGCCGCCTAAAATCCATGGCCCATGATGGCCGGCAGGCCATGCAAACCGGTCAGTTCGATGCGATTGGAGAGTTACTACATGAGGGTTGGGAATTGAAGAAACAACTTGCCAGCCAAATTAGCAACGGCGATATTGATGAAATGTATGCAGTCGCGCGCCAAGCCGGGGCCATCGGCGGCAAAATTGCCGGCGCTGGGGGCGGCGGGTTCTTGCTGTTATACTGCCCACCAGAGCGGCGGAGCGCAGTACGCGCCGCCCTATCCAATCTGCAAGAATTGCCCTTCCAGATTGAGCGTGACGGCAGTAAAGTGATTTTTAATTACCGGCGCTAATGAGGTAAAACTTATTTGGTAGAAGTTCGCACCGAACGGGGAGCCGGAACAGGTTCGGTGGATGTCACTCGTAACGGGCGCTCTTCTAGCCAGACCTCATCTCGATTGATGCGCGCTGAAGCCATACATGCTCCTAGAATCAGCCCGGCACAGATGAGGATGAAGAGCAGAGCGAAAGCAATCAAAATCATCATGGGGTGGAGCCTCCCAAAACAAGTTGGTACCATTGTACCCTTCGAGGAATGGTTCGTCCATGAATAATGTATAAACATGGTTAGTCGCCTGTAAAGTAGTTTTCGGCCTGCACTATGGAATTACAAGATTACATTACCCCACTTCGGCGTTGGTGGTGGCTGATTCTAGCCTCCGTGGTGATTGCCACTTTCTCGGCCTATTTGGCTACACGAGATTTGCCCCCCGTGTACATGGCCCGCGCCACACTACTGGTGGGCACAGCTCTCAAAAGCTCCAACGCTACCGGAAATGAGTTCGGGGCTACACGTCCTTTAGCCACAGCATATGCCGAAATTGGCCGCCGTGAAAAAATTGCTATCGCCGTCATGGCCAAGTTTGGCCTGAAGGAAATGCCGGATTATGATGTAAATCCTTCAGTGGATGGCCAATTTATTGATATTGCCGTAACGGACACCAACCCAGAATTAGCCCAGGCGGTGGCAAACGAAATTGCCGACCAACTGATTTTGCAAACCCCCTCGGGAGGCGAGTCTCAGGATGCTGAAGTACAAGCCTTTGTAAACCAACAACTGCGTGAAACGCAACAAAGCATCATTGAAACCAAAGCTGAAATTCAAGCCAAGCAAGCCTCTCTCGGCACAATTTCTAGTGCGGCGGCGTTGGAGGCCACTAAAGGTGAAATTCAGACCTTAGAGCAACGACTAGAAGCGCTTCAAAATAACTTTGCTAGCTTGATGAGTAGCACCCGCGAAGGGGCCACTAATCGGTTGGAATTTTTTGAGCGGGCCTCCTTACCCAATCCTGATTTTCCGGTTGGCCCCAATATCCGCCTCATCATTTTGTTGGCCGCGATGGGCGGTTTGGTGCTTTCAGTGGGTGCGGCGTACATCATTGAGTTCTTAGATGACACGATTAAGTCTACCGATGAAGTGGCCCGGTTGTTTCCTTTCCCTACCATCGGCTTTTTAGGGGAATTGGAGCGTGGGAAAGATGGTGCGCTTTCAGTGGCAGATCGCCCGCGTTCCTCCTTTGCTGAAACATTCCGCTCTCTGCGCACTAATCTGGAATTTGCCAGCGTTGACCGCCCACTAAAGACGCTACTGGTGACGAGCGCCATGCCCGGGGATGGTAAAAGTTCCGTTGCCTTCAATCTGGCTCTCATTATTGCTCAGCGTGGCCGGAAAGTGGCGTTGGTAGATGCCGACTTGCGCAAACCTAAGATTCACACGTTATTGGGTGTGCCTAATCGGGATGGCTTGAGCGATTTATTTCTGGGGCAGGTGAGCGTGCAAGATGTTATCCGCCCTTGGCGGGTGGATAATTTGGTAGCCATCACCAGCGGCACACCACCGCCCAACCCCACGGAACTGCTTGGCTCTAAACGCATGGAGCAAATTCTGGCGGAGCTCAACGGGCTGTTTGACACGGTGATTGTGGACGGCCCCCCATTTTTTGTGGCGGACTCATGGGTGCTTTCCTCTAAAGTGGATGGCGTGTTGGTGATTACGCAACCGGGCCATACCCGCAAGAGCGCCGCCCGGGCAATGGTAGAGCAAATTCGGCGCGTCAATGCGCCCGTGATCGGCGTAGCCATCAATCGGCTCAACCGTGTGGCAACGCCGGATAGCCGTTATACTTACCTTTCTTACTACTACAACCACGAAAACGAAAAAATCTCGCGCCGTGAGTACCACAAACGCCAAACGCTCCCGTGGTTTAACAACCTGCCCGCATTGCCTGCGCTCTTTAAGCGGACTGAGAAACAGTTGACGAATGGCAAAAACGGGCACACAAAGCCCACCGCAATTGAGGCGCCGGCGGCGGAAGCCGAAACAGTTTTTGAAGGGACAGATAAAGTTGAAAACCCGGTTGTAGAAGCCACGCCAGCGGCGGTGGAACGCGACGCTGATCGTTCGCAAGCTTCCCTCAAGCTGTTATATGATCTCAGCCAAGAGCTAAACACGCCGCTGGAACTCACGCAATTGCTGAAGCGTATTCTGCAAATGACGGTGACCAGTTTGGAAGCCGAAAGTGGAAGCATCATGATTTTGGATGATGAGGGTAACCCCGTAAAAGCTGTGGGTATTTACAATGATAAGTTCACTTCCAAGATCATGGCGCAGGCCAGCCAAGTGGTGGAGCATGGCCTGACGGGTTGGGTGATTGAGAACAAGCGCCCGGTGGTGTTAGAAAACACCTTTGAAGATGTGCGTTGGATGCGGGGCGAGCATGATAATTCACCGCGCTCGGTGGCCAGCGTGCCGCTGATGAGTGATGACCGCGTAAGCGGCGTGATGACGCTGGCGCATGGGCAGGTGGGTTACTTCACTCGCGATGATCTTTCCATGTTGACGGCGATTGCAGTTGGTGTTTCGAACAGCATTGCCCGCGCCCGCGAAGTGGTTTGAGTGTTAGCATAAAAAAACGGGCTGAAGTCCACAAGACTTCAGCCCGTTTTTTGTTACGGATGATTGAAGCTTACAAACGGTTCACTTCCGTCACAATCTTCTCTAAATCCGCTTGGGTGAGTAGCGGGTGAACGGGAAGCGAAATCACTTCCTGCGCCAGTTTTTCCGTGATGGGTAGATGGGTAGCGCCTAAAATTTCCTGCACATAAGGCGTTTGATGCGCCGGGATAGGGTAGAAAATGCCCGTGCCCACGCCATTCTCTGTCAGTTGCTTCACGGCGGCATCCCGGTCTCGCCCGCCGTTAACGCGGATGGTGTACTGATGCCACACATGGCCATAGCCCTCTGGGGCGCGGGGCGTTTTCACCGATTCGATTTTGGCGTTCAGATATTCGGCGTTGTAGCGGCGTTTGGCGGTGAAATCTTTCAGCCGATCCATCTGCGCTAAGCCAATCGCGGCGTGTAAATCCGTCATGCGGTAGTTGTAGCCCAACATTTCATGGTGATAGCGCTTCTTCATGCCGTGTTGGCGCAAGAGGCGGCAATGCTCGGCAATGGCATCATCATTTGTTGTAATCATGCCGCCCTCGCCCGTCATCACATTTTTGGTGGCGTACAGGCTAAACGTGCCGGTGCCAAAACTGCCGGTAACTTTACCGTTGTATGTGGCGCCCACCGCTTGGCAGGCATCTTCAATCACCTTTAGGCCGTGTTTATCGGCGATGGCCTGAATGGCCTGCATATCACACGGTAAGCCGTATAGATGCACCAGCAAAATGGCTTTGGTGCGCGGCGTAATGGCCGCTTCTAGCAGGGCGGGGTTGAGGTTGAAGGTATCGGCATCCACATCCACAAACACGGGCTTTGCGCCCGTCATCAAAATGGTGTTGACGGTGGCGATGAAGGTGAAAGAGACGGTCAGCACTTCATCACCGGGGCCGATGCCGTTGGCGAGCAGGGCGAGATGTAGCGCCGTTGTGCCGTTGGAGGTGGCGATAGCATGTTTGGTGCCGCAGAGCTGGGCGAACTTCTCTTCCAATTTGGCGGTGCGCGGGCCTTGCACCAACATGCCGCTATCCAGCACTTCCATCACAGCTTGTTTCTCTTCTTCGCCGATGTAGGGTTTAGAAATGGGGATCATTCGATGCTCCTAAAGACGATGGCTGAAAGACGATGGACGACTGCGCATCATCTATCGTCCGTCATCGGTCGTCAACTTGTTGTAATCTTGTTGGGGAATGAAGACTTCTAGCCCGCTTTGGGGGCAAACCATGAGCGCGCCGTCCGGCGTTTGGGTTTTGAGGCTCATTTTATGGCCATATGGGCTGACAAAGCCGCGCAGGCGCGCCGGATTGCCGTACACCAAGCCATAATCCGGCACATCTTTTGTTACCACGGAGCCGGCGCCAATGAGCGCCCATTTGCCAATGGTGATGCCGCACACAATAATTGCGCCCGCGCCGATGGACGCGCCGGTTTTCACTAGCGTTTTGCTCAGCACCCAATCAGTAGCGGCTTTGAGCGAGCCGTCTGGATTAATGGCGCGCGGCTGACGGTCATTGGTAAAGACCATGTGCGGGCCGCAGAACACGCCATCTTCCAGCGTGACGCCGTGATAGACGGAAATACCGTTTTGGATTTTGACGTTATTGCCGATGCGCACGCCGCTATCCACGTACACATCTTTGCTGAGGATGCAATTTTGCCCGAGGTGGGCGTTTTCGCGCACTTGGCAGTGGTTCCAAATGCGGGTGCCGGGGCCAATTTCCGCTAAATCTGAGACTTCGGCAGTGGGGTGAATTCTAACGTTTTCGCGCTCGCGCATAAAAAGTGCTCCTTTTACCAGCGAGCATTATGCGCGCTCCACCGCAAAAAATCAGCGTGACTGGCTTCCTACTCACCAAGACAAACGAACGGCAGTTAAGGGTTTCATTTGTGTATGAGAGCGAAGAATTGCTATTGAAATCTTAAGCTGAAACACGAGTAAAGTAAAAGTTTATTTTCAACCGCATACCGCCCCACTCCCATGATTACACCGCCACTTATTCATAGCTAGCTGGCATCGTCATTCTCCAACGCCGTTCTATCTATTCAAACTCCAACTCGCTCAACGCGCCGTCATCGTCTGTCCACTCGCTCACTGAAATGAGTTCAAGTACTTGGCGTCTTGCACTCTAATCCATTGGCTTTTTATCAATGACAAAGGTGCAGGTTTCATCGCCCATGGCGGCGCAGGTGGTTTGGACCACATCAAAATGTTTGCCGCCGCTTACCCAGTATAAAGATTCTTGGAGGATGCCCACCGCCAAATGGCAACTAGCGGAGTCGGTTTTGCGGCCCCAGCACATTGGGCAACGTATATTTTGCCAAACCATCTGGTCTTCCTCATCTGTCACCACTACGCGCTGGTCGCTAAAGCGGTTAAACACCTCGGCAAAAGCTTCTGCGCCGCCCTTCAGCTTCATGTTGAGGGGGAGAAGCCGAAAGGCTAAATCGGCAATACCCAGTAAGGGGCCAAATTCCTTAATGCCGTATTTGAAGGCCGCGCGGCCCGCTCGGAGCGCAATGCCGCGCCCACCGCGTGGGCCGTACATATCATCCAGCGCCTTCATCAAACCGCCAATTTCTGCAAACGTCACTTCTTTATCAAAGTTGTTCGGGGGGTAGTTGTTAACCAGATGGCGCAGGCGCGCGAGATTGAGCACGGCGTTGACGCCGTTGCGGCCCATGACTTCCTCCAAGGCCAGGAGGATGATACGCACCATCTTGTTGGGGTAATAAAAATCGGCCCCGGAAGCCGGATCAGACAGACCCATGTTCGCGTCCTAAAAAGCTATGGATATGAGATAAGTATAGCTCAGGCTCATCGAGCATGGGAAAGTGGCCGGAGCGAGGCATGATATCAATGTGGGCTTGGGGCACGCCAGCTTGCAAAGGGCGGTATTGCTTGGGATGCACAATCACATCTTTTTGGCCATAGATGCCGGTGACGGGCATTTTGAGTTGATTCAGTTCCGGCCGTAAATCTGTGCGGCGCAAGGAATCAATGCTACTGAAGAAAGAAGCAACCGTGGTCTTGGAGATATCGCGCGTAATCATGGGATACCAAATTTGTGGGTTGCGGGTGATGAGGGGTGCAAAGGCCCGCAAGCCCCAGCCCAGCAGGTTGGGCATATTGCGCACCAGTGAGCCAATCCATTCCACGCCCGCCAACTTCAGGAACACGGAAAGAGAAGCGCCTGTAATGGGTGAGCCAATCACACATACTTTACGGATTCGGTTCGGATAACGGAGCGCGGTGCCGAGGGAAGTGGTGCCGCCCATGGAATGCCCAATCAGCGGTGCGCTCTCAATGCCGAGCGCGTCCATGAACTGCTTCACCAATTCCATGAAGTCACTTACGGCGTAAGAGTCGCGCTTCTTGCCAGATTCACCAAAGCCCCAAAAATCCAGCGCGTAACAGCGGTATTTAGGGCCTAGGGCTTCCATGGTGGGTTGCCACAACCCCCACGAGCCAAGCCAACCATGCAGAAGGATAACGGGTGGGCCGGAGCCGTAGGTTTCGTAGTGGACGATGCCCTGCGGGGTAACGATTGAGCTCACGAGTTTGGCCAACTAACTTTCCATCGAGGCCAGAATTTCGTATAGCAGTTCGAGCAAAACGCCCTTAACTTTTTCTTTATCTGTGGCCACGCATGGTAATAGCTTAATGGCGGGGTCAAGGCGCAGGGCGATGCGCAAATCATCCAGTTCCCAAGCATCGGGCGCGTCTTGTTTGTTGGCGGCTACCACATAAGGGGTGGGGGCATACGCGCGGAAGGTTTCTAAAATGCTCTTGGCTTCGCGGAAGGTCTCTGGGCGGGTGCTGTCCACCATCACCACAAAGCCCAACATACCCTCGGACAGGATCTCCCACATGAAATCAAAGCGCTTTTGGCCGGGCGTGCCGAACAAATACAGCACTAATTCATCGTCCACCGTAATGCGGCCAAAATCCATGGCCACGGTGGTGCTGTCTTTTACTTTTTCGGCCTCTGAGCTGATTTTGCGCTCCGTAGAGACCACATCAATCTCGCTGACTGAGCGGATGAAGTGCGTCTTGCCGGAGTTGAACGGCCCGGTAACCACCATTTTGACGTTGGCGACTGGCATCGGTGAAATTTCTCCGAGTGAGGATTACAGTTTGCTAATGCGCCCAATCAGCTTTTGGATGATGCCCTTTTGCTGATTCGGGTCCGGTGGCGGCGCGGCAGGCCGATTGGGCCGGTTGGATTGTTGCGGCGCTTTGGGCGGCGGCGCGCCCTCCTGCCGAATGAGTTCTACCAAACCGGCTTGCAGAAGGCCGTAACACACTTTGCGGATTTCTAAATCACTAAAATTGAGGGCTTTGGCAATGGCCCGCATGGAGTTTTTGGGGCTGATGTAGCTGGCCACTTTCCATTCTTCGGCGCTCAGGTTCATGTTGCGAATGTTTTGCGCGTTAGGCCGATCTGCCCACTTCAGCGCAATATCCAAATTGGGCAACTCCTCCGCCAGCATGGCCCACTCCTGCATGCGGCGCGTGCCTTCCAAAATTACAGAGTCCAGCTCGATGGGAACAGTGATTTTATCCTCGCCCGGCATTAGGGTTGGCTCAAAACGGAACAAACCCTCCACCCACGTAAACAGCCGGTACACCGTATCCAGCATGTGGTGGCGCAAACTATTGACGATATCACTCTGATTGACGTAGCCGGCGTTGATGAGCAGTAAGCCGAGTTCTTTATCGGTGGCGTTGGCCGCCCGCGCCTTGAGCACCCGTGATTGCTCCTCCGTCAGTTTGCCGGTTTTGCGCAGGATGTTGGTGAGGTTGCCATCTTCTTGCCCAATGGCGGCGTAGATGAGTTTGCCATTACGAAACGACATTTGCGCGCCGGAGGACGGGCCGTCAATCACCAATGTGCCGGTTTTTTTGGCAAGATTGATGAGATTGAGCAGGTTGGTGGTTGAAAAATCGCGAAGGTTGCCTTTGAGTGGCATCCGAAATGACCTCGGCTGTAATAGAATAACCCAGCGGCGCGGATTATATGTCAGCCGGAGGGGGGCGTCAAACAAAAGCGGCGCGGGAGAAAGCGGGTATGCTAGAATTCTGCGCCTTTCGGGGCCAATTTCCCGTTTGGATAAGATAGCGGTGAGCGCCGTGGCTGGAAAGAAAACACGGAGGAGTTGCTTTCAGCCGCGCAGTTCTCCAACCTGTGCGGGGCGGCTCCATGAAAGGTGAGCGAGCAAGATTTTAGAACCTATCTACAAATTTGTCTTTTCGATCAGTTTTCACGTTGAAAACGGTTCTATTCGATAGTTTAGAGATGGGTTCTGAGGAGATGTGCGCGATGAAGATATTGCCTGTACAAATCTGGAGCGGCTTGGCGGCGCTAAGTTTGCTGTTGACGGCCTGCGATGGGGCGGCTTCCACGCCCACCTTGCCGCCGCCCGCCATTAGCACGCCCGTTGCTCCCACCTTGCCGCCGCCTGCGGTTTCCACCCCCACCGCTTCGGTGACGGATACGCCCGCGCCCACGGCGGCCCCCACGGCCATCCCCATCTATGGCCCAGACTCTTACCCTGAAAACATCAACCCTCTCACGGGCCAAGCCGTAGAGCCGGCTCAGATTAACCGCATCCCTATCGCCGTCAAAATCACCAACTTTCCGGTGAGCGCGCGCCCGCAGTTTGGCCTCTCACTGGCGGATATTGTGGTGGAGCATATTGCCGAGGCCGGCCTCACGCGCTTTACGGCTATCTTCTTACAAAATGACGCCGCCAAGGTGGGTGCGATTCGCTCGGCGCGTTTTATTGATGCAGAAGTTTCACCTATGTTTCAAGCGGCGTTGGTCACCTCCGGCTCGAGTTTTGGCACGATGGACAAACTGCGCCGTTCTCCGTGGTTTGTGGAAGGCCTGTGGCGTTTGGTTTCTGAAGAGAGCGCGTACAACTGCCCGCCGCTGTGCCGTGAGACGCCGAATGATATTAATACGCTCTTCATCAACACCGAAGCTGTGCGGCAGGTGTTGACCACCAAAACCACGCAAGGCTTAGGCCGGCCCGCGCTTAATGGTTTGGCCTTTAGTGCAACAACCCCTAGCGGCACGCCCATCACCGAGCTGTACATCCGCTTTTCCAAATCTGCGCAGGTAAGCTGGCGTTACAACGCGGAGAGCGGCCGCTACAACCGTTGGCAGGAGAAGGAGCCGGAAGGCGAGTTGGTGCTTCATTCCGATGCGCTGACGAATGTGCCGATTACGACGGCCAATATTGTGCTTTTGCAAGCCAACCATGTAAACAATTTTGTGCCGGAGGACTTCCGCGATGGCGGCAACTGCGGCGTGGAAATTCAAATCTGGACGAGCGGCCCGGCGCGCGTGTTCCGTGATGGCCAGATGATTGAGGGCCGCTGGGTGCGAGATGATTCTACTGGCTTGCGCCTTCGTTTGTTTGATAACGCCGGCAATCCTATTGCCCTCAAGCCCGGCAACACATGGATTGATTTTGTGACGCTAAACGCCGAACTGGAAAATACCGCTCCTACATTCAAAGTGACCAACAAAGTACCGGATACACAATCGGTGTGCCCCGTGCCGCCCACCGAAGCGCCCACACCTGACCCGAACGCTACGCCTACAATTGCGCCGTAAAGGCTTAGAGCGTGTTGGGCGGACGCTTAACGTAAAGAGCGCCAAGGTTTATTAGCCGCTTGCGCCCTTGCGGCTTTGTTTTAAGTTCCCTTCCACACAAGGGCATCCTTATCGCAAGGAAGCTAAGATGCTAAGGCGCAAAGGGGGAGGGCGGGGTTAAGCCACTGCCATGTTGGTTTGGCCATAGCCCCAATTTTTCACCCTTAATCCCTCTTGCCACAGTTTTGCATTTTTCTTGCATCTGTCTAAAATCGCAGGCTGTTTTAACCTGAGTTTTGCCCGCCATTTACAGCGGAGGTAAAGATGAAAACCCGAACGTATTTGCTGACCAGCCGGTTGGCTTTGGCCTTGCTTCTGACATTTTCGGTGTTGGGGGTGCGCCCGGCAACCGCTATTGCTCAGAATTTTCTTACCGTGACGGTGAAGGCGGGCGAGAGCCTGGCGACATATTCCCGCATCTATGGCGTAAGCGGCGCGGCTTTGATGGCCGCCAATAACCTCAAGGATGGCAACGTTATCTTCCCCGGCCAAGTATTGGTGATCCCGGTGGTGCGCACCACTACACCCAGCCTCACCACACCGTTTTTTTACACCGCCCAGCCAGGTGATACACTCGTGGCGGTAGCCCGCCGCTTTGAGCTGGATCCGGGCGCCATCGGCAAAGCCAACGGTGTGGCGGAATTTATTGCGGGCAAAGAATACCTAATGCCGGCTGGCCCACACATTTATTACCTCAAGCCCGGTGATACGTTGAAGAATGTGGCCGCCCGCTATGGCGTGACTATCGATTTCATCCTCAGCGGCAACGTACTTCCTAACCCGGATTTGGTGTACGCCGGACAGCCCATTTTCATCCCCGTAATTTTTGACGCACAGCCCATCCCGCTAACGGGCGCTAGCGTTACGTCTGCCACTCAGACCCCCGCTCCCGGCGCAACAGCCACGCTCACTGCACCAGCGGGCTTCATCCGGATTGTGGTGCAACCCGGCGAGAGCTTGGTGACCTACGTTAACAAATATAAAGTGAGCGCTTCGGCCATCATCGCCGCCAATCCTGCTTTGCAAGCCAACCCAGCTTTGATTTTCCCCGGCCAAGTTCTGCTCATCCCCGTTAGCCCGGCTACGGCCACGCCTGCTCCGGTAACGGGCGGCATTGTGATTACGGTGCAACCCGGCGAAAGTTTGGCCACCTACGTGAACCGCTACAAAGTAAGCGCCGCCGCGATTTTGGCCGCTAACCCCTCCCTGCAAAACAATCCGGCGCTGATTTTCCCCGGCCAACAATTGGTGATTCCGGTGAGCGCCGCTACAGCCACGCCGGCGCCAGTGACGGGCGGCATTGTGATTACGGTGCAACCCGGCGAAAGTTTGGTGACGTATGTAAACCGCTACAAAGTGAGCGCCGCCGCGATTTTGGCCGCTAACCCATCCCTGCAAAACAATCCGGCGTTGATCTTCCCCGGCCAACAATTAGTGATTCCGGTGAGCGCGTCTTCGGTGCCCACGGCCACACCCCTGCCCAACACAGCGGGCTTCTTGCGTATTACTGTTCAGCCGGGCGAATCATTGGTGACGTATGTAACGCGCTACAACGTTACCGCTTCGGCCATCATCGCCCTCAACCCGAGCATTCAAGCCAACCCGGCGCTGTTACAGCCGGGCCAAGTGCTCATCATCCCGGTGCCGGCCAACTCCACGCCGGCTGGGCCAACACCTACGGCCACCTTCCCACCAGCGGCCACGGTGGTTCCCTCCGGCACGCCCACTAAAGTGGATCCCACGCCCATCACGGGCAACTTTATTGTGATTACGGTGCGGGCTGGTGATAGCTTGCTGACGTATGTGACGCGCTACGGCGTGAGCGGCTCGGCCATTCTGGCGCTCAACAGTATCAAAGACGCTAACCTCATCTATCCCGGCCAAACGATTGTGATCCCGGTGGCTGTTTCCTTTACGCCCAGCCGCACCACGCCGTTCTTTTACGTGGTGGGCGCGGGCGAGAGCGCCAACACCATTGCCGCTAAGTTTGAGATGGGCTTTGAGACGCTGACGAAGGCCAACCCGGGCGCAAGCTTTGCGGTTGGCTCCACCGTGTTGGTTCCGGCTGGCCCGCACGTGTACACCGTGAAGCAAGGTGATGAACTCCGCACCATTGCGGCGCTGTACGGCACCACCGTAGAATTTCTGCTCACTGGCAACAGCCTGCCCAACCCAGACCGGATTTATCCGGGCCAGCAAATTTTCATCCCGGTGCAATACAACGCCGTGCCGAAGCCATTCTGAGACGGCGGACTGCGGATGGCGGACAACAGACGAGCCGGAGAGTATTCTCCGGCTCGTTTTGGTTTAGGGGGTTAGGGCAGAAGGTTTTTTTCTAGCGCATCTCCAATTACACGTGCACAAAACTCGGCAACAATTTTTGCCGCTTATCAACTTCTTCAATCGTCATTACAACAAAAGTGTCAGGATTCTTTTGTAGCGGTCTTAATCGCCAACTGCCCACAGCCCGCGTCCACATCAATGCCGCGCCGCACGCGCACGGTGCAGGGGATACCGTTTTGCTCCAAGTAAGTTTTGAAGCGTTTAATCCGCTCCTGCGTGGAGGCGTGGCCGCCATAGCCGCGCGTGGGGTTGAGCGGAATCACGTTCACATGGCAGGGCAGGCCCTTGGCCAGCTTCACCAGCGCCCGCGCCTGTTCCGGTGAATCATTCTTGCCCTCAATCAACGCCCACTCAAACGTTACGCGGCGGTGCGTGGCGGCGTAATACTCGCGCGCGGCCTTGAACAACTCCGCCAGTGGATATTTTTTGTTGATGGGCAAAAGCTCGTTGCGCAGTTCGTCCGTGGCGGCGTGCAGGGAAATGGCGAGGTTGATTTGCCGCTTCTCGCTGGCAAAGCGCTCAATCATGGGCACGAGGCCTACGGTGGAAAGGGTGATGCGGCGCGCACCGAAGTTGAAGCCGCGTACATCATTGAGAATATCCATCGCCCGCAAAGTGGCGTCATAATTGTGGAACGGCTCGCCCATGCCCATCACCACAATGTTGGTGAGTTTGTCATCCTGAGCCTTTAGCTCGCGCGCAAACCACAGCACCTGCTCCACAATCTCGCCCGCACTCAGGTGGCGCTTGAAGCCCATTTGCCCGGTGGCGCAAAATACACAGCCCATGGCACAGCCCGCCTGCGTGGAGATGCAGGTGGTGCGGCGCTGAGCGTAACCCATTAGCACCGCCTCAATAGAGCGGCCATCCGCCAGTTGAAACAGGTACTTGCGCGTTTGTTTATCTGAGGATTTGATTTGCGCGGCGGGCGTAAGCGCACTGAAACTAAATTCCGCGGCCAGCTTCTCGCGCAGGGCTTTGGGGATGTTGGTGATACTGGCAGGGGAGGGCGCTAAATCTTTGTGCGCCGCGCGCCATACTTGTTCTGCGCGGTAGGCCGGTTCATTCCAAGATTCAAGCGTCGCGCGCAAGTCTTCAAAACTTAAGTCAAAAAAAGATTTCATGATGCCGGAAAACTCACGCCTCGCCCAATTCGCGCAGGCGTTGTTCGGCCTTTTTGCGCAAATCCACATCCGGGCTAAGTTGCGCCACTTGTTTGAAGTCCAAAATCGCTTCGCGCACACGGCGAAATTCCACCAACAGCAGGCCGCGCCGGTACAACAGGCGCACAGAGCGCGGCTCAAGTTTGAGCGCGTCATTAATATCTTGTAGGGCTTGGGCTGGGTCACCCGTGTGCATCAAAATATCGGCGCGGCGGATGCGGGCCGTCACGGCTTCGGGGTTGGCCTCCAGCACATCCGTGTAATCGCGGAGCGCGCGCGAGTATTCCTGCGCTTCTTGGTAAATATCGCCGCGCAAGATGATGAGTTGTGAGTCAAGCGGGGCCAGCGCAATGGCGCGGTCAATGGCGGACAATGCCTGTGGGTATTCTTGCAGTTTGGCCAGCAAACGCGCCTGATAGGCGTAGCATTTCTCGGCCACCGTGGGGAGGCGGGAGGCCATTAAGTCCAACTCGTTCACCATGTGGCGCAAGCGTTGGCGGTCAGCGTCACTGAACTCGGCCAAAACTTTGTCTAAATCTTTGAAGAAATCTTCGGACGGGAGCATAAACGTGAAGCGTGAAACGTAGAGAGTGAAGCGGCTTTCACCCTTCACGTAGATTGGCTGTAATTTCTTGAATGTCTGCCATTACCCAAGTGGGCTTGAACTCGGAGCGTTCAACATCCGCCAATGTACTGACGCCGGATAACACCAGAATGCTCTGGCAACCGGCCCGCACTGCGCCCAAAATATCTGTATCCAAGCGGTCGCCAATCGCGGCCACTTGTTCAGCGGGCAGGCCCAAGCGTTGCATCGCCAGTTGATACATGGTGGGTTCCGGCTTTCCAATGATGAGAGGTGCAACTTCAGTGCTGGCTTGCAGGGCGGCCAGCACCGCGCCGTTGCCATGGGTCAGGCCGCGCTCGGTGGGCAGGGTGCGGTCTGGGTTGGTGCCTACAAACTTTGCGCCCGCGCGGATGTTGAGCGTGGCCGTTGCCAGCTTATCCCAGGAAAGTGCCCTATCCATGCCCACCACCACGTAATCGGCGTTTAATTCGTACAAGTCCGTAAGTGTGAAGCCATGCTCGGTGAGCGCTTGCCGCACGCCGTCCTCGCCAATCACAAAAGCGCGCGCCCCAGCCCCGTTATGCTGACGCAGGTAAAGCGCGGCGGCTTGGGCGGAAGTGAGCACTTCTTCACGGCTCACGGTCACGCCAAAATTCGCCAGTTTGGCCAGATACTGCTCCGGCGTTTGGCTGGCGTTGTTGGTGGCCAGTACAAACTTTAGGCCGCGTTGGCGGAGTGCGGCAAAAAATGCTTGCAAGCCGGGCAGGGGGCGTTGGCCTTCCCACAGCACCCCATCCATATCAATAATAAATGCACGCAGATGACTCAAATTGGGCACGGGTTGAATTATAGCGTGAGTTAGTGGCCCAAGGTGACGGTCGCCTTAGAAATAAAGTGAAGTAACATTGGGCCTTCGATGATGAAGCACAGAGTTTTTTGGCTGATGGTGGCCGCCACCGGTCTGGCCGCCGGGGTGCGGTGGGTGGGTTTGCTCCATTTGCCTCCCCAGGCGTGGCAAGACGAATTGTGGTTTGCTTTGCGCGCCCGCGAAATTCTTGAAATGGGGGCGTTCCCGTTGTTTTACAAAACGTTTTGGGGCGGCGTTAACCCGCTCATGGTTTGGCTCACCGCTGGCGCAGAAGGGCTGGGCTTCCGCACTCTGCCGGTGGCCTCACGCTGGGTTTCCACCACACTTGGCATCCTCAGCGTGCCGTTGGCGTATGCCTGCTGGCGTGAGATTGAACACGCGGTGAAGCCGATAGCATGGAACGGCGCGCCCACGCTAGCCGCCTTTGTTCTGGCTACACTCTTTTTTACTGTTACGCTCAGCCGCATCGGCACGGAGCCAGCTTTGGCCCTCGCCGCCAGTTTATTTTGCTTATGGCAACAGCGCCGCGCGGCGCGGCGGAATTCACTGTTTGGTTTTTTAGTGGCTGGGGCGGGCGCAGGCTTGGCGCAATATATTAGCCCTCACGCGCGCTTTATTCCTATAGCGATGGCGCTGTGGGGTTTACAGGATGTTTGGCCGTTAAGGCATTGGCGCCGATGGCTTGGGCAATATCTTTTGCTCTTTATAGCATTTTTGTTAGCGTTTGCGCCGTTACTGTTGTTCTTCATCCAACAGCCGGAATGGTTTTGGGGCCGCGCCCGCGCCGTTACCACTGGCGCTCAAGCTGGCTTTCTATCTTTTTTCTTGGAAAATGCGCGCGCGGTGGCGTTGGGCTTTAGCTTTTTGGGGGATGCCAACGCGCGGGATAACTTGGCTTTTCGCCCGGTGTTAGATCCTCTGCAATCGCTCGGCTTCTATTTGGGCATCGGTTCGGCGGTTTTTAGCTTACGCCGCTCTGCCGCCGCGCGCTACGTTTTGTCATGGTTGGCTGTGATGCTTGTTCCCGTGCTTATCACGGATAACGCGCCCTCCTTCAGCCGGATGATGCTGGCCGCGCCGCCCGTGGCCTTGTTGATTGTATGGGGCTGGTATGTTCTGTGGCACAAGTTGAGCGGAATAATAAAAGGCCAATGGCTGAAAACCGCGGCGGGCGCGTGGGTGGTGGCCAGCCTATTTTGGAATGGCGTTGACTATTTCGTTCGCTACGCTTCCCAGCCGCAATTGCCACAAGTGTTCACCACCCAAGCCGTGGCATTGGCGCGTGAACTGGCCCAACGCGCAACGCAAGAATCCGTTTTTGTGGAGTATATAACCGAAGCGCCGGATGAAGTGTATGCGTTCGATTTTCTGCTTCCTGACACAAGGGTTGAACGCTTTGATTTGCGTCAATGCTTGCCGCTGGTGGATTTTAGCGCTCAACGCACAACGTATGTGGTGCAAACCGACCGTGACCAAGAGACGATTCCGGACTTAAGGCGGCAGTACCCAAATGCTCGTGTGACGGTTTTTAATGGTGAGCCGGAAGCGCTTTATAAAGAGCTGACGCTGGTGGAAATTCCGCCCAACACGGCCATGCCATTGCCGCCTTTTCAGGCCCAAGCCCAGTTTGCGCCGGGCCTGCGCTTGCTGGGCTATGAACAATCCTCGCTTGCGGCCAAGCCGGGCGAAAGCGTGTTTTTTACTTTCTACTGGAAGGCGGAAGCGGATTTAGCGGTAGATGCCACGGCGTTTTTGCATGTAGGGGAGAAGCAAGTGCTTCAGCGTGATGGCCAGCCGTGCCAAAATATTTATCCCACCTCACGCTGGCGGGCCGGGGAGGTGGTGCCAGACCGCTTTGCCTTGACGATTGCGCCGGGTACGCCGCCCGGCCTTTATCCGCTGGTGATTGGGTGGTACAGCGGCAACCAGCGGCTTACGCTCACCGCCGCTGAACAACCCCTGCCTGATAATCGCGCCATCATTGGCGCGCTTACGCTTCAGGCTCCGTAGCATTCTCCCATTTCATCACCACCAAACGTTGGCCCTCTCGCGCAAACGCTTCCAGCAAAGAAGATAATTGCGAGATGCGTTTGAAGTAAGGCGGCATGTTAGGGCGCTTTATTTCCACAAAGCCAAAGCGCTCATAAAACGAGACGTTGTGATTCCCACAAAATAAATAGAGCGGCTCACGCGTTTGTTGGCTGTAATGCTTCATCAAGCGGCGCACAATTTGGCTGGCCAGGCCGCGCTTTTGATGTGTAGGCCGCGTGGCAATGGAGGCCAACTCGTGGCTTCCATCACTATGAGCTTTGATTTGGCCCGTAGCCACGACTTGCCCGGCGTCTTCTGCCAGTAGAAAATTCTGCCATTTGAGGCCAAGTGGGTTAATGTCCGCTTCGCGGATGATGGCCCGAATGATTTTCTGATCTGCGGCGGTGGCGCGGCGATAAATAATTTCAGCCATGAGGGTTGATTTCCGTTGTAATAAATTGCTGGATGGCTTCCGCCAACTCGGCTGGCCTCTGCAAAGGCACATCATGAATGGTGTTTTCAAACCAGTGGGCGCGCACCCGTGAATTAATCTGGGCGGCGCGCGCCGCCCCGTCTTGTTTGAGTTGTAAGAATTGTGCGCCGCGTTCATCGCGCGGCGTCTCTTGCGCTGGGCAGAGCAAAATTGGGCAACGCACCCGTCCAAACAACTCAAACGTTTGCTTCTCGTAAATAGCGCGCGCAATTTGCATGTGTTTGGGGATGGGCAAACGGCGGTACAGCTTCTCGTCTTCGTCAATGCGGAAGTTGGCGAGGATAATCCTGGCAATTTGTTCAGAATATAAACCGGCTGGCAAAAAGTCTTGCATCCGCGCGCGGAAGTCTTCCACGGGCATGCCGTCCAACTCCGGCGGGCGGAGCATCACTTCCGCTTTTTCCCACGTGAAGCCCGGCACATCCTTCATGGCAAACAAACCGCCGTCCACCAGCACAATGCCCGCAGGCGCAAACGGGCCAACGGCGCGTGAGGCGGCGTAAGCCAATACTGTGCTGGCCCCCCAACTGTGCCCCACCAGAATGGGCCGCTCTAAATTCATGGTTTCCAAGAAGGCGAACAAATCACGCGTAATCGTTTCAAAATCAAAACCATCTTCGGCGGGGTCGGTCAGGCCATGATTACGCTGATCAAGCGCGAAGACGCGGAAGTTCTTAATCAGGTGCGGCGCTACTAAATCCCAAATGCGCGCGTTGGAGGCCAAGCCGTGCAGAAGCACCACCGGCTGACCATGCCCGCCCCAATTGAGATAATGAAAGCGGAGGTTATTGATAAGGAGGTAAGATGAATTGAGTGACAAGGTGAAAGGGTGAATGGGTGACAAGCTGACAAGGTGAAACACCCTGCCAGCCTATTACTTTGTCATCTAGTCAATGGGTCAGATTAACCTAGTAACTCACTCAAAATCTGCTCCGCCACTTGCGCATTGGCCTTGCCCTGGCTCTTGCGCATGACTTGGCCCACAAACCACTTAAGCAGGCTAGGCTTCTTGCGATAAGCTTCCACTTGGTCAGCGTTCTCCGCTATCACTTGCTGGGCGAGGGCGCGGATGGCGTCATCCCCCGAAATTTGCGCGAGGCCTTCAGCTTCCACCAAGTCTTTGGGCGAGCGGCCCGTCTCTATGATTTTGGGGAGTAGTTGCGTGCCCGTGACGCGGTTGATGGTTTTGGACTCCACCAATTGAATGAGTTGCGCCAAGTGTGCAGGCGTGAGTGTGGGCGCAATATCTGTGGCTGTAAGGCCGCGTTCATTCAGCAGGCGCAAAATATCATTCATCAACCAATTGGCCACGCCTTTGGCAGGAACGGGTGACGGGTGACGGTTGACTTCTTGAACCGTTTGCTCAAAATAATCGGAGAGCGGGCGTTCATCGGTGAGTACACCTGCATCGTATTCACTCAAACCATACTCGGAAACGAAGCGGGCGCGGCGCGCGTGTGGCAGTTCTGGGAAGCGGCTCAAAATTTCTGCTCGCCACACCTCCGTCAGTTGGGCGGAGAGTAAATCCGGCTCGCGGAAGTAACGGTAATCGGCCTCCGTTTCCTTGCTCCGCATCTTTTTCAGCGTTTGTGTTTCATCATCCCAATCCAGCGTCCACGCTTGCACCCGCCGCCCGGCTTCCACTTCCGCCACTTGCCGCGCAATCTCCGCTTCAATGGCGTGGCGCACTGCTTCTATGCTGTTCACGTTTTTGATTTCCGTTTTGGCGTTGAGCACGCTACTGCCCGCTTCACGGATAGATACATTGGCGTCACAGCGCAGGTGGCCGCGCTCCATGTTGGCTTCAGAAACATCCAGCCAGCGCAGAAGCCGGCGCATGGCCATGAGAAATTGCGCCGCTTCTTCTGCCGAGCGCAAATCGGGGCCGGTTACCATTTCAATCAGCGGCACGCCACAGCGGTTCATATCAATCAAACGCACGCCGCGCGCGGCGTCATTTTTGGTTTTGCCGGCGTCTTCTTCCATGTGCATTTTGTGAATGCTCACGCGTTTGGCGACGCCATTCGGCATAGGGATTTCAAAGTAACCGCCATGGCCAATGGCCGCATCATATTGCGTAATTTGGTAGCCTTTGGGCAAATCCGGGTAGAAGTAGTTTTTCCGGTCAAAAAAACTTTCCGCGCGGATGTTGCTGTGCATGGCGGCGGCCAACATGGTGGCTTTTTCCACCACGCTCCGATTGAGGACGGGCAGGGCGCCGGGCAGGCCGCTACACACCGGGCAGATATTGGTGTTGGGCGGCGCACCCCAGGAATCGGCCGCACAGCCGCAGAAAATCTTACTCTGGGTATTGAGTTGGATGTGGATTTCTAATCCAATGACGGCTTCGTAAGGCATGAGGGTTTAGGGTGAATGAGCGATCTCGGTGTTGGGTGTAGTTGAAACGCGCCTATGGCCTTGATGCAGAGAATGCTGGTGACAAGCAAATTCTACTTGAGAAATATCCTAAGCCTCAGGTTCAAACCGCGCTAAGAATTCTAGCGCGAGGCGGTTGAATTCGGCAGGCGCTTCCATGTTCACCATGTGGCCTACGCCCGGCAAAGTCACCAACCGCGCTCGCGGGGCGCGTTCGGCTAAGAGGTGCGTGATGGCGCGGAAATCGGGCAAATCCCGCTCTCCTTCTACCATCAACAGGGGGAGGCGCAAGTTTTCCAGTTGTTCAATGGCCGGTTTCTCCAGCCCGCGTGTGTGAACGGGTTGGAGCCAGTGGTGGCCAGAATACGTTTCCGTCATTTTTTGCAGGCGGGCGGCCACAATCGGCTGGGTGTTGGCCGGCGCAAAAAGCTCATCGTTTAGCCACGCCGCTTTGGCCGCGTCTAGGCCAAAAAATTTGGCGGCGCGGAACGGTTCACCCCAATCTTTTTGCCAGTTAAAGCCGCTCAACGTACTATCGGCCAAAATCAGTGAGTGAACATGCGCTGGATACATTAGCGCAAAATCCAGCGCCAAGCCGCCGCCCATAGAAAGCCCAATTAAGTGCGCGGGCGTGGCGGCTAATTGTTGCAGAAGCGCCAGCAAATCTTCTAGGTGGGAGAAAGTTTCTGCGCCGGGCAGGGAGGATTGGCCGAAGCCGCGCACATCGTAACGGATGACGCGGTAGTGTGGTGTAAGCGCCTCCCACTGGTCATCCCACATGCGCGTATCCAGCGCAAAGCCGTGGATTAAGACGACCACAGGGCCAGCGCCGGCCGCTTCAAAATAGAGTTGCCCGCCCTCCACTTTCACGAAGCCACGCCCCATCATTTTTTGCGCGCCACCCAAATTTGTTCACTGCCGTACTTAAATGGCCCGCGTTTGAAATCGCCAAACAAAGCTTCCACCGTGAACCCGCAAGTTTCTAAAAGATATTGCATTTCATAGCGATGCACAAAACGAAGTTTGATTGGAATATGGGTTTTGGAAAGGACGCGGTTTTGGTCGTCCAGCTCCTCGAAGCTGAGGAGTTGATCCATCAATTGGGCTTCAAGGTCATATTGCAGACTGGCCCAGAGCAAAAACTTGCGGCCGGTGTCTGGGTGAATAAACTCGCCTACGCGTTTGGGCGCTGAGCCATGAAAATCTTTGTACTGCGCCAGGCTCTCGGCGCGTGGGTCAAAAATGTTGAAGATGAGGCGCCCGTCATCCGCCAGATGTTCATGGATGCAGGCCAGTGCTTGGCGCTGGTCTGTGGGGGTATGCAGATGGAGGAAGGAGCGCAGGGGGATCGTAATCAGCTTGAAGGCCCGCCCTAGATGAAAATCGCGTATATCGGCTTCGATGAATTGGACGCGCGCTTGTGTTTCAGCCGGGAGTTGGCTGAGCTTGGCGCGGGCGAGGGCCAGCATTTCCGGGGAGTTATCTAGCCCAACAATTTGCAGGCCGGCCTCAGCCGTGGGCAGAAGCACCCGGCCAGAGCCGCAACCTAGTTCCAAAACGGGCGAGCCTGCCTGTTGGGCCTCCTCTACGTAAAAGTCCACATCACCCGGCAGGCCTTTGGTTTGCCAATCGTAGAAGGGAGCGTAGAGGGCATAATCGTTCATAAGAACTCTTTAGGTACTCTTTAGGTGAGGAGGGCAGGCCGAATAGTGCGCCAGTTAGCGTTGGCCGTCAACTGTTCATACGCCGCGCCCAGGCGGAGCAGGGTGGCTTCGTCCCAATCCGCGCCGCACAGCTGAACGCCAAGCGGCAAGCCTTCCGCGTTGAAGCCGCTCGGAATGGAAACCGCCGGTGTACCAGCATGGTCAGCCGGAACCACCAACGCATCCGCATATTGCATGAGTACTGAGTCGCCATACACCGCGCCGATGTGGAACGCGGCGGTGGGCGTGGTGGGGGTGAGCAAAGCGTTGAGACGATAGGGGCCGCGCGGGTCAAAGGCCGTATCAAAATCTCGGCGGATGAGGGTGCGCACGCGCAAAGCCCGCTGATAGTATTGCTTGGCGTATTGCGCGCCGCTCACGTACATGCCCATCAAAATTCTTAGCTTGGGTTGTAGGCCAAAAGCTTCTGCGCGGCTTTTGCGATATAGCGCCCGTAAATCTTCCACGGGCGCGGCGGTGCGGTGGCCGTACTTCACGCCATCAAATCGGTGCAGGTTAGAAGCGGCCTCCACGCGCGAGATGACGAAATAGGCCGGAATGCCAAACGAGGTGTTGGGCATGGGCACATCTTCCACAATCTCCGCGCCGGCTTTCGCGAACACTTCCGCCGCATGGCGTACGCTGGCAATAATTTCTTCCGGCAATTGCGTATCGCGGATTTCGCCCGTTTGTGAATCGGGGAACCGGATTTTGAAGTAATCCGGGCTGAGGCCGATGCGTAAGCCTTTCACGCCCTCATTCAGTTGGGCGGTGAAATCGGGGACGGGCTGAGCGGCGGCGGTGGAGTCATGACTATCGGCGCCGCTCATGGCGTTAAGGGCGAGCGCGGCATCGCGCACATTACGAGCCAGCGGGCCGGGGCAATCGAGCGAGGAGCCAAACGCAATCAGGCCGTAGCGGCTCACGCGGCCATAGGTGGGCTTGAGGCCTACCACGCCGCAAAACGCCGCCGGTTGCCGGATGGAGCCGGCCGTATCACTGCCAATGGAAAGCGCCGCCGCGCCGCACGCCACGCTGGCCGCGCTTCCGCCGGAAGAGCCGCCCGGCACGCGGGCCACATCCCACGGATTACGGGTGGCCGGCTGGAAGGCCGAAGACTCCGTGGAGGAACCGTAGGCATATTCATCTAGGTTAACTTTGCCCAGCACAATTGCCCCCGCGCGTTCCAGCCGCTTTACGGGTGTGGCCGTGTAAGGCGCGATGAAGTTCGCCAGCATTTTGCTCGCGGCGGTAGAGGGCGTATCCTCCACACAGAAAATATCTTTCACGCTCAGCGGCGCGCCAGCCAGTGGGCCGGGGTCTTCACCGCGCGCCACTTGCGCATCAATGGCTTGGGCCTTTTCTAGTGCGCGCTCGCGTTGAATAGAAATATAAGCGTGTATGCCAGAAGGCTCCGCCGCAGGCCGCGCCGTGCTGGGGAGCTGGCCATCCACCGCTTCAATGCGGCGTAAAGTGCTTTCAATCACGCTCACCGCTGAGGCTTCACCACTCCGCACGCGGCGGGCTATTTCATGAGCCGGTAAATCACAAAGTTCAGTCATTATAGAAAGGCTGGCGAATGGCTAATCGCTGATAGCTAACAGCTGTTAGTTTATAGCTCGGTATGCGGAATTTCCGGCACCACAATGAAACGTTCATCCACCTCGGGCGCTTGGGCGAGGATTTTATCTGCGCGCTCAGCGGGCAGGGCCACATCCTCACGCAGGGCCGGGCGCTGGGCAGGGCCAAAGCTCACGCCGTGCGCGGCGGGCGGTACGTCTGCTGGAAGCTCAATGCGCTCTAGTTCGCGGATCGCCTTGAGCTGGTTGTTCAATTGCCTGCGCAGGTACTCGCCCTCATCCGGCGTTAACTCCAGCGCCGCCAGTTCCACTAAATAGCTAAAGAGCTCGGGGGTGATTTCATCAGCCATAGCGTGATTCTACCTGTGAGTGCCAACTATTCCTAGACAAGCGCCAAAGAACGCCAGTGCTATAATCGCCGTATCACTTCTCATCAGGAGGCCAGCATGGCTGTTGCCGAACTGCCCACCACGGGCATGAGTCTCACCCTTTCCCCGGAACATGAAATGATTCGCAAGGCGGCGCGCGAATTTGCCGAAAAAGAAATTGCGCCCATTGCGGCTGAATTTGATGAAAGCGGCGAGTTTCCGCTGGAAACCATCAGAAAAATGGGCGCGCTGGGCTTTATGGGGCTGGAAGTTCCCGAAGAGTATGGCGGGGCGGGCATGGATACATTGGCGTATGCGTTGGCGCTGGAAGAAATTTGCAAGGTGGACGCTTCGCACGGCACGGTGATGAGCGTGAACAACTCGCTGTTTTGTCACGGCCTTTATAAATTTGGCACGGAAGAACAAAAACAAAATTACTTAGTGCCGGTAGCCTCCGGCGAAAAAATTGGCGCGTACTCGCTGACGGAGCCGATGTCCGGCTCGGATGCGGGCACGATGAAAAGCCGCGCCGTGCGCGAGGGCGACCAATACATCATCAATGGCCGCAAGAGCTGGGTTACTTCCGGCCCGGTGGCGGATTTGATTGTCTTGTTTACCATGACGGCCCCGGAAAAGAAACACAAGGGCATCACGGCTTTTATTATTGAAACCAACCAGCCCGGCTTTGTGCGCGGCAAGAAGGAGCCGAAATTGGGCATTCGGGCCTCGGCCACTAGTGAGATTGTGTTTGAAAATTACCGATGCCCCGTTGCCAACCGGCTGGGCGAAGAAGGCGAGGGCTTCAAGATTGCAATGACGGTGCTGGATGCGGGCCGGATTGGCATTGCCGCGCAGGCGTTGGGCATTGCGGAAGCCGCATATGAAGCCAGTGTGAAATATATGCGTGAACGAGAAGCCTTTGGGCAAAAAATCGGTGAATTTCAAGGTATGCAGTTCAAAATTGCTGATATGAAAACGCGCATTGAGGCCAGCCGGTTGCTGATTTATAGCGCCGCGTTGGCCAAGATGCGAAGCAAAATTACGGGTGAACGTTACACCTTAGAAGCCAGCATGGCGAAACTGTTCGCCAGTGAAACGGCCATGTTCTGCGCGCATCAGGCGGTACAGATTCACGGCGGCATGGGCTACAGCAAAGAATTGGCCGTCGAACGCCTATTCCGCGACGCCAAAATCACCGAAATCTACGAAGGCACCAGCGAAATTCAACGCATGGTGATTGCGCGACAGGAACTTGGTCTGCGGTAAACGCATTGGTTGAGATCAAACGTGAAGCGCTCTAACCCGGCGGCTCGTTTCCAGAATTGGTATGCATGGGCTGAAAGGCCTTTGCCCGGCTTTTCCACCCAACTGCCCGCACACCTTAGCCCGGCTAGCTTTCTGTTGGGCGCAGGGCTTGGGCTGATGGCCGCCAACGTGTTGGCCCTGCAAGCCTTGCCGCCGGATTTCCCTATGCGGTTTGGGAGCATGGTGTTGGCCGCGCTGGGCGGCACCGGCTTTGCTTGGGCAGTATACGCACAACGTGAAAGCGCCGCCCAACACCGCCTGGAGCGTTGGCTGGCCCCAGCCTGCCGCTGGTTGGGAATCCAAACCACACAGTTGCTCGCGTTGTTGTTCGCGCCACTGTACGCCCTCACCACCGCCTGCCTCACCTCCAATGTGTGGGATAACGCTTTTCATCCGGTGGCGGCGAACATGAGTTGGCTGGCGGCGTTAGGGCTGGCCGTTTTTGGTGGTTGGCGCGTGTCTGCGGAAGAAGCGCATGGGCGGCCTCGCTGGAGCACCCTTGCCTGGCTGGTTGCGGTGGTGATGTTGGCGTTTGTGATGCGTGGCACCGCCACTGAATTTATCCCCGTTACACTCACGGGCGATGAAGGCTCCGCCAGTATCAATGCCCGCCAATTCCTCGAAGGCCGCACCAATAACCTGTTCACCATTGGCTGGCGCGGCTTCCCGGCGTTGTACTATTTTGTGCAATCCTTGTCCGTGGGGTTGTTTGGGAACACCGCGCCCGCTGTGCGCGTACCGGCGGCTTTGGTGGGTTCACTCACGGTGGGTGCATTGTACTTAATGGGCCGCGCCATGTTTGGGCACCGCATTGGTCTGGCGGCGGCTATTTTGTTGAGCGCTTCCCACTTACACATTCACTTCAGCCGGATTGCGCTCAACAATGTGTGGGATGGCTTATCATATGTGGTTGCCCTTGGCGCGCTGTGGCACGGCTGGCATCATCAGCGGCGGGCCTCCTTTTTGGTGGCGGGGCTGGCAATAGGCCTCGCCATGTACTTCTACCCTTCTGCGCGTACCTTGTTGGCGCTGGGTATGGCCTGGCTGGTGGTAATGGCGGTGCTTGACCGTCAGCGGTTCAAAGCCAATGCGCCGCACGCCCTGCTCATGTTTTTGACGGCGTTCGTCACTCTTCTGCCGTTGGGCCTTTTCTTTGTACGCTTCCCCGATGAATTTTTTGGCCCCATGCGGGCCGTGGGCCTCACGGAGCAAATGATTCAAGAGATGGCCGCGCAGGCGCAAATTCCGCCGTGGCAGTTTGTCATTCAGAACATCTTCAACGGGTTGTTGGCTTTTACCGTTTTAGGCGCACAAAACTGGTATGTGCCTCAAATCCCCATGTTGCAATCGGCGGCTAGCATCTTCTTCTATTTGGCGTTGTTGGGGCTGGCCCTGCGCTGGCGCGATTCGCGCACCTGGCTGATGGGCTTGTGGTTATTGGTGTTTGGGTTTATTGGCGGCCTGAGCGAAAGCACCCCCGCTGGACAACGCTATGTGGCCGCCGCGCCGGCGGTCACGTTGATGGCGGCGTATGGCTTGGCCTGGCTCATTCAATTAATCGTGGACGTTCTGCCGCAGTTGGCGCGCTGGGCGTTGCCCGCCCTCATCACCACCTCTGTTTGGCTGGCGAATCAGGATGTGCGGTTTTATTTCTTGGAATATACCCCCAACAGCCATTTCGTCAGCCGCTATAACTTTGAAAAATTGGGTGATACGGTGGCAGAATATTTGGCGGAGTATTTGCCCCATGTCACCGCTGGCTGGCAGGTAGCCTTCTTTGGCGCGCCTTACATGGGTTATTATTCCATCCCCAGCCTGCAATTTTTAGTGCCGCACATTCAAGGGGTGGATATGAATTATCCGTGGGGGGATACGCGCCTGCCGCCCTTGAACTCAACCCGAATCATTTTTGTGTTTTTAGATCAGAGCCTAGATAGCTTACAAGCGATACAGACTCAGTTTCCCGGCGGCCTGTTATTTATTGACCGCAACACATCGAACAAGGAGTATCTTTGGCTGTATCAATACCCCATGCCTGAAAACGCGGCAGAATTGCAAGCCCTTGCGCCCACCATTTCAGCCGGGGAGCCTTATTGGCCGCCTTATGCTTTGATTGAGGGCTTAATGAACGCCGCGTTGCTGGCATCGCTGGTTTGGGGCGCATGGTATCTTTGGGCCCAGCGCCGCCTTCGCTCAACGCCCGCTGAGTATGCCTCCGCTCAACCCTCAGAAGTTTCACTGGCCTCAGCCGCGCCCGTCTTGCCCGGCCCGAGTGCGCCGTTGTTTACAGAAACGCCGCCCAACTCCACCGCGCCCGAAGTTCAACCTGCCCCCACTGCCGAAACCATTGTGCCTGCGCCCGCGCCTGTGAGTTCAATTCCAGCCGTTGCTGAATCAAAAGCAGTTGCCGTGAACCCAGCCACGGTGGTGATGCCCATTGAGCGTTCGGGAGAACAAGTGCGCGTAACGGTGGAAATGCCGTTTGGGGCCGCCGTGCAAATCACCGTCCGTAGTTTGCCCAACGGACAGGTGCGCACGGACGTTCAACCTCCTGCCTCAGACACCCATGAGTGATTTATTTACCATGCTGATGCTCATCCTAGCCCTGCTGGGGTTTGGCTTGGCTGGCGGCCTTATCTTATGGCTACGGCAATCTGTGGCGCAGGCCCCGGCCCGCCCTGAGCGGCAAGAGCCGGCTGAGGCGCTTTCATTGCTCAACTGGTTTGAGCGGGGTGAGTGGCGCACTTGGAGGCCCCGTTGGCCTGAGCCGACTCCAAAAGTAAAAACGCCTACGCCTGCCGCAAACCTTGAGCCGCAAACCTTTGCGCCGTCCATCGTCGCACCCCCAACTTCGGCCATTGAAGTGCTTGAAGCGCCTGTAACCGACGCGCCTGATGAGCCGGTGAAAATTCACTTGGAAGTGCCGCCCGGCGTGGCGGTGCGTGTTACCGTAGAGACCAAAGCTCCCGGCGAGACGGCGTTCGGCAAGCCGCGCGTCATCGTTTCAGGAGAAGTATTTGAGCTGGGCCGCGCTTCAACCCCTCTGCCAGCAGTGAACTGGGCCGGTATCTTTGCGCCTTTGCAACCGTGGTGGCAACGGCTGACGCGGGTGGTGACGTTGGAAGTGGCCTTGCTGGCGAGCGCATTGGCTATTTATGCTTTTACGCGTTTGTACGCCTTGCAGGATTTTCCCATTTACTTTTTTACGGACGAAGCCGTGCAAACGGTGCGGGCCGCTGAACTCATCCGCGATGGTCTGCGAGATGCGGTGACTGGCACTTTCTTGCCCACCTTTCTGGCCAATGAGAATTTTGATTTGGGCTTTAGCGTTTATGCGCAAATCATCCCGTACTGGCTGTTTGGCTATTCCATGACGGTGACGCGCGGCGTTTCGGCGTTGTTCACCGTGCTGGGGGCGCTGGCCGTAGGCCTGACTCTGCGCCGAGTCTTTAACCTAACGTACGGTTGGACAGGCATCCTTTTGTTGGCTCTCACGCCGGCGTGGTTTTTACATTCGCGCACCGCGTTTGAAACGGCCATGATGACGGCGCTATATGCCTGCTTTTTATACGGTTATCTGCGCTATCGCACGGGCTCGCCGCATTGGCTGTACGCGGCGTTGGTGGCGGGGGCATTAGCCTTTTACACATACACCCCCGGCCAACTCGTCATTGTCCTCACCGGCTGTTTGCTATTGATCTTTGATTGGCGCTATCACTGGCGCGCCGAGAACCGGGCTACGTTGTTGTGGGGCGCGGGCTTGTTGTTTTTGTTGGTGGTGCCGTATGTACGCTTCCAACTGGACCATCCGAATGCTGGTTACACCGAGTTGCGCACGCGCGGCGCAGATTGGCTGGCGCCGGATTTATCTTTACTGCAACGCGCCACGTTGTTGGTAGGTGAATACTTACAGAGCCTTAACCCCGCCTATTGGTACTTTGAGAATAATACGGATTTAGACCGGCACCGGATGTTGGGCTACAGCCATTTGGGGTGGTGGGCATTGCCGCTGACGGCCGTGGGGTTATGGTTGGTACTGAAGAACATTCGGCGGGGTGAATACCGCGCGCTCTTGCTCGCTTTGCTGGCCGCACCCGCCGGAGCCGCCCTCGCGGAGGTTTCGGTTACCCGCGCTTTGCCCTTTATCATTCCCGCCACGCTCATCGCCGGCCTCGGCCTCAGCCACCTTCTGGAATGGGCCGAAAATTTCAACCTCCGCCGCGCTTGGGTGACGGGCGCCAGCCTGCTGGTGTTGGGCGGCTTTTCACTGTGGATGTTGCGTGATGCGTTGGTAAACGGCCCCACCTGGTTCACCAACTACAGTATGTTTGGCATGCAATATGGCGCGCGGCAGTTGTTTGGTGAAGCCGTGCCGCGTTACCTCACGGCCAACCCCACGGCGCGCATTTATCTTTCGCCCAACTGGGCCAACGGCGCCAACCTGCTGGCGCAGTTCTTTTATCCCCAAGCAGACCCAGCTCGTCTGCGGATTGAAAGTTTGGAATACTTCCGCGAACGCCCCAGATTTGATGAGCTGACGCCGGAGGTCACGCTGGTGCTCTTGCCCGAAGAGTACGCCGTGGCAGTGCAAGAGCCGAAGTTTGCCGATATTCAAATTGTAGAGGTGATACCCTACCCTAACGGCGCGCCCGGTTTTTATTTTCTCAAGATGCGTTATTCAGATCAAGCGGAGGCGATTTTTGAAGCCGAGGCGGAAGCCCGCCGCCAGCCAGTGACCAGTAACGTGCTGATTGAGGGTGAACCGGTGACCGTCGTTCACTCACGGCTGGACTTTGGGCAATCGCAAAACTGGTTTGATCAAGATCCGTTCACGTTGGCGCGTGGCGAAGAAGCCAATCCCTTATTGATTGATTTACAATTTGCCGCCCCCCGTCCGGTGACACAAGTAGCGTTGACGACAGGGACTATGGTGAGTTTTATCGTAACGGTGGAAGTTTACAGCTTGAATGACCCGCAACCGGCCGTTTACACGCAACGTTTCACCGATTTACCGCCTGACCCGATGGTGACCGTGGCCTTGCCGGGCGCTCCCGCCGATGTGACCCGTGTGATGATCTCAATTTATGATGAAGGCTCGGCTGAGCCATTTCACATTCATGTTCGTGAAGTAACCTTAGGCCGGTGAGAGGATTTTTATGCGCGCGGCTTTTTTTCAAAAACACGGCGGCCCGGAAGTGATGGAAGTGGGTGAGTTGCCTCAACCCACTTGCGGCCCGGATAACGTCTTAGTAAACGTGAGGGCGGCGGCCCTCAACCGCCTAGATAAGTGGGTGCGTGATGGCTGGCCCGGCCTCAAACTTGCTCTGCCGCATGTGGGCGGCTCGGATGGGGCCGGTGTGGTGGCCGAAGTGGGCGAGCATGTTTCCGGCTGGCAGGTGGGCGACCGGGTGGTGATTAACGCCAATGTAGGGTGTGGCCGTTGCACCGCGTGCGTGGCCGGGCAAGATAATTGGTGCGAAAACTGGCATTTGTTAGGCGAAACCACGCCCGGCCTATGCTGTGAATTGGTGGCCCTGCCGCCGCAACAATTACTCAAACTGCCCGAAACCGTTAGCTTTGAACAAGCCGCCGCCGCGGGGTTGGTGTATCAAACGGCGTGGCACTCGCTCATCACCCGTGGCCAGCTCAAAGCAGGCGAAACCGTTTTGGTGGTGGGCGCGGCAGGCGGCGTCAACACCGCCTCCATCCAAATTGCCAAACTGGCCGGATGTAATGTTATGGTGGTGGGCTCAGATGCTAAAAAGCTGGCGGTGGCGAAACAACTCGGCGCGGATGTGCTGATTGACCGCTCACAGGTGGAGTGGGGCAAAGAAGTTTACAAGCTCACCAACAAGCGCGGCGTGGATGTGGTGGTGGATAACGTGGGCGCGGCCACCCTGATGACCAGCCTGCGGTGTGCGCGCAAGGGTGGCCGTATCCTCACGGTGGGCAACACCTCCGGCCCCAAGTTTGAGATGGATAATCGCTTCATGTTTGGCAAACACCTTAGCCTGATTGGCTCCACCATGAGCACCCGCGCCGATTTTGCCACAGTGATGCGCTTGATTTTTTCCGGTGTGCTGAAGCCGGTGATTGATTCCGTTTTACCTCTCGAACAAATCCGGACGGCGCACGAAAAGTTGGAGCAGGGCGAGGTGATGGGCAAGATTGTGCTAACGCTGGCGTAGCGTCATGTCTCGAGTGTCAAAATGTCCTGCCGCATAGACTAGCGTTCTAAATTCGGCAGAGGACACCCGATACTTTGAAACCTGATACTTCCCCCCAATGCGCCCACGCTCAATAACCTTTGTTTGTATAATCCTGCTCGGCCTGTTTGCCTTTAATGTGTTGGGCGCTTTCAACACGTTCCAGCGGCTGGAATTTTTGAGCACTCTGCCGCTGGCCGCGCCGCCCCTTTACCTGTTGGCGCGTGACGCTTTCTGGGCGGCGGTGTTCTTTATCGTGAGCCTGAGTCTGTGGAATTTGCGCGGCTGGGCGCGTTGGGCCACTATTTTGGCGGTGGCAGTGTACGTGGCCCACGGCTGGGCCGAGCGCCTGCTTTTAGCCCAAGCGGAGTATGTGAGCGTAACGCGCGGCTGGGTGCTGTGCGTGGATGTGACCCTGCTGGCCGTTGTGGCGTGGGCGCTCCTGCGGCGCAAAACGGCGCAGGCTCTCAAAGTTTAATCTTGATTTCTTAAAAACGGAGTCCGCATGTCATCTGACCCCAAGATTCAACATCTGCATGAACTGAAAGCCCAAGCCTCCCTCGGCGGTGGGCCGGAGCGCATTGAAGCGCAACACAAACGTGGGCGGCTCACCGCGCGCGAGCGGTTGGATTTATTGCTGGATAAAGGCTCTTTCCGCGAGATTGATCAATTTGTGGTGCATCGCACCAGCGATTTTGGACTGGATAAGCAAAAGTATTTATCTGACTCGGTGGTAACGGGCTGGGGCACGATTGAAGGGCGACTGGTGTACGTGTTCTCGCAAGATTTTACGGTGTTCGGCGGCTCACTGGGCGAAGTCCACGCTGAAAAAATTTGCAAAATTATGGATATGGCGCTTAAGGTGGGCGCGCCCGTCATTGGCCTGAACGACTCCGGCGGCGCGCGCATTCAAGAGGGCGTGGTTTCACTGGGCGGCTATGCGGATATCTTTCTGAAGAACACTTTAGCGTCCGGCGTCATCCCGCAAATCTCGGCCATCATGGGGCCGTGCGCGGGCGGCGCGGTGTACTCACCTGCCCTCACCGATTTTATTTTCATGGTGAAAGATACTTCTTACATGTTCGTCACCGGCCCAGATGTGGTGAAGAGCGTGACGCATGAAGAAGTTTCATTTGAAGACTTGGGCGGCGCTAGCATTCACAGCACCACCTCCGGCGTATGTCATCTGGCCGCGCCCAGCGAAGCGGATTGCTTGTATCTCATCCGCAAACTGCTCTCCTACTTGCCGCAGAACAATATGGAAGACCCGCCGTTTGTCAAAACAAATGATGATCCCTTACGCATGGAAGCGGCCCTTGACTCCATTGTGCCGGATAACGCCAACAAACCGTATGACATTAAGGACGTTATCCGGCTGATTGTGGATAATGGCGACTTTTTTGAGATTCATGAGCACTATGCGATGAACGTGGTGGTGGGGTTTGCGCGGCTGGGCGGGCACAGTGTGGGCATTATTGCCAATCAGCCTGCCGTGCTGGCCGGTGTGCTGGATATTGACGCTTCGGAAAAAGCCGCGCGCTTCATCCGCTTTTGTGATTGCTTCAACATCCCATTGGTGACGTTTGAAGATGTGCCCGGCTTCTTGCCCGGCGTAAAGCAGGAACATGGCGGCATCATCCGTTCCGGCGCAAAATTGTTATACGCGTATTGTGAGGCCACCGTGCCCAAGCTCACCGTCATCACCCGCAAAGCATATGGCGGCGCGTATGACGTGATGAGCAGCAAACACATTCGCGGAGATTTGAACTTTGCCTGGCCCACCGCCGAAATTGCCGTGATGGGGCCAGACGGCGCGGTGAGCATCATCTTCCGCAAAGAGCTGGCCGAGGCCGAAGACCCGGTGGCGCGCAAGGCTGAATTGGTAAAGGAATACCGCGAGAAATTTGCCAATCCGTATGTGGCCGCCTCACGCGGTTATATTGATGATGTGATTGAACCGCATGAAACCCGCGCTCGCCTCATCAACGGATTAGAAATGCTGGAAAACAAGCGTGATAGCAACCCGCAGAAGAAACACGGCAACATTCCGTTGTGAGTGTAAATCTGCAACAATTTCAATGACCCAATTACTCTCTCAACAAGTAGCCATCATCACCGGCGGCGGCACCGGTTTTGGCGCGGCCATTGCGCGGGCGTTGGCCGCTGAGGGCGCACACTGTGTATTAGCCGGGCGGCGGCGTGAGCCGTTAGAGGCTGTGGCCGCCGAACTTGGCCAAGCCGCGCACGTCATACCCACCGATGTCTTAGAGGCCGCGCAACTTCAGCATCTCGTCACTGAAACCATCCGCCTCTTTGGCAAACTGGATATTTTGATCAACAACGCTGGGATTTATAAGCCATTGCCCTTTGCTGAACTGCCTCTGGCGAATTGGGATGCCACGCTCAACACCAATTTGCGCAGTGTGTTTCAACTCACTCAATTGGCCTGGCCGCACTTAATTCAATCGCAGGGCCAAGTTGTAAATATTAGTTCGGTGGCAGGGGTGCAGGGCTTTGAGGGGAGCGCGGCGTACAGCGCCAGCAAGTTTGGTTTGAATGGTTTAACAGAAGTCTTGGCTATTGAGGGCAAGCCGCACGGCATTCGGGCGTTTAGCGTGTGCCCGGCGGCGGCGGATACGCCCATTTGGCATAACCACGCCGCGCCCGAAGTTTTGAATCGCATGATGAAAGCGGAAGCGGTTGCCGAAACAGTGTGCTGGTTGTTAACTTCGCCGCGTTCCATTCACATCGAACCGGTCATCATCCGTAATTTCCAAAACCCGTGGGGCTAAGGCTGTCATCCGATTTCCTGTAATTTCATCCGCACGGTCAACTCGTTAAACCTTTGCTCATTGTAAGGACTCATGGTATCGTGCCGCTTGTCCCTGCCGTGTACGTGATGTCGGGCGCGGGTTAGACCACGTATCAGTAAAGGGAGCCTGGACTCAGATCGGGAATGCGTTAGACGGCAGTCAAGGCAAACTCATTCGGCCGGTTCCCGCCTGCGCAAGCAGGTCAACACCACCCCACACGGCATGGTGGGGCACTTTGCAAAAAAAGACCCATTCGGCTAAACCGAAAGGGTCTTTTTGTCTTAAGGCAGATTTGGGTGAGGACGTTATTTACCACCGCCTGCGCCTGCGGCTACCATACCAATCTCGCGCGCGGCCATACCAATAGTAACGATGACCGCGACTGTACGTGCGATCACGGAAGCGCACCATCCACAGGCGAAAGTCACGAATCAGAATCGCCGCTACACCCACAATCACACCCACGATAATGTTTTCCCAAAATACCCAGATGTTCAGAAAGTAGGCCGCCGCCACAAACAGCCCCAGCACAATCAAATCCCAGAGCTGGTTTTGGATGCGGCCTCGCTGAATGGGAAAGAAGAACGTGAGCGCCACGCCAAAGAATAAACACAATAAACCGGCAAACGTTTGCGCCATAAAACTCCTGCGAATTCACGCCAGAAGTTGATGAAAAGCGGCGTTGAATTCGGCTGGCTTTTCAATATACGGCGTATGCCCACATTCAGCAAGTATCACTTCGGTGAACGAGCCGCCGTTGGCCGCATATTGCTCCAGCACCGCGCGGATTTGCGAGACCATCGGTTGCGGTGGGTAAACGTCATCACCCGGCCAGCCCGGCACCGCGCCCAATTTGCCTAACGTGCCAAACTCAAAGAGTGACATATCCGACACAATCTGGTCTGAGTCACCGCGCACCCACAGCACGGGCGGTTTCGGGGAGGCCGCGAGTAATTTCTGCACACTATCGCCTACATATTTGGGTGAAAGGGCGTTGATGGGGCCGTATACACCGGGCGCTACTGTGGGCCAGTTGGCGGAAGCGGTGAAGTCACCGGGATATTTATCCGCGCCCACGCGCTCACTCAACATCGAGGAGAGCAAATCTTCCTCGCGCGCCGGTTTGAACGGCGGCTTCCAATAGAAACTGTTCATCACAATGCGCGGCGAGGCTTGCGGGTTATCCGCGCCGCGATTCTTCTCACCCATGAGCCGGATAAATTCTGGATTGACGGTGCCGCCGCCGGAGCCGGCAAAATCCGGGAAAGTGGGCGTGCCGTGAACATCTTTTGTGCCGCCGAAACCGTAAGGTGAGCCGGGTGCGGCCAGCGTGGCGGAAATAACGCGCGCGGGGGCGGCGGCGATGAGACTGAACACCACCGAGCCGCCGAGTGAGTGACCGGCCACATGAAATTTTTGCACGCCCAATGTGTCAGCGAGCGCCAAAATATCATCTACAAAATCGCCAAGGCCGCGCGTGGCATCAATTAATTTATCCTCCGTATCGCCATAGCCGCGTAAATCCGGCGCAATGCCCCGGAAGCCGGAGGGAAGCGCTAACATCGTCTCTTCCCAAAACGTGGCCGAGGAGGCATTGCCGTGAATAAACAACACCGGTTTCCCATCGGCTGGGCCGCTAAACAGCACATGTTGTTGCAGACGGGGGGTGTCAATCATTTGGCTCGTAATGCCGGGTAGGGTGGGGATGGATGACATGGTGATTTCTCCTGATGAAAACAAAAGCGAGAGATGGGGTCGCTTCTCGCAAGCTAATTGCGGGGTTCGGGCGCGCTAGGAAATATAGCGCGCTCGTAACTCGGCTTTGGCAATCTTCCCGTACGGTGAGTAAGGCAGGGCCTCGGTAAAAATCACGCGCTTGGGGATTTTGAATTTGGCCAGGCGGCTGGCGCAAAAGGTTAGTAACTCCTCCTCCGTCACTCGTAGGCCCGGGTGCGGCAACACAATCATCAACCCCACCTCGCCCCACTTCTCATCCGGCTGGCCAATAAGGGCGGCATCTGCAATCGCCGGGTGTTCCCGAAAAACAGCTTCCACTTCGGCGGCGTACACATTTTCACCGCCGCTCTTAATCATATCCTTGAAGCGACCTACAATGTAAAAAAAGCCGTCTGGATCAGTGCGCGCCATATCCCCAGTATGAAACCAACCCTCTTTCAACACTTCTTGGGTGGCCTCGGGCCGCCGCCAGTAGCCGGTGCACACATGCGGCCCGCGAATGAGCAATTCACCGGGCGCGCCGGGCGGCGCGGGTTGGCCCGTTTCCGGGTTAACCAAAAGCATCTGCGTATGAAAAATCGGCTTGCCCACTGAGCCGGTCTTGAGCCGAGATTCTGCATCCGTCATGCTAAAGCAATTAGGGCCAACTTCCGTTAGGCCATAGCCTTGCCGAAAGACCACGCCTTTGGTGTTGCGCCAATGCTCAATGAGGGCGGGCGGGCAGGGCGCGCCGCCGCTGATAAAAAACCGCACGCAACTAAAATCTGCTTCGGTAAAGTAGGCCGTGTTAGCCCACATCTGGAACAGCGTGGGCACGCCCAAAATCACCGTGCATTTTTCTTGCTCAATGAGGCGCAAAGAGGTTTCGGCGTCAAAAGTGCGCGTCAACACTAAACGTCCGCCGAGGTAAATCATCGAGGTCATAAACGCGAACAGGCCGCCGGCATGGAAGAGCGGCGTGAAGATGGGCGAAACATCGTTTTCGTTCAACCCCCAACTCACACAGGTATTGATAGCATTCCACAACACTTGCCGGTGTGGAATCATGGCGCCCTTGGGGCGTCCGGTTGTGCCGGAAGTGTAGAGCAGGCAATAGGCGTCATCAGCGTCCAGTGGCGGGCGTTCTGGCTCAGCGTCTGAAGCAGAAGCCAGAGCGATTTCATAGTTTAACGCGCTGGGTAAAGCCGCATTTTCTAAGCCCACAATGTGCGCAATTTTCAGGTTAGCCTGCATCTCTAAAAATACGTTGGCAAACTCCGGCCCCACAAAAAAAACGCGCGGTTCACAATCGTTGAGGATGAAGGCCAGTTCGTGCGCCGTCAGCCGCCAGTTGAGGGGGGCAAAAATTGCGCCTAGCTTCGCCAGCCCAAAAAATAAATCAAAATAGGCCGGGCCGTTATGCGCCAAAATTGAAACCCGGTCGCCTTTTTGTACCCCTAACTTTTTACGCAGGAAGTTGGCGGCGCGATTGGCGCGGGCGTTGAGTTGGGCGTAGGTGTAACGGTGGCCGGTGTGTGCATCGAAGAGCGCTTCGCGGTTAGGCGTGAGCGCGGCGCGTTGGCTGAGGAGGTGGTCAGCGGCTATCATGTCTGACTTTCGCCCCATTGAATGCAAGCCGCTCCCCACACATAGCCAATTCCGGCGCTCACCATCATCATCAAATCTCCATCCCGCAGGCGGCCTTGTTTTACGCCTTCAATGATGTTGATGATGCTGTCCTGTTCGCCCACATGGCCGTACTCCGCCAAATAAACGCTTTGTTCTTCGGTTAAACCCAGGTGACGCAACATTTCTTGATGGGCGGAAGGCTTCACCAACACCATGTTGAGAAAGCCAATATCGGCGCGGGTGCGCGGCGCGCCGTCCGCTTTTGGCCCACTTTTCCGCAATGCTTCATCCACGCACTTCAGCCAATTGCTCATGGAAACTTCATTGAGCCGGTTCTTCATCGCTTCCGGCTCCAGCAAATCAAAAAAGAACTGGCCGTTTTGCACCGCTTGATCGGTGGGGAATTGCACCGTGCCGCTGGCGGGAATAAGAACGTGTTTGCTCAACGAGCCATCGGTGATGAGATGCGCGCCTAGAACCTGATTGCGCGGATGATTGCGGCGCAAAAGCATGGCCCCAGCCCCAGCCGAAATGTTGAACATGAAGGAAGTGCGGGGATTGGCTAAGTTGATAAGATCGCCCACGCGATAACCGCCCGCAATCAAAATGGTGTTAATTTCTGAGTCGGCCAACATCATATCGCGCGCAATCTTCAAAGCCCCGACGGTGGTGGCGCACCGCATGTGCATATCCAGCCCCCACGCCCGCGTTGCGCCAATTTCATGCGCCAAGTGAACGCCCGTCGTCCATAACAGGTATTCGCGCCACTCCTCGGTGGTGCACAGCACCACATCAATCTCTTCGGGCCGGATATCCGTTTTGCTCAAACAATCTTGCGCGGCCCACACGGCCATTTGGTTGGGATGCTCGTGCGGGGCGGCCAGCGTTTTGCTATGGATGCCTAGTTTTTCACGCACCACCCACTCCGGCAGGCCGCTTTGTGCCGCAATTTCAGCGGATGTAAGCCGCCCAGCCGGAAGATACATCCCCACTGAAGCGATGCCAACCGTCACTTTGTTTTCCATGAAGCCGTACATACCCTTTAAGGTTGAGTTATAAAATCCAGAATGGCTTGAGCGGTGTACCGCGCATTCTCGCCAAAGAGCAGGGTGAGATGATTGCCCGGCGTTTGCTGGTAGCGGCCTTGTTTCAGCGCTTGTACCGTTTCCTGCGCCTGTTCATAGGAAATCAGCGGCGGCGTGCCCGGCGGGCCGTACGGCGTGGGCGCGTTAAGCACTAGCGTGGGTTGAGCGATGCATTTCACCAGTTCATCCCACGGCTCCAGCAAACCTTTGTCCGCCGCTTCCAAAATCGCCGCGCCGCTGGTCAGCGCCTGCACCGTGCCATCGGCGTTGGCGCGCATTTCACCCCGATAAAAGGCTTCAAGTTGTTCATCCCAAAAGCCGTTGAGAAAGGGCATCGCTCGCATCGCGACCAGATAAACTTCCATTGAAGGCCAAACTTTATTGAGCCGGTCAATGCTGGGTTGAATCAATTCGCGCGTGCGTGGATGCAGGCGCGCGGCGGCGTCAATGATGATGAGTTTTTCAAGGCGTTGGGGGAAATGCGCGGCGAGATAAATCCCCACCAACGCGCCAAAGGAGTGGCCACCCAGCACGGATTTTTCTAAGCCGAGCTGGTCTAGTAAGGCGATGATGTCTAGCGCATGGTCCCGGATGGCGTAGCCCGTGGATGGTTTATCAGAAAGGCCGCGCCCGCGTAAATCAACGGCTAACACGCGCAAGCGCGGGCTGAGGTGCGCCGCGAGGCCATCAAAGCAGTGGGCGTTAGCGGTTAGGCCGGGCAACAAAATCAAGTTCGGCTCGCCGCCCGGATGCTCAAGATAATGAAGTTGCAGTTCACCGGATGCAAAGTAAGGCATAGAAGTTTATCGGGTATGCGCCACTCATCACGTTTCACGTTCCCACCACCATTCCGCCATCCACGCTCAACACATGCCCATTAATGTAGCTGGCTTCATCGGCGGCAAGGAAGAGGTAGGCGTTAGCAATATCACTTGGCTGGCCAATGCGGCCCACTGGCACGTGCGCCACCATCTCGGTGAGAATTTTTTCCGGCATGCTTTTGGTCATATCCGTAGCGATAAAACCGGGCGCAACGGCGTTAACGGTGACGCCGCGTTTGCCCAACTCACGCGCCCACACCTTGGTCATGCCAATCACCGCGGCTTTGGCCGCTACGTAATTGGTTTGCCCAAAGTTGCCATACAGCCCCACCACTGAAGACGCATTCAGGATACGGCCATAGCCTTGCTTAATCATCAGCGGCGCAACGGCTTGGGTGCAGTTAAACACGCCTTTGAGATTCACGGCGATGACGGCGTCAAAATCCGCTTCGCTGAGTTTGCCCGTCACTTGGCCGTCTTTGACTTTAATCAGCTGGGCATCGCGCAAAATGCCGGCGTTGTTGATGAGGATATCAATGCGGCCAAAACGCTCGGCCACGCTGACAACGGCGGCTTCTACTTCTGCCTGTGAGGCAACGTTAACGCGCCAGAACGCGGCTACGCCGCCGCCTTGCTCAATTTCAGCCACCACGGCTTGCCCGGCGGCCTCGGCCATATCCCACACCGCCACCGCCGCGCCGGCCCGGGCGAAGGTGAGGGCGGTTTCTCGGCCAATGCCGTTAGCGCCGCCGGTGATAAGGGCGATGCGATTGGTGAGTTGAATGCTCATGTGTGACGCACTGCTCCTTCGCCAGCGCCTAAAATTGGCCCACCCCAAAAGTAGACTACGCGAGGGGGGTTACAGGCAAGTTACAGCCGCACGTACTGGGCGATGAAGGCGGCGGCCTCTTCCCAACGGGTAAACTGAATTTCGGTGTTGGATTGCACATGGCGGAGCACACCGCGCCATTCCGCAACTGGGGCAAGGGGCAGAGTGGGCGGCTCTTCATAGATAAAGCGCAACACAAACGAAGTAAGCTGGGTTTCCGGGGGCGGTGAGTTTTCAGGATTGGGGGGCGTCATTGTCAATCACTGTACCCGTTCCCGGTCACACCAAAGTTACATTTCGCTCGCGCCTACGGCCTCATCTCGCACAAGGCGTTGATACACCGCTTGGGTGGCAGGTGAAGGCTCCACTTCTAGCTCACGCTGGAGGGCGGCCCGGCAAAGCTGATAAGCGCGCAAGGCCAGCGGGCGATTATCTAGCCGCGCGTAGGCCAGCATCATCAGGCGGTAGGCCCGCTCCCAACACGCATCTCGGTTGAGGATGAGCTGACAGACGGCCAGCCCTTCTTCGTACTGCGCTTGTTCCACCAACAACCCCGCCAGCTTATCGGCGGCGCGCAGGTAAAGGGCCAGCAGGCGCTCACGTTCCTCACTGGCCCAATCTTCATACAACGCTTCGGGCAAAAAATCACCGGTGTACAACCGTAAGGCGGCCTGCAAATGCATAATGCTCTGCGGGCCAGTAGCGTGCAAACCGGCTTCAGCCTCGCGCTCAAACTCGGCGGCATCTAGCCACACATCGGCTTCTGGGCGAAGCCCATACAATGCGTTATCACGCTGGATGTAAGCGGAGGGTGCTTCAGCGGGCCGCGCCGGTTCTAACGTCTTGTAGAGCGCGTTGAGGGCCACTTTGAAATCACGGCTGGCGGCCTCCGGCGTGAGCGTTGGCCATAGGCGCTCCGTAATCGTTTCACGCTGTAAGGCTTGGCCGCGTTGCGTCAGCAAAAGCTGAAAGAGCTGGCGGGCCTTATCCCGCTTCCACTCACGCCCATCAATTTCCTGTGCGCCGCGCCAAACCCGGAAGGGGCCAAGAGTCTGCACGCGCAATTGATACCCCGGGTGCACTTTGAGATCAGGCAACCTCAGGTGGGTTAATAGGCGATTGACGAGGGCGGTATGGATGCGGCGCGCGCGCGCTTCCACCAGAAGCGGCACAATTTGGCGCGGGTCAGGTGGGCCGAGCAAACTGCGTTGGGTTAACAAGAAATCGTAGCCATGCGCCTCACACAGCGCCAACAACTCATCCGCGCTGGCGGCAAAATGCTCCAGCTGTTGAAGTTGAAGGTGCGCTAAACACAACCACAGCCGCGTTGCCGTGCGGCCAAACGGGTCACCGCACTCGCGGAAGGCAACCAACACGCGCTCCAAGGGTTCTACTGCCAATTCGGGTCGGCCAGCCAGAATGTACGTGGCCGCTAACGTCAGTTCGCCGAGCGCCGTCAACCATTGGTCACCAGCCCAACGGCAAATCTCCAACCCTTCTTGCGCCGCTTGTTCAGCGCGGGCTGGGTCATTGGGCGTGGAAAATCCGTAGGCGCGGCTCAAACCCCACATGGCTTCGGCCCGCACACGGCGCACAGCCAACTGGTCACCCAGCGTGATGGAGGCTTGATAGTGCCGCACCGCTTCGGCCAATTCCGCGCCGGAACCCGTGGCCACTTGTAGGGCGTGCCCCAAGCGGATATGGCCAACCGCAGTGACGAAGGGCGAATTAAGGCGCTCACCCAGCTCAATACCTTCTTGGGCAGACGTAATGGCCGCTTCGCCCTTGCCCTGAAAAGCATAAATCAACGCCAACAGCAGGGGCGTTTCACGATGGGCGCGCGGTGCATGAGGATGTTCACCCTCGGAATGTGACCAATCTTCTAGAATCCGTTGGGCTTCTTCCAATCGGCCCGTGCGGAGCTTAACGCGCACGCTCAACGCATCTTCATCCGGGCCATCTAGTAGCGCGCGCGCTTGCAGGCGCAACTGTTCAGCTTCATGCGGCTTTCCCAGGTTGAGTTTGTTCTCGGCCAACAATTCCAGCAGGCGGGCTTGCGCTTGCGTATCCGGCAAACCATCCGAGACGCGCAAAGCTTCTTCTAGCAAACTTTCGGCTTGGGCCGGGCGCACGGTATCCAAATACACCAATGCCTGCCCCCGCAACGCGCGGCTGACGCCCGCCGAGTCGCCGCGCGCGCGCCACAACCGCTCGGCTTGTTGATACCACGCTAGCGCTTCTTCAAAACGGCTTCGCAGGCGGGCAATATCACCGAGATAGCGCATGAGTAAAGGCCGTGTGGCGAGGTGATTGGGCGGCAGGGCATCCACCCACCGCGCCACCGTATCCAGCTGGCCGGCGCGGAGGTGGCCCTCGCCAACGCTCTCAATATCCGTTGCGGCTTCCGCAAATTGTTCAGCCGCCAGCGCGTGATAGATGGCTTCTTCCAGATTGGTTTGCGCGCGAAAATAATTGGCCGCGCGCCGATGACGTTCCCGCGCCGCCTCAGTTTCATTGGCCCATTGCCCACGCAAAAAATCATGAAACAGATGATGGTAGCGTGATTGGCGCTCGCCGAGGCTGACAACGAACAAATCTGCTTCATGCAGACGCGCTAATAATTGTTCAGCGTCTGGGGATTGGGTGATGGCGGCGCACGCGCCGGGCGTCAACTCGCGGAGCAGGGCCGTTTCTCGCAAAAAAGCCGTCATCTCTGGGGGCTGGCGGCCTAACACTTCATGCGCCAAATACTCAAACAGCGCGCGCAAAGGTTCCGGGCTGGGAGCCTCCGCCGTGGGGCCTTCGGCCAATAGTTGTGCAATGTTGTGTGGTGTGTGCCCGCGCAAGCCCTGCCACACCAATTGCAAAGCAATGGGCCAGCCCTCCGTTTTATGCGCCAGCGCCGCCACTTCCGCCGCTGTGAGGCGCATATCATACGTTTGTTGGAACAACGCCTGTATCTCCGCTGGCTGAAACACCAACGCCGCGCGGCTGATTTCCAGCAACTCACCCCGCACCCGCCAAGCGGTGAGGGCTGGGCTATGTAACGGATGCCGGGTGGCCAGCAAAACGTGCAAATGCGCTGGAAGATTGGCAATGAAATGCTCAAACAGAGTGTGAATTTCTGGAATGCGGCTGAGAAAGTGGTAATCATCCACCACCAACACCGTCGGCTCGGTGAGCGCTTCCGCCAACGCATTCACCAAGGCTTCAATAACCGAGGGCCAAGCGTTGGGCTGGCCTTGTGCGCGCGCTTCGCGGAGCAAGGCTTGAGGGTAATCGGAAAGCGCGGGCAGACCGGCCTGAAAGGCGGCGATGAGATAGGCGAGAAAACGTTGCGGGTCCGCGTCGCTTTCGGCGGCGCTATACCAGAAGAGGGTAAACGGCGCTTGTTCAGCTAACTCGGCCAGCGCGGTGCTTTTGCCGTAACCCGTGCCGGCTTGCACCAGCGTCAGCCGGTAATCCAGCGCGGTTTGAAGCTGAGCAATAAGGGCCGGACGCGGCAGAAGGCGACGATGGCGGCGAGGCGGGGTGAGGCGCGTGCGTAGGATTAAGTCATCACGCAACATCAACACGAGTATAGCATGGCGACTAGTTGAGGCGATGCGTTAACTTTTGCCGAGGCTGGCTCGCCACTTCCGCCAAGCGTTTTGAAGTGTGCCTACAATGCCGTAAGGAAAAACAATCACGATCAGGATAAAAATCAAACCGAGGATGAGGGCCCACCGTTCACCAATGTTGATTTCTAGCCCGGCCACCTTGATGACGGTATCACGCAAAGTATCTTCTAATAAGTGCAAGCCAAACGCGCCGAGGACTGGCCCGATAAATGTGGCCTGCCCGCCCACCAGCGTCATGATGAGGGGTGTCATTGTGTAATCCAGGCCCAGCACTTCTGGGCTGGCGCCTTTGAGGGCCAAGCCGCGTAAAATGCCAGCGCCGTTCGCCAGCAAGCCGGCCACTACAATGGCTATGAGTTTGAAATAGAAAGTGTTATAGCCGAGCATTTGGGCGCGGCTCTCGTTATCCCGCACGGCCAGCAAAACGCGCCCCGTGGGTGACTCCATCAACCGGCGCACTATGAGGAAGGCCGCTACAAGCAGAGTGAGCGTGAGGTAATAGAAAAACAAGCGGTTACGGGTGAGGTTGAGAAATTCCGGCACCTCAAACGTAAAGCCATCTTCCGCGCCGGTGAGCGGGGCCAGCAAACGATTTCCGGCCAAGATAAAAAAGACCTGCGCGAACGCCAGCGTAAAGAGCGCAAAGTACAGGCCCTTAATCCGCAAGCCTACAAAACCTTTGATGAGGGCGATGAGGATGCTAAGGGCGAGGGACGCCAACACTGCCGCCCACCACGGCCAGCCGAGGTGTTGCATGAACAGTCCTACGCCGTATGCACCCATCCCAAAAAAAGCCGCATGCCCGAAAGACACCACGCCCGCAAAACCAAACATCAAATTGTAGCTGATGGCGAGGATGGCAAGGATGAAAACATCAATATAAATGGCCTGCCAGAAAAACGCGCGCCCGCGCACACAGGCCGATGACTCGGTGAAAGCGGCGATGATAAAGGGCAAGGCGATGAGGGCCGCCACCGCCAGCAAATACCCGCCCGTCTCTTTGAACGTTGCGCCGAGCGGCCCTAGCCATTGAGTGCGCCAGTGAGCGATGACGGTGAGCGCAAGTAAAAGCCCGAGGCCGCCCATCTGCCAGCCCACAAAGCTGGAGGGGCCAACGGCGCAAAAGCTGGCTTCCGCCGCGCTGTGCCAGGCTTCTAAGCCGGTTTTTCCGGCCTCCGGTGCGCCGGTGAATGCCGCGATGAAGTAGGGGAGGAGGCCAAAGGCGGCCAACACGCCCAATGCCAGCCACGGATTGGAGCGGGAAGCGGGCATCAGCCTTCCCTCCCAAACAGGCCATTGGGCCGCACTAGCAAAACAACCACCATAAACAGCAAAATAGAAACGCTGGCCAGCACCGGCGTGTTGAAGAATTGCAGTGAAATTTGTTCTGCGGTGGCGCGGGTGAGGCCCACCAGTAGGCTGGCGATGGCGGTGCCTTCATAACTGCTCATGCCGCCAATCACAATCACGATGATGGCGACGAGCAGAAAATCTGTGCCCATGCCCGGATACGCGCCGAGGAAGGGGGCCGCCGTGATGCCGCCTAACGCCGCTACCGCTGTTCCTAACGCAAACACCAGCGTAAACGTTCGGCGCACGTTAATGCCCAACGCCTGCACCATTTCACTATCTTGCACACCGGCGCGAATGACGATGCCGAGCCGCGTGCGTTGGAGCAAAAACGAGATGCCCACCATTAGCGCCGCGCCGATGAAAATGATAAACACACGATACGTCTCAAATTGCCCGCCGAGGATGCCGAAGGTGGTGGCGAGGGCGGGCGGTTCTTCAATGGGCACCAGGCCGGCCGGGCCATACACTGCCCGCACCACTTCATTGATGGCGGTGCTTAAACCCAACGTCATCACAATTTGGTAAACGGGCCGCGCATACAGTGGGCGAAGCAAACCCACCTCCATCGCCGCCCCGGCCAAACCGCCGAACACAGTGGCCCCAATCAGGGCGCTCACAAAACGGATTTCTATTGGTACGCCATCCGGCAAAGCGCCATAAATGGCGAAGCCCGCATACGCGCCGAGCATAAAGAACGCGCCTTGCGCCAGATTGAGCACATCCAGCAAGCCGAAAACGATGGACATGCCCGCCGCGATGAGGAAAAATAACATGCCTTGATACAAGCCGGAGAGCATGACGACGGCCACCGTGCCGGGCCGAAAGAGGAGCAGGTTGAGGCTGAATAATGCGGCCACAAACAAGCCCGAGATGATCAGCGATTGTTGCAGTGTGTTGGTGCGAAGCGTGGTTTGCATGGGTTTTGCTTTAGGCCGCGCTGAGGTATTTTTGAATTAGGGCCGTATCCGCCAGTAAATCTTTCATCTTTCCGGCATGTACAGAGCGGCCATCTTCAATAATCACGTAGCGGTCCGCCAGTTGGCTGGCCACGCGGAAATTTTGCTCCACGAGTAACACCGTTACTTGGTCGCTCAAGCGGCGGATGGCGGCCATCATTTGCTCAATGATGACGGGCGCGAGGCCCTCGCTTGGCTCATCAATCAACAACAAATGATTCTCCGGCACCAGGGCGCGGGCGATGGCCAACATTTGTTGTTGCCCACCGGAGAGCTGGCCGCCCGGCCAGTGATACAGCCGCTCCAAATCGGGAAAAATCTCAAAGATGAAGGCGCGTTTGCGGGCCAAATCACCCTTACGCCGCTCGGCAATCATTAGATTTTCAGCCACAGTTAATTGGCGAAAAATGGCCCGGTAATCGGGCACGTAGCCCAAGCCCATCTGCGCAATTTCATACGGCTTGCGCCCATGCAAAGGTTGTTGTTGATAGTGGATAGCGCCTTGCGTGGGCGGGTTAAGGCCCATGATGCTCCGCAGGGTGGTGGTTTTGCCCGCGCCGTTGCGGCCCAGCAACGCCGTGATACTGTTGGCCGGCGCTTCCACGCTGACGCCCTGCAAAATGTGGAATTGGCCAATAAAAGTGTGGATGTTTTCGAGACGAAGGTGGGCCGTCATAAATTATTGTTTGCTCAGCGCCGATAAATCACCATACAACTCACCCAAGTAAGCTTTTTGCACCGTGGGGTTGGCGGCAATTTCAGCCGGAGTACCCTCCGCCAACAGTTGCCCAAGATGCATGACGCTGATGCGGTCTGAGAGCGCCATGACGATGTTCATGTTGTGCTCCACCAACACCACCGTCTTGTTGCCTGCGCGGCGGACGCGATCTACCAGCGCCATAAACTCCGGCACTAACTCGCCCGCCAAGCCGGAAGTAGGCTCATCCAGCAACAAAATATCCGGGTCTTGGGCTAAAAGCAACGCTAACTCTAACTTGCGCTTATCACCATGGGGCAGGCTCAGAGCAGGCGCTAACGCTTTATGCGTCAACTCAGTGGCTTCCAGCGCGGCTTGGGCTTTGGTTGCATAATCTTTGAAGCGGTGAACAGGTGTAAACAGCCGAAAATTATCTCGCCCCAACGCTTGCGCCGCCAAGCGCACATTTTCAAAGACGGTGAGGGTGGGGAAAATATTGGTGATTTGATAGGAGCGCCCAAGGCCGAGGTGCGCAATGCGATGCGGAGGCAGTGGGGTGATATCGCGCCCACGCAGAAACACCTGCCCACGGGTGGGCTTGAGCACGCCGCTGAGCAGGTTGAACAGCGTAGTTTTGCCCGCGCCGTTTGGTCCGATGATGGAATGTAAATGCCCGGCCTGAATCTTCAGGTTCACGCCCTCCACCGCTTTTAGCCCGCCAAAGTGGCGGCTCAGGTCACGCGTTTCAAGTAAGATGGCTTCAGACATGGCGGGAGGTAGATTACCATTAAGAGACTATTTCTTAAATTGGCTTCTATCTTGGAACAAGCGCCCTGAACATCCTGAGCGCAGTTGAAGGACGAAGGGCGCGCTCAACTTAGGACGGCACGTTGAGCGCAGCCAAAATGTGCCTTTCTCAGACTTTAGGCCCTTAAGAAACACTCTCTAAGCCACAAAGACACGAAGCACAGATGACTCTTCGTGTCTTTGTGGTTTCTCGTCCATTACGGCGCAAACGCGCTTAGTTACAGCGGTCAGGCGCGGTGCAGGGCGGGGCGCTTTCCTCGCCGCTCACTTCCTTCACTAATTCAAAGAACCGCTCGTTCTCATCCGTGGTGCTCACTAACTTCACGATGTACATCGAGGCCAACGCTTGATGATCTTGTGCGCGGATGGTGTACGTGCCTTTGGGGCCTTCGAAAGTCAGCCCCTCCAGCGCGGCAATCAGGGTTTCGGGGGCCGTATCACCGCCGGTAGCGTTAAGAGCGGCCACCACCGCTTGCGCTGTAGCAAACCCGCACTCACTGAACAAATCCGGGTTGCCGCCAAACTTTGCATTGTGCTGTTCTACCAGATAATCATTGGCAGGGGTCTGTGGCAGGCTGTAGTGATACACAATCAAGCCTGTGGAACCTACGAAACCGGGGTCCAGCAATTTCACCGTGTCATTGGAAGAAAATCCGGTGATGAAGGGGATTTCGCCCGTTACGCCCTGATCCGAAAGTTGTTTGAACAGAATTGTGCCGGACGTATTGGTGGCCCAGATCAGAATGAGGCCATCGGGGTTGGCGTCTTTTACTTGTTGAATATAGGCCGTAAAGTCCGTGGTATCACTGGGGGCGTAGATTGGCTCAGCAGTGAGAAAGGTGCCGCCCAACGCGCCAAAGGAGGCTTGAAACCCGGCGGCAGTGGCTTTACCAAAGTTGTAATCCTCGGCCAAGATGAGGTAGTTCTGGCCGATGTTTTCAATAGACCAGCCTGCCATCGTTAGGCCATCTTGCGCGCTGTTGCGGCATACGCGGAAGGTGTGGTCATTAAAATTCGCGCCTGTGATATCGGCGGAGGCCGCTGGAGCCGCGAAGTACACCACGCCGTTTTCTTTAGCCAAAGCCTGCACTTGCAGGGCTACAGCGGAGCTGGTGTTGCCAATTAAAATTTCCACGCCATCAGATTCAATCAGTTCACGCGCGGCGGCGATGGCTGTATCTACGTTGCTGGTGTCATCTTTGATAATCAACTCAATCGGGCGATTACCGGCCACCAACGCGCCGTCCGTGGCGTAATCAAAGCCCAATTGCAGGCCGTTCCACATCTCGTTGCCAAAGAGTTGCAGGCCGCCCGTTAAGTCCGAGAGTACGCCAATTTTGAGCGGCTCACCCAGAGGCGCTTCCGTTGGTTCGGGCGTATCCGTCGGAGCGGGCGCAACGGTGGGGGCTGTGGTGGGTGCGGCGGTGGGTTGTGGCGCGGCAGTTGGGGCAGGGGTGGTGGCGGGCGCGCAGGCGGCCAGCGCCAGCGTACCAGCGGCTAACAGAGTAATAAATTTACGGATGTTCATCAGAGATTCTCCTCCAGAGAAAGGGCAAGTGAACCGTTGAGAGTGGACAACACACAGCGTCAGGGCGTGAAGACACCTCCTTGTGAGGTTACGGGATAGAAGGGATGAGTGAATACGGTTAAGCAAGCAAAAATTGCCGGCCAGTCTTACGCTAACAGGCGGCAGTTACAGTGGGGTTACACGTTGGGGGTGGTCCAAAAAGCTAGTTTGTCCCTGAACGAGATAAATGAATTTGCGGAAACCCCTGTCAATCAAAATGGGAGCATCTAACGGTGAGCGTCACTGGCCAGTGCGCGGATTAGCAGATAAAACTCAAACGTAGAAATACTGAAGGCGCTGAATCCCTTGGAGCGGGGCAATTGATTGTCCCCGCCATTCACCGGTACGGAATGTTAGCCCACTTTTTCTATTTCCAAGGCGCTATGCTTCATCCACTGTAAGTGGTTGAGATTTTTTCCATCAATGTCTGTAAATCCGTATTTTTTCCCTGTGAAAAAGTAACCCTTTTGTGAGCGGGTCGGTTGTAGCGCGTTGTTAAGCGCACTTACGATAACAAAACGCTCGAAACAGTCACGCCGGGCAATTCTTTTATCTATGTTGAAAAGCGCGATACATGATTACATCATTTGCAGTTTGCTTCCCTGTGCTCGTTTAGGCGTGAATTGCTTGTTCCCAGCTTACCGCTTTGTACTTCAGTGTTGAAAGAAAACCCAGAATGATTGTAAAAATCTAAAGTATTTCCAGAGATATGCAATTGGGATAGCGGGCTGATGACTATCGCTGTTTGGCCCCAGGTCTTTGAGGATCATGCCGATGACTTTTATAGTGTGTCTCCCTACGCCAGTATTAACTAACCGTTAGGCGGGCAAGATACAGAATGACCATTGTAGCGGATGACAGGCGGCCATGAATAGAAATAAGCAGTTCAGGCGGGCTTGGTTGAAGCCTGTTTGTACGCCTTGAGCGTGCGCTCTTTCACAATGGCGCGGTTCACAATTGGCTGGGGATAGTGTTCGCCAATGACCACGCCACATAATTTTTGCTCCAGCGGCGTCATTTCCCACGGCGCATGAATGAATTTATCCGGCGCGTTCGCCAGCTCCGGCACCCAGCGGCGGATAAATTTACCCTGTGGGTCAAACTTCTCGCTTTGCAAAACGGGATTGAAGATGCGGAAGTACGGCGCGGCATCCGTGCCCACGCCCGCCGTCCATTGCCAGCCGCCATTGTTGGCCGCCAAGTCCCCATCCACCAACTGCTCCATAAAATACTGCTCGCCCAACTGCCAATCTATCAGCAAATCTTTGGTAAGAAAGGAGGCCACAATCATCCGGCCCCGGTTGTGCATCCAGCCGGTTTCATTAAGTTGGCGCATGCAGGCATCCACCACCGGGTAGCCCGTCAGGCCGCGCTTCCACGCCGCCAAATCATCCGGCGCGTCCCGCCATGGAATGTTCCGCAGGTTGGGGTTGAAGGCCGTTTGGAGAACTTCTGGAAAGTGATACAAAATGTTGAGATAAAACTCGCGCCAAATGAGTTCATTGAGCCAGGTTTCCGCGCCTTTGCGGGCCACATCATTGTTGGCGCGCCGCATAGCTTCTAACGCCGCCGCCGCCGCCGCGCGGGCCGAAATCAGCCCGAAACGGAAGTAGGGCGAAAGCGCCGAAGTGCCCTCGGCATCTAACATATTTCGCCCATGGCTGTAATTGAAAATAGCGGCGGCCTTAAAGTTGTTGAGGCGTGTGTGGGCTTCAGCTTCTGTAGCAGAGAATTGGAGGAGTGGAGAATTGGGAATAGAAGAACTCTTTAATTCTCCAATTTTCGGAAATGAAATTTGCTGTGGCGCTTCTAAAATATCCCTCGGCGCAGGCAAGGGCAGAAGCTTCCACGCTTTGCTGAACGGCGTGAACACAGTGTATGGGCCGCCGTCTTTTTTTTGCACGGTGGAGGGGTGATGGACGGTGACGCCGCCCATGAGGGTGAGCGGCAATTGCTTTTGGAGCGCCACATCGCGCGCGCGGGCGTAGGGGCTGTAGTCTTCTTCGGCAAAGATGGCGTCTGCGCCGGTTTCGGCCAATAAGCGTTGAAGCTCCGTGAGCGGCTGGCCGGCGCGCACAATTAATTTTGAGCCACGTTGTTGTAGTTCGGCGTCCAATGAGCGGAGGGCGTTGAACAGAAAGGCTTTGCGTTTTTCGGCGCGGGCATGGTAACGGGAGTTAAGGGCGTTGGGATCCAGAATAAACACCGGCGCCACCGCCCCATATTTCAGCGCGGCGTGCAAAGCGGCGTTATCGTGCAGGCGCAAGTCTCGCCGGAGCCACCAAATGGCCGTTGGCATGGCTTAAAACTCCAACCCGCCGGAGTGCCCGGCGTGATACGCTTCTAAGATTTTCTGCGCCACGGCCTGCGGCGCGAGGGCGTTGGCCGGCATCCGAAACGGCACTTTTTTCCAGAAGGGCGTGTTCACCGCGCTGGGCCGCGCCACTGTAATTTTGCGCGTACGCTCCTCTTTACGGAAAGCCTCGGCAAACGCTTCTAGGCCGGCTTTGGCGGCGGCGTACGCGCTCAGGCCCGGTAGCCGCATCCGCTCATGAATGGCGCCAATAAAAAATAGATGTGCGTCCGGCGTCAGCAGGGGCAGGCTGGCGTGCGCGGCCAGCATCGCCCCGGTTAAGTTCGCCTCCACAATCCGCTGGATGGCTTCGGGCGTGGTATCCGCCACTTTTTCGGAAGCAATGTCTCCAGCCGTGTACACCCACAATGCTATTTCAGACGTTTCCTGCGCTACGCGCAAAACGGCTTGTTGAATGGAAAGGGCCTCAGCCAGATTGGCCGAATAGGCGTGGGGGGTAAGGGGGGCCAGCACGGTCTCATCGCGAGCGACGGCGTGCACGACCCATCCGGTTTGGGTCAAATGTTGGGTGAGGGCTCGGCCAATACCGCCCGCCGCGCCCCAAACGAGAGCGGAGGTCATGTTTTCTCCCAAAAGTTTCTGCGAGAAATGTATCACCAACCTCGGGTGTTGACCGCGCCCTCTATTATTTTGCTAATACAGAATTAGCGCTGATCTAACGGGCCTTCTTTAGACTACAACCGCCATCGGGCTGAACAAGTATGGGTCTATTCGGTAATTAAGCCGGTGGTGACGGAGAAAATAGTATGAAAATTGATAAATTCACTCAAAAATCACAGGAAGCAATTTTGCAGGCCCAAAATCTGGCCAGAGACCTGGAGCATCAGACGGTGGAGCCGGCTCATTTGTTGCTGGCTTTAATTAAGCAAGAGGCCGGCGTTGTGCCGGCGATTGTAGCGCAGGTGGCCGGCGGGGTGCAGGCCCTGCAGGCCGAATTGCAAAAGGAGCTGGCCCGGCGTCCAAAGGTGCAGGGCGCAAATGTGGATGTGGCCCTCGCTCGCCCAACCGCCGAGGCGTTGACGGCCGCCGAACGTTACGCAAAGGGGATGCAGGATGACTACGTCTCAACTGAGCACTTGTTGTTGGCGCTGACTGATACGAGCGAGGGCAAACTCTTGGCCGCTTACGGGCTGACCAAAGACCGCATCTTGGCCGCGCTCAAATCGGTGCGCGGCGCGCAACGCGTTACCACGGCTGACCCGGAAGCCACTTATCAGGCGCTGGAAAAGTATGGGCGTGATTTGACCGATTTGGCGCGCAAGGGCAAATTAGACCCCGTCATCGGGCGGGATGAGGAAATCCGACGGGTGATTCAAATTCTCACCCGCCGCACCAAGAATAACCCGGCCCTGATTGGTGAGCCGGGGGTGGGTAAAACGGCGGTGGCGGAGGGGCTGGCGCAACGCATCATCAATGGGGATGTGCCGGAGGGCCTCAAGCACAAACGCATTGTTCAACTGGATATGGGGGCGCTGGTGGCGGGCGCAAAATATCGCGGCGAGTTTGAGGAGCGGCTGAAGGCCGTCCTGAAGGAAATTAGTGAGGCCAACGGCGAAGTGATTTTGTTTGTGGATGAAATGCACACGGTGGTGGGAGCAGGTAAAGCCGATGGCGCGATGGATGCGGGCAATATGCTCAAACCGATGTTGGCGCGCGGTGAGTTGCATCTGATTGGGGCCACGACGTTGGATGAGTACCGAAAGCATGTAGAAAAAGACCCGGCGCTGGAGCGCCGCTTCCAACCGGTGTTGGTGGATGAACCCAGCGTAGCCGATACGATTTCAATTCTACGCGGCCTCAAAGAGCGCTACGAGGTGCATCATGGCGTGCGTATTACGGATGCGGCCGTTATCGCCGCCGCCAGCCTCAGCCAGCGTTACCTGCCAGACCGCCGCTTGCCGGATAAAGCCATTGACTTGGTGGATGAAGCCGCCGCTCGTCTGCGCACCGAAATTGACTCAAAGCCGCAGGCGCTGGATGAAGTTGACCGCCAAATTATGCAATTGGAAATTGAACGGGAGGCCTTGAAAAAAGAGAAAGACAAGGCCGCGCGCGAACGCTTACAGAAATTGGAACAGGAACTGGCTGAGCGCCGCGAAAAATCTTTGGCGATAACGGCGCGCTGGCAGGCCGAAAAACAGGTGATTGGTGAACTACGCGCGCTAAAGGAAAAGCAAGAACAAACCCGCGTGGCCATGGAGCAGGCTGAGCGCAACGCCGATTTAGAAACCGCCGCCCGTTTGCGTTACGGCGAGTTGCGCCAGATTGAGAATGATATCCACGCCGCCGAGGTCAAGATCAAGGCTATTCAGGCCGAAGGCGCGTTGCTCAAAGAGGAAGTGAACGCCGAGGAAATCGCCGCCATTGTTGGGCGATGGACGGGCATCCCCGTCACCCGCTTGCTGGAAGGTGAAACACAAAAATTACTGCGGATGGAGCAGGAGTTGCATCGGCGGGTGGTGGGGCAGGATGAGCCGGTGCGAGTGGTGGCTAACGCCGTGCGCCGCGCCCGGGCCGGCCTGCAGGACCCGAATCGCCCCATTGGCTCGTTCATCTTCCTTGGCCCCACGGGCGTTGGCAAAACGGAGTTGGCGCGCGCCCTGGCCGAGTTCTTGTTTGATGATGAACGCGCCATCATCCGAATTGATATGAGCGAGTATCAGGAAAAACACACCGTGAGCCGGTTGATTGGTGCGCCGCCCGGCTATGTGGGTTATGATGAGGGCGGGCAACTGACCGAGGCCGTTCGTCGTCGCCCTTATAGTGTGACGCTATTTGATGAAATCGAGAAGGCTCATCCAGAAGTCTTTAATGTTTTGCTTCAATTGTTGGATGATGGCCGCCTAACGGATGGGCAGGGGCGCACAGTGGACTTCCGCAACACGGTGGTGATTATGACCTCTAACCTCGGCAATACGCTGTGGGAGGGCGGGCGGCGGGTGACGCGGGATGAAATGACACAGGTTCTGCAACATCATTTCCGCCCGGAGTTCCTCAACCGGATTGACGAAATTGTGGTCTTCCACCCGCTGGGCAAGGAGCACCTGAGCGGCATTGTGGATATTCAACTGCGGCGCGTGAGCAAACTGCTGGCAGAGAAAGGTTATGGCATTGAGGTAACGGAGGCGGCGCGGGAGTATCTGGCAGAGGTGGGGTACGACCCATCCTTCGGCGCACGCCCACTTAAGCGGGCCATTCAACGTGAGCTTCAAGACCCGCTGGCGCTGAAACTTTTGGCCGGCGAGTGGCCTATCCCTGAAGTTGGGGCGGGCCAAACGGGTAGCACGATTCTGGTGGATAGAGGGCCGGAGGGGTTGGTCTTTTCAATCCAATCCGTTCGCGAGGCGGAGGCCGAACCGGCCTGAGCTTAGGAGCGGCGCACTGATGAAGACCTGGGCGGATGGGAACAACGGGCGAGCGGCGTGTTTCCATCCGCCCAATACTTTATAGCGGCTCTTGCCGCGCCAGACGGATGCGAATTTGATTGAGCGCAACGGTGACAGCCCACTGCGCTAGGTTGGTGAGCGCACCGCCATAAGTTTGAGTGTGCGTTTTTATATCGTTGGCCGAGGCGAGCGCCGTTTCAATCCGTTTTTCTTCCGGGGTGGCGGTGACGCGCAAGGCCAGAGCTAAATCTGCAGAGCGTTCAGAGCGTAAACGCGCGGCTTCTTCGGTGAGAGGGGAGGCATTAAGCACGCTCGCGCCGCGGTAAACTTGCGCGGCTTGCGGCAGAAGGGCAAGTTTGGCGTTGAGGGCGCCTCGTGTGCCATCTTCTGCAATGGTTAGTGTGAGGCCGCGCATGGCCAACATCTGTAAAACAGCTTCTTCCAGCGCAATTTTTTCTTCGGCGTAAATGTAATCCCCCAATTTCTCACGCACTTGTGCGGCTACGGGCGCAATTAACGCATCCGCTTCCGCTTCGCTTTCGGCTTTGGCCGTAATCCGCACATCCACCGCGCCCGCGTGGGCGTTAAGGCCCACTGTAGGGTTGGTGAGCTTTTCTAGTTCGCCAATCTCCGCATCAATCATGCTCTCGCCAATGCCCACCGTGCGGAGCAATTTGGCCTTAATCACGCCGCGCAGGTTAAAGCGTTCGCGCACATACGGCAGAACGCGCGTCTCTAGCATGTGTTCCATCTCCCGCGGCACGCCGGGCAGGCAAATCACTACGCCCTGGGCATGTTCCACAATGAAGCAAGGGGCAGTGCCCACTGGATTCTCCAGCGGGATAGCGCCTGCGGGCACGTAGGCTTGGCGGCGGTTGTTCTCGGTGGGCGTGCGGCCAAACCGGCGGAAGCGCTCTGCAATTTGTTCCCACAGCTCGGGCCGATACTCTAAGTCTTGGCCAAAGGCGCGGGCTACGGCTTCGCGGGTGGGGTCATCTACGGTTGGGCCGAGGCCGCCCGTGGTTATGACCACGGCCGCGCGGGCCGAGGCCTCTTGCACCAAACGCGCAATCGCGGCCACATCATCCCCAATGGCGGAGAAGCGCTCCACGCTTAGACCAATGGTGCGAAGTTTTTGGGCAAGGTGGGCGGAGTTGGTATCTATGATTTCGCCGAGGAGTAATTCACTGCCAATGGCGATGAGTTCGGCGCGCATTTATTTGCGTTCACGGCGTGGGGCGCCGTACAATACTTCTTCGCGGATGAGGTAACCCGTGGTGCGCAATTTCAGCGCCACATCCGAGGCTAAATTGCGCATGATGCGAAAGCCCAAATTTGGGTCGCTTTCACATAGGGCCATTAACTTATCCCGAGGGATGACGAGCACTAGCGTATCTTTCGCCACACTGCGCGCCGTGGCCGAGCGTAGGCCCTGATCCACCAAAGCAATTTCGCCAAACACTTGGCCGCGCCGCAAGGTGGTGAGTGTGATGGGCCGAGACGGCCGGGCGTTGGCGTCCGCCACCAACGCCGGGTCTACTTGAATATCCACTTCCCCTTGCGCAATCAGATACAATTCGTGGCTGGCGCTGTTCTCTTCAAAGATTAAGTCACCCAAGCCGTAGCGGCGTTCTTGGCACAGCGCGGCCACGCGCTCTAGCTCCGCCGCCGCTAAATCAAAAAAAATATCCGCTTGTTTGAGCACACTTGCGTACGCCATGCTTCGCTCCGAGGTGATGTAGAGTCAGACATAAATAGTGTAACATACCTGTTAAGGTGTGCCAATTTATGTAGCCGGATGGTGAGCCATGCGAATCGGAATGCTTGTGGATATGTACAAACCCAATATCAGTGGGATTACCAACTATGTGGCGGTCAATAAGCGTTGGCTGGAAGCGCGCGGTCACAAGGTGTATGTCTTCACATTTGGGAATGAGGATTATGAAGATGATGAACTGTATATCATCCGCTCGCCCGGCCTGCCGCTGAACGTTAATGACACCGGCTTTCATCTTTCCTTCCGCTACTCTCAGGTGGCGCAGAAAAAGTTACAAACGATGGATGTGGTGCATGTCCACCACGCCTTCCTCAGCGGGCCGCTGGCCCTGCGTTATTGCAAGCCGCATGGCATCCCTATCGCCTTCACCAATCACACCCGCTACGATTTATACGCGCAACATTATCTGCCGCCCGGCGTGCCGGATGCCGTGGGCGAGACCTTCCTGAGAGCCTATTTACCCAATTTGTGCGCTCAATTTGATTTAGTGATTGCGCCTTCCGCGGGCGTGGCGGAGGTGATGCGCAATTTGGGCGTTAACTCACCCATCAAAGTCATTCCCAATGGCATTGATTTTGCCCACTTTGCCAACGCGCCTACCCTCACCCGCGCGGAATTGGGTTTGCCGGAGGAGGCGGTGGTGCTCATGTATGTGGGCCGCCTCAGCCCGGAAAAGAACCTCGCCTTCCTCTTGCGCGCTTTTTTTGGCGTAGCCACAGCATTCCCACAAGCCTTTTTGGCGGTGGTGGGTAGTGGGCCAGAATTGGAAAATTTGCGGGATCAGGCAGAACATTCTGGCATGGTAGAACGTGTGAAATTTTTTGGCAAGGTGGAATATACCCAAGTGCCCGCCTATATGCGCGTGGCCGATGCGTTTGTAACGGCCTCCATGACGGAAGTGCATCCACTCTCATTGATTGAAGCGCTTGCCGCCGGTTTACCGGCGTTGGGCGTCACTTCGCCGGGCATTGCGGATACGATTGTGGAAAATGAAAACGGCTTCCTAAGCCCGCCGGATATTGCGGCTTTTACGGCTAAGCTGATGCGGCTGGTGATGGAGCCGGAGACCCGCCATCGGCTCGGGGAGGGGGCTCGCGCCTCGGCCAAATTGTATGATATTGACCGCACGGCGCAGTTGGTGCTGGATGAGTACATACGGTTGGCCGCTGATGGTCAGCAACGGCTAACGGGTTGGCAACGCTTTACCCAAAACATGCGGCGTTGGCTGGGCGCGCAAACCGAGTCACAAACCGAATGACGCAGGCGCGATTACGTTTGGGCCGGAAGGGCGAAGAACTGGCGGCGCAAAAACTGCTGGCCCGGGGTTATGAAATCTTAGCTCGCAATTACCGCACCCGGGAGGGCGAAGCGGATTTGGTGGCGCGCCTCGGCGCACAATGGGTTTTTGTGGAAGTGCGCACGCGGCGTGGCGCGCACTTCGGTACACCAGAAGAAAGCCTCACGCCGCGCAAACGTCAGCACTTGCTGGCCGCCGCACAGGCCTATTTGGCTGAACACAATTTGCAGGATGTGGATTGGCGGATTGATTTTGTGGCTGTGGAGCTTTCCCCGCGCGGCGAACTGGTGCGAATAGATGTGATTGAAAACGCAGTCACGGGTTGACGATGGATGTGAATGCTCCGTCGTTGGTCGGTTGTCGTTCGTCTTCAAATGAACTTCCCCCTCCTCGTCATTGTTGGCCCCACCGCCGTTGGCAAAACGGCCACCGCCATCACCCTTGCGGAAAAGCTCAACGCTGAAATCATCTCGGCGGATTCACGCTATTTATACGTGGGCATGGATATTGGCACGGCCAAACCTACGCCCGCTGAGCGCGCCCGTGCGCCCCATCATCTGATTGATGTGACCACGCCTGACCGGCCGTGGACGCTGACACAAGTGCAGGCCGCCGCTTACGCCGCTATTGATGCCGTTCACGCCCGTGGGAAGTTGCCGATTTTGGTGGGCGGCACGGGGCAATATATTCGCGCCATCACAGAAGGCTGGCAAGCGCCCGGCGGCGAACCCTCCGCCGAACTGCGCGCTGAACTAGAAGCTGAATTGGCGCGCGGCGGCGTGAGCGCGTTGGCCGAGCGTCTGCGGGCCGTTGACCCTGCCTCCGCCGCTGTGGTGGATTTGAAAAATCCGCGCCGCATCATTCGCGCGCTAGAAGTGGCCCTCACCAGCGGCCAATCTTTTATGGCGCAACGCCGGAAAAAACCGCCGCCTTACGCCATCTCCACGCTTGGCCTCAGCCTGCCTCGCCCGGAGCTGTACGCCCGAATTGATGCGCGTGTGGAGGCCATGTTGGCAAATGGCTTGGAAGCTGAAGTGCGTGCTTTAGCCGCCAAAGGCTATGGTTGGGAATTGCCCGCCATGAGCGCGTTGGGCTACAAACAAATGGGCGCATACTTGCGCGGCGAATGTGATTTGGCTGAAGCCGTGCGCCGCATTAAACACGATACCCGGGTTTTTGTCCGGCGGCAGGCTAACTGGTTCAAAGCGGATGACCCTAAAATTAAGTGGATAGATGTTAGGCATAATCGAGAATTGGAGAAGCTTAATATTGATTCATTCGGTCATTAAGTCATTCGCCTAATGACTCAATGACCCAATCACTCAATCACCCAATGCCTCAATAACCTAATATCCCCTAATTCTCTAATTCGCCAATAGCCTGTACAATCGCCGCCTGTGAAGCGGCTGATACTTTTATTTTTAATTCTGCAATTGAGCTTAGGGCCGTTGGCCCCTGCTCAAGCCGCGCCTACGCCCCAAACCGGCGCCGTGGCGCAAATCCTCGCGCGCCTCACGCCCGCCGAGAAAATTGGCCAGTTGCTGTTAGTAACGTTTTACGGCTCGGCCATTGAGCCGGGCAGTGATATTGAGCGCTTAATCGCGCAGTACCGCATTGGCGGTGTGGCGATTGTGGCCGCCAACGATAACATCACCGAGACGGTGACGGTTAGCGCGCCCCAGCAGGTGTTAACGCTGGCCAACCGCTTACAAGCCATTAACGCCGCAACAGTCTCCCAAACCACGGAGGTTGAGCCAGAGTCCGCGCCGCCTTACATTCCGTTGTTCATTGCAATTCAGCATGATGGGGATGGCTTCCCGTTGAATGAAATTCGCTCCGGCCTCACGGATGTGCCCAACGCCATGGCGCTTGGCGCTACTTGGGACGAAACGCGCGCGCAAGCCATCGGCGAGGTAGTAGGGCAAGAACTTTCGGCCCTCGGCATCAATTTACTGCTTGGCCCGGCATTAGATGTGCTGGAAAACCCGCGCACGGGTAGCGGCGATTTAGGCACACGCATATTGGGCGGCGACCCGTTCTGGGTGGGCAAGCTAGGGCGCGGTTATATCCGCGGCGTACACCTTGGCTCGGAGCATCAAATCGCCGTCGTCGCCAAATCTTTTCCCGGCCTCGGCGGCATAGACCGTGACCCCGCCGATGAAGTGCCCACCGTGCGCAAATCGGTGGATGAGTTGACTCGGATTGACTTACTGCCATTTTTCATGGTGACGGGCGCCGCGCCGGAAACGGCCGCTATGGCGGATGGGTTGATGACGGCCCACCTGCAATTTCAGGGCCTGCAGGGCAACATCCGCCAAACCACAGACCCGTTCACCTTTGATAAGCGCACCCATGATGAGCTGATGGCTTTGCCCGAGTTAGCCACATGGCGCGCCAACGGCGGTCTAACGGTCAGCGGTTCTCTCGGCGTGCGCGCCCTCAAGCGCTACTTTGACCGTGATTACGTGCCGCGCCAAGTGGCCCTGAGCGCGTTTGACGCCGGCAGTGATTTATTGTTCCTTTCGGATTTCGGGCAAAACCCACCGCAAGATCAAACCCGCAATATCATTGAGACCATCACCGCCTTTGTGCAACGCTACGGCGTGGATGCAGAATTTGCTCAGCGGGTGGATGCGGCGGTGGCCCGCGTGTTGGCTCTGAAACTAAAATTGTACGGGGGCAATTTTGTGCCGGAGCGTACCCAGTTAACGCTTGCTGAACCCTCCCCGCTGGCTCAACAACGGGCCAGCGTGCTAGATGTGGCCCAAAATGCCGCCTCGCTCGTTTCGCCCTCGCGCGATGAGTTGGATGTCCGCGCCCCACAACCGCCCAGCCGCACAGAACGGATTGTTTTCCTCACAGAAATTCAGGTGGGGCGGCAATGCTCTACCTGCCCCATTGTGCCCCTGCTCAGCCAAACAGCCCTGCAAGATGCGGTTCTGCGTTTGTATGGGCCGGAGGGCAGTGACCGCACCACGGCGCGCAATTTACAAAGCTTTACGCTGGAAGATTTGGCCACATACTTGGCCCAACGCGCCAACCCACCGCCCACGCCGGAGCCGGAAACGCCCACACCGGAACCTTTGCCAGTTGGCGCGGCGTTGGAGCAGGCGGACTGGATTGTGTTAGCCACTACGAGTTCAACCGGCATGGTGAATGGTGTTTCGGCGTTTCTCAGCCAGCGGCCCGATTTGGCGCGGAGCAAAAAAATTATCGTCATGGCCTTCCATGCCCCGCACTATTTGGATACCACCAGCCTGAGCAAGCTCACTGCTTATTACGCGTTGTACAGCAAGAGTGAGCCGTTTGTGGAAGTGGCCGCGCGCCTGCTCTTTCGAGATTTGGCGCTACGCGGCCACTCGCCGATTACTGTGGAAAGCGCCGGTTATCGCATCGCGGAAGTGGTGGCCCCCCAGCCCGGGCAAATCATCTCCATTGAATATTCTAAAGAACCATTTGTGACGACGGGCCTCACCAGCACGGTCACACCTACAGCGCTACCGCCCTCATTTCAATTGGGAGATACGTTGTACTTACGCACCAGCGTGATTGTGGACCGCAACGGTTACACCGTGCCAGATGGTACACCCGTGCAATTCAACGTTCTGTTCCAAGCCGATACGGTGCGGGATACGCGCACGATTGAAACGGTGACCAAAGATGGTTTGGCCTTGGCCAGTGTGCCGCTAGAACGTAACGGCGTATTAGAAATTTCAGTGGCGAGCGGGGCCGTACTTTCGCCGTTCCGCCTGCAACTCTCGGTGCGGCCGGGTGAAAGCTCTGGCGTAACACCCATTCCGCCCACGAATACGCCCACACTTACGCCGACCGCTACAGTAACACCGGATCCGCCCACGCCCACACCCACGCCCACGCCGCCCACGCCTACAACGCCTAAGCCCACGGCGGGTGATTTTTTCTTTTTGCTGGTGAGTGTGGCCATTGCTCTTACCGTTGGCTGGCAGATGGGGGGTGGCGCGATGCAATCACGGCGGGCGGTGCGGGTGGCGTTGCTGGGCGCAGTGGGCGCTCTCATTGGCTACAACGTTTATGCGTTGGATTTCCCCGGCATGATGTGGCTGGCCACTTACCTTAGCGGCCTTGCGCCCGCGCTATGTGTATTAGTGGGTGCTAGCGCCGGCCTTGCCCTTGGCGGGTGGTGGGTGCGGCGCACCTAGCCTAGAGGCCTCGGAGGTGCGGGCTAACACCTCAAAGGCTGAGGGTTTGTTTCCCACACCTCCAAGGCCTGGGATGCCCACTTTGCTTACAATGCTGGGAGGATGAACGTGGCGATGAACGCCAGCAAAAGTAGGCCCAAAGCCGCCATAAACAAATAACGGTCAGTACTCGTGCTCAGGGCAGGCAGACGGATGGTGGGTTGCACCAAAATCGTTTCGCCATCGCGGATGGTGGTGAGCGAGCCGGTATCCGATTTCAACACCTCACGCAAGGCGGCGATGCTGGGCGGGCGCTCATTGGGGTGTAAAGCCATAGCCCACAACATAGCTTTTTCTACGCGGCCAGAGAGCGCGGCATTAATGGTGCGCGGCAATTTCAAAACCTCGGGCCGTAGAAAGCGCTGTTTAGCCTCGGCTGGCGGTTCATTGGTGAGCAAGTGATAGAGCGTGGCCCCAAAAGCGTAAATATCGGCGCGGGCATCCGTGTTGCCGGTATCACCGCCATATTGTTCCAGTGGTGTGTAGAAGATGGTGCCCAAACCTTGCACCACCGTCACTGTGCGTTCATCGGGCGCAAGCAATTTCACTAAACCAAAGTCCACCAATTTCAGTAAGCCGCTGGGCGTGAGTTTTAGATTGCTGGGCTTAATATCACGATGAACGATGGGTGGTTCTTGGGCATGCAAATATTCCAGCGCCGCCATCAATTGCTGGGCCCAACCCAACACTTCCGTTTCGGATAAAAAGCGCCCGTTCTGCCGCGCCTCATCCATAATTTCTTTTAGGTCACGCCCGGGCACGTAATCCATCACCAAATAATCGCGGTCATTATCAGAGAAGAAGTCGGAAACTTTCGGCAGGTTAGGGTGGTCTAGCCGCGCCAAAACGGAGGCCTCGCGGTAAAACTGGTCGCGGGCTTGCTGTTGCGTGCGCGCCGGTAGGTTGGGGTCGGTCTGCACTTCCTTCACAGCGCACAACCGCCCCTCAAGCCGCACATCTTCGGCCTGATAGATACACCCCATGCCGCCTTGCCCAATGGAGCGCAGTATTTTGTAACGTCCTTTTAGCGTCTCTCCAGCCCGTAATGGGGGGAGCATACTCAATTATCCTTCTCCTCATGCAGAGCGCCCGCGCCGCGTGCACGGCGCGCGCAAGCGTATGCCCGGCGTGAACTTCGATGGTTAGCATCGCGCTCTGCGAAGTTCGGGCCGCTTGCAATTGAAACTCTTACTTGCGGTATTATAACGCCGCCTGCCCCCGGCGGCCTGCTGGGGACGTGGGTAATTTGGCTGATAAACTGACTCGCTTTCTGATGGATAGGCTATGGTCGTTGAAGAGAATGTCCCTTTGCTGATTGCGCAAAGCGGCCCGGCGGCAGGCCAACGCTGGGCGTTGAATAAAGATGAGCTGATGATTGGCCGCGAGCCGGAATGTGATATCTGCATCCCAGACCGGCAAGTGAGCCGCGCCCATGCCCGTTTGCGGCGGCAGGCCAACGGCTTTGAGCTGGAAGATTTAGGGAGCAAGAACGGCACGCACGTCAACGGCGCGCCGGTGCAGGGCAAGGTGCTTTTGCAGGATGGCGATGTAGTGCAGGTGGCGCTGGTGGCGCGTTTGGCCTACGTTGGCTCAGATGCCACCATGCCCCTACGGGCGGATAGCGCCATGGCCGCCGCCATTGGCATGAAGCGCACTGCCCCCTTGGGGCCGGCCCATTTGGTTGGCCGCCTCCGGCTGGATAGCGCCGCGCGCCGCGTGTGGGTGAGCGAGCAGGAAGTGGAACCGCCGCTCTCCGCGCCGCAGTTCCGCTTTTTAGAGCTACTGTATGAAAACGCAGGCCGTGTTTGTACGCGTGAGGAAGTTATCAACGCCGTCTGGCCAGATGAAGCTGGCGCTGGCGTAACGGAGCAAGCCATAGATGCCCTCGTGCGCCGCGTGCGTGACCGCTTAGCCGAGCTAGACCCCGAACATCAATACGTAGCCACCGTGCGCGGGCATGGGTTTCGGTTGGATAATATTTGATTAGCTCATGACCGTTAGCGATTAGTTTTTCTCAACTTCGCTACAAAAAAACCTTCTAACTCCGCAGTGGGCAAGATGCGGCGGGTGAGGGCGATGGGTTCTGCAAAAGGGCGGCCTTTGGCATCCTCCGTGAGGGCGGGCGCAAACGGCACGGCGGGTAAATTTAGCGGCTCTACGCTCACTTGGCCGGGATGTTTTTCTAACAACCATGCAATCACGCTTTCGTTCTCCTCCACCGTGGTGGTGCAAGTGCTGTAAACAATTGTGCCGCCGGGCTTGGCCGCGCTCAACGCACTTTTGAGCAAAAACTTCTGTTGCTTGGCCAGTGATTTCACTTCACTGGGGGAATGCTCTGCCGTGCCGCGCATGGAGCAGGGCGCATCTACTAAAACGCCGTCAAAATAATCTGGATAACGTTGCCAGATGAGGTGGCCCGGCATGCGGCTGGTGCGCGCGCACGTAACGGCGTATTGCTTGAGCACATTGGCCAGTTTATAAATGCGTTGCTGGCTAATATCATTGGCAATGATTTCGCCCTGATTTTTTAGACGAGCCGCGATGTGCGTGGTTTTGCCGCCCGGCGCGGCGCACAAATCCAGCACGGCTTCTTCTGGCTGAGGGGCGAGGGCCAATACCGGCACTAAACTGGAGTGGTTTTGGATGAAAAACGCGCCGCGCTCATACTCCGGCAGGGCGGTGAGCGCGCGGGCCGAAGCGCCGCGCACGGTTAAAGCTTCTTCACACCACGCCAGCCGCGCGGTCTCAAAGCCCGCCGCCTGCAACGCTTCGGCCAGCGTGTCCGTATCCGTCACGAGTGTGTTGACGCGAATAGGCGTTGTTTCCACGATAATTCTCTTGCGATAATATACCATCGGCTGAAAAACAATTTCACCGCGCAGACGCAAAGGAAGCTAAGTTCTTCGCGGTTATCTTCGGAGAAACCATGAAAGCCCTGCTCAAAAAACTGCAACTCAAAAATATTAACGCGGGCGCAAGCTATGGCGGCACCGGTTGGCTGAAGGATACCGATGGCTCACGCTTAACGTCTTACAACCCCGCCACGGGCAAGTTGATTGCCACAGTCATTCAGGCCACAGCGAAAACGTATGATATGGTGGTGAGCAAAGCCGCCGCGAGTTTTGAGACTTGGCGGATGACGCCGGCCCCCAAGCGCGGCGAGGTGGTGCGGCAGTTGGGCAACGCGTTACGCGAATTGCAGGAGCCGCTGGGCGAACTCGTCACTTTAGAAATGGGCAAAATCAAAGCCGAAGGTGTGGGCGAAGTGCAAGAGATGATTGATATTTGTGATTTTGCTGTGGGCCTCTCGCGCCAGTTGTATGGCCTCACCACCCATTCCGAACGGCCCGGCCACCGCATGTACGAGCAGTGGCATCCGCTGGGGCCGGTGGGCGTTATCACCGCCTTCAATTTTCCAACAGCAGTCTGGTCTTGGAATGCGGCCATTGCGGCTGTATGTGGGGATACAGTGGTGTGGAAGCCTTCGCCGCTCACGCCCCTCACGGCCATTGCCACGCAACATATTTGCAACCGGGTGATGGCGGATTTTGGCTTGGAGGGCGTGTTCACGTTGGTAATTGGGAGCAATGAGGAAGTGGGCGAGCGGCTCATCCATGATGCGCGTTTGCCGCTGATCTCATTCACCGGCTCCATTCGTACGGGCCGCCGCGTGGCCGAGGCGGTGGCGCGGCGCTTGGGCCGTTCTATTCTGGAACTGGGCGGCAATAACGGCATCATCGTCACCGAAGACGCTGATTTGAAGCTGGCGACGAGGGCCATTGTGTTTGGCGCAGTGGGCACAGCCGGGCAACGGTGCACGAGCACGCGCCGTGTTTTCATGCACAAAACAATTGCCAAAGACTTAACGGCGCGGCTGTTGAAGGCGTATCGGCAAGTTAAAATTGGCAATCCGCTGGAAGCGGGCGTGCTGATGGGGCCATTGGTGAATGAACAGGCGGTGGAAAATATGCTGGCCGCGCTGGAAACCGTAAAGGCCCAAGGCGGACAGGTGCTCATCGGTGGACGGCGTTTGCCCCAACTCGGCCCTTGTTACGTTGAACCCACCATTGTGAAAGTAAAACACCAGTTGCCCATTGTGTGTGAGGAAACCTTTGCGCCTATTTTATATTTGATGGAATACGAAACCCTGGCAGAAGCGTTGGAACAGCACAACGCCGTGCCGCAAGGTTTAGCCTCGGCTATTTTCACCACCAATTTGTTGAAGGCCGAGCAATTTCTCTCGCATGCCGGCTCAGATTGTGGGCTGGCTAACGTGAATATTGGCACCAGCGGCGCGGAAATTGGTTTGGGCTTTGGCGGTGAGAAGGAAACGGGCGGCGGGCGTGAGTCCGGCTCGGATGCGTGGAAGAGTTATATGCGCCGCCAGTCTAACGTCATCAACTGGTCATCGGAGTTGCCGCTGGCGCAGGGTATTAAATTTGGCGATTGACCGCAGAGGCGCGCTCAGTTGCTACTCAAACTCCAACTCACTCAACACACTATCGTCGTCCGTCCACTCGCCCACGGAAATGAGTTCAATTTCGCCAAACATCTCAGCTTGGCGCGCTTCAATTTTGCGGCGCTTGGTGAGTTCTAAGATGGCGAGGAAGGTGACGACGATTTCCATGCGGCTGGCCGCGCCTTCTAACAGCCGCTGAAAGACCACGCGCCCGCCGCGTTCTTTGAGCGAGCGCGCAATCAACCGGATTTGATCTCGAATAGTAACTTTAGGCGGCGCAACCACGGTGCCCAGCTCCGGTTTATCCGGCAAGAGGGCGAGGGCGCGGCGCACGGCTTCCAGCAAATCTAACGTTGTGACGCCGCTCAAATCCAGCGTTTTTTCCACTTTGGGCGGCGGGGCGAGGCGCAGGTAGGTTTTTAGGTTCGCGCCCTCACGCTCATGCAGTGCGCTGGCAATTTGCTTGTAACGTTTGTAGGCCAGCAACTGCCGCGCCAGCTCGTCGGCCGGGTCTTCCTCGCCGGGCGCGCGCTCCACCGGGCGCGGTAAAAGCGCCTCACTCTTAATCAAAATTAGCCGCGCGGCGATGGAGAGAAAATCGGCAATATCGCCCAAGTTCAACTGCTCTAAAACTTTGATGTAGCTAAGGAATTGCTCCGTGACTTGCGCCAGCGCCACCTTGGTAATATCCAGCTCCTCGCGCTCAATTAACTGCAAGAGCAAATCTAGCGGGCCGTTGAAGACTTCTAATTGGACGGTGTAGGACGAGTTGTGAGTCATGTTAGCGGGCAAAAGAGATAACGGCCACCACCAGAACACCCACCACGATGAGGCCAACGATGGCAAACGTAATCGTGAGGGCCAAGCGTTGCTCTTGCACTTGGCGGGCATGGGCGGCGGCTAGGGCGGCTTGCCGTTGGCGCTCTAAATCATTGAAGTAGGCCATCCGTTGCTGTGACCCAGCCTCGGCCTCGGCGGCGGCGGCCCCCAGTTGTTTCTGGCGCTCGGTGTAGCGCAGGCCGGTATCACCTGCGCGCTCAATCACCGCGCCTAATGCATCTGTTTTTTGGCCGCAAGCCGCGCACGCCTCCAGCCCGTTCCAATTCTTGTGGCCGCACTTGGGGCAGTTCAGATACAGCGCCAAATTGCAGGCCGCGCAAATTTGGGCGCCGGGCGCATTCACGCCTAAACATTGTGCGCAGATGGGGCCAGCGAAAGTGCTGACTTCATTACAAAAGCGGCAGTGCGCAGTGTGCTCCGCTTCTAAGTGCAGGCCGTAGCCTTGGCAATTGCTACAGGCCATCTCTGGTAGGCGGGTGAGGGTAGGTTGATTCATCTTTATGGCCGAGGTACGAGCACGAAATAAGTAAAGCCGTTCATCTGAAAGGATTGTAGCCCTTGATAGTTTTCTTGGATAGCCGTGAGCACCGGCGGCGGATAAAAATGCGCGCGCAAAATCACCATGCCAAATTCCTTGCGCTGTAACATCTCAATTTCATTTTGCGGGTTGAACAGGCCGCCGCGAAACATCATCAACTGCACAAACGGATTGGTGACCACCGGCTTGCCGGCCACAAACATCAGCCCGGCCTCCTCCGAAAACACTGGCCCCTCCACAGCGCGGGCCAACGCGGCAATTTTGTAACCGGCGTCATAATCGGCCAGCTTAGGGCGCGGGCCGAGTTGCGTGTAACCCTGAGAGTCATAGTAGCCGCGCCCGGAGTTATCTGAAACGTTCAACAAACGCGCAAGCGGGCCGTAAATCGGCCCTTCCGTATAAATCTGGAGCGTGAGGCGCGTTTGATAAATGAACAAGAGCGGCAGAGCCAGCGCAAACGCGGTTTGAAACCACCTTGGCGCGGAAACGTTCTGCTGGAGCTGAACGGCCGCGCGGCCGGCCAAGATGCAGGCCGCTACAGTCAGAGTCACAAAATAAGATTCACCTGCGCCGTACTTGCCAGAGAGAGCGCCGTTGCCCAACGCAAACACAAACCACACGGCGTATAAGGAAACGTTGAGACGTTTGGTATAGAGTTCCCACGCCAACGCCGCCAGCGCGCCCGCGCCCAAAATCAAGTGCAGTTCAAACCACTCGTAGTAAAACTCCCACATTTGCTGAAAGCTAAAGGCGTTGATGTTGGCGCGGATGATGCTGACGTACCACCAGCCGTTAGTTTGCCAGTTGATGAACAGAAAGATGCCGCCCGCCACCGCGGCCATGATTGTACCTAGCACCACCGTGCGGCGCGGCTCACGGATGAACAAGTAAAGCAAGGCGGCCAGCACAGTGGCCAGTGCTAATTGTTTGGTGTAGCCAGCGGCCAGCAATAATGTTGCGCCTAACAAGAGACGAGGCGTTATCCACGAAGTTTTCTTAGTGACCTTCGCGTTTTCTTTGTGTGCTTCGTGGTGAAGAAATTTGAAATTAGCCAACACCACCATCGCCAGCGTTTCAAACAGCACCATCGTCATGTGCTGGCGGAAGAGCGGGCCGTTGGTGAAGGTGTAATTGGAAGCGAGGAACGTTAGCCCAAAGAGCGCCGGAACCACCCAGCCGCCCTTGCCCGCCTCACGCCGGATGGCCCATGCAATGGCACTGGCCGTAATCAGCGTGCCCAAGAATCCCACCACGCGGCCCGTCCACAACTGCGGGCCAAACAGCCACACCAGCGGCGCCACTATCAAATGAAAGAGCGGCGGATAAATAGAAGTGTAGAACGGAAAAACCTGGCTATCTTGGTACGGCCACTTACCCTGCGTGTGCAAAAACGTATCATAAAGCTCAAAGCCCTCGCCTTGGTCATAATCAAACGGAAAACGGAAGAGGGAAACAGCGTAGTGTACGTACACCAAAAACTGACCAACCAGAAATAGCAAAGCGGCCAAAAACAAAATATACGCCGCCCAGCGCACAAACTTCGGCAAAGCTTGAAAACTCTCACCCCAAACGGCTAAATTGACTCTAGACAACATGCGCCGGATTATAGCAATGCCTAGGTTAGTGATATTGTGTTATTGCCTAACAAAAAGATAGGGTCTGTGTAACAGACCCTATCTTACTTCACTATCTTTTGTTTGAACTGAGTTATGGTAATTTGAATGTATATTCCCACGGCCCCATAATTTTAGGTGAAATCAGTAAATCAATTTTTGCGCGAACATCTTCCTCTCTTAGGGTAGCCGGTTTATCAATGACACTATAGCTGAAAGACTGATTGTTTGTATGACATTCAAACTTAATTTTGGAATTTTCTGCATCAAGTAAGGCTTGGATTTTATTACAGTCAGGTATTTCAGGCGCAACAGCCTTTAGCTCTCCAATGCTAATTTTGAAGCTGGTAGCATTGAAATCATCCGCTAACTTTATGCCGATTACATCGCAACGGTGTGATTGCACTCCCTGTGAATCCCGCACAAAATAATCAAGGGATTGGTAATAGCGATCTACTAGTATTTCACCGATCTGAGTTTCTAGTTTGATGTCTTGGTAGCTCCAATCCGCAGTCGCCAATTCAGGGCGACAAACCGGAATTTTCAGAACCCTAACGGAAATATTTGATTGTTCTGGGCCGCTTAGGAAATTCTCTGCAGACCAGCGATCTAACTCTTCAGCAACGCTAGGCAACCCAAACTGCAAACGGATTCCGTTTACATCGATGGATTGATGGTTTTGTGGCGCTTCAATGCTGATAAACTGTTTTTCAAATTCATTTGCGTCTTCGTTTGTCAAATCCTTTTCTTGTGCAGAAGCTTTTTGAATAACCAGCAGTGAGTTTTCGTGAATAAACCAAGCTAAACTAAACGTAAGGAATATTGTCAAGCCAAGGGCTGTAATTTGAAAAGTAGAGTTTTTCATTTTGTTCTCCTGTGTTGTCGCATAAACTGACATAAGCCGCTTCTTCACCACCAACCTGTGATGGCAGTGTAGTTAGTATTAATGACATAGCCTGCCGCTTGTGACTGGCTACCACTTTGGCGCCAATATTGGAGGGTCCACCAATTGCCACCTGGAATTAGGTTGGAAACATTTTGAACGTTGTAACCATAAGGATTTTGACGGCTAACGCGTGCTCCAGCCGCATTGTTATTTGATGTGTTGTTCGTTACGCGTGACCAAGTTGTATTACAGGTCGGTGAGTATCGTAACTCTGTTTGCGTAATTCCAGTGACAAACACTATCTCCAAGGCGTATGCATTAACGTTGCAAGAAGTGGTTTGAGGATCTGTGCCATCACAAGCAGAACCACTACAAGCGGCATATGCTGTCTGGCCGAATGAAAATAGAGGAAAAAATAGAGATGCAATAACTATGATTGACCATAAAAGTTTTATCGGCACCCGCTTTACTTGATTATCGAATTTCATTTGAAGCTCCTTTGTGATATATGGTTAAAGCTGACCCAATCAAAAGGATAGCTGTAAACTTTTATTTCACTAGGGTCTAAAGTCCCGAATCTTCCTAAGAGTTTGATGACAAGTGTTTATGTACCCAAATTGCTAGCTCTACACGATTCCTAACTTCTAGCTTTTGTATAATGACACATAAATTATTCTTGATGGTTTTCTCGGCTAGGGAAAGTTCGTGAGCAATTTCCTTGTTGGTTTTTCCTAGAGCAACAAGGTTAAGTATTTCTTGTTCTCTTGGGGTTAACAGCAATTTGTCGCTTTGTTGTTGTGAACTCATGAGACTCCCTCCTAGCGAGGAAGTTACCACAAAACCGTTTTTTTGGCATGAGAATTGGATTAAGTCTTAAAACAAAACGAGCCGAGAAAACTTCTCGGCTCGTGAGCATTTATCGGCCAACGTTTACTTTTGCACCAGCGGCAAAAATGTGCCGATGAGCAGGGCAAAGCCCACGCCTACGGCCAAAATCACGGTATACAGAAAGCGGTCATATTTTAAGTGCATATAAAACATCACCACTAAAATGGCTTTGAGCACGGCAAAAAACACCAGCGCTGGAACTTTGATTTCTTCCGAGGGGAGGAAGGAAAGGGCTAATTCAATGATGGTGAAGGCCGTAAGCCAGCCAAAAACTTTGAGATAGGTAGAGACGGGCGGATGATGCGGGCCGCTGTGTTCGGGCGTGTGAGTGGGAGCGTTTTCCATGAGAATTCCTTTTAGCGGTTAGCTACCAGTTGGGATTGGGGTTAGATGAGATATACCAGAGTGAAAATCAAAATCCACACTACATCTACAAAGTGCCAATACAGGCCGAAGACTTCCACGCCCATGTGCTCATGCTGAGTGAAGCCGCCGCGCAAGGTGTGGATCGCCAACACCGCCGCCCACAGCACGCCTACAAGCACGTGCAAGCCGTGGAAGCCGGTGAGCAAGAAAAAGCCGCTTCCAAAACGGCTGGCCGTGAGCGTAATGCCCTCTTCAAAGAGTTTGCTGTACTCATAGCCCTGAATGCCCACAAAGGCCGCGCCGGCTAGCGCCGTGAAGGCCAGCCACATGGCCAGCCCTTGCCGGTTGCCCTTTTGGATGGCCGATAACGCCAACACCACAAATAAACTGCTGGCCAACAAAATAAAAGTGTTCACCGAGACGATGATGAGCGACTCAAAGTGATGAAGCATCTCATTCACTTCATGGTCCCGGAGCCACAAGTACACCATGTTGGCGATTAAGCCGCCGAAAATCAGGCATTCGGAGCCAAGATAGGCCCACATGGCCAGTTTGGCCGCTTCCACGCCGCCCAGCGGCTCCTCATGCGCTTTCTGCCGCTCACGGATGTTGGATATCATCCAGCCAAAAACCGCGCCCACGACCAACAGCAGACCGACGCCCATCATGATTTGACCAATGATGGGCGTGGCTTCAAGCGCGTTCCAAACAATAAAGCCGAGGGGCAACAACACAAACCCCACGCCCAGCACCAAAGGCCAAGCAGTGGGTTGAGGAAGGTGAATCTCGTGTGCGCCGTGTTCTTCAACAGACGTTGTCATGCAAGGCTCCTGAGGGGATTGAAGGCTAATGTACCATACGGGGCGGGCGAGCGTCAACGAAAGTTTGTTTGGGCTGGTGGCCTCCCGCATAAGCAATCCTTCTTTGGCTGATAATGGTTTAGCTTTGACGGTCAAGCCTAATCCGCTATAATTTCCCCAACGTTTCCCCAAAATTCAAGCTTGCCACCCCATGAGGAGGTTCCGTTGAAATCTGCTTTGCCCAGCCGTTGGTGGGTGCCCTTTGTTGTCTTGACGGTGATTACTATTGTAGCCGTCGGCGGGTTGTTATGGGCCACTGTGGCCCAGCCCGGCCCCACGTTGGCCGCCTGCCCGCCGGCCTGCCCGTACACGTTTAATCAGCCTTCCACTTCGCTACCGGCCTCCACCGAGCAAATTGCGGCTAACGCTTTGTATACCCTGATCTTAATTCTGGCCGTTATTGTGTTTGTGGTGGTGGAGGGCTTAATTATCTTCACTATTTATAGATTCCGTAACCGCCCGGCTGAGATGGCGGTGCAAACACACGGCAACACCAAACTAGAGATTGCGTGGACGGCGGCCCCGGCCCTAATTTTGGTGGTGATTATGGCCTACAGCCTGCAAGCCATGACCATCATCCGAGGCCCGGCCACCGGCAACGTTATCCGGGTAAAGGCCATTGGGCACCAGTACTGGTGGGAATTTCAGTATCCAATCCAGAACGGAATTGAAAAAGAAATTTTAACGGCCAGTGAATTGGTGGTGCCGCAAGGCGTGACGGTGGAAGTGGCGATTGAATCTGTGGACGTTGAACACGGTTTTTGGGCGCCTGAATTATTTGGCAAAGTAGATGCCATCCCGGGGTACACCACGCGGTTGAAGTTTACGCCTTTGCAGGTGGGCAAAGGTGAATATGGCGGCCAGTGTACACAATACTGCGGCACGCAACATGCCCAGATGCGGTTTTCTGTGATTGTAGTAACAGCCGCCGAGTTTGAAGCGTGGATACAAGCGCAGAATACGCCCGCCGCCGCTGTAGAAACATTAACGGGCGATGTGGCCGCTGGCGCCGCCGCTTTCATTGACCCACAAAATGCATGTATCGCCTGTCATCAGATTGACGGTGTGCCGCAAGCCGTAGGCAAAGTGGGGCCAAACCTTACTCACGTTGGGAGCCGCGCTTATTTGGCGGGCGGTATTCTGGCCAACAACCCGGAAAACTTGGCGCACTGGTTGCGTAACCCACAAGGCGTTAAGCCCGGCAATTTGATGAAGATTCGTGAATTAGATGACCAAACCGTTTCAAACCTAGTGGCCTATCTTTCCTCACTCAAATAAAGGTAACCTATGGCAACTCATGCGCTTCCCGCCGCTGAAAAATCCCTGTGGACGGACTTTGTGGAATGGGTGACTACCGTTGACCACAAACGCATTGGGATTTTATACATTGGCCTCAATTTCTTCTTCTTCATCCTTGCGGGCGTGATGGCCCTCATCATCCGCGCTCAACTGGCGTGGTCTAACCTGAAGGTGGTGGACCCCGACCGCTACAATGAAATCTTCACCATGCACGGCACCACCATGATCTTCTTGGTGATTGTGCCGATTTGGGCCGGCTTTGCCAACTACATGCTTCCGCTGATGATTGGCGCGCGCGATATGGCCTTCCCACGCCTGAACGCGCTCTCCTTCTGGTTTTTGTTCTTCGGCGGCTTGGTGATGTACTCCTCCTATTTTTTTGGAGAAGTGCCCAACGCCGGTTGGACGAGCTACCCGCCATTGACGGCTGACCGCACTTACGCGCCGGGCGGCAACATTGACTTCTGGATTCTTGGTTTACATCTGGTGGGCTTATCTTCCATTTTTGGGGCCATCAATTTCTTGGTTACCACCTTCAACATGCGCGCCCCCGGCATGAAGTTACTAGAAGTGCCGATGTTCGTTTGGTCAATGGTCATCACCTCCATCATGGTGTTGTTTGCCACTCCCATGTTGGCCACGGCCATTTCGCTTTTGTTGGCAGACCGCCACTTTGGCACCAATTTCTTTATCCCGGCGGGCGGCGGCGACCCGCTCTTGTGGCAGAACTTGTTTTGGTTTTACTCGCATCCGGCGGTGTACATCATGATTTTGCCCTCTATGGGCCTCGTCTCCGAAGTTCTGCCGGTGTTCAGCCGTAAACCGTTGTTTGGCTATAACTTCATTGCCATGTCCTCGGTGTTCATTGCCTTGTTGGGCTTTAGCGTGTGGGCGCACCACATGTTCCAAGTCGGCTCCAGCCTCGGAGTTAACACCTTCTTCTCGCTGATGACGATGATCATCGGCGTGCCCACCGGCGTGAAGATTTTTAACTGGACGGCCACCCTGTGGGGCGGGGCGCTCCGCTTAGAGCCGCCCATGTTGTTCGCCATCGGCATGGTTACCATGTTCATCATCGGCGGCCTGAGCGGCGTGATGCTCGGCTCTGTGCCCGTGAACTGGAATTTGCACCAAACTTATTTTGTGGTGGCGCATTTGCACTATGTGCTGTTTGGCGGCTCGGTGTTTGGCATTTTCTCCGGTTTGTACTATTGGTTGCCCAAGATGACGGGCTTCAAGCTGGGCCGCACGCTGGGCAACTGGAACTTCTGGCTCATGTTGATTGGCTTTAACCTCACCTTCTTCCCGCAACATATTGCCGGCATTGAAGGCATGCCGCGCCGCATCTACACGTACGCCGCCGGGCAGGGGTGGGAACTCGTCAACTTGCTCTCCACAATCGGCGCATTTACCATCGCGCTCTCCGTGTTGGTGTTCATCATCAACTTTTTTGTGAGCGCATCTAAGAATGAGCGCGCCGGTGATAACCCCTGGGAGGCCGCCACGCTGGAGTGGGCCACCTCCTCCCCGCCGCCGGATTACAACTTTGCGCACATTCCCACCGTGCACGGCCATAACCCGCTGTGGGAAAAACACCCCGAAGGCGTGGGCGCTAACGGCAAGCATTAATCCTTCACCCCTACCCCCTAAAGGTCTTTAATGTCTTTAGGGTTTGTAAGTTGAAGAAATGCGTTCCACCCTCCCCACCACTTCCTTGCCTCAGCGTGAGCGTTGGCTGGCCATTGCCGCCACCAGCGCCATGCTGGGCGTGGTGCTCCTTAACGCCCTCCTGCGGGCCGATGGCCGCATAACATGTGTGGGCCTGTGGCCGCTGTGTGAAAATCAGTGGTTCGCGCCGCTCACGCGGCTAGATTGGGTGAGCGTGGCCCTGCGAGCTGTTTCCGTGTTGGCCTGGCCGTTGTTGGTGGGCAATGCGCTAATGGCCTGGCGGGCCTACCGCAAAGTGCGTTGGGTGCTGTGGCCGGCGTGGGCGGCGTTTGGCTTGCTAGTTCTGCAATTTTTGTTTGGGCTTTTGCCCGCGCAACCTCTGCTGGCGTTAGGGCACTATTTGCTGGGGCTGGTCGCGCTGGCCGCGCTGGTGGTGCAGGCCACAGTGATGTTTCAACTCAAGCGCAACCCCCGCATTGGTGATTCGCTCATTCACTTTGATGCCGTGAGCCGCGTAGCGGGCGCGGCGTTGCTGGCCACTTTTATTTTGCTCGGCATGGGCGCGGCCATGGTGTTATACGGCGCGCGCACCGCTTGCCCCGATTGGCCTCTGTGTGAGCCGAACAGCCCGCTGGGGTGGCTAAGCCTGGCTCATCGTGTGCTGGCCGTCATCACTGGTTTGTTGGTGTTGGGCAGTGTGATTCTAGTTTGGCAATTGCGCCGTGAGAACGCCGCAGTGCTGGTGGCCGCCGGCTTGGCCGGTGCGCTCTTCGCTGGGCAAGGTCTGATTAGCGCCGCCAATGTGCTCAACGGTTTCCCCCTCCGCCTGAACAGCTTGCACGCGGGCACAGCCGTAGCGGTGTGGGTGGCGGTGGTGGTGTTGGCCGTGCTAGCCTTGCAACACGTTAAGTTTGCGCCGCTCAAAGTAACGCGCCCCGTGTTCAGTTTCAGCCCCGCGCAACTGCGTTCCGCTTTGGCAGATTACGTTTCGCTCACCAAACCCATCATCATGGTTCTGCTCCTCATCACCACGGGTGCGGCCATGATTGTGGCCGGGCATGATTGGCCGCCGCTGGATTTGTTCTTGTGGACGATGTTGGGCGGCGGTTTGGCCTCCGGCGGCGCCAGCGCCCTCAACCAAGTGATTGACCACAATCTGGATCGGCACATGGCCCGCACCTCACGCCGCCCCATTGCACAAGGCCGCGTCAGTGTGGCCGAAGGCTTAGCGTACGGCTTGGTGCTCAACATACTCTCGTTCTACACGCTTTCCGCCTTTGTGAACGAAGCCGCCGCCTTTTGGGCGATGGCCGGCAGTGCCTACTATGTGATTGGGTACTCTGTGTTGTTGAAGAAGACCACCGTGCAGAACATTGTGATTGGCGGTGGCGCGGGGGCCATTCCGCCGTTGGTGGGCTGGGCGGCGGTGAGCGGCGGTGTAGGCTTGCCAGCGTTTTTCCTGTTTGCCCTCATCTTTTTTTGGACGCCCCCGCATTTCTGGGCGCTCTCCCTGCTCAAGAAGAATGATTATGCGCGCGCCGGTGTGCCCATGATGCCAGTGGTGTGGGGTGAAGATGAAACGCGCCGGCAGATTTTTCTTTACACATTGGTGTTAGTAGCGCTCACGCTGTTGTTCACACCAGCGGGTGTAGCAGGCCTAGTGTATTTGATTGGGGCCACGGTGCTGGGCGTGGGCTTTATCGTGTTAGCCGCGCGACTGTGGCGTGCGCCGGGCAATAAACAGGCGTGGCAGTTGTATAAATACTCCAGCCTGTACTTGGCCTTCATGTTTGTTTTGCTCGTGGTTGACCGTTTTTACTTTATGAGCCTGTAACCAAGAAGACGCCAAGCTCACGCAGTATTATGAATTATGAAGAAACTTCGTGAACTCGGTAAGCTTCGTCGCTGAGTGATAAATAAAACCGATGCGTAAAAAAGATGCTGACCGAAATATGTTGTGGGGCTGGGGCTTAATTGGCTTGGCCTTGTTGTTCACAGTGTTTGCGATTGGCTACACCATGGCCGTACAAGCGTGGTTTGTGCAAGGAATCCTAAACCCATGACGCCCACAAAATTACCCCCTAGCAAGGTGACGCGCGGCTCCAACGGCCACCACAACAACGGGCACAATGAACCCAACCGCCCCGAAGGCCCACCGCCAGATTGGCCCAAGCGCCGCACCAGCGTGTGGCCCTTGCTCTTGGATTTTGGCTTGGTGTTGGCCGGGTTTGGCCTAATTATTTTGCGGCCCTTGGCTGGAGAGTGGCCGGGCAACATCGCCATTGCGGTGGGCGTCGTGCTGTTCGGCGTGGCGCTGATGGGTTGGGTGCGGGAAGCACGCCAAGAGTATAAACAGCTAAAGGATTGATTTTCTGGGCGGCGTTGCATTCGCCGTCGAGGAGGCTACTTTGATTCGTTATCGTCAGACTCTACTCTTTGTCTTCGTCCTCATGGTGGTGACGGGGATAGGCATTTACACTACCTCACAGTTTAGCCCGCAAGACTTTTTAGCTTCGCGGCAGGGCTTTTTACTGCTTTTGGCCGTAGGGACCATTTTTGCCCTCGCCGTTGTTTTTTTGGTGGGCGCTATTTTTGCCTCCATCATTAACGGCCTCGCCTCTGCCTTAGCCGAAGCGAAAGATGACACCGCCGCGCCGCCCGCCAAAGCGCCCGCCGGGCCGGCCAAGAAAGAACCCACCGTTGTTCCGCCGCTGTATGATCATCGGCAACGCCTCGGCTTTTATGCCATTGTGGCGGTAGGTGTACTTCTATTTTTGATTGTGCGCGCCATCGCCGCCGGTGCGCCGCCCGGCTATCCGTTAGACCGCCTACCTGACTTAACCACCACATTGGATTTGGGCGTGACAACCATTACAGAAGGGATGGCGCTGGGGGGCGCTGTGCTGGCCATTTTGGGCGGCGTGATTGTGACCGGCATCGTACTGGCTTTAGTTACCTCCCGGACGGGCCGCACTACCCAAATCGTGGAAGACAAAATCAAAGCGGCGGAAGAAGCCGCCAAGAAAGCGGCTGGCCCCGCCCCCAAGCCTGCGGCTGGTGAAAAGCCGCCCGCGCCCGCTGTGCCGCTCTACAACAATCGCCAACGCGTTTGGTTCTATGTGTTGGTGGCTGTGGGGGTGGTGGGCTTTTTATTAGTACGCTCCTTGGCCGCCGGTGTGCCTTTAGCTTACCCACTGGACCGCGCCCCAGACCTTTCCAGCACTTTTGTGTCTTTAGGCGGCTTTGATATAACTGAATGGATGTTTGCCATTGGCGCCTTAGTGGCCATCATTGGCGCAACCGTAGCGGCTGGCCTCGGCCTCTCTCGCGTGATGGCGCAATTTACGGCCACCGAAAAGGCCCTTGAAAAAGCTCCGCCCATGTGGCCGGCGCCGCAAATTGCCGTGCTGGAACCCAAGCTTAAAGCCGCGTTGGCCCAGCCGCGCCGCCCCACCAGTTTGGATTATTTCATCTTTGCCCTGCTCGGCGCGATTGTTGTGGCATTTTTAGTGATGGTTGTGCCGGCGATTGGCGGCGTGATGACGGCTGACCAGAACGTGGCGGCCACCCAGATTGCCGCGTTGTGGACGCCCACACCACTGCCCGGCCCCACGCCCACTCCCGGCCCCTCACCGGATGAACTATTTGCGGGCTTGCCAGCCGGAGATAGAGCGGCGGGCGAGGCGCAAGCCGTGACTACAGCCTGCGTCGCCTGCCACATCGCGGCGGATCCGAGCGTTGCCCTTCAAGGCCCGGCCTGGCTCGCCAAAGATTCAGCCGATGGCAAAGGCATTGCCACACATGCGGTTGAGCGCATTGCCGAGGAAAATTACACCGGCAAAGCCACTACCGCCGAAGGCTATTTGTATGAGGCCATCACCAACCCCAACGCCCATGTGGTGCAGGGCTTTGCGCCCAACATTATGCCGGGTGTGTATGGCACTGCCCTCTCACCACAACAAATTGCTGATTTGATTGCCTATCTAAAAGATTTGCAGTAAACCGCTACGCTCTCCCTAACTCGCGCGGGCCGTAGAACTTAGCGTTCTGCGGCTCGCGTTGTGTTAGCCTGGACAAACCATCAACCCAAATTTCCCGATGATGATGTACCGCTTAATCCTACTTGTGGCCGTAAGCCTGTTATTGACCGCATGCGCTGGAGCGCCCCCCGCTACCCCCACGCCCACCACCGCCGCGCCTCAGCCGCAGGCCACCCTCTCGCTTGACCCAGCCGTGATTGAAGCGGAGTACGCCGCTTTGCCTGCGGGCAATGCCGAAACCGGCAAACAACTGTTTAGTGGGCGCGGCTGTGTGGCCTGCCACTCTCTCGAAGAGGGCGTGCGTGTGGTTGGCCCCTCGCTGGCGGGCCTCGCCACCCGCGCCGCCACGGCTGAGCCTGACCTGAGCGCCGCTGTATATCTATACAAGTCCATTACGCGGCCCAACGCCACGGTAACGGAAGGGTTTGCCGCTGGCCTCATGCCTCAGAATTTTAAAGATACATTAGAGCCGCAAGATCTGGCGGATTTGATTGCATATATGCTGACGTTGGAGTGAGGCGGCTTTCCGCTTCCAGCCGGCTTGCGGCCCGAACGGGCTGAGCGGGGCTGGGGTGAAGGCGCAATCTTGACCGTTGCCCACCGCTTGAAACTGACCCTTGCTTGACCATCCGCCCACGCCCGCCTAGAATTTTGTTATGCAGACTTTGGCTGACCTGAAACAAGCATTAAGCAACTCGCGCCAACAATTAGAAAGCGTCATTGCCCCCCTTACCCCGGCTGAGATGGAAACGGCGCATGATCATTGGAGCGTGAAGCAAACTCTGGCGCACCTTACGGCGTGGGAAGCTGAGTTGGTGACGGGTCTGGCTAAACTTAAGCGCGGCCAAAAAACATTCAAAACCGAGTATTCCCCAGCCGAAATTGATACCATGAATGATCGCGTAGCGAAAGAAGCGCTGAGCCGCCCGCTGGAGCGTGTGCAGTCTGATTTTGCGGGTGTGCGCAAACAGCTTCTGCGCCAGTTGGAGGGCTGGAGCGATAAGGATTTGAACGCGGCCCGGTTTCCTAAAAAAGAAAGCTTGGTAGATTTAGTCCGAGATTGGGTGATTGAACACGAAATGGAACATGCGGTAGAACTTAAGGCGAAACTGAAATAAGATGACCACTGAAGATTTTTACACTGCCGCTTACACGCAAGCCGTCGTCATCAACCGAAGCGCTGAAGGCCGGGTACATCTGCTGGGCCGTGACCGGCTGGATCTCATTCACCGTATGTCCACCAATGCGGTGAAGGAATTGCCGGTGGGCCACGCGCGGCAGACGGTGCTCACCACCGCCATTGCCCGCATGGTAGATGCGGTGTGGCTTCTCAACCGGGGCGAGACCGCATTGATGGTGACGGGGGTGGGCCGCGCCGCCGCCGTGCGGCGTTGGTTGGCGGGCTACATCTTTTTCAGAGATGAAGTAAAGCTGACGGACGCCTCGGCGGAGTTAGGGCAAGTGGGCGTGTATGGCAAACAAGCGGCCACCGTAGCGGACGCACTCTTCCCCGGCGCGGCGGCTTTGGCAGAGAATACGTTTTTTGAGCGCGAAGATGTGCTGGTGTGGCGTGGCCGCCCGCTGGCAGGCGATGGGTTCACGTTCATTGCGCCCGCCGCGCAGATGGAAAGTTTACAAACGCAAATGGCCGAGCGCGGCGCAATCTTGGCCGATGACGCCACCTACAACTTACTGCGGCTGGCCGCCGGGCAACCGGAGGCCGGCCATGAACTCACGGAAGATTACATTCCGCTGGAAACGGATTTGTGGAGCGCGGTGAGTTTTAACAAGGGCTGTTACATTGGCCAAGAAATTATTGCCCGTATGGAGAGCCGGGGAAAATTGGCGCGGCGTTTAGCCGGCGTAACGCTCGCTTCACCTGTGGAAATGGGCGCAAAAATTATGGCGGCGGGCGCAGAGGTGGGAACCGTTACCAGCGCGGGCGTATTGCCGGGGATTGGCCCTGTGGCTTTGAGCGTGCTGAAAACTGCGGCCTGTGAGCCGGGCGTCGCCGTGGATGTAAACGGCGTCAGCGGCGTGGTGTGCGCCTTGCCTTTTGTAGCGGATTCTAACCACTAAGATTCTTAGTGAACTTGGAGTCTTCGTTTCTTTGTGGTGAGGAGAACTTAGGTAATGTTAGCGGTAGAAAACAAAATAAAAATACAACGGGTGGCGCATAGTTGGTTGAAGACGGTAGCAGTGAATTTTGCGCCTAACATTTCCACGCCGTTACTGGAAGCCGTGCAAACAGAATTGCGCGAAGCCTTTTCCGCGCAAGGGCATACCGTTCAACCTCAACCTACTGATGCAACGGATGCCATTATCACCACCGCGCGTTTTGGCCAACCTGTGCCCTGGCGCGAGGCGCTGATGATGACAGGCCGCAAACGTTTCAACCTAAAACGCACGCCCACCGTGTTTACACTCGTGCACATCACACCCGATGAGTTTTATGGGGCTATTGACCAATTGAGTGTGGCGTTGTTGAAGGAGCCGCTAGACCCCGCCGATTTTGCCTACGCCGGTATGGCTCCGCAGGCGCACCGCACGCTGATTGAGCAGGGCAAACGCGGCGGGCCGATGATGGCCCTCATCCGCCGTGTGCAGGCGCAGGCTATGAGCATCCGCAATGTTTTATTGGTGGGCCATGAAGAGCCTGAAACGGCTTTTTATTTTGATTTGGTGGGAATGCACCCGCGCACCGAAAGGGAAGAGGCCGATTTTTATGGCGATATGGCGCGACGCATGGTAACGGCGGTGAGCACCCGCGAGGTGACCAAACATTTGGTAAGTGAGCGTGGCCTGACGGCCAGTGAATGGGCGGCGTTGAGCACGCCCGCCGCCATGCGCCACGCCGGGCGGCAGTTGGGCCAGCGCGGCTTCTTCACCGAGATGGTGCGCGTTTCCGATTTGGTGACGGTTCCGGCGCTGAGCGATGCCATCTCTAGCCAGTACAGTGAAGGCTGTTTTGCCACTTGGGACGCCGATATTAATGCCCTGCTCGCCACCATCACCGGCAGTGCGCGCCCGGTGGCCAAAGATAATCTTACCGATGATGAGCTGGCCGTGATTGACGGCGTGCGCACGGATGGCGTGGGCGGCGCGGTGGTGCGGCATGTGGAAGGCAAACGCAATGATTCGCCGTCCTCTGAATCAGTAGAGATGATGGAGATGGATTACGCCTTGCCAAAAATTACACTTGGCGTGGAGTGGGGCGGTTGGGCGGGGCGCTCGGTGCCGGTGGTGCGCTCTAAACTGCATGGCCACCGCGGCATTGCGGCGTACAACCCGGCCACCGTGGAGTGGGTGCGGCTGGATGAGGCGTACTATCACTATCCCGTCTCTTGCTCCACGGAGGCGCAGGCGTGGGCCATTAAGGCCGCCTTTGCGCGGGCAGAGTGTTTGCGCCACGCGGCAGACCCGCGCCAAATTGCCTTTACGGTGTTGCCCGGCCACGGCATTGTGGTGGCGGAGAAGTGGGTGGCGGGCAAAGCGCCTTTGCAACAAATTTGGGAAGCGATGGACTCCGGCGATTTACAAGTGGATAACTTAATTCCACAGGGCTTGCACACCTTCACCCTCGGCGCGGATGGGAGGTTATGGGTGTCTGAAAGACTAAGCTGAACTGGTGGTGATTAACTCACCAGAGAGCTTTGAGTCTAAATGGGAAAAGCGCAGGCGAGGAAGTAAACGCCGAGCCCGATGAAACTTCATCGGGCTTTTCTTTTGGCTCATGGCATTCTGTAAAAACTTGGCCGCCTGCCGATTAATCGGCGGGCTATGAACTGCGCTGGATGAAACCATCTTGATGCGGTTACTAGCCCTCTTCAGCGGGCGTAGTTGTGTAGCGCGGCGCATTCATGCCCACGCGGGCGATGTAAGCGCGAAAACGGGCCGTGAAAATGACTAGAAGTACTTTACCATCAAAAAATATTTTGATAGTAAAATAGCCCCGTGCCCATAAAAACCTACGCTAAAGTTTTCAAATTCAAAGGCGGCCACCTAGCTCTGAACTTTTGTAACACCGTCCATTGGCACCGCCGCCCACAACCCACTGAGTTAATTGATAGCTACGAACAACTGCTCGTCTGGGCGCAAAAGGCGGAGATTCTCTCGGCGCGGGAAGCCGCACAGTTACGGCGGGAGGCCGCCCAACGCCCAGCGGAGGCTGAAACCGCGCGCCAGCAGGCCATTGATTTGCGAGAAACGCTATACCGGTTGTTTGCCGCGCACGCCCACGCCCAAAAAACATCCGCCACAGATTTGGAAACATTCAACGCTTACTTGGCCCAGGCCGCGCCACACCTAAAACTGGCGCGCACGGCCACAGGCTATGTGTGGGGCTGGGCTAAAGACGAACGCGCGCTGGATAGGATGCTGTGGCCGGTGATTGAAGAAGCGGCGGATTTGCTAACTTCTGAACAGCTAAACCGCGTGGGGCAGTGCGCAGATGAACGCGGCTGTGGTTGGCTGTTTTTGGATACGTCTAAAAATGGCCGCCGCCGCTGGTGCGCGATGAATGACTGCGGCAGTTTGCACAAAGCGCGGGAATACTATCGGCGCAAAGTTTCCGCTAAGACACGTGGTTAAGGTGACTGTCACTTGCGCTTAGGCTTCTTAACTGTCTAGTGTCAGTCGCGCTAAGTGACAGTCACCTATCAGGCAATGCCCTCCCTTGATACCATCCTCCAACTGCTCATCATCGGCCTCACCAACGGCGCGGTGATTGCCCTCAACGCCATTGCAGTGACGGTGATTTACGGCACGGTGCGCACGTTGAATTTGGCCTACGGTGATATTTTCGCGCTCACCACCATCATCATCACTTCAATGGTCAGCGCGCTGGGCCTGAATTTAGCCGTTGCGCCACTGACACTATTGGGCGGCTTACTGCTAACGTTGGCTGGCGGTGTGCTATTTGGCGCTGGCCTAAATTGGGCCGTAGAGCGTACAGCGTTTGCGCCGTTCCGTGGCCGCTCCAAACTTGCGCCTCTCATGGCCACGCTAGGCCTCTCTTTTGTGCTGTATCAAATCTCACTTATCTGGCGCTACTTTTTGCCCAATTGGTTGCCGGGTGAACACCGCAGTGTGCCCGGCGTGCCAGAACTGCCGCGTGACCGCATCCCAGAACTTTTGCCCACCTTCAATGTGTTGGGCGAGGCGCGGTTGATTATCACGCCCAAAGAAGTGGCTGTGATGGCGCTGGCCGTGGCGTGCGCCGTAGGGGTGTGGCTTTTTTTGCAGAGAACGCGCACTGGGCGTGCTATTCGCGCCATTTCTCAAAACGAAGAACTGGCGCACATAGTAGGCGTTAATCCGGCGGCCATCATCCGGCGGGCGTTTCTTTTGGGCGGCGCGCTAGCGGGCGTGGCCGCATTTGCGTTTGCGCTGTATTACACGCGGCCCTTTGCCAACGCGGGCGCGCAAAGTGGGCTGATTGCGTTTGCGGCGGCCATTTTGGGCGGCATTGGCAACCCGCTGGGCGCGCTGTTGGCTGGGCTATTGCTGGGGGTGGGCGCGGCCTTCAGTGATTATTTTTTGTTGGCGCAGTGGACGCCCGTGCTGACGCAGGCTTTGCTGATTGGGTTGTTGGTGTGGCGGCCCACCGGCTTCGGGGGAGACGAAGGGGCTGGCGCGGTAGGTTCTGAACGGGATGCCGTTGCCATCACGCCTAGCGCACAACGAAGCCGAACGGAATCCATTTGGCTCACAGTGGCCTTCATCGGCTTTCTTTTATATCCGGCGCTTGATCAAGCGTTGGGCTGGTATCGGCTTTCCAGCCTGACGAGCATTGGAATCTATGTGTTACTGGCGCTGGGCTTAAACATTTTGCTGGGTTGGGCAGGCTTGCTGGATTTTGGTTTTGCGGTGAGTTTTGGCATTGGTGGTTATGTGGCCGCCCTCTTGGCTACGCAAGCTCGCATAGAGTTTGGGTTGATTTTGCTGGCCAGCGCAAGCGCGGCGGGGATATTTGGGGCTTTCAATGGGGCGCTCACGCGCCGCTTGCGGAGCGACTATTTGGCGATTGTGACGTTAGCCTTAGGGGCTTTAGCGCAACAAAGTATTGTGAATTTGAGTAATTTGATGGGCGAGGGCGGAAGCATTGCGGCAGTGCCGCCGCCCGTGTTGTTGGGTTTTTCGCTCAACACACCCCCGGCGCGTTACTACTTGGTAGTGGCGCTGATATTTTTAGCGGTGTTAGCCAGTTGGCGGCTTTTGCGTTCACGTGTAGGGCGGGCGTGGCGGGCCAGCAGTGAAGATGAAGTGGCGGCGGAGAGCGTGGGCGTGAATGTGGGCCGTTACCGCACGTTGGCGTTTGTGGTGAGCGCGGCGTTGGCAGGCTGTGCTGGGGCGTTATACGCCAGCATATTTACGTATATTGATGCGGGCGCGGTGGATTTTAGGATCTCAGCCATGGCGCTGGCGATGGTGATTTTGGGCGGCGCGGGCAGTGTGCCGGGGGCGGTGCTGGGCACAGTTTTACTGGCGAGTTATGATCAAATCCTTATCCCAGCGTTGGGCGCGTTCTTAGCGCAATTTCAGGCGGGAGATGTGCGTTTTGGCTCGGCGCTAGATGCGCGTGGGTTGAGTTATCTCAATTTTGGCTTGGCGTTGTATTTTACGGTGCTTGTCCGCGCGCGGCGCAAATAATCGTGCATCGAATTTCACGCATGGCACGAATTTATTGCCTACCTATGGAACGTTAATTGCGCTGAGGCGACTTGTTGTGTTTTCAGCATTCCTAAGATTTGTTTCGCGAAATTCCGGCAATTCGATGCAAAACTTAAGGCAGAATCCACAACTCTGGCGCGGCCAACTGCACACTGATGCGGGCTTGCTTGAGTTTATCTTTACGGTCAGCTTCTAGGCTCAACACAATAAACTCTGCCAGCGCGCGCGTATCATGCGGGCCAACGGTTACGGCAGAAAACTTGCCGGGCGGCCCTTCCTGCAAATCCGGCGGCTTGAGCAGTAAATCTCGGCCCACTTCCAGCAAGGTTTCCAGCGGGCAGGTAAAGGCGGGCACAAAAAAACGGCGCGGCACGCTCCAAAACTCTTGCGCTTGGCGGCTCTCGTTGCCGCTGTAGGTTTCCCGTTGCAAACTCACACTGCCTTGCGCCACCCAAAACGGGCGGCCATGCACTTGCGGGTTCAGCCGCGCGCTGTAATGGATGGTGTGCGGTTGTAAGCCATCTAGTGTGGCGCTGAGGTGCCAACCTGCGCCGCACTGTTCACAGCGCCACGCCATTTCATCCGGGTAAGCGGGGAGCATGGTTTGGCAGTTGCCGCACACCAGCGGCGCTAGGCGAATAGAATCCGTCATCGTAGTTACTTCACCCAGCGCTTCACCTGTTCCAAGGCCTCATCAAATTTGTCTTTCGGGCCGTTGCCATACTTCTGAAATTCATACACTTCACCGTACCGAAAGCCGGTGTAGCCACCAAACATCATGGCCACGCCAATCACAAAAGCCACCAACGCGCCCACCAACAAACCTTCAGCGTCATCATCTGCAAAGCTGGCAAAATACAGCAGGAGGAGCGGGCCATTCACGGCTAAAAACGCGCCCACCGCCATACCGGCCAACAAAATTCCGGCGCGATACCAAGTGTTGCCCGGCGCGCGGCCATATAGCACCTCGCCCGAATAACCATCGACCACCATTTGGTAGGCCCGGCCCCGATACAAATATCGTAAAACCCACAGCGGGTAATATACCAAGCCAAAGCGTTGATTTATTTCGCGTACAAACGTCTGCGCTACTCGGTCTAGGTTGGCGCGTTGATGCACGCGCTTGGAGAAGTTTTGATCGGCGGCGCGCTGGGCCTCGCTTTGGGAGGTGACCGGCTCAAACACCAAGCCGTTGGCGTGCAGGGTTTCGCCGTCAAAGGCTTGCAGTTCGTGCGGCTGGAGCTTAAGCGGCACATAGCTCACGCCAAATTCGCTCACATCGCAGGCCGCGCCCGTCCACACCATGTCTTCGGCAATTTTGCGTTCACGCGGTTCCCAACGCTCATTTTTGCCACTGCCCACTTTTTCTTGCCCCAACACCCAGCCTAGCACGCGCGCCCACAGCGTCCAAAACGGCACGTAGGCTAAAAACAATTCGCTGATTTGCGCTTGGGAGCGGGCGTTGAAAGCGATGGCCAAATCTCGGCTGAGAAACTCTTTGAGCTTACTACTGGCTGTTTTCAGATCCGTGCGGTGCGCCAGTTGGTAGCGGCGCACACCACGCTCGCCCGTTACCAGGCCGCGCATATCACAAAACGGGCAAATCACCACCGCTTGCCCTTCCGGGATGTTCACCGTGCCGCCACAGCGCGGGCAGTTGAGGCCTTGAGTTGTGAGTTCAGTCATAATTCAAAAAGATGAACGCGGATGGATGACTTCATCCTTTCGCCTTCTGATTTCATACTTTCGCCGCCACCCACGCCGCAAAGCCGAACAAGACCGGAGCGGCCAGACAGCCCAGCCCAGCGCAGAGGCCGAGGCCGACGAAATAGCTTTCTTCTCCACTACCTAGCAGGGCGGAGATGATGGGCACAAAGGCCAACGCCAGATACACCGCTGCGGTGGCGCAACCGGCCAGCAAATACGGCGCTTCGGCTTTGGCGGGGAAGACGTTGGCAAACACTTTGCCGGTAGCGGCCTCCACGAGCGCCGTAAAGGTTTTGTTGTTGAAGGTGTATTTGAAAGTGTAGAGCGGCACATGCACCAACGCGCTCTCGACTAATTGTTGCGCCGCAATGCCCCGGCCGGCCAGCCAACCCTGCGCAGTTTCTAGTGGCACGCTCGGCGCATGGGCCTGAGAGTCCAGTGAGGCGTCATATTTCTGTAAGTCGCCGGCGGGGAGTTGCAGTTTGCGTAGTTCACTTACGGAGGTGGCCGCCGCTGGCTCCAGCAGAATTTCTTCCTTGCCGCCGGTTTTGCGTTTGAAGTACCACAGCGGAAAGTATTCAAACGTTTGGCTAGTGATTTGAGATTTCTTGTCTAAGTCCTTGACGGTATCGTTGCCCGCCATCCATTGCGCCAGTAAACCGCGCGCTTTGTTCACATCCACGGTGGGCGCGAGGGCGTAATGAAAAACCACCCGCGCTTTATCCAAGTACACTGTGCTGCGGCAGTTCGCGCAGGTAACGAAGCGCTGGCCTTCATCGGGGTGCAGTTCGGCCCCGCACTGGGTGCAACGCAGTTGAGAGGCAGGCAGGGAGGCCATAACTAAATTATAGCCGCTCACGGCGGCGCGCGAGTAACAGTAGGCCCAAGGCCGCCAATGTTGCGCCCGCTAGGCTTGTAAACATGATGGTTGCGCCGTAGGTCTGATACATCCAGCCGCCTAGCCATGCCCCAGCGGCCGCGCCTATGCCTGCAAACACAGCGCTAAAAATGGCTTGGGCCGTGGCGCTCAGGCCGGCTGGTGAGCGTTCATCCACATAGGCCACGCCGCCAATTAAAAACATGCCAAACGATAAGCCGTGGGTGGCTTGCGTGAGGGTGGCGCTGAGGGGGTCTGTAAGTTGTGCCACCAGCCACCAGCGCACGGTATAAACACTGGCCGCAATAATGGTGGTAGCCCATGGGCTAAGCCGCTGAAAAATGCGGCGGGCAAAAACTAGCGTGGGTATTTCGGCGATTGAGGAAAGAGCACCGGCTAAACCAATCAGGGTGGTGGAGGCACCCAAAGCTTGCAGGCGGAGTGGGAAAAAAGAGATAGCGGCCTGAAAGGCCAAACCGATGAGGAAACTGCCGCTGAGGAAAAAGAGAAACGAGCGGCTCACCAGCAGTTGGCGCACCCCGGCGTTAAAGTCCACCTGCAATTTGGCGCGCCGGGCGGGCAGGCCCAGCGCCACCGTTCCGGCCAAAGCTAGGCAAACGGCGTAGCCCACAAACGCCCACTGCAAACCAGCGCGTTCCACCAGCCAACCGGCGGCCACATTCATAATGGCAAAGCCAAAGGTGCCGCCCAGCCGAATGCGGCCGTAGCCCTGCGCGTTCTTGCCTAATAAATCCAACGTGGCGCTATCAGCCAACGCGTTGATGGGTGCGCCCAGCACGGCCATCAGTGTCATCAATCCCATTAAAGGTGTAAAAGTAGAGAAGTGAGGCATGAGCAAAGTGGGCAAGCACAGGCCAAAACTGGCAATGGGCAAGAGCCAGCGGTGCACGTGGAAACGGTCTCCGATGGCGGCCCACACTGGCCCCACCAGCAAAGTGCCCAGCGGCCATAAACCGGCGAGGAAGCCGATCTGACTGCCGTCTAGCCCTACCTGTTCAAAATACAAAAAAACGTAAGGGATGAGCCAGCCGATGCCGCCAAAAAAGAAGAAATAATAAGCGCGCGCCAAATTCAGCGCGCGCTGAGAAGTAGATAAGGGCATCTTAATCAGTACCGAGCCGGAGCGATAGCCTGTTCGGTCTTGCTTCAGTTCCGCCCTACGGTGTGTAGGAGGATGAAATTAGCCGGAACAAGTTTATTGGGTGGTAAGCCGCCAATGAGAATTACCTGTTGGCCGGGCCGCACCGGTGAATTAAGGAGCAGGGCGGCCTCCACGTGGGCAATCATCGTCTCCACGCTATCCGCTTGCGGGATGAGATAAGGCGTAACGCCCCACAGCAGGCTCATGCGGGCGTGCGTCTTGGCATCCGGCGTAAAGGCCAAAATGGGCACACTGGGCCGGGCTTTAGAAAGCAAGCGCGCGTTGCGGCCCGTGAGCGTGAACACGGCAATGGCTCGCACATCACGGTCATGCGCCAATTCGCGCGCGGCGCGAGAGAGGGCGATGGAGTCTTCGTTGGTTACTTCGTTGGGCACGCGCCAGTGGGTGTATTTTTCGGCGTTGGCTTCGGCCTCTTCGGCAATGGCCGCCATCATCTTCACAGCTTCTATTGGGTAATTGCCGGAGGCCGTTTCACCGGAGAGCATCACCGCGTCGGTGCCGTCAAAAATCGCATTCGCCACATCCGAAACTTCGGCGCGTGTGGGGATGGGATTCTTGATCATGGATTCCAACATTTGGGTGGCCGTAATCACGATTTTGCGGTGACGGTTGGCGGCTTCAATGATGCGTTTTTGGGCGGTAGGCACCTGTTGCGGGGAAAGTTCTACGCCTAAATCGCCGCGGGCGACCATGACGCCATCGGCCATATCCACAATGGATTCAAGGTTATCCAATGCCGCCGGCTTCTCCAACTTGGCAATGATGGGAAGCTTGGAAGCGCGTGGGTCAATCTCCACCACGGCGCGTTTGATAAGGGCCACATCTTCCGCGCGGCGCACAAACGAGAGCGCCACATAGTCTACATTTTGTTCAATGCCGAACTTCAAATCTTCACGATCTTTATCCGTCATGGAGGGGATGTTCACCATGACGCCCGGCAGGTTGATGCCTTTGTGCTCTTTGAGCATACCGCCATGAATAATGCGGGTGTGTACCTCGGTGGCCGTTACGCGCTCCACCCGTAACTCCAGCAGACCGTCATCCAGCAAAATCCGGTCACCGGCCTTCACATCTCCGGGCAGGCCTTCATAGGTGGTGGAGACCATGCGCACATCGCCCTCCAGCTCTTCCGTGGTGATGATCAGTTCAGCGCCGTCTACCAACTCAACCGGTTTATGGTCTTTGAGCCAGCCGGTGCGGATTTTGGGGCCTTGTAGATCTTGGAGGAGAGCTACCGGGCGGTTGAGGCGGTTGGCCACCCGGCGGATGCGGCCAATGTTGGCGGCGTGGTCTTCGTGGGTGCCGTGGGAGAAATTAAGCCGCGCGACGTTCATGCCGGCCTCGATTAATTGAGTCAGCTTTTCTTCCGTATTACAGGCCGGGCCAATCGTGCAGACGATTTTTGTAGAACGCATATGGATAAACTTTCATAAATGGGATAACGCGAAAATTATAACACCCGCCCATCGGCCAAGTTTTGGTAAGACGCTCAAATTTTTTTGAGCTGAAAGTCGTTAAAGCTTACAGGCGCGGATCGTCCAGTGGGGCGGGTGGAGTGGATTTTCGCGCGCGGCGCGGGGGCGGGTTGAGAAGCGTGGTGATGGTTTCAAACCAAGAGGTGAAGATGAGCAACCAGGGTTTAGGGCGGGGGATGGCCCCAAGCGCCTGTTCTTGGGTGATGAGGAGCACCGAAACGGCTAAAAGCGCCGCGCCGAGCCATTGCAGGCCGGTAAAGACTTCGTTGAGCAACAGGATGGCGGCTAGGATGGTCACAAAGGCTTCACTCAGATTTAGAAGCACCGCTTGCATGCCGCCCAACTGTTTGACGCCAACGAACAAAGTAATGCGGGCCGTGATGGTGACGAGGGTGAGCAACATCACGGGCGTCCAGGTATTCAGGGTGGCGGGCAAAGGCGGCATGCCGTTGAAGAAATACGCCGCAAGCACTGTGCCGGCCATGCCGCTTAGCGTATAAAGCGTCACGGTAGGGGCGGGCGCATCATACAGCGTCCGTTGATTGATCCAAATGTGTAGGCCATACATCGCGCCAGCCGCAATCATCGCCAGCGCCGCGCCCCAATCGGCATTGCCCGGATCTGACCACTTAAGCAAAAAAACAGCTACGAGCGCTAAACCCAGCCGTATCCATGTGAGCCGCGAGAGGCGGTAACCATCTAGCCAGGAGAATAAGGTGAGAAAAATCAAATAGAGCGTAAAGAGCAGTTGGCTGAGTGAGGCATTGAGCGATTTGAGGCTGTTGTAAAACAGTAACGAACCGAGGCCATTGATGATGCCGGCCGCCAAACAGGAGATGAAGGCGAAAGGATAGATGTAAATAAACTTGCGGAAGAACAGTAGATAGATCACCCACAGTACACCCACAGCGCCCACGGTGCGGAGCATCACCACCGTAAACGGCTCCAGTCCGGCTTCAAAGGCTTGTTTGCCAAAAATGGGCACAAAGCCGGAGGCCACCGCCGACAACAGAGCCGCCACAATGCCTTGGGCTTGCGCCGATGACCAGCGAGGGGGCGGGGAGGCTTCACTCATAGCGGGTTACGAATGTATGGCTTTCTTCACATCCTCTAGTAACTCATCGTTGAGGAAGGAGCCTTTTTGCAGTAGGGAGTTGGCTTGGCCATCTAAACGCACGCGTTCATCGGCGGTGAGGGTTTTGGCCGTCACCACAATCACCGGAATATCATGGGTGACCGGGTCGGCGCGCATGGCATCCAGCACCGCAAAACCGTCCACTTCCGGCATCATCAAATCCAAAATCACCAAATCCGGCGTCTTGGTGCGGATGAGTTCCAGCCCAGTGCGGCCATCATTGGCTTCATACACTTGGTACTCGCCTTTGGCTTGCAAGATGCGGCGGATGAGGCGCACGGCGTCCGGTGTGTCGTCAATGATGGCGATGGAGCGTACGCGCTCGTCTAGCCGGTCTAACGCGGCCAGCACGCCTTCCGGCTCAGGCTCGGCTTGGGCGGTTGAGGTTTCTGCGGTTTCAAATTCTTGCGCCCAACCCTCGCCCAAAATCTCGCTTTGTACCGGGAAGGTGTGGCCGGTGCAGGCCATCACAATCGTCTCATCTGGCCGGATAAGGTTCTGATGCACTAATTTGAACAAACCGGCAAAGGCCGCCGCCGCGCCCGGCTCCATGCTTAGCCCCTCCATCTTGGCCATCACGTGCATGGCGCGGAAAACTTCCTCATCGCTCACGGCTTCCATAGCGCCGCCGTGTTCCAAGATATAGCCGCGTAAAAGTTGGTAGGCGCGGCCCGGGTTGCCCGTGGCAAGCGTGCCAATGCGGGTGCGCGGCATGGCCACCATATCGGCATGGGCCTGTGACTTTTTAAAGGCCGTCACCATCGGCGCGCATCCTTCCGCTTGGATGCAGGCCAATTTGGGCAGGCGGTCAATCAACCCCATCTCATAGAGTTCGCGGAAGCCTTTCATGGCGCCCACCGGCCCCAACCCACCGCTCACCGATTGCACATACCAATCCGGCGCGCGCCACGGAGCTACTTGACCTCGCCCGTTCACGAGCGCGGGCAACGGCCCGGTGCCTTGCGCTTGCCGCGCCAACTGCTCGGCTATCTCAAAGGCAATGGTTTTCATGCTCTCGACCGAGGCGATGCTCCTCAGGCCGCGGTCATAGTACATCCGGCGCTGGCGGGCAAATTCCTGCGCCAGTTCTTTAGATTTATCGTACGTGGTGGTGACTTTGATGACTTGCGCCCCATAAAGCGCGCACTCGCGCATTTTCTCTGGCGGCACCAGCGAGGTGAGGAAAGCGTACAGCTTAATGCCGGCCCGCGCACAATAAGCGGCGTAGCTGATGGCGACGTTGCCTGTGGAAGCGACCACCGCCTCCCGGATGCCGGCTTCCTTCATCACCGAAACAGCCAGCGCGGCCTGCCGGTCTTTGAATGAGCTGGTGGGATTTTGCCGTTCATCCTTAATGAAGATGTTAGGGCGGCTCAACATCAGGCCCAAATTGGTGACGGGGATGAGGGGGGTATTGCCTTCACCAAGGGTGATGGCGTTGGTTTGGTCGCGGAGCGGCAGAAGCTCGTGGTAACGCCACAAGCCGGGGTTTTTGCGGGTGTGCGCGCCGGAGAAGGTGGGCGCGATGGCGGCATATTCATAGCGCGCTTCCAGCCACTCGCTGTTACAGCGCGCACATTTGAGTTGGTTGGGTGAGAAGGCTGTGCTTAAACCGCAATCCACGCACACCATTTGAATCTGACGAGGCATAAATTAACTTGAAATGTAAAACGTGAAGTGAAGGACTGGCGATCTTCTCTAATGCGCACCGTTGGCGCCGTTTGGCTTGCGGTTCAGCACCCGTTCCAGCGCGCGGGTCAGGTCCGTTTCTAGGATGGGCTTAATCAAATAATCAGCCGCGCCCAGTTGTTTGGCGCGTTCGCGCTCATCTGTAATGGTGCACATGATGACGGGAATGGCCTGAGTTTGCGGCGAATGCTTGAGCTGGCGTAGAACTTCCCAACTGTCCTGGCCGGGCATCACCATATCCAGCAAGATGGCGTCCGGGTTGGCCGCCGCCGCGTGGCTCACGGCGCTCAAGCTGGCTTGTGCGCTCAATAATTGATAGCCGTTCGGCTCCAGATAACGCCGATACAGGTTCAACAAACCGGCCTGATCTTCAATCACCAACACGCGCGGTGGTTGGGTAGGCTCTGGCTGGAGGAGGCCCAAAGGCGTCTCCGGTTCAGGCTCTGGGGTTGTTTCCGGGCGTACATAAACAGGCAGGGTGAAGAAAAAGGTTGCGCCCTGACCGTACACACCCTGGCTCTTAACACCAATTTGGCCGCCATGCAACTCCACCAATTGGCGGCTGATGTGCAGACCGAGCCCTGTGCCGCCCGCTTTGCGAGTGGGGGAACCATCCACCTGCGAGAAGCGCTCGAAGAGTTGGGTTTGGTCTTTCGGTGAGATGCCGGTGCCTGTGTCCGTGACAGACAGCTCCACCATTGACCCTTTTTCACTTTCGAGAAGGCGGGCCGCCACAGTGATACTGCCCTGTTCCGTGAACTTGGCGGCGTTGGAAAGTAAATTGAGTAAAACTTGGCGCACCCGTGTCCCATCGGCGTGCACCGGGGGCAAATTTTCGGGCAGGTGTTTGAAGAGCTGGATGTTTTTATCGCGGACTAAGCCGCGCGTGGTCGAGAGCACCCCATCCACAATATCCGGCAAGCGCACCTCATCCAGCGTCAGTTCCATCTTGCCGGCTTCAATGCGGGAAAGATCCAGAATATCGTTGATGAGGCCAAGCAAATGTTGACCGGAGTTGTAAATGGACGTGAGGTCTTGTTGCTGAGTCTCGTTGATGGGGCCGTCTATGCCCTTGAGAATCACGCGCGAAAAACCAATGATGGAATTAAGCGGCGTGCGGAGTTCATGGCTCATATTGGCCAAGAATTGGCTCTTCAGCCGGTCAACTTCTTGTAAGCGTTCGGCGGTTTCCAATTGCAAGGTGTATAGCCGCGTAATCTGCGCGGCAGAGGCGGCGGCGGTGGCCGTAGCTTCCAATAAATTCACGTCATCCACGCTTAGGCCGGGCAATTCACCCCGATGAACCAGTTCCACCACGCTATCCACCAAGTTTTCAATTATCACCGGCGTTGCCGCGCTTTCGCGAACCTCTCGCTCACCCACCAGCCCTAAGCGCCGCACCTTAGTGGCCCGGTTGTACGCCACGCTTGCCAGCTCCGGCTTTTCTCCAGCGTTCAGCGTTTGCCCAACGGCCGGCTCAAGCACTTCTTCCGGCGCTTCCTCCGCCAAAGCCACGGCCCGCACCGTAAGTTGGTGAGTATCTCTGCGCCAGCCATACACGCGCACCGCCTCGGCTTTATAGGTGTCTAACAATTTACTGGCCAGTGTGGCCCATACTTCCGGCTCATCCAACTTGCCGGAGACGGCTTGTGTAATCTCTGCCAGAGCGCGGGCATTGAATTCTTGTACACGCACCCGGCCATACAGACGCGCGTTTTGAATAGATGCGGCCACTTGGTCCGCCATGGTTTGCAAAACGGCAATATCTGATTCTGAGAAAGCATTGCGTTGCGTCGCTTGAATACTAAACGCGCCAAGCGCCCGGTCGCCGAGGATGAGCGGCAAGGCCATCTCCGATTGCGTGTCCGGTGTAAGTGGGTTAGCAAACCGGACGCTTTCTTCGGCCACATCTTTGGCAATGCGCGGTTGGCGGTTCGCAATGGCCCACCCAATCATGGATTGACCGCCGATTTCAAGTTGGTGGCCGAGGCGCAAGAGAACTTGCGCCGCGTCTCCGGAGCCGCCGCTAACATGTTTGAGCACAGCCCATTGGCCGCTCTCTTCCACGAGGAACAGCGCCACATAATAAAGGTTGAAGCGTTCCCGGATGAGCTCCACCGCCCGCTGACCGAGTTGGTTTTCATCCAACAGGGAGGTGGCGATGCGGCTGACTTCGGCGGCAGTGGTGAGTTGTTCGGCGCGCCGCTCCAGCAAGGAAACATTGCGGAAGTTTTCTACTAAGACTGCCGTTTGTTGCGCTAGGCTCATCAACTGGCGCTCTTCCGCTTCATCCAAAATAAAGGGTTGGGCGCTGGTGGCCTTCAGATATCCCAGCCACTCCCCGCTGACCACCAACGGTACAAACAATCCGCTCTTTGCCGGGGTGCGCTCGCCAGTGAGGGGTGGTGTTTGTGCATCGGCGCGGTTAGCGGTGGTGAGGGGCGAAAGAATGGTCACCCGGTCAGGGCGCAAAACCGACTGGAGCCAAGCCTCTACCGGAAAACGGCGGCCGGTTTCAGTGCTTGCCGCCCCATCGGCGGCCACTACTTCAATTAACTCTGGCTTTTGCTCATCCGTCCACGGCGCATTGAAATAGTTGATCTCCAAAGCCTCTGCTGTTTGAAGGGGCGGTGCATGTTGCCGCAGTTTGACCAACATTTCATCCAAGCGCCGAGCTTGGTTCAGCCCTGTGCTGGCGCGGTAGAGCATTTCCGTTTCGGCCAACGCGGTTTGCGTTTGTTGGAACAGACGGGCGTTTTCAATGGCAGTGGAGATTTGCCCCGCCATAGTTTCCGCTAAAGTTACTTCGGCATCACTAAAGACGCGGCCCGGCTGGTCGGAGTCAATACCGATAGTGCCCAATACTTCGCCGCGCACCACCAGCGGCACAATCAGCAAACACTCCACCGAGCGTTGCGCCATTAACGTCTGAATAGCAACCGTGAGAGGGTTGGTTTGCGGATTGGGGATGACAAGGGCCCGGCGGGTTTCAAAAACGCGCTCGGTGGAGGCATTGCCTGTTACTGGGATGAGGTGGCCGAGCGCCGAGGCGTCTTCGGGCTGGGTATTGTACTCCGCCACTACCGTTAACTCGCTTTGGTTCTGGTTTAACAGAGCAATCCCGGCATTCCGGGCATTAAATGTTTCGGCCAGTTCCTGGGAGATGGTTTGAAGCGCTTGTTTCAAATCCAGTGTGGTAGCCGCGGCCTCGGTCACGCGGTTGAGGGCGGCCAATTGTTCGGCGCGCCGCTCAATCACCGTTACACTGCGGAAGTTTTCCGTCAGCACGGCGGCCTGTTGCGTTAAGCTCAGCAAACGGCGCTGATCGGCTTCATCCACCATGCGGAGTTCATTGGCAAAGGCGCTGATATAACCCAGCCACTCTCCGCTTACCACCAGCGGCACAAACACGGCGCTTTGTCCGCCGTACCGCACGCGATAAATAGTGCGTGAGTTTTCGTCCAGGCGGGCGTCGGTGGCTAAATCCGAAAAGATCACCGGGCCCGACGGCTTGAAATGTTGCGCCATCCACGGCGCCAACGGTATCCGGCGGGTGGGCGTTTCCGTATCCCCATCACTCCAGCGCGCCAAAACTTCGCTCCACTCCGGAGTGTGATGTTGCGTCCACGGTTGCTCAAATACGTGCAAAAGCACGGTATGGGCGTCGCGCAGAAGGGTGTAGCGGCGCAAGTTGGCCAATAATTCTTGCAGATTAGCCGATTTGTTGAGTTCCGCGCTGGCTTGATAAAGCGCTTCAGTATCCGCTAGCGCATTTTGTGTTTGCTGAAATAGCCGCGCATTTTCAATGGCTACGCCCAAGTTGCTGGCAATAATGGTCAGTAGCCGAATATCGTTTTCGGCAAACAAGCCTTCCTGTGATGGGCTTTGAACGCTAATTACGCCGGTCACTTCATCGCCTACCAACATGGGCACGCCAAGGTAGGATAGGGCGGGCAGGCCTTCTTGAATCACCCCCAGGGCGCTGGCTCGTTCAGAAGTATCTTTGTTAATGAGCAACGGCTTGCATTCACGGATGATGTGGGCGGTGAGGCCGCCGGTGAGCAGTTCTGGCGGCGTGGGCAGCGGCGTGCCGTCGTCCATATCATAGGGAAACTCCACCATGTTTGTTTCCCGGTCATATAACGCAATGTAACCGCTGGTGACGCCAAAAGTCTTCAACACTTCATCACCCACCTGCCGGAGCATGGTGTACAGATCTACTTGTGAGCGCGTAATGGCCGCAATGCGGTTGATGGCTTCCAGCTCTTGAATCTGCTGCCGCGTTTCTTCCAGCAAACGGGCGTTGGAAAGCGCCGAGGCGGCGGCGGCGGCGAACAAGCGCGCCAGGGTTTCGTCTTCGGTGGTATAACGCCACTCCGGTTGCAGGCGGCTCACGGTGAGCACGCCCAGAGTGGTGTTCTGCCAAATCATCGGCACGGCCAGCGCGGTAGAAGTGCCGGGATCTGTTTGGTAATCATCCACAATGAGGGTTTGCCCGCCCTCAAATGTGCGGCCAGCTAAGCCTTGCCCGCGGCGCAAGCGGCGGCCCAGAAGCGAGGTATTGTTCAAAATCGGATAAGAAGCGCGCAGTTCAATCTGCTCGCCATTGTTCACCGGCACCCACAAATCCGCGCTATCGGCCCGCAAAAGTTGGCGGGCGCGGCGGGCAATTAGGCTCAACAAATCCGGCAAATTAAACTGTGGGCCGGTTAACTCCAGCGCCGCTTCAGACAGGGCGGCCATGCGCTGGGCGCTGTTGCGGGCTTCAAAGAATAACCGCGCGTTTTCCAGCGCCAAGCCCATCCGTTCCGCCACCGATTGCGCCAACTGTTGTTCGTTGGCCGCGATGGGCAAGCCTTCACGGGAGAGGGAAATCTCACCCAGCGTATCGCCGCCCACGCGGATGGGGACGGTGATTTCTCCCTCACGCCAGTCATCAGCGGCCATGGGCGCTGTATCTACGCCATCGTAGCGGTAAGCTTGAGGTTGCACCGCGCCGGGGAGTTCCGGCGATTGCCGCGCTTCTCGTTGTAATAAGCGCAGTTCCTCGATGTTGCGTTGCGTTTCTTGAAAGAGTTGCGCGTTATCAATGGCTACCGCCAACTGGTCTGCTAACGTTTGGATGGTGGCGATGTCATCATCGGTAAATGCGTTGACTTCTGTGGATTGCACATCCAGCGCGCCAATGATGCCAGTGCGGCGGCGCAACGGCACGGCCATTTCTGATTGTGTTTCCGGCAAATCCGGGTTGCGAAAGTGAACGGCATCCTCACCTACGTTCAGGGCAATGCGGGGTTGGCCGGTGGCGGTGACAAAACCTACAATGCCTTGCTGGCCAACGCGCAAACGGTGATTGCGGGCTAACATGCGCTGGCCGCCGGGGCTGTTGGCCGCGCGCAAAACTGCCCACTCGCCAAACTCATCGAGCAAAAAGATGCCGGCGTGATAAAACCCGAAACGCTCACTGATTAACTTGACGGTGGTATCCAGCAGTTCAGGCAAATCATGTAGGGTGGCGGCCACGCGGGCCACTTCCGCGCTCACCGAGAGTTGCCCCGCCCGGCGCTCCAGGGCTTGCGATTGACTCCGCAAGCGGCGGTTGGCGTCTCCTAATTGACGCGAAGCGGCGGCTAGCTCTGTGGTTTGTTGGGATAGTTCTTTTTGCGCTTTCTCCAGTTCGGCTTTTTGTTGTGAAGTGGCGAGAGCAAAGACTTGCGTTTCTAGAAATTGGCGTTGCGGCAAAATAAGCGCCACCATCGTTAAGATCAGGGAAGCGGTGGCATTGATCCAGTCTAGCCATTCGGCGGATTGGGTGGGGGCGCTAGGGGTGAAGCCCAGCCCGGCAAACAGGCCGGCAAAGCCAATCCACGTGAGGAGGCTGACCGCGCCCACCACCACTCCCCAGCGCGTGCCAAATAAAACGGTGGTGATGACGGTGCCGGTGAGCAGGAATAAGCGGCCTGCGCCGGTGAGGCCAGCGGTGAACAAACTGGTAATGGCAGTTAGATAAATGATGGCAATAAATAGGCTGGCCCGCCAGCGATAGGATAACTGAGTGAGTAATGAGAGCAGAAACAGCGCCAGGGCTAAACCCGCATAAAGCGCAAACGAACCCCAGGTATTATGGAAGTAAGCGATGGGCAAATACGAAAGCGCGGTTAGTAAGGCCACCCAGCGCAAGGCCACAAACAGCACTTGCAAGGTCTCAGCCCGGGTGGCCTCCAGCGCTTGGCGGAGTTCAGGGGTGAAGTGGGGGCGTGGAAAAAGGCCGCTATTTTTCATACCGCCCATTCCTCCCCGCATGGAGGTCGGTCATTGCCTCTCATTGTGGGCGGCCTCCACGGCGCGGTTGGAGCTTCACCATCACTTCGGTAGCGCCAACTGCGCGGCCCAACTGCCGGATGCCATTTTGCATGATAAAGGCTGGGTTGAGCGTCGCCCGCATTTCATCTGTGATGGTGGTGACGAGTTGATCATACCGACTGCGGAGTTGACTTTCCTGAAGCAAGGCGGCGCTTTCTAGGGCGGTGGCCAATTGCGCCGCTACCGTTTCCAGCACCGCCAACTCTTCAGGCGCTAAGGGTTGGTCTGCAGGGCGGCCATGTAGTTCCAACATGCCGATGACTTCATTGCGTAAACGGAGGGGGATAGCGATGGGATTCTCGCTGGTGGCCCCGCCCGGCTCAATATCCATCACCATCTCCGGGGCGCGGGTGCGCACCACTTCGCGCCAGCCGGTATCCAGTGTTTGTTGATAGAGTGACCGCACTTCCGTCAAAGACGCCTGCGCCCGTTCAAACAATTCGGCGTTTTCAATGGCTACGCTTAATTGGTCTGCCAACACTTGCAGGGCTTGCAAATCGCTTTCGCTAAAAGCGTCCAAGTTGCGGCTTTGCACGTCCAAAGCGCCCAGTAAACGCTCTCCCACTAATAACGGGATGCACAGTTCTGAACGCGTTTCGGGCAAAAGTGGATTTTTAAAGTGGAACGGGTCACCCGCCACATCGCGGGCCACGCGCAATTTGCGGTTTTGCGTTACCCAGCCCACGAGTGAGCGCGAACCCACTGCCAGCCGGTGGCCCCGCGCCTTGAGTTGTGCGCCTACCTCACCGGTGGATTCACGCAAAACGGCGTATTCACCAGCCGCATCCAACAAAAAGACCGAGGCGTGATAAAAACCGAACCTTCCCCGGATCATTTCCACCGCTAGTTCCAGCAGTTCATCCAAGTTGCGGATGCCGGCGGTGGCGCGGCTGATATCTGCCGTGGCCTGCAGTTGGGCCGTGCGGCGGTCAACCCGTTGCTCCAAATCACTTAGCGTTTGTTGGAGTTGCGCCGTCATCGCATTGAAGGTGTTAGCCAACTGGCCAATCTCATCGGTGGAGGTGGCGGGCGCGCGGGCGGACAGATCACCCACGCTAACCCGCTCGGCGGCTTGGGTGAGCGTGTTGATGGGGCGGGTGAGATTGCCGGCGGCCACAGCCGAAAGCACAGCCACAGCCACAGCCAGCGCCAATGAAATTAAGATGATCGCATTCGATTGCTCGCGCGTGCGGGCAAGGGCCGCCGACTCATTTTGGGCGTACAACACCACCCAGGGCCGAGTTTGAAGTCGCATGAGGGCAGAGAGGTGGTTTTCAGCGGCGTATAATTCATCCTCACTGGTGTTCGCGCCATGAATTAAACCATTGAACAGCACCGGGCTTTCAGAGCTTAAGGCTTGTTGGGCGGCTTGCTTCAGATCCGGCAAATCGCTGGCCAATTCCGCCGCCATGATGGGCGGCATCCGGTAACTCAATTCCAATTGCGCGCGGATGCCGGGCTCGGGCAGGGTGATGAAGACAGGGTCTTTTTCAGAAAAGGAGGCGTTGCTTCCTAGTCGGAGGCCATGTTCGTCATACAGCGCCACCGTAAACTCACCTTCTGTTTGGCCCGGCAAGCGGCTGGCTTGGATTAAGCTCTGCGTTAGCCATTCCGCGCTGATTTCTGAAACTAACACACCGAGGGTGGTGGCTTGGCTAATATCTAACACGGGTGCGGCAAAAAACATGCGGGCATCATTGCGTGAGTAATGCACTGGCGAGGCGTAAGGCGTTCCGTTAACAAAAGGTTGCGTAAATAAATCGCCTTTTACCAACTCCGGGACTTCCTGCACAAACGAGGAAGTGGTCAGGACAATATTGCGCTCAGCGTCCAATAACGTATAGGACTGAATGACCCACATGACGTTGCGCCCAATCAAATCCGGGCGGGAGGTCTCTTGCAAGGCGCGAATATTGAGTAAAACTGCTTGTTCAACGGCTTGGCCGGCCCGTTGGTCTTCCGGGGTGCGCAGGTAATCGGCAAATACGGAGAGGCGCGCTTCAGATGAGATGGCAGATAAGTTGGCGGTGATGAAAGCGTCTAGCGAGGTAGCCGTTTGAGCGGCGTTGGCCGCCAACGTCTGATTAGCGGCGTCGCGCAAATCCTCACGCGCGGTTTGCTCATACTGCCAACTGAGGAGCGTGAGCGGCGCGAGCGCCACAAACAAAAAGCCCAGCAAAAGTTTGGTGCTCAGCCGGAACCGTGAGAATTGCCGGACGAGGCTAATGCCGGCAATAGAAAAGCTTGCCACGGCCATCAGTGGAAGATAGGTCAGGACGCTGGTGGGTAGGTTTAGTCTTTCCCAAAACCCAAACACGTCATAGAGAACATCAATCAAAATAATGAGAACGCCAACGCTCACGCCCCATAAAATCGCCACCCGCGCCGCTAACGGCGGTAAGGTTAAGCTGGTGATGGCCGCCACCGTCAGAATGAAAGTGATGCCCAGCACGAGGCCCACATCCGCTATCATGGTCGCAAGGCTGAGGCAGATGGCAGATAGGCCCAATATCAACAGCCCTAGGCTTACTGTGGTGATGCCGGCGCGCGCCAACCCAAAACTGATGAGATTGATCACCCAAAGCGCCCCTAATGCGATGATGACCCACCAGCCCCATTCCGGTTCGCCAAGTTCAAAATAGCCAAAGATAGCCAGCGCCAGGCCGAGGCCAATCAGAATTAGTAGCAAGCCCGTGAGGCGGCTGGCGCGGCGGGCCTGTTCACCTACGGAGGACAGTTGGCTCATGCCGAACCTCCGTTATTTGATGGGTGAACATCAGTTTCAGTGGGGGCCGGCAGTGTGGCTGGATTGCGGTTGACCGCCTCACCGGGCTTAAAGAGGCGCACCACGGCCCGCCGTGCGGCAAAGGCGCGGCCTAGTTCCAAGGCGGCGCTCTCAAGGATGTTTTGTGGGTCTAGGGTTTGGTGAATCTTGCCAGTGAGTGAGATCACCAGATCTTCCAACTGCAGGACGCGTTGCTGACGTGCAAACAACCGATTATTTTCTGTGGCCACGGCAAGTTGGTCCGCGGCGGTCTGAAGCACTTCAATATCGGCGGCGGCAAAGGCATTGGGTGTGCGGCTTTGTAGATCTAACACGCCAATTACCCGGTCGCTCACCAGTAAAGGGAAAGCCGCTTCGGATTGCACATCACTTAATTTAGGGTGTGGATAATATAGGGCATCATCCCGCACTTGCGCTGAAACGCGCGGCACTTTGTTTTCCGCCACCCAGCCCACAATAGAAGTGGCGCCCACCTCCAGTCGAAAACCGCTATTTTTGAGGGCCTGGCCAGCGCCGCTGTCGGCGGCCTCGCTCAACACAGCGTATTGACCGGTTTCATCTAGCGTAAAAATAAAAACGTAATCTAAGTTAAAGTGCCGTTGGATTAAGTCTGCCACGCGCGCGAACAAGGCCTCCTGACCGCTACTGGCGGCTGTAGCGCGGCTCATTTCAGCCGTAACGGCCAATTGACGCGCGCGCGCCTCGGCGGTGGTTTGCAGGGTGCGGTAGGAAACGCGCAAATCATCGCTCATCTGGTTGAAGGCATTACCCAACAAACCCAACTCATCGGTGCGGTTGAGGTTCACCCGCGCACTTAAGTCGCCGCTGGCTAAACGGGTTACCGAAGTGGTGAGCGCCTCGATGGGTTGGGTTAGGCGGCGCGTGAAGATAAAGGCCACCCCGACGCTGATAATAGTCACTAGCAACACAATGATGATGAGGGTAAGGGTGGCCTGATATAAGGGGGCAAGGGCCTCCGCCGTGTTTTGTTCCACCAGCAAGGCGACTTGAAAATCATTGAGCCAAGCATAATGGCCTAAAACCTCATCTCCATCACGATTTAAGTATCGGTCACTACCGTCGCGTTTGTCATCCAACGCGCGCCTTATGCCGAGCGTCTCGGCGCGAGGCGTTTGCGCGGAAATGCGGGTGCCTAATTGATAGCCATCCTCCGTAATCACATATGCTTGACCAGTAGCCCCTAAACCCGGCACGGGCACAATGATCTTAAGTAGAGGCGTATCGTCTAGCAGGCCGATGAGCACGGCCAAGGTGCCCTGTTCGGCCACAATCACGGGCGCGGCCACAAATAGGCTCACGGAGCGCTCATTCATCCGCGGGTCATAGCGCGGTTGGGCAAAGAGGGGTTCATAGCGGGCCGCATCCCAAAAGTCTTCTGCTTGTACAGAAGTGCCAATCATGCTTAGGCCTTCGTCGCTTGCGGCCACCACTTCTCCAGCCGCATTCACCGCTAACAGGCTCTTGAAATCCGGGTTCGCGCTAACGAAGTTGTTAAAGCGTGAAGTCAGGCTGGGTAGGGCCTGAGCTTGCGCGATGGCGAGGATATCGGGCGCAGTAGCAAGGTTGTTCAAGTCATTCACCCGCTGACTGGCCCATAAATTGATTTGTTGTTGCTTAAGTGTAGAAAGCGCGTTGAGTTGGGCTCTAACCTGCTGATTAACGTTGGTGTCAACCTGGTTGTAGATGAGCAGGGTGACCACCAATAACGGCCCAACAGCCAGAAGCAAAATCACCAACAGAAAACTGCGGGCGATGCCGCCCCGCAAAAGGGGGGAGGAGGAGCGTGTCAGCGGGGTCATCACACGTGCCTCAACATGGGAACTTTACTGTTCCCAAACCGGCTCGCCGCGCAGGAGGCGACGGATTTGGTCTGGAAACCGATCCGGATCTAAAGGTTTGCCGAGGAAGCCATCAAAACCGGCGGCGCGGGCCTTGAGCAATTGTTCTTGATTACTTTCGGCGGTTACGGCCACCACAATCGTATCTTTCAGGCGCGGAGTGCTTCGCACTCGTCCTAAAGCCGCATAGCCATCTTCGTAGGGTAAACGCAAATCCATGAGGATGAGGTCAATGCGCGGCAAAGTGTCTGCAAATTCCACCACTTGCCAGCCGGACGTTTTCCACTCGCACCGCGGTACACCCATATAGGCCAGCATCCGAGCCATGAGCACGAAATTTGAGACGTTATCTTCCACAATCAGTACAGTGGCGTCTTTGGGATTCACCGGTTCGCGAGCGGGAGTAGATGAAGACATAGTGGGATTTGGCATTGTGTATTATCGGCCCTACACCTGAGTGATAGGTGGGTGAACTAAAAAATGAGCAATTTGATGAGGTAGGTCATCTACATCAATCGGTTTTTGAATGTAACCGTCACACCCCGCCGCTAAAGTACGCTCGCGATCACCCTTCATCACATTAGCTGTTAGGGCAATAACCCGAATATGTTTCAGGGAGGGTTCTGCCTTAATGCGCTCTGTCAGTGTATATCCGTCCACTTCTGGCATATTGATATCCATCAGGATCAGGTCCGGAGGTTGGCGCAAAGCTTCTGCAAGCCCGGAACGGGCATCGCCGGCTAGGGCTAACACATACCCTTCAACTTCAAGCACACGCTTAACCAACATCCGGTTCTCCGGATTATCCTCAATATATAAAATCCGTTTACCATTCCCAGCCATAATGTTTGAATGACCTCAGTACGTTTGATTGTAACGCGATTGGGCAAGGGAGGGACAGGGGGCGAGTGTGAATTTGGTTGGAATAAAACAAAAACTGCCCTTAAAACTAACGGAGGGCAGTTATGAGCGGACTTGATACAATAAGAGCGGGTGACGGGACTCGAACCCGTGACATCGTGCTTGGGAAGCAAGCGTTCTACCACTGAACTACACCCGCAGGCTTGTGGATTCTATCTTAGGCGGTAGCTAGGGTCAAGAATGATTACGCCTCCAGACCAACTCTCTAACATTCAACATGACCGCTTGGAGGCCTTGTATGAAATTTCGCGGGCTCTCAACTCCTCCCTTCACTTAGAAACCGCCCTGGCCACCGTAGTAGAAGCCGCCATTCGCCTGACAGGCGCTGAACGCGGTTATTTGATGTTGTTTGATGAACGCACTGGTAAGTTGCAATTTCAGGTCGCCCGAGGCTTACGGTCTGAAAGCTTGGATGAAACCGCTTTTGAGGTAAGCCGTTCGGTGGTGTACGAGGTAGCGCAAACCGGCGAGCCGGTGGTAACCCTCAACGCCCAAAAAGACCCACGTTTTAGTGATAAAGCTTCCATCGCCAATTTTCTCCTCCGCTCCATTATGGCGGTTCCATTGCGGATCCAGGGCCGCCTGCTAGGAACGCTATATGTTGATAACAAAACCCGCGATGTTAATTTTGGGCGGAGTGATTTAGCCCTGCTCGAAACTTTCGCTGACCAAGCCGCTACCGCCATCGTAAATGCGCAATTGTATGAAGCCCAAAAACGCGACTCAGAATTACGGCGCATTTTGTTGGAAGTGGCGCAACTGGCGCAGGCCACCAATAGCGTGAATGAGTTTGCTCAATCCCTTCTGCGGCTATTGCCCGACTGGACGGGGTGTGAGGGCGCCTTGTTTTTGACGCACGAAGTTGAAAACGCCGCCTTTCGCGTTTTAGCGTTAGACCGTGTGACAACGTTGCCCAGTTTACCGGCCACATCCATCTTGCCGTTTGATCAGGTTCCGTTTTTGCATACGCTTCGTTACAGCCGTGAGCCCCTGTCTTTGCCCGCGGCTCAGGCCAACGGCGCCCTCTCAGCCGATTGGCATCAATTTTTGGGCCAGGGCGATTTGCTTCTCATCCCAGTGCAAACCGCCGATGAATTGTTGGCAGTGGTGGTGTTAGGTCTGCCCCGCCAGCCTTTGCCGCCTTTGGCTCTTTCACTGGCAGAAAGTTTAATTAGCCCGTTAGCCATTGGCCTTCAGCGTTTGCGCCTATTAGAGACTTCCCAAAGGCAACTGGGTGAATTGGCCGTTCTCAACGCCACGGCTCTGGCGGCTACGGAGGCGCAAACTTTTGCCGACTTAGCCCAAAGCGTCTTGCAAGTGCTTCAGCCGGTGCTTCAGGCCGATTATCTGTGGTTAAGCCTGGTGGCCAATGGTGGGCCGCTCCAAACTTTCACCTTTCCAGTTACCGAAAAGCCATACGCCCCCGAAACGCAAATCCAGTTAGCTCAAAGTGTGCTTCAGAGTGGGCAGTTGCGTCATCTCACCCAATCGGGCTTAGGCGCTTCGGATGCCGGCCAATGGCCTCTGCGCTCATGGCTGAGTGTGCCATTGAAGACGAATGAGCAAGTGAGTGGGGTATTGACGGTAGCCAGTTCGCACATCGCGGCTTTTACCAGCGCCGATGAGCGTTTGCTCCTGACGTTGGCCCGTCAACTGGCCACAGCGATTGAAAAACAGCGCCTGTTGGAAACTCAACGTGAGCAACGGCTGTTGGCTGAGGCGTTGCGGGATATTGGCCTAGCGTTAACGCTAGAAACTGATTTGAAAACCATGCTCGGCCAGTTGTTAGAGCAAGTTCAGCGAGTCATTCCTTATGAAGCTGCCTGCGTGATGCTTAATCAAAACGGGATGACCGAGACCATTAGCATGCGAGGTTATGAACGCTACGGGCCATCCGTTGTAGAGCATATTCAAACCGGCCACTGGCTGGTGGCGGAGACTCCCTTCTTACAGCAGATGGCCGAGACTGGCAATGCGGCTTGGGTGGCGGATGCGTTGGCGGAGCCTCATTGGCTGGCAGCCGAGGTCTCTCAACATTTGCGCGCTTGGTTGGGAACCCCGGTTTTTGTACAAGGGCAATGTGTAGCTTTTATCTCGCTTAACAAAGAAACCCCTGATTATTACACGGCAGACCATGCGCGCCGGCTAACGGCTTTTGCCGGGTCAGCCGCGTTAGCATTTCGGAATTCTTCGCTCTTTCAAGCGCAGGCCCGCCGCGCCGCTGAACTGGATGCCATCCGCACAGCCAGCTTAAGCCTCACCTCCAGCCTCAACATCTACGAAGTTTTGCATGGCATTTTGCGGGCCGCGCTCTCTCTCTTACCCGATGCGCAAGGCGCAGTAATATTTTTGTATCAGGCCGGGCGTTTGCACTTTGGAGCCGCGCAACGGGCCGATGGCCAAATCCCCGATAACTTCCCAATGCCCCGTGAAAATGGCCTAACCTATACTGTGGCGCGGAGTGGTGAAGCGCTTGTGATTCCGGATACCCGTCAACACCCGCTCTTCTTAGGGGTTAAGGAGTTGTGGAATCAGGCCATTATCGGCCTGCCGCTTAAAATTGGCGTGCGCGTGGTAGGGGTGATGAATGTGACATATGCCGCCGTCCGCCCAACAATTGAAGCTGATTTGCACATTCTGCGTCTGTTGGCAGATCAGGCGGCCATCGCCATTGAAAATGCCAGCCTATTTGATGCAGTGCGCCATCAGGTGGACGAGCTGACGATTTTGCATGCATTAGCCATTGGCGCAGCCGAAAGCGCCAGTTTTGACGACTTGATTAAGCTGGCGACTGAATTGGTGGGTAAAACGCTGAAGGCTGACCATTATGGAGTGTGGCTTCTAAACGCCAGTGGTACGCTGCTTCAGCCGCATCCTAGTTATTATGCGCCAACCCGAACAGCAGTTTCCGTATCCCGCGGCGGTTTGGGGGAAGTGGCGCAAACTGGACGTCCCCGCCGCATTGCCGATGCGGCAACCGATCCTACCAGCCTCAACATCAACCCAACCTTGCGCTCCGAACTAACGGTTCCACTTAAGATCCGGGAACGCATTGTGGGCGTTTTTACAGCCGAGGCCAAACGCCCGGGGGCCTTTTCGGAAAATGATGAACGTTTGCTTTCAACGGTTGCCGGTCAAGTGGCGGTGGCGCTGGAGCGGATGCAATTACGGGAGGCGGAGCGAGAACAACGTGAACTGGCGGAAGCTTTGCGGGAAGCCGCCAATGTGCTCAGCGCCAGTCTAGACTTCAACACAGTTCTAGATCGTTTGCTGGATCAAATTACGCGAGTGGTGCCGTATGACTCGGCCAGCGTCATGTTGGTGGAGACAGCCACTCAGCGGGCGCGGGTGGTGCGTTCGCGGGGCTACGAAAAATACAACCCAGAGGCGGTTGCGTTCATTAACTCTAAAATCTTAGAACTTGGGCCGCGCGCTCATCTGAAACAACTGATTGAAAGTTTAGAGCCGGTCATTATTAGCGATGTCAAAGCCTCGGCGAGCTGGTTGCCCTTGGCCGGCACGGAGCATGTCCATTCTTGGCTGGGCGTGCCCATCATGGCTCAGGGCCGGGCCATCATTATCTTCTCGCTCGATAAAGTTGACGCCAACTTTTATCAGCCTAAACATGCAGAGCGGCTTAAGGCCTTTGGTGGCCAAGCCGCCCTGGCTTTGCAAAACGCACGGTTGTTTGAGACCGAAAAGCGCCGCGTGGCTAGCCTGACTTCTCTGCATGATATTGGTTTGCGGTTGAGCACTGAATTGGACTCAAGCGCGCTGTTGGAAGCCATTGTGAGTAGTGGGGTGCACTTGTTGGAAACGCACATGGGCGCGTTTTATGCCCCAACCGATAACACCTTTGAGTTGCGCGCCGCACACAATTTGCCTCAGGTTTTTTATGCGGCTCATCAGAGCTTTGGGCAGGATTTAGCCCGAAGCGTGGCTGAGACGCGCCAACCCATGATTTTGGGGGAGTATTTAGTTGAGTTAGATGCCCTCACCTTGCCCATGCGTATCCGTTCAATTTTAGGCGCGCCCATTCAGTGGCAAGGCCATTTGCATGGCGTCTTGTTATTGCTAGACGAGCGGTCATTCTATTTTGGGAGCGCGGACGTAGATATTATGCGTCTGTTTGCGGATCGCGTCGCCGCCAGTTTGGAAAATGCCCGCCTCATCAGCGCCGTAGGCCGCGAAAAACAAAATCTTGAGTTGCTTTTTGAGTTGAGCCAAAGTTTGGTTTCCACCCTAAGGCCCCATGAAGTGGCCGAGCGCGCCTTAAGTTTGATTTGCGCCACCACCGGGGCTACCCGCGCCGTACTCTACGCCCCAGACTATGATCGGCAGGAGTTATACCCGATTCAGATTCATGGGTCCTTGAATAAAGAAGCGGCGCTCCGTAACCGCTTGCATTTTGGGCAGGGGTTAGTGGGGCAGGCCGCTTATTCTCGGACTGTGGTGGCCAGCCCGGATACACGCGTTGACAAGCGATGGGTGTACTTGCCTAACATGGATGAGGATGTCCTGTCTTGCTTGGCGCTTCCGTTGTTGGCAGGGGATGAGCTGGTGGGAGTAATGGGCCTGGGCAGTGACCGAGTACATTTTTATCAGGATGACCAACTCGCTCTGCTTCAGGCGGCTACCTTGCCGGTGGCTTTGGCGCTCCAAAATGCCCGCTTGTTTGAAGGTGAAGCCAGCCGCGTGCATTATCTGACGTTGCTAAACGAAATTACGCAGATGGCGCTGACGGTGGAGCAACAAGCGCAACTTCTCCAAGGGATGGCCGAACGTTTAGGCGAATTAACCGGCGCCACCGCTTGCCTCATTACGTTATGGGATGAAGCGCGGCAATCGGGGACTCCCGCCGCGCTCTATTGGCCGGAACGCCAGCCGGATGAAAAATGGGATGAGGTGTGGCCCAACGCCGAAACCCTCACCGAAGCGGTGTTGTACGCCAGTTACACCTTTGTGATTGAGAATAGCGCCGTTTCCTCGTATACCGCTCGGTTGCTTAACCCGCGCGCCCAACAGGCTTTTCTGGTGATGCCGTTGTTTGCGGGTGGTCAACGATTGGGGGCCGCCATTGTGGCATATGCGCAACCACGCCGGTTTACGCGAGAGAATATGCAAAATGCCGAACAAGCCGCTGGGCAAATTGCGCTGGCCCTGGAACGGGCGCGACTCTTTACCGAAACGCGCCGCCACGCCGAAGAGCTTTCCATAGCGAGCGATTTACTTCACACGCTCAGTATAAGCCCCGAAACCCTCACCAATTTTGACGCCCTGGCCGAAGGGCTACAACTTCTCACTGGATGCCGCATGATTACCGTCTCGCTCTTAAGCGATGATGGAAGCGCCCTCCAACTAGTGCGGCTGAGCGGCGCACCCTACCCCCTGCCAGTGAATGCGCGCCTCGCCCTCGCGGAGGTCTCCGTTGCATCGGAAGTGCTCTCGGGCCGAGTGGTGTTTACAACGGATTTAGCCACCACTGGTTTTCAATTGGATCAACAGTTGGTGGAGGCCGGCTACCGCTCGCGGATGACGTTGCCCCTTCGCGGCTCGCGGGGTATTTTGGGGGCGTTGGATTTGCTCTGGTGGGATGTGCGCGGCTTTGTCAGCGGCAATCTGACTCTAATTAACCAAGTGGCCGACGCTCTGGCTCTGGCGCTTGAGAAAGAACGTCTGCTCAATGAAACCCTGCAACGCGCCACCGAACTCGAGGCGCTGACGCAAGTCTCAGCCGCTTTACGCGTGGCCAATACCAGCTCTGAAGTGATGGCGCTCGTGGTGGAGCGCTCGCACGCGATTTTTCAGGCTCGGGCTGTGGCGGTAGTTGTCCCCACCGAGGGGCACACCCATATTCGCGCGGTGCACCAACTGGGTTTCCCGGAACATATCATCAATGATTCCTTTCCCATGGAAGACTCGCTGGCCGGTTACGTCATCCGTACCGGTCAGCCTTACCGCTCCGTAGATTTATTTGCAGAACCCATGCTTAACCGCGAGATTCTTGAACGCTGGCGCGAGGTTGCACCCCAGTCCTTCTCCTCCATTCATGCCCCCATTCAGTCCAATGAGCAACTCATTGGCGTTCTATCGGTAACGGCCCGCGATGCTCGCATTTACAGTGAAGCGGATTTGCGTTTGCTAACCGCCATCGCCGGGATTGCGGGCAGTGCTTTGCAACGCGCGCAAGTGCTGGAAACGCTGGAGCAACGCGTGAGCGAACGCACGGAGGAATTGGCCAAAGCCAATGAACAGCTCAAGGAATTGGATAAACTTAAAGACTTGTTCGTCTCGAATGTCTCTCACGAGTTGCGCACCCCGTTGACAGCGATCAAATTGCATCTGGGTTTGCTCAATAAACGGGGCGCAGAAGTTCTGCCCCGTTACCTGCCGGTGCTTTTGCGAGAGACCGAGCGTTTGCACCGCCTGATTGAAGACTTACTCAACTTGTCCAAATTGCGCACGCAAACCGTCTCGCTCAAACAAGCCTGGCATCATTTAGATGCTTTGGTGGATGACGTGATTGTTCTGCTCAGCTCCCGCGCCGAGGAACGGGGCGTTCACCTCACCCATATTGCCAATGCCTCCGTGCCCTTGGTGTGGGTGGATGCTTCCCAAATTGTGCAGGTGTTGAATAACCTAATTGGAAATGCCGTGCTTTACACTATAGCCGGCGGCCAAATTACAGTCTCCAGCCAGTTACTCTCCTCCGGTGAACTGGAAGGGGTGGAGCTACGCGTTCACAATGATGGCCCAGCTATACCCGAGGAAGACCTGCAACGATTGTTCACACGTTTCTATCGTGGGCAGGTAGGCCAACAATCTGGCGAGTCAGGCACCGGCCTTGGCCTTTCCATTTCTAAGGAAATTGTGGAACGGCACGGCGGTGAGATTCGGGTGCAAAGCTCCGATGCCGAAGGGACGACGTTTAGCGTGTGGTTACCGCTCACGCCCAATCCGGTGCGGGGCGAGTGATAAAATTTTGGTATGGCTCAACTTACTGGCGCTGAACGCGCCCACTACGTTCAAAATTTATTCACCCGGATTGCGGGCCGGTATGACGTGATGAACCGGCTCATGACATTTGGACAAGACACACACTGGCGCGCGCGGGTAGTGGAATTGGCGCAGGTTCCGGCGGGAGGCCGCGTGCTGGATTTGGGCACCGGCACGGGAGATATTGCGTTTGCATTGGCGCACCGAACGCCAACCGCTCAAGTGGTGGGCGGCGATTTTACACTGGCCATGATGCGGGTGGGGCAACGGCGACAAGACGGCCAGCGGCTGAGTTGGTCTGGCACCGATGCGCTGAATTTGCCCTTTCCGGATGCCACATTTGATGCGGTGGTTTCTGGCTACCTCATGCGAAATGTTGGTGACTTGAAACGCGCCTGGGCGGAACAGTGGCGCGTGCTAAAGCCGGGCGGGCGTGTGGTGTGCCTGGATACAACGCCGCCGGCCCGCAATCTTCTGCGCCCCTTTATTGAATTTCACTTGCACACCGTGATCCCCACGTTGGGGCAATTAATGACGGGAGCGCGTGAGGCGTATACCTATTTGCCCAACTCCACAGAGGGGTTCCTGTCTGCCGAGAAACTGGCCGAACAGATGGAAGTCGCCGGTTTTGAATCGGTGAGTTTTGAGCGTTGGATGTTGGGCACTATGGCCATTCATTCCGCTATGAAACCAGCGGCATAAACGCTAACCCTCCCTATCCGCTTTCTCAACGGCTTTCGCCCTACACTAAATTTGGATTGACCAAGTGGTTTAGAACCCTTCTCTAAACCTAACGTATAGAACCGTTTTGGCTTGAAAAGTATCTAAACGGAAGTTTGTAGATGGGTTCTTAGGAGCAAGTGGCTTTAAGCCAGAAAGGAATTGGCATGTTGAGCTTTCGTCATCAGGATGGTCAGGGTTTAGTGGAGTATGCATTAATTTTGGTTTTTGTCGCAATTGTGGTGGTTGTAGTTTTAGGTTTGGTTGGCCCAGCCCTAGGGAATGTGTTTAGTAACGTTGTGCGTGGCATCTAGCTCAAGCCGTTGGTCAATCCCAGCCGCATCCGTTTGGGTGCGGCTTTTTTATTGCCCACGCAATTCCCACAAAATAACCTCCGGCGGGCAGAGAAAACGCACCCGCGGCGCACCTTTGCCCTCCATGCCCAAACCGCGTGAAACATACAGCGTTAGTCCATTGATGGTGTAGCGCCCGCACTCCAATTGTTTGCCATACAGTGAACCGGCAAAGAACGCGCCGAACCATGGGAGCCGCACCTGCCCGCCGTGCGTATGGCCGGAAAGTTGCAAATCCACGCCCGCTTCAGCGGCCTCCGGCGCTAAATCCGGCGAGTGATAGGCCAGCACGGTGAAGGTTTGGGGCTTGCCGTTTAGGATACGATCAAGGGTGGGTCGGTCTACAAACGGCTTGTGGCTACAGGCCAAACCAACAATCTCCAACGTTTGGCCGTTCGGCGTCACAGTCACTTTCTCATCCCGCAACCAGCGCAAGGGCATATCCCGTAACACCTGCGGCACCACTTCATCTTGATCTACTGCGGGGCTTCCCGTTACCGCGTACACCCCCAGCGGCGCGGCCCATTCTTTGATAACTTCGCGGCAATGTTCCCAGGCCACCGGGTCATGAATGTTGGAAAGGTTGAGAAAATCACCGCTGAACACAATCACATCTGGCGCAAGCTCACGGATGAGGCGATTTAAGTCCCGTTCGCGTTGCGTTATGCGCTCAATGTGCAAATCGCTCAGATGAAGCAACCGCACTGGGGGCGCATGGGCGTTAAGCTTGGGAGAAGTGAGAAACTGGCGGCTAACCACAATTTTATGTGGCTCCCACCAAAAGCCATAAATTACTAGTGCAGTGCCCACCGTCTGCGCCACAAACGCCAGCGGCTGAGGCAGAAAAGCAAAAGGCAAACGCGCCACGGCCAAAACCAGCGTAGGCGGCTTGGCCGGCCCAAAAGATTTTCCAGCGCGGGGCAGGGCGGCTATGAGCGCCCAATCGCCCAGCATAAACAACCATAACGCGCCTAGCCAAGTTAAATCGCCGAAGGCCGCGAACGCCGCCAGCGCCACCAACAAAAGCGCAAATCCCCAAGCGGGCCAACGCTCCAGTTTATCGGCCCACTGCAAAATCACATCAAAGGTATTGCCATGCGTGCCGGGGAAGTGCTGAACGTGAGAAAAATCGCGTTTAATAAAAGTCATGTATACGATTTTACCCGCAACCGATTTTGGCAATGGAGCATCATCCACTAGGCCGCCACATTTAGCGCTTGACACACTGCTAGCGCGGGCGCTAAACTTCAGTGTAATCTCATATTTGGCAAATTAGGTGTCCAACATCCCGGATGGTGTGGGCCTAAACGGCGAAGTCGGTGTAAGTCCGACGCTGTCACGCAACTGTAATCAATTACCAATTAACATGATTGGTAATTTGTAAGTCAGGTCGCCCGCCTAATTTGCGCTATCCACACACCTCGCTGAAAGGCGGTGGAAGCTAGCGCTCATAGATATTGGCGCGATGGCTTGCATCACCCCTTGTCATTAAGCGACAAGGGGTTTTGTTTATCTTGGCTTCCATGTCTGCGGCAGGCGTGTTGCTCCCGGAGAGAGCTGACATGGTTCGTAAATTCCTTGTGAGTATATTGTTTGTTAGTCTGCTGACGGCGTGCGCGCCGGCGGCCACGGTGGTTCCTAGCCAAACGCCGCCTCCCCCTACCGCTATTCCACCTACTACGGCCCCCACCGCCACTTCTGCTCCAACGGCTGTGCCGGCGCCAACTGCCAACCTGACGGAAGGTTGCGTAAGCGACTACACCCCGGGGGTGGATTACTTCCCGGAGAAAACTTCGGTTCAGTATTCCTCGGGTTTCACCATTGAATACTTCGGTCATTACAAAGTTCTCACGGTTAATACACCTTTCCCCGGCGCAACCGAGTCATTTCAATATGCATTGGTGCAGTGTGGTACACCCAAGCCGGAGGGCTTTACCGAAGAACAAATCATTGAAGTGCCGGTCGAAAGCATCGTCACCATGTCCACTACCTATCTGCCCTTTTTGGAGGCGTTGGGCGTGCTGGATAAATTAGTAGGTCTGGATGATGCCACATTTGTCAGCAATGAAACGGTGCTGAAAATGGCGGCTGACGGCGCGCTCAAAACCATTGGTTCTGGCGCCTCCGTGAATGTGGAGCAGGCGCTTGACCTTCAGCCGGACTTAATCATGGCTTATAGCTCCGGTTCACCGGACTATGACGCCCATCCCAAATTAATTGAAGCCGGGTTGAAAGTGGCCCTCAACGCCGAATGGCTGGATACTTCGCCGTTAGGCCGCGCGGAGTGGGGCAAATTTATTGCCGCCTTTTTCAACAAAGAAGCGGCGGCTGAGGAAATGTTTTCTGCAACGGCTCAGCGTTATGAAGAATTGAAGGCCCTCGTCTCCCAAGCCGAGGCCAAGCCAACCGTTTTTGTGGGCACGCCTTATCAGGGCACTTGGTACATGCCCGGCGGCAAAAGCTTTGCGGCGGCGTTCTTAATGGATGCCGGCGCTAACTATCCGTGGGCCGATACCACCGATACAGGCAGTTTGTTCTTAGCCTTTGAAGAAGTGTTTGATAAAGCGAAAGACGCCGATTACTGGCTCAACTTGGGCTTTGCGCCCGACCTGAAAAGCCTAACAGATCAGGATGCGCGTTTTGCCGACTTTGCGGCTTACCAAAACGGCAATGTGTGGAACAATGACGCCCGCACCACAGCCAATGGCGGCAACGATTACTATGAAAGCGCCGTAGCTAAACCCGATGTAGTCCTGGCGGATTTAATTGCTATTTTGCATCCGGAGTTGTTGCCGGAGCACACCTTCACCTACATGCGGCAGGTGAAATGACCCGTGAAGCGTGAAACGTGATGGTTATGAAGCCGCTCACGTTTCACGTTTTACATTTTACGAATGACCGAAATCTCTGTTGTTGAAAATCCCTGGCCGCGCCTTGGCCTGCGCCGTTTGGTATTAGTGGGTTTACTGGCCGCGCTCGTCACCGCCTTTATGTTGGCGCTGGCGCTTGGCTCGGTCAGCATCCCACTGGATAACGTTCTGCGAATTTTGCTGGGCGGTGAGCCAGACCGGGCCACTTGGACGGATATTGTGTGGAAATTCCGGGTGCCCAAGGCGCTGACGGCGGCGCTGGCAGGCGCGGCCCTGGCGGTGAGTGGGTTGCAAATGCAAACGCTCTTTCGTAACCCGCTAGCAGACCCGTTTGTCTTGGGCGTCAGTTCTGGGGCAAGTTTAGGGGTGGCGTTTGTGGTGTTGAGCATTGGTTCAACGGGCACGTTGTTAGTAGCCAGCTTGGGCTTCTTTGGCGAATTAGGGTTGGCGGCGGCGGCGGCGGCGGGCGCCGGGCTGGTGCTGGGCGCCGTTCTGCTGGTGGCGCGCCGCATCCAAAATACCCTCTCGCTCCTCATTCTCGGTTTGATGTTTGGCTATCTCGCCAGCGCCCTCGTCAGTTTGCTCATCTACTTCAGCGCGCCGGAACGGGTGCAGGCCTTCAACCTTTGGTCCTCCGGCAACTTTGGCGGCGTAACGTGGAACCAAATGCAAGTGTATGCGCCAACGGTTGGCTTGGGCTTGGGCTTGGCGTTGGTATTGCCCAAGCCGCTGAATGCCTTTTTATTGGGCGAGGCCTATGCGCGCAGTTTAGGCGTAAACGTGCCCCATGCTCGGCGGCTCATCATCCTTAGTTCCGCGCTATTGGCGGGCGTGGTGACGGCGTTCTGTGGGCCGATAGGCTTTATTGGCGTGGCGGTGCCGCATCTGTGCCGCTCGCTGTTTAACACCGGTGATCATCGCATCCTCGTGCCCACCTCCATCTTGTTGGGCGCTACAGTGGCTTTGCTGGCAGATGTGATTGCTCAACTGCCGGGCGGCCAACAAGTTCTACCCGTCAACGTGATCACTTCTCTGTTCGGCGTGCCCGTCATTGTGTGGGTGCTTTTGCGCCAACGGCAGTTGCGCCAGAGTTTTGCCAGTTGACTATGTCGCTAACCACGCAATCCCTCTCTATCGGCTACGGCGCGCGGGTAATTGCGGCGCGCCTCAACCTTGAATTACGGGCCGGTGAGCTAGCTTGTTTGGTGGGGCCAAATGGCGCAGGCAAATCTACGCTGATGCGGACGTTGGCCGGGATGCAGGCTCCATTGGCGGGGCAGGTGCAAATCGAGGGCGAGGATGTTCATCGCTTGCCCGCTATTGAATTAGCCAAGCGGCTGGCCATTGTGCTTACAGAACGGGTGGAAGTGGGCAACCTCTCGGCGTACGCACTGGCGGCGCTGGGCCGGCACCCGTACACAGATTGGCGCGGCGTGCTCACAGCCCATGATGAAGCAGTAGTCCGCGCCGCTTTGATGCAAGTGGGCGCCGCCCCGTTAGCCGCGCGGCCCGTCAATGAACTCAGCGATGGCGAGCGCCAACGGGTGATGATTGCGCGCGCGTTGGCGCAAGAGCCGCAGGTGCTTTTGCTGGATGAACCCACCGCCTTCTTAGATCTGCCCCGCCGTGTAGAAGTTTTGCATCTGCTTTCAACGTTGGCGCGTGAACGGCGGTGCGCGATTCTGCTCTCCACCCATGATTTGGATTTGGCTTTGCGGGTGGCCGATAGCTTATGGCTAATGGCCCCCAATGGCGCCCTGACCGTTGGTTTGCCGGAGGTGTTAGCCCTCAATGGCGCGCTGGCGGCCACCTTCCGTAGTGAAGGGGTGGAGTTTGATAACCTCACTGGCGCGTTCAAAATGGTGCGCCACGCCTGCGGGCCGATTGCGCTATGGGGTGAAGGCCCGCGCGCGCAATGGACGGCCCGCGCGCTAGAGCGCATTGGTTATGAAGTGCGCTGGGCCGACGCCGCTTTGCCCCTGCGGGTTGAGGTGCATGCTGAAGTTTGGCGCGTTAACGGCGCTCAGCCGCCGCGTGAATATCGTTCATTGGAGGAGCTGGTGGAACAGGTGCGGCGCTCATGAAATCAGCTGAACGTGGCCGGCGCTCACTGGAGCGCTTGTATCACTTTCAATGCCCACACTGCGCCAAGTGGTGGAGCATCGCCGATGCGGATGAAGCGCAGACACGTTGGTTTTGTCCGTGGTGTGGCCTCCCCAGTGAATATGCGCTTCTCGTTGAAGCGCCAGCAAAAAGAGAAGAGGGCCAATCCCATGAGCCATAGTCTTCCCTTCGCCGCTTGTTTTCAGCCGGGTGTGATTGCGCTCTCGCCGCAGTTGCAGGCCCTGGGGGCAGAGTGCTCCACGCAGGTGCATCAACATCTCTCCGGCGATTGGGGCGTAGTGGATGCCAGCACCCGTCAGGCTAATGACCGCGCCCTGCGCGAAGCCGGCCGCTTGTTTGCGTGTTATGAAACAGAGTACGGGGAAATTTGGATTACGACCGATGAAACCCGCGCGCTCACCCTCTGCTTTTTACCCGTCGAATACCCACAGTTATATGGTTATCAAAGCCCCTTGTTGCGGTTAAGGCATCGGGGCTAAGGTGGTTTTATGCGGATTGCTTCCCTCTTACCTTCGGCTACTGAAATTGTTTGCGCCCTTGGTCTTGCAGATTGTTTGGTGGGCGTCTCCCACGAATGTGATTACCCGGCAGATGTGGTGGCTGAACTGCCTAAACTCACCCGCTCGGTAGTGCCATCTGGCCTCGCCAGCTTAGAGATTGACGCAGAGGTTTCAGCTCGGTTGCGGCGCGGTGAAAGCTTATACACGGTCAATGAGGAGCAACTCGCCGCCCTCCAACCGGATGTGATTATCACGCAGGAACTATGCGATGTGTGCGCGGTGAACTTTAGCCAAGTACAGGCGCTGGCGGCCCGCATGCCCGGCCAACCTAAAGTAGTCTCGCTTACCCCGCCTAACCTGGAAGGCATCTTTGAAGATGTGCGTTCAGTGGCTCAAGTGTTGGGCGTGCCAGAGCGCGGTGAACGGCTCATTGCCAATTTGCGCGCCCGCCTCAATGCCATTCAGCATTCAGTTGAGGGCCGCCCACGCCCGCGAGTGTTTGCGTTGGAGTGGCTTGACCCGCCGTTTGCCGCCGGGCATTGGGTGCCGGAGATGATTGCGCTGGCGGGCGGCGCGGAGGTGCTGGGGCAGGCGGGTGAAAAATCTTTCCGGGTGACGTGGGAACAAGTAGCCGCCGCCCAGCCGGAAGTCATCATTTTAATTCCATGCGGTTACTCGCGTGAACAAGCACAAGCCGAATGGGACGCGCTCCCTAAACCCGCGCTGTGGGATGAACTGCCAGCGGCGCGCATGGGGCGCGTATATGCGCTTGATGCGAACAGCTATTGCTCACGCCCCGCGCCGCGCGTGGTAGAAGGTATTGAGGCGCTGGCGTGTGTGATTCATAAACAACCCACGTTGCACAAGGAGAAGGGTTATGCCTCGGCTCACTAAAATCTATACCCGCAAAGGCGATGGCGGCACCACAGCTTTGGGCGGCGGGCAACGCGTACCCAAAGACTCTCCGCGCGTGTGGGCGTATGGCAGTGTGGATGAGCTGAACTCTGCCTTAGGGGTGGCGCTGGCTCACGGCCTTTGCCAACGGCTGATGGAAGTTTTGCCAGCCGTGCAAAATGAATTGTTTCACCTCGGCTCAGATTTGTGCTTTGTGGAAGATGACAAGCTCAAATATAAAATTCCACAGATTGAAGCGCGGCATGTAGAAAAGCTGGAAGCGCTCATTGATGAGTTAAACGAAGCCGTTGGCCCGCTGGATAATTTTATTTTGCCGGGCGGCAGTGTGGGCGCGGCCAATTTACACTTGGCCCGCACCGTCTGCCGCCGCGCCGAGCGGGATGTGGCCGCGCTCACGCGCGAGGAGCCAGTTGGCCCGTATGTGATGACGTATCTCAACCGCCTCTCCGATGCGCTGTTTGTGATGGCGCGCTACGAAAACAAAATGCAAGCCGTGCCGGAGCCGTTGTGGGATACGCATGCGTAAAACGTGAAGCGTGAAACGTAATCCATGGTGCGCGAGTAGGGGCGAAGCATTCGCCATCACAACGTTGATTTTTTAGGCGCAACATGGCAAATGCTTGGCCTTTACGGTACCCACGTCGCGCGATAACATTCCGGCCCGCTGAGGGAGATGAGGCGTGGGTTAGTTTGGCGCGCATCCAATATGCGGCGCACACCCTGTGTGGTGGAAATCAACACCTCATAGCCAGCGGGAGACCATTGCGCCGCGATGTTTTGCAAGCCAGGCGCCGGGATGAGGCGCGTGATGTTTCTCGCTAAGTTGTGAATAAGCACGCCTTCACCCACCTTCACCAAGGCAAAATACCGCCCATCAGCTGAGAAGCCGCCTAAGTTTGAGTGCAACGCACCCTCTGCCAGAAGACGAAAGCCTTCCCCATCACGCCGCACAATACCAATCCAACTCCGACTCCGAGAATTCCCATGCGAACCAAAATTGCGCAGGTTGAAGGCCAACCATTCGCCTGTAAGTGACCACTGAATTTGGGTTAAGGTATCAGTATAGTAAGGTACATTTGCAGTGTAAGATTTGCCCAACATTTCCTCATTAAAGAGCAAACGTACCGTCTCATCCTTTTGCAAATTTGCGAGTTTGATTTGAACTTGTGACCCATCATTGCTCACAAAAGCAACGGCATCACCCTTGGATGACCATTGTGGCAAAAAGCCAAAATCTATAGCTTGTTCCTCGCCGCCCCGCACGGGCATTAGGGTGAGTAGAGGCCCATTCGCGTGCAAACGAGTAATGATGGCTTGGGTGCCATTCGGCGAAACGGCGTAGCCATCAATATCCGAGTCAAAGGCCAGCACCTCACCCTCGTATAGCTGATACAGCCGCACGCCAACCGCATCTCCAAAAAGTTGATACGCCAAAGTCTCGTTATCCAACCATTGGCCGTTTTGGGCAATACCGCCGTTGGGAAGCCAAATGAGCGTGTCTTTAGAAAAATCAATCACCGCCATCTGTCCGCTAATATGCGCGATTAACTTTTGCCCGTCCGGCGAAAATTGCCCCACCGTGGATTCTGGGAAATAGCCGGTGAGTAGTGGCTCAGGTTTGGTTTGAGCGCCGCGCCAAACTTGAATGCCATCCACACACTCCAGCAAAATCTCGCTTGCGTCTGCCGCTAGATTTTCAATGGGCCACGGTTCGAAGTTCACTTTATCCGAAAGCTCAATGGCTTCACGGGGTGAGAGATTTAGGCCGTCTATCATCCAGCTTAGTACGCCATTCGCATTGGCTAAAGCCTTGAGCAATTTTGTCTCGGCGGTAATGGGTTGTGTTTGCAGAAGCCGATTGGTGATGACGAGGGCGCTACGGAGCGTGTTGGCATCCAAATAGTTGTTGCGCCACAATTCATCATCTTGGCGGTGAGGGTTAGGGTTAACAAGTTCAGGTGTGCGCGGATTCTCTAAGCCCAGCCGCGCCGCCAGGCGGGCCACTAACGCAATGCGGAACGGATTCTGATAATCATCCACCTCCCGGACTTGGGGATTGCGGCTGAGATTGAAGGCCAACTGCCGCAAAATCAGAAGGCTAAGCGTTTCGGTGTAAAACTTTTCGCTGGCGGCGTCCGCGGGCAAACCAGCGGCATGCGGTGAGCCAAGGATAAGGTGTTCTGGCCTGGCTAAAACTAGGCCGGAATAATCAATTAAACCGAGCAAGCGTGAGCCATAATTTGGGAAACCCAGATTGGGCGGGGCTCCCTCTAAAGCTACATGCGGCACAGAGCTCCCCCAGGCCACCGTTACAGTCACATCGGGCGGGCATTGCCACTCGGCGCAAGCACGGGCCAATACAGCTTCCAATTTGGGCATTAGCTCTTTCACAAACTCGGCATCAACGGCTGGGTAGCGCAAAGTTAACCGCTGAGTGAGCGTGTGCTCTAAAACTTCAGCACCCCAAAAGTCCTCGGGCGGCGTAGTGCGCTCCCAGCCCCCCTCAATGCGCCGATAAAATTGTGGCTGAAGAAAGCTCATCTCACGCTGGGTAAGGCCATCTAAAAATGTGCGGCGCACATCGGCACGAAGTAGGTTAGGGCTAACGCGAGTGAGGGTTTCTACTGTGCCACTGGCTGAGCTGGGTTGCAATAGAGGCAGGGGTAATTCAAAGAACTCAATCAGCGGATCATTGTCTTCACTCTGTATCAACGCTTGAATTTCCTGCTTGAGTTGGTAGTCACTCCACGCTGTGCCCAGCCACACCGCCAGCAAAATTACGGCGGCGGCCAACGCCAACATGAGCGTCACCCGGCGGGGGGCGGCCCACTTGAGCATGGGAAATGTAAATACGCGTGAGCGCGGCGCGGTAGGCGCTTCCAGCGGAAGTTCAGCATCAGCCTCTTCCGTGAAAGGCGTATCACTGACCACCCAGTCTAAAATCTCATCCGTGGGTTTTGGCATGAGGATTAGATGCTGTAAGGTGAGTTTTTCTTTACGGCCCATTTAGGGCCGGATTGAGCACCATTTCTCCACAACCCTGTGTAGCCACGGCGGAAGTGTAGGGCTCTAAATCACCAAATGGCTCGCGCAAACTAAATAAGCGGCCCTGAATATCCATCAACAGGGGGTGATGGGCGTTTGGAAAGTTAGCGCCGTACCAGTGAATATATCCTTCCAGTGTGCGGGCGATGCGGCCAGTGGCCGCCTCCACAATTAAGAATGAGGATTGATTATCAGTGTAACTTTGGGCCGTTATCAACAGATAGCGCTGGTCTTCAAAAAAACCATAGAAATTGACCCAAGATTCTTTGGCGTAATACAGCCTTTGGGCCTCACCACTGGATAGATTCATCCGGCCAATGAGAGTATCTGGCGCGCGATTACGGGTGAGCGTAGGGGAGGTGTAAGCGGCAAAGTAAACGTCATCCCCTTCAACCGTGAGCAGGTTTAGGCTCTGCACCAAGGGCATAGGAGAAGGCAAAAGCGGCGCCAACGTTTCTGGGCTGATGAGGGTGCGGGTGAGGCCGGTTTGAACTTCCAGCAGGTTAAGTTGAAGTTGAGGCTGGCTAACGGTGTAAATAATTTGTCGGCCTTCAGCCAACCACACTGGGGTGTAGCCGCTCGTCAACCAACGGATTTCGTAATCCTCAGCTGAAAGCACACCAACGTAATCTTCGAACGTCCCCGGCGGTTGGCCCACCACCGCCAATTGCGCGCTATCCGGCGCAGTGGTGAAGTAATTTACTTCCGCAATCTCCACTGGCGCTTGGTTGGGGTGAGCGGTATCCAACACCATTAGTTGCCCAGCTCCCGGCATCATGTAAGAACTTTCTAGGAGGGAGGGGAGGGTGTACGCCAAATGGGTATTGGTGAGCCACTCGGCATGTGGCCAACCATTGAGGTACGGTAACCAGAGCACGCGCCGGGCGGCAAAATCCACCACGCCTACTTGTTCGCTAAAGTAGCCCATGCGCATCAACAGCCGTTGCCCATCGGGTGACCAGCTCATCGGCACGCCACTCGCTACATTATCTGGCAAGGCGGCATAGGGCGGGTTGCTGGTTCCATCCCACAGTGAGAGGCCGGTGGTATTGAGGCAGTAAAGCGCGTATTTATCCGGCATGCCCGTGAGCGGCATCACCTGAACGGGCGTGAGCACGGCTTGCCAATGGGCTTCGGCCTCTTCTCTGGAAATATTTAATGCTTTCACCAGCCAATCTACCTGGTTTTGCGCGGCCGGCAGGGTGGCAAAGAGTTGTTGTTCGGCTTCGGGCGGCAAACGGAGTAGGAGACGATTGAGCAAAATTTGCGCGTCGCGCAATTCAGGGGAGAACTGCCCCGGGTTGCGATACACCCGCAGGTTCCACAATTCTTCCGGCGTGAACACTGGCTCTGGCGCAGTTAGGACGCGGTAGCGAGCGTTTTCAAACTCAAAGCGGGTGGCGAGGCGCGCCGCCAGCGCCATCCAAAATACGTTGCGGCGCGCACCGCGCATAATGTTCAATCGGTGTAACGTATTGGCCAGTATCCGCAGGGTGAGATTCCGCTCGAATAATTGTTGGGCTTTCGCATTGGCGGGCAGGCCCACACTGTGGGGTGAAGGCAAAATCAATGTATTGGCGCTGTACACTACACCGCCATCATTCTGATAAAAGCTGAGCACCAGCGATTCAGCCGGGTGCGGTGGGTTGGTGTACCAACTAGAAATCGCGGTGCGGGTGATGAAGGTGACGGTGAGGCCAAATTCGGCGGGGCAGGCCCACCAGCCACAAGCTTCATTCAAGATGCGCTCCACGTTGGGGCGGACGGTATCAATCAAATCGCCGTCAACGGCCGGGAAAACCCATTCAATGCGGCCGCCAGCCAGCCTTTGTCTTTCACCAAAGTAGGTTTCCGGCGGGCGCGTGCGCTTCCAAGTTTCATTTTGCCAACGGTAAAACTGCGGCTGGATAAAGCTATAGGCGGCCTCCTGTTGGGGGGTTCCATATGATGGTTGATTGGCGTACGGCCGAGCCACATCCACTTGCACCAAATCGGAGCCGAGACGCTTCACCGTCTGCACCGTGCCCACTTCTGACACAGGCCATGCCAACGCGGCCGGGTAAGTTTGGCTGGAAAACATCTGGTCAAATTGCCAATCTGAGACTTCTTCATCTATGAACTCGCCCAGTTTATTTGTATCGCCGCTCAACCGCGCCTCATCTTCCGCCTGCACTAACGGGATCAAGGTTTGTCGGAGGGTGAAATTTTGCCAAGCGGTGTACCCTGCTACCCCCAGCAAAACGGCTAAAGAAACGCCAATGAGCGTGAGGGCGGCCGTAGGCGAAATATGTGGTTTGAACTTAAGTGTGGGGCGGAGGGGTCGAGCGGCAGTTTCAAACGGCTCAGCGGCCTCCACAATTTCTACCGCTTCGCTAGCGGCAAAGGGCGCTTCGCTCACCGTCCAATCAAGGATTTCTTCGTTACGCTCGTTTTTGAGTTTCATGGCTTAGAACGTACACCGTTGACGGCGAAACGTTCCCAAAGTTCCCCTAAATTTTAGGGTCAGCTGAGGCCTAACCCAGAATTTCTCACGAGTTTCTCAAAATTGCGTCGGCGATAGAGTTCAAATCCTCGTCTGAGTGAAAGTGGATAGTGAGCGAGCCGCCCTTGCGCCCGCGCTTAAGTGTAACTTTAAAACCGAGGCTCCGCCGCAAACGGTCTGCCAGCGCTTCGGTTTCGGCCTGCCGCGCTGGGCGGGCGGGGCGCGCTTCTTTTTGGCCCTGATACAGCCGCACCAATTCCTCAGTTTGGCGCACAGTGAGGCCTTTGGCGATGATTTTTTCGAATGCGGCGATTTGCGCTTGTAAATTGGGCAGGCTGAGGAGCGCGCGCGCGTGGCCTTCTACAATTTGTTCATTCGCCAGTGAGTCTAAAATTCTTTGCGGCAGTTTAAGCAGGCGGAGCGTGTTGGTGACGGTGGCCCGCTTTTTACCTACACGCTCGGCGATCATTTCATGGGAGAGCTTGAAGTCATCCGCTAAATGTTTGTACGCCAGCGCCGTTTCCAGGGGGCCTAAATCATCGCGTTGGAGGTTTTCAATCAACGCCAACTCTAGCATTTGTTGGTCGCTGGCCTCGCGCACAATCACAGGCACAGTGGGCAGGCCTGCCAGTTTAGAAGCCTCCAACCGCCGTTCACCCGCAATCAGCACAAAGCGGCCGGCTTGGCCCACTGCCTGCGTCACCACCAGCGGTTGTAGAACGCCATGCTCACGGATGGAGGCGGCTAGCTCTTCCAACGCGGCCGGGTCAAAGCGCGTGCGGGGCTGGCGCGGGTTGCGCACAATGGCCGAGGTGGGCACTTGCGTCAGCCCGGCGTTGGGTGTTTCGGTTACAGGGATGAGGGCGTCTAAGCCGCGCCCGAGGCCGCGTTTTTGTGGAGACATGAATTATTTCCGTTCAGATGAAAGTAGGCAAGGGAGGCGGGAGCTTCTCCCTTGCACCCGCGCTCACTTTCTCACCTGCATCATTCACGTTGGTCACCTTTCAATAGTTCCTCCGCCAATGCTTTGTACGCCACGCCGCCGGGGGAGGAAGCCGCGTAAGCAGAGATGGGCAAGCCATGCGAAGGCGCCTCCGCTAAACGTACACTGCGCGGGATGAGGGTCTTAAACACCTTGCCCGGAAAATGTTTGCGCACCTCGGCCACTACTTGCTCGGCGAGCGTAGTGCGGCTATCGTACATTGTTATCACCACGCCGCGGATGGTGAGGTTGGCGTTGAGCGCGGAGCGCACCCGCGTAATCGTCTGTGAAAGTTGCCCTAAACCCTCCAGCGCCAAATACTCGGCCTGAACCGGGATAAGCACGCCGCTCTTGGCCGCCACAAGGCCGTTGAGCGTGATGAGGCCCAGCGAGGGCGGGCAATCAATCAGCACGTAATCATAAAGGGCTTCTAAATGCCGGAGAGCATTCTTAAGCTGGCTTTCCCGCGCCATCATCGGCACCAGTTCCACCTCGGCGCCTGCCAGCGCGGGAGAGGCAGGCAGAAGCGCCAACTTCAGCTTGGCGCTGTGCAAAATATGTTCATTCGGCTTATCGCCGTTGATGAGGGCTTCATAAACCCCGCCCAGCACTTTGTTTTTATCAATCCCCAATGAAGAGGTAGCATTAGCCTGTGGGTCTAAATCCACTAACAGCACCCGTTGGCCTAGCGCGGCCAAATAGGCGCTGAGGTTAATGGCTGTGGTGGTTTTGCCCACGCCGCCTTTTTGATTAACCAGGGTATAAATACGAGCCATACGTCAGTGCGCAATTTTCATTTCCAATACACAATGCTTAATTGTGAAATTGGTATTGTGCATTTAGTTTTGTTCGGCCTTCATCCGCGCCAGCCCCACTTCATCCACAGTCGGCACACCCGCCAACCCCACCCGCGTAATGGAGTTGGACGCTAAGTCATTGGCCAGCCGCGCCGCCGCCCACGGGTCATCCGTCTCATACAGATGAATAAAGAACGCGGCGGCAAAAATATCACCCGCGCCGGTTGGGTCTACTTCCGCCACGCGGGGTGCGGCGATTTGCCGTGCGCCCTCACCTTTCACAAATACCGTGCAACCCCGCTGACCTTCCGTGACAACCAACACCCGGCTAGCCTTGGCCCACCGTTCGGCTTCGGCCCAATCCCCATTCAAATCTTCTATGCTGATAACGGTGGCAGAGGTGAGGGGCAGGGTGAGGAGGGCCTTAGGCCACGCCGCGCGGAACACTCGGCCGGTTTCATCCCATGCCCGCAACATGCCTTGCCCGGTGAGGCCCACAAAAGCATTGCCAAAGCCCTGGATAAAATCTGCCGGTTCAAACTCGATGGCCAGAGGCGCTAAATGCACAAGCGGGGCGCGCATCCATTCTAATGGGATGTGTTCCGTTTGCAACTCGGCCGCCCGCGCCAGCAGGCGTTGCGCGCGCGCGCCCTGCTGATATTGATTTTCAAAGGTGGTGCTGGTGAGCGAGGGCAAACGGCGTACAGCGATATTTTGTAGGGGGCTGAGGTCAATATCTTCCGCGCCAGCCGTAACAATGCCAGCCGTATAGCCCAAGGCCTGAGCGGTGAGCGCCGCATACGCCACACTGCCGCCTAACCGGTTGCCTTCTGGGGCAACATCTTTAGCATAGTGGCCAATGGCAAGGTAATGAACGGCGTTCAAGGGTTGAGGCCGAAGGCGGAAGGATGAACAGGTTAAGTCGGCGCTTCAGCCTTCATCCTTTGCCTTCCGCTTTTACTTGGGCACGATGGTAACTTTGCGCTTATTGCCTTCGCCCACACTTTCGGTGCGCACGGCGGGGTGGTCACGAAGTTCAATGTGGATGAGGCGGCGCTCCTCAGCGGGCATCGGTTCGAGAGACATGGGTTTGCCGCGTTGCACCACTTGCTCGGCGGCGCGGCGGGCCATGCGGCGTAATTGCTCGCGGCGGCGCTCACGGTAACCTTCCACATCCACCGTCAGGCTCACGCCTTTGCTCAGCCGTTTGGAGACGAGCGTGCGCGTTATATATTGCAGAGCGGCCAGCGTTTCCCCCCGCCGTCCCAGTAAAAAGCTTAAGTCTTCGCCCTGCACATCCAAATAAATCGGCGAGCCATTGTCATCTTCTTCTGGTTCGCCCCATTTTGCCGTTACGGAAGCCTTCACATTCATGCTTGCCAAAATTTCTGCCAGCGTGACTTGAGCCGCATTCAAATCGGCGTTCGGCTCAGTCGGTTCGGATACTTCGTCGGTCATGTGCGTTTCTCCTGAAGAACCTAGCTTTTAACCGGGCGGGACGAGGGCGCCGCCGCGCATGCGTTATTTACTCTTGCGGGCCTTTTCGCTGCTGGCGCGGCTCCCTTTTTTGGGCGGCTCCGGGGCTACCACCGCTGGGGCTAGGCTCAGGCTAAAAAAGCTTCGCCAATCAATCTTGTTGGTAAACGCGTATTGAATAATGCCCAAAATGTTGCCCACAATGAAGTAAACCGATAGGCCGGAAGCAAAAGTGAGCGAGAACCAACCAAACATCACCGTGGAGGTGAGCATCATGGTTTGCGCCGTTTGGGCTTGTTGCGGGTCGGTGCTGGCGGGCGTCATCACCTTGCTTTGCAAAAAGCTGGTCACCACCACCAACAGTGGCATCACAAAATAGGGGTCTGGCAGGCCGAGGTTCATCCACAAAAATTTATTGTCCAAGGGGATGAGTTGCGCCACGTTTGGCATGATGGGATAGATATTGGTGGACAGGGTGAGCAGTTGCGCCGGGGAAGCCGCAATCGCCATAGTGATGGCCTGATACAGGCCGATGAGGATGGGCATTTGGATGAGCAACGGCAAACAGCCGCCAAACGGGTTCACGCCGGCTTTTTGCATCAGGGCCATTTGTTCGCGGCTGGCCCGTTCCCGGTCATCTTTGTATTTTTCGGCCAGTTTCTTCCATTCATCGCTTTGTTGCAGTTCTTGCATGGCTTTGGCCGATTTCTGCTGTTGCCAGGTAAGCGGGAAAGTCACCGCGCGAATGAGCACCGTGAGCACCACAATCGTCAGGGTGAGGTTGTGAAAGAGCAATTGGTACAACAACAGAAGGATGTTGACCAACGGTTGAATGACGAGAATATCCCACATATGGAATAACCTTTACCGGTTAGGCGGCGTGTACGCCCAGCGGAATGCGCCGCTGGTGGTGTACGCCGTGAGTAAGTTGCTACCTTGATAGGTGGCGATGAGAACCAAATCCTTATCGGGCACTACTAAAGGCGAGCTGAGAATTTGCCCGCCCCCTTGCACTGCTTGTCGGCCAATGTTGGGCCGCTCTTGGCCGGTGGCCAGATCTAAGAAGTGGATGTTCCCGGCTTTATCGCCTACAATTAACGTTTCATCGGCAATGGCCGGAGAACCACGCACCGCCGCGCCCGCCTCGGCCCGCCAAATTTCAGAGCCATCATCGGCGTTCACAGCAAAAATGCCGCCGCTTAAGTCGGCAAAATAGATTTTGCCGTTGCGCACCACGGGGGTGCCCCATACCCAATTGCTCGTCGTAAATTGCCAAACTTCATCACCGGTTTGGGCCTCCAACGCATAAACCGCGTTGCCAAAGGTGCCCACGTAGAGTTTGCCATCCGCCAGCGCGGGCGCACTGCCCACTGAAGCGCCCATATTTTTTTGCCAAGCCACTTGGCCGGAGTTGGCGTTGAAAGCGTATAAATGATGATCGAGCGAAGAAACATACACTAAGCCATCGGCCACCACCGGCATGCTCCAAATTGGGCCTTCGGCCTTGGCCCGCCACTTCACCTCGCCTGTATTCGCATCCAAAGCCACAACATCATTGTTGGCGGTGCCAAAGTAGGCTACGCCATCGGCCAATGTAATACCACCTACCACGCGATTATCCACCGGCGGCAAAATGCCGAACCCGGCAAAATCAAACGTGAAGGTTTCGCCGCCGTCCATCAGGGGGCATTGGGTGCGGTTGGCGCCGTTTTGGTCTAGGGCGCGGCACCATTTTACGGAGCGGTCAGCGTTCAATGCATGCACAACGCCATGAAACTGGCTGATGGGACCTTCGGAGCCAATCAGGATGAGGTCTTCCCCTACGGCAGGCTCGCCGAAATATAAATCGGTGCTAGTGCTAGCGTTGGGTGGGAAGAACCACGCTTCCTTGCCATCCGCCACGTTCACTGCGCTCACCGAGTGGTTGTTGGCAATCAACACCGTCTCGCCAGAGAGCGTGAGGCCGGCCCATGAGTTGGCGGGCGGCGCTACACAGCCGGTAAGCGCTAATGCCAGCCCAAATGTTACGAGTAAAAGAAAAGGTTTACGAGTCAAATTCATTTACAACTTGTGATTTGTGATGCGTAACTGAGTTTACCACTTACAAATCACAAATGTCTCCTTAGGGAACAGGGTCATAGCCGCCCGGCGTAAACGGGTTACATCGTAGGACACGCCAAAACGCCATCCACCCGCCTTTGACTACACCATACTTTTGCACCGCTTCAAAACCGTAGCGGGAGCAAGTGGGATAAAAACGGCAAGTGTTGGGCGGCATTAAGCGGGAGAGGGTGAGCTGGTACAGCCGGATGAGGCCCAACAGAGCAGTACGCGGCAATTGCGTTAACCGCCAATCCGGTTTCCACTCCGGCAAAGGCGGGTGTTCGATTTTCTCGGTGTGAAGATGATCTTCACTGGGCAGATGTTGAGAGCACATGAGCGCGATGGAGCAATTGGTTGACGGCGGCTTGGGCTTGAGCCAGTTTGACGGTGGCCAATGGTGCGCGGGCAATTAGGATTAGGTCCCAACCGGCTTTCACATTCCCAGCTTGCGCATGGATGGCCTCTCGCAGTAAACGTTTAGCCCGGTTGCGTTGCACGGCCCCGCCCACCGAACGCCCCGCTACGACGCCCACGCGCGGCGCGGCGGGTTGAGGCTGTGGGCAGGCTACCAGAACAGTAAGCGGGTGGGCGTAAGATTTCCCTTCGCGCCGCACCCGCTCCATATCCTTAGAACTTCGCAGTCGGAGCATGCCGGTTGGGCCGCCCGCCGCCTACCCGTGTTATTTCTTCGCCGAGGGGCGCTTGGCTGGGGCTTTGTTGCTCTTCCAGTTGATGCGCTTGGCGCTGTTATTCATTGTTGTGGCCAATTGCCAACGGCCCTTGGCGCGGCGGGCTTTTAGCACTTTGCGGCCACCCTTCGTCGCAATACGCGCGCGGAAGCCGTGCACGCGGGCGCGGCGGCGGATATGGGGTTGATAGGTTCGTTTGGTCATCGCATTACCTCAATCTACGCACAAACACCCCTCGCGGGGTGCCTGAAGAACTTCTGGGTCAAACAAGCGGGCGAAATTATATCGAAGTGCGCGGCTCTGGTCAACGGATTGGCTTTCTGGGGTTTTATGCCAGAGTGGCAAAACATCAGGCAGTCGCGATGAAACACAAGCTCACTCATTTATCATAGCGAGTTCTTTTTTGATAGATGACATGATATGAAAGAACCGACTGGGGGAGTGGCTTTGTGCGTACCGAAACAGATAGCCGCAACAATATTAACCATCAACATTTCTGCCACGGCGGCGGGGCGGATTGCATTGTACTGACCAAAGACATTAGTTACACACTGCCCACCGGCCACATTTAGCGCACGTATTACTTGACGAACGGCAAGCCGATTACCATGCGAGTATGTGGGCAATGACGCGGCTAATAGTCTTTACTGCCTACATCAAACCTATCCTCTGGTAAGCAGGACAAAACTAGTGAACATTCGGATAGACTGTTCTCACCATCTCCTCATCTTGCTAAAACGCGCATAATCTTGACAGAATGGTGCACGCCGTTATAATCTAAACCAGTTTAGAAACCCAACCCCACAAGCGCTTGACGGTGAAAACCTTCAGGCGCTTGTTTTGCTGTTCCCTGCTATCAGCACGTTTGTTCCATTTTTTGGGAGGCATACATGACCGATTCAAATCGTAGTGGTTCGGCGGAAGCCCGCGCCTTCAACGCACTCCGCATTAGTTTGGCCTCGCCTGACCAGATTAAGTCTTGGTCTTACGGCGAAGTGCTCAAGCCGGAAACCATCAATTACCGCCGCCTACGCCCGGAAAAAGACGGCCTGTTCTGTGAGGCCATCTTTGGCCCCACGCGAGATTGGCAGTGCTACTGCGGTAAATATAAGAATGTTCGATACAAAGGCATCATCTGCGATAAATGTGGGGTAGAAGTTACCCGCTCCTCCGTGCGCCGCGAGCGCATGGGGCACATTGAGTTGGCCGCGCCGGTAGCGCACGTATGGTACACCCGCCGCGTGCCGTCTTACCTTGGCTTACTATTAGATGTTTCTCGTCGCAACTTAGACCGCGTGCTGTACTTTGCCCAATACGTCGTGACGTATGTGGATGAGGATGCGCGCCAAAAAGCGCTGAAGCGGCATGACGAAGAGATGGGCCGTGAAGAGAAACGCCGCTTGGACGATATCAACCAAAAAATCGCTCAACTGAAGCAGGGGCGCGATAAAAAGCTGGCAGACTTGGAAGCCAAGCGCGAGGCCGCCAAAGAGAAGTATGAGGCCGATGCCGCCGAAAAGATTGATCCGGTGATGAAGGAAGCGCAGAAGCTGGAACGCTCCCTCACGGAGAAAATGGATACCACTATCCGCGTGCCCATTACCTTCTCCTACACCGATGAAGTGATTGCGGATAAAGGCGAGACGATTGCGCGCAAGCACATACAGGCGCTGACCAAGATGGTGCAGGCGTATGTGAGCAAGATTGAAGATGACCTGAAAGAGAAGCGGGACCGGGCGCTGGAGCGCATTAAGGAAGATATTGATAAGCTGAAGGCGGAGGCCGAAGACGCGATTGTGAAATTGCGGATGGAGGTGGAAGAGGGTGAGACAGACCCGCAAGATAAAGGCGCGCAAGAGCGCGACGAGCTAATGAGCCTCCAGCCGATGATGTTTTTGGGTGAGAGCAAATATCGGGAGTTGAAGCAGAAATACGGCCAAGTGTTCAAAGCAGATATGGGCGCGGAGGCGTTTTTGGAACTCCTCAAGCACATGGACTTGAACAAAACGGCCAAAGAGCTGTGGCATGAAATCCGCACCACCAAGAGCAAGCAAAAGCGCAAGAAGGCGCTTAAGCGCTTGAAGGTAGTGGAGGCGCTTCGCCGCTCCGATAACCGGCCGGAGTGGATGATTCTTACCACTCTGCCTGTCATCCCGCCGGATTTGCGCCCGATGGTGCAGTTGGATGGTGGCCGCTTTGCCACCAGTGACCTGAATGACCTGTACCGCCGGGTCATCAACCGCAATAACCGCCTCAAGCGGCTGTTGGAACTGGGCGCGCCGGATGTCATTGTGCGTAACGAAAAACGCATGTTGCAGGAAGCGGTGGACTCTCTGATTGATAACAGCCAGCGCGGCAAGATGTTGAGCCGCCGTGGCCGCCGCGAGCTGAAAAGCCTGAGCGACATGCTCAAAGGCAAGAAGGGCCGTTTTCGCCGCAACTTGTTGGGCAAACGTGTGGATTACTCAGGCCGCTCGGTGATTGTGGTTGGCCCCACGCTCAAACTGCACCAGTGCGGTCTGCCAAAGACGATGGCGCTGGAGCTTTATCGCCCGTTTGTCATCGCTAAGTTGGTGGAATACGGCTATGCCTCTAATGTGAAAGGCGCTAAGCGTTTTATTGAGCGCGAACGGCCTGAAGTCTGGGAAGTGCTGGAAGAAGTTATTAAAGACCGTCCGGTTTTACTAAACCGCGCGCCTACCTTGCACCGCTTGGGCATTCAGGCTTTTGAGCCAACCTTGGTGGAAGGCAAGGCCATTCATATTCACCCGCTGGTGTGTACGGCCTTCAATGCCGACTTTGACGGCGACCAGATGGCTGTGCATGTGCCGCTGAGTGAGAAAGCGGTGGAAGAAGCTCGCTCATTGATGCTCTCTACCACCAATCTGCTTAAACCGGCGGACGGCGAGCCGATTGTCGGCCCATCCAAAGACATGGTATTGGGTGTGTATTACCTCACCTTCTGGCATCCCACCCAAACGCCTGAGAAGTGGCGCGTGTTCTCTGATTTGGATGAAGTAGAAATGGCGTACAGCCTCGGTCAGGTGGCCATTCACACCAAGATTAAGCTGGCGGTGAATACGTGGTTCAATGAGAAGCATGAGCGATATGCCCGCCCGCAGAAGCGGATTATTGAAACCACGGTTGGTCGCTCGCTCTTTAATCGCGTTCTGCCGGATGAGATGCGCTTCTACAACGACGTGTTGGATAAAGGCGGCTTGCAGAAGCTGGTGGGTAAGTGTTACCAAGTCGTTGGGCCAGAGCGCACAACAGACATTGTAGACAACATTAAGAACATTGGCTTTAAGTATGCCACGCGTTCGGGTGTCACCATCGCTATTTCTGATTTACAGGTGCCAGAAGAAAAGGCAAAAGTGGTGGACCGCACGTTAGGCGAGCAGGGCGAACTGGACAAAATGTATCAGCGCGGTTTGCTCACCCAACAAGAGCTGGATGAGCGCGTGATTGATATGTGGACCCGCGCCAAAGATGAAGTGGCGAAAGCCGTATCCGCTGGACTGAACCCGGCTGGCCCGTTGGCGATGATGGCCAAATCCGGCGCAACGAAAGGCGGCTTCGGCCCCATTTCTCAGTTAGCCGGGATGCGGGGTTTAATGGCGGATCCTTCGGGCCGTATCATCCCCCTGCCTATCCGCTCCAACTTCCGCGAAGGCCTCACCACGCTGGAATACTTCATCTCTACGCACGGCGCACGCAAAGGCTTGGCCGATACTGCGCTCCGCACGGCGGACGCCGGTTATCTTACGCGCCGTTTGGTGGATGTGGCGCAAGACCAAATCATTAACATCCATGACTGTGGCACGGAAGCGGGTATTTGGGTGCGCCGCAAAGATGACGTGGCCGGGCAGAAGTACGATGAACGCATCGTTGGCCGGGTAGCCGCCGCAAACATTGTGGACCCGAAGACGGGTGAAGTGATTGTGGCGCGCAACCAGATCATTGAAGAAGCCGCCGGGCAACAAATTGTGGCCTCCTCTTTGGAGCAAGTGTATGTGCGGAGCCCGCACACCTGCGCCTCAGATAAAGGTTTGTGTCAGTTGTGCTATGGCCGAGATTTGGCGCGGGGCCGGCTGGTGGAAATTGGCGCGGCAGTCGGCATCGTGGCCGCGCAGTCCATCGGTGAGCCGGGCACTCAGCTCACGCTCCGTACCTTCCACACCGGCGGTGTGGCCGCCGGGGGTGACATCACCACCGGTTTGCCGCGCGTTGAAGAGCTGTTTGAAAGCCGCAAGAAACCCAAGGGCGAGGCCGTCATCACGGAAATTGACGGCGTTGTGGAAATCATTCGCTCTGAAAAACCGGGCGGCCCACGTTTTGTGAAAGTGGTGGATGCGGCCATGATGCAGGATGAGTACGAAGTGCCCGGCAACTGGAGTGTGAAGGTGGAAAACGGCCAGCAAGTGAACGCCGGCGATTTGCTAGCCGCGCGCGGCGAGGAGCAAATTGTGGCCAATCACGGCGGCAAGGCCAAAGTTCGGGAGCGCTCTATTGTGGTGACGTATGAGCGCCGTGAAGAGCAAGAGTACGAAGTGCCGTCCTCTATGCGCTTGTTGGTGGTGGATGGGCAACGGGTGCGCGCCGGCGACTCACTCACGGAAGGCGCCCTTAACCCACACCGCATCCTGCGGATCTTGGGCCGAGAGGCCTGTGAGCTTTACCTGCTCACCGAAATCCAAAAAGTGTATCGCGCGCAGGGTCAGAACATTAACGATAAGCACTTTGAAGTGATTGTGCGCAAGATGCTCTCCAAAGTGCAAATTACGCGCCCGGGTGATACCAATTATTTGCCCGGCGAGACGGTGGACCGCATCCAGCTACAAAAAGAGAATGAACAACTGGTGGCGAAGAACAAGCAACCGGCGGCGGCGGCCCCCGTTTTGCTTGGTGTTACCAAGGCGGCTTTGAACACAGACTCCTTCTTGAGCGCGGCTTCCTTCCAACACACAATTAAGGTGTTGGCTGGCGCGGCCATTGAGGGCAAACATGACCCGCTGTTTGGCCTAAAAGAGAACGTGATTATCGGCAAGCTTATTCCGGCCGGCACAGGTTTTTGGGAATACAATGAACGTCAAGCTTTGCCCGAGGCGCCGGGGGATTCCTCTTCAGCCGAGTTGCCCACGGCGGCGGACTAACGTTTCGGTGTAATAAAAAGCGCAGGCAATTTTGCCTGCGCTTTTTATTTAGAACCCATCTATAAACTTGCCGCTCGGATAAGTTTTCGCGGCAATGAAAACGGTTCTATTCAATGGGTTTCGGGATGGATTTTAGGGCCTAAAGGCGGTCAGCCTAATTCAACCAGAACTCAGTCATAATTTGGCGGCGCACCGCCTCAAACGCTTGTTGGGCTTGGAGAATTAACTCCGGCACGCCTTCCCAAACTTGATCTCGGCCTTTTTGCTCCAGATTTTCCGCCAAGTTTTGTAGATGATTCAAGCCTAATCCACCACTGCTCCCTTTGAGGCTGTGCGCAGCTTCGCGAAGTTCACCAGCCTCACCCGAGCTGGCCGCGGCTTGCAAACGTTTGAGCAGGTTGGGGGTTCGGTCAAAGAACTGGGTTACAATCTCCCGCATCGCCTCGGAGCCTAATTCCATGCGTAAAACATTCAGCTTCATAAGAGATTCGGTAGGCGCATGCTCAACACGCGCGACGGGGCTAGGGGGAGAGAGAGGTTCAGTGGACTTTGCGGAAAAAACTTCCAACAGTCGGCGCAAGTCACCCAGTTGCACGGGTTTACTCAAATAATCATTCATGCCTGCCGCCAAACAAACCTCGCGGTCACCGCGCATGGCGTTGGCGGTTAAGGCCACAATATACGGTTGGGCCATTGTTGGCAGGGTAGCGCGGATCCGGCGAGTGGCCTCCAAGCCGTCCATCTCCGGCATTTGCACGTCCATGAAAATTAAATCGTAGGATTTTTGTTGCGCGGCCTGAAGCGCCTGTATGCCGTTGCTCACCACATCCGCAGACTGATTGAGGCGCTCCAACATCAATCTCACCAAACGTTGATTTACCTCATTATCTTCGGCTACTAAGATCCGCAAATCCGAACTATCCGTTTTGAGCGGGGCTGTTTTAGGTCGAACGCCCGATTCAACTTGAGCATCCTGCGGCCACAATAGTTTCAGCAAAGCCTCATACAACGTTGAGGCTTTAACGGGCTTGTGTACAAACGTGACTGGCAGTGAAATTGGGGCCTGATCCAAACTGTGGCTAACCGACATTAACACAATAACGGCGGAGATTTTCTCACGCGCCAGTGGGATACTGGGCAAAAGTTGGGCCTCAATTGCCGCCACATCCACATGCAGGCCATTCGCCAAGTAAGCTTCCACCTCCGCCGCGTTAGCGGCCGTTATGCACCGCATTCCCCAACTTTGCGCCAACAAACTTAGACTGGTGCGGGTGGCGGCATGACCGTCTACAATCAACAACAAACGCCCGTGCGCAGGGTTGATTGAAAGCGCCTCATCTTCTGGCGTAGGAGCTTCTGTGGTGGTGATGGTGAAGTGGAAAACGGAACCTTGGCCGGGGATACCGGGGCTCTCCACCCAAATGCGCCCACCCATCTCCTCTACTAACGAGCGGCTGATGGCTAACCCTAACCCGGTTCCGCCAAAGCGGCGTGTAATGGAGGCATCACCCTGACTAAACGAAACAAATAACAACGGCATCCGCTCAGCCGGGATGCCCAGCCCTGTATCGCGTACGGTAAAGTGAAGTTGAAAATCGCGCTGATCGTCGTCTAGCCAGAAACCATATCCCTGAGCCGTAATCTCTAAGATCACCTCGCCCATCTCAGTGAACTTAATCGCATTGCTGAGCAAATTAACCAACACCTGTCTTAGCCGCGTACTATCGCCGAGGATATGTGTGGGGAGGCCGGGCTCAATTAAACCCGTCAGGTCTAAGCCTTTTTCGGCGGCGCGTGCGGCCACCACATCCAATGCGGCTTCCATGCAGGCCCGCAAACTAAAAGGCTTGCGTTCCAACTCCAACTTGCCGGACTCGATTTTCGAAAAGTCCAAAATATCATTGATGAGCGAAAGCAGAGCTTCGCCGCTAGAGCGAATGGTTTCCACAAAATCCTTTTGTTGGGCGCTCAAAGGCGTTTCGTTCAATAGACTCGTCATCCCAATCACCCCATTGAGCGGCGTTCGGATTTCATGGCTCATCGTTGCTAGAAAAGTGCTTTTGGCCTGATTGGCGGTTTCAGCCTCACGTTGCGCCCGTTGGGCCTCGGCCAATAACCGCGCATTCTCAAAGGCCGCCGCCGCGTGCGCGCTTAACAATTGCAACAACTCATAATCGTCCTGCGAATAGGCGTTGGGGGTGCGGCTTTGTACCGTCAACGCGCCAATGACTTTTTGATTGGCTTTGAGCGGCACGGCCATCACCGATTGCACCATGCCCATGCTACGGTCTCCGTAACTAAAGGCCCCTAGGGCCGCGCCCGTCTCGGCTGAGAATTCGTTGAGAAAGAGAGGCTGTTTCTGGCTTACCACATAACCCAGAATCCCTTGCGTAACCGGGCGCTTGAGTTTAGGCCCGCGTTGACCGTTATCCACCAAATACAGCACTTCTAGCTCGGTCAGGTCTTCCGCCAGTAGCGCCACGGCGAGCGCGTCAGTGGACATGATTTGGTTGATAGCGTTGTGAACAGCTACGCAGATTTGTTCGCGGTCAATACTGGCGCTCAACTCCTGACTGGCGCGATAAAGCGACGCCCGTCGATCGGAGAGGCGGACAGCCGCCTGAAGCGTATTGGCATTCTCAAAGGCGGCGGCGGCGTACAACGCCAGCATACTGAGCAGTTCCCGATCTTCGGTGGAATATTGGGCCGGTTCATAACTTTGCACGGATAGCATGCCAACCACGCGGTTGCCAATACGGAGCGGCAGGGCAATCGCGCGGTTGCGTTTTTGTTTGTTTTCTCCAAATTCAATAGCGCCCGTGAGGGCCTTAATCTCTGCGCTATCTAAATCATCCACATGCAGGGTTTCGCCCGTGCGGATAATGTAGGTGGCAAGGCTGGGGTCCTGAAGCGCCAGCGGCTCGGCTTGTAACTCTTGCCCCTCATCAAAGACATACTCATACCGCACCATCTGAGTTGCTTCAATCAGGCGGGCAATGATGACGCACTCCGCCGGCATCACGGTTTCAATTGTGCGGTGGATGGCGCGGCAGATTTGCTTGTAATCCGTGCTGGCGCTGATATCCTGACTGGCGCGGTATAAGGTGGCGCGGCGCTCTGAAGTCCGCACCGTTTCATCATAGAGGCGCGCATTTTCAAACGCCACCGCGGCGTGTGCGCACAAGAGTTCAAACAATGCCTTATCATCTTCCGAGTAGGCGTTGGGCAAATAACTTTGAACTGAAAGAAAACCAATCGGCTTACTCCCTAGTAAAAGGGGTGTTGCCATTCCAGAAGCCGCCCGCATCCGCGGTTGAGCAAACTCAATCACGCGCGCCTCAAACTCCTCGCGGACCGCCTCAAGCCGGACTGTTTTGCGGCCTTCAATTACATAGCTGGAGAATCCCTGGCCAAAAGGATAGGTCATTCGCGGCCAGCGTTTGCCTTGCGCAAACAGGTAAATATCTTCAACCATCTGCCCATCATCACTAATGAGGCTAATAATGAGCGCTTCGGTGAGCATCACCTGATCTAGCACGCGATGAATGGCCGCGCAGACCTGTTCGCGGTCAATACTGGCGCTAATCTCTTGCGTGGCGCGGTAAAGGGTAGCGCGGCGTTCGCTGGCCCGTACGGCTTGTTCATACAGTTCCGCATTTTGGAAGGCCGTAGCCGCGTAAGCGGCTAACGCCACTAAAATTTCTTCATCATCAGCGCTATAGGGGGTGGGGGCGTAACTTTGCACTGAAATCATGCCTATAACGGCTTCGCCAGCCCAAATGGGAACGGCCAGAGCCGCGCACGGGCGCTCCGCGTCTTCGCTGCTGCCAAACCCCACCGCTCCCGTCATGGCCACCACCGCCGGGTCATTGATATTGGTTACACGCAGATTTTTGCGCGAGAGGATAATGAACTGCGTCAGGCTAGACTCGCTCAGAGAGTAAATATGCGCGTCCGGCCACAATTCCCCATGATCAAACAAATACTCATACTTAATGCTCTGCTGGTCATTGACCAGGCGCGCAATCACCACTGCATCTACAGGCATAACGGCTTTCGCCGCCCGATGCAGGGCTTGACAAATCTGCTCGCGGTCAATGGTCGCGTTGACTTCTCGGCTGGCGCGATAGAGCGTGGCGCGGCGGTCCGCCTCCCGCACCGCTTCTTCAAAAAGTTGGGCGTTTTCAATGGCAATGGCCACCTGCTGGGCAAAAAGCCCCAGTAACCGTTCATCATCGCGGGTGAACACGCGTTGCAGATTAGTGCTCCCCACGCCAATGGCCCCTTTGAATTTTTGGCCGGTAATGAGGGGCATGGCCAGCATATTGTTGGTGGGCGTGGCGGCATACTGTGGCGATTGACCGGGCCATTGCGCGTAATTGTTGATGATCAGTGGCTGACGGGAAAGCAAAACCTTCCCAAAGGCGCCTTCACCCGGCTTAATGCGCGTGCCGGTGTAATCGTGGCCGAGGTTGTAGCTGTTAGCCACCACCAGTTCGTTATCAACTTCATCGTAGAGAGCCAAATCACCCATGTCGGCGTCCAATAATCGGACGGCCCGCCGCAGGATGGATTGCAGGAGTTTGGGCAGGGTGAGTTCAGCGGAGATATCGGCCAAAGCATCATAAAGTAACTTGAGCTCTTGCGCGCGCCGGCGCTCAGCATCTTCGGCGCGGCGGCGTTCGCTCAACTCGGCTTGTAGACGCGAATAAAGTTGTGCATTTTGTAAGCCCAAACTGATATTCTGCCCTAGCGCAAGCATCAATTCAAAATCAGCCGCTGTCAAGCGCGTATGGTTGGCGCTTTCCACGTTGAGCACCCCCACCGTGTTTTCGTTCTCCTTAAGCGGAATGCAAATTTCGGAGACCAGGCCGGGCATTGCGGCGATGAAGTCGGGATGTTGCGTCACGTCCTCGATAAACACGGGTTGCCCTGTGCGCACCACCCGCCCACTAATGCCTTGCGTAATGGGAATGTTGGAAATCGAATGCTCGTAGCCGCGCTGGCTCTGTAAAATCAGCTTTTCATCCATGACCAGATAAATGCTGACGAGGGTGTAGCCAAAGGCCTCTACAATGGCATCCAAAACCGTATCAAAGAAGGTGCTCAGGCTTAACTCTTGGGTCAGCGCCACCCGTACCCGGTCTAGCAGAGCCAATTCCTGCACCCGGCGTTCCAGCGATTTTTCGGCGCGGTGCCGCTCGCTCAATTCTTGTTGAAGACGCGTATACAAACGGGTATTTCTCAGTGCTAAGCTCACGTGTTGGCCTAAAGCCAAAATAAGCTGGAAATCATCCTCCGTCAGTTGTATCCCTTGGGTGCTTTCAATGTTGAGGGCCCCCACCACCTCGGCCCCGTCGCGCAACGGCACACAAATTTCTGAAACAACGCCCTCGTACGCCGGCAGGTAATCGGCGCTTTGCCGAACATCCGGCAGAAAGATAGGCGTGCCAGTGCGCACCGTGAGGCCAATAACCCCCTGCGTGAGCGTCATGCGCTCATAGTAAAACTCATATCCAACCGATCCTTGAATGATGAGTTCATCGCCCTCACGCAGGTAGATGCTCACTTGAGTATAGCCAAAGGTCTGATGAATGGCCTTAACAACGGTTTGGAAGAAATCAACCAGATTGAGTTCCTGCATCAGGGCAGTCCGAATCTGATCTAACAAAGCCAACTCTTGGGCGCGCCGCTCCAAGGCTAGTTCGGCTAATTTCCGTTCGGTGATGTCTTGCCCTACCGCAATCACTATCCCCGACTCGGTAAGTGACCAGCGGAACAAGAGCCAGCGGAGAGAGCCATCTTGATGGCGTAAAAGGCATTCGTAAGGCGTCGAAAGAGCGAGAGCGTTCTCCTGCACTTCGCGCAACAGGCGCTCACGCATCTCCAGGCCAACTTGAGTGGTGGGCCAGACCCGCGCCCACCAGCCCTCCCCTAAAAGTTCATCCGGGCTGTAACCCAACATCTCTTTGGCCGAAGGGCTAACGTAGGTAATCGTCCCCGTAACCGTGCCAGCCAAGATCAGTGAGCTGATTTGCTTTAGAATGTCATCGGAGAACTGAAGTTGCGCGTTGAGTTTTGTTAGTTCAGTGGTGCGTTCGGTGACGCGCGCCTCCAACGTTTGATAAAGTTGAACGCGGTCTATGGCACTGCCGATTTGATTTCCAATCGTCTGCAACAAAGCTTCGATGCCCACCGGGATGGGGCGGCCCGAGACGCCATTATCCAGCAATAAGATCCCAACCACCCGGCCGGCCGCGCGAAGCGCCACACCGGCTATGGCCTGAACGTTAAGGTGTTTTACCCATGCTTGGTCACGCAGATTTTGGACGGCAGTAACGTCATGCAGGATGATAGGCCCCTCAGCCTCCACAATCTGATCTAATGTGTGCCCCTCGCCCCTGACATACTGAGCCCGAATAAGATTTTTTAGTTTTTCCGGCGGTATTCCCCGAGTGCGGATTTGCTTAAAGACGCCTTCTTCCTGATCAAGTAGCACACAAAACCCGCGCTCAAAGTTGAGGTGCCGCATCACGGCCCAGAGGCTTTCATCTAACAACTCATCCAGATTGAGGGTTGAGTTGGTGACTTGGCTGATTTCACTCAAAATGGTGAGGTGGTTAACCTTTTCGCTGAGCGCAAAATTGGCTAGTTGCAACTCACTGCCATAATCTTGCAATTGAGCGTACTGGGTGATGGATTGATCCCGTTGAGCGCGTAACTGGCGTTCTTGCTCAGCCCGTTGATGGGCGCTGGTGCGTAACCGATACAGCAACCAACCTACCAGCAAAGGCGTGATAATCAGTAAGCCAATGGCCACTGGCCCGCTGGGCAAGCCCCACCACCAGCCCAGCGCCAGCAAAATTGAAATCACCAGTCCAATCACAACCTCAAAGCCCGGGCGTGGGCCGGGATCCTGCCACGTCAGTTTCATCTCCTGCCAGTCGGCGCCCAATTTGGATTGGGGAAGATTTTCAATAACGGCAGGCGGCAGACCGGAGTGATGCACCGGTAGCAAACACAACGTGCCTTGAATGGTGAGTAATGAATTTGCGATGTAGTGGGCGCGGGTGGCGGCTGGCAACCGGGCCAGGCTGGGCGGCGGACGCCAACGGAACAGGGCGGAAGTTTGGTCAAGGATTTCCGTTTCCAGCTGAACCTGCGAAAAGCGGCGCGATAAACCCGCCAACGCCTGAAAGACCTGGGCGATTGAAAAAACGCGAATAATTTGTATGGTGAGCGGAGTAAAAAAAAAGGAACTGGAGTAAAACGGCAAATGAGGTTGGCCGGTAAGGCGCACACAGGCGGCGGCAAAATAAGTTAGGAACTCGTAGCTAAAATAGCCTTGGTGCTTGAAAATTTCGGGAGTGATGAAATACTGCGGGTCCGCAATGGCATGATTGAGGTGCTGGATCAGTTCATCCAACGCCGCCCGTTGAGCGGCCTGTACCTGTGTATTCAGTTCAGTGGCGGAAAGCTCTGGGGAGGCTGAGGCTTGAATGCGGCTTGCCACTTGGGCGAGGGTGTAATCAAGCAGGGGCTTAAAACCCTCCAGTGAAACTTCTTTGATGGGTTGCCCAGCTTCATCCAAGCCAAACGGGCGGCCTTGCATATATTCCGGCAAAGGCGGTAGTTCCGGGGTGGGGGGCGGGGTCATAAGCGCCACCGTTTGGGCTTTATCCCGTTGCGGGGCCCACCATGGCTTCCATCCCGGTTTCTTTTCTGGCGCTAACCAGCTGACTTCCCACTCCGAGTAATCAAGGTCAAGCTGTTGCCGTTGGCTCGCGATTTCGGTAATACGCCCCTTAGGCAGGCCTCGCAATTCAGGCAGTAAGGCCGTTATCCCTATAAAGCCTAGCTCAGAAATCGTCACAAAATGCGGCCAAATTTCAGCCGGAAGTTGACTGCGATGACGAGCGCTCCGCCAGCGAAAATGGGCGGTGCGGTCCGTCACCTGTTCAGTCGCAAAATCGGTCTCCAGAGCGTACCGCACAAAACGCGGCATAAGCGAGTACATCTGCCGGATGGGCAGGGTGCGAGCCAGAAAGATAAAAGGCGTCACACGGCGCTGGCTGAATTTGTTGGAGTGAAAACTCGGGTCGCCCGATAATTCTTGGCAAAAATTATGAAAATAAACGCTAAACTCAAGCGAGTAAAAGTGCCGCGTGTCTTCAAGGTAGGTTAAGGTGAGGTGATAACGTGGATCAAGGATGGCCGCGTTGAGGCGCTCAATTAAGCGCGTAACAATTTCGGCGCGGGCGCGGGCGATGCGTTCGGCCCGCTCGGCGGCGGAGATTTTCTCCGGCAAGGTGCGCCGGGTTGCTTCCTCCGCGCAATCCCGCAAGTAGTTAATGGCTTCATAAAATGTTACCCCGTTAATCTCGCGGATGGGCTTCCCGGCCTCATCTCGGCCAAAAGGCCGCCGAGCCATGTTAGGTGGGAGCGGGGGGAGAACAATCTCAGTACTCACAATGAAGTAATTTTAAGGCCAAAGGCTGAAACTTGGGGCGGGAATGGTTGGCGCGAATTTGACTCTGCCGCACTCTGCCCGTATTATTCCGCCCCTCTCGCACAAAATTTCTGAAAGTTATAGGTGATTTATGGAAGTCGGCTTGGTTCGCAAGATCAACATTGATAACGAGATGCAGACGGCGTATCTCTCCTACGCCATGAGCGTGATTGTGGCCCGCGCCCTGCCAGATGCGCGCGATGGCCTGAAGCCGGTGCAACGCCGCATTTTGTATGCCATGCATGATATGGGCTTACGGCCTGATTCAGCGTACAAAAAATCCGCCAGAATTGTAGGCGAGGTGTTGGGCAAATATCATCCGCACGGCGACGCCTCGGTGTATGACGCGATGGCGCGCATGGCCCAAGACTTTTCTATGCGCTACTTGCTGGTGGATGGGCAAGGCAACTTTGGCTCGATGGATGGCGATGCCCCCGCCGCCATGCGCTACACCGAAGCCCGCTTACATCGCGCCGCGATGGAGTTGATGGGGGATATTGAGAAAGACACGGTAGATTTCACCGGCAATTTTGATGACACGCTCAGTGAGCCAAACGTTTTGCCCGCCGCCATCCCCAATTTGTTGGTGAACGGGGCCAACGGCATTGCGGTGGGCATGGCCACCTCCATCCCGCCGCATAACTTGGGAGAAGTGTGCGATGCGCTGATTTACATGCTAGACCGTTGGCAAAAGCTGGATGATGTGACCACGCCGGATTTGATGCGGCATGTGAAAGGGCCGGACTTCCCCACCGGCGGCTTGATCATTGATGACGATGAGGGCTTGCGGCAGGCGTACAGCACCGGGCGAGGCCGCATTACGGTGCAGGCCAAAATGCATGTAGAAGATATGGGCCGGGGCCGCTCGCGCCTCATCATCACCGAACTGCCTTATCAAACCAACAAGAGTTCCCTCATTGAGCGCATTGCCGATTTGGTGCGCGACGGTGTGATGGAGGGCATTGCCGATTTGCGCGATGAGAGCGACCGGCAAGGCATGCGGGTGGTAATTGAGCTGACCAAAACGGCTGAGCCGAACAGCATCATCAAAGATTTATACAAGCGCACGCCGCTTCAGGGCACGTTCAGCATCATCAACTTGGCGCTGGTGAACGGCGAGCCGCGCCTGCTGACGCTCAAACAATCTCTGCGTGTATTTATTGATCATCGGCTGGAAGTGGTGAAGCGGCGCAGTGAGTACGATTTGGCCCGGGCTAAGGAGCGCGCCCATATTTTGGAAGGCTTGCTGATTGCGCTCAAGTATTTGGATGAAGTCATCAAAATTATCCGCGCCTCACGAGATACAGACGAGGCGCGCGGCAAACTGGTGAAGCGCTTCAAGCTGAGCGAAATTCAGGCTAACGCCATTTTGGATATGCCGCTGAAACGGCTGGCGCGGCTGGAGCGAGATAAGATTGAAGAAGAGCACAAAGAGAAAGTTGCGCTTATTAAGAACTTGGAAAAACTGCTGGCCTCGCCTAAGCTGATGCGTGAGTTGATTTCCGAAGAACTGCGGGGCCTGAAGCAAAAATTTGCTGACCCGCGCCGCACGCGGATTGTAAAGCGGGATGAAGCCGCTGACGCTACGAAGGCCCTCACCACGGCTGACCTGATGCCTGACCAGCAAGTATGGGTGACGATTTTGCAGAATGGCTTGGTGGCCCGCACGCATGATGCCAAGCCGCCCAAATCTTTTGATACGCCGCCGCTGGCGGTGCTTTCGGCCAACACGCGGGATATTATTTATCTCATTACCCTCAAAGGCCGCGCGGCGTCTATGCCCGCTTTTTCAATTCCAGAACGAGAAACGCCGGAGGATGGCGCGCCATGGTCAAGCATCTGCGCGTTGGATGCGAATGCGCGCGTGGTGGCCGCCGTGGCCGTGAGCGCTGATATGGTGAAGCTGGCCGAAGCGGCTAAAGCAATTGGGGAGGGCGAAGGCCATCCAGCTTCATGCTACCTCACTATGGCCTCGGCCAACGGCATGGTGAAGAAAACCTCAGCCGCGGATTTGCCCGGCGTGACGGCGCAAGTGTTTAACGTGATGAACATTGCCGAGGATGACGCGCTGGTGAGCGCGCGCTTGACGAACGGCTCTAATGAATTACTGCTCATCACCTCCGGCGGGCGCGGTATTCGCTTTAAAGAAGAGGAAGTGCGCGCGATGGGTTTGGCGGCGGCGGGCGTGAGCGGCATTAAGCCCGGCGAGCACGGCGATAAAGTGATTGGTATGGATGTGGTGCGCGAGAAAACCGATGTGCTCTTGCTGACCGATGAAGGCATGGGCAAGCGTACTGAGGTGAAGGAATTCCCCACGCAAGGCCGTTACGGCGTGGGCGTGACTGCCGCCGATTTGGCCGGGAAGCAAAAGCTGGTGGGCATGAGCATTGGCGCGGCGGACGATAAAGTGGTGGTGGTGACCAACAAGGACGCGGCGAAGGTGCTCAAGTTCGATGCGGCTGGCCGCAAGAAGCGCCCCGCGCGCGGCTCCGGCGTAGTTGCGCTTAAATCGGGTGAACTCATCACCCGCGTGGTGACGCAGTTAGCTTCTTTTGAAGCGCCGGAGATGCCGGAAGCGCAGGAAACAAAGGAAAAAGGGGCAAATAAGGAAACAGTGGCGGTGAAGGAAAAGAATGTGGGCAAGCAACCCAAATTGTTGGATGTGCCCGCCAAGAAACCGGCCAAAGCTGAGAAGGCCAAACCAGCGGCCAAAGGCAAGAAGCCGGCAAAAAAGAAGTAAATGCAGATTTTCAATGCCCAACGCCATGCCGAGGGATTTGAATAAAATCACGTTGGCTGATGTATTTATAGCGTCTGGCGGCGACGCGCTATCAGACGTTGCGCCAACTGTATTCAAGCTCGTTTACTTTTCCCGGGGACATAAATTGTAAGCCAACACTTTGGCTTAACGCCCGCCTTTGCGATTAGAATCCATGCATGCGCTTCGGTCCCGTCCCTCTCGCCCAAGCTCAAGGCAAAATTTTGGCCCACAACATTGCTGGGCCGGATGGCGCGCGCATTTTGCGGAAGGGCAGGCCGCTAACGGCGGAGGATATTGAGAAGTTGGCCGCCATTGGCCGCACCAGCGTGTACGTGGCCGCGCTGGAGCCGGGCGATGTGCGCGAAGATGAAGCCGCGCGGCGCGTGGCTCAAGCAGTGCTGGGCGAGAATCTGAAAATCTCCGGCACGGCGGGCGGGCGGGCCAATTTGCTGGCCACCACGCTGGGCGTTTTGCGTGTGGATGTGGCGCGGCTGGCGCAACTCAACCAATGTGAGGGCATCACGTTAGCTACACTTAACGCGCACGGCCCGGTGCACGCCCGCCAAATTGTGGCCACTATCAAAATCATCCCCTTTGCCGTGCCGGAGGCCGTGGTGACTCAGGCGGAAAACATTGCTTTGGGCCGCACCCTGCCTGCGCCAGTGCCGCCCGCACAGGTGAGCGGAGGCCCGCCTGTGCGGGCCGAAGTCGAAGGGCCGCTTTTGCATGTAGAAGCGCTCGCGCCTCAGCCCGTGGCCCTTATCCTCTCCGGCTCGCCATCTATTCAAGAGAAATTGCTGGATGATTTTGCCCCGCTCACGGACCGCATCAGCGCCCTTGGCTCACGGGTGAGCGCCACGCACTTTATTCCGTTGGAAGATGAGAGCGGCGAGGCCGCGCTGGCTGAGCAGTTGGCCGCGCAGAAAGCGGCAGGCGCGCGGCTGATTGTGTTGGCGGGCGAGACGGCCATCATGGATCGGCACGATATTGTGCCGCGCGCGTTGGAGCGGGCGGGGGGCCGCGTGGAGTGCGTGGGCGCGCCCGTTGACCCGGGCAACTTGCTCATGCTCGGCTACCTCGGCACGGTGCCGGTGCTGGGTGCGCCCGGTTGTGCGCGCTCGCGGAAAATCAACATTATTGATTGGGTTCTGCCGCGCCTGCTGGTGGGTGAAGCGCTCACCCGCGCAGATATTTACGCCCTCGGCCATGGCGGCCTGCTAGAAGATGCCCCCGAACGCCCCGCGCCGCGCTCCAAAGTTGGATAGCCCTCTCCCTTTGGGAGAAGGGTTGGGGCTGAGAGCAGACTCGCATTTCAATTCACTCCGCATATAATCGTCCGTCACGTATGGCGGATTCCATCACGATTAAGGGCATAAAAGACGGCCTGCTCGTAACTCTCAACGGCGCAGGCGAGTGGGTTGAGGCGGCTCCGGCGTTATTGGCGCGGCTGGATGAAAGGGCCGATTTTTTTCGCGGCGCGCGCGTGGCGTTAGAGGTGGGCACGCGGGCCATCCCCGCCGCTGAGTTGGGCCGTCTGCGCGATGCCTTCTCCGAACGGCAGGTAAATTTGTATGCCGTGTTGAGTGAGAGTCTAGTCACAACTAACGCCGCCCAAGCCCTTGGGCTAAAAATTTCTTTAGTGGCCCCGCTTCCCGCCAGCGCTCAGGCGCAAATTGACGCCGAAGCTGACCCGGAAGAAGTGCGCGAAGCGGCAGTGCTGGTGCGGCGTACGTTACGCTCTGGTCGGAGCGTGCGGCATGATGGCCACGTGATTGTGTTCGGCGATGTGAACGCGGGCGCGGAGATTGTGGCCGAGGGCGATATTTTCGTCTGGGGCCGTCTGCGCGGCTTGGCCCATGCGGGCGCGGGCGGCAACGAGAGCGCGGTAGTGTGCGCTTTGGATTTAGCGCCCACCCAACTGCGGATTGCGCGGCATATTGCCGTATCGCCGGCGCACAGGGGCCAGCCACAACCAGAAATGGCCCGCGTGAGAGACGGCCAGATTGTGGCCGAACGTTGGATGCCCAAAAAATAATGGGCGCGGAGGTAAAGCAAAATGATTAAACCCATCCAGAGCAATGGCGCGGCCCATCCTAATTCGGGTGTTCCGCAAAATGGAACGTACGCCAGCGGCGCGCGTGTGGAAAGAGAGCAGACTATGACCGGAAAAGTTATCACCGTCACCTCGGGCAAGGGCGGGGTGGGCAAAACCACCACCACCGCCAACTTAGCGGTGGCGTTGGCCGCCACTGGCGCGAAAGTGGTGTGCATTGATGCCGATATCGGCCTGCGCAACCTCGATGTGGTGATGGGCCTTGAGAACCGGATTGTGTATGACTTGGTAGATATTGTGGAAGGCCGCGCCCGCCTGCGGCAAGCCATGATTAAGGATAAACGCTTACCGGAGTTGTACCTCATCCCCGCCGCGCAAACACGCGATAAAGCCGCCGTTAGCCCAACGGATATGATTAAGATTTGCAATGAATTGCGTAAGGAGTTGGACTACATTCTGGTTGATTCGCCGGCAGGCATTGAGCGCGGCTTCCGCAACGCCATTGCTCCCGCCGACCAAGTGCTGATTGTGACCAACCCCGAAGTTTCTGCCGTGCGGGATGCCGATAGAATTGTGGGCCTGCTGGAAGCCGAAGAAAAAGGGCCGGGCCACCTCATCCTCAACCGCATCAAGCCGGATATGGTGAAGCGCGGCGATATGCTCAGCACGGAAGATGTATTAGAAATCCTCGCCATCCCACTGATTGGTATTGTGCCGGAAGATGAGGGCATCGTGGTTTCGTCCAACCGCGGCGCGCCGGCGGCTATGGACGAAAAGAGCCGCGCCGGGCAAGCCTTCCGCAACATCGCGCGGCGGCTTAGGGGTGAAGAGGTGCCCTTTATGGCCCTCGATGATCATCAAGGTTTTTTCCAAAAACTGATGTCGCGCCTTGGGCGCTCGTAACGGGAGGCCGCCATGACCAACTGGTTTGACCGTTTACTAGGCCGCGCCCCGGCCACCGCCGCGCAAACGGCGAAAGAACGCCTGCAACTCGTCCTCATTCATGACCGGACGGATTTATCACCTGCCGTGCTGGAAACCATTAAAGATGAAATTATTGCCGTGATTGCGCGGCATGTGGATATTGACGCCGAAGGCGTGGAAATCAATCTTTCGCAGGGCCAGCGCCAAAACCGTTTAATTGCCGATATTCCGTTGCTTGTCACCGGCAACGCCCATAATAACGGAAGCGGCGCTCGCCGCCGCCCGCGAAAATAATTGTTCGCGCGTTAGTTTTTGAAGCGCGTGCGGCTGTATCCAAACGATAGCGCCTACTGCCCACGCCAGCGGCTGGGGGATTGCAAACCAACACGCGCCGCTCTGCTGAGGCTGATCCTGCGCCTTAGCCGTATACCAATCCAGGGCCTGTTTGGGGCGCGTAAAAGCTAACCTGTCACTCACCTCCCATCGTTAAAATTTCCTCCATGCTGAACGCAAAACTTTGGCGGCACTTTGATTTCTGGTTGCTGGGCGCAGTGCTTTTGCTCTGCATCTTTGGCATCGCCATGATTCGCTCTGCCACCATCACTAACGAGACCCTGCAAGACTCTGCCAATCGGCAGGGCATTTTTCTCGCCATTGGCATCGTCATTGTGCTCGTCTTTAGCCTGATTGATTACCGCTTTTATGGCGCGGCCACTACTGGCATTTACTTGTTGTTAATTGCGCTTCTCATCATTGTGCTGGGTGTGGCCGTGGTCACCTTTGGCGCGGCCCGCTGGATTCCGCTGGGCGTCATCAATCTACAACCCTCCGAACTGGGCAAATTCCTGATTATTATCACATTAGGCTCCTACGTCACAGCCCATGCCCACGAGATTGAGAAGTTCAGTTTTGTGCTTAAGACGCTGGCGCATGTGGGCCTCCCGGTTAGCCTGATTCTGATTCAACCGGATTTTAGCTCCTGCATCTTGTATGGTGTAATTTGGTTTACCTTGATGTGGGCCATTGGCCTGCGCTGGCGGCACATCGCCGTTTTAACCGCGGTAGCCGTCGTGTTAGGCGTCGTCGGTTTCCTTTTCGCCTTGCAATCGGACTCTTTTGGTTACATCGCCCGCCGCGTGCTCGTGTTTGCGTTTCCAGATGTGAACTCGCAGGAATTCCAAGATGCGGCCTACAACATCAATCAAGCCCTCATCAGCGTAGGCTCGGGTGGCTGGACGGGCCAAGGCTATGGGCAGGGCAGCCAAGTGCAACTCCGTTTCCTTAAGGTGCGGCATACCGATTTTATTTTTGCGGCAGTGGGCAACGAATTCGGCTTTGTGGGCGCCTTTCTGGTGGTAGTGTTATTCGCCTTCATCGTCCTTCGCATTTACCGCGCTGGGCAATTGGCCCGCGACCCGTTTGGGCGGCTGATTTGTTATGGGGTGGGCACGGTGATTCTGTTTGAAGCCTTTTCCAATATGGCCTCCACCCTCAACCTTTTACCCGTCACTGGCTCACCGCTTCCTTTTGTTAGCTACGGCGGCAGTTCCCTCTGGACGTTCCTCATCGGCATTGGGCTGGTACAATCCGTTATCCTAAGACAGAAACAAATCGAATTTTGACGTTGGGTGATTGGGTCAATGGGTGATCCCCTGAGTGACTCACTGGTTCAATAACCCAATTTCTCAATCACTCAAGATGACTCGCGTTCGTTTTGCCCCTTCCCCCACCGGCCATTTTCACATTGGCGGCGCGCGCACGGCGCTCTACAACGTGCTGTACGCCAAACAAACCGGCGGCAAGTTTATTCTACGGATTGAAGACACGGATACCAAACGCAGTACGCCGGAAGCGTTGGAAGAACTGAAAGAGGCCCTGCGCTGGCTGGGCTTACAGTGGGATGAAGGCCCAGACGTAGGCGGCCCACACGCGCCCTACCACCAAACGGCCCGCAAAGAAATTTACGCCCGCCACGCTCAGCACTTGTTGGAGACAGATCACGCCTACCGCTGTTTTTGCTCGGCGGAAAGGCTGGCGCAGGTGCGCGAGGCGCAACAAAAGGCCAAGCAAACGCCCCGTTATGATGGCCTGTGCCGCGCTTTAACCCGAGCCGAAAGCGATGCGCGCGCCGCCGCTGGAGAGCCGTTTGTCCTGCGATTCAAGACACCCAAAGAAGGTTCTACCACCGTGCGTGATTACGTGCGCGGCGATATTACGGTTGAAAACAGCGCGCTGGATGATTTCATTTTGGTAAAAAGCAACGGCTTACCGGTATATCACTTGGCCGCCATGGTGGATGATCATGAGATGGGCATCACACACGTATTCCGTGGGCAAGAATGGCTAGGCACGTTTCCGCTTCACGCCCTCATCCTCCGCGCTTTTGGCTGGCCGGAGCCGGTATGGGTGCATCTCTCCGTGTTTCTCAATCCTTCCGGCAAGGGCAAGCTCAGCAAGCGTAATCTCAAATCGGAACAGGAAGTTTTTGTGCTGGGCCTGCGGGAAGCCGGCTATTTGCCGGAGGCTATTAATAGCTGGGCGGCGCTGATGGGCGCTAGCTTTGGGGCTGAGGAAGAATTGTTGTCTTTAGAGGAAATGGCTAAACGCTTTAGTTTGGAGCGGCTTAATCCATCCGCCGCGCGCGTCAATTTTGAGAAGCTGGATGATTTCAACGGCAAGTGGATTAGGCAACTCGCCGCCGAAGATTTGGCCGCCCGCCTGCAACCGTTTTTTACCAAAGCCGGTTTAGCAGTAACCCCAGCCGCCTTGCTCCCCATCATCCCCCTCATCCGCGAGCGGCTGGTGACGCTGGATGATGCGGTTGAGTTTGCCGGGTTCTTCTTCCGCGTGGAAGTGACGCCCAAGCGCGAAGACCTCACGCCCAAAGGCCTCACGCCCGTACAAAGCCTAAACGCTCTCCGGCGCGCCCGTGAGATTATTGAGGCCGCGCCAGATTTTGCCCACGCCACCCTAGAAACGCCTTTACGCGCTTTGGCCGAAGAATTACAGTTGAAAACCGGCCAACTGTTCGGCATCCTCCGTGTGGCTGTCACCGGCCAGCCCATCAGTCCGCCGCTGTTTGAAAGCATGGAAATTATTGGCCGCGCCACCGTCCTTGCCCGTCTCGCCGCCGCTGAAACCTTGCTGATCACTTAGGCTTCAGCCGCTCAAGAACTTACAGCCCATAACTGGAGCTGACGAGCCCATTCTTTAGCAAATGTCTGTTAGTGTTTGGGTGGAAGAACTGACGCAAACGAATTGATCAGCCAAGTAGAAAATTCGTTCCTCGCCCGGCAGTTCAGGGCGCAACATGGGCACTATAACCAACATTTTTTGTATAATTGAGTTGAGGTTATGGGGCGATTGTAGGTGGACAGTGGGCTGAAGAAATCCCAATTGTAGATTTAGCGTTATTACCCAACTTTCCTAACTAGGGTTATTAAGTGCAATTAATTCAAAAATTTTGGCTAAGGGCTAAGCCAAACGTAAGGTGATGAGCATTTATTTAGAACAGTTCAATCCAGCTCAAAACCTGTACGCTCGTTTGGGGTTTAAGCCATAAACATGATGGCACACACTATTTGCCTCAGGGATTTGCGCTCGTTTACTTTCCATACATAGGCTGCTTTTCAGTTTTGAGATGCTAATTGACCTGCTAGCCGGGCAAATGTGTTATCAAGCCGTTCTTAACTGAACGGCTTTCAGGAGGTTCACATGCTAGTGGTACATCACGCCAGGCGCGGACAGTCGGCTTCACTTTTTTATGGCGCTCTGTCTACGCTCGCGATTGTGGGTTTAGTGTTCAGCCCTCTGCAACCTGCGCTGAAAGCCGCCGCGGCCTCTCGGCCCGCCGCGCCGCAAACCCAATGGCGCGCTCCCCTGTTTGTGCCTGCCCTTACGGCTACCAAAGCCGATGCGCTCTTTACCGATGTAGATGGCGATACCCAAGTCGATCCCGGCGATACATTGAGTTATACCGTGACGCTGACCAATACCGGCACCGATGGGCTGGGCGTGACGTTTAGCGACACATTGGACGCCAATACTACGCTCGTCGGTGGTTCGGTGAACGTGGCCCCTATTGCGGTGACAGATGTATACACCACAGTGGGCAATACCCTGCTGGTGATTAGCCACACCGCGCCCGCCGGACCGACCGTGTTTTTGAGCGGCAGTGCTTTCTCTAATGACTTGGAATATCTGGGCGATACTCTCTCACTCTTAACTTATGCGGCCCTTTCGGCCCAAGGCGGCTCGGTGACGATGGATGCCGCTGGGCGCTTTAGCTATTTGCCGCCAGTAGGCTTCACAGGCACAGATACGTTCACTTATACCGTGGCGGATGGCACTGGGGCAACGGATAACTCCACTGTCACAATCCATGTGGTCAACCGAGTGTGGTACGTCAAGAACGATGCGGCGGGCGGTGGTGATGGCCGCTCCAACAGCCCATTTAACACGTTGGCGGCGGCGCAAACGGCCTCCACCGTCAACGATACGATTTATGTGTTTGCGGGCAATGGCACAACCACAGGCCAAAATGCCGGCATCACGCTCCAAACGGGTCAACGGTTGTTGGGCGAAGGGGTGGCGTTGACGATGCCCGTCAGCGTGGATGGCGTTTCACCCTCTGTGACGTTACGCGGCCCCGGCTCTTTCCCGCTGATTGAGAATACCAGCGGCAATGGCGTTTCCATCACCAACGTGAGCAACGTGGAAATTCGCGGGTTAAACATCGCCGGTAGCACCAATGCGGTGGATGTCACCACGAACGGGACAAGCGGCGGTAGTTTTGAGCTTGCCAACAACATCATCAGCTCGGCTGGCGCTGAGGGCGTGGATGTGAATGGCGGCGGCAGTGGTACGCTCACCATCAGTTTACATGACAACACTATTACGGCCAGTGGGAATGGCATTGATATTCAACGCACGGCTGGAAGTGTAATTATTACGGCGTTGGCCGATAACGTGGTGAGCGGGAATACGGGCGGCACGGGCATTAATATTGTGGGCGTCGGCGCAACTATTCTACTTGACGCGAACCCCGGCACAGCGGCCTTTGAGACAGTGGCAGGCGGCGTTACCTTAATTGGGCAATCCGGCAATGGGGTTGGGGCCAGCGGCTTGGTGCTAGATAATATGCGGGGCGACCTGAGCTTTAGTGATTTGGACATTTATGCCGATAATGGCCGCGCCTTGTTTGTGGATGGCACAACAGCCAACTATACGGGTAGCTCTGGTTTGCGCTTCACAGCGAATACGGGCACACCCACGTTCGTGGCCAACGGGGGCGCGGCGGTTCAGCTCCAAGAGTTGTCAGTCAATCTCCAGTCGGTGGTTATAAACAGCACCAATAGCACCAGCAACGGCGTTTCGTTATTTGATGTCAGCGGCACATTCTCCGCTAGCTCAGGCAGTTCCATCACCAATGCCGCGAACGCTGATTTTTTCATCAATGGCAATAACACCGCGGCGGCTAATGTGGCTGTGGCTTATGCAGGCACAATCACAGATGATACGGGCGTGCTGGTTCAGATTCAGAATGTGACCGGCTCTAGCACCCACGTTTTCTCCGGCGCGATTACGGATGGTGATGATGGGGATGGCAACGGCGTTTCGCTGACGAATAATAGCGGAGCCACCATCACATTTTCGGGCGGCTTGGTGCTTTCCACGGGCGCACAGCCAGCTTTTATAGCCACTGGCGGCGGCACGGTGAACGTTTGCGATGAGCATCCTTGTAATCCCGCCGCAACGGGGGCGTTGATTAATAAACTCACGACCACCACTGGCACGGCATTGAATGTGGCCAACACGACTATTGGCGCGAATAAGTTGGAGTTTCGAAGTATTTCAGCCAATGGCGCGACGAACGGCATTGTGTTGAATAACACCGGTGCGAGTGGTGGCCTGAAGGTAACGGGCACTGGGGTGGTGGATAGCGGCGGCGTTATTCAAAATACCAGTGGGGATGGTATTGTGGTAACCGACACCCAAGATTTATCTCTGTCTTACATTCGGATACGAAACCCGGCTAGCCATGGGATTAATGCGACTAACCTGCGTGGCACCAGCCTGTTGGCCAACTCCACGATCATTGATTTTACGAACGCCAATGCCAACGGGTTTGAGATTAATAATAACAATACCAACCTAACCCTGTTAACCATTACTGGCTCAACCTTTGATGGCGCGGCCACAAGCAATGCCGGCGTTTCGTTAGAGGTTCAAGGCACTTCAAACGTAACCCTGTCTGTAGAAGGCAACAGCCTATTCACCGATATGTTTGGGGATGGCTTGCAGGCTACCACCCTCACGGGTTTTACCGGCGTTATTAGTGTAACGGTAAAGAATTCTACCTTTAACAACGCGGCTACCAATGGCAATGGGGGCCTATATTTTGCGCCTTTTGGCGGGCCGGGGACGTTTAACTTTAGCGTAACCAACAACACCTTTGATACCCTGATGCGGCCGTTAACCAACTTGGGGGCCATCAACATTACCGATGGAGATTTGGATGGGAGCGGCCCTACCGTAAACGGCATCATTCAAGGGAATGTGTTGAATAACATCATAGGGAGCCGGGGCATTTCTGTGATTGCCGATACATTTTCCGGCCCGCTTAACTTAACCGTTGATAACAATCAGATTGATCGCTTAGGCTCCACAACTAAACATGCGATTAATATCGGCTTACGCGATAACGTGACGAATGCCCAGATCAAAATTCGGAATAACCAAATTGGGCAAGCGGCGAACTTGTGGACGAGCGGCAATGGCACGGCTGAAGCGGTATTGGTATTGACGCAAAACAACGCCACAGCGAATGTGCTTTTACAAGGGAACGTGATTGATGCCAATGCCACCCTAGAGGTGATGCGAGTGCGGGCCATTAATACCTCTACACAGAATGTTACTGTGACGGGCAATGATTTGAATGATACCAGTAGCACGCACATTGAATTTGCGGGTGTAACCGTTGATACGGCTACTATGTGCCTAAACATCAGCGGGAATGTGGTATCAGCCCCAATCGTGGGCGTGATTCAACTGACCGAGGCGGCTACTGGCCCATTGAATGTGACCCAAGCGAGCGCGTTAGACGTTGCAACCTTGAACAATAACGCTACCGTACTCGTAACCGGTTCGCCGCAGTTTGGGCAACCGGCTTGCACTCTGCCCAGCGGCTTTGTATCCCAAAAACAAGCTTTTGCTAAGGCTCCCATGCGCGAGCTGACCCCCCGCTTAATGAGTATGGTCAGGGCGGCTGAGCGAACCGGTGCGACTCAACTCAATCCACAACTGATGAGCAAAACAGACCTGACTGGTGGCAAAGCTCTCCTGCGCGTGGCGGAACCAAAGCCAGTGCTTTCTGGCGAAAACATCAATCTCAACCTCGGCCTACTTCCAGCGGGTGAAAAGTTTGTTATTACGTTCCGCGCCACGGTGGATAATCCCTTCCCCGCCGGCCCCACACAAGTATGTAATCAGGGCGCTTTCAGCGGTAGTAATTTCAGCGTCATCGTCACCAATGACCCGGAGACGGTGACCTCGGGCGATGCCACCTGTACGCCGGTTGACGTGAAGGCTGATTTAAGCCTAACGAAGAGTGACGGCGGCCTTTCGGCTCAGCCGGGTGAAACCGTGGTGTATACGCTTCACTACACCAACGCCGCTACTTCCACAATTAACGCGGTCAATACCCTGATCACCGAAACCCTGCCCGCCAACACGACTTACGTTGAAAGCGGTTGGACGTTGGTAGGTGGCTCTACTTACACGCGCAGTGTGGGGACGGTAAACATTGGCGCAAGCGGGAGTGTGACGTTTGCCGTGAGGGTGAACAACACGGTGGCAGCCGGTTTGGAGCAAATCACCAATACGGCCAGCATTGGTTTTCCCGGCTTAGAAGTGAATGCGGCCGATAATACCGCCACCGACTCGACGCCGATTGTGGCTGCGCCGGATTTGGAATTGAGCAAACATGATGGCGAGGTTACATCCACACCGGGCGCAGTGGTGACGTACACCCTCACCTATACCAACACTGGTAATCAAGATGCTACGGGCGTCACGCTGACTGAAACTGTGCCCGCTCAGACGACGTTTGTAGGCACAGGTTGGAGCTGTGCGCCGGACAACACTGCAGGAAGCGTTTGTACCTATCTGGCCGGCGCGGTTAGCGGCGGCGGAGGCGCCAGCGCGGTGACGTTTACCGTGCAAATTGTGAATCAGTTGGCGGCGGGTGTTACTCAAATTAGCAATACGGCCACTGTGGCGGACGATGGCTCAAACGGCGTTGATGCGACCCCGGCCAATAACATCGCCACAGAGCTTACGCCGGTGGAGGCCGCGCCCGATTACACAATGACGAAGACGGACGGCGTTAGTTCGACGCTGGCTGGGCAAACGCTCACTTACACATTGACTTATAGCAATACCGGCAATCAAGCCGGCGCGGGTGTGACGCTCACGGAGCAAGTGCCTACCGGCGCCACCTTCAACGCTGGCGCTTCTACGGTGGGCTGGACGTTGGTGAGTGGCTCGACTTACACTTACGCCGTAGGCGCGCTGAATGCTGGTATGAGTGGCGTCGTGATCTTTGGGGTGACGGTGGATGACCCGCCTACAACTCTCATCCTTACGAATACGGCCAGCATTGGTGATGATGGGGCCAACGGCGTGGATGCTACGCCTGCCAATAATACGGCCACGGATGTGAACATTGTTGGTGTGCCACCCGTGCTAGAACCCATTGGCAATCAAAATGTGAATGAGGGCGTGACGTTGACGTTCACGGCTACGGCCACTGATGGCAACGCGCCGCCGGAAATTCTGACGTTCTCGCTAGATGCAGGTGCGCCAAGCGGAGCGAGCATTGACGGAAACAGCGGCGTGTTCAATTGGACGCCGACGGAAGCGCAAGGGCCGGGCGTTTACACAGTGACGGTGCGAGTAACCGATAATGGCTCACCGGCGCAGAGTGATTTTGAGACTATTACTATCACTGTGAATGAAGTAAACACCGCGCCGGCGCTGGATGTGATTGGGCCGCAAAGCGTGGATGAGTTGGCGACGCTCACCTTCACGGCCACGGTGACGGATACGGACGCGCCGCCGCAAACGCTGACGTTCTCGCTGGATGCAGGCGCGCCAAGCGGAGCGAGCATTGACGGAAACAGCGGCGTATTCAGTTGGACGCCCACTGAACTGCAAGGGCCGGGCGTTTATACCGTCACTGTGCGGGTGACGGATGATGGCTCACCCACGTTTGATGACTCTGAGACCATCACGCTTACGGTGAATGATGTGAATAGCGCGCCGGTGTTGGGAGTGATTGGGCCGCAAAGCGTGGATGAGTTGGCGACGCTCACCTTTACGGCTACGGTGACGGATACCGATGCGCCGCCGCAAACGCTGACGTTCTCGCTGGATGCAGGCGCGCCAAGCGGAGCGAGCATTGACGGAAACAGCGGCGTGTTCAATTGGACGCCGACGGAAGCGCAAGGGCCGGGCGTTTATACCGTCACTGTGCGGGTGACGGATGATGGCTCACCGGCGCTCGATGATTCTGAAACTATCACACTTACGGTGAATGATGTGAATAGCGCGCCGGTGTTGGATGTGATTGGTGATCAAAGCGTAGATGAGCTTACAACTTTGGTCTTTACGGCCACTGCCACCGATGATGACACCCCGCCGCAAGCCCTGACGTTCTCGCTGGATGCAGGCGCGCCAAGCGGAGCGAGCATTGACGGAAACAGCGGCGTGTTCAATTGGACGCCCACTGAACTGCAAGGGCCAGGCGCTTATACCGTCACTGTGCGGGTGACGGATGATGGCTCACCGGCGCAGGAGGATTTTGAAACCATCACGCTTGTGGTGAACGAAGCCAATGCCGCGCCAACTTTGGGCCTGATTGGGCCGCAGAGTGTGAATGAGTTAACTACGCTCACCTTCACGGCTACGGTGACGGATACCGATGCGCCTCCGCAAACGCTGACGTTCTCGCTGGATGCAGGCGCGCCAAGCGGAGCCAGCATTGGTGGAAGTAATGGCGTATTCAATTGGACGCCGACGGAAGCGCAAGGGCCAGGCGTTTACACGGTGACGGTGAGGGTAACGGACAACGGCTTGCCATCGCAAAATGACTTTGAAGAGGTGGTCATTACTGTAGCTGAAGCCAACTCAGCCCCTGTGGCCGATGATGACACATTCGAGGTGGAAGTGGATAGCGTGAACAATACGCTGAATGTGTTGAGTGGCGATACCGACGCTGATTTGCCAGCGCAAACGCTGACGATTGTGGCGTTTGGCCCCACAAGCAACGGCGGCGCTCTCTCTAACAACGGCGCGACCCTCAGTTACACACCCACGGCTGGCTTTGACGGCACGGAAACCTTCACTTACACCGTTGGCGATGGTAACGGCGGCGTAGATACCGCCTTGGTCACTGTTACGGTAAGCAGTACCCGTTACCTCTACTTACCCCTGGTGGCCAGGAATCATGCCAATGCGCCAGATTTAGTCGTGCAGAACTTAACCAGCAACGGCAGTAACGTGCAAGTGGTGCTGGCCAATCAGGGCTCGGCCTGCGTAGCCTCAGCGGCGCAGGAGTTTTGGGTGGATGTGTATGTCAACCCCTCCACGCCGCCCACCACCGTGAATCAAATCTGGAGTAATCTGAGCGCGCAGGGGTTAGTGTGGGGCGTTACCTCTAGCGCTTTCCCGTTATGCCCGGGGCAAACGCTCACGCTCACGGTGGGTGATGCTTACTATTCGCCGCTCGATAGCGTGGTCAGCTTCCCCTTGCCGAATGGCACACCGCTTTATGCCCAGGTTGACTCATTCAACCTTAGCACCACTTATGGTGCGGTGCGTGAAACGCATGAAATCCTAGGGGGCATTTACAACAATATCCGGGCCAGCGTCGTCTCCGTCGCCGCTGGCGCAGATTTGCCCTTGCCGCCCATGGTGTTTGTGGAGCGTGAGCGCGATGTGAATTTGCCCAAGCGGCCCGATTAGGAAAGGATAATGACCATGATGAAGCAACTTTTCGTGTCTAAGCGGCGTTGGCTAGCGCTTGGTGTTGTTGGGCTACTATTCGCCTTAGTTTGGTCATTAGTGGGCCAAGTGGAGCCGGTGGCGGCTTTACCGCCTCGGGTAACAAACACCCCTGCGCCCACTGAGCCAAGAGTGGGTTACATCGTCTTACAACCCTCTGCCGCCCTTAAGACTAAAATCGGCTGGACGGCGGTACAGTGGCAAGATGGTTTAGGGCGTTGGAATGGTGGTGATAGCTGGCAAGGGACGTTGGAGGATGGGCAGAAAACTTGGGCTGTGATGACGCCCGATTTAGGCAAGGGGCCATTCCGCTGGGTAGCCTATGATAAGCCGAACGGCAAAGTGCTAGCCACCAGCGCCAGTTTCTTCCTGCCGAAAAGCGTTAACGAGTCGGTGATCGTTCCAATCAAGTAATGGCGTTTCGTTCTCATGCTGGCCCGGCATTGTGCTGGGCCAGTTTTGTTTTAGAACTCATCTCTAAACTGCTCAAATAGCATCGTTTTCACTGTGAAAACTCATCAAAAAAGCAATTTTGTAGATGGGTTCTTAATGGCTTTTGAAATATGAAGCCCCATCCATTTCTAAAAAGCTTCAATTTGTACGGTATGATTTAAGCGCCAATTGGAGAACATTATGCCTCATCCCCTCATCCAACAACTTCGCTTTACTCGGAGTGAATTGCGCCGCGCCTTGGCCGGTTTGAGTGACGCTGATGCTCGCCAGCGGCTCCTACCTATGAACTGCATCAGTTGGAATATTGGGCATTTAGCGTGGCAGGAGCAACGTTACTGGCTTCAGCGCCTGCAAGGGCAAACGCTTTTGCCGGAGCTGGATAAACTGTTTTGCTACGGCTGTGAAGCCGTTACGCCGCCGCTGGACGAAATGTGGGCCGCATGGCAAACAGTCTCCAGCGCGGCAGACCCATTTTTAGATACCCTCACCACCACCTACCTTGCTGAGCCGCGCACGTTTATAGTGGGCGGCGAGCCGTTCACCACCAACGCCGGCAACTTATTGCACCGCGTGATTTATCATTATTGGTATCACATTGGTGAAAGCCTGGCCATTCGGCAAAAGCTGGGCCATAAAGATTTGCCGGATTTTGTGGGCGCGATTGACGAAGAAGCGCCGTATGTGCCGGAATAAAACAGACCGCATCTGTAATCTGAAATTTTACAACCCCAAGTGAGTTTCCCTTGACTGCCTCTGAGACCGAACAAACCACCACAGATTTGCCGGATGTAACCCTTGAGCAATTACCGCCGCGTTTGCGGGCGGCCGCCGCCCGCGCGGAGTGGACTTCCCTCATGCCGGTGCAAGCGCGGGCCATCCCCTATCTTTTAGCCGGGCGGGGCGTGATGATTCAGGCCCGCACCGGCAGTGGCAAAACGGGCGCATTCCTCCTGCCCATGCTAGAGCGGCTAGATGCGGCGTTGGCGCAATGCCAAGCGCTAATTTTGGTGCCTACCCGCGAGTTGGCTAAACAAGTATGGCAAGAAGCGCAAACGCTGTTTGGCGCGGTGGGGTTACGCGTTGTGCCAGTGTATGGTGGCGTGGGTTACGGCGCGCAAATTGAAGCGCTCAAACAGGGGGCGCACATCGTCATCGGCACGCCGGGCCGCGTGCTCGATCATCTCCTCCGCCGCACGCTCACGCTGGAGCATCTGCGTTTGCTGGTGTTTGATGAAGCTGACCGGATGCTTTCAATGGGTTTTTATCCAGATATGAAGCAACTGCAGAGCTACTTGCCCAAACACCCTCTGCACACTTGTATGTTCTCCGCTACTTTTCCGGCGTATGTGCTCAACGTGGCGCGGGAGTTTATCCGGGAGCCGGAATTTATTAGCCTGAGCAAAGACCATGTGCATGTGACCGAGGTGGCGCATGTGTTTTACGTGGTACCGGGCATGGATAAAGACCGGAGTTTGGTGCGGATTATCGAAATTGAAAACCCGGCCTCGGCCATTATTTTTTGCAACACCAAGGCCAAGGTGCATTACGTGGCGGTGGTGCTTCAGCGCTTTGGCTATGATGCCGATGAACTCAGCGCCGATTTATCTCAGACAGACCGTGAGCGGGTGCTGGAGCGCGTGCGTCAGGGCGCGCTCCGCTTTTTGGTAGCTACAGATATTGCCGCGCGTGGGCTGGATATTCCAGAACTCTCCCACGTGATTCAATATGAGCCGCCGGAAGATGTGGAGAACTACATCCACCGCGCGGGCCGCACTGGGCGGGCAGGGGCTTCTGGCGTGGCTATTTCCTTGGTGAACGCCGTGGAGCGGTTTGAACTTGACCGGATTGCCAAACGCTACAACATTACGCTGGAAGAACGGCCCAACCCCACGGAAGCCGAGGTGGAGGCTGTGGTGGCTGAGCGGCTGACGGCGCTTTTAGAAGCCCGTTTGCGCGAGCGGGATAAACTGCAAACGGAGCGGAGCCGCCGTTTTGCGCCGCTGGCCCGTGCTTTGGCTGAGAATGAAGATGAGTCCGCCCTCATCACCATGTTGCTGGATGATACTTACCAACAACTCTTGCACGCGCCAACTCCCCCGCCCACCGGCCAAGCCCCACAAGCTGAAAAACGCTCCAGCGGTGGCGCTGGGCGGGGAGGTGGGCGGCGCAAGTTTAGGCGGAGGTGAACATGATGGGGTACGATTCCAAATAGCGCGCTCCACTTGGAATAATAGAATGCAAAAAATCATTTTCTTTATGGTGGCTTGTATGAAAAAGCTTTGATGAGAGTTGTATGACCTGCCAGTATCATATTCTGCCGGAATACCGGCTCGGCGTTTTTATTGCCAGTGGGGAGGTAACAGCTCAAGAAGCTGTTGAAGTTATTCAGACGATGACCGAAGATAGGGCTTGGGAAGCCGGGTTTAGTATTCTGTGGGACGCGCGTTGGATAACGTCTTTAGATATTGACATGATGGGTGCGGCGGAGTTGATCAAGGTAGGCCGAAGTTTTCTCGAACGAACCCAGGTTGCTCGCTCAGCGGTTGTGTTGAAGCGCGAGATCGATGCGCAAATGATTAGCTTTCTTAGTAAAGCGATTTCGATTAGGGGCCCAAAACGCCAAGTGAAATTTTTTGAGACTCTGGAGAAGGCCTGCGAATGGTTAAGTGTACCTGTCTCCGTTGTGAACCTGTAGAGTGACGCAAACGCGTAATTCATAGAAAGCGAGCTAAACGGATGAATACCCCGCAAATCCTCCGCCCGCAATTTCCGCCAGGCTATGTAGATAACCCCAAGACATTCTTAACTTGGGAAAGCGTAGAGCAAAAACTGCGCGAGGCCATTAACTATTGGTTGTGTTCCGTGCGGCCCAACGCGCGGCCACATTCAATCCCCAAGTGGGCAGTGTGGGTGAACGGGCGCATTTATTTTGATGGCAGTCCAGAAACGCGTCACGCCCGGAACATTGCGCAAAATCCGTATGTGAGCGTACACCTAGAAAGCGGCACGGAAGCGGTGATGATGGATGGCGCGGCGCGGGAACTGAGACCCACTCGTGAACTGGCGCAAGCGATTGCCGCCGCTTACACCGCCAAATACAAATCTTTCGGCTATGCGCCAGAGCCACACCAGTGGGATGAAGGCGGCCTGTTTGAAATCCAGCCCCACACGGTGCTGGCTTGGACGAAGTTCAACGAAGACCCCACCAAGTTTGTGTTTGAATAGGCTCTTTGTAAGCGCTTGTGACCTTTTCGGATATAAGAAGCCACCCATGTCACTGCGAGGCGGCCCGCCGCTGATTTATGCCCTTTAGGGTAAGCAGTCTCCTAACGATGAGATTACTTTGATTGTGGCGATTGCTTCGCTCGCAATGATAAACCCTGAGTTTTAGTATCCGAGTTATTTTGTTGATTTTCATCAGCGCTCAATAACAAAGTAGCGCCGGCTTTAAGCCGGCGCTACTTCTTTACCGTTCACTGCTACTGTCAATCACTGTTTCCCCTCAATCTTCGCCCACGTATCTTTGAGAGAAACCGAGCGATTGAAGATGAGTTTGCCAGTGGCCGTGTCAGGGTCAACCGTAAAGTAACCTAGGCGCTCAAATTGGAAGTGTTTGCCAACAGCGGCGTCTTTTAGGCTTGGCTCTACATAGCACTGCGGCAAAACCTCCAGTGAGCTGGGGTTGAGATTGGCAAGAAAGGTTTGGCCCTCCGGCGCATCTTCTGGGTTGGGCGCGCTAAATAAGCGGTCATACAAACGCGCTTCGGCTTCTAGCGCGTGCGCGGCGGAAACCCAGTGAATAGTGGCCTTCACCTTCCGGCCATCCGGCGCTTCACCGCCGCGCGTGGCCGGGTCATAGGTACAGCGCAATTCCACCACATTGCCCTGTTCATCCTTGATTACGCGCTCGCATTTGATGAAGTATGCGTAACGTAACCGCACCTCGCGCCCGGGCGTCAGCCGGAAGTATTTGGGCGGCGGGTTTTCGCGAAAGTCATCCTGCTCAATATACAGCTCACGGCCAAAGGGCACGGGCCGCGTGCCTGCCGTTGGGTCTTCCGGATTGTTCACAGCCTCCAGCATTTCCGTTTGGCCTTCGGGGTAATTTTCAATCACCACTTTCAGCGGACGGAGCACAGCCATCACCCGCGGCGCGCGTTTGTTCAAATCTTCGCGCAGGCAATGCTCTAGCAAAGCCACATCAATGGTGGTGTTGTTTTTAGCCACGCCCACTCGCTTGCAAAAATCACGGATAGCTTCAGCCGTGTAGCCGCGCCGCCGCAGGCCGCGCAGGGTGGGCATGCGCGGGTCGTCCCACCCGCTCACATAATTTTCCTTCACCAGCTGTAAGAGTTTGCGTTTGCTGAGAACGGTGTAAGAGAGATTGAGCCGCGCGAACTCAATTTGGCGCGGCGCGAAAATACCCAACTCTTTGATGAACCAATCGTAGAGGGGCCGATGGTCTTCGTATTCCAATGAACACAGCGAGTGGGTGATGCCTTCCAGCGAGTCACTCTGACCGTGCGCAAAATCGTACATGGGGTAAATGCACCATTGGTTGCCAGTGCGATGATGCTCGGCGTGCAAAATACGGTAGAGCACAGGGTCCCGCAGGTTCAGGTTGCCAGACGCCATATCAATTTTGGCGCGCAAGGTGCGGGCGCCGTTCGGAAACTCACCCCGGCGCATCCGCGCAAACAAATCAAGGTTTTCCTCTACCGAGCGGTTGCGGTAGGGGCTATCTTTGCCGGGCGCGGTGAGCGTGCCGCGATAAGTGCGCGTTTCTTCCGGACTCAAATCGCAAACGTACGCTTTGCCCGCCTTAATCAGCCGCACGGCGTATTCATACAATGTCTCAAAATAATCGGAAGCGTACAGCGGTTCACCATTCCAGTTAAAGCCCAGCCAGCGAATATCTTCTTGAATGCTATCTACGTATTCTTGTTCTTCTTTCACCGGGTTGGTGTCATCAAAGCGCAGGTTGCAATAACCGCCGTTTTCGCTAGCAATGTCAAAATCAATCGCCATGGCTTTGGCATGGCCAATGTGCAGGTAACCATTCGGCTCTGGCGGGAAGCGGGTGCGCACATAAGTAAAGCGGCCGGTGGCCAAATCCTCAGCTACGGCGGCGCGGATGAAATCTAAAGAAGGGGTGGGGGAAACGTCCGTCATGAAACCATTTGCCTTTTGCCATCAGTATGAACCTTAAGTTTAGCGCAATTTTGAGTAGGAGTGAGGATCGAAAGGCCTTTCACCAGCTGACTCAAATTCAAAGCGGCGCTTGACTTGGGCCGTTTTAGGTGTAAAATCCCGTATGTGAATGAACGTTCGTTCATGTTTGTTTTTATGGCTAAAAAATCCCTCCCCACACCTGAATCGGTAAGCCCAAGAGAAGGCGCTCCCACGCGCGGCGATGCTACCCGCCAAAAATTGCTGACTGCCGCGCATCGGCTCTTTCTCAAACAAGGTTTTCATGGCACCAGCATGCGCCAAATTGCGGAGGAGGCCGGCGTGGCGGTGGGGGGCATTTACAATCACTTTGCCACTAAAGAAGATATTTTTGCGGCAGTCCTGGATGCCTTCCATCCCTATCACGTGCTTTTGCCCGCCTTGGAAGAAATGGAAGTGACGCCGACGGAAACGGTGGAGAATTTTGTGCGCCAGGCCGCCAGCACCATTCACGCTAACGTCATTGGCGCGGAAACACGCGTCTTGCCGTTGATTTTTATGGAACTGCTGGAGTTTCAGGGCCGCCACTTGCGTTCAATGGCCGAGACGATGTTGCCCAAGTTTATAGTGTTCGTTCAGCGTTTTGGGGAGCTTAAGGGCCGCTTGCGCCCATTCCCACCGCCTATCCTGCTTCGCACCTTTATGAGTTTGATGATTGGTTTTTTGATAACCGAATTGCTTCTGCGAAATGTAAAACTGCCTCCGCCGTTCAATCTCAAAAGCGGGCAATGGCTGGATGGACTGGTAGGGATTTATTTGCACGGCATTCTGGATGAAGGCTAGCGGTCTATGTTCAATTCGCGTCTGTTCTCGCTCATTCGCAAAGAATTTATCCAGATTGTGCGTGACCCGCGCACGTTAGCCCTGACGTTTATCCTGCCGGTGGTGCAATTGTTTTTGCTCGGCTATGCGGCCACCAATGATGTGCGCAACGTGCCGTTGGCAGTGTTTGACCAAGATAAATCGCCGGAGTCGCGCTCTCTCGTGGAAGCGTACCGCGTCGCCGATTATTTTCAGGTGGCGTATGACGTGAACTCCGAAGCTGAATTGACGCAGTTGATCAACGGCGGTTCAGCGCGAGCCGGTATTGTCATTCCACCCAACTACGCGCGCCAACTGGCGGCTGGGCAAACGGCGGCAGTGGCTTTTGTGATTGATGGCTCAGACCCGAGCGTGGCGGGCACGGCCCTTTCGGCGGCGGCGCTGATTGGGCAAGCCAAAAGCACGCAGATTAATTTGGAACGGCTGGCCGCGCGTGGGCAGGCGCTAAGTTTTGCGCCGCCCGTGGAAGTGCGCACGCAGATTTGGTACAACCCGGATCTGGTGAGCGCCTACTACATGATCCCGGCCCTCATCGGCGTTATCCTCCAATTTCTCACCATCATCCTCACCGCTACGGCCATTGTGCGGGAGCGGGAGCGCGGCACCATTGAACAACTCATCGTCACACCCATTCGCCCGTGGGAGTTGGTGGTGGGCAAACTGGCGCCATACGTCATTATCGCCTTCATCAACATGTTGGAGATTTTAGTGGCGGGCATCATTATCTTTGGGGTGCCCATTAACGGTAGTGTGCCACTTTTGCTGGCGTTGGCCGCGCTGTTCCTTGCTACCAACCTCGGCTTAGGTCTGTTCGTCTCCACCATTGCCAATACGCAACAGGAGGCCACCATCACCGCAATGTTTATCAATTTGCCGGGCATTTTTCTTTCGGGTTTCTTCTTCCCATTGGCCGCTATGCCCGTTCCCCTGCAAATGATTAGCTACGCCATCCCGCTCCGATACTTTCTCATCATTGCCCGGAGTATTGTGCTCAAGGGGGTGGGTCTAGAAACCCTCTGGCCGGAAGTATTGGCGCTGAGCGTTTTCGCCGTTGTCATTCTGGGCGGCGCGGCGCTGAGATTTAGAAAACGTTTAGATTAGTGAAGGAGTCGGAAGTTGAGCAACAGAATATAGAATTCGCATTCGGATCTCTGTTCCCTCACTTCTCAAAAATTTATGCATCCTCATCCTCGTCGTATCATCCCCGTTGTAATTGTGGTGGCCCTCATCGGGTTCAGTGTTTGGTATTTCACCAGCGGGCGCGCCGCGCAGGCTGGGGCCGTGAACGCCTCCGGCACCATTGAAGCCACGCAAATCCGCATTGGGCCGGAAGTGGGTGGGCGTGTCACCACCATCAATGTAGTAGAAGGTGAAGGGGTGGAAGCAGGCGCAGTGCTGATTGAATTGGACGCCACTTTGCTCTTGGCCCAACGCGCCCAAGCCGAAGCCGCCGCGCAGGCCGCCGAAGCCGCCGCGCAAGCCGCCGCTCACGCACACCTCGCCGCTCTCGCTAATTTGGCTTTGCTCAAAGCCGGCCCTTCCACAGAGCAATTGGCTGTAGCGCAAACCGTGGTTGATCGCGCTCAAGTGACCGTGGATGCTCTGCAGGAAGCCTACGCCGATTTGCCGGAAGCGGCGCGTGATACCGCCAATGGGCAAGAACTCAAGCAACAACTGGACACCGCGCTAACAATGTTGGCAAACGCGCAAGCCCAATATGACTTAACAAAGGCGGGTGCGCGCGCCGAACAAATAGAAGCGGCTGAGGCTCAAGCCCAAGCGGCGGAAGCCCAAGCTCAGGCCGCCGCCGCGCAAGCCGAGGCTGCCCGCGCCGCGCTGGATGTATTGGATGCGCAAATTACCAAACTCACTCTCAAGGCGCCTAGCGCCGGCGTGGTGCTGGCGCGCGCCATTCAACCGGGTGAGTTTGCCGCGCCCGGAGCCACTCTGCTTACGCTGGCAGATTTGAGCCGGCTCACACTCACGGTGTATGTTTCCGAAGAACGCTACGGCCAAATCACCCTTGGGCAAACGGCGCATGTCAGCGTGGACTCTTTCCCCAATGAAACGTTCACCGGCACCGTCACCCATATCGCCAATCAGGCGGAGTTCACACCCCGCAACGTGCAAACGGAATCGGGCCGCCGCACCACCGTCTATGGCATTGAACTGGCGCTTAATAACCCGGATGGCAAACTCAAGCCCGGCATGCCAGCGGATGTGGATTTTGGCGATTAAGCTGAGAAGAACCCATCTCTAAACCTACGGTATAGAATCATGCGTTTTTTTAGCCCTAAAACTCTGTTGCATGTGGAAGGCGCGGTGATGTTAATCGTGGCTGTGTTTACATTTTGGATGACACAGGGCAATTGGATACTGTTTGCCATGCTACTCCTCGCCCCAGACCTTGCCATGCTTGGTTACCTGGGTGGGCCGCGCGTAGGGGCCGCAACTTACAATCTGTTTCACACATATCTTTTGCCAGCCGTCTTACTCGTCCTCAGTGTGCCTGCTTTTAGCTCATGGATGATGCACGTGGCGCTCATTTGGTTCGCTCACATCGGCGGAGATCGTTTGCTGGGTTACGGCCTCAAGTACGCTACCGCTTTCAAAGACACGCATTTACAACACGTTTAGCCGCCAGCCGCCCAATAATTTCTACTTTCTAAAATGTCCCTCCTCGTTGAAGCCATTCACCTGAAAAAATCCTTTGGCGCCACCCACGCGGTGCAAGATGTGAGCTTGAGTGTGCGCGCGGGCGAAGCCTACGGCTTAGTGGGGCCAGACGGGGCTGGGAAAACTACGACGCTCCGCTTGCTGGTGGGCGCTTTGCAAATGGATGCCGGCGTGGCGCGAGTAGGCGACTGGGATGTAAGCAAACGGCCCGAAGAAGCGCGCGCCGCGCTGGGTTATCTGGCGCAACGTTTCAGTTTGTACGGTGACCTCACGGTGCTGGAGAATCTCAAGTTTTTTGGGGAAGTACGCGGCGTGGTGGGGGCGCGTTTTACTCAGCGGGCAGAAACGTTGCTGAACTTTGTGGGCCTGGGCGGTTTTGAAAGCCGCCGCGCCGATCAGCTTTCTGGTGGCATGAAGCAAAAACTTGGCTTGGCCTGCGCCCTCATCCATGAGCCAAAAGTGCTGTTGTTAGATGAACCTACTACCGGCGTTGACCCCGTGACGCGGCAAGATTTTTGGCAACTACTTATCCGCGTTTTGGGCGAAGGCACAGCTGTGATTGTGAGCACGCCGTACATGGATGAAGCCATCCGGTGTAATCGGATTGGATTTATGCATGCCGGCAAAATCTTAGTTGAAGGCACGCCGCGTGAACTGACGCAACCGCTGGCAGGCCGTGTGTGGGAATTGGTGGCCCAGCCTAAACAGCAAGCGCGGGCAGTGGCCCAGCGCCAGCCAGAGGTGCAAGATGTATTGACTTTTGGTGACCGTTTGCATTTGCACGTTTCAGAAACCCAGACACCTTTGGCTCACTTGTCTGCCGCTCTGGCCGAGGCGGGCGTGCACGTTCAGCGCCTGCGGCCTATTGCGCCCTCGTTGGAGGATGTGTTTATTCACCTGCTTAAATCTCCGATCTGAGATCTTAGATTTGAGATTGACTTTAGGATGAAAAATGAACCGCGAACAGATGCTACATCGGACTAAGGCGTTTGCTAAATTGGTGATAGCCTTTTTGCCGCCAAATGCCGCGCACCGAATGAGCTTGTTGCTATTTTCGTAGCCAGTCTCAATACAGCTCGTAACAATAAACAACCCAAATCCCACATCTACTTTCTAAGATCTGCAATCCAATGCCTGAAATTGTTATCTCTGCCCAAGCCCTGACGAAAAAATTCGGCGCATTCACCGCCGTGAAGGCTGTGAGTTTTGAAGTGACGCGCGGCGAAATCTTGGGCTACCTTGGCCCTAATGGCAGCGGCAAAACCACTACCATGCGTATGTTGCTGGGCTTGCTCCGCCCCACCAGCGGCCACGCCAGCGTATTTAGTTTTGATATTGACCGTGACTCCGAACGTATCCGGCCTTTGGTGGGTTACATGAGCCAAAAATTTGCGCTGTATGAAGAGTTGAACGTGCGTGAGAACTTAGAGTTTTATGGCGGCGTGTATGGTTTGACCAACAGCGCTTTGCGCCGGCGGGTGGGGACAGTGATTGAGCAGGTGGGCTTGAGCGGGCATGAACAAAGCCGGGCTGGGCAACTTTCTGGCGGCTGGCGGCAAAGGTTGGCGCTAGGCATTGCGCTGATTCATCAACCACAGTTGTTATTTCTCGATGAGCCTACCTCCGGCGTTGACCCGGAAGCGCGCCGCGAATTTTGGGATGTGATTTACGCGTTGGCGGAGCAGGGCACAACTATTTTTGTGAGCACGCATTACATGGATGAAGCTGAGTATTGTGGCCGCTTGGCGATCATGAATCAAGGCCATTTATTGGCATTGGATACGCCGAGTAATCTCAAACACAACGTGGTGCAGGGGAACGCGTGGGATATTGTAGCCGAGCCGCTTATGCCTGCGTTGGCGGCGCTAGAAAAATTACCCGGCGTGCAACAAGCCGGATTGTTAGGGGATCATCTCCACGCCATCACCGCTCGCGGCACATACTCTTCAGAAGCGCTCGCCTCTGCTCTCCAAAATTTCTCCCCACACATTCTCCCTGCTGAAATCACGCTAGAAGATGTGTTTATGGTGTTGGCTTCAAAGGTGGCCGTTATCTGAAAGTGGTTGTTTCAAACCACCGCCTAACCGGTTAGTCTCAGGTTAGGCTGGCGCTTCAAACCAGTTCGTTTTGTTGGTGCGGGGTGAGTAGAATGCACGCGCTGAGTACTTCCCTCCTATGCGCGCGCCAGAACCACGTCTTGATAACCCCAATGCCACGCTCCGTAAAATCGGGCGCTATGAGATTCTGCGTGAAATTGGCACGGGCGGCATGGCCACCATTTACCTCGCGCATGACCCGGCCGCTGACCGGCCCGTCGCGATCAAGCTTCTTCATGCGCAATTTGTGCGTGACCCGCAATTTCGCACGCGCTTCATCCGCGAAGCCCGCATCTTAGCCAGCCTCGATCATCCCAGTATTGTGCCGGTGTATGATTTCAGCGGCGAAAACAGCATCCCGTACATCGTCATGCGCTACATGCCGGGCGGCACATTGGAAGATCGTATCGCCGGCAAACCGGTGCCGCTCGCGCAAATCGTCCCCATCCTCCAAAACATTTCCGCCGCGCTGGATGAAGCCCACCGGCGAGGCGTGATTCACCGCGATATTAAGCCTTCTAATATTTTGTTTGATGCACGCGGCTATGCCAGTTTGTCTGATTTTGGCTTGGCTAAACTGGCGGAGCGGGTGGTCACGCGCATCACCTTTAGCGGGGCTATGGTGGGCACGCTGGATTATATGAGCCCAGAGCAAGCATTAGGGGAGCGTGAGATTGATGCCCGCAGTGATATTTACTCCCTCGGCGTGATTTTGTACGAGATGTTAACGGGCCATGTACCGCACGCGGCGGATACGCCGATGAAGGTGCTGTATAAGCACATGACGGAAGCGCCCCCTACCGTGGAGACCAAACGGCCCGGCCTGCCGGAAGGCTTCAATGAGGTGGTGACGCGGGCGTTAGCCCGCAATCCGGAAGAACGCTACGCCTCAGCAGGAGAGTTGGCGCGCGCGGTGAGCGCCCTGTGGAACGGCCCTTTGCGGCCTAGCCCGCTTCGCAACCCAGAAGCGCTGGAGATGGCCTCTTCGCCTGCGCACCTCCGGCCGGACGGCTTGAGTCAACTGGGGAGTCTCTCACAAGTAACCCAACGTCCGCGCCTTGAAAGCCGCTGGCGCTGGGTGCTAATTGGCATACTGGGCGGTGGGCTGATTTTTGGGCTAGGCGGCGTAAGCGCTTGGGCGTTTTCTGGCGGCAACTTTCCATGGTCATCCACGGCTACCTTCACCGCAACGGCCACCGCTACGGCCACACCCACGCCCACGGCTACATTTACCCTCACGCCTAGCGCCACTGCTACGGAAACTGCCACGCCAACTGAAACGCCCAGCCCAACCCCTACCCACACCGATACGCCTACGCCTGCGCCAACGGTGGTTCTCGTTCTGCCAACACAACCACCTGTGATTGTAACGCGGGTGGTGCAACCGACTGCTGTGGTGTTGCCCACTAATACTATCGCGGCGCCTACACTGGCCCCACCCACCGCCGAGCCGCCCACTGCGCCGCCGCCCACCAATCCACCGCCTGCGCCCACCGATACGCCTATTCCACCGTAAGCGGACAATGCCCCCCTTATTCACAAAAGCCATTCGGATTGCTCTGGCCGTCAGCTTGGCAATGGCGGCCTCCATCGTTTTATCTAGCTCGGCCACTGTGGGGAGCAAAATTTTCTTGGTAGATAGCTTTGTGGATGAGGCCGATGCTAACCCGGGCGATGGCTTGTGCGCCACGCTGGGCGGCTTGTGCTCCCTGCGCGCCGCCATTGAGGAAGCTAATGAACGTGAGCAAAACGATAGCATTATTTTGCCGGGCGGCTTAAATTCAATGACTTACACCCTCAGTTCCAGCCTGGGCACACTGGAAATTTTAACCGGCATGTCCATCCAAAGCCCAGACCGGGTGGGGTTGCGGACGATTGATGGGCACTTAATGGCAACTAAACCCGTCATTAAAGTAAATGCTACAGGGGTGGTGATGGCTGGGATAGTGATTCAGAATGGCCCATTGGGCGGCTTGGTATTGGAGCCGGAGGCCGAACTTACGCTCTCCAACAGCACCGTCAGCTTGAATAATATCTCCGGCATTCTCAATAAGGGCGGCATACTTACCCTTAACAACGTCACTATTTCCGGCAACATCGGCACCGGCCTGGTTAATCAAAGCAGTTCTGCCCTAACACAACTCAACAACACCTCCGTCATCTCCAATGCCGGTTTTGATACGGGCGGCATTCATACTCTCAGCGGCACGCTGATTCTCAAAAATAGCATCATTGCCGGCACTCTGCTTTGGGCAGTGGCGCCGGATTGTTTGGGCGTGCTAAGTTCTGCAGGCAACAATCTGCTGGGCAACCCGGCTGGTTGTGATGGGCTAACGAACGGCGAGAATGGGGATTTAGTGGGTTCTGAAGAAGCCCCGTTGGAAGCGCGCCTCGGCCCTTTATCCAACAATGGCGGCCCTAGCACCACCCACGCCCTCTTGCTAGATAGCCCGGCCTTGAATGCCGGTAGCACATGTCTGGATAAGGATCAGCGCGGCGTGCCGCGCCCGCAAGGTCAGGCATGTGATATGGGCGCGTTTGAAGTCCCTATTGCGCGGCTTTCGGCTAATACCTATGCCCAACTGGAGACGGCCCCAGCCGTGATCACCGTCACTTTGGATGCGGCTCTGCCATTTGATGTGAATGTGAGCTATGAAACAATAGCGGGTTCGGCCAAAGCCGGGGAAGATTTTACGCCGGTGAGTGGCATCCTTACCTTCACCACTACTGCCCAATTAACGTTCACCGTCCCAATTACGCCCCATGCGCTTTATACAGGCGATAAGTGGTTTGATGTGGTATTGACCAATACCGCCTCTGTGGGCGTGAACGCTCCCACCTCGGCGCGCGTTGTTATTTTGGATGCGGAACCCCCGCCGCTCGCCCGGATGCAGACCAGTGAACAATCAGTGATTAAGGCGACCGAACAGGTAGTGGTGACGGCCACGCTGGAGACGATTTCGGGGGTGACGGCCACGGTGAATTATCAAACATTAGATGACACCGCGTTGGCCGGGCGCGATTATTTGGGCAAGAGCGGCCAACTACAATTTGCGCCGGGCGAAACCGCCAAACCCATCAGCATCACCCTGTTGAATGACGGCAGGTATTATGGCGACCGCAACTTTGCCGTGGAGCTTTCTCAGCCCATCAGCGCCAGCTTGGGCGCGCCCAGCCAGACGCACATCACCATCATTGATACCAACCCGCGCTTGGTATATCTGCCGTTGATTGTTCGTCCAGAGCCGGGCTACCTTGCCGCTTGCGAGACTGAGCCAAATGATCAAGCTTCGCAGGCCAATGGCCCTTTGATTTCTGACCGGAGTTACTGTGGCACGAACAAAGGCGGCTTAGACAGCGACTATTTCTTCTTCACCACTAAAGGTGGGGCCTTTACGGTACAAGTAACGGGCATTTCTGGTTCGGGCGTGCAATTGCAATTGTATTATCCCAGCGTCACGGTGGCGAATTTGGTGGGGTTTACTTCCACTCAACCATTCACCATTCAGTGCCCGCCCGGCCTCAACAACAAATGCACCGGCGCGGCTGGCACGTACTATATACGGGTCATTACACCCAATGGCTACAGCGGCGGCCCATATACTCTGCGGGTGACGTTCCCCTAGCTGGGGGTTTATCCGTTTCTAAGCGCCGTGTGGTTAAATGCCTATATGTTGGCTTGGCTTCTGCGAGGCTTGGTTTTGTTCGTGTGTCTGCCGCTGGTGCAATCTGCGCCGCCGCTGGTTGTGCTTGGCCCACCGCAAACGGTGGCTACCCAACACCCCATTACGTGTGTGCACACCCGCGTAACAGATGAAGTAGAAGCCTGGAAGATTCTGCGCACATTTCAACTGGTGCGGCAGATGGGCGCGCCCACCATTGTGGAGTTTTTTCCGTGGGCGTACTATGAAAGTGAGCGCGGCCAGTATCATTGGGAACATGCTGATCAGCGGATTGATTACGCCCGCAATCAGGGGCTAACTGTTTTAGCGCGGCTAGGCGGCATGGTGCCAGAGTATGCCCGCCGCTCGGAAGATGGCTCGCCTACCGTGACCACGCTTCTGCCGGAAGATCACTTCAACGATTTTGGAAATTTTGTGTTTGCCTTTGTGAGCCGCTATAAAGACCGGGTGCGCCACATCATTATTTGGAATGAGCCGAATGTAGCGGGTGAGTGGGGCTTTCGGCGGGTGGACCCGGAAGGCTACACACGGCTTCTGCAAATGGCCTATGCCCGCGCCAAAGAAGCCGATTCAACCATTGAAGTGTTAGGCGGGGCGCTGGCCCCCACGCTGGGCGCCGGCGATGGTGAACTGGCGCTGGATGATTTAACGTATTTGGAGCGTATGTACGCCGCGGGGGCCGGGGCGGCCATGGATGCGCTGGCCGTGCATGCCTACGGTTTGCGCTTTCCGCCGGAGGAGCCGCCCGCGCGCGAGGTGGTGAACTTCCGGCGCACCGAACTTTTGCGTGAAATCATGGCCGCCAACGGTGATGCGGGCAAGCCCATCTATATCACAGAGATGGGTTGGAATGACTCACCGCGCTGGACGCAAGCTGTGAAACCATTGGTGCGCGTTGATTACACCCTGCGCGCCTTGGAGTGGGCCGAACAAAACTGGCCGGACGTGCGGGCGACGTGTTTGTGGGCCTTTCGCTACCCCGCGCCGCAACGTAGTTATGGCGATTACTATACGCTGGTAACACCGGATTTTGCCCTGAAGCCGATTTACGAAGCGATAAAAGGCTGGGCTACCGAGTGAAAATACACACGGCGCAATTCACAAGGCGCTACGTAGCTGTGGGGCTGTTATTGCTGATGGGTGTTGTGGGTATTGCCACAATTCTTTACTCCTCCAATGCTCCGCAAGATACAGCCTGGGCGCGCATCCAAGAAAAGGGGGTAATAGTGTTTGCAACGGATGCCAGCTATCCGCCGTTCTCGGCAGTGGATGCGGACGGCAACTTATTTGGCTTTGAGGTGGATTTGGCCCGGGAAATTGCGCGGCGGTTGGGGGTGCGGGCTGAGTTTGAGAATATTGCGTATGATACTCTGTTATCTGCTGTGGTTTCGGGGCGAAATGACGCCGTGATTTCCGCTTTTGTGCCGCAGTGGGAGCGCCAGAACGAAGCATTGTTTACACAAGCGTACTTTGTGGCGGGCACGGTGGCAGTTATTAGGACGGCGGATGACGGACAACAGACAGACATTGATTGGGCGCGTTGGGCAACCCATAAAACGTTAGCGGTGGAATACGGAGCTGGAGGAGACGTATTGGCGCGGCAGTGGGCGCGGCAAGTGGGCAACGTGACAGTGCTTCCCAAAGCTACCGCGGCAGAAGCGCTTACGGCTGTGTTAACTGAAGACGCTGACGCGGCGTTGGTGGATGCTGTGACGGCCTATGAATTTTTGCAAAGTTACCCGGAGTTAATGCTGGCCGGGCCGCCCGTGGAGCCGGAACCTTACGCGCTGGCGGTGAAAGCCACAAGCCGTGAGCTACTTACAGCGATAGAGCGCACGTTGACGGCAATGGAAGCCGATGGTTCGCTGGGTGAACTACGCGTGAAATGGTTTGGGGAAGCGGCGCGGGTTCAGTGAACCGTAAACAGTGAGTGGTAAACTGTTTACGGTTCACTGCTTACTACTTATGGCCTCAGCCACACAAAATTAATCGTATCGGGTGAAAGAGTTGCTTCGGCGGTGAGCGTTTCCCCCTGGAAGGGCGCCTCAAATTTGCAATATCCGGCGGGCACGTCCGTCATGGCGGCGTTTTCGCCATAAGCCTCATCCGGCGTTACGCCCGGGTCCCAGTATGTATCCAGCACACGCGGCGCTCCATCTGAGCAGGTAAAGATAATGCGTGTGCCGGGCAAATGTTGGCCGCGCTCATTTGTGACGCGCACGGCCAACGCCGCGCGGCCCGCGCCCGGCGCTAACCATAGCTCCGGGTTGCGGGTGCTCCAATAACTCTCACCATTATCCACCCGCACTTCAAAGTGCAGATGCGCGCCGTAGGCCACGCCGGTGGCCCCTACTGTGCCCAGCACTTCGCCCCCATTCACCACTTGGCCGGTGGTGGCTTGCACTTGATCTAGGTGTCCGTACAGCGCAAACACAGGCCGCCCGTTGAGGGTTTGCGCTAATTGCAAAACCACTAGGTTGCCGTAGAAGTTGGTCTGTGGGCCAAATTGCCGCTCGGCGTCACTGCCAGCGTAATACACGGTGCCCGGCGCCACCGCCACCACGGGCACACCGGTGGGGTTGGCAAATTCCACGCCGTGATGCGTTTCTAATTGGTTGTTGAAGGTGGAGCCGTAACGGTAATTGCTGGCAATAAACACGTTGCCGCCGCCGCCAATGGGCCGCGCCAGCCAGAGATGGGGTTCGCCTGCCATCGTTGGCGGCGGTAAGGGAAAGCGGCCTAAATCTATTGTGGGCGCGGGCGGCGGCGTAGGTGTGGGCGTAAAGCTGGGCGTATCCGTTGCAGTGGGCGTGGGCGTGAAGGTGGGTGTGGCCGGGCTTGGCTCCGGCGTAGAAGTAGCTACAAACGGCGGTGTGAAAGGCGTTTGCGCGCTTTCTGTGAGAATCTGCGCGACGCGGGTTTGCACAAATTGCGTGCCATCCGCGCTGGGCGGGGCGATGAGCGTTTGCGGCGCACAGGCCATGAGCAGAGCGCTACATGCAGAATACAGAATGCTCAACTTGAAAACTGAGAAAGGAAACAGGCGCATGTTTTACGGCGGTGGATTCACGCTAAACGTTACCCACGCCAATTTGCCCGGCTCAACGGTAACGGTTTGCTCATAGAATTTGGTGGTGTTCACGGCCACGCTGTACGTGCCGGCCGGTAAGTCCGTCAGAGCAAAATTTTCTTGTAGAACATCATCACCGTTGAGCGTTTCTTGCGCGTAGGTGGTGATGAATTTGTTGCGGGTGGGTTCGTTGACGGCAAGGGGGCGGATAACCACGGTCTGGTTGTAGAGCAGGTTGCCGTCTAAATCTGTAATGCGGCCAGCCAGCGCGCCGTAAGGCGTATTCTTAGCGCCCATGAGCGGCTTGAACCACACCTCCGGGTTGCGGGTGTGGGTGTATAAGTTTTTGCCCACGCGCACTTCAAAGTGAAGGTGCGGGCCAATGGCCACGCCGGTTTGCCCCACCGCGCCCAGCACCTCACCCGTTTGCACTCGTTGGCCTTCTTTCACCAGCACATCTGAAAGATGCGCGTACAAGTTAAACACCGGTTGACCGTTGTGTTCTTGCTCTAACTTCACCACCACCAGTTGGCCGTAGAATTTGGTAGCCGGGCCATAAGCAATGATTGAGTCATCGCCCGCTACCACCACTACGCCGGGCGCGGCGGCCAGCACTGCGGTGCCGGCGCGGTTGACAAACTCCACGCCGTGGTGCGGCTCCCGCAAGCCTTGTTGGGTGGAGCCATACGCATACGTGCGGTCTGGGTAAATGTTGCTGTCCGGCGGAACGGGGCGAGCTAGCCAAAAATGTTCTGCCAGCGCGGCGCAGGCTTGATTGGGGCAGGGGGTGCCCGGCGTGGGCGCGGCTTCCACTTCTGCGCCGGGTGTGATGGTGGGGCCGGAGGTGGGCACCCGAAGCGGCGTGAGGATGGGCGTGACGGTGGCAAATTCTAGAGCCGGCGTATTTTCCGGCGCGGCTGTGGGCGCGTTATGCGTTAGCAACTCGGCCACACGTGTTTCAATAAATTCGGTGGGGTTGGGGCCGGCGGCGCTCACTTGCGGTGAACAAGCCGAAAGGAGAATGCACAATGCATAAAACACAATGCGCAATTGGTGAATTGAGGATTGAGAATTATGCATTGAACTTTCTATTTTCTACTCGCTATCGTCTGTTCCACCTGAGCTAATAATTGTGCGCCGCGCGTTTCCAACTCGGCGATTTGATTGAGCCAGTCTTGCGCCAATGTTTGGTCTTGCACTTCGGGCGCGTTGGCGCGCACGTTTTGGGCCGCGCCTTTGAGGCAGGCATGCGCCAAAAAGCCGCTACTGCCCGCATCGGAGAGCGCGTTCACGTTGCCTTTGGCGGCCACGATGGCCGAAAGTTCCAGCACGGCTACGGCGGCGTGGCACACGCTCAGCGGCACCTCGGCGGCGTGGACGTACGCGTTTTGTACGGCCTCGGCGCGGGCGGCGATTTGTTCGTCCGTTACTTTCGGCAGAGCGAAGGCGGCCATCACTGCTTCAAAGGCGGCTGAATCTTTTGCCACCGCCGCTGTGAGTTTGGCGCGCAGAGCTTCTGCTTTTTCCAGTGCGCTTGCCATTTCACCGGAAACGCTTTCATATTTCTTTTTGCCCAATGTTAGGCGGGCCACCATGCTCACTAACCCGGCGGCCATGGCGCCCGCATACGCTGAAGCCGAGCCTCCTCCCGGAGCGGCTGTGGCGGCGGCTAGTTTATCAATGAAGCGGGTGTCACTTTCCGGCGCACCGGCGGCGGTTTCCGCATGCATATTGCTCACGCGATTTTCTAGAATCATCTCCGGCTTCAAGTTATCCAACTGCAAATACCACTGCGCCGCATCGGTTAACGCTTGTTGCGGAATCATGCCCACTAACTCGGCATGGGTGATGGTTGCGCCGTAACGGGCCGCCTCGCGCCGCACCATTTCTTGCACACGGGCGATGGGCGTTTTGGTGAAATCCGTCAGGTTCATGCTCACTTGCGCTTGGCCTTCTACTAAGAAGCCTTTGCCCTTCACAAACCGCAGGCCGCCAGAAAGATGGCGCACAGCCTTAGCCACTTTGTCTGCAATTTCAACGTTGCTGGTGTTTAAGTAAATGTTGTACGCCACTAAAAATTGCCGCGCGCCAATGGCCGTACAGCCGGCTGGCCCTAATTGTTTTGGGCCAAAATCCGGGTCACGCCGGGGGTCAACGCCAATTTCAGCTTTAATGCCTTCGTACTGGCCTTTGCGCACGTCGGCCAAGTTCACGCGCTCGGGGCGGCTGGCGGCGGCTTCATATAAGTAAACGGGGATGTTCAACTCACGGCCCACGCGCTCGCCCAGCCGCCGCGCAATCACCACGCAATCGGCCATGCTCACGTCCCGAAGCGGGATGAAGGGCACCACATCCGTTGCGCCCATGCGCGGATGTTCGCCGGTGTGCTGGTTCAAATCAATCAACTCGGCGGCTTTGGCCATGCCCGCAAAGGCCGCGTTTTCCACGCCCGCCGGTGTGCCCACCAGCGTTACCACCGTGCGGTTGTGGTCTGCGTCTGAACTCACGTCCAACACTTGCGCCGCCGGGCCGCCCGCCGTCTTCATGGCGGCCACAATGGCCTGTATCACTTCCGGGCGTCGGCCTTCGGAGAAGTTGGGGACGCATTCAACGAGTTGAGACATGGCGTTTCCTTTGACGATGATTTCGTAAAAAAAGCCGTTGAGCTTCCCAACGGCGGCAGGGATTATAGAGTTTCTCGCACAGAACGCCAAGATGTTGATTATGACATGACAGATCTATGTATAAATTTTGTGTCTCTGAACTTAAGCGCCCCTAACGCAAAACGCTATAATCTCCGGCATGTTGTCTCGGCTCAAACAGAATTGGATTGCGGCCACATGTTTGGCCTGCGTGGCGGTGACGTTGGCCTACGTTTACTTTTGGCAAACGGCGGCCATGCCGCAAGATGGGCAATACATTGTTTACCCCTTCACTATTGCATACAACTACTTGGCCTTGCCCGTTTCTATTGTGGTTCTGCTGGGCGCGCTCACGGCCTTTTTCTTTTGGCTCCCCACCGCGATTGTGAAACGCGGCCCGTACATACGCGATGGCTGGCTGGTGGCGCTGGCCGTTTTGGCGGCGGTGGTTTCCATGTGGCTGGCGCTACCGCTGGGGCGGCTCATTTACCGCGAATTGGCCCAAACACAACTCAACGGCACGGCATACTATCTCGGTGTGCGCGTTTCCCCAGACCCTGCGCTCAATGCCTATGTGCTGTGCGAAGGCAACTGGATTACAAATTGCCGCGACTTGCAGGATGAGAGCCTAAAAACCTTGGAACCACTGCCCACCTTAACTGTGGCAGAGGGCCGCTTGCGCGTGGAAGTGGCCGGCCGCATCTTATATGAAAAGCCTTAAGATGAACTGCAGAGACTCAAAGGCTTCGCAAAGTTTCTTAGCACGCTTTGCGTCTTTGCGGTTAAAAAGTCTGCTAGTAGTTTTAGCAACTTCTCTCCTCGCCGCCCTCGCCTGTGCGCGCACGGATGTGCCCATTGATTACAACAACGTCACGCCGGTGGGCGAGAGCGGGCCGTTTGGCTTTTTTAATGACGTCACAGCCACGCCGGGAGAAGTATATTTGCCGGCGGATGGCGTTTCCACGCTGGCTCCGCCCACTTCGGTGGTGGCTGGTTCCGCGCGTACGCCACGCCCCACGCAGGATATTTCTGTTTCACCCACGCCGGATGCGGCCCGCGCCTCCGCCCTCAACCGCACGAATACGGAGCAATACACTGTGCAACGCGGCGATACGCTCAACGAAATTGGCTCCCGTTACGGCGTGACGGGCGTGCAGATTGCGCAAGCCAGCGGCATTCAGGTAACCGATACATTATTTGTGGGGCAGGTGTTGATTATTCCCCTGCCAGACCAATCCAGCTTTGGGCCGGATTTGAAACTCCTGCCCAACAGCGAACTGGTGTATGGGCCAAGCACGGCAGACTTTAACTTGGAAGCCTACGTGCAAGCACAGGGTGGTTACTTGGCCTATTATGCCGAAGATATTCCGGCCATTTTCTTAGATGGCCTGCGCCCGCGCACGCTCACCGGCGCGGAAATTGTGCGGCTGGTTGCCACGCGCTACTCGGTGCATCCGCAAGTTTTGCTGGCTTTGCTGGAATATCAGAGCGGCTGGGTTACTAACCCTCAGCCGGATGGCAACACGCTCGCCTTTCCCTTGCGCCGCGTGGAGGTGAACCGCGAGGGGCTATATCGCCAATTGGCGTGGGCGGCCAATAAACTCAACGAAGGCTACTACGGCTGGCGTGCGGGCTGGCTGGTCTCGTTTCAATTTCCGGGCGGGCAGTTGCGGCTGATTAATCCGGGCCTGAACTCCGGCACAGTGGCCGTACACAACTACTTTGCGCAAATTTCCACGGTGGAAGAGTGGACGCGGGCGGTAACGCCGGGCGGCTTTGAAGCCGTTTACGCGCGGCTGTTTGGCAATCCGTTCCGGTACGCGGTTGAGCCGTTAGTGCCGGATAATTTGGCGCCGCCGCAACTTATTTTGCCCTTTGAGCCGGGCAAAGCGTGGGCGTTTACGGGCGGCCCGCACGGCGCGTGGGATACCGGCTCGGCGTGGGGCGCGCTGGATTTTGCGCCGCCGGCCGAAATTGAAGGCTGTGTGCAAAGCGAGGAATGGGTGGTGGCTTCTGCGCCGGGCGTAGTGGTGCGTTCTGAGTATGGCGCGCTGGTGGTGGATTTGGATGGCGATGGTTTTGAGGGCACGGGCTGGAATCTGTTTTACATGCACGTAGAACAGCGAGACCGCATGGTAGTGGGAACCTTCGTTAACGCTGGAGACCGGCTGGGCCATCCTTCCTGTGAAGGCGGCGTGAGTAGCGGCACGCATCTGCACTTTTCTCGCAAGTACAACGGTGAGTGGCTAGAAGCTGGCGGCGGCCTATACCCATTTGTGATGGATGGCTGGTTGGCGGCATCTTTAGGCCGGGAATATGATGGGACGCTGGCCAACGGCGGCCGAGTGATAGAAGCCTGCGATTGCCGAGCCGAGGCGAATGAAATTGTAAGACCCTAATTTTTCATTGAGTTGTTGGGCCATTGAGGCATTGGCCCAATAACCCAATAGCCCAACAGATTAATGCCAGATAGACCAAGACACTTAACCCACGTTGTGCGCCGGAATCAAACGGGTGGGCCGAATCGCCGCAATCGGCGGGAAGGCCCGGTTTCTGGCGGCTGTTTGATTTTGTTAGGTTTTATTTTTGGCGGCGTAATTTTGGCCGGCGTGTTGTTTGTTTCCCTCACCTCCGCCGCGCCCGGCGCGCCTACGGCCACATCAGCGGTGTTAGCGCCAACCACGCCGCTGGCAACAGCCATTGCCACGCAAGCGCCGCCCACTGCTACGCCAGAGCCGCCGCTTCCCACCAGCACCTTTCTGGTTCCTTCACCCTCTCCCACCGCCATTGTGCAAGTGGAGGCGCGGCCTACAGTGATGTATATGACGCAATCTGGGGATACGTTGGCGGCCATTGCGGCGCGTTTTGGCGTGAACCCGGATGATATTCGCCAACCGCCCGTGTTAGAGGGCGCAGCCACCACGCTCTCCCCCGGCCAATTGCTCGTCATCCCGAGTGTGTTGAGTCAGCTTGGCCCCGCCGAAAAACTGATGCCGGACTCCGAAGTGATTTTTGGCCCCAGCGCCGCGCGGTTCGACTCGACCGGCTTTGCGAAAGAACAGGGCGGCTACCTCGCGCGTTACAAAGGCTTTGTGGATAACATCACACGCGCGGGCGGCGATGTGGTGGATGCGCTGGCCCGTCAGCACTCCGTTAGCCCGCGCTTACTGCTGGCGTTGTTGGAACATCAGGCCGGTTGGGTGACAAACCCCTCACCCGCTGAAAGCACCCTCAACCGCCCACTGGGCTATGTACACCCGTACCGCACCGAATTGGGCGCGCAGTTAAATTGGGCCGCCAACCAAATTGAGATCGGTTACTACGGTTGGCGCGCGGGCACGCTCACCACGCTTACCTTTCCTGATGGCTCACAACTGCGGATGGACCCCACGCTCAATGCGGGCACGGCGGCGGTGCAATTTTTCTTTTCGCAGTTGTACAACCGCGCCGAATGGGAGGAGATGATTAGCCCCGCCGGCTTTCCGGCCACCTACCGCCGCTTATTTGGAGACCCGTTTACCCGCGCTTTTGACGTAATTCCGGGCAACTTGCAACAACCGCAACTCAGCTTGCCATTTTTACGCGGGCAAACGTGGTATTTCTCCGGCGGCCCACACGGCGCGTGGGAGGTGGGCGGCGCTCAGGCGGCGTTGGATTTTGCGCCCGCCTCCTTAGAAGGCGGCTGTGCGCCCTCCGAAGCGTGGGTAACAGCGATGGCGGCCGGCCAAGTGGTGCGCTCGGAAAGTGGTATTGTGGTGATTGATTTAGACGGCGATGGCAGTGAGAGCACGGGCTGGGCGCTGTTTTACTATCACATCGCCAATCAGGATCGGGTGGCGGTAGGCGCTATCGTCGAACGCGGCGCGAGAATTGGGCATCCCTCCTGCCAGGGTGGGCGGGCCACCGGCACGCATGTGCACGTTTCGCGTAAATTTAATGGCGAGTGGATTTTAGCGGGCGGCCCAGTGCCATTTGACTTGGATGGCTGGGTGGCGCAAAACGGCGCGGCGGAGTATCAAGGCCAATTGGTGAAAGACGGTGTGGTGATTGAAGCCTGCACCTGTACGGCGGCTTACACGGCCATCACCGCCGGGCGGTGAGTGTCAAATGAAAAGCTATCCCTGCCAAATGGTGAGTAGCGGCGCTATGCGGCGCTGGTTTCAATTGAGCCGGAATTGTGTATTGGGCATTACATTTTTTTCATTGTTTCTAACGGCTTGCGCGCCCCGCATGCCCGCGCCGCGCATCACGGCCACGCCCGCGCCCACCCTCACGCCCTCGGCCACGCCGTTGCCCACCGCCGGGCCAACGCCACTGCCCACCCGTGTAGCCTTCCCACCGGGAACAAAACTGCCCTACACCGCCCAATCGGGTGATTATGTGGTTGCGCTGGCGAAGCGCTTCAATACTACGGAGGCTGAGATTTTAGCGGCCAACCCCGGGCTAACGCTTACCAGCACTCTGCCCGCTGGTTTGCAGATTGAGATTCCGGCTTACTACCAGCCGCTTGGCGGCACGCCCTTTCCCCTTTTGCCCGATAGTGAATTTGTGTATGGCCCCACGGCGCAGGCGTTTGAGGTGCGCGCCTTCCTGAATGCGCAAGCCGGGCCGGTGAAAAACTACACGGCATTTGTGAACCAGAAGCAACGCGATGCGGCTGGAACGATTGAGTATGTGGCGCGGCAGTATTCACTTAACCCCAAACTGTTACTGGCGCTGATGGAGTGGCGCACCGGCGCGCTCACGCATCCAAATGATGTGCCCCGTGACATGCCGTTTGGCTCAGTCCCCATTTCTTCTTCTGATTGGTACCTGCACATGTTGTGGGTGGCGGAGCAATTAAGTATTGGCTACTACGGCTGGCGCACCGGTGATTTAGTTCAACTAACTCTTGTGGGCGATTACACCGTGCGGCCTGATTCCTATCACACTGCCGGTACGGTAGGTGTGCAGTATTTGTTCAGCCAATGGCTCACGCGCGAGGAATTTGAGCAAGCCACCGCGCCCGAAGGTTTTGCGGCCACGTACCGCCGGTTGTTTGGTGACCCGTGGGCCAATGCCACGGAAGTGTTGACGGGGAACTTAACTCAACCGGAGTTGAGCTTGCCCTTTGCCGAAAACCGTATTTGGACGTTTACGGGCGGCCCGCACCCAGCGTGGGGCCAGGGTGTGCCCTGGGCGGCGCTAGATTTTGCCCCGGCGGGCGTTTCCGGTTGTGGCTCTACGGCGGAGTATGCGCTGGCTGTGGCCGATGGCGTGATTGCGCGCGCCAGCGATTCCACCGTTGTTTTAGATTTGGATGGCGATGGGGATGAGGGCACCGGCTGGACGATTTTCTATTTTCATTTGGCCGAGCGCGACATGATTCCGACTGGCGCAACCGTGCGGCGAGGCGATGCATTAGGGCATCCCTCGTGCGAGGGCGGCACTTCCACGGGCACGCACGTCCACATGGCCCGCCGCTTCAACGGCGAGTGGATGCTGGCTTATGGCATTGTGCCCTTCAACTTGGGCGGCTGGGTGGCGGTGAAAGGTGAACAGCCGTATCAAGGCCGTTTAGAGCGCCTCGGCGCGTGGGTAGAAGCCTCCACCAACAGCACCGCGCAGAATAGGGTGTATTGGGTGAGGTGAGGGTTTTAGAAAGTGGGCAGTGAATAGTGGGCTAGTTTATTTGGATGAGCCTCGCAATGTCTCGGCTTAAAGCCCTCTCCCAGCGGGTGAGGGCGAGCGGGCCGCGTTTACTCGGCGTAGGCTTTTATAGTTTCAAGAGTTCGCCCTCATCCGGCCTTCGGCCACCTTCTCCCGCTGTGAGTCGGTGATACCTATTGGGGCAAGGTCTACTAGTATCATTTCCTGTAGGGATTGTAGCAAATCCATCAAGAGATTAAAATACCAAGTCATAGTCGGAGGTGGATATGAAACGAAAATACTGGCTAGTCTCCTTGATTTTTGCTTTGGTGGTTAGTGCGTGTTCCCCTGTAGATGTAGTTGAACCTACAAACATACCTCAGAACACTTCAACCCCTTTACCGACTGAAACTGCTATTCCTACTGCAACTTCGACCCTTGTACCTACTGCGACTTCTACCTTAGAACCGTCTGCCACACCTGACCCCGACTCAGTTTATTTCAGCACCCTAAACGACGAACAAAGAACAAAATTGTCTGCTGCTCCGGAATACTCTGATCCCAATAATCCAGAAACAAAATTCTACAAAAGATTTGGCAGCGGAGCATTCTCTGATACCGTACTTTATACAACCGAATCAGGGAACGTTGCAGATGGTTCACCTGTATTTATTTATGAAAACGGCAGATTTGTACCATCGTTGGTGTTCTTTAGAGCAGGCACCTACATCACAAACTACAAAAACGACAAGCCATTTGTATATCAAGATGATAATGTGCCCAATGCACAATTAAAAATGGTAGAAAACATATTAACAATTAAACAATTGCTTTGTAGAACAGGAAACCCAAAGATGGGTATGGGTGAAGCAAAAGCATTGTTGGAAAGTGGAGCATCTTGCGCATTTAATTTTCAAGAACGTGGTGAGCTAGATATAAATACACCTCTCGAAATCCGCCTAGAAGACCCCACCCAACCACCAACTTTCAATCCCGCATATGAATCTTATCACTCAGAAGGAAATAAGCACTCATATTTCGGACTTACTGGCAACATCTTGCATATACATGAAGACTATTCAGCCGCTGCCTCAATAAACATGTTTTTAACAGGAGTTCTTCCAAACACTTCAAAAATCCGTGTTCCTTGGAACATTGGTGAAAATTGGCTATTTGACTTGAAGTCAAACTTGTTGAACAGGCCAAGTTTCACAATCGGTAAATAAATGCTACACTTTTCTAGTGAAGCAAAAGTTCATATTGTTTTCAATCTTATTAATATCTTGTCTCTTCTCGAACCAAAGTATAAAAGCTGACTATTGTGGTGGTGGTAGTACAGGCCAAGCATATTGTCCCGCATGCCCTGATCAAGAACTTGATCCAATGTGTGGAAACAACAGTGGTTGGTATTGTGTAAACAGAACCTCTCCAGCACCAAGTTGTGCAGGGTTAAGTTTTTCTGCATGTGCAAGTGCAGGAGCAACTAGTATAGATAGATGCGGAGGAACGGTTACTCGCTGTGTGGGTTGCACTTGGGTGATTACTGCCACTCCCACTCCTACCCCCCCACCTCCTCCACCTACCTCACCACCAGGTTGTACACCGGGAAGTTGTAATACTTCAGGTTGCTCATCTACAGCTTGTGGTCAGGCATGAGTTCTACTTCTTTGGTTTCCACGGTGTTCTAACAATAGTTTTCGGTTTCTTTTTTTCTTCCTTTTGTCGGTGTTGAGTTCCTTGTTTCTTCTCTGGGGGTTTAGGGGCGTTTCCTTGACCTTGACCACTCATCACTATTGCTATTGGTCTTACTAACTCCCATCCGTCTTCGGTCTCTGAGACTACTTCCCAGTCCTGTCCCCCAAAGTGATAATCAGCTTCTCTCATGTTTGTAGTTGTGCCTTTTGTTACGGCACTTCTCGGTACAGTAAAGCTGATTGACTCTCCGTTTGTCAAATTTACCCTTACAAAAATGGCAAAGTCTTTTTCTTCCCATTATCCTTTTACAAACTGGCCACAATCGACCTTATGAATTAAATGGGGGTCGTCTTTTATCCCTACTCGGATAGCTAGACCACATACAGCACACATCCACTTAAAAAGCGTTGACTTACCCCTTGTGCCTTCCGACCCAAATACCCACCAGTTTTGTTTAGGCTTTAGTTCGTCTCTGGGAACGTCCTTTGGTCTCTCAATTCCCCATTCTTTCATCAGCATCCCAAAAGGACTGTCTGCGTCCGCTACGGCATAGTGACTGCCTACTCCAGGGGTAGGGTGGAGGCCTGCCGCTTCCATCCGACTACAAAACTCTTTATTGTGAGTGACCCTAGAACCCTGTTTGTAGGGGTCTTTTCCCCTAAGTTGTTGGAGATGGTGCATAAGCTCATGGAAAAGAGTTTCACTTTGGCTCCACTCGCCCCACTTCCAGACCATTTTCCCCCCTACTTCCTTATAGTGAACTTCGTTCATGGTCAGTTTAAAAGGAAGTCCGTAACCGTCGGGGACTATTCGGTATGTGGCCAGTGTTTTGATGTTCATTGGCTCAATGGCAATTATTGGGGCGGGGAGACGTTCTGTGAACTCTGGGGTTACTACTCCAGAGAAGAACCTATCTATCATAGTATCAGCGCGCCGATATAGCTTCGATGCTTCATCTTTAAAGTCCCACTTTCCTTCAGTAGAGGCTCTTAACTCCTGATGTACTAGTGTCGTAGATTGATCCTCTTGAGCCACTAGCTAAATTGGATTTCCATAAAGCTTGTTGAATGTCTACTCACGCCCCGTATGGAACCCAGATATTTTTGATTTGCGTGGCGTGGCGCAGAAATTCTGGCGCGTCATCGGCGTGCCAGTTGCGCGGGTGGCCGTGGCTGACCCATGTTTGCTTTAGGTTGCTCACGGAGGCGCGCTCCACAGCGGCGCTACCCTCTTTACTCCCAAAATACCAAATCGCATCCACATCCGCGTGCTCAGCCAGCGTTTTGGCTAATTCATCGCGCCCGCCGGTGATGATGTTCACCACGCCCGCCGGCACATCGCTCGTTTCTAACACTTGATAAAAATCCGTGGCCGCCAGCGGGTGTTTTTCGGAGGGCACTACAATTACGGTGTTGCCCATGGCAATGGCGGGCGCAATGGTGCTAATAAAGCCCAACAGCGGCGCTTCATCCGGGCAGAGGATGGCCAGCGTGCCAATTGCTTCCGGCATCGCCAGCGTCACGTTGCGAAGCGGCGTATGATGCACCGCGCCGTCATATTTATCCGCCCACGCGCCGTACGTAAACAGCCGCTCAATGCTGGCCTGCACTTCCGCCGCCGCATCTGCCGCGTCGCCCGTCATCTGCGCCAAGCGGTGAGTGAACTCCTCGGCGCGTGTGCTCAGGTTTTCCGCCAAGTAATACAGAATTTGCGCGCGGTTGTGCGCCGTAGCGTTGGCCCAGTTGGCCGCCGCCCGCGCCGCTTCCACGGCGTTGCGCACATCTTTGCGGTTACCCTCGCCCACCTCGCCCAGCGCCCGCCCTTTGGCATCAAACACTTTCCGGCTGTACCCAGAATCGGGCCGCGCCTGCTTTCCGCCGATGAATAATTTGGGAGTCCGATCAATGGACGGCAGACCGTTGACGGCGGAAGGCTGGTGGCCGTTGCTGGCCGCTTTAGTTTTGGCGGGTTTGCGTCGGTTGTCTGTTGTCTGTCGTCCGTCATCTGCCCGCTTCACGTACTCAAACAACCCCTCGCGCCCGCCCTCGCGGCCAAAACCGCTTTCCCGGTAGCCGCCAAAGCCCGCCGCCGCATCAAACTGGTTGGTGCAATTTATCCACACCACGCCCGCTTTAATTTGCCGCGCCACATCCAGCGCCAAGTTCAAATCATCGCTCCACACGCTGGCCGCCAAGCCGTAGCGCGTGTTGTTCGCCAGCGCCACCGCCTCGCTCGGCGTGCGGAACGTCATGCTCACCAACACCGGCCCAAAAATTTCAATCTGCGCCACCGTTGAGGCTGGCGCAACTTCGGTAAGCAAGGTGGGCGGATAAAAATAGCCGTCTGTGGGGCAGGCCCAAGAAGGTTGCCAGAGCGTTGCGCCCTCCGCTTGGCCTTGTTGCACCAGCGCTTCAATTTTCTGCAGTTGGCGCGGCGCAATGATGGCGCCAATATCCACCGCTTTATCCAGCGGGTCACCCACACGCAATTTTTCCATGCGGGTGCGCAGGCGGGTGAGCAGTTTGGGCGCTATACTTTCTTGCACCAATAAGCGCGAGCCCGCGCAACACACTTGGCCCTGATTGAACCAAATCGCATCCACCACACCTTCTACTACGCTATCTAAATCCGCGCTCTCAAACACCACAAACGGCGATTTGCCGCCGAGTTCCAGTGAAAGCTTTTTGCCACTGCCCGCTGTGGCCGCGCGGATTTTGCGGCCCACATCGGTGGAGCCGGTGAAGGCAATTTTGTTGATATCGGGATGATTAACTATCATCTCGCCCACCTTGCCATCACCGGTCACAATATTTACCACGCCGAGCGGCAAACCAATATCGCGGCACACTTCGGCAAACAGCAACGCCGTCAGAGACGTCCACTCGGCAGGTTTAAGCACCACGGTGTTGCCCATCGCCAGCGCGGGCGCGATTTTCCACGCCAGCATCAACAGCGGGAAGTTCCACGGAATGACTTGGCCTACCACGCCCAGCGGCGCGTAGCCCGGTAGTTCGCGCTCCATCAATTGCGCCCACCCGGCGTGATGATAAAAATGCCGCGCCGCCAACGGCACATCAATATCGCGCGTTTCGCGGATGGGCTTGCCGTTATCCATCGTTTCCAGCACAGCAAACAAGCGGCTGTGTTTCTGCAACTGCCGCGCCAACGCATACAGGTAGCGTGCCCGCGCATGGCCACTCAGCGCAGACCAACTCTTAAACGCCTTCCGTGCCGCCTTCACCGCTTCATCCACATCCGCTTGCGTGGCCTGCGTGATTTGCGCGATGGGCTTGGCGGTGGCCGGGTTCACGGTCTCAAACAATTGGCCGGGTGCGGTAAATTGGCCGTTGATAAATAAACCAAACCGGCGTTCATGTGCATCCAGCCACTGATTGGCAGGCGAAGCACTTTCCGGCGCCGGGCCGTATTCCATCGTTTTGAGAATGTCTGCAACTTGAGTCATAGGAATGCCGTGAAGCGTGATGCATGAAACGTGAGAGTCGCTTCGCTTCGTCACGTTTCACGTTTTGCGTTCCACGTTAGCCGAGAGGGTGCCGGAAGCCCGCCGAGTAAAAGCCGGTGACATGATGTTCCAACTGCCGCTCGATATCGGCCAGCAAGGTGCTTGCGCCCAACCGGAACAAATCGGGCTGAAGCCACTCATTGCCCAACTCTTCTTTCATCAGAATCAGCCAATCTAAAGCTTGCTTGGCCGTGCGGATGCCGCCCGCCGGTTTGAAGCCCACTTTGTAACCCGTGCGCTCCAAATACTCGCGGATGGCGCGGGCCATCACCAAGCTCACGGGCAGGGTGGCGTTCACGCCCTCTTTGCCGGTGGAGGTTTTGATGAAATCCGCGCCCGCCATCATGCACACCATACTCGCCCGCAAAACGTTGGTGAGCGTGGCCAGTTCGCCCGTTGCCAGAATCGTTTTGATGTGCGCGTCGCCGCATGCTTGGCGAAAGTCGCGCACTTCGGCGTACAGCGCGGCCCAATCGCCCGTGAGCACGTGGTGGCGGCTAATCACAATATCAATTTCCTGCGCGCCTGCTTTTACGGATTCTTCAATCTCACGCAGTTTGAGTTCGTGCGGGTTGAGGCCGGCGGGGAAGCCGGTGGAAACGGCGGCCACGGGGATGCCGCTCCCGCGCAGGCTGGCTACGGCGGTTGGCACCAGCGCGTGATACACGCACACCGCCGCCGTTTGCACATGCGGCACGCCCAACGCTTGAAGCAAATCGGCGCGCACGGGCTGGCGGGCTTTAAGGCATAGCCGTTGCACATTGCCCGGTGTGTCATCGCCCGAGAGCGTGGTCAAATCAATCGTTTGGATGGCGCGCAAAAGCCACGCCGCTTGCCACGCCTTTTTTACTGTGCGGCGGCCGGGCAGGGTGGCGGCGCGCCGTTCCACCGCGCTCCGGTTCACATGCAAAGATTCAACCCAGCCTAAATCAAATTCACAGCCCGGGTTGCGGGCGTGGTGCGCGGCTTGTGCGGTGAGGGTGTTTTGTTGAGTAAGCATAAACACTGCCTTACTGAGGAAGTACGGGGATTATAGAACAGCTTCTTAAAACAGTAGCGCAGGCATTTTGCCTGCGCTATTTTTTGATAGATTTGGCCCTCACCCTAGCCCCTCTCTCGCGGGGAGAGGGGAACACTAATTCAAATTCTCAAAAATCCCCGCCGCGCCCATGCCGCCGCCGATGCACATGGTGACCATGCCATAGCGCGCGTTGCGGCGCTTCAATTCATTAAGCAGGCTCACGGTGAGTTTGGCGCCGGTGCAACCGAGCGGGTGGCCCAGCGCAATCGCGCCGCCGTTCACGTTCACGCGCTCGGGGTCAATTTCCAGCGTTTTTATCACCGCCAACGCTTGCGCGGCAAAGGCCTCGTTTAGCTCAATCACATCAATCTGATCAAGCGTGAGGCCTGCTAACTTCAACGCTTTCGGAATAGCCACAATCGGGCCGATGCCCATCACTTCTGGCCGCACGCCGCCCACCGCAAAACTTACAAAGCGGGCCAACGGCTTTAGGCCCAACGCTTCGGCTTTGGCGCGGCTCATCACTACCAACGCCGCCGCGCCATCACTGGTTTGAGAGGAGTTGCCCGCCGTCACCGTGCCGTTCTGCGCAAATACTGGCTTCAGCTTCGCTAACGCTTCCGCCGAGGTATCGCGCCGCACACCCTCATCCACTTCAAATGTAAAGGTGCGCGCGCCGCTCGGCTCGGTGATGGTCACTTCCACCGGCGCAATCTCATCCTTAAACTTGCCCGCCGCAATGGCCGCGCCCGCCAGTTGGTGCGAGCGCAAAGCAAAAGCATCCTGCTCCTCGCGGCTTATGGAATATTCCTTTGCCACTTGCTCTGCCGTCAGGCCCATCGGCATATACACTTCGGGATTAATATCCACCAGCGCCGGGTTAGGGGAGAAGTGGTTACCGCTCATGGAAACGGCGCTCATGCTCTCCGCGCCGCCTGCCACCACCACTTCCGCCGCGCCGCTTTGAATGCTTTGCGCGGCCAGCGCCACCGTTTGCAGGCCGGAGGCGCAGAAGCGATTCACCGTTTGGCCGGGCACGCTGTTGGGCAAACCGGCGCGCAGAAGGGCCAGCCGCGCCATGTTCAGTCCCTGGCTGGCCTCCGGCATGGCACAACCTAAAATCACGTCATCAATTTCCTTGGGGTCTAGGCCGGCGGCGCGTTCCACGGCGGCTTTAATCACTACGCCGCCTAAATCATCGGGCCGGGCCGTGCGCAAACTCCCTTTACCGGATTTGCCCACCGCGGTTCGCACCGCGCTGACAATCACTGCTTCTTGCATGGTTGTTTCTCCTCAGACGAAGGATGGTGAATGACTGACCGCTGTAGCAACCGTCGTCCACCGTCTATCATCAGTCGTCAGTTTCTCAACGGCTTGTTATTCTTCAGCATGTACATGATGCGGTCTTGCGTCTTTGGCTCGCGCAGGAGCGAGAGCGCGGCTTCGCGTTCGAGGTCAAGGATGTAATCTTCCGTCACCCAAGTGGGCGCACTGAGATCACCGCCGCACAGCACATGGGCCAATTTGTTTGCAATAAATGCATCATACTCGCTGATATAGCCGCCCCAGCGCAATTGATGAATGGCCATTTTCATGGCCGCTTTGCCGCGTGCGCCAATGGCGTAAATGGAGCGAGCATTTCGGTCGGGCGGCGTATAGCCCGCTTCGGCCATCGCCAGCGCCGTTTGCTTGGCCACACCAATCAGATGTTCATCATTCGCCACCACCAGATCTTGCGCCGTGAGGAAGCCGAGGCCGCGCGCCTGTTCGCCGCTTTCGCTCACTTTGGCAAAACCAATCGTCTCAAACACTTTTTGCAGGTAGGGCAGAGCATCCACACGCTCATCCGCCGCCAAGTGCGGCGAAACCACGCGGCGCAAAAGTTCTTTACAGCCGCCCCAGCCCGGAATGAGGCCTACGCCCAACTCTATTAGGCCCATGTACGTTTCCGCCGAGGCCACGATGCGCGCGCCAATCAGCACCGTTTCCACGCCGCCGCCGAACACGCGCTGGCGGGGGGCCGTCACAATCGGCTTGGGCGCAAACCGCAAATTCATAAAGAATTGCTGTGAGTCCTTCGCCACCTTCTCCAAAGATTCGGGGTCGCCGAGCGCCATAATAAACATGCCGATGTTTGCGCCGAGGCAGTAATCTTTGCCCTGATTAGCAATCACCATTGCGCGCCATTCATCTTGATTCAGCAATTCTAACGCGGCGCGGCCCATGTCCATTGTGAATGCATCAATTGTGTTGCCCTTGGAATGAAACTCCAGGCATAGCACGCCATCCCCCAAATCCAGCAAGCTGGCGGAAGCGTTGCGCTTTAGTTCGCGCGGCGTATTGCTTAATTCTTTCAGTTGAATATTCAACTTGGGCCGCTCAATCGGCGCATAGGCCTGCTTTTCCGGCGCAAAAACACCCACCAGCCGCCCGCCTTCATATTGATAAAACGTGCTGTGGCCCGCCGCCAACATCTGCTCCACCCACGCTGGAACCGCATGCTCGCGCGCCTTCATCAACTCCACGCCGTGCGCCACGCCGATGGCGTCCCAAATTTCAAATGGCCCCATCTCCGCATTGAAGCCAAAGCGCATGGCTTTATCCACTTCCCATGGCGTATCGGCAATTTCTGGCAGGCGGCGCGCGGCATAGGCCAAAATGGGCAGGGTAGTTTCAATGATGTATGCGCCGCCCCGGTCTTCTTGCCATTTGGGGTTGGTGAAGATTTCTTTGAAGCGCTCCGGCAGTTCCATTTCTTTGGTAGCGGCGTAAACTTCAAAGCGGGGTTTGGTGGGCGGCTCATATTCCAGCGTCTGCAGGTTGAGGGCATAAAACGCTTTCGAGCCATCGGCCTGTTTTACTTGTTTGTAGAAGCCTGCGCCTGTTTTGTTCCCCAACCGCTTATCGGCAATTAATTTCTGCGCAAATTCCGGCAGTTTGAATAACTCGCGGCTTTCATCATTCGGCGCCAGCTCGTACAAATTCCCGCATACATGCGCCCACACATCTAAGCCCACCAAATCCGAAAGGCGGAACGTGCCGGTTTTGGGGTTGCCGATGAGGGGCCCGGTGAGCACATCCACTTCTTCCACCGTGTAGCCGTTATCCAGCGCGGCGATGGAACGATACTGGCCGACGAAAATGCCAATGCGGTTAGCGATAAAGTTCGGCGTATCTTTGCACAGCACCACCGTTTTGCCCAACTTATTCTCGGCAAACGCGCTGAACTCACGCACTATCTCCGGCGCAGTTTCGGCGGTGGGGATTACCTCCAGCAGTTTGAGGTAGCGGGGCGGGTTGAAGAAGTGCGTGCCGAGGAAGCGCTGGCGGAAGCTTTCACCTCGGCCTTCCGCAATGGCGTGAATGGGAATGCCGGAGGTGTTAGAAGACACTACCGCGCTCGGTTTGAGCAGTGGCTCTAGCTTGGCCATCAACTCACGTTTCGGCTCAAGTTGTTCAATAATCACTTCCACCACCCAATCGGCGTTTTTCACCGCGTCTAAGTTATCCTCGGTGTTGCCCAGCGTTACGCGCGCGGCCACTTCGGGCGTAAACAGCGCGGCGGGCTTGGCCTTCAACTGCCGTTCCCACAGTGATTTCACAATCCCATTGCGGTCACCGTCCGGCGCCGGAATATCCAGCAAAGTCACGCTCAGCCCCACGTTCGCGCAGTGCGCCGCAATGCCCCCACCCATCGTGCCTGCGCCAATCACCACTACGTTCTGAATTTTCATAGAGCTCCTTTAGATGACAGAGTACAGACAACAGATGACGGACGGTGTGCTATGTTGTAAATCGCTTGTGAAGGCCAAAAAGCATAGCGATTATTTCATCTAGCTCTTTTTGCAAGATATCCACTAATGCCGGTTTCCAAAAGCCCAACCGTTCCGCAATTTCAATGGCGGTTGAAGTTTCATAACCAGACCGAATCGCAATTTCTAGGAAGCGCCTGAACTCTTTGTCTGACGAATTGCCTGAACCGTCTGCGATATTGAGCGGGATAGAGGCGCAAGCCCGACGCAACTGACTGGTCAACCCGAACTTCTCTTCTTTTGGGAAGTTCGCTGTTTCAACGTAAACCCGGGCTGTAAAATCCATCGCTCTTTGCCAAACCTGTAATTTTCGATAATTATGCATTTCAACCTCCCTAGACCGTCTGTTGTCTGTAATCTGTTATCTTACATCTTCTAAGCAAAAGCTTGAATGCCCGTAATCTCGCGCCCAACCACTAATGTGTTCACTTCATGTGTGCCTTCGTAGGAATACACAGCTTCCATATCCGCAAAATGGCGGGCGATGTGGTTATCAATCAAAATGCCGTTGCCGCCTAGCGTCTCGCGGGCCAGCGCCACAATCTGCCGCGCTTTGGCCGCGTTGTTCATCTTCGCTAGTGAGGCGTGCCCATCTGTAAGTTTGCCTTCTTTGCCCAGCAGGCTCAAACGCCACGTCAGCAGTTTCATGCTCTCCAAATCTGCCAGCATGTTCACCAGCTTTTGCTGAATGAGCTGGAAGCCGGCGATGGGCCGGCCAAATTGCGTGCGTTGTTTGGCGTATTTAAGCGCCAACTCATACGCGGCCTGCGCGTGGCCCACGGCGGCCCATGCCACCCCAGCGCGCGTGGCCTTCAGCACTTGCGCGGTATCTTTGAAGGAGCGGGCGTTCACCAGTTTATTTTCAACGGGGATACGCACGTTCTCCAAAACAATATCGGCGTTTGGCAGGGCGCGCAGGGCTAGCTTGTGCTGAATCTTGGTGGCCGTGAAGCCGGGCGTGCCTTTCTCCACCACAAAGCCGCTTACTTGGCCGGTTTGGTCATCTTGCGCCCAAATGATAATGACGTCGGCAAACGTAGCGCCGCCAATCCAGCGCTTGGCGCCGTTTAGAACATAGTAATCTCCTTCGCGCCGCGCGGTGGTGCGGATGTGGGAAGCATCGGAGCCGATGAAAGGTTCGGTGAGGCCAAACGCGCCGAAGTGTTCCATAGAAGCTAGCTTCGGCAACCAGCGCAGGCGCTGTTCTTCGGAGCCGCATAGATAAATGCTCATCATGCACAAACCGCTGGAAACGCCAAACATAGTGGCCAGAGAACCATCGCCGCGCGTCAGTTCAAATTGCACCAAGCCTGCCGCCAACTCAGACAGGCCCGGGCCGCCGTACTTGGCCGGGATGATGCCGCCGCAAATTTTTAGTTCCGCCAGTTTGGGCAGGAGGTGCATAGGCGTCTCATCCCGCTCCCAATAATCGGCAATGATGGGTGTTACTTCTGTATCTACAAAGTGGCGGAGTTTGAAGCACAATTCACGCTCTTCTGGTGAGAGCAGGCTATAGAAGTTGTAGAAATCAAACGCCGGGTCAACTTGCGGGGCGGCTGGGGCGGGGGCGTGATGGCCGTTGCCGTTGGTGGGTTGGGTGGTATTGCTGAGGGGTTGTTTGAATTTGAGCATGTTCATCTCCAAAAGTTATTTCTGGTCTATTAGCTATCCGGCCAAAAGGCCCGTGCGCCTTTTAGGTTTTGTGCGCCTGAGATTTCCACGCGCTCAGTAAGTCATCCATCGCTTGGCGAGCGAGGGCGGCGGCGCGTTTTTTGCCGCCCGGCACTTGCTTGGCCAGCGCCAGCGAAGCAATGCCGTGTAGGGTAGCCCAGAGCACATGCACGGCGTCATCAATATTTTCCAGCTTCACTTTTTCCGCCTTAGCCCACTCACTGAGCATGTCATGCGCTTCGGCCAGTAGGGCTTGCGCTTCATCGTGGTAAGTGGCTTCTTCCAAATACACGCCACTCAGCCCGTGCATCACCTCATACAGTTCACGGTGTTGCCAGGCAAAGTTGCAATAGGCCAGCGCAATCTCACGCGCGTCTTCGCGGATATCGGCGGATTTGGCGCGCGCGGCTTGCAAGGTGGCCAGTAGTTGCCGGTAACCCTCTCGGTTGAGCTCAGCCAGCAGGGCGGCTTTGTTTTCAAAGTATTCGTACAGGGTGGGGAGGCTGTATTCAATCTTATCGGCTACTTTGCGGGTGGTAACGGCGTGCCAGCCTTCTTGCGCCGCAATGTCTCGCGCGGCTTGCAAAATGGCTTGCCGCAACTCGGCTTTTTGCCGTTCACGGCGAGCTTTGGTAGGGGAGTTTTCTAACATTGTTAGATTTTATATCAATTGTAAGAAATAAAGTCAAGTAGGAGTTTGGGTGGAAGGCCGGGTGGGTTGCTGAAAACCTTCCCGGCTAGAACAACAAAGAACCCATCTCTCAACCTATCGAATAGAACCGTTTTCACCGTGAAGAATTATCGAAAAGACAAGTTTGTAGATGGGTTCTAACAAATCTTGCCAAGCAAGGTACAATCCCTCATATGCTTCCTTCACTAGAACAATTACAGAAAATCCTTAATACTGAGATTTCCCAGAAATACAACAACCGAGCCGTTATCGGTGGTTTGCCCAAAGTGTTGGCATTTTGGGAGGCTAACGCCCGCCGGGAACAGATTAACCCGGAGGCCATCGCCGATTTAGTCATCCGCATTAAGGCTTACCCAGAATTGCCGCCGGATAAACGCCCGCTGGCTATTGCTGAGTTGCTGGATTTGGTGCAAAGTACCAACGATAAAGAGATGGCAAGACGGCGCGGTTCGGCCCCGGCCAAGCCTGCGCCAACGCCCCGGCCCCAGCCGCAACGCCCACCAGCGCCGCCTCAGCGCCCAGCGGCTCAACCCCGGCCAACGCCGCGTCAAACCCAGCCAGAACGCCCTCCAACCTCGGCAGCGCGTGAGCCAAATCCGCCTCCACAGTTTGCGTCACCTAAACTGCGCCCTGTTCCACCGCCCGCGCCCAAGCCGGCATTTACTCAGGAAGCGCCAGCCAGTGGTGAACTCCGCGCACCTGAAACACGAGCGCCCGAGGGGCGGGCGGCTAATGAGCCACGCACACCCGTTGAACACAGTCACGGACGAGGCAGTAACAGCGGCGAACGCTCATCCTTTGCTATTGAGCCGCTTGACCCGCGCCCTCGCAAAACCACGCCGCGACCACTGAAGTCACTAGAACCGGTTGACCCGAACGCCCCGTTGGATGCTCCAATTACCGTTCTGAAAGGAGTGGGGCCGGAGACGGCCAAAGATTACGAGCGGCTGGAAATCCGCACCCTGCGCGATTTATTGCTGTACTTCCCGCGCCGTTACGATAACTACTCCAAAATGAAGACCATCAACCGCTTGGAGTACGGTGAGGAATGCACACTAATTGCGACCGTGTGGGAAGTGCGTGAGCGCAAGTTCCGCGCTAACCGCGCCATGTTGAAGGTGGTGCTGAGTGATGGCACCGGCATGATTGAAGTGACCGAGTTTAACCCCTACCGCAAACAACTGCTTCAGCCCCAACGGCAGGTGGTGGTGAGTGGGCGCGTGGATCAATATCTGGGCCGCCTGACGATTGTGCCGCGTGAGTGGGAGCGTTTGGACGTGGAGTTGTTGAACACGGGCCGAATTGTGCCAGTGTATAGCCTCACCGAGGGCATCTATCAGCGCTCCATGCGCAGTCTCACCTCGCAACTTGTGAACTACTGGGCGCGTAAACAACCGGACCCACTCCCTGCGGAGATGGTGGCGCGCACATCCCTCTTGGCCTACGGCGAGGCGCTGGCGCAGATCCATTTCCCGGATAATGAAAGCCAGTTAGAGGCGGCCCAACACCGGCTGGCGTTTAATGAATTATTGGCTTTGCAAATTGGCGTTTTGCGCCAGCGGCGGCAATGGCAAAGCGCGCAAGGGCAAGCCTTGCCGGTGGATGATGCGTGGCTGATGACGTTCACCAATAACTTGCCGTACAAACTTACTAACGCACAAATTCGGGCGCTGGCGGATGTGCGCGCCGATATGAGCCGCCCGGTGCCGATGAACCGTTTGCTACAAGGCGATGTGGGTTCTGGTAAGACGGTGGTAGCGGCGGTAGCGATGGCGCAAGCCGTGCAAGCCGGTGCCCAAGCCGCCCTAATGGTGCCAACCAGCATTTTGGCCGAGCAACACTTTAATACTATTTCTAAACTCTTAAGTGAGGAGAGCCAAGTGTCGGGTGACGGTGAACCGGCGCCCATCCCTCGTCCTCCGTCCTCTATCCGCCTGCTCCAAGGCTCCACGCCTAAAGCGGAGAAAGATGAAATTTACGCCGGCCTACGCTCAGGTGAAGTGAAAGTGGTGGTGGGTACACATGCGCTCATCGAAAGCCCAGTGGAGTTTGCCAACCTAGGCTTAGTGGTGATTGATGAACAACACCGCTTTGGCGTAGCGCAACGCGCGGCCCTGCGCGGCAAAGGGGCCGCCGCCCCGCACCTACTGGTGATGACGGCCACACCCATCCCGCGCACGCTGGCGCTGAGCGTGTACGGCGATTTGGATTTGAGTATTTTGGATGAGATGCCGCCCGGCCGTCAGCCAATCACCACACACATTTTGCACGCCAATGAGCGTGAACGCGGCTATGCGTTTGTGCGCCGCGAGGTGCAGAAAGGCCGTCAGGCGTTCTTGATTTTTCCGCTGGTGGAAGAGTCTGAAAAATCCGAAGCCAAAGCGGCAGTTGAAGAACACGCCCGCTTGCAAAAAGAAGTATTCCCCGAACTCAAACTTGGCCTCCTGCACGGTCGCATGAAGACGGATGAAAAAGACGAAGTCATGCAGAAATTTCGCGCCGGAGAGTTCCACATTCTAGTTTCCACCTCCGTCGTAGAAGTGGGGGTGGATGTGCCCAACGCCAGTGTCATTCTGATTGACGGCGCAAACCGTTTCGGCCTTTCGCAGTTGCATCAGTTCCGTGGCCGGGTGGGGCGCGGTGAGCACGCCTCTTACTGTTTGTTGGTTTCAGATTCTCCGCGCCCCGAGCCGGATGAGCGGCTAAAGGCGATGGAGGCCACACAGGATGGCTTCAAGCTGGCGGAAAAGGATTTGGAATTGCGCGGCCCGGGTGATTTCTTGGGTACGCGGCAGAGTGGTTTCGTCGGCTTGCGCACGGCCCGCTTAAGCGATCTCAAGACTATTGAAAAGGCCCGCCGCGAGGCCCTAGCGTTGTTTGAGCGTGATCCCGAGCTGGCGTTGCCAGAGCACAGCGGCATTGCCGAACTTGTGAATAAATTCTGGCAAGTGGGCGCGGGGGATGTGAGCTAACTTTTGGAGTGCTGAGGCTGTGTGAAACCCCGTGCGGGGCTGAAGCCTTTCTCGGTTTGGCAAAGCCCTGAGCCGGAAAGAAACTGTTTGCATTTTCGGAGATAACCTTGAACATCCGAGCCGTTTACCCCGGAACCTTTGACCCGATTCACTTTGGCCACATGGACATTATCCAGCGCAGTGCGCAGTTATTTAGCGAGGTGTTGGTGGCCATTTATGATAAACCGCTGAAATCCCTCGTCTTCTCTTTTGAAGACCGGGTGACGTTGGTGGAGCGGTGTGTGCAGGATATGGGCCTGCCGAATGTAAAAGTGATGGGCTACAACGGGCTAACGGTGGAGTTTTGCCAAAAAGTAAACGCGCAGGTCATTGTGCGGGGCTTGCGCGTTTTTTCGGATTTTGAGTTTGAGTTCCGCATGGCGCTGGCCAACCAACGCATGGTGCCGGAGGTGCAAACAGTCACCCTCATCACACGTGAACAACACACCTTTCTCAGTAGCACCACCGTGCGCGAAATTGCCTCCCTCGGCGGCAACGTGAGCACTATGGTTCCCCGACATGTGGAAGACGCCCTCAAGCGCCGTTTTGGGGAGCTGGGCGAAGATGGTAGCGCCAAAGTGGTGCCCATGACGCAGTTGCGAGATTGAAACCCTGCCAACTGCGCGGCTCAGTGGCGGCGGTTGAGATTAGATGACGGCTCCCACTTCTCACTTTACGGTGGCTGAAGCGTTGCAGTTGGATGTTCTGCGCGCGGCCAAGGTGCGGGCTGGGGCGGGTGGGCTGGCGCGTACCATTCAGTGGGTACATATTGTTGAAATCCCCGATATTCCTCGCTGGGTAAAAGGCGGCGAACTTCTGCTTACCGATGCCCGCGCCTTAGTTTCCGATGTGGGCCGCAACCCACAATTGATTGAAACCCTACACTTGCTAGGCATTGCAGGTGTAATTTACTCGGCGATGGAGGAAGTGCAAGAACTTCCCCCCAGCCTACTTCAAACAGCAGACCGTTTGCAATTACCGCTGATTGAAGTGCCCTATGAGTTTCACTATGTTGAAGTAACCGAAGTAATTTTGCGCCGGCTGGTGGATCATCAGGGCATGCTCATTCGGCAGGCCATGCAGACGCATCTGCGCCTGACGCAACTGGTGTTGGCAGGCGGCACGCTGGCCGATTTGGCCAAAGCCTCCGCCGAACTGGTTCCATGCGCGGCGGTGCTAATTGAAGACCAAGACTTTCAGCCGTTGGCGCAAATGGCCGTCACGCCGCTTAATTTCAGTGCGCGTTCTTTGCCGCCCCCCGCCCTCACACAACTGCAGGCCACGCATCGGCCCGCCGTGCAAACCAGTGTGGTAGTGGCGCCCATTGTGGTGGGCGCAGATCTTTTGGGCTATCTCTCCCTCCTCGGCCTCCCGCCCACACCCGAAGAGCCAAGCTGGCAAACGGTGGAAAGTATCACCACCGTAGCCGCCCTCATCCTTTTGCGCCAACGAGCCATTGCGGATACGGAGGCGCGCTTTCGCGGCGATGTGCTGGCGCAGTTGGTGGAAGGCACCTTTCAAGAAGATGCGGCCACACAACAAATGCTGGCCCGTTATGGCTTGCACGGTGAATATGAACATCAAGTGCTGGTGCTGGAATTAGAAACCGGCGCGTTGACCCGCGAAACAAACTTACTCCAACGGCTGGAGCAAACGTTGGCGCAAACCGGCCTGAAAATGCTACACGGCCTGCTCGGGCGGCGGTGGGTGGCCCTCATTGAATTTCGGCGCCACAACCACTCAGGCCCGGAGCTGGCGCAGAAATTGTGCCAACTTTCGCCCGCCATTCGGGTGGGCTTGGGTGAGGTAAGTTCTGGCTGGCCTAGCGTACATCACAGTTATCAAAAAGCGTTAGATGCGTTGACCGTAGTGAGCCGCTTACCCCAGTTGGGCCGCCCGTACGCTGCGTTTGCTGAGTTGGGCTTTTTACACTGGCTTCTCAAACTATCTGAGGCGGAGCGGCGCGCCAACCCCTACACCCGTAAAGTTGAAGCGCTGGTTGCGCATGACCAAAAACGTGGCGGCGAGTTGGTGACCACGCTAGAAGCTTATTTGGCCGAGGGGGGCAACGGCCAGCAAACAGCCCGCCGCTTGCATATCCACCGCAGTACCCTCAACTATCGCCTGGAACGCATCGCCGAAGTGTGCCAAGCCACGCTCTCAGACCCACTCGTGCGGCTGAATTTGCACATGGCGCTTAAAGCGTACCAACTGGCCGCTCATTAGCCGCTTCCAACACAGTGTACGAAGACTTGCACCAGACCTGCGACACTCTGGCGCTAGGTTTGTTGTGCCAAAACCGATATTGTTAGTCTGAATAATGGAGCATTTACGGAATACGTTCTACGTACTGCGTATTCCGTAGCGCGTATTTCGTAATAAAGGCCAACCCTCATGATTGACTGCGATGTACACAATGACTGGAGTTCCGCCAACGTTCTTCTGCCGTACATTGACCCGAACTTCCGCGATTACTTGCTGAGGGGCGAACTGCCCGGCGCGCGCGGCTCCTTCCCGCACGCCCACCGCCCGTGGTTGCACCCCGAAGACTTCCGCCGCCACGATATTAAGCCCACCAGCGATGACGAGCATTACGGCCTGATGCGTGAAAACCTGCTTGATCGCTATAAGCCGGACGTGGCGATTCTGACGGGCGAGGAAGCGATTGAGGTTTCTACTTTGGCCAACCCACACTACGCCACCGCTTTGGCGCGCGCGTACAACGATTGGATGGTGGAGACGTGGTTGCCGCGCGATGACCGCTTTGTGGGTTCGCTGGTGATTGCGCCGCAAGACCCCAAAGGCGCGGCGGCGGAAATTCGGCGGTTGGGCGCGCATCCACGCATTGTGCAAGTGCTTGCCTCGCACGGCTCTTACCGACCTTACGGCGATGCCTTCTACGAGCCAATTTGGGAGGCGTGCGCCGAGGTAGGTTTGCCGTTCGCCGTTCACTTGGGCGGGCAGGGCGGCATCAACTATCAGCCCATCGGTGGTGGGCCATCCACATATTATTGGGAAACGCACGCCCTTCTCCTTCAACCCGGAATGTCGCACGTCGCCAGCGTCATCGCCAACGGAATTTTTGAGCGTTACCCGCAAATGAAGTTTGTGGTGATTGAGTGCGGCGTGGCATGGATGCCCGCTATCTTGTGGCGGCTAGATGCAAATTGGCGCGCGCTACGCAAAGAAACGCCGTGGGTGAAGCGCCTACCCAGCGAGTATGCGCGTGACCATATTCGGCTTTCCACCCAACCCATTGAGCGGCCTGAAAATAAACAACACTTGTGGGATGTGCTGGCCGCAATGGATGGTGAGAATGTGTTGATGTTCGCCTCGGATTATCCGCATTGGGATTTTGACGCGCCCGACCAACTGCCCATCCCCAAAGAGTGGTTGCCAAAGGTGATGGATGCCAACGCGCGGCAGGTTTACACCAAATTGCCACAAGCCGTGGGTGCGAGCGCCTAGCCATGAACGCCGCCTTAACTTCCACCCGCCGCGCGCACAGGGTTTGCCACGTTAATCGCCTCCCGCCCGGTGAGCGCCTTATCACCGAAATTGAAGGCCGCAGTGTGGGCTTGTTCAACATCAATGGCCAGTTTTATGCTGTGCACAACCGTTGCCCGCACGTGGGCGGGGCGTTGTGCGCTGGCCCGCTCACTGGCACCACACTTCCTACCAACCAGCGTGGTGATTACGTGTACGCACACGAAGGCCGCATCTTGCGCTGCGCCTGGCACGGCTGGGAGTTTGAAGTGGAAACCGGCCAGTGTATCTCGGATAAGAAGTATCGCGCCAAAACTTTCCCCGTCACGGTTGAAGATGGGGAAGTGGTGGTGCATTTCTAACCCTAAGTCTTCAGAAGTGGGCGCGTCAGGTACTCAAACTTTGCGCGCATCATCGCATCCACTTTGGAAGTCTGATAAACCATGATTCGCAACATCACCGCTGATATTTACCAAGTGGGCGAGTGCGTGAGCGGGGCCAGTGGCCATGAAGCTGTGCACGTGTACGTGCTGATGAACAACGGCCAGCCGATTCTGATTGATTGCGGCTCACAACTGCACCGCACCGGCATTATGCAAGCGCTGAACGAGTTGTTGGCCGGGCAAACGCCCAGCTATGTGCTCCTCACCCACTCCGAGTTGCCGCACGCGGGCAATTTAGCGCAAGTGGCGCGGCAGTGGCCCAGCATCCACGTCATCGTTTCCAATGTGATGTTGCCGTATATTGAGATTGCGCCTGTTTTGCCCCTCGGCCAAATTACGGCTTTGCGCTCGGGTGTTACATTACAAGTGGCTGGCCGCACGCTGGAATTTGTGGAAGCTCTGCTGAAAGACCAGCCCGGCTCACAATGGATTTTTGATCGACAGACTGGCACGCTCTTCACCGGCGATGGCTTTGGCTATTACCACTCGGCGGAGCAATGTGGCCGCTTTAGTGATGAGATTGCGGGCGGCGTGAGTGTGGCGCAATTTCAAGCGTATCACTGCACGGCCTTCCGCTTTTTGCGTTGGGTGGTGGCCGAACGGCTGAACGCCGACTTGGAAGAATTATTGGCGCGTTATCCTATTACCACCATCGCGCCCATTCACGGCGGCGCGCTTCGGAGCGAGATTCAATTGCACGTCAACCGCTTACAGACAGCCCTCACCAACATCTGCGCGGATTCTTACGTGGGAGATAACTAAATGGAAACCACCGTATTTGGCGCCGGCATGGAGCGCGTGGCCGTGCGGGCGATTACGCCGGATATATTTTGGATCACGCACTGCTTGGGCGATTTGGCTAAAGACTTTTACCAACGTTACTTTGAACTACTGCCCAACGCCGAAGCATACTCCGGCCACCGCATTGTGGACTACCCGTTTTCAGCCTTTCTCATTCGGGGCCAGCGTGCCATGCTGATTGATACGGTTGCGCCGCGCCAGCAAGCCAACTTTATGCGAGCGGTGGAGCACGTGCTGGGCGAACAGCCGCTGGATTACGTGTTCATCAGCCATGTAGAATTGCCCCACGCGGGCAACGCCCCCGCCCTCAAGCGCCGCTATCCGGCCTTACAATTTCTAGCCATTGATGAAGGTGAGCATTACGCTTTGCACGCGCTGGAAAACGCGCAATTGGTAACGCCCGGCCAAGTATTTGATTTGGGCGGTTACGCTATAGAAATTGTAGATGCGCTGTTTGTGGATCACGGACTCTCCATGTGGGCATATGAGCGCACCAGCGGGATGTTGTTTACGGCGGATTGGGCGCACAATTTGCATGAACCCGCCAAAGGCGAGTGCTTTCTCTTCTTAGATGAAATGGAAACGCACGGTTATACGCCCGCCTTGCACTTGGATGATGTGAAGGTGAATGCGTGGTATCAATTTCCGTGGCTGAGGTGGACGGACCCGGAGCGTTTGGCCGCCGCTATTAGGCAATTGTTTCAGCAATATGATGTAAAAATTCTTGCGCCCAGCCACGGCAACGTTATCCGTAAAAACGCGCCTCACTACGTCCAACTTCTGGCCGAGGGGATGCGTCTGGCGGCGGCCATGTCTGCCAAGCCGCCCATCAATTAACCGCTAACCGTATGCGAGCCGTCCTACTCACTGGATACGGTGGCCCCGACCAGCTCGAATATCGCAACAACGTCCCCATTCCTGAACTAGGCGCGGATGACGTGCTGATACAGGTGGGCGCGTGTGGCGTAAATAACACCGATATCTGGACACGTGAACGTGCTTATAGCCACAAGCTTGAGCCTAATGCGGTTTCGATTTGGCCTCCAGAACCAATGCAGTTTCCGCGCATTCAAGGCGCAGACATCGTCGGGCGGATTAAGGCCGTTGGCTCAAATGTATCGCCCTCACGGATAGGTGAGCGCGTAATCGTTGACCCAACCCTGTACACGGGCGACGAGCAAGGGCTTCTGAGGGCCAGATTTATGGGGAGTGAGCGGGATGGCGGTTTTGCCGAGTACACTGCGGTTCCAGCGGAAAACGCCCATGTGATTAATTCTTCGTTGAGTGATGCCGAACTTGCCACGTTTCCCACCGCTTACGTCACCGCCGAGCATATGCTGAATCGCGCCCGGTTAAAATCTGGGGAAATCATTTTGATAACGGGCGCTTCGGGCGGCGTTGGCTCTGGCCTAGTTCAACTGGCGCACATGCATGGCGCATGCGTTGTAGCGATTGTGGGTTCCGGCAAAGAAGAGAAAATGCGTCAACTCGGCGCAGAATTTGTTGTTGCGCGCGAGACAGAAAAACTTTATGAAGCCGTTACCGAGGCCACCGACGGACAACCGATTGATGTGGTGGCCGATGTCGTCGGTGGCTCGATGTTTTCCGTTTGGTTGCAATTACTGCACCCACAAGGGCGATATGTCACTGCTGGGGCTATCGCTGGCCCAACCGTGACCCTTGATTTGCGAACAGTCTATCTCAAACACTTGGAGATTATTGGTTCAACGCTGGGAACCCATCAGGAATTTGCTGATTTGGTGCGTTACATTGAGTCTGGCAAACTAAAACCGCTTTTAGCCAAGACTTACCCTCTCGCCGATATAAAACAAGCGCAAAGCGATTTCAAAGAGAAACAATTTTTTGGCAAACTGGTTATCATTCCCTGAACTTCTATTCGTCACCAGCTCCGGCAGCCAGGAGAAAGCCTAACAAATGAAAATCACTGATGTAAAAACCTTTGTGGTGGGCGTGCCGCCGCCGCATTTTGGCGGGCGGTATTGGGTATTTCTCAAACTCACCACGGATAGCGGGATAGTAGGCTACGGCGAGGTTTACTCCGTGCCCTTTCATCCGCGTGTGGTAGCGCAAATGATTGAAGATGTGTGCGCGCGCTACGTCATCGGCGCCGACCCGTTCAAAATTGAGCGGTTGTGGCGCATCATCTATTCCAGCGGTTATACGCAACGGCCAGATGCTTCCATCCTCGGTGTTTTGAGCGGCATTGAAATGGCCTGCTGGGATATTGTGGGCAAAGAGTTGAATAAACCGGTATATGAACTGCTGGGCGGGCGCGTGCATGAAAAACTGCGCTCATACACCTATCTTTATCCGGAGCCGGAAGATAAAGTCAACGTTTATTTAGACGCGGATTTGGCCGCTGAGCGCGCGGCAGAATATGTGGCGCTGGGTTTTACGGCAGTGAAATTTGACCCGGTAACGCCGTATTCAGCCTTTGACCCGCGCCAACTTTCACTCGAAGCGCTAGATTTGGCCGAACAGTTTGTCAAGAAAATCCGGGCGGCGGTGGGCCATCAGTGTGATTTGCTGTTTGGCACGCACGGCCAGATGACGCCCGCTGGAGCGGTACGGCTGGCCAAGCGTTTAGAACCGTATGACCCACTATGGCTAGAAGAGCCAACGCCGCCCGAAAAACCGGAAGAGATGGCGTTGGTGGCGCGGCAAACCAGTATCCCGGTAGCCACGGGCGAACGGCTCACCACAAAGTATGAATTTGCGCGCGTGCTGGAACATCGCGCCGCTTCTATTTTGCAGATGGCGCTGGGGCGGGTGGGCGGCTTGCTGGAAGGCAAAAAGATTGCCGGCATGGCGGAAGCCTACTACGCGCAAATCGCGCCACACTTGTATTGCGGCCCCATCGCCGCCGCCGCTGATATTCAACTCAGCACCTGTACGCCCAACTTCTTGATCCAAGAGAGCATTCAAACGTGGGGCGGCTTTCACGCCACCGTGCTGAAGGAGCCTTTGCGCTGGGAAGCCGGATATATCATCCCGCCCACCGCGCCCGGCCTCGGCGTGGAGCTGAACGAAGAAGTTTTAGTGCAGTATCCATACACTGGCCAACTTCTGCACTTGGAAATGTTTGATAATCCGGCATAAGCGCCAGCCCTTCGCGGGCTGTAGAAAATCAAAGCCACTTGAATTGATAAAGCCCGCGAAGGGCTGGTTCCTTTTGGAGACAACAAATGCAAAAAATCGGTTTCATCGGCTTAGGCAACTTGGGCTTTCATTTGGCCAACAGTTTGCTCCGCGCCGGTTTTCCGCTTACGGTGTTTGATTTGAACCGCGCCGCCGCTGAGCCGCTCTTGCAAGCCGGAGCCGCGTGGGCCACCTCCCCAATGGATTTAGCCCGCCAAGTAGAAACGGTGATGACGTGTTTGCCTTCCCCTAAAGCCGTAACCGCCGTGGTAGCAGGCGAGAACGGCATTTTGCACGGCTTACAACGCGGCGGCACATGGATTGATATGAGCACCAATGATTTCCATGAACTGCAACGGCTGGCCGGGCTAGCGGCAGAAAAAGGCGTGAACTGTTTAGAAGCGCCGGTGACGGGCGGCGTACACAAAGCGGCCTCGGGTGAAATTACCGTGATGGTGGCCGGTGAGCAAGTGGTGTATGAAGCGCACTTGCCCGCCTTCAAAGCCATGGGCGGCCAAGTGTTTTACATGGGGCCGCTCGGCAAAGCCTCCATCATCAAAGTCATTACGAACATGTTGGCGTTCATTCACTTGGTGGCGGTGGGTGAAGCGCTAATGCTGGCCAAACGCGGCGGCATAGATTTGGCGCAGGCGTTTGCAGTAATAAAAGCCAGCTCGGGCAATAGCTTTGTGCATGAAACTGAAAGCCAAGTGATTCTCAACGGCAGTTACAACATTGGCTTCACCATGGATTTGGCCTGCAAAGATTTGCACTTTGCGCACGAGTTGGGCCGTGAATTTGGCGTGCCACTGGATTTAGCGAGTATGACGCAACAAACCTTCATCCGCGCCCGCTCACAGTACGGTGGTCAGGCGTGGTCATCCCAAGTTGTGAAGCTCCTCGAAGATGCCGTGGGCACAAATCTGCGCGCGCCCGGCTTTCCCGAAGTATTGACAGCTGAATAAAATAAACGCCTACCATCAAGGGTGCGTTGTCTCAGCTTTTGGGGTTGAGATGGTCTTTCCTATCAACGCGCCCACTGCCAGCTACTCCACTCGCTCCAGCCCTAGCCTTTCATTACCGCATTATTCAACCTTTGCCAGCTACCGCCCATAAATAGTAAACTTTTGTAATTGAAGGGCGGCTAAAAGATGCTCCAAATTGGTGATTAACCCAAGTTAAGAATGCTAAAATATGGTTAATCAACTCGTATAAGTCCATAAATTTCCATAAAGTGCTTCGGAATGATAACCCTCACCACCCGTGAGCGAGACATTCTAAGAATTATCCTCAAAGCCAATCGGCCCATCGGTTCGGTTGAGTTAGCTGAGATGTTGCATCTTACCCCTCGCCAGGTGAATTACAGCATGAAAGGTGTGCGTGTGTGGCTAAAACACCATGACCAGTACCTAAAGACTGCGCCCGGGCTGGGGTTTGCAACCGTGATACCGCCCGAGCAGGCGCGGGCCCTATTCCAAAAAATCGAGTCACAATCTGAAATTCAAATTGTTTTATCCATCAGTCAACGTCAGCAATTGCTGGCGTTGTTTTTACTCACCCAAACTGAGCCGGTCATTCTTTCGCAATTAGAGCAAATGACCAAGGTTTCCCGCATGACCTTGGTGAAAGACTTGGATGAAATTGAGCGTTGGTTGACGGCCCAAGGCATTCATCTTATCCGCAAACCACATTTTGGCATTCTGGCGGCCGGCCCGGAGCAAGCCCGCCAACGGACGTTGGCCCAGTTGTTGTGGGGGGAAACGGCGCTGAGCAACGAACCCATCATCGAAATTACTCATCAAGACGGCCTGAACTTCAAGCTTCAGGGAGATGCGCGTCTCCTGCCGCTGGTGGATTACATCAAAAATGTTATCGCGCAAATCAACCTCCGCCGGGCAATTAGTTTGGTGGCCCAGGCCGAAGAACAATTGGGTGGGCGTTTTTCCGATGATGCCGTGCTCCATCTGGCCCTCATGGCGGCCATCGAAGCCTATCGCGTTCAGGGACGACACCATCTGGAGATGGAAGCGCAATCGCTCAGTTGGTTACAAGCGGCGGCTATTTGGCCCATTGCCGAGGCTTTGGCGCAACGGTTGGGCCGTGATACGCACTCTGTCTGGAAGCCGGCGGATGTGGCGGGCATTGCTCAAGAGATGTTGGCCGCCCCGCGGCATGAAATTTTGCCGGGCGAGCTGGAGCACTTAAGTGATTTGCCCATCATGTTGGATACCGTGATGACGCATATTAGTCAGGCCTTGGGCTTGCCCGACCTGAAATATGACCATACGCTCCAAAACGGCCTGCTGAGCAATATCGTCCCGGCCTACTTCCGTCAACGCTTTAAGCTGTGGTCTCCCTCCGCCCTCAACAGCGCCAGTTTGCCGGAAGCGTGTGAGCGCGAAAGTGTTATTGCTCAGGAAGTGGCGGAAATTGTGCAAGCCCAACTGCAACTGCAATTGCCAGCCGCTGAAATCAATAACCTGGTGGTGTTGCTACGGGCCGCCTTTATCCGCAACCGTACCTATCGCTTTGAACATGTCATTGTGGTCTGTCCTAGCGGCATGGCTACGGCGCAACTGCTCATTGCGCGGGTGAAGGCGCGCTTCCCTCACCTGAGCGCGTTTGAAGTGGTTTCGTTGCGAGATTTGACGTTAGCCCGCGCCGCTTCCGCCGACTTAATTCTGACTACCATTCCCTTGCCCAAACCGTTTGCCCAACAACCCAAGACCATTCAAGTACATCCCTTGCTCACACCAGAAGATATAGAGGCGATTACAAAATTCCTGAGCTAGCCGTCGAGGCCTTTATTGAGTCACGCGGTAACTCTCCGACGGTTACCGATGACGCCGGAATTCTCCGGCCTACCATCATTGCCTGAGATTTCAGGCCATCACTCACACTCGAGAGGAGACTTCACTATGCGCGAAAAGCTACAACAAATCGGGGGCTTTATGGCGGGCATGGTTATCCCCAATATGGGCGCCTTTATCGCTTGGGGCTTAATCACCGCTTTGTTCATTCCTACGGGCTGGATTCCCAACGAAACCTTTGCGAAGTTGGTCGGCCCCATGATCCTTTATCTGCTTCCGTTGCTCATCGGCTACATGGGCGGGAGCAAGGTTCATGGCGTGCGCGGCGGGGTAGTTGGCGCGGCCTCCACCATGGGCGTCATCGTCGGAGCTGACATCCCCATGTTTTTGGGCGGCATGATTATGGGCCCGTTGGGCGGCTGGCTTATGAAGAAAGTTGACGAGTTTTTGGAGGATAAAATCCCTGTAGGCTTTGAGATGCTGATTAACAACTTCTCAGCCGGGATTTTAGGCGTGATTCTCATCCTCGTTGCGAATGTAGTGATTGGCCCTGTGGTCACTGGCATCAGCAACGCGGCGGGCGCGATTGTAGATGGCATGGTTAAAGCCGGGCTACTACCTCTGGCGGCCATCGTCATTGAACCGGCGAAGGTGTTGTTCTTGAACAATGCGCTCAATCACGGCGTGTTAGGCCCGCTGGGCGTGGCCGCGGCGCAAGACACAGGCCGCGCCATCCACTTTATGCTGGAATCCAACCCCGGCCCCGGTCTAGGTTTGCTGTTAGCCTTCTACTTTGTGGGCAAAGGAATGCTTAAGGAATCGTCGCCCGGCTCTATGGTGATCCACTTCCTTGGCGGCATTCATGAAATCTACTTCCCGTACGTGCTGGCCCATCCCATCATGATTTTGGCGATGATTGCGGGCGGCCTCGCGGCGGACTTTTGGTTTGTGGTGAGCGGGGCCGGGCTGGTTGCCACACCCTCCCCGGGCTCCATCTTTGCCTACTTGGCTGTAACCCCGCCCGGTCAACACTTCCAAGTGTTTACGGGCGTGGCGATTGGCGCCGTTGTTTCCTTCCTCGTGGGCGCTTTCCTGCTCCGCATCCGCCCGGTGCCGGCCAATGTAGAAGATGACTCTGCCGCCCCGGTGGCTTCGGCGCCCGGTTTAGCCGCTGACTAGCAACTGCTATCGGTTGATACGCCGAGGCAATGAGTTATCCTAGTTGCCTCGGCGTACTCTTGAACATCGGTTAAGGTGAAAATGACACAGTCCATTTCTGCTGAACAAGTTCACACCATTATTTTTGCCTGTGAAGCTGGGATGGGCTCCAGCTTGATGAGCGTCAATTCTCTCAAGAAAAAACTCAAAGCGGCGCAAATTACCGGCATCACCGTTCTGCACAAACCCGCCCGCGAGATTCCACCCGAGGCCCAAATTGTGGTGGTGCATAAAGGCTTGGCCAAAGTGGTGCGGGCTAAAGCGCCCAACACGGTGATCCTCGCGTTTGATCATTTCTTGAATGATCCTATCTTTGATCGTTTGGTCAAGGCGTTGGCGGAGAAAACCGAAATCGTCGCTAACGATAAGGCATGACCTATGCCCATCATCTCCAAGGACCGTATCACCCTCCAAACGCAGGCCGCAGACAAAACGGCCGCTATCAAACAGGCCGGCGAATTGCTTGTTCGTTCGGGGTGCGTTAAGCCAGAGTATATTGAAGGCATGCTCACCCGTGAACAATCCATGTCCACCAGCTTAGGCAATGGGGTGGCCATCCCCCACGGCATGCAGGAAAGCCGGGAATACATTTTGCAAACCGGAATTTCGGTGTTGCAACTGACGGACGGCGTAGAGTGGGATGAAGGCGATAAAGTTTTTTTAGTGATTGGCATTGCGGCCACTTCCAACGAACATGTCGGCGTGCTGGCCAACTTGGCTGAAGTGATTGAAGACGAAAACAACCTCGCTGAGCTATTGCACACCACCGACCCCGAAGTCATTATCAAGTATTTGGGCGTGAGCGCCCCGGTGGAGTAGCGGCGGCGATTGCGGCCAGACCGCGCCAGCCTGAATTACTTGACTATTTCCTGAACCAGTGCGCCTAACGCGCTGGCGCGTGTGTTATGAGAGAGATTGAACTGGTTATCCCTAACCAAACGGGTTTACACGCCCGCCCGGCCAAGGTGCTTGTCACCCTCGCCAAACAATTCACCGCCGAAATTCAGCTTTGCTATGGCGAGAAGAGCGCCAACGCGAAAAGCATCATTGCCGTTTTGGGTTTAGGCGTTACGAGCGGCGGCCGGGTGAAGTTAAGGACAAATGGCAGTGATGAAGAAACGGCATTAACGGAGATTGCCTCAGCCATTCAGGCCGGCCTGGGAGATGCACACCCGCCTGTTGAAAAACCAGCAGAACCTCCGCCGCCGCCCGCGCCCGCCGAACCAACGCCCTCCGTTGCCGGCACCGGCGTGTTTCAAGGCATCGCCGCTTCGCCGGGAATTGCCATCGGCCCCGTTTTTCACTTCCGGCCAGCCAATTTTGATTTGGATGACCCGGAAGCTTTTTCTGGCAACGGCCAAATGAGCCTGCCCGAGGCCCTAACGTGCGCCTTCAAAGAATTGACGGAGCTCAGCCAGCAGATGGCGCGCAAGAATCTGCATGCGGAGGCGGCTATTTTTGAAGCCCACTGCGCTCTGTTGGATGATCCAGAGCTGAAGCAAAACGTGCAAACCCGTTTGGAAGCCGGGCAGAACACCCTTCAGGCCTGGAAAATTGCCGTGGCAGAACAAGCCGCCGCAATTGCCTCCCTGAGTGACCCACTGCTGGCGGCGCGCGCCAATGATTTACGTGATGTGGGGCGCCGCGTCTTGCGCTTGATGCTGGGCGTGAATGGACAAGCGCATTCACTACCTGAAACACCGGTGGTGGTGATTGCTCACGAATTATCCCCCTCAGATACAGTTAACTTCAACGCGGAGCGGGTACTGGGTTTTGGCTTAGTGAGCGGTGGCCCCACCTCCCATGTTGCCATTTTGGCGCGAGCGTTAGGGCTTCCGGCGGTTGTGGGGCTGGATGAAGCGGTGTTGACGTTGGCCGAGCAAACGCCCGTTATTTTGAATGGAACCGATGGCACCCTCACGCCCCACCCAGCCTCCGCTCTGGTGGCGCAAGCAGAGCAGGCCCAACGCCAGTGGCTAGAACAACGGCGTTTAGCTCAGGCGCAAGGCGCTTTGCCAGCCACTTCGTTGGATGGTCGGCGAATAGATGTAACAGCCAATGCCGGCTCGGCGGCAGACGCCAAAGAAGCCGTAAAAGCACACGCCGATGGCATCGGCCTGCTCCGCACCGAGTTTTTATTTCTGGAGCGTGAGACTGCCCCCAGCGAAGAAGAGCAGTATCAAGTCTATCGCGCCATCGCGGAAGTCATGGGGCCGCGCCCGGTTATCATCCGCACGCTGGATATTGGCGGCGATAAGCCCTTGCCGTACATTCAGCTTAAACCGGAAATGAATCCGTTCTTGGGCGAGCGCGGCATCCGCTTATGCCTCAATCGGCCAGAACTGTTTCGGGAGCAATTGCGCGCCATCCTGCGGGCCGCGCCATTTGGAAACCTGCGCATCATGTTTCCAATGGTGAGTGAAGTGACGGAGATGCGACAAGCCCGCGCCCTGATGGAAGAAGTACGCCGGGAATTAAATGCGCCCGCCGTGCCCATCGGCATCATGGTGGAAGTGCCTTCAGCGGCGCTATTGGCGGAACAGTTAGCCCCTGAAATTGATTTCTTTTCCATCGGCACGAATGACCTGACGCAATACACCTTAGCCATTGACCGGGCGCACCCGGCGCTGGCCGCCAAGCATGATGGCTTGCACCCAGCCGTTCTGCGCCTAATTGCCCAAACTGTTGAAGCCGCCCATCGCTATGGTAAACGCGCCGATTTATGCGGCGAGCTTGGCTCGGATGAAACCGCTGTGCCGATTTTGCTGGGGCTGGGTCTGGATGAACTAAGCGTCAGCCTCCCCGCCGTGCCTACGGTGAAAGCCCTCATCCGCACGTTAACACTGGCTGAGGTACAACCGTTGGCGCGCCAAGCCCTAACTTGCGCCACTGCGCCAGAAGTACGAGCGTTGGTGAAAAATTACTTTAACTCAAAGAGAAAAGCTTATGGGTGAAAAATATCAAGCCTACCGTTCGTTGAATTACCCTCTGCCAGAAAAAAGCTGGGGCTGGAATTTGTACGGGGCCGGGTTAGAAAACATGGGGCGCGCCGGTGGGCCGGAACCATTCTCCATCCCTGAACCGGATGATAACCAACTCTTGGTGCGCATTGATAGTGTAGGTGTATGCTTTTCCGATGTGAAAATCCTGAAGCAGGGCGGCCAGCATCCCAAACTTTACAACCGGGATTTGGCCGTTGACCCTACACGGCTGGGCCATGAAGTGGCGTTGACGGTGATAAAGGTAGGGAAGAATCTCCAAAACACGTATCATGTGGGACAACGGTTGGCCGTTCAGCCGGATATTTACCAGCAAGGCCGAAGCACGGCTTATGGCTATACTATTCCGGGCGGGCTGACGCAATATCATCTTATTGGCGAGGAAGTGCTTAAGACGGATGCGGGCGCATGTTTATTGCCCGTGGCGGATGAGATGGGCTATGCCGAGTCGGCTCTCTTGGAACCGTGGGGATGTGTAATGGCCGCTTACACCCAGCGCCGCCGCCTGGAGCCTAAAGAAGGCGGATGTATGTGGATAGTGGGCCGGCCCGATGATGCAACGGCCTTTACTTTTTCAGCCGGCCTAAGCGCCCCGGCCACCATCGTTCTTACCGATGTGCCCGCTTCTGTGAAAGAACTTGTTACAACGACCCAAGCTAAAGTGATAGAACGGAATAGCCTAACGTTGGAAGACTATGCGGTTGTGAGCCAGGAGGTAACGGGCGGCGCCGGGTTTGATGATATTGTGGTTCTCAACCCCACCTCCGCTCAGGCCGTTGGCCAAATTGCGCGGCAGATTGCGCGTAGGGGCACTTGCAATTTGGTAGGCGCTCAACCGCTGGATGGCTTGGTGCAAGTGGATTTAGGGCGGCTCCATTATGATTACATTGCCTTCATGGGCACGTCAGGAACAGACATTGCCGCCGCTTACGGCGAGGCCCGCAACCGCTGTGAATTACGAGCGGGCGGCGCCGCCGTCTTTATAGGCGCAGGCGGGCCAATGGGGCAGATGCATGTTCAGCGGGCCTTGGAGTTGCAGGCTGGGCCAGAACTGGTGATTGCCACTGAAGTGAGCGAAGACCGACTGAAAACCTTGCAAGCAATGTTTACGCCGTTGGCCGAGAAACAAGGACGGAGAATCCTGTTTTTTAACCCGGCCAATACCCAACAATCCTTTTATGACTTTGTGATGGAAGCTACGCACGGTCAGGGCGCGGATGATGTGATCGCTTGCGTGCCGATTGCAAAGTTAATGGAAGAGGGCGATGCCGTGATGAAGCCGGACGGCATGTTGGTGCTTTTTGCCGGCGTGCCCAATGGCACCTTTGGCGCTGTTAACCTGAGCAATGTGTACTTAGCCAATGCGCAATACACCGGCACTTCCGGCCTGACGATTGAAGATCAGGCGTTGGTGATGGAGCGCCGCATGGCCGGAACGCTCTCCCCGGGCCGCTCGGTGGCCGCAATTGGCGGGCTAGAAACGGCGGCCGAAGCGATTGAATCCGTGAGTACGGGCAAGTACGCGGGCAAAGTGGTGATTTTTCCGCAGTTGCGTCATTTGCCGCTAACCAGCTTACAAGAACTAAAAGAGCGCCTGCCGGAAGTGGCCGCGCAATTGGGCGAGGGCGGGATATGGACACCGGAGGCCGAGCAAGTGTTGATTGAGAAACTATGGAAAAACCAGTGATTTACACCCTCACGCTCAACCCGGCCATAGATCGTGAGCTAACAATAGCCGCCTTTGAGTTCAACGCCGTTTTGCGGGCTATGCACGCCCGGGTAGATTGGGGGGGCAAGGGCTTCAACGTTTCCCGTTTATTGATGGGCCTGGGCGCGCCGAGCACCGCTACGGGTTTTGTGGGCGGGAAGGCAGGTGAGTTCTTGCAGGCAGGCCTACAGGCGTTGGGCATTCGCACAGATTTTGTGTGGGTGCAGGATGAGACGCGCACCAACGTGAGCATTGTAACGCCCACCGGCGGGCAATACATCAAAGTCAACGAAGCTGGGCCGGCTATTGCACCGGAGAAACAGCAAGAACTGTTGGCCAAAATTGAAGCCCTTGCTTCGCCGGGCGATTGGTGGGTGTTGGCCGGAAGCTTGCCGCCCGGCGTGCCGCCATCTTTTTACGCTCAAATCATCAACATCTTGAACGCTCAGGGCGCGTTGAGCCTGCTGGATACCACGGGTGAAGCTTTGCGGCTGGGATGCGGCGCAAAGCCTTTCTTAATCAAGCCCAACGCCGAAGAAACACAAGCCCTAACCGGCCTGCCAATGACGACGCCAGCCGAAATTGCGCAAGCGGCGTCTCATCTACGCGGCCTCGGCGCGCGCCATGTGGTGATTTCGTTGGGCAAGGCCGGAGCGCTTTTACAAACGGCGGAGAATGAGAACTGGTTAGCGCACAGCCCCTCCATCCAAGAGAAAAACCCCATCGGCGCAGGCGACTCAATGGTGGGCGGTTTAGTTTGGGCGCTGACACAAGGCTTGGCCCTGCCAGACGCGCTGACGTGGGGCATGGCCAGTGGCGCCGCCACCGCCAGCCTCAGCGGCACTGCCGTTGGTGCGCGGCCTCTGATTGAAGAACTCCAAGCGCAGGTGCGGTTAGAAAAATTGCAGTTGTAAATTCATCCATAGGTGACGGTCACCATGAGTGTAAAGGGATAAATTCTATGCCATTTGAACAGCATCAGGAAAAAAACTATTCCCAAGCCGCCGCCAGCGTTTTTCAGGCGGCGCTTAAAGCCACTGCAAAGCTAGAGGGCCGGCTCGTCACTTCCGATGCGGAAAAGTTGCGGTTGGAGGCGAAGTTCCCAAAAGTTATTTTGGGGCAAACGCTTGGTGAACGCACTCACTTGACCTGTGAAGTACGCCCGCTGGCAGAAGGAAGCACCGTGATAGTGGATGCGTATCCGTTGGATGCCGTAGAACGTAAATTAATGTTTGGGGCGCGTAAAGGGGTGACGCTCACCGTTGTAACTTGGTTCATCGCTCATTTAGAGCACAACCTGGGCTTGCCCACTCGTTAGCCATTACATTACGCCATCGCCGTTTGTAGCAACTCAATGGCTTTCACTTCAATATTGTGAACCCTGAGAACTTGCTGGCTCAGGCGTTCTCGCAAGGCCGCCGCCTCGGCGTGGGTGAGCGGAAAGTTCTGGCTAACGCCGGCCCGAATATCTCTCAGCCGAGTTTCAATTTGTTCAATCTCTGCCCTTGCCGCGCTTCCGTGTTCAATAAATAACTCATGTTTGCGGCGCGCCAGCTCGCGTGACTCTTTGAAAAGCGGAATCTCATCCGGCAGAGAGGCCAGCGCCAACTCCCGCCACGCCCCGCTACTGGCCCGGAACTGTTCGGCGGCGGTTTTGAGTTGAGGCTTTTTGAGAATTTGCGCCGCCTCGTCCAGAAAGTCGGCGTACAGCACCCGGTCAGCAACAGCTGTCATGGCCCAGCCAAAGGTTCCGGGCTGGCCCATGCCACCGGCTAATGCGGCGTACATGCGCGGGCCGGGCGCAAACAGCCGTTCCCAACTTTGCTTGTTACGTGTATTGGTCAGCATTGCCGCCCATTTTCGATAGGCGGCAAAACCAAAGTTATCACGCGCGCCCTTGGGAGGGGCTTCGGTGTATAAGTTGATGGTTTGCCAAATGCCTTTTTGAACGGCGGCCGGTAATTTACTCATATCCGGCTTGCCCAACGCCAATATACGGAACTTATCGTCCTTCACCCGGGCGCGGGCTTGGGCCAGTTCTTCGGCTTTCACCGTCAGCGGTTGGCTGGAGCGGTCGGCGATGTGCGCTTGGCCGTTCTCGTAACCATATACTAGTAGCGGCAACATCCCCCACCAGTTTTTATCGGCGGGCAGGCGGTTGTAGGGCAGGCTAAAAATATCCGCCCACACAATGGCGGGCCGCCCGCTTTCCAGCACTTCAATTAGGTTGCGCTCGCCTTTCCTGGCATCGCTGGTCTGTAGCCAGTCCTGTGGAATTGCCAGCCGCTCTAATAAAGTGTTCAACGGGTCAAAGGTGTTACGGGTGAGCAGAACAACGTGCGGGTCATAGCCTTTGTAATCAAAAGTAAAGTAGCCAAACACTGCGCCGCCGCTGATGCCCATCAACAGAGCTTCTGATAGTGGTTGTTTGGTATGGGGCGCTTTGAAACCTTGATATGCTAAGGCGTTATGTATCACGCCGGTTTCATAGTGACGCCCGTTAAATTGGGTGTAATGAGGCAAGATGGGCATCTCAAATTCCTTTTACTGGTTGCCAGAAATTATAGGGAAAACAAACCGGGTGTGGGAAAAGGAGGGATATACTCTGCACTTTTTGCCCAAAGCCCTGAGCAAGCCTTCTAAGCTAATTTTGACCTAATCAGTCCAAAAATCGGCCCGGTTGGGGCCTACAGAAATCTCCAATCTCCAGTACAGTTTAAGTATCACCCAAATGAGCCGCAATCAGGTTAGATTGCAGGAGGTTGCTTACCCAAACAGCTCACACCTTCTTCTCTCAACATTGTTCGTCCCACCCTTTACTCAAGAGAGCGGCCTATGATCCCACCTGCATTCGACTATGCAGAACCTAAATCGTTGAATGAAGCCATTGCGCTTTTGGGCCAAAACCCAGAGGCCAAAGTGCTCGCGGGCGGCCACAGCCTCCTGCCAGCCATGAAGTTTAGGCTGGCCACGCCGGCGATGCTGATTGACCTGAACAAAATTAGTGGGTTGGAATACATCCGGGAGGAAGACGGCTGGCTGAAATTGGGCGCGTTAACGCGCGAAGGCCAGATTGATAAATCACCTCTGGTGAAACAGAAATACCCCTTACTGGCAGATACCGCTCGAATGATTGCGGACCCCTTGGTGCGGAATATGGGCACGGTGGGCGGTAACTTGGCTCACGCTGACCCAGCCAATGACCATCCGGCCACGATGCTGGCGTACGGGGCGCAAGTGGTGGCGCAAGGCCCACGCGGCCAGCGCGTTATCCCAATTGCGGAATTTTTTGTTGGCCCATTCACCACCTCTCTGGCGCATGATGAAATCCTGACCGAAATCCGCATTCCGGCGCAGAAGGCGGGCGATGGCGGGTGCTATTTGAAAATTGAGCGTAAGGTGGGCGATTACGCCACCGCGGCGGTAGCAGTGCAAATTACGGTTGGCCCCAGTGGGCGTTGCACCTACGCCGGTATTGGCCTTACCAATTTAGGCCTCACGCCCATTAAATGCACGGCGGCAGAAGCGGCGTTGGTGGGCAAGGCGTTGGATGAGGCCACTTTCAAACAAGCGGCCCAATTGGCGGCAGAAGCGGCTGAACCCGCCGATGACCACCGCGGCTCAGCCGATTACAAACGCGCCCTGACCAAAACTCTGACTGTGCGGGCGCTGAAGACGGCCTTGGAGCGGGCGAAGGCGTAAGTTTCCCAGTTTTCCCCGCTTTCCTGATTGGGAAACAGGGAAACATAGGAAATGAAGGAAAACTTATGAGCACCCATCACATTTCTGTTACCGTCAACGGGCAAGTGCATGAAGCGGATGTGCCGGCCCGGTTGCTTCTCGTTCACTTTATCCGCGAAGTGCTAAACCTGACCGGCACGCATATCGGTTGTGATACCACCTCCTGCGGCGCATGCACTATTCACTTGAACGGCGTGCCCGTAAAGAGTTGTACGGTGCTGGCCGTGCAGGCTAACGGCGCGCACATCACCACCGTAGAAGGGCTGGCGCAGAATGGCGCCCTGCACCCGGTGCAGGAAGGTTTTTATCAATGCCACGGTTTACAGTGCGGCTTTTGCACACCCGGCATGATGATGACGAGCGTGGCCTTCCTCAAAGAAAACCCCAACCCCACCGAGGATGAAATTCGCTGGGCCATTTCAGGCAATTTGTGCCGCTGTACGGGTTACAACAACATCGTCAAGGCGGTGCAGTACGCCGCCGATAAACTGAAGGAAGCACAACCGGCGTAAAGCGTGAAACATGAGTCTTGGCAAAGCCAAAGTTTGAAATTTGACTGAAGCCAATGAGACCATTTCTGACGTTTCACGGATCACGTTTCACTAGTGATTGGAGACTACTATGGCTGAAATCAACGGCCTCGGCCACTCTATGAAGCGCAAAGAAGATGCGCGCTTTTTGCATGGCAAAGGCAACTATATTGATGACCACAAACTGCCGGGGATGCTCTGGCTGGACATCGTCCGTAGCCCCTATGCCCATGCCAAAATTAAGAACATTGATACGTCTAAGGCGGCCCAGATCCCGGGCGTGTTGGGCTTTATTACCGGCAAGGATTTAGAGAAATACAACCTGCACTGGATGCCCACCCTCGCCGGCGATAAACAAATGGTTTTGCCGATTGATACGGTGAAATATCAATCACAAGAAGTAGTAGCCGTCATCGCCACTGATCGTTACACCGCCGCCGATGGCGTGGCCGCTGTGGAGATTGAATACGAGCCTCTGCCGGTGGTGGTGGACCCACACAAGGCGTTGGAGCCGGGCGCAACCAAGGTGCGGGATGATAAAGAGAGCAACAAAATCTGGCATTGGGAAGTAGGCGATCGGGATGGCACGGCGGCGGTTTTTGCCAACGCGGCCACCATCGTCAAGGAGAACATCTATATCCCCCGCATCCACGTGGCTTCTATGGAGACGTGCGGCTGTTTGGCCGATTGGGACGGCGTGAACAAGAAACTCACGCTTTATATGACCACTCAGGCCCCCCACGCCATCCGCACCGTTTTGGCGCTGGTGGCCGGGCACGTGGGGCTTTCAGAGGAAAACATCCGCGTGGTTTCGCCGGATATTGGCGGCGGCTTTGGCGGCAAGGTTCCCGTATATCCGGGCTATGTGTTGGCCGTGGCGGCCTCCGTTTTGTTGGGCAAGCCCATTAAGTGGATTGAAGACCGCTCCGAGAATCTGGCCGCTGACTCCTTTGCGCGTGATTACCACATCGCCGCCGAACTGGCCGCCGATAAAGATGGCCGCATTATTGGTATGCGCATGAACACCATAGCCGATCACGGCTACTCGGACGCGCAAGCCGCGCCCAGCAAGTTCCCTGCCGGGCTGTTCCATATTGCTACCGGCTCGTATGATTTTCAGAAAGCCTTTATGCAGGTGGATGGCGTGTACACCAACAAACCGCCGGGCGGCGTGGCTTACCGGTGTTCGTTCCGCGTGACGGAAGCCGTGCACGCTATTGAGCGCATGGTGGATATTTTGGCCCACGAGCGAGGCGAAGACCCGGCCGCGTTCCGCATGAAGAATTTCATCAAGCCGGAACAGTTCCCCTACCTGTCCGCGCTGGGCTGGGAATATGATAGCGGCAATTATCACAAAGCTTTGCGGCTAGCGATGGATATGGTGGGCTATGAAGAACTCCGCAAAGAACAAGCGGAGAAGCGCGCGCGCGGCGAGTTGATGGGCATTGGCATTTCATCTTTCACAGAAATTGTGGGCGCTGGCCCAGCCCATCAGTTTGATATCCTCGGTATCAAGATGTTTGACTCGTGCGAGATTCGCGTGCATCCCACCGGCAAAGCTGTAGCCCGATTTGGCACAAAATCGCAGGGGCAGGGCCACGAGACCACCTACGCGCAAATCATCGCGCAAGAGTTGGGCATCCCGGCAGAACACATCAAAGTGGAAGAAGGCGATACCGATACGGCCCCTTACGGCCTCGGCACTTACGCCAGCCGCTCTACCCCCACGGCTGGGGCCGCCGCCGCGGTGGCCGCGCGCAAACTGCGCGATAAGGCGCGCAAAATCGCCGCATATCTGTTGGAAGCCGCCGAGGAAGATTTGGTGTGGGACACCGATAAGTTCTACGTTAAAGGCTCGCCTAACAAAGCCAAGACGATTCAAGAATTGGTCTTTGCCGCGTACACCAATCATCCACCGGATGTGGAAGCCGGCTTTGAAACTACGCATTACTACAACCCACCCAACCTCACTTACCCGTTCGGCTCATACATTTGTGTAGTGGATATTGACCGGGGCACCGGCCAAGTGACAACGCGGCGCTTTGTGGCGGTGGATGACTGTGGCACCCGCATCAACCCCATGATTGTGGAAGGCCAAATCCATGGCGGTCTGACGCAAGGTTTTGCGCCCGCCATGATGGAAGAAATGAAGTACGATGAGAACGGCAACCTGTACGGCGGCACGTTCATGGATTATCTGGTTCCCACCGCGGTTGAATCACCCAAGTGGGAAGTAGGCGAGACGGTAACGCCCTCGCCGCATCACCCCATTGGCGCCAAGGGCGTGGGCGAAAGCCCAACGGTGGGCGCTCCGCCTGCCTTTGCCAACGCGGTGGTGGATGCATTGTGGCACTTGGGTGTGCGCAACATTGATATCCCCATTACAGCGCCTAAAGTGTATGCCTTGCTGAAGAAGCACGGCGCGGCGTTGGAAGAGTAATAGCTGTTGACGACGGACGACCGACGGCGAACAATCATCGTCGGTCGTCTATCGTTGCTCATCCGCCCTCCGTATGCTCAGCGACCCCCTCACCCGAGCGCTAGACCTGCGCAACACGGGACAGCCGTTTGTGCTTGCCACAGTGGTGCGCGCCGAAGCGCCCACGTCTGCTAAAGCCGGCGCTAAAGCCATTATCACCGCCGATGGCGTGCTGGAGGGGTGGGTGGGCGGTAGTTGCACCCAGCCAACCGTTGTGCGTGAAGCTCTGCGCGCCCTACAAGACGGCCAACCGCGTTTTTTGCGCATGTGCCCGCCGGAACGGATGCAGGGCAACACGCCCGGCATGATTGAAGTGGTGCTGACTTGCATCAGCGGCGGCACGCTGGAAATCTATATTGAACCGCACTTGCCCGCGCCTCACATCTTAGCCATTGGGCACTTGCCTGTAGTGGAAGCGTTGGCCGCGTTGGCCAAGAGCATGAACTACACGGTTACCGTGGTGGGTGAAAACGCCACACCGGAGCAATTCCCAACGGCAGACCATGTGCAACGCTTTGAAATGGAGCGCCCAGCCGCCGGGCTAAAACTCGATGCGCAAACCTACGTGGTGGTGGCCTCGCACGGAAATTATGATGAACCAGCTCTGGAGGCCGCGTTGAACAGCGAGGCGGCGTATGTGGCGTTGGTGGCCAGTAAAAAGCGGCGCGATGCGGTGTTGGAATATCTGCGCGGCTCAAATGTCCCGGCAGAAAAACTTGCGCGGCTCAAATCGCCAGCCGGTTTGGATTTGGGCGCTGTAACCCCGGAGGAAATTGCCCTCAGCATTTTGGCCGAGATTGTGCAACTCCGGCGAAAGCCTAACGCCCAACCCTCACCGGCCAACCATTCACTCTCCGTCATCCAACCTCCAGTCTCTGCCGCCACCCTACCACCCTCCATTATGGAGATGCGTCCGCGCGAAATCCCTACGCCCGGCCCCGGCGAAGCCCTAGACCCCGTTTGCTTTATGCTCGTCGAAATCGCTACCGCGCGGTATAAATCCGATTACAATGGGCAAACTTATTACTTCTGTGCGCCGGGCTGTAAACGGACGTTTGAGAAAAACCCAGCGCAATTCGCATAACCAATAACAAGTCATAAATTCCGGTTATTGGTTAATCGTTATTGGGAGATTGTATGCACCTCGAAGGCACGAACAGCATTAAGGCCCCACGCCAAAAAGTTTGGGATTTTCTGACCGACGCCAACCAAGTGGCCAAGTGTGCGCCCGGCGTGGAAACGGTGGAAATGATAGGGCCAAACAAGTTTGAAGCCACCGCCGCCATTGGGTTTGGGGCCGTAAAAGCTAAATTTAAGGGCACCGGTGAATTTGTGGAAATGGACGCCCCCAACCGCGCCAAAATTCAAGCGCACGGCAACGCCCCCGGCAGTGCGGCGGATGTGGTGAGCGAAATGTTCCTTACCGATGGGCCGGACGGCTCCACCGAACTCAGGTGGACGGCAGATGTGACCATCGTGGGCCAACTGGCCAGCCTCGCCGCCCGCATGATGGGCCCCATCAGCCAAAAACTCGCCGGAGAGTTCTTCAACGAAGTTCGCAAACGGATTGAGAATTAAGCCCGCCCGTTAAGCGGTTAGGACACAAATAAACGGATGGCCCGGATAACACGGCATTTCCCGTGCGGTCTGCGCCATCCGTGTGCTTTTGTGAGTGATAAAATTAATAATATAGGTGTCCCTTGAAACTCAATACTATTGATGACCTACAAACGGCGTTAGCCGCGCAAAACTACATCTCGGAACGCGGCCTCACAACCGCTATTTACCTCGCCCTCAAGCTGGGCCGCCCGCTGTTCTTGGAAGGTGAAGCGGGCGTGGGCAAAACAGAAATTGCCAAAGTATTGGCGCAACTGCTGAACACGGAACTCATCCGCTTGCAATGTTACGAAGGCTTGGATGTACACCATGCGGTGTATGAATGGAACTATACCCGCCAAATGATGCACCTCCGGCTAATGGAAGCGCGCGGCGAGAAAGTGACCGAAGCTGAACTGTTTGGGCCGGCGTTTTTGCTCAAACGACCCCTTCTGCAAGCCATTGAAGACTCCCGCACCCAAGCCCCCATTCTATTAATTGACGAGCTGGATCGAAGCGATGATGAGTTTGAAGCCTTTTTGCTGGAAGTGCTCTCGGACTATCAAATCACGATCCCCGAAATTGGCACCGTGAGAGCTAAACATACGCCAATCGTCATCGTCACCAGCAACCGCACCCGCGAGATTCATGACGCCCTCAAACGCCGCTGTTTGTATTACTGGATTGATTATCCCTCCTTTGAAAAAGAGCTGGAGATCGTGCGGCGTAAAGTGCCGCAAGCCGCCGATTTATTAGCCCGGCAAGTAGCGTCCTTTGTGCAGGAACTGCGGCGCGCCGATTTGTATAAACTCCCCGGCGTGGCCGAAACGCTGGACTGGACGACGGCGCTGGTGGCCTTAGACCAAAAGGCTTTGGACTTAAGCGTGGTGGATGAAACGCTAGGCGTAATGTTGAAATATCAAGATGATGTGGAAAAAATCAAAGGTGAGCAAGCCCGCGCAATTTTGGACCGGGTGCGCGTGATGCAAGCGGCGTAGGTGAACGTGGAACCTGTTTCGGTGAACGTTGGCCCCACCTTTGAAATCGGCTCCGGCCAACTGCTTCACAACATTTTGTTGTTTGGGCGCGTCCTACGCGGCTTAGGGCTGGATGTGAACCCGGGCCGGATGCTGGATTTGTGCGATGCGCTGGCCTACGTGCAAATTGGCCGCAAAGCTGATTTCTATTACACCGCCCGCAGTTTGCTCTGCCATCGCCTAGAAGATTTGCCGCGTTTTGACCAGGCCTTTCAACTTTTTTGGCGCAAACCGCAAGAAGGTTGGGACGTTAATTTAGCCGCGCTGATGCGCCCCAAAGCGCGCCGCAAGCCCATTCTCAAAGCCCCGCCACTCAAAGCGCCGGAAGCTGAAGCAGACGGCGATCCGGAAGACCCCCAAGCGCCGCCCATCATTGAACTGACGATGACGTACAGCGCGGCCGAAATTTTGCGCCACAAAGATTTTGCCGAAATGACGGCCGATGAATTGCAGGCTATTCGAGAAGTGATGGCGCACATGGTGTGGCAACTGGGCCTGCGGCGCACACGGCGTTTGCGGGCGGGGGCAGGCCCCCGGCTGGATTTCCGGCGCACCATCCGCCACAACATGCGCTATGGCGGTGAAGTGTTGTGGTGGGCGGAGCGTACGCCAAAATATAAGCCGCGCCCCCTCGTCGTCCTCGCCGATATCAGCGGGAGCATGGAACGCTACACGCGCTTGCTGTTACACTTCATCTACAGTCTAACCTTTGGCCTAGACCAGCCAGTGGAGTCTTTCGTCTTTGGTACACAACTCACCCGTATCACCCGCGCCCTTCGGCATAGAGACGTAGATCAAGCGCTCAAAGAAGTGGGCCACGTCGTCAATGACTGGTCAGGTGGAACCCGCATTGGTGAATGCCTCAAGCACTTCAATTTTGAGTGGGGGCGGCGAGTGCTGGGGCGAGGGGCCGTGGTGTTGATAATCAGTGACGGCTGGGACCGCGGCGAGCCAGAACTGTTAAGCAAGGAAATGGCGCGGCTCAAACGGAATTGTCATCGTTTGGTGTGGCTCAATCCCCTTCTAGGCTCAGAAGATTATGAGCCGCTCACACGCGGCATGCAGGCCGCCTTACCGCATGTGCATGATTTTTTGCCCGTGCACAACTTAGCCAGTTTAGAAGATTTGGCTATGCGTTTGGCAGATTTGAGAACCTGATGGCCGATGATAAACATCGGCTGATGATGCGGCGGTTACAAACTTATGCGTGACGTTATGCCCGATATTGACCGTTGGTTACAAGAGGGTGAACAGATTGCCTTAGCTACGGTGGTGCAGACATGGGGCAGTTCGCCGCGGGCGGCGGGCGCCAAAATGGCGCTTACGCTCAGCGGCGGCATGTCCGGCTCAGTAAGCGGCGGCTGTGTGGAGGGCGCCACGTTTGAAGAGGGCGTGGAGGCGCTCAAACTTGGGCGCGCCAAACTGGTGCACTTCGGCGTGGCCGATGAAACGGCATGGGAAGTAGGGCTGGCGTGCGGCGGCAGTATAGATGTGTTTGTTCAGCCGCTCAACGCCACCCTCTATGCGCGGTATCGAGAATTGCTGTTGGCGGAAAAAACATTTGCCGCGGCCACTTTCATCAAAGGCTCGGCGGAACAGGTGGGGCAAACCTTTATTGTGGAAGATGGCGGTGGGCTAGAAACTGGCGGCCAAAAGGTAACAGAGGCCGCCGTGCAAGCCGCCCGCACCGCGCTCACTCAAGGCCACAGCACCCGCGTCCCGCTAGAATCCGGCGAACTATTTATTGAAGTCGTGTGGCCTTCACCTACCCTGGTGGTAGTGGGCGGCGTTCACACCACCATCGCTCTCACCACCCTCGCCAAAACGCTAGGGTTTCGCACGGTTGTGATAGATCCGCGCGCCGCGTTCGGCAGTGAAGCGCGCTTCCCGCATGTTGATCAGTTGATCCAGGAGTGGCCGGATGATGCGCTCAGGCAAATCGGTATCAATCGCGCCACCGCCATTGCCATGCTCACGCATGACCCAAAGCTGGATGATCCGGGCTTGTTGGTAGCCTTGCGGAGCGAGGCGTTTTACGTGGGCGCATTGGGGAGCAAAAACACACAAGAAAAGCGGCGCGCGCGCTTGCGGGCAGAAGGCCTAACCGAAGAGCAACTCAATCGTCTGCGTGGCCCTATTGGCCTAGATTTGGGTGGCCGCACCCCGGAAGAAGTGGCTCTCGCCATCTTGGCTGAGATTGTGGCGGCGCGCCACCATCACCTCATCCCTGGTGAGCGCGCCGCGCGCTGATTTCTCCTGCCTTTGGTAAAATCAATCTTCGTCACCGGTCTGCAGCGGCGGCCGGCCGATTGCCTATGGCAACACCCATCATTCAATTTAATGCAGTGAGCAAGAAGTTTCGCCAGCGGCGGGGCCGTTCCATGCGCGATTTCTTCTTGCACTTGGGCCGGCTTAGGCGGGCGTCTGCCGCCTCTCAGCCTTTTTGGGCGCTGAAAAATGTTTCCTTTACCATTCATGCCGGCGAAACAGTCGGCCTCATTGGGCCAAACGGCGCAGGCAAAAGCACAGCCCTCAAACTCATCAGCGGTGTTTCCAGGGCCTCCTCTGGTCAGGTCAACGTCAAAGGGCGGGTAGGCGCCTTGCTTGAATTAGGGGCTGGCTTTCATCCTGAACTCAGCGGACGTGACAATATTTATCTGAACGCGGCTTTATTGGGCATGAGCCGCCGAGAAATTCAGCGAAAATTTGAGGCTATTGTGGATTTCTCTGAATTAGAAGCTTTTATTGATACCCCCGTCAAACACTACTCGTCCGGCATGTTCATGCGCTTAGCGTTTGCCGTCAATATCCATGTGGAGCCGGAAATTCTGCTGGTGGATGAAGTGTTGGCCGTGGGAGATATTGATTTTCAGTGGAAATGCATTGAACGCATTAATGAATTGCGCAAGCAAAATGTTACGATTCTGTTAGTCTCTCACTCTCTAGATTTAGTGCGCGATATATGCAGACGGACAATATGGTTTGATAAAGGGCAAGTTCAAGAAGATGGCCTAACTGGTACAGTGATTAATCACTACCAAGCTGCCGTTTTACAACACACGGCCGAGCAGTTACTCCATACATCGGATAAGCAAACTCTCCGCAGTCAAAGGCGTTGGGGAAATCAAAAAATGAGAATTACCCGGGTGCGCCTATTGGATGGGCTAAACGCCGAACAAACTATCTTTCAAACCGGGCAACCCTTTCGGGTGCGAATTGATTATTGGGCAGATGACCTAATCCCATCGCCAATCTTTGGGCTGGCTATTTTTCGTCAGGATGGTCTGCAAATCTGTGGCCCCAATACCGCCTTTAGCCGGTTTAAATTACCGGATATGGTAGGGGCGGGCTCGGTAGAATATAACGTTCCTAAACTACCTCTGCTTGAAGGGTTGTATCGAATATCTGCTGCAATTGTGGACGCTACTTATACCGAAACGTTTGATTATCAAGATGAGGTGCATTCATTTCGTGTCAGCAATCATACACAAGATATCGTGGAACGTTATGGACTGATGACGTTAAGTGGTGAATGGGCCTATCATCTTAATGAGCCTGTGAATGAATAGTAAATCCGGTAAGCCGCTTCAACAACTCGGCTCGAACCGTCAGTGAAAAATGAGAATGAACGTTACTTGCCACAACCTGAAAACGATAACGCGGCCCTGCATGTGGGCACATGGGGGCTTACCGTGAAGCATTGCGCTACAGTTACAGCAGATGCGTATTGGATCTGGGATGTTCGTTACCTCCATCAAGATAGTTCTCGAACACAAGTCTTTTCAGCCCCAGTGGCCGCTATCCGCACTTTTCATGGCATTTAATACCCTCATTTATGTCGCAATCTTTTGATGCTTATTACTTTCGATATGGTTGCGGTCAGCCGTATGAACGCACTCCAGCCTGGCTGAACTTTTTTAGTGAGATCGCGCGGACGATTCAGCAAACCATTGCCCCGCGCACGGCCTTGGATGCGGGCTGTGCCATGGGCTTTTTGGTAGAAGGGTTGCGGGATGTTGGCATTGAAGCCTACGGTGTTGATATTTCCAGCTATGCTATTCAACAAGTGCGAGCGGATATTCAGCCGTTCTGCTGGGTTGGCTCCCTCACCGAACCTCTGCCCCAGAAATATGATCTGATCATTTCTATTGAAGTATTGGAGCACATCCCCAAGCGCGAGAGTGAACGGGCGTTGCTGAATTTGTGCCAGGCTACGGATGATATTGTGTTTTCTTCCACGCCGCTGGATTATCGAGAGGCCACGCACTTTAACGTACAATCGCCCGATGATTGGGCCGAGCAATTTGCGCGGCAGGGCTTTGTGCGTGACGTGGATTATGATGCCTCTTTTATCACACCGTGGGCCGCGCGTTATCGGCGAAGCCACGAGCCTTTGCCGCGCGTGGTGCAAGCTTATGAACGCCGGTTCTGGGAGTTGAAGAAGGAAAATCACGATTTGCGCAGTTTAGTGGTTGAGATGCGCTCTCAACTGGCGGCGCAAGAACAGACGCTCAATGCGCTCCATGCGCAATTAGCCGATTTATCATCGCTGTCACCGCTCCGGCGTTTGCGGCGTTGGCTGAGCCGAAAGTAATTGTGTGAACACTCAAGTTTCTGCGCCCGCAGTAGTCGTGATTAGCCATGACGTTGTTGGCGCCGCTATGGCTGGTCCGGGCATTCGTTACTACCATTTGGCGCGCGTTTTAGGTGAGCATGTACCTGTGGTGTTGGCTGTTCCCTCCCACTCTCCCACCTTACCGCCCGCCACGTTTACATACGCACATTATGCTCAGCCAACATGGGAAGCGTTGGCCCCGCTTGTCCAATCCGCCACTGCTGTAATCGTCAGTAACATTTTGGCCCATGCCCTTTTACCTTTGGCTGGCAAAACACCCGTGGTTATTGATGGGTATGATCCCGTCTTGGCTGAAAACTTGGCTTTTAAGTCCCACCTGCCGCCAGAGCAATTGTGGGAACTCTGGCAGGCCCAAACTACGGCCCTGCATCCGCAGTACCAGCTGGGAGATTTTTTTATCTGCGCCAGCGAACGGCAACGTGATTGGTGGCTGGGGTTATTAGAAGCACAGGGCCGCATTAACCCCGCTACCGTACAGGCTGACGCCTCTCTACGTCAATTAGTGGATGTGGTGCCGTTTGGTTTGCCGGTCCAACCGCCCACCCGCCTGCGCCCTATTGTTAAGGGTGTGTGGCCGGGCATTGCCGCTGAAGATACAATGCTGGTATGGGGTGGGGGGTTATGGCCATGGCTAGACCCGCTGACTGCCATTCGCGCTGTGGCTCAACTAGCGTCGGAATGGTCACATTTGCGGCTGGTGTTCCCCGGCACACGGCATCCAAACACGCAGGTGGCGCAGGATGTGCCTACGCACAATCAGGCGGCCCGGGCGCTCGCCTCCGCATTGGGCTTGTTGGATAAGCACGTATTTTTTGGCGATTGGATACCATACGCTGATTGGGGCGCTGTACTATTAGAAAGTGACCTCGCCCTCAGCCTGCATTTTGATACGTTTGAAACACGCCTGGCCTTTCGGAGCCGAGTGCTGGAATATATTTGGGCTGGCGTACCTGTGGTGGCTACGGCCGGCGATGCCACCAGCGAATTGATACAACGTTATGAATTGGGTTGGCTGACGCCTCCGGGCGATGTCAACGCTGTGGTGGAAGCCATGCGACGCATGCTCACGCAACCACCCGCTCAAGCGAAATTCGAGGCCGCGCGCGCGCATCTCACCTGGGAGCGGGCCGCGCAACCCCTAATCGCTTTCTGTCGTAAACCACACTTTGCCGCCGATCGTTTTATAACCGTGCGTCAGGCAAATCCACCTATTCGTTCCAATCACCGCTCGGGTGATACGCCTGTGCAAACGCTCTGGCGCCGCTTAATCCGCAAAGGTAAGAGAGCCTGAGGTTGAAGATGAAGGCCTCTATCATCATTCCTGTTTGGAACGGGGAAGTGTTTCTCCCCGAGTGTTTGAACGCACTGCAACGGCAAACGATTTCTGATTTTGAAATTATTGCTGTGGACAATGCTTCCACCGATGGCTCGGCGGAGTTACTGGCGCGCGCTTATTCAGCCGTCAAGCTCATCCGTAACCCGAGCAATATGGGTTTTGCGGGTGGGTGCAATATCGGCCTGCGCGCCGCCGCGGCGGATATCCTCGTATTGCTGAATCAAGATACCGTGGTGCGGCCCGATTGGCTGGCCGTTATCCTCCAAACCTTTCACGACGCCACGATTGGCATTGTGGGGTGTAAGGCGCATTATGCCGATGGAAAAACACTGCAACATGCTGGCGCTTATCTAACGCCGCAGAGCGCATTTGGCATCCATTATGGGCGCGGCGAATTAGATGAGGGGCAATATAATCAACTCACTGAGCCGGATTATGTGACGGGCGCCGCTTTGGCCCTCCGCCGGGAAGTTTATGAACAAACACACGGCTTCGATGAGGGCTTTAATCCGGCGTTATATGAGGAAGTAGATTTATGCTGGCGGGCGCGGCGCTTGGGCTGGCGTGTGGTGTACCAACCGGCGGCAGTGTTGGTGCATGCCGAAACGATTTCTAACGCGCCGCCCAGTTATGCGTGGCAGAGCCTATTTGAGCGTAATCGTTATCGTTTTGTTCTTCGCCACTGGTCAAGCGCCGCGCTGGATGATTTTTTAGCGCATGAAATTGTTTCAACCACCGAGCAAGTTGAATCGCGGGTGATTGGTGCTCGGATGCGCGCGCTTGTGGTGAACTTCATGCAGTGGCCAACTCTCAACCGGGCGCGGAATGACGATCCCTCCTTAGGCGGGCCGCTTTCGTCAGCCGAGCAAGCGCATTTGCTTGATAAACTGCTTGAAACCCGCACCGTGTTTGCGCAACGCTGGCTAGCCGGGTTAAGCGCTCAACAAAACTTCAGAGCGCTGGCCGCGTTGCCGGAAGGTGATTTTCCACGTTCAACCGTGCCGGTGTTGGGCCATTGGGTAACACACATAAGGGCCTTTTTTCTGAATACTTTTGTTCGACCCTATCTGGCCCCGCTGATAGATCAACAACGTCAATATAATCAATATCTTTGGCAGTACATGGAAAACTCGCGCCTGCACGTTGAAGAGAGTAACGACGCTATCAATCTAGCCCTCGAGTTGGCTCGCCGTGAGTGGCTGAACCTCACCCCTAACCAACCCGAAAAAGATCATGCCCATGACCATAAGTAACCCTAACCCGCCGATTTTTGAAGCGCCCGGTTTGCCGGATGAATGGGCGGCCATTATTGAAAATTTGTATGCGCGGCATGCGCAACGCCTCACACACGCCGCTACGCAGGGGCTGGAATACGAAAAATTATTGGAACAAAAAAAACTCGCTGAGATCAAGAGCTCTGCGCGCCGCACTCACAGCTTATGGGTCAGCGTCGAGGTCCGTGATCAGAAACTGCCCGTGTTGAATGATTGGTTCAATCGCTTCAAACGCGCTTTTCATGAGTTGATTGTGATTTATGTGAATCAGCTGGCGGGTAAACAAACCGACATTAATTTTTCGCTTTCCACCTCGGTGCAGGAGTTGGCAACTCTGGTGGATAAGCAACGCCAACGCATTGCGGCATTAGAAGAGCGTGTGGCCAGCCTTGAGCTAAAGATAAAGGCGGAGGAGGCGACTGCGCCGCCCACCTCTGAGAGGACGGCGTAGCCCGATGTTTTCCGCCGTTCACCAAATTCTACCTACGCTCAATTTTGGTGATGCCGTTGGCAATCAAGCCTTGCGCCTGCGGGCCTTGCTTCGGCAATGGGGCTATGCTTCTGAAATTTTTGCTGAGGCGTGGGATGAGCGCCGGGCGGCGGATTGCCACCTTTACACCCGTTATCGTCGTTTTAGCCATGCGAACAATTTACTGATTTTTCACTTCTCGATTGGCAGTCAATTGCCAGACTTTTTGCGCGGTTTGCCAGACCACATTGTTGTCTATTATCACAACATCACACCTGCCCACTTTTTTTATCGGTATAACGGCGCCCTCGCCCGTTTGCTTGAAGAGGGGCGGCAACAATTGAGCGCGCTGGCAAAAAGCTATCCGGCTATTGCCGGCTCAGAATTCAATGCGCAAGAACTTCGGGCGTTGGGGTTTGTGGTTGTGGGCCTCACACCATACACTCTGAGCTTAGAACATTCAATTGTCCCGGCTTCTTCTGCGCCGCTTGACCCACGCTTTGTCAAGACAGATACTCTCGACTGGTTGTATGTTGGGCGTCTAGCGCCGAATAAGTGTATTCAAGATTTGCTTCAAGCCTTTTACTTTTATCACTACTGGATTAATCGTCGTTCGCGGCTGATGTTAGTTGGCCCGGCGCACGTTTTTCGTGAATACGTGAATGAACTCTACGCGTTAGTGACCCACTTGGACTTGGATGGGGCGGTGGTATTTACCTCGCTTGTGGAAGACCCCGCTCCCTTTTACCAACAATCCGATGTTTTCATCACGCTGAGTGAGCATGAAGGCTTCTGCGTGCCGCTGGTGGAAGCCATGCAGTATGAGTTGCCCATTTTAGCGTTTGCTAGCACTGCCATCCCAGAAACACTTGGCCGTTCGGGCGTTCTGATTCGTGAGAAAAACTTCCCGCTCATCGCTGAAATGGTGCATGAGGTGACGACGAATGTTGAACTACGACGAAAACTTATCCAAACGCAACACCAACGGCGGCAGGAACTGTTCACGCTGGACGCGGCAGTGGAATTTCGGCGCTTACTCAGCACTCTGGAAGGCCGTTGGGCTTTATGAAAGTTGCTTTAGTGGTGCAACGCTATGGTCTGGAGGTCAATGGCGGCTCCGAGCGTTTGGCGCGCCAAGTGGCGGAACACCTAATGCCATACTGTAACGTAGAGGTGCTAACAACTTGCGCCCGCGATTACACTTCTTGGGAAAACTATTATGCGCCCGGGCTAGCGTTGATTAACTCCGTGCCGGTTCGGCGATTTCCAGTCCGCCAGCCGCGCGATGAGAAAACGCTGGAACAGCTCAGCCCATTTATTCTAGGTCATAGCCATCAGCGTGAATTGCTCCATGAGATGCGCTGGATGCAGGCGCAAGGGCCGGATGCGCCGAGCTTATTTTGGTACATTCGGAATAATCATCAGGATTACGATCTGTTCATCTTTTTTACCTATTTATACTCCACCACGGTATTTGGATTGCCATTGGTGGGCTATAAAAGTATCCTGTGTCCTACCGCCCACGATGAGGTGTGGCTCCGTTTTGATTTATATCGCGGCTTGTTCACGCTTCCGCGCGCTTTTATTTTCTTATCGTCCGAGGAGCGTGAACTGGTGCATCAGCGCTTCCATAATCAATATATTGCCCATGCGGTGATTGGCGGCGGCATTGAGCCCATGCGGCGGCACGGGCCGCCGCCGTTGGCTGAGGACTATATTCTCTACTTGGGTCGGGTGGATTTGAGCAAAGGCTGTGGTGAATTAATCAAAGCCTTTCAGAGGTATCGCGCTGAAACGAATGATTCGCTCAAGCTGGTGCTTGTGGGACAAGTCGTGATGGAATTGCCGACTGACGCGAATATTATTGCCACGGGCTTCGTGAGTGATGAAGCTCGCGCCAATTGGGTGAGTTACGCCAAAGTTTTAGTGATGCCGTCACAACATGAAAGTTTCTCTTTGGCCACGTTGGAAGGCTGGGCGGCCGGTGTGCCAGCCATTGTGAATGGGCTTTCTAAAGTTTTATATGGTCACTGTGTACGCAGTGGAGCCGGCCTAAGTTACGCTTCCGAAACGGAATTTGTAATGGCCCTGCGTTTACTGCGCTCGCAACCAGAGCTAAGAGAGAAAATGGGCGCCGCCGGCCAAGCCTATGTCACCCAGAATTACAGTTGGCGCATGATTAGCCAACAGTACATTGAGTTTTTGCGCGGGGTTTACGAGACGGTTTATCAACCAAGCCCGACTATCCCGCGAGCCACTGCTTAGCGCCTCAGCTACCGTGAAAATTCTCCATCTCACCGCCCGTTATTGGCCCGCGCAAGGAGGCGCTGAGAGCTATGCGCGGGAAATCTCAACTCGTTTAGCGGCCGAAGGCCATACTGTTACAGTAGCCACTACAGATGCGTTGGAGGTAGAGTTGTTTTGGGATCCGCATCGCCGCCGCTTGACTGAACGGCAGATAGAGGCCTCCGGCGTTCTTATCAAACGTTTTCCCGTCCGGCATCTGGTCGGCGCGCCCCGCTTATACGCCGTTTGGCGCTATTTGCTGTTTTATGGCTTGGCGGCCGTAGGTTTACCCAACGCTTGGCTGGGGTGGCTATCTCGCTACACACCTTATGTGCCTGAGTTATGGCGGTGGCTCTCTCAAACTGAAGAAGTTTTTGATGTAGTAGTCGCGTTTGGGATTTTGTATGAACCCCTTATTTATCACGGGCGTCAATTGGCGCGCCGCCGTTCCATCCCATTTGTGGTTTGCCCATTTACACATCTAGGCGCCGGCCCACAACCGGCCCGCGATGCCGTAAGTCGTTACTACACCATGCCGCATCAAGTGCAATTGGTAACAAACGCCGACGCAATGTTAGCCATGACGCCAACCGAAGGCGAGTTCTATGTGCGCCGTGGACTGCCCAAGACCAAAGTTATCGTGACCGGCGCTGGCATAGACCCACAGACCATAGGGCAAGGGCAGGGTAAGCGTTTTCGGGATAAATATGAAATTGACGGCCCCATTGTGGCGCTGATTGCTTCCCTGTCTTATGATAAAGGCGCCATACACTTACTGGAAGCAGGTCGGCATTTATGGCGCGCCGGTCTACCCGTCAACATCGTTTTAGTCGGCGCAGTTCTAAAGCCTTTTCACACGTATTTTGAAAATTTACCGGCTGCTGACCGTGCACGCGTCTATCTACTGGGTAGCCTGCCGGAGGCGGATAAGTGTGATTTATTAGATGCGTTAGATATTTTGGCGATGCCGTCTCGTACGGATTCCTTCGGCATTGCCTATCTTGAGGCGTGGTTATATGGCAAACCCGTTATTGGCGCGCAAGCGTGGGGTATGAGTGACTTAATCGCAGTGAATGAAGATGGCTTACTGGTGCCGTTTGGGGATGCGCTCCGTTTGGCTGAGGCCATACGGTACTTATTAGCCCACCCGGCTGAAAGCGCGCGTTTGGGGCAGAACGGGCGGGCTAAAGCCTTGGCACGTTATACTTGGGATGACATTTACAAGCGCGCTAAAATTGCCTATTCACGATAACCGCATGTCGTCCAGTCGGATTCTTTTAGTTTCGCATCGCTTTGTGCCTCACTACACTGCCGGCACTGAGCTATATACAGCGGCTTTAGCTCAAGGGTGGTTAGAGCGAGGTCATTCTGTAACCATTTTCACCGGCGACCCTCACGCCACTGCGCCACGTCGGGAAGTTTGGGGAGGTGTGCAGATTCATGTGCAACCTTGGGGTTTGCTAGGCTCCGGGAGTGCGGTTGATACGTTCTTAGCCGGTTTTTTCAACCCAAGAGTGGAGCAAGCCTTTGAAGCCTTATGCGCGGAGTTTAAACCGGATGTCATCCACGTTTTACAGCTCTTAGGGCTATCACCGCGATTGTTGCATCTTGGCAAGCGCTCAGGCGCGAAAATTATTCTGACTTTAATGGATTTCTGGTTTGTCTGTAGCAACACCTGGCTATTCAGATGGAATCAACAAGTTTGTAGCGGGCCAGAATGGGGTTATCATTGTGCGGGGTGTGCGCTTCAACGGCTGGGGGTTAAGCCCCAACCCTTGCTCATGGCAATGGCCGCCCCTCTGTTTTGGTTAAGAACTCAGTGGTTGAAAAGGGTTTTACAGGAACCACATCAAATTGTGGCGCCTTCACGTTTGTGCCAAACGCTGATTAAGCAATTAAGTCAAACTCTACAAACAATCATACTTTTACCTTTGGCGCTCAGCGCGCCAGCCCTTCAGCCGTCCACCTCCCCAAGCGGCAACTCCTCGGTGCGCTTTGTCTATCTTGGTTCGCTCATACCGCCCAAAGGGGTGCATGTAGTGATTGAAGCATTTAACCGCCTCGGGCCGACCACCGCCCAACTCCATATCTATGGTGATTCGCGCGCCAACCCGACTTACTTTGAGCAATTGCGTCGCATAGCCCACCATCCTCAAATTGAATTTCATGATGTATTGCCTCATGCAGAAGTAGGCCAAGTTTTAGCCGCCGCCGATTTGTTGTTAATGCCTTCACTGTGGTATGAAACCTATGCGTTGGTGGTGGATGATGCTTGGCGGGCCGGGGTCCCGGTTTTAGTCTCTAATCATACAGCCGTTGCCGAGCGGGTAGAAGTTGGTAAAAACGGTTGGTTGGCCCCACCCGGCGATGTAGAGGCCTGGGCCCAACGGATGCGAGAATTGGTGGCCTCGCTACCAAGTCGCTCACGGCGTCAAACGCCGTATCTATCGCCGACCGTATTTTCTGATCACTTGAATTCACTAGCGAAGATATACTTTTCGCCTAATCCTTCTTCCAAAGTCTTGATGGAATAAATAGTGTATGTCAATTACTCTGCATCCAACTTCATTGCCGGATTTGTTTGTAATTGAAGTTTACCCGTTTGTGGATAAACGCGGCTTTTTCCTAGAAAGCTATCATCAGCGTGATTTTGCCAAGGCGGGGTTAACCGAAACTTTTGTGCAAGATAATCACTCGCGCTCAGCGGCAGGCGTGGTGCGGGGCCTCCATTATCAAGATCTGACGGCCCCAATGGGAAAATTAGTGCGTTGCACTCGTGGAGCTATTTTTGATGTGGCGGTCGATTTGCGAGTTGGCTCGCCCACCTTTGCGCAATGGTTTGGGGTGGAGTTATCAGAGTCAAATTTTAAGCAGCTGTGGGTGCCGGTAGGCTTTGCGCATGGCTTTGCCACCTTAACCGAGGTAGCCGAAGTGCAATACAAATGCACTAACTACTACACCCCCGCCGCCGAGGGCGCCATCCGCTGGGATGACCCGCAAATTGGCGTTCGTTGGCCGGTGACGGCCCCAACTCTCTCTGGGCGTGATCAGCAAGCCCCTCTGCTGGCCGATTATCTGTCCGCGCCGGCGTTTCGATATACGGCATGAAGCTCATTGTTCAAATCCCCTGCCTCAATGAGGCGCAAACCTTGCCGCTGGTTCTAAAAGATTTGCCGCGCCAAATACTCGGCGTGGAAGTAGCCGTTTTAGTCATTGATGACGGTAGCACCGATGGCACGGCAGAGGTGGCGCAAAAACTAGGCGTTGAGCACATCGCCCGCCATCCTTTCTCACGGGGGTTGGCCGCCGCCTTTCAAACCGGGGTTGATGTCGCGCTGAGCCTCGGCGCAGACATCATCGTAAACACCGATGGCGACAATCAATACCCGCAAGCCGCCATCCCCGATTTAATTGCGCCGATTGTGCAAGGCGAAGCGGATATTGTGATTGGTGATCGGCAGACCGCGACCATTGCGCATTTTTCGCCGCTTAAGCGCCTTTTGCAAGCATTTGGAAGTTGGGTGGTGCGGCAGGCATCTGGCACCACGGTGCCTGACGCCACAAGTGGCTTTCGAGCCTTTTCCCGCGAAGCCGCCCTGCGGCTAAATCTTTTTACGCGTTACACCTACACCCTCGAGACCATTATTCAGGCCGGTAAGAAAGGGCTCCGTGTTACACATATCCCCATACAAACCAACCCGTACACTCGCCCTTCGCGTTTACTACGCAACAATTGGGATTACGTTAAACGTTCGATAGCAACCATCGTGCGGCTTTATGCGATTTATGAACCGTTGAAAACCTTCTCGTGGCTGAGTTTGCCGCTATTTATCGTTGGGCTGGCGCTCATTGGCCGTTACATCTTCTTATACATCACCGACCAATCCGGCATTGCCCGTAACGTTCAATCGGTGGTGTTGGGCGGCACTTCCTTAAGTTTGGGGTTTTTTGTTTTCCTGTTCGGTTTGTTGGCCGATTTAGTGGCCACTAATCGCGCCTTACTGGAAGAAACACTCTATCGCATTCGTCGCGCCGAAACCCAAAATACCAAGGCCAAACTTAATGCTTGAGTTGAAGCTGATACTGGCATTAAGCGCTATCCTGATATTGCCCGGGCTGGCCCTTGTGCTTGTGGGCCCCTGGCGGACGGATCCGTTTTGGCAAAGGCTGAGCCTCTCGCTGGCGGTAAGCGTTGTTTTTTGGCCCGTTTTATTTTATGGTGCGCGTTTAGTGCCCGGTTTTGTGCTGGGCTTTCCAGCTATCCTGATTATTCTTAGCGGGAGCGGGGCGCTGATCGTCACCCGTATTCATCACACGCAGTGGACGTTTGCGGGGAGCGACTGGTGGCTGTTGGCCGTGCTCGGTGGGGCATTGATGTCTCGCTTCTACATCATTCAAGCTGAACCTTACCCTGCATGGTCGGATTCACTTCACCATGTACTTCTTACTCAATTGACAGCCGAGACAGGCCGCTTGCCGTTCACGCTCGCGCCTTATGTGCCTGAAGTCAAGTTAGATCAATATCATCTCGGCTTGTATGCGCTCTCGGGTAGCGTACAAATGTTGAGCGGCGCGCCGGCCCATACCGCGCTGTTGTGGACAGCCCAAGTGCTCAACGCTGGCGCCGGTTTAGGGGTTTTCTATGTGCTAGATCGTTGGGTTGGGCGCACCGGCGCTATCCTCGGCGCTATGGTAGTTAGTTTCTGGTCTTTTCAACCAGCCTGGTATGTAAATTGGGGCCGGTTTACACAACTTTCCAGCCAATTCGTTCTGCCATTTAGCTGGGTCATCACCTTCGAATTATTACGCGGCCTTTCGTCCTCCAAATCACAGCTTGCCTGGTTTCTTGGCCTCAGCGCACTGCTCAATGCAGGTTTGTTTGAGCTCCATTTTCGCGTCGCAATCCTTTATGCGCCCCTGATTGTGATTAGCGTGCTGATGCTTACGCGCCTTACGCGCTTGTTTTGGCAACTGAGCTTACAACTTTGCGTCGCCAGTGGATTGTTGGCGTTGCCGGCGCTGTGGCCCTCAATTTTAGTGTATGTAAGCAGGACAACCCAAACCATTGTTGAGCAAGGTTCTGCTTCAGCCGCGCAAATCCGCACTGTTTATTTTGATTTCCCGCTTCAGGTTTTCTGGAGCATCGGCCTGCAACCATGGCTCACAGCGCTGACCCTGGCGGCTGTCGTGTTTGGGCTTTGGCGTCGGCAACGTCTCACAGGGGTGGTAAGCGTTTGGGTGATAAGTTTGATGCTTATTGGCAATGCTTACCTGTTGGGCATTCGGCTACTTAACGTCACAAATTTTAGCGCCATAGTCATTATGCTGTATCTTCCCGCTTCGCTGTTCATTGGCAGTGCGGCAGAGTTGATGTTGCACCAGTTAGGCCGTTGGCAACCCTGGGTGTTACGGGTTGGCGCTGTACTGGCTGTGCTAATTAGCTTATACACGGGCAGAGCACGGGCCACTGAAAAGGAAATTCTCCGGTATTTTGTAACGCCGGCAGATGTGCAAGCGATGGCGTGGATTAGGCAAAATACCCCCGCAACAGCTGTATTTGGCATCAATACAGTCTTTTGGCTACCGCACGCCCCGCATGGCACAGATGCGGGCTACTGGTTGCCGTATCTAGCTGGGCGAAAAACCACCGCCGGTGTGATGATTAATGACTTGGGAAATCCGGATTACATATCTAAAACGGTTGCCCTTTCACAAGCAGTACTCCAGTTGCCTGAACAAACCGCGTTTGAGCAATTGCGCCGAAGCGGCGTGACTTATCTATATATTGGCGCGAAGGGCAATCCCTTAGGCCCCGGCTTAGATATCAACACTTTGCGCCATTTGCCGCAAACGCAGGTTGTGTATGAGGTTGATGGTGTTGTGGTTCTGGCGCTTCGGTAACGCGCGAAAAATTCGACTGGAATGTCAAGCGCAGTCATTTGAAGAAGCATCTTAAGTTATGCAAGTTGCAATTGTCGGGCCTATCCATCCATATCGCGGCGGCATCGCGTATTACACGGCGTTATTGGCGCAACATTTTCGCCAAAGCCACTCAGTTTGTGTATATAGTTTTCAACAGCTGTATCCAGCTTGGTTGTTTCCAGGGCGAAGTCAATATGACCCCAGCCCTCCAACGTACCCTGATTTGGACACCAATTACTGGTTGATTCCATGGTGGCCGCCAAGCTGGTGGCGGGTTCAACGCGCATGGGCCGTCCGGCAACCTCAGGTCGTGATTATTCAGTGGTGGGTCCCTTTTATGGCGCCGATGACGGTTGGATTGGCGCGGGCGGCGCGTAATACAAGCGCTCGTGTGGTGATGTTATGCCACAATGTTTTGCCGCATGAGCGCGCCGGTTTAGATGCTTGGCTGAGCCGCTGGGCGCTCAGTCACGCTGACCGCCTGGTCGTACACAGCACCCGTGATCAGGCGCAAGCGCAACAGCTATTGCCCGCGATACCCTCTCGGGTCGTCGCTTTGCCTTCCTATGGCGCGCTGAAGTCGCAGGGCTGGACGCGTGGTCAAGCTCGGGCCTACTTAGGCATGGATGGGCCAATCGCATTGTTTTTTGGCCTTGTTCGCCCCTATAAAGGCCTGATGGATTTGCTGGAAGCAATGGCCAACGTACCGGTAAATATTCATTTATTAGTCGTAGGCGAAGTGTGGGGGAGCATCGAACCCTATCAAAGTCGGGTAGCCGCATTGAATCTGAAGCAACGCGTAAGCTTCATAAATCGTTACGTAACCAATGAAGAGGCAAACATCTATTTTGCCGCGGCGGATGTGGTTATACTGCCTTATCGTGAAGCTACCGGAAGCGCGGTTTTACAACTGGCGTTTGGCTTGGGCGTGCCCGTTATTGCAACGCGCGCGGGCGGTATGGATGAAGCAGTAGAAGATGGTAAGACCGGCTTTCTGGTGGAGCCGGCTGACGTTCGCGGTTTAGCCAAAGCCATCACCCGATTTTTTAAAGAAGAGCGAGCGGCCGAATTCCGCCAAGCCATTGCGGCTCAGGCCGGAAGATTTGCTTGGGCAACTGTGGAAGCGGCCATCTTGAGTGAGTAAGATATGTCAGCCCCTAAAGTGATAGCGATTGTTCTCAACTGGAATCGCGCGCAAGACACCGCCCGGTGTGTGCACTCCCTTCTAGCGTCAGACTATCAGCCATTGGAGATATTGGTGGTAGATAACGGGTCATCTCTATCTGAATACGAGAACTTACAAAAAGCCCTGCCAGAGATCCCAATTTTGCGTAGTCTGGAAAACCTTGGCTTTGCCGGTGGTAATAACCTCGGCCTGCGATATGCCCTTGCTCAATCGGTGGCCTATGTGCTCGTCATTAACAATGACACGGTGGTTGATGCGCGCATGGTTGGCCAGTTAGTTGCGGCCGCTGAGGCTCATCCGCAAGCGGGCGTAGTTGGGCCAATTATTTATTATTTAGATCAACCCCAAGACGTTTGGTTTGCGGGGTATCGCTTTGATCACGGAATTTATCTGTTGCGTCGCGGCTTGAATTTACGCCCCCCTTTGCAGGCAGTCGAGCAAGTGGATTTTGTCAGCGGTTGCGCTATGCTGATGCGCCGGGAGGTGTTGGAAAGAGTTGGTTTATTTTCTGAAGATTACTTCATGTACTACGAAGACCTTGATTACTGTTTTCGAGTTAAGCAAGCCGGCTTAAGGATTTTGTGTGTGACCGGCGCGCGAATGTGGCATGCCGTGTCTGCCAGCACTGGCGGCGCTGACTCTCCCCTGAAGCAGTATTATCAAGTCAAAAGTAGCTTGATTTTTTATCGCCAACACTTTCGCGGGTGGAAGTATGGCTTGAATCTGATTTTGCGGCTAACCCACGCCGGTTACACCTTACTAGGGGCCATTGTTACTCGGCGGCTAAAAATTGGCTCTATCTTAATGTTCTGGAGAGGACTAAAGGAAGGCTGGCGACAGACGCCTGTGGAAAGTAAATGACCACTGTTAGCACGATCACCGTATCCCAGTGTCCAATCTGCCGCTCGCCCGAGTGTGCGCCACTCTTTATCGGTCATGATCGTTTGCATGGTCTGCCGGGGGAGTTTTCGGTTGTTCGCTGTTTGCAGTGTGGAGGAAGTTATCTTGCCACACGCCCTCTCAACCTAACCGAGTATTATCCGGCTGAAAGTTATGCGGCTTATGACGGTCATTCGCCGCACTTTTCACGCGCGCCCGGTCGTAGCTATGGCTTAGCCCAAAGGCGGCGTTGGCTTACGTCCCTCCGGCCACAGGGCGGGCGTCTGCTGGATGTTGGTTGCGGGAGCGGTGATTTTCTTGAAGTTATGCGCCATGTCCCCGCCTGGAAAGTTGCCGGCCTGGAGTTCAATCCGGTAGCGGTTGAGTATGCGCGCCAAGTACGCGGCCTTGATGTGTATACCGGAGAACTGCCGCAATTGGATTGGCCCGCCGCTACTTACGATGTGATTACCATGTGGCATGTCTTGGAACATTTGCCTGACCCCATCCGCGTTTTAGCCGAAGTCCGCCGGTTACTGCGGCCTGATGGCTTGTTCATTGTGGCCGTGCCGATGCGAGATAGCGCCGAAGCGCAGTTCTTCGGCCCAACCTGGGCTGGGTATGATGTCCCGCGGCATTTGATTACTTTCACGCGTTTGAGTTTGACACAATTGCTTACTCAGGCAGGTTTTCGTGTGGAAGAACATTTTGGCGTTATACAAGGGTTTGCTTCGGTGCGCTTGAGTTTGCGCTGGTGGTTGGTTGAAAAAGGCTTCCGTGGCCCGCTCATGCACTGGCTGAGCGCCGCGCTGTTGCCATTTTTGTTTGTTTACTTTCGCTGGCGCAGTGGCAAGAAGCTAGGCGTTGCCACGATGGTTGCTCGTTTATAAATTGCAGTGGCCGCCTTTTATGCTTGGATTTGCTGTTTTATGCATCTGGGTCGGTCTCGGTAGCGCGGCATTAAGCGCCAAAAGCGGTGCGCGCGGTGTAGCTTTATGGCTTATCACGGGTATTCTTGCCGTAACACAAATCACCGGACAGATGCTAATTCTTGGTTGGCTGGGGGGCTTGCAGACGCTTAAGGTTGTTGCACTAGCGGCCAGCATCAATACCCTGTGGGTGGTGTGGGGAGGGCGCGCTTTTGTGGCGGCTATTCGTGAGTTGCCAATGCGGTGGCCCAAAAATCTATTGGAGTTTTTACGGCTCGGGTGGGTAACGGCCAGCCTTGCGCTCACTCTGTTGATTTGGTTGTGGATATTGTGGTGGGGCGTACTCCTGCCTCCCTCAGATTGGGATGGTTTAGCGCAACATCTGCCTATTGCAAGTCAACATATCCAATCGGGTAATTTGACGCGCATTGAAACGCCTTATCGAGGTATTCACGCTTACCCGGCTGGGGGATCATTGTTAATGGCGTGGATGATGCTCGTAGCCCGGAACGATCAGCTTGTGGATTTAGTGCAGTGGCCGTTTTGGTTGTTAGGTACCCTCGCTGTCTATCACCTCTCTCGTTGTTGCGGCGCTCGGCGTGCGCACGCCATGCTGGGAAGCCTGGTCTTCAGCCTTGCCCCCATCGTTATCTTGCAAGCACGTTCTGATTATGTGGACTTAATCCTGGCCGGATTAGTTTTATCTGCTTTAGCCGTCATCATAGATACACGCCTACCCTTGAAAGTTGTTGTGTTGACGGTTGGGTGTGTGACGGGAGTGATTATCGGCCTGAAATACGCCGGCCTTATATATGCCCTCTTGCTGAGTGGTTTGATGTTCTGGCGTTGTTGGGACGAACGACCATCACGGCGTTCTATGGTTTATTACGGAGTTGTATGGAGCGGGTTGATAGTGACCTTGGGAGGCTTTTGGTATTGGCGCAACGGGTGGGATTTACAGAACCCTATCTGGCCAATGAGTATCCAGCTCGGTTCTTGGACGCTGTTTGCGGGGGTGTGGACCACAGCCTCTTTTTATCAGGATGCCCTCCCATCGGCTTTAGCAGGATTAAGCTATCCACAACAACTGTGGACAGTGTGGCGTGAGGCCACTTTATTATTCACCCCGGATATGCGCCTTGGCGGGTTAGGGCCGCTCTGGTTCGCTGTGGGTTTGCCGTGTCTAATCATTTGGGGGGCACAAGCGCTGATGCGCCGCCAGCGCTGGCCCTTGCGCTTGATGAGCTTTGCCTTAGTGGCGTTTGCCCTCACGCCGGCAAATTGGCATACACGTTATATCATTATTTCGGCTGCAATCAGCAGTTTAGCAGTTGCCTTTGTTCTGGATCAATTGGGATACACGGCGCGCTTTATAACGAGCGGCCTGATTTTTTTCCTCGGCCTTTACGGAGTTGGGTTGGCTGTTCTCTCTGGCCCGGTTACACCGAATGATGTGAAACGATTTGAGCTTTTGCCGGCGGCTGAGCGCCGTCCCGTCTTTATGGATCAAAGTGTGGCCTCTCAAGCGGCGATGCGCTGGTTTGACCGCAACATCCCCCGCGATGCGATCATCGCTTACGGCTGGAACGGGGTTGTGCTGTATCCCTTTCAGGGCTTAAGGGCGCAACGAACGGCGCTATATGTGCCGCCTGCGCCTTCACCAAACTGGTATTTGGCGTTGCGAGAAAAGAAAGTCGCTTTTCTAATTATTAAGCCGGGAAGCGTTGAAGCTCAAAGCGCAATCACCGACCCTCGTTTTCGAAGGTTGTATAGCGATCCAAACTATATTATCTATGCCCTCGAACCCTAAATGGCGGCCTACAGGCCAGTGGTTGTTTGTCTCAGCCATAATTGCTCTGAGTGCGCTGTACATTGCCCAGCCAGAGCGGCAAACTTTTCCCCAGATCCTGTTAAGCTGGTATCAGATATTAACTGTAGCCCCTTATGATGAACCTCCGCCTCAGCCAGCGCTCACCATCACCCAACACCCATTGCTGGAATATGATACCCTTCTGTTTTTAGGATGTGACCTTACGATACAAGCTGGTGAGTTACGTCTCGTAACCCAATGGGCGGGCGATCTTCCAACCGCTGGTTATATGGCTCATTTTCGCTTTTATGCGCCCAACGGTAGCTATCTCACAACCTATACTCAACCTATCACAATACCCATGCTTAATGTGCCGTTGCCACACGAGTTCTATGAGGCTTCTGATTACGGTCAAATCTGGTTACAAGTGATGAATCCAGCCTCAGGCCTTGTACTCCCATCAAACATGGCGCTGTATCTAATCGAGGAGGATGGATGGCGAAAGATTTGCTCTTAGGGCCGGTGGAGTTGGAGACCGTTAACTGTTTGCTGTGCGGCGCTTCTCAGCGGCAAGTTCTCTATCGTTTGCGCGATTGGGCGTGTGAGCTTCCCGGCGATTTTCAGCTGGTTGTCTGTGAGACCTGTGGGTTTGTTTATCAATCACCTCGCCCAACGCAAACGACTATTGGGCAATACTACCCGGAAGATTACCAGCCCTTCTGGCGCACAATTGATGCTGAGCCCAACCGGTGGCGGCGCTGGTTGCGGCGTCGGCAATGGCGCACACGTTGTCAGCAAGTCTCTAACCTCCGCCCGGGTGGGCATCTTTTAGATGTGGGCGCTTCCACGGGTGTTTTTCTAAATGAGATGCGGCTGTATGGCGATTGGACGCTGGCTGGGGTGGAATTGAACGATAAGGCGGCACAGTATGCACGCCAAACTTTCGGGCTTGAAATTTTTGTGGGCCAGATTGAAGATGCTCCGTGGAAGCCCGGCACTTTTGATGTTATTACATTATGGGATGTCTTGGAGCATTTACCTCAGCCCGTTTCGGCGCTTAGAAAAATTCGTGAGCTTCTCACAGCCGATGGGTATTTGATCTTTAGTGTGCCAAACGGTAACAGCCTCGATGCACGTCTTTTTGGTCAATATTGGATTGGGCTCGACGCGCCGCGTCATATGTCTGTATTCACACTGGAAAGCTTAAGACGCTTATTACAAAAAACCGGCTACGCTCTGGAAGCCGCTTATTGTTATTATGGCCGCTATACAACCTTTGCCCTCAGCCTGCAACAATGGTTGCGGGCCCATTTGCCGCGCTCAACTTTCCGAAGCGGAATGGAACGGTGGTTGGCGCTTCCGCTTTGGCGCTATCTCACCTGGCCATATTTTTGGACGCTCGATCAATTTCGGCTAGGGGCTATTCTGACTATTCGTGCCCGCCCAGTAGAGAATATATGACTCGTCACCGAGCGTTTGCCTGGAATGTTAGCTTATCTCTACTGCTAAATCTAACTCTTCGCGCCACCGGGGCCATCACCTTTATTTTTCTTAGCCGAAGCGGATGGTTGGCTGAAGCCGGGAGTTTTAGTTTGGCATTAGGGTATCTAGCAATATTTTCTACCCTCTTTACCGGGCTAGATGATTTTTTGGTGCGTGAGTACGCCCGCTCGCCTGCTACAACTAAGTCCCTTGTGGTAACTTACGCCTTGGTTCGGGCATTTCTCGGCTTATCATTGGGTTTGGCCGTGCTAAGCGTGATTGGCTGGTTGAGTTTGCATAGCCCGATTGAGCAGTGGGCAATCGGTATAGTGTTATTGTCCTTGCTCCCTGAGGCGATTGTGGCCACCGCGCAGGCGGTGTTAACGGCCCAACACCGCTTTGGCTGGCCGTTGGCCATCACGGTTGTCGGCGCGATAGTGCGTTTGGGTTGGGTGGGGGGAGTATGGTGGGCGAATCAGGATATAAGCCGGGTAGTCTGGGCCTGGCCGGCAGGTTCATTTGTAATGGCTGGTTTAGCGCTAATTTGCTTTTGGCCTCAGCGTTTTGAAATCGGTTTTGAGAAACGCTGGATTGGCCCTATTATTCAAGCGTTTCCAATTTTTTCCGGCATTAGTTTGCTGTCAGCGCTTGAGTATCAAATGGATGTGATATTGTTGTCCGTCCTGCTCACGCCGGCCGATGTTGCGATTTACTCTAGCGCCGCGATGATCATGGGAATACTGCTCACCTTCGCGCAGGCTTATCGAATGGTGATATATCCTAAACTGATTCAGGCGCTGACGCATCAGCCGAAGGCCACAGGGCGTTTAGTGGTTCTTTCCGTATTGAGTATGGGCGCTCTGGCTGGTTTTGCCGCCTTAGTGGTGTTTATAACTGCTTCTCATTTAATCCGATGGATCTATGGAGAAAACTTAGCAATGGCTGTGCCGGTATTACGCGTTTTGATCTGGAATACCATTCTGGCATTTATCAATGTACCCTTGGTGCGCTTCTTGATGGCAGGCAATGGGCAAACGCTAATTGGCCGGCTATTAGTTGTAAGCCTAATCCTGAACGTTGGCGCTAATTTTGTATTGGTGCCGCTTTATGGCCCCTTGGGCGCCGCTTGGGCGCGCTTGCTCTCATCGAGCGTTTTTTGCGGCTTGGTAGGTTGGGCCGTCTGGGAGCGATTATCTCATTCGGTTTTGGAAGCACGTATATGACTGACACAGATAAAAAACATCGTCCACGTGTTATGGTCATCGGTTTGGATGGCGCCACTTTAGACCTGGCTGGTCCCTGGTTACAAGCTGGGCTTTTACCCAACTTGGCCAAACTCCGTCAACGGGGCGGGGCAGGGCGCTTACGCTCAGTCTGGCCGGTGCTCTCTCCTTCGGCTTGGGCTTCGTTTGCTACCGGGGTCAATCCGGGTCGGCATGGGGTTTTTGATTTTGCCCAACGCGCCCCAAACAGTTATCAACTCAAATTAGTTACGTCACAAGACTTGCGCGCGCCAACATTATGGCGCCTCCTAAGTGAAGCTGGTAAACGGGTAGCCGTTATCAACGTTCCGATGACCTACCCGGCTGAGTCTGTCAATGGCGTCTTAATCACCGGCTTAGGCACTCCTGATCAACAAGTCTTTAGTCATCCGCCTGAGTTAAGCTCGAAGTTGCGGGCGCAAGGATATCGGGTTAATAAATCCGTTTTCTATCGGCCGGGCCGCGAAGACGCCTTCTTAAAGGACGTGTATGCGATGACGTATCAAGTCGGAGAGACCGCGCTCAGTCTTCTCAAACAAGAGCCCTGGGATTTTTTCATGGTGGTGTTTCGGGATACAGATGAATTGGCCCATTACTTTTGGAAACACATGGATGCAGAACATCCCGCGCACAATCATCAACACGATGAGCAATGGGCTTCGACCTTAAAAGATTACTACATTCACCTTGATCAATGGATTGGGCGACTCGTTGACGCCGCCGGGCCAGACGTAGATATCCTGGTCATGTCTGATCATGGCATGGGGCCGCTTTATAAAGATGTTTATCTAAACGATTGGCTCCGCCAACAAGGATGGCTGAAAACAGTTGCCAGACCCTATCCACCGGGGGGATGGCTGGGTCAATTGGGGCTTACGCGCTCCAGCGTATCAGAATTTTTGCAAACGGTGGGGCTTGCTAAGTTTGAGCGGTGGCTTCGCGCTCGTTTGGGCAAAGCTATTCAACTTCTTCCAGCCAACAATCGTTACCATTTTCCAGATGCAATTGATTGGTCTCATACGCAAGCATATAGCTATGGATATCATGGTCAAGTCTATTTGAATGTTATAGGTCGGGAGCCAGCTGGTATAGTGGCAACCCCCGCGGATTATGAAAGAGTGCTTAGCATGGTGGAAAATGGCCTAAAAGGCCTCCAAGACCCTGACGATGGCCGCCCTATCGTTTCTAACATTCTTCGGCAACAGGATGCTTTTCAAGGGCCGTACGCAAGTTTGGGGGCTGATTTGGTGATTGTTATGCGGGACATGTCATATATCACCCGACAAGGCTATGAATTTTCGCCCAGCCATAAAAGCTTTGTAAGCCGTCCGAATAGCTTTGAGTCTGGTAGCCACAGAATTGATGGCTTGTTATTTTTTGGTGGACCGAGTTTTCATTCAATACTTGATATTCCGACCTGCTCTATTCTTGATTTAGCGCCCACCATTATGTATATACTTGGGCTTGAAGTTTCCAACAAACTCGACGGGCAGGTTTTATTAGATTACATAGCTGATAACAACAAACTAACAACTAACTTAACTGACGCTTATCACAACATTGAAGCGCTTTCGGATAAAAACCTGCTCACCGAGAGTGAAGAACAGGAACTGCTCGAACGATTAAGAAATCTTGGCTACCTCTCTTAAGCTTATTATGTTTTATCAATTGCTTTATTGATAGTAGTGTAAGTGTTTTTATTGAAAGAAAGTTATAACTGGTCGTTTTTCGCCCATATGGATTATTGTTGCTGGGTGACTTCTACTGTAAACATGAGGATAGCGGGCTAAAATCCCGTCCAAACCATATTTATGTAAGACTAAGGAGTTATACATGCGAAAACTTATTAAATCACTTCCGTTCATTAGCGTAATTACAGCACTTTTAGCTTTCACGGGTGTATTTGCCTCTGATAACCTTGGCTCAGGCTTTTATACCGGCCAGACGATTATGAATGTTGGCAGTTCAACAGCCAATATAGTCATAACGGCGTATGACGCTAGCTCTTCGTCATCCTACAATACTTCATATAACAATGTCGGCATTGGCTCATCGGTCACATTTTTCGTGAGTGACATAACAGGCGCGCCGAATGGTTTCAGAGGCTCTGCAGTGGTAAGCTCTGATCAACCCATTCGTGCAGTCGTTAATGTCACCAATCGGCAGAGTGGTAGCAATGGTGTGGCGGGAGGAACTGCCGCCGGTCAGTATGGCGGTATTGATAGTAGCAAGACAGGAACCACTCTTTTCTTTCCTCTTGCGAAGTCGCCTTTTGGTGTGAAGGAAACTGCCTTTTATATTCAGAATGCCGGAAGTTCATCCGCTACCTTTGTTGCCAGCTTCACGATGGGAACTAATCTAACAGACCCTTCACCGGTAACGTATGTTTACACCTCTCCGGTTGCTCTTGGGGTAGGGCAAATGGCAGTAATTATCCCTGCGGATGCTGGTGTTCCATCTAGCCGTATTGGGTCTTTGACTGTTACTTCAGCTCAACCTTTAGCGGGTGTTGTCTTGGAATATGATAAGACGCAAAACCCCAATCTGATCCTGCAAGCCACATCCGGTATCCCCTCTTCCAATACAGACACGCGTATTCTTTTCCCGGTGGTTAAGAAGAAATTGAGTGGTCGCTCGACTGGCTTACAAGTGCAGAATGTAAGTAGTATTCCGATCAGTGTCACAGTCACCTACAATGGCGCTGGAGGCACCTGCTCATCGGGCACTTTCACTGAACCTGCAATAACGCTTAATCCCAAGCAATCCACTACTTACTTAGACTCAGCTTTATTACCTGACGGGTGTTTGGCCTCTGCCGAAGCTTCTACCAGCACATCGGGTGGATTAATTGCGGGTGTGGTGAATGAGTCCTTCCTGCCGTGTAGCACCGGTTGTACGCAACGCGCCACCACTTACGACGCATTCCCTGCAAACAACTCAACTAGCAAAATTGTTGCCCCGGTTTTCAAGGAAGACCTAGGCTCTAAACGCTCGGGCTTGAGTGTCCAAAACACTGGTTCGGCTACGGCAACTGCAACTGTTACCTTCACCGTCGGTTCCACAAACTACGTGTATCAAAACCTGACGATTGACGCCGGGGCTTCAGTGTTGTTGTTTGATATGACCAACACAACGACATACCCTGATGCGAATTGGGTGGGAGGCGCAGCCGGTCGCTTGCCGGATAACTCATTGGCCGCGGTTACCGTTACCGCGAATCAGCCCATCATCGGCATCATCAATGAAGCGCCGACGGGAGCCGTCGTTCAAGATAACATCAATTACGAGGCGTTTAATCAGTAACTCCCTTACTTGGGGTATCGCTTAATCCCGGGGAGCATCTAAACGAGATGCTCCCCGTTTTTTATCATCAACAGAAAGACTCATGCATAAGCATTTACAATGTAATAATTTGCTCGGCCATCTTTTTTGCTCGCTGTGTATACTCATCGTAACTGCTTGCAGTATGGCGCCCTCGCCAACACCCTTGCCTGAAAGTTCAACCTCTGAACCATATCCGCCATTGTTGACGGCCCCCGCCTCCAACGTTGCTTATCCAGGGTTGAAGACTCCGATACCGAATGCTGTTCGCTTTGAGCTGGATCGCCCGATAAAAGCCGGCGCTACGCTTGTGACAGGGAGTGCGCCAGCAGGGGTTGTTATCAATATCGTGAATGTAACCTTAATGGGAGAATGGCTGGGTAATGGCGTTGTTGGCGATGATAATCGTTTTTCCATCAACGTTACGCCACTTCTGGCTAAGATTCGCATTGGCTTAGAAATTGCAGATATTGGTTCAAGCGGCTACGCGGTTGAGGATTTTTTCAATGATGCCTTTTTAGGCCCGGAATCAAGAAACTTTCCACAAGTCGGTTACTATCTGGATACTGCTCTGGTTGAGCCATAAGCTATCATATCACCCGTCCCATTTGTTTTCGTTGATATACATCCCCCACCACTTAACAGCGCAAGCGAAAAGCCCACCAGACGGTGGGCTTTATTTAAGCGCTCGCTTCAGAGAAGGTCTCAGAGAGGAATCGGCTTGGTTAGAATAAATGATTGGCCCTAAGATAAGCCATGACTTTGTCCACGCTCTCATCTACACTTTCCTGTCCGTCGGTATGACATATCACTTCTGGCTTGAGAGGCGGTTCGTACGGATCATCCACGCCGGTAAAGTGTTTGATTTCACCGGCTAAAGCCTTTTTATAGAGGCCCTTAATATCTCGGTCTGCCAACACTTGAATTGAACATTCCATATACACTTCCACAAAATGTGGAACGCTCTGCCGGACTTCATTTCGCGTCTCGCGATAGGGAGAAATAGCGGCGGCAATTGCAATGACCCCATGCCGATTGAGGAGTTGGCATACCCATCCAATGCGGCGAATGTTGGTATCACGATCCTCTTTACTGAAGCCTAACCCTTTGCTGAGGTGAGTGCGGACAACGTCACCATCGAGTAATTCTACTTTTAGACCGTGGGCGCGCAATTGCATGGCCACCCGCTCGGAAACTGTGGTTTTACCGGCGCCTGAAAGCCCCGTGAACCATAAAGTAAATGCTTGTGATTCCATTTTCTTTCCTTAATTTAGAACGCGAGAGGGCGTCCTTGAATGCTCGCTGGTACGGTTAGTCCAAAATGTTGTAGCACGGTTGGCGCTACGTCCATGATTTCTAGGTTTTGTAACTGCCGACCCGCTAATGGCATCCGGGGATTGTAATAAATCAACATGCCTTCGGGCGCATGGTTTGCATCATCGGGGCCGGTATCGTTTTCAAATGTCCATATGGCCGGGTGCCCCAAACTACCCACTGAGCGCCATGTCAAATCACCCCAATAAACGATTAAGTCGGGTGCGATTCCGTTCACGGTTTGATAAATGTCTTGCGGCTTATAGACTTTTGTGCCTAGCGCCTCACCATTGGGGCCGCGCAAATTGCGAATGGCATCTGCCAATTTGTCACGCTCACGCTCATAATCAGTCAGAGGAATGAGGCCATGAGGCTCACGTTCGGCTACGTTCATAAAAATGCGGGCGTAGTAGCCGCCTTCCCCCCATGCTTTGGTTTTTGCCCAGTCAACTTTTACTTGCTCGATCGGTGTAGGTTGGGTAGGGCGTTCCTGAGCCAGCGTAAGCCAGCCCTCGCGAATAAGCCATTCGTTGACACAGATTCCACCATCCATTTTCTTAACGCCATGGTCAGACACAACCAGTACGGCAGTATCTTCATCAATCAACTCAAGTACACTGCCGATTTCACCATCTAAATACCGATAGTAATCATGGATGGCGTTCTCAAATGGATTGCCCGGTTCGTATAAGCGGTGGGAGCGATCATGATATTTCCAGAATCCATGATGAATCCGGTCGGTCCCCATCTCTACGAACATGAAGAAATCCCACGGTTCACGTTTGAGCATGGCGCGCACAACGACAAAATGTTGTTTGGTCATGGCGTAAATTTGCTGAAGCAAATCCGCTTTGTCATCTGTGCGGAAATTTTTTACATCGGGTAGATATTCACCGCCTGCTAAGGCGTTGACTTGGGCGCTGAGTTCTGGCGGATAAGTGAATACCTTGCTAACGCGTTGGCCGTTTGCATCAGTGGTTATGGTTTGTGGGGTGAGGAAGCAACCAATTTGTAACCCGTTCACGGGGCGGGGAGGGTAAGTGCCGGGCACGCCGATTGTTATCACCTGCTTGTTGGCTTCGCTCAAATAATCCCACACTCGTTTTTCCTTGACGGCATTCCCAGTCGCAATACTCAACTTATTGTAAGAGTAGTCGGCGCGGTTCCGAAAGCCGTAAATGCCCAGTACGCCTGGGTCTTTGCCAGAGGTCATCACGCTCCAGGCGGGTACGGTAATGCACGGAGTACAACTTTGCAAAATTCCATATGCGCCATGGCTCATTAGCCGATTGAGGTTAGGGAGATGCGCGCGCCAAGCCTCAAACACTAATTGGGGCGCGCCACAATCCAAACCAATAATGAGTAATTTTTGTGCGCTCATAACATCCCTGCCGTGAGCTTCGCTTGCATGCCTTCAATCAGCACCTGAGAAACCTCAGGGCGCGTGAACTCCACCGGTAACGCTTCACCGCGCTCTAGCATCTGCCGCACTTGCGTGCCAGACAGCGCGATATGATGGCTTTTGTCATGCGGGCACGTTTTGCTGGAAACGATGCTTAGACACTTTTTACAGTAAAAAGTGTGTTCAAAGAATAACGGTGTAATGCCTAGTTCTTCCGGGCGAAACTCATCAAAAATCAGCTGGGCGTCGTAGGTGCCGTAGTAGTTACCCACGCCTGCGTGGTCACGCCCCACAATAAAATGGGTACAACCATAATTCTTGCGCGAAAGTGCATGCAAAATAGCCTCGCGCGGGCCGGCGTAGCGCATCGCGGCCGGGTATACGGCCAGTATGACGCGGTTGAGCGGGTAGTAATGATTCACCAATTCTTCGTAGGAATTCATGCGCACATCAGCCGGAATATCGTCGCCCTTGGTTTCGCCCACCAGCGGATGGATGAGTAGGCCATCAACAACTTCGAGAGCGGTTTTCTGGATGTATTCATGGGCGCGATGAATGGGATTGCGTGTTTGGAATCCCACCACGCGTCGCCAACCTCGTTCAGCGAACAAGGCTCGGGTTTGCGCCGGGCTAAGACGGGTGTGAGGGAATTCAGTGCGGGCGGCCAGGGGTTCATCAATCAGCCAAATATCACCGCCCAGCAACCAATCGCCTTGGGCATAGAGGCGTGCGACGCCGGGATGTTTCTCATCAACAGTTCGATAGACGAGTTCAGCTTCGCGACGTTTATCATACCGATAACAAGCGTTGACTTCCATGACCGCTATAGCACGCCCGGCCTCACACAACGCCACTGTTTGCCCAAGCGCATATTCTGAGTCTACCGGCAATGTGATGGGCACAGACCATACTAAGCCGGATGTTAAACGCATATTGGTTAGGACACGCTCATAATCGTCTGGCCCCATAAAGCCGGTGAGAGGGCTATATGCACCGTTGGCGATTAATTCCAGGTCGCAGATGGACGTCCGTCCCAGCTCAATGCGGGGCAGATGGGCGGCGCGGGTTTGCATAGCGGCGCGTAGCTCACCATGTAAGGCTCGGTTGACCAAAGTGCCGCCGTGGGGCACTAGCCCAAAATGTTTGTTCATTTGATTTCCTTTCACTCACAAAAACACCCCAACCACAAGTTGGGGCTGTTCTAAACCTGCGAATGCAGTTCACTAAACTAGCTGAAACTTCAAACAGGGTTTCTTAATGACCTGTTCTATACGGCTAACTCGGCTACTTTACTACTGGAATAAACAAAGTAAAGAAAACTTGGTAAGCCGTAACGGAGGCCGTCGGTTGCTCATTTTCTCCCCCAATCAACCATAAATTGGAACCACTTCCTACCACGCCAAGTTTGCTAGGCACAATCAGAGAGCTTGTTGTTGTAAGTTTGTCCCATCGGTCTTGCTGTGGCAAGTATTGCCAAATGTCACCGCTCTGGGCTTCATCTGCCGAAGCACCCCCAACAGCAAAGATGGCTTCTCCGACGTTGGCTAAGGTGAGGTTGAATTGAGGCACAGGCAGAGGTGTAAGAGTTTTCCACTCAATCGTATCACCCCACCTCAGCATCAGGGTGTCGGCAAAAACGCGCTGGTCATCAGTGCCGCCTATCACGTAAATCTCGCCGCCAGCAACCGTTGCCCCTAACCGACCACGCGCCGAGGGCAAGGCCCCAGCCACACGCCAACGGTTTGTTTCCGGGTCGTAAGCCAATATATCTGCCACATACCGTGCGCCATCCCAACCACCGATCAGAATCAATTCCCCTTCAAAAGCAATCAATCCATAGGCGCTTCGAGGTGTAGGGAGATCAGCGCGACGCTCCCACTGGTCAGTATCTGGATTATAAACTTCCAACACACGGCTTATTCCCTCTTCTGTTCGCCCACCGGGTACATATATCCGCCCACCTAAAACAGCCGCTTGTACCTCAGCCACCGGCAGGGGCTTAGCGGCCAGAGTTTCCCACACTTGCTGGACAGGGTCAAACCGTGTTACCTGTCCGGTGATACCGCTGACGGTTTGCCCACCAATGGCGTAAATTTGCCGCGCATAGCTGACCGCCGCTAACTGGCTACGGGCGAGGGGCATAGGCGGGTAAATTTGCCACGGTGAGATTGTGGGCACTGGGCTTGGCGTAGGCATCGGAAGTGTATTTTGCGCCCATAGCCACCCTGAGGCAAACATTACAATTAGTAAGCTAATGATGGTTACTAACCTTATCATCCACCGGGTTGATCGGTAAGCAACCGGAGGGTTATCAACTGGCAAACCCGATGCTGAAATATCCGCCTCATCATCCGAAACTTGCTCGGCGGGTAAGTCTCCGTTTTTCTCATCAGAAAAATTGGCAGGCGTGACCTGTAACAATCCAGTGCGCACCGCGAACATGGCAGCTTCCGTTCGAGACGTTACACCAATTTTGCTGAAGATATTGCGCAGGTGTACTTTGACGGTATTAGGGCTGATGTGTAGTTGCGCCGCAATCTCCTTGTTGCTCATCCCGGTTGCTAATTTAATTAATATCTCACGTTCCCGCTCGCTTAGGGTTGGAAGTAAATCATCATTCATTGCTAAAATTATAGCCTGTGAATATATCTGTGTTATTTCAAGCTCTATTTAGAAGATTCGGATATGGGGCGTTAGCTTTAGGAATAAGTTGTTGGGCCGGGTGGTGGCTAGCCCCGCCGCCGCCTGTCTGGCAATTGGAAACGCAACCCCGTTATACCGGGGTTGCGCCAGTGCCTTACCCCTTACCCTTACGCCAAACTTTCACTGCCGCACACCCTGGCCTTTCAGCAGTTACTATTTTGCCCGTCGTTTTTGGTAAAACATCAGTCCCCTTAACGTTACATCTAGAAGACGCTCTGGGTTGGTCTGCCACCGCCTCCTTAAGTGTGCAACACAATGCGCCGGCGCGGTTAGTTTTTCCGCCGCGAGTTGACTCGGATGAACAAGTTTACACATTAACTGTGCAGGCCGTCAGCTCGGATAGCGCCAGCGTCTGGTATCTGGGCCTCGCCGGCGAAGCGTCCGGCCTCTATCAAGGTGAAAAAGTAGTGCCCGGAGCACTCAAACTCACCACGGAATACACACTCACCTCTGCTGTCATCATCAAACATCTGGCGCGGATAGTGAAACCCATTAGCCTAAGATGGCTAGCCGCTTGGCTTACATTACTAGCGCCGGGGTTGCTCGTGCTTAATCTGCTGGGGATAAATACGCGTTGGTGGCTAACGCGCCTGGGGCTGGCTTTGGCAATTAGTTTGAGTGTGGCAACCTTCTTATGGTTTGGGGCGGCATGGTTGAGCGCACGTTGGGCGCCTGAATCTTTGCGTTGGTTTTATAGTGCAATTGGGATTATCGTGGCCGGCCAATCTGTTTTTCGAGCGTGGCGTAATCGTTTTGCCTTCTCACTCCCTAATCAGACAACGCTCGTTGTGCTGGGTCTGATTGGGGTTGGGTGGGCGCTACGACAAATAGCGGCCATACCACTCATCTTGCCAGCCTGGGTTGATTCAGTGCATCACTACACACTTGCACGCCTAATAGCCCAGGCAGGCAACATTCCCATTACATATGAACCCGTATTGCCAGTTGCTAATTTAACTTATCACCCCGGTATTTATCCTGTATTTGTCACATTTCAGTGGCTAAGCGGGGCAACGCTGGCAGAGGCTTTTTTGTGGTTGGGGCAATTGTTGAATGCGTTGGTGGCGCTGGCTATGGCGGCGGCGGCTTGCTTGCTTACGGGCCAACCGCGCGTGGCTTTCGGGGCAACGTGGGCCGTGGCAATTGTGTCACTTTTCCCCGCTTATTACCTAAGTTGGGGCCGCTATTCACAGTTAATTGGTTTGATTCTGTTGATTGTTATCCTCGGCCTGGCTTGGCAACTTAGCCTTCGCCGTTGGTGGAGCGGGGCGCTAATTTTAGCCGGCCTGTTGGGGGCTTTGGCGCTCATCCATTATCGAGTGATGATTTTTGCTATGTTTGCGCTCGGTACACTGTTTTTCCTGATTCCGCTGACGGCTCAAAGTCGGCTGTTCTATACCGGAATGCTCGCTTTAGTGCTGGCGGCGCCCTGGCTGTGGCACCTTACTGAGCCGTGGTTTGTAAGGTTGATGACTAACCCAGCCTTACTGGCGGCCAGTAATAACTATAACGCCTTCCCACTAGATTATTTTGTCAGCCCATTACAGTCGTTATGGCTGTGGGCGGCAGTTGGCGTAGCAGTTGCCGCCTGGCTATCCCGTGCACATTCCGTTCAATGGTTGGGGCTGTGGGTGTTGATGACGTTTGGTGTGCTCAACCTTGGGCCAGGCAGTTGGTTGGTCAACAACAACTCCTGGGTAATTAGCCTGTTTGTGCCGGGCGCGTTAGCGCTGGGCTGGGGTCTGCATACCCTGAGCCTTGCAATTCAGCGGCGTTTGCAAGCTCGAGCATTCACACGCCTGAGCGGGCTTTTGATCGGCTGGCTGTTTTTTGGTGTATTGGGCGTGGCCACTTCACATGGCATCGCCACCCAACTAAACGTGCTCAATCCGACTACCGTTCTCGCGCGCGCTGACGATGCTCGGCTGTTACAATGGGTTGAGACGAACCTGCCACGCACCGCTTATGTGGCTGTCAGTAGTTGGCGTTGGCAAAACACTGCTTGGTCTGGCAGTGATGCGGGAGCGTGGTTATGGCCACTGTGGGGCATTCGCACTACGGCTCCGCCACTCGATTACGTTTATGAACCCAAGTGGCGTGAAACAGTCAATAGCTTAAATCAACAACTCAATGACTTGAGCGATGCCGAGCAGGCCTATTCGTTTTTCAAGCAAAATGGCATCACCCATATATTAATTGGCGCACGCGGAGGCAACCTGAAGCCGGACATGTTTGTAAATGCGCCGGGCTACAAATTGCTGTATAGCAACAGCGTGGCTTGGGTTTTCGAGATTGAGCCTTAGACCTTCCAACAACCAGCTTGCCGCTCAAATCAGGTTGTTAGGGTCTCTTAAGGAAACGGAAGCTGGATTTCATTGTTTGGCACGGATTGTCCAGCACCATCAGTTATTGGCAAGCGGGTTAGCTGGCCATCGGGCGAATGATAAGCGCCTATAAACAATAATAAATTTTGGGGGACAGGCCCCTCTGGAAGAAGAAGTATGTGCTCATCTAGCACCTTTTCTCCTGCGGCCCAAACATAAGTGGGGTAACTGTTCTGCCGCGGTTGACTATCATCTTGAATATAAATTTGGTCAGGAGCGGTACGTAGATGAACAAAGATAACGGCTTGCTCTTGAATGGGCGCCAACGCTTCCCAATGTAGGGTGATGCGCCAGCCTGATTGATCCGTGAGAGGCCAAACATCATAGCCGTTAAGTTGTAAGGACTCACCCAGTCTTAGTTTTAGGGGATTAGTGGGTGAAGGAAGTGTCCGGGAGTCATATATCCGAACGGGCACGGTAACACTTTTGAGGCTTTCACCTTGCAGACCAGTAATGGGCAGAGGCTGAAAATCACTCGGGTCTAGCAGGTTGATATAAATTTGACCTAAGGCTGGAGCTGGAAAGTTCTTAGCAAACGGGATAAGGTATTCATCACAGAACTGTTGATTGAGCGACCAAAAACTAGTAGGGTATTGACCGCGCCCGGGATAAGTGGTGAGGCTACCATACTTGTTTTGATCAGGCCCTAAAAGTTCAAGTTGGGCAATGTAGTTTTTGGTAATGGGAGCGGTGGCCTGCCAGCACAAGCGAAGGCGCACTTCATCTGTTTGAAGGGAAGTGTTACTTGGTAAATAGCCCAATAACTTAATGGTTTCATCAAAATAGACTTCCCTCGAGACAAGGACGGCTTTCTGCGCGGCTGTCAGGGGTTGGGGATGAGCGTATTCCGGAATTAAGGTATAACCGGGCAACCACCAACCTAAAATAACTAACCCCACCACGAGCGCCTGTTTTGCCGAACCGGCTTTTAGCATATTTAGAAAAGTTCCCCAACCCCAAAACAGGCAAATACTCAAAGGGCCGAGGCCCGGTAGTAGATAACGCCCGGGCACGAAGACGTTATTCTGTGATAAGCCTAGGGCAATCATTAAACCCGCCATTGTTACCGTAGCCACGCAGGCGGTCAAAACTATTGGTTTAATTGGGGCGGTATCTACTTGACGACGAAATAACACAATTAGCCCTAAAACAGCCATTAGAGCGGCTATTTCCCAGACGGTGTAAACCCAAGGATGGGTTTCCAGATTGCCCCACCCATAGGAGGCAATAACCGTGCGAAAGATAACTTCTGCAATCTTAACCGCGTCGGATAGGCTATGTTGCTCTGTAAAGCGTCTGACGAAGGCTTGTAAAGTGCTGAGTTGCAATACCTGTTCGGTGACAAATTTTAGAGAGGATAACAGGGTAATACCAACCGCAAACAGCGCTATCATCCCTAAAACAGCGAAGGCAAATTGGCGCAGAGAAAATCGGCTGGAGGCTTGGTTGCGCAAGCTATAGGCCAAAGCCGCCAAAAGCATCGGGATCAGTCCCAAGCCGTTAATTTTTGTAAGGCAGGCTAGCCCGGCTATAAAACTAACCATCAGAAAACGCTTGAACGAGAAACCAAAATGGATGAGGTAGATACAACCTGCAAACGTCGCCGTGCCGAGAGCGGCAACGAGAACATCGTTGGTGACCATGCTCCCCGTGAAGAGGAATTGCGGCCAGAAAGCATAGAGACAGACAATCCCCACTTGGCGGAAAATTTTATGAGGCCAAATTCGGCCCAAGACCCAGTACAGCGGAATAAGGCTCAGGGTGCTGATGAGGACGCTCAAAAGCCGAGTAGCTAAAACAGCTTGGGTGGTTGCGATGTGTGTTGGCGTGAGTTGATCAGCGGGTGGGTGGAGGGCGTAGTTGACGCCGCTTGGAGCTCCAAAATGGATATAAGGGTTTTTTTCGGGCGGTTCAAATCGCTCGCCTAAATTGACGTTCAAGGCCCGAAGATACAAGGCGGCCAGGATGTAATAAAGCGGCGGTTGAAATTTCTGAAAGATGCTTTCGGCTTCAGGGTCCCCAGCTTGAAGCAAGCGTCCTTTAACGGCGATATAACGGGCATAGGCAAAATGCCCATCTTCGTTATCGGCTTCCCAAATCGGCACACTCACGCTATATGCCCATCCGAGCGCAAACCGGGCGGCCAATAGCCAAAATAGGATGAGAGGCTTGCTAGAGTTCATCAACAAAATGGGGGGCAAGGCGGTTGAAGATAACCAGCCCAACGAGTAAGGCCAACCCGCCTTCTAAAAAGGCTAAGCCCAGCCATGGCAGATCGGGGGCCTGGCCGGCATAAATGACTTGACGGTATAACGTGACCAAATTCGCCATGGGGTTGAGGGCGAGAACGATGGAGCGCAGACTCACCGGGAGCGCTTCTGGGGTATACACAATGGGCGTGAGGAAGAACCACGGCAACATGAAGACTTCAATAAATTGCTGAATATCTCGCAGGTAAACGTTAAGGGCGGCCAGTAACAATCCCAGCCCCATCGTAAATAGGATTTGCGCGCCAAGCAAAAAAGGAAACCAAAGCAAGGCCCAGGTGAAAGGCACGCCGTACCAAAGCATTAACAACGCAAGCGGAATGAGGGCAATGAGAAAACTGATGGCATTGGCCGCGGTAATTCCTAAAGGGATAATTTCACGGGGGAAAGCTACGCGATTGACCAAGGCGCTGTTGCCGGTGATAGAGTGCGTGGCGCTGAGGAGGGTCGCGCTGAACGTGTTCCAGGGTAGTAGGGCGGCAAGAAAAAATACCGGGTAATTGGGAACAGGGTGGGTATTCAGGGCCGTGAACGCCAAGCTAAAAAACACGGTCAACATGAGCGGATACAGTAAACTCCATACAATACCCAAAACGGAATTGCTGTACCGCACCTGTAGCTCACGCCAGGTGAGCAGGCGCAAAGCCTCCCGATATTTGTAGAGATTTGTGAGTTGTGCCAGCATGTGCTTGCTTCAGCCGTCTGGGCCAGCTGGGGCTAACCGCCGGTATTCTTGAAAAGCCGTATAGGCGGATACTAGCAAGCCTTTTGCCCGCAGTTCAGCATCCGAACGTTGACGGTTGGCTTGGATGTTTTGCCGTGCGGCCCATAGCTTGGGCAAAGCCCGAAAGGCCGCCCACGTGCCCACTGCCAGCGCGCGCAGGGCCGCCCACTGACCAGTCAAGCTAAATTCTAGCACGCGGTATGCATCATATATGATAGAGGTTAGTATGCCGCTTACAAAAGTGGGCCAGGCGAGGTGCTTAAGCATGTTGGCGTAGCGGTTGCGTTGCATCCATTGAATGCGAAAGGGCGAGGCCCGCCCGCCTGCCGTACCGCCAAAGTGGTGAGTGGCTTCAGCCGTGGGCACACACCATACCTCATCCCCTGTCAGCCATGCCCGCCAACACAAATCCACGTCTTCAAGGTAAGCGAAATAGTCTGCATCAAAGCCGCCCAACCTCAGAAATGTAGCCCGCCGGATGAGGAGCGCGGCGGCTGGGATGGAAGCCGTGATATGCGGCTCGCTAAATTGTCCTACATCCGGTTGGCCCCAGCCTACCTCAAACGCTGTGCCGGCATCCGTAAGCCGAGAACCAACGGCTTGCAAAATGCGTTGGCTCCCAGACTTGCCGCCCAGCAATAATTTGCCGCCTAAGATTGCCGCGTGTGGATGATGTTCCGCAAAGGCCAAGAGGGTGGTGAGCCAATTGGGGCTGAGCACGGCATCGGTATTGAGCATCACCACCCACTCGGCGGGTACAGAGGCGATGGCTCGGTTGTAGCCTTCCGCAAAGCCGTAGTTTTTCTCAAACGCCAAAACGCGCACCCACGGCCAGTGCTCTTGCAAATAGGCCAAAGAATTATCTTGCGAGGCGTTATCCGCTACCACAATTTCTACCGGCGTTGAGAGCATTTGCGTTGCAGTTTGCGCGGCGCTGAGGCAAGCCTCCAGCCACTGCTGGCCGTTGTAATTGAGGATGATGACGGCGATGGACATGGATTTAGGAATTAGAGAGTAGAAAGTAACTGACGCCTTACTTTCTACTCTCTACTTTCTAGTTTTACTGGCATGCCGCCCACCGGCTGGCGTTTGGAGATGCCGCGTTCACGGCCCAAGCTAAAGAACTGATCCCAGTTGTAATTCCAGCGCAGTTGCCCCAGTAATTGAAAATCTGAAACCCGGCGTAAGCGGTTGATGCGCTGACGTTGCGCCTGAAGCCGTTCGGTTTGGGTGAAGGCCCAGCCATAAGCGGCCCACTTGGCGTGTAGAAATTTGGCCCCTCGCAAAAAACAGTATCCCCACATCATCAGTTCGGTAAAGAGGAGGGCGGGCGCCAGCAAGAGCCGCGTGGCAAAGCCGAGATGGGTGAGGAGCATCGCCAAGCGGTTGCGCTCTAGCAGGTACAACTTTTCTGGGTACATGGTGAGGTGATAATCATGCCAAACGCGGGCTTGCGGCACACAATAAATTTCATAGCCCATCAATTGCAGAAGCCAGGAAAGCTCCACGTCCTCATGATATAAAAAACCGCTCTCATCCCAGCCGCCTATTTGCGCTAACAGGGCGCGCCGCAAGAATACCGCACTGCCATGTAGGCCGGAAACGCGCTGGGGCTGAGCGCCCGCCGCATGGCGCTCACGCCAAAGTAGGCGGTTAAAACCTAGGCCGGTGATATGATCATCTTGCCCGGCGGCGTTGATGGTTTCCGGTTCACTCGCTTTGAGTAGGATGAGGGGATTGAGGGCGCCGGCCTTGGGGATGGCGCGCATAAAGTTCACCAGCGGCGTTAACCAACCGGCTTCCACTGTGCAATCTGGGTTAAGAATCGCCACGAATTCCCCCCGTAAATGGGGCAGGGCGCTGTTGACGCCGCCCGCGTAACCGCGATTGATGAAGTTGCGTTGAAGTTGGATGGAGGGATACCGCGCGGCGTAGTCTGCGGCCAGAGCGGCGGAAGCATCGGTGGAGGCGTTGTCCACGACCCAAATTTCAAATGGAGGGGAGGCCGCATCGGCCAGCAGGGCATTCAAGCACTCGGCCAAGTGGTTGTGACTGTTGTACGTAACGACCACTACCGAAATAATGGGGTTACTCATCAAGTTCAGGTTGAGGGGCAAGGGCTGGTAGGCCTTTTTGTAATCGCTCTAACCGCCCGGCGAAGATAGAGAGGAACAGCGCCGCGGAAAGTAATTGCATGCCAAACACCAGCGCGGTAGAGGCCAGCACCACTTCGCGGGTATCATAAAATTTTCCCGCGCCGCCTGCAAACCAGCGCCCCACCAACGCACCAATGTAAACGGCGGCAAAGCCCACCGCCAAAAAGCCCAGCAGTGCGCCGCCCAGCCGAACGGGCCGGGTGCTGAGGTGGACGAGCCACGATGCTGGTTTATAGCCCGCTTCTACGCCGTACAGGGCCGCCGCCATGCCGAACACAATCAGTTGAAAGGAAGCCACCCCGCCGAGGATGGCCACAATGAAGCTGTGAATATCGAGACCGAAGAAGGGCGTGATGATGGCGCTTTGCGCCAGCAAGAAAGCGCCCCCTAACGCCAGTAACATTATCAAGAAACCCGGCAAGACGAACGTGAGCAGGGGGTTATACAGTAAAAACATCGCCACAATGCGGCCTAAAATCAGAAAGCCGTCGCGCCAGGGGTTTAATTTTTTATCGCCCAGGCGGGCGTTGTATTCAATGGGGAAACTGGTGACGCGCAAACCGCGCACTCGGGCCTTAATGCCAATTTCAGCCTCAATATCAAAGCCCTCGGATTCCAATTTCATCCTGAGCAAGGCTTCACGGCGCAGACCATACAAGCCACTTAAATGATCTGAGCCATCCAAACCGTGGGAGAAAGTGAGCAAACGGTCAAACAACCAGTTACCCACACGGTTTACCAACGGCATCGTTTCTGTGTTTTGTCGGCGGTTACAGCGCACCAAGTCATGCGTTTCCAGCAATTCCACCATGCGCGGGATGGCGCTGGCGGGGTAGGTGGCGTCCGCATCCATCACAATAATGACGTTACCACGCGCGCGGCTGAGGCCAGTGCGGATGGCGGCCCCTTTGCCGCGATTGGCTTTATGCCGGAACACGCGCGCCGGAAAAGTATGCGCAATCGCAGTTGTGCCATCGGTGGAGCCATCATCCACCACAATCACCTCATAACCGGGCAAATGGCCCACTACGCTAAAAACATCCGCCAATACAGTTGGCAGACCAGCGGCTTCATTGTAAGCCGGCAGAATGATGGTGGCGCGCAAATCACCAGCCGAGGGTTTCATCAGCGGCGCGGCGCGGGGAACAGGCACAGCGGACATAAATTACAAACAAGGTGTGCAGATGGATTATAACGTGTAGCCCCGATAAACGAAAAACGGGAGACGTTTTGCCCGCGCAAAGCGTCTCCCGTTTGTTCAAATGCAAGACTTAGCGGATGGCTTGTTCTGTGCTCTTATCGAACAAGTGCATGTTATCCATGTTGAAGGCCATTTGCACTTTATCACCCACGCGTGAGCGGTTGCGTGGGTCAACGCGAGCCACATAGCTCTTATCGCCAGACTTTAGATAAAGGAAGACTTCGTTGCCCATCAGCTCCGTCACTTCCACGCTGGCTTCCACTGGAGCGGTATGCACACCCACCGGCGCATATTGCGGGTCATGAATGTCTTCGGGGCGGACGCCGAGGATGACTTGCTTACCCACATGCGCCTGATACGGTGCGGCTTTGTTTTCCGGCACACGCACATTAAAAGTGCCTGCATCCACCACCAGGCCGCCATCGCCTTTCACCAGCTTGGCGTCAAAGAAGTTCATGCTAGGAGAGCCGATAAAGCCAGCCACAAACACATTGCCGGGGTTGTCATACAGATTCTGCGGCGTATCCAATTGTTGCAGGATGCCGTCTTTCATCACCGCAATGCGGGAGGCCATCGTCATCGCTTCCACCTGATCGTGCGTCACATAAATAAAGGTGGTTTGCAAGCGTTGATGCAGTTTGGAAATTTCAGCGCGGGTTTGCACGCGCAGTTTGGCATCCAGGTTGGAGAGCGGCTCATCAAACAAGAATACGGAGGGTTCACGGACGATGGCGCGCCCCACCGCCACGCGTTGGCGCTGACCGCCTGACAGTTGCTTGGGCTTGCGTTGGAGCAGGTGGCTGATGCTAAGGATTTCCGCCGCTTCTTTTACACGGCGTTCAATCTCCGCTTTGGGGGTTTTGCGGAGGGTAAGACCAAAGGCCATGTTATCGTACACGCTCATGTGCGGGTACAACGCATAACTTTGGAAGACCATCGCAATATCGCGGTCTTTGGGGGCCACGTTGGTCACATCACGGGACCCAATCAAAATCCGTCCCCCGGTAATTTCTTCCAACCCTGCCAAACAGCGCAGAGCGGTGGATTTGCCACAGCCAGATGGACCGACAAGAACGAGAAATTCTTTGTCGTCAATCGCTATGTTTAAATCCTTCAGAACGTGATTATCTCCGAACTTCTTGTCAACGTGGTCATAAGTAACACTGGCCATGGGTTAATCCTTTCTTTCTTTCATATGGTGAGGGGATTATAGCCCAGTGGGCCCAATTTGGGGGGAGCAAAATCACCTAAACGTGCTACAAAATTTCGTGCTCTTCGGTGATGAAATACGCTGTTCGGTGGGGGTCAATGAAATTAGCCTCATCCACCGAGGCGGCCGCCCACTCCGGAGATTGGCGAGCGGCTGTCAACATTTCAAGGCTGTCAAACCACAACTCGGCCATGCCGTCAAAATCGGCTGGGCGGCCCGGCACACGCAGGGTATGGCTTTGCACCAGCCGCCGCAAACCCGGGATTTTAGCCCCAATTGGCGCGTGAACGTATTTCCAGTAATGAAAAAACTCGTTGTCCGTTAAGTCGGGCCGTTTGCCAAAACAGTAAACCAGCTTAATCATTGGTGGTAGTCTTAACGCCACTTCTACGCGGGTCTTGAACGACCTCAGCGTGGGATTTGCGCTACATCTTCAGGCGAGGGTCGAGCGCGTCGCGTAGACCATCGCCGATGTAGTTGAAGGCTAGTGAAGTGAGCACAATCGGCAGGCCGGGCACTAGCGGCAACCATGGCCGATCAAACATAAATTGTTGGGTGGCGGCCAGCATGTTGCCCCAGGTAGGGATGGGGTCTTGAATGCCGAAACCTAAGAATGAGAGCGCGGCCTCCGCCACAATAAAGCCGGAAAGATTGAGTGAGGCGTTGACGATGATGGGGGCCATGGCATTGGGGAGCATATGCCGGAAAATAATCAGCGCATCTGAAGCGCCTAAGGAGCGCGCGGCTTCTACAAAGGTTTGTTCACGCAGAGAGAGGATGGTGCCCCGCATCAGGCGCGCATCATTTAGCCAACCGAGGCCGGCTAACACCATGATGATGAGCACAGCTTGCCGCGCGTCGCGTGGGCTGAGGAGCATCACTTGGGCTAAGGTATCTGTGATGAACTTGGGAATGGGGATAGCGGCCTCGTTTCGCAAGAGCATGGCGGAGATAATGAGCAAGAGTGGCAGAGCGGGGACGGTGGCCAGAAACTCCACGGTGCGCATGAGCACTGCATCCAGCCAACCGCCGTAGTAGCCGGAGTATGCGCCTACGATGACGCCCACCAGAGTGGAAATGGCTACGGAGAGTATCGCTACCGTGAGTGAAATTCGGCCCGCATAAATAATGCGCGAGAAATAATCGCGCCCAATGTTATCGGTGCCCAAGTAGTGCACGAGGCCGGTTTTCTCATCTACTGCGCCAAACGCTAGAAAGTATTTGCCAACCGCCAATTGGTGCGCTGAGAACGGGGCAATGTTCTGGGCGAACAGCGAGACGATGAAAATGGCCCCAATAATGAAGAGTGAAAACATCGCCATGCGGTGGCGGCGAAAGCGGCGCATCACGATGGCAAACGGGCTTTCTTCGACGCCGATAACCTCAGCGGGGAGGGCGGCAACACGGGTAACAGCGGCGGTCATAGCAGGCTCCTCAATCGGGTGGGGTTATGCATATCGAATGCGCGGATCTACCAGCATGTACAACAAATCGGCGATGAGAGTGGCAAGCACCGTTAGCACGGCTGTAATGAACAGCATGGCCATCGCCACTGGATAATCGGACTGGCCGAGGGCGAGCAAGAACAAGCGCCCCATGCCGGGCCAAGAGAAGATCGACTCTGTAATCACTGCCCCGCCAAATAGGGCCGGGAGGGCGAACACGACGATGGTGATGAACGGAATGAGCGCATTGCGTAAGGCATGCCGCGCAATCACTACGGTTTCCACCAATCCCTTTGCTCGCGCTGTCCGCACGTAATCTTGCCTGAGCACTTCTAGCATAGAGCCGCGCACAAACCGGCTGAAGCCGGCTACGTTGACGATGGTGAGTACGGTGACGGGTAAGGTCAAATGCAGAACAATGTCAAGCCATGAACCGGGCTGGACGACGCCGAGGCCCGGCACCATATACTCACGCACCGCCTCCGAACTGCCGGGCGGGAGATAGAACCAGCCCGCCCCTTTAGGCAAGATGGAAAAAAGCAGGATGAAGGCGATGCCGAAAAAGAATGTGGGCATGGCGTTACCGAGAAACGCCAGCGTGGTGAAGAAGTAATCAAAGCGTGAATATTGCCGCACGGCAGAATATACGCCCAATGGGATGGCAATGATCAGCGATAGCACGGTGGAGATGAGCATGAGTTGGATGGTTTTGGGGATGCGGCTCATCAGCAAGTCGGCTACGGGACGGTCACGCAAAAGTTTCCATGAGAGGCCAAAATCTCCAAACAGCACGCCGCGGCTGGTGCGGCGGCCCGTAATTTCTTTGAGGGTGACAGTTTTGGCGCAACCTACGGTTTGGGTCTCAAATTGCCCGTTGGAAAGCCGCACACTCTGCTCAATTGTCTCGGCGCAGCCAATCACCCAATCGCCAAAGTATTCTTGCCCGCCAATGACGAGGGGGCCGCGCGGTTCACCCACCAGCCAGCGCATAAAGCGCACTCCCACATTCAGGTCTAGTTCAAAGTAAGCGCGGATGCGGGCTACATCCTCAGCCGTGAGTTGAAAGCGCGGGTCTTGCTGGCGTTGCCGAATTTCCGTTAGCGGGCCGCCCGGCGCGAAGTTGAGGAGGGCATAGGACGCTACCGCTGAAAGTAATATCACAACCACCATTTGAATGGCGCGACGGATGAGGAATGTGGTCATGGAAACCTCGGGCTTCTGAAGCCGACGGGTGTGGGTATCTAAAAGTGGAAACCCTAAGGGCCAACTTTGCGCTGGCCCTTAAGGTTTGCTGACTCAAAGAAACTACTTTTTACGGCAGGAAAAGGTTGAAGTCGATATGTTCCCACGTCGCAGACGCATCTACAATGAGCCTAATCTGGCCTTCATTCGCGGCGTTGTTCAGTGTTTCAGTTACGCCCGCTAACGTGCTGTCATCCAAAATATCTACTTGTCCGCCAATCAACTGTGGCTCGGCGTTCTCCGCCGTAATAAAGGAGAGCACTATGGTTTTGGTCTTGGGCGCACCCAGGTAGAAGTAGGGGTTGGCTTCTAGTACCATCTTTTCGCCCTTCACCCATTCCTTCACCATATATGGCCCAGCGCCCAGCGGCTTCTCAGCAATTTCGGGCAAGGTGGCCCACTCAGCGGCGGGCACATCCGCCAGTTTGCGGCCATCACTGAGCACCAAGTGCGCGGGATAAATGTCCGGCTGGCCGTTGTTATCCAAGTTGGTGAAATAGATAGGCGATTGCGCACCAGGGATAGCGGTTTGCACATATCCGTTATCAAAGAACTCTAACTTCGCAGTGCGGTCACAGGTAATGAAGCTGGTGGCGCCAGAGGTCTTATCGCAGTCAATCTTCCACTTCAGTTCATAATCGGCCTGGCTCACTGGCGTACCATCAGACCATGTAAGGTTTTCATGGAACTCAAAGCGTGTTACGAGTTGCTTCATGGTGATGGGTTGGCCGGTAAACTCTACAATCTCCCCGGCGGCATTCTTTACTTTCACACCGGCTGTCAATTCAACTTCTTTACCGGTGGCGTCCAAAACTTTATCACCCTCTTTTACTTCTACGTCAACATTTTGCGCTAAACCGTTTTCCAGCGTGGGCAGTTGTTTGAGCATGGACGGCGCAAAGTCATAATCCAAACTTGTCCATGCAAAGCCTTGCACCATGCCACTGGCAATGCCCACCGTCTTGCCGCTTTCCACTAACGTAAACATAGACGCCGGTTCCTGCGTGTAACCAAACACAATCGTGTCGCGGCCCGGAATTTCCCACTCATGGGCGTTATAAGACACAAACGCTTGGCCCGGGCGCGGCTCAAAGCCCACTAACTGCGGGTTGATGGCGTAGGTATCGGTGCGGTTGAAGAGCGGCAAACTGGGCAGGTCTTGGGTGAACTGTTGCTGGAAGGTGGTGTATTCCGCAATCCGTTCCTCCTTAATCAGGGTGTTATTGGCAGCTTTGATAGCCCTATCCGCAACCTCATTGCACCAACCCATGTAGTTCTGCCCAACCCAGGCATTCTCGGGCAGGGGGATTTGGTCACAGGCATACAATGTTTGGCCGCCCGGATCGGCTTGGCCCGTCCACGCATAAGCGCCCAATTCAAAGTCACGGCGGCTAAGGCCGGTGGTATCGCCAAACCACCATGGCGCTGGTACGTGCAAGCGCAAAATGCGGATGCCGCAATTAGCCATTTGCGCTTCCCACACAGCGGCCCATGTTTGGCGGAAGGCGGCGGCAGTGGTGGTGAGTTTGAGGGAAAGTTCCTCGCCCGCCGCATTTGTCCGGAAGGTAGCACCTTCGGCTAAAGTCCAGCCAGCCTCATCGAGCAAGGCCCCACCTTTGGCCGGGTCAAAATCAAACTTGGTCACCTTATCATCACCCGCATACGCCCAGTGGGAACGGGGGATGTTGGTGTGCATGAACAAATCTGCGCGGGCCGCTTCATCTAATAACGGATAAACCGATTGGAGTAATTCACTCCGGTTAGTGCAATAGGCCAACGCTTGGCGCACGCGCAAATCACTGAGGATGGGGTGGGGCGTGGTGAACGCGCCCTTCTCTACTTCCACTTCCACCACTTGCGTTTGGTTCACCACTTGCGTCTGAACCACAGGCACTTCTTTGGTCACCTCCACTACCTGCGTTACCACTTGCGGGGCGCAGGCGGCCAACACTAAACTCGCAATCGCCAGCAAACTGAACGTCGGCGTCAGGCGTTGGATTGGTTTTGAAATCATGTCTCTCCTCCAGAGATGTTTTAGAAAGAAAATAGAACCCGATTGGAAAAGTGAGTTGGCTTCTAGGTCCGGAGCCTCTCCTTTCTGCATTGCCCCCACGCAAAACGCCAGACCCAACCCAGGTAGGGCTGGGCGGAGTCTGGCGTGTAAAAGTTGGGTCGGGCAGGATGAGAGCGACACCCTACCCGCACCGAGGAGGGGGACAATGCGGTCACCGTGCGGTTAATAAGCCGATCGGTTTGTGAGGACCGCTGTCAGGCAGATTAGCTTTTTATGCGGGCAATGTCATCACTAAAACATGGGAAGCCGGTGGGGAAAAAGACAGGGAGCCGATGGGAATTTATTGCGGCGCTTGAACCTTTGGAGCAAGTGAGCGGTAGCGAGCGAAACGCTGAGGCGCTAATTTAGGCCGCCCGGATGGCCAATCGGTAGCTTATTTGGGTGTAAATCGCTCGAAGCGCATCTAAGTTGGAGTATTACCCTCAAAAATGCGAAGTTATTCACACCAGTCCCAACGCTCGGGCGCGGGCAATGGCTTGTGTACGGCTGTGCGCATCTAGTTTGCTGTATAAATGCTTGAGGTGAGTTTGCACGGTGCTGGGGGCCACCACCAACTGCTCGGCGATTTTCTGGGTGGAGTGGCCGCCGGCGATGAGTTTGAGCACTTCCAGTTCACGGGCGCTCAACCGTTCGTGCGTGGCTTGGGCGGCGGCGCGCAGGTTCAAGTCGGCCAGTAACTTCACAGTGTATTCATGATGCGCCAGCCGCCTGCTTCGGGATATTTTTGCTTTGAGCAGAACGGTCAGCGGCTCACCGAAATCTAAAAATAACCGTTGGAAGCCCTCCCGCTCACCGAGGGCCAGCGCTTTCTCTAAAGCGGTATTGGCCGCCGCCGGCCGCCGGGTTAGGTGATGGGCCAACGCTTCCAGCAACCAAGTTTCTAAAACGCGGCTCATCCGCTTACTATGTTCTGCAATGGGGCGCCAATGTTGGGCCAACGCTAGAGCCGCCGCAGTTTGCCTGTGCACCAGCAAGCGCCGAGCGCGGGCTAAAGCTTGCGCCTCCAATGCGTAAGCAGGAACAGAGGCGTGGGTGGCGTTGAGCCAAAGCTCTGCGCGCGCCTCATCTGGGAACCGGGCCCATAACTGCGCTTGCACATCCAAATGCGGCAGAAAAGAAACTGGGCGGGCAGAGCCGGGCGGCGTAAGGGTTGCGGCGCGGTTGAATGAAATGAACGCGGCTTCTGTTTCACCTAAAGCTAGTTCAGCCAACGCCAGCCGCGTGTAACCACAGATGCGCAAGCCTATACTGTGGCTTCGCTCCGCGTGCTCTAGTCCCGCCCAAAAATGTTGGCGGCTTTCAGCCAACTGATTCCATTCATACAACACTGCGCCGAGGGCCAAGTGCAAGCCGCCCACAATGGTCAGTTCCGGGTCAGCCGGCGCTTCAGCCAGCGCTTGGCGACACAGCCGCGCGGCTTCGTGCAGTTGCCCACACAATAAAGCCAACTCTGCTAATTCATATTGGGTTACCAACGTGAAATATATGTTATTGCTCGCGCGGCTGAGGCTGTTGGCTTCGCGTAAGACGTGTTGCGCCTGAGCCGTATTGCCCGCTAACCAATGCGCGTTACCGATATTCCGAAGGGCCACACCACGCCACGGGCTATGCAGTTCAGTTAGGACCGCTAGTGCTTGCTGGCTAAAGGTATGTGCGTCTGCTTCTGCGCCAGCGGTAACGGCAAGGACGCCGCGGGTGGCTAATAATGGGCCTTGGAGGTGACGGCGTTCCGTTTCATTGGCTATGGTTTGAGCAATGTGTTCAGCCTCGGTGAGGCGCTTGGTTGCATGTTCCAAGTTGCTGACGATGTTGAGTATCCATGTGTGTAAAATCATCAAGCGTGGGCGTGTCTGAAGCACGGCGGTTGGCAGGGCTTCTAGCCAACGAAGCAGGCGGCCCATGTGGCCGGTTTGCCACAAAGTCTCGGCCATTTGTTCCATTAACAGCGCGGCTTGTTCTGCTTCACCACTGGCTAATATATGTTCTACCGCGTCTAGCAACTGGCCGTTTTGCTCTAGCCAGGCGGCGGCGCGGCGGTGCAGTTCGGCTTCGCGTTGGGGCGCTGTGAGTTTTAGGCGTGTGCGTAAAAACTCGTGGAATAGTTTATGGTAGCGAAACCAACGTCGCTCATCATCCAGCGGTACTAAGAATAAATTGTTGCGCTCCAATTCCTCCAATTGACTTTGGGCCGCTTGGCCGCTCACTGCTTCGCACAAAGGGGCCGTTAACTGGTCTAGCACAGAAGTCTCCAAGAGAAATATCTGCTTTTCTGCGCTGAGTGGGCGGAGGATTTGTTCGGTGAAGTAATCGGTTACAAAGCGGTGCTGACCGTTGAAGGAGATGTTGGTCTGCGTTTGTAGTGCTAGGGCGGCTAATTGCAAACCGGCTACCCAGCCCTCTGTGCGGGCGTCTAGTTGTGCTAAGGTCTCCGTTTCCAATGTGCGGGCCAGAGCGTGGCGGAAGAACCATTCCGTCTCTGCCCGCGTAAATCGCAAATCAGACGCTCGCCATTCTTGGAGTAAGCCGCGCGCCCGCCATTGCGCCAGCGGCAGAGCTGGGTCAGCGCGGGTTATGAGACACACGTGGCCGTGTGCGGGCAAACGCTCAATCAGCCGCTTCATTAGGGCGGTGGTTGCCGCGCTCGTGAGGGTTTGGTAATCATCCAAAATCAACACAAAGGCCTGCGGGCGTTCGGCCAGAGCGTTGAGGAGTTCATCTTCAGTTTGGTTGGTAGCGTTCATGCCCAATGCGGCGTGCAAATACTTGAGCAACCGTTGAAGATCGTTATCATGTTCATCCAACGTTAGCCAAAACGGCTGGGGGGTGTTGGAGCGGGTTTGTTTGTGTATGCCAAACCACTCAGCTAGTAATGAGGTTTTACCAGCGCCAATGGGAGCGGAGATGAGGGTGAGGGGACGCGCAAAGCTCTGGCTTAAGCGGGTTAGCAGATGGGGGCGCGGCACATACTCAGGGCGCAGGGCTGGCGGCACGAACTTGGTGCGGAGCAGGGCGCTCATGGGCCTCGCGCGAAGTTCCGGCTCGGCGCGCAGAGATGACATGCAAATTTGTAGAGGTTGAAAGGCTGGTCGTGGTTATCCTCGGCGTAACAGACCAGTGAGTATCGCTCTACAGTATTACTGGTGGCTTAGGACAAAGGTTCAGTTAGGTATAATGAATGGAGGTCGGTTACTAGAAAAAGCGCTATCAAGATCATTGCAGAATGTTATTCACTTGTAACAATGGTCTTGACGCCTAGTATATGGTTTGGTAAACTAACTGTCCTTGCAACCAAGGAAATAGCTCATCTGGCGTAAGTCGCTAGATGAAACTGAATACCAATGTTTGGCGAGGCGAGGCCACTGGCATCACTTGCGGTGGCCTCCCTTACTGCCAGAGACAGGAACTCTGGCAGTTCCACAATTACAGACGACTTTTTTGGAGAACTCGCGTGCCTACGATTAATCAGCTTGTCCGCAAAGGACGTAAAGATAAGAAGAGCAAGAGCAAATCCCCGGCTCTGCAGTTTTCGCTTAACACGCACATCCAACGGCGGGTGGAGCAACCCAAAGGTTCACCGCAAAAGCGTGGCGTGTGCACCGTCGTCCGTACCCAAACCCCTAAAAAACCCAATTCTGCTCTTCGTAAGGTTGCCCGTGTGCGTTTATCCAACGGCTTGGAAGTGACTGCATACATACCGGGCGAGGGCCATACGTTGCAAGAGCACTCCGTGGTGTTGGTGCGCGGTGGCCGTGTGAAGGATTTACCGGGTGTGCGTTACCACATTGTGCGCGGCTCGTTAGATACCACCGGCGTGGAAGCGCGCCGTCAAGGCCGTTCCAAGTATGGCAACAAGCGGCCTAAGGAAGCCAAAGGTGGGGCGGCCCCGGCCAAGAAGAAGTAAGCTGAGTCTCGGAGAACGAACGATATGCCTCGACGATATATCCCAACGAAACGCCCCACGCCAGCCGATGTGCGCTATAACAGCCCCATTGTAACGGCGTTTATTAATCGCATGATGCGGAGCGGCAAGAAAAGCGTAGCCACGCGCATTATTTATGACGCTTTGGCGATTGCGGCGGAGCGCGGCAAAAAAGAACCAATGGAATTGTTTGACGCGGCCCTCAAAAACGTGGGGCCGCTGATTGAAGTTAAGCCGCGCCGCGTCGGTGGCGCCACCTACCAAGTGCCCGTTGAAGTTGGGCCAGAGCGCCGCCTCAGCCTCGCCATGCGCTGGATTATCCAGTCCGCCCGTTCGCGCGCAGGCAAAAGCATGGCCGAAAAATTGGCGGGCGAGTTTTTGGATGCGGCCAATAATACGGGTTCTTCAATTAAGAAGCGCGAAGAGACGCATAAAATGGCGGAAGCCAACCGCGCCTTTGCGCATTATCGATGGTAAATCATTCAACAGCAGTTTTTTGATTGAATGCGGTTGTCAGGCGCGTACGCGGGTTCTCCGGCGGCGAGCTTGGAGCCGCGTGTGTGACTACGAGACCTGACGACCATGGCGACTGATTATCCTCTGGAGCGCGTTCGTAACATCGGCATTATTGCCCATATTGACGCGGGCAAAACCACTACGACTGAGCGCGTTCTGTTTTATACCGGCAAAACCCATAAGATGGGCGAAGTCCACGAAGGTAACACCGTTACCGACTGGATGGAGCAAGAGCGCGAGCGCGGCATTACGATTGTGTCCGCCGCCGTTACCGCCGAATGGCGTAATCACAAAATCAATTTGATTGATACGCCCGGCCACATTGACTTCACTGCCGAAGTACAACGTTGTTTGCGTGTACTGGACGGTGGGGTGGTGGTGTTTGACGCGGTGCAAGGCGTGGAACCGCAATCGGAAACGGTGTGGCGTCAAGCTGACCGCTATGGCGTGCCTCGGATTTGTTTCATCAATAAGATGGACCGCACCGGCGCCAGCTTTGAGCGCTCAGTGGCCTCCATTGTAGAACGCCTCGGCGCGAACCCCATTCCGGTGCAGTTGCCAATTGGGCAGGAATCCAATTTCAAGGGTGTAATTGACCTTATCACAAACGAGGCCATCTATTGGTTAGATGATGTGGGCCGTAGGTTTGAGAGGCGTGAAATCCCGGCGGAATTGAAGGATGAAGCCGCCGCCGCCCGCGCTAAGATGGTAGAAAAGATCGCCGAGCTTGACGACGACTTGACCCTGAAGTACCTCGAGGGCGAAGAGATTACGGTGGATGAACTGCGCGCCGCGCTCCGCAAGGGCACGCTGGCGAGCAAGTGCAATCCGGTTTTCTGCGGCTCGGCGCTTAAGAATAAGGGCGTTCAACCCGTATTGGATGCGGTGGTGGATTTACTGCCCTCGCCGTTGGATATCCCAGCGGTAAAAGGGACTGACCCTGAAACCGATGAGCTGGTGGAGCGCGTGACCGACCCCAAAGGCCCACTGGCCGCGCTGGTCTTCAAGATTGTCTCGGACCCGTTTGTAGGCCGTTTGGCTTACTTCCGCGTCTATTCCGGCACGCTGTCCGCCGGTTCAAATGTGCTCAACTCCACCAAAGGCAAGAAGGAGCGTATCAGCCGCCTAATCCGTATGTACGCTGACCGCCGCGAGGAAATTCAGTCGGTGGAGGCGGGCGATATTGCGGCGGTGCTGGCGCTGAAGGACACTTTTACGGGCGAGACATTGACGGACAGTGATAAGCCGGTGGTGTTGGAATCCATCAGCTTCCCAGACCCAGTGATTGAATTGGCTGTTGAGCCCAAGACCAACGCCGATCAAGAAAAGATGAGCGAAGCCCTGCGTAAGCTCTCTGAAGAAGACCCCACCTTCCACGTGCGTTCCGATGAAGCCACCGGCCAGACCATTATTGCCGGTATGGGCGAATTGCACTTAGAAGTTTTGTTGGACCGGATGTTACGCGAGTTTAAAGTGCAGGCCAATGTGGGCCGCCCGCGCGTTGCTTACAAAGAATCTATTACTCGCGCAGTGCCGAAGGTGGATTTGAAATACGCTAAGCAATCCGGCGGGCGCGGCCAATACGGCCATGTGGTCATTTCTATGGAACCGGGCGAGCCGGGTTCCGGGATTGTGTTTGAGAATAAGATTGTGGGCGGCGCAATCCCCAAGGAATATATTTCGCCTATTGAGAAGGGCATCCGTGAGGCCGCCGAGAGCGGTATCATCGGCGGCTACCCGGTAGTGGATGTGAAGGTGACGTTGTTTGACGGCTCGGCACATGACGTTGACTCCAATGAAATGGCGTTCAAAATTGCCGGCTCCATGGCCTTCAAAGAAGGGATGCAAAAGGGAGCGGCTGTTTTGCAAGAGCCGATCATGAAGGTAGAAGTGATTGTGCCGGAGGAATACATGGGCGATGTGTTGGGCGATTTGTCTTCACGCCGCGCGGCGATTGAAGGCATGGAGTTGCGCGGCAATGCGCAGGTCATTCGCTCTATGGTGCCGCTGGCTTCAATGTTTGGTTATGCCACCGATTTGCGCTCAAAAACGCAAGGACGCGGCGTTTACACAATGGAATTTCATCACTATCAGCAGTTACCCGCGCATGCGCTGGAAGAAGTGATGAAGACGATTGCAAAGAAATAACTCATCTTTAGCGACGGCTGACGTTTCCGCCAGCCGAACGACGTAAAACCTTTTTGGGAGGCAATATGGCCAAGGAAAAGTTTGATCGGAGCAAGCCCCACCTGAACATAGGGACGATCGGGCACATAGATCATGGGAAGACGACGCTGACGGCGGCGATCACGAAAGTGCTGGCGCTGAAGAAATACGCGG